>OFES01000002.1_pt1 | contig 297739 bp, 279 predicted proteins | sample 1521151 | NCBI WGS metagenome assembly OFES01 (sample SAMN04272335, study PRJEB24112) | coral metagenome | biome: Coral reef; feature: Shallow seawater; material: Coral tissue | host: Coral | place: China: South China Sea | collected 2014
TTCATGATGACTCTCCGGCTAAGATTCGTTGACGTTTCTACAGGAGAAGAGACAACAGCCGGGCCAAAGTCATCAGAAAGAGGTTAAGAGCAGAAAAAAAAGAGAGTTAGAGGGCGTGCCACCGAGGCAACGAAAAGGCGTGCAAGTGTGTAAAAGAGGGCGCAGTGAGCGTAAAAGAAACAGTTGTTTCAGGCCGAAGAACAGCAGAGAAGAGCGTAGAAGAAAGGGGAGGTATTTCGTTTTTTGCCGGTCGTATAGGTAAATTGTTGCGGACTGAGAAGGCTTTTCTGAAAGAGATTGTGAATGGCTATTCAGGTTGGAGGGGTGTGTGAGGGATTATGAAAAGCGCTCACAAGCGGACGGGGTTCAACAGATGGAAAAGAGGTTTGTTTGCTTCTATTGCTGGAAGCATTGTTATCGGTAAAAAGGGGAGGATCACCGAAGCGGTGTTGCGTACAGGCAGAAAAAATGGATAGGTGTCGGCTATGCTAAAAGCACTTTAAAGGAATTTGGTTCAACGAACATGGTTTATCGCATGCAGAAACGGCAGGACAGTTGCTGGAGACAACAGTTGTGACAAAAGCTGTATGGTTCGCTATTTTTGTTGTCTTTTATCGCTAATAAACAACATCCCCTAAATGAAAGAGATCAGAACAAGCAGTCTCCACAGCCTTTTTGTCTTTGGGTTGCCGATTATCATCACAGCCCTATATACAAGGGTTGAGAATAGTATTGGGCCTGTTGTTTTCGTTTATTCCATCGTTGGAGGTATTCTACTTGGGTTTACGTGGATTAAAACACTTATGAAAAAGTTGAACGGAGTTGCAGGAATAATAATCGGTATCCCGATTATGATAGTTGGTATCGTGCTTCTGTTCAACTTTTTCATTTGGGTCAGCTGGATAATGGGAGAAATGGATTACAGTTTGATGTGAAGTCGAGGCAATGAAAGAATGAGGTTTTCAGGAGGAGGGCTCGATTCGATAAAAAAAGCCTTTTTCAAAAGAAGGTACGGTCGGTGTTGTTCGTTTTTTACTCTTCGCAGATTAGTGAATGTTGTCGTTTCTCTAAAAAGAGGTTATTGGAAATGAAAACGAATCTTGATCTTGTCATGAAAGCTCAGGTTATAGAATGCATCACAGATCTATCGGAGAACACTGAACCGTTGAGCATGGTTGACATGCCGGTTCCGGAACCGGGGGCGGGTGAGGTGTTGCTGAAGGTGAGGACGTGCGGGGTGTGTCATACGGAGCTGGATGAGATAGAAGGGAGGACGCCGCCGGCTTTTTTTCCGATAGTTCCGGGACATCAGGTTGTCGGTGAAGTTGTCGCTCGGGGTGCAGGGGTGAGTGAACCCGAGATTGGTGGCAGGGTAGGGGTGGCGTGGATTTATTCAGCTTGTGGCGTCTGTGAACTGTGCCGTAATGGGAAGGAAAACCTCTGCATGGACTTTCATGCGACCGGTCGGGATGCTCATGGCGGGTATGCGGAATATATGGTTGTTCCGGCTGCTTATGCCTATCCTCTTCCGGAAATTTTTTCAGATGCCGAAGCTGCTCCGTTGCTGTGTGCGGGAGCGGTCGGTTATCGTTCGTTGAAGCTTTTGAATCTGCAGAACGGAAAGAGTGCAGGGCTGACCGGATTCGGCGCATCGGCTCATCTTGTTTTGAAAATGATGCGGTTTCTCTATCCAGATTCAGCGATTCACGTTTTCGCGAGGAGCCCGCAAGAACGCGAATTTGCCCTCTCGCTTGGCGCTGCCTGGGCGGGTGATACGATCGATACATCGCCGGAACCGCTTGCAGGGATTATCGATACAACTCCTGTCTGGCTTCCGGTACTTGCAGCATTGGAAAATCTCGAACCTTCAGGCCGTCTGGTGATAAACGCGATTCGAAAGGAGTCGAAAGATCAGAATGTTCTTATGCGGATTGATTACGCAAGGCATCTCTGGATGGAAAAAGAGATGAAAAGCGTTGCCAATGTCACGGCAGGCGATGTAAGAGAGCTTCTGGCCATAGCGGAAAAGATGAAAATGAGTCCGGAAGTACAGCTTTATCCTTTCGAAAAAGCCAACAAGGCGCTCACGGACATCAAGCAGCGGAGGATCAAGGGGGCGAAGGTTCTGCAGGTTAACTGTTAAGGCAAAACAGATCCCCGGTCAAGCTTGGTATTCAGTCTCCCCCAAAGTCATGCCGCACTTGATGCGGCATTCACGGTGACTATCAGTAAAAGATTGATCCCCGGGTCAAGCCCGGTGATGACTTAAAAAATGTCGGCAAGAGCCTGCTGAGGCATCGCTATTTATTGTTATGAGCGGTTCAATTGCGAAGCGAAAGGAGCCGGAGAATCCCGCAGTGTGCAGGAGAAAATCAGGATTCTGAGCACCGCTCAACGACGCGATCGAATCGCGGAATAAATAAAAGAGGGGAGCCTTATATCAAAAGCAGCAGGCTTACTGCCATCACGGCCATGCCGATGACGAGTCCTGATATGGCCAGGTGGTGTTCTCCGTATTCCTCGGCTGTCGGCAGCAGTTCGTCGAGCGAGATATACACCATGATACCCGCTACTCCGGCAAGCACAAGGCTGAAGACAAGCGGTGTGAGGAATGGCTGCAGCAGGAGATAGCCGATAATGGCTCCGAGGGGTTCAGCCAGGCCGGAAAGAAAAGAATAGCTGAATGCTTTGCCTTTGCTTTTTGTGGCAAAATAAACCGGTACGGCAACGGCCATGCCTTCAGGAATATTGTGCAAAGCGATGGTAACGGCTATCACGATACCGAGGCTCTGGTTGGAAAGGGCGCTGAAGAAAACCGCGAGACCTTCCGGAAAATTGTGAATGGCAATGGCAATGGCTGTGAAAATACCCATTCGGTAGAGCTTGCTTTCGTCAGGCTTGTCGCTTTCGATAGTGCCCACAAGTGATGTTTCATGCGGATTTCCAAAATGTGGCATCAACTGGTCAATGATCCAGATCAGGGTGATTCCTCCGAAGAACGCCGCCGTCGTGATCCATGCCGCTTTCCTTTCAGACACTTCTTCGAGAATCGAAGCCTGGGCTTCCGGCAATATTTCCGCGAAAGAAACATAGAGCATAATTCCAGCAGAGAAGCCGAGGGCAAACGTCAGGAACCTTTTGTTGGTGTGATGGACGGTCAACGCGAGGACACTGCCGATACCGGTCGAAAGTCCGGCAAGCAGTGTCAGTGTCAAGGCAGGAATCATGTCGGCAGTGATCATGATGCTTGGCTTTGAATTATTGATGAAGATTTTTCTTCAGGTTCACTTGCCGATGTTAACCGGTTGCTTTTTCTTCAATCGTTTTTATCAGTGTCTCCACGTCCGGTATTGCGTCGATCTCTTCCTTGGCAAGGAGAACTTCGAGCGTGTCATTTCGCTGCAGAACAACCGGATAGTCGAATTCCTTTCCGTACTTTTTCTTGAATTCATCCCTGTGAAGAAATTCCATTTCGGTATCCGAGTTTTCCCTGAAATCCCTCCATATCCGCTTTTCGGTAAAGGTGTCATGCGTCAGGCTGCACAAGCCGCATTGGTATGTCTCAGGGCTGAAGAGCTTGTGGCCAATATCGAAAAGACCGCTTACCGGCCCACTGTCGGCGTTGTATACAAAGACAAGTTTCATGATCGGTCGTTTATCGGTGACGTTATCTGCAAGTGTAAAGTTTTGATAATAACAACGTAAAATAATAATTTTTAGTATGAAGAATTATTGTGTCGTCTTTTCGTTTCCTCTTTCATTATAACTCCCAGTACCATGCTCAATGATATTTTGCTGATCGGAGAGAAACATAAAAAAGCCGCTGAATCGATAGCCGAAAGAGTGCTTGTTGAAAAAGAGGCTAAAGAAGAAGAGCACCCTGATTACCGGTTTATCGTCGCCATTTCGGGTGAATCGGGTGCGGGCAAGTCGGAACTTTCACATTCTCTGGCAACGGTATTGAAAAAACAGGGAATTAGAGTCAAGATTCTGCATACCGATAACTATTACCTCATCGAGCCTCTGAAAAGAAGGGCGTTCAGGGAGCTGAACAATTTTGAGGATATTGGCCCTCAGGAATATGATCGCAAGCAACTGCAACGCAATATCGCGGATTTTCGAAAGGGTCTTACTGCGGATATGCCCTGTATCGACATCATTACCGAGAAAGTCGATCGTCTCATTACCGATTTTAGCGATATCGACTTGCTCATTATAGACGGGCTCTATGCCATCGCCACTGAAGGCATTGATCTTGGAGTGTATATCGATCTTACATACAAAGAAACAAAAAAGAACCAGATGCTTCGCGGCAAGGAGTTGACCGATGATCATCGCTGGAAGGTGCTTGAAAAAGAGCACCAGAGTGCAACCGAATTGCGCCGTCTGGCCAATACTTTTGTCAGCAGGGAGTACAAGGTGCTGTTTCGTGATTGATGGATGTGTAGCAACCCTGATTCAAGATCATGGAATCTCCCATTGAAAAGGCCGTTGTGCTGATTGTCGATGATAGTGCAACGATGCGGACGCTGACCTCTCATGTCGTTGAACGTCTCGGATACAAGCCTTTGAGCGTTTCGAATGGTGATGAAGCGATAGGGCAGGTGACTGCCGGCCGTTGTGATGCTCTCCTGCTCGATATCAGCATGCCGGGGAAGAGCGGTATGGAGGTGCTCAGATATATTGTGGAAAATGATTACCGCCTGCCGGTGATCATGATTTCCGGTTCCGGAGACATTGATCAGGCGGTTCAGTGCATAAAACTCGGAGCGTATGAATATCTGACGAAACCTATTGACAACAGCCGTCTTGAAATTACTTTGAAAAATGCCCTTTCCGAATCGATGTTGAAGCAAAGGGTGAGGCTCCTGACAACCGCCATGGAGCAGAGTCCTGTTTCCGTTGCCATTACCGATATCAAGGGGAGGATAGAGTATATCAATCCGGCATTTTCCAGAATTTCAGGTTACTCCATGGATGAAGTTATTGGAAAGAAGATCAATATTCTCAAATCAGGTGAACATTCGGACGCATTTTATAAAAACCTTTGGGAAACGGTTTCCCGAGGCGAAGTCTGGCAAGGTGAATTTCTGAATAAAAAGAAAAACGGTGAACTGCTTTGGGAGCAGGCTGTTATTAGCCCTATCAAAAATAATAAGCATGATATTTCGCACTTCCTTGCCCTCAAAGAAGACATCACAGAAAAGAAGAAGAGCCGGGAAGCACTTGCTGAAAGTGAGCAAAGGTTCAGAGAACTTTCGGATCTTTTACCTCAACCTGTATTTGAAGCCAATAGGGATGGTTATGTAACCTATTTCAACCGAGCTGGTTATTCTGTTTTCGGCTATAAACAGAGCGACCTCCGTAATGGTTTGGACGCTATGTTCATGTATGTCCCGGGGGAAAGGGCGAAAGTCAGGAAGAATATGAAGGGACGGCTGGATGGGAAAAGAGTTGAAAACCACGAATACATTGCCCAAAGAAAGAACGGTACCACGTTTCCAGCTCTGGTTTACTATGCACCCATTCTCAAAAAAGATGATTTCGAAGGATTGAGGGGTATAGTGCTCGATATCACCAGGCGAAAACAGGCTGAGAAAACTCTTCTGGATAACCAGAAAAAGTACAGGAATCTTTTTCATGCGATTCCGGACCCTGTCATCGTCGCCGATGCCGATACCGGTGCTATTGTTCAATGGAACAGAAGAGCGTTGCCTTTTTTTGGATACAAGTCTGTAGAGCTTTCTTCCATGATGGTGGCGTCGCTCTATCCGGAAAATATCCGTGATAAGCCTCCTGCATTTTTTCGAAAGCAGGGACGAAAAAAAAGAGGTTCGGTAGAGACGAAAATTCTGACGAAAAACGGTTTTCTCGTTGATGTTGCTGTGAGCAGTGCGTTTTTTGAAACGGCAGGGCAAAAAAGGGTTCTCGGAATATTCCGCGATATTTCAGAGCAAAAAAAATCCGAGCAGCTTATCAGGGAAAACATCCGGCTGAAAAATGACTTCATTGCGAATGTCTCTCATGAACTCAGATCACCCCTATTTTCAATTCTTGGTTTTACCTCGACCCTGCTGCGGGACAGAGATGAGCTGGATCATGAGACGATAGGCGAGTTTCTCGGGATTATTCACGAGGAAAGCAGGAGACTTTCTTCGCTCATTGAAGATGTACTCACCATTTCCAGGATAGATTCCGGAAAAATCGCTTATAAGAAAAACTCAATCGACCCGGCAACGATCATCGATAGTGCCTGCAAAAGCCTGAAAATCCGTGCAGAAGAGAAACATGTCGAGCTTTTTCTTGACCTTTATGAGAGCGATTTACTGATATATGCGGATCCTGATGCGTTGAAACAGGTGGCGGTTAATATCATAGGCAATGCAATAAAGTTTACCCCTGAGGGAGGAAAAGTAAGTGTAACCCTTTCAAGAAATCACGACACCATGAAACTCGAGGTTGATGATAACGGTCCCGGTATTCCTGAGAAAGACATTGAGAAGATATTTGAAAAATTCTACCGTGTCGAAAGACCCGGTGAAGAAATCGAGGGGACTGGACTCGGATTGCCGATTGTCAAAGAAATAATTCTTGCGCATAACGGTAGTGTAGATGTGAAAAGCCGAAACGGTTTTGGATCGACCTTCATTGTCCGTTTTCCGCTGTACCGTTCTTAAAACCGATAGTATATGAAGCATAACGGACAATCTATACTTGTGGTTGACGATCAATCGAGTACGAGAAGGCTTATCAGTTATTCATTACAGAAAGCGGGTTACAAGGTTATTGAAGCCGTAAACGGTAAAGAAGGCTTGGAACAGTGCTTCCGGTCGGTTCCGGATCTTATTCTCTGCGATATCATGATGCCTGAAATGAATGGTTTCGAGTTCCGTGAAAAACTGCTTCAAAACGAGCGGTTTCGCTCTGTCCCTTTTGTTTTTCTTTCTGCAAGGGCGCAGACTGAAGAACTGTCAGAGGCTGAAAGGCTTTATCCCCACGGGTATATTACAAAACCGGTTGAACCGGAAAAAATTGTTGAAACGGTTAAAACCCATTTGAAATGAGACAATCACGTATTCTTGTCGTCGATGATTCTCCAAGTATCAGGCGTCTTCTCTCTCATAACCTCGGGAAGAAGTTCAAGGTCCTGCTTGCTGAAAATGCTCAGGGTGCCCTGGACCTGCTGGACCAGGGTCAGATGCCCGATCTGATGATTGTCGACGTTGCAATGCCGGGAATGGACGGTTTTTCTTTTGTTGACCGGATCAGAAAGGATTCTACCTATAATGCTGTTCCTCTTATTATGCTGACGGCAAGGGACAAGAGCGGGGACAAAGAGAAAGGTTTGAAGCTCGGGGCAGATGATTACCTTACCAAACCTTTCGATATCGATGAACTTGGTGAAAGAATAGATCGTTTGCTTGCATGAACTCTATTGCATAGAGGGCGCTTAACCGAGATTGTCGATAATTTCTTCAACAGTGGCGCACACCCGGTAAAGCTTGCTATGATCTTGTTTCACGAGGTTTTGTGCGGCAAGTACATCAAAGAATTGCAGTAAAGGGTTCCAGAAACCATCTATATTGAAGAGTGAGATGGTTTTATCGTGATGGCCCAGATTGCGCCATGTAATAATTTCGACAAGTTCATCGAGTGTGCCGAATCCTCCAGGTAAAACAATGAAAGCGTCAGCCCATTCTGCAAGCTTCATTTTTCTTTCATGCATTGTTTCGACGATATGGAGTTCGGTAATGTCATAATGGGCAATCTCTTTTTCTTCGAGGAAACGCGGAATAATCCCCCGGACAGTTCCGCCGTTCTGCATAACGGCATTTGCAATGCATCCCATCAGCCCGACATTTCCTCCACCGAAAACAAGAGAGATATTGTGCTCGGCAAGGCTTCTGCCGAGTTCCGATGCGGCTTCGAAATAGTGTTTCGGTGAATGGTTACTCGAGCTACAGTATACGGTGACGGATTTTGGCATAGGACGTGACTAATGAATAAAGAATATTGTTCGTGTTGTTTCTCGGCAACATTCCCACTTTTCCATGATTCGTTGCTTTTTGGTCGCGGCTGGTAACGTGAAGGCTTTGTTTGGCAATCAGGTATTCAGTGTAGTTTAACGGTTTCTCGTGATACTGTCGTCAGAACGTTCATAGACGTAGGTTTTTGGTTCGAGCAGCTTCTTTATGGAAAACTTTTCGGAAGCACGTTCCCAGAAATCGGTATCCTCGGCATAGTCGAGATTCTCGAATCCGCCGAGAGAGAAAAAAAGATTTCTTTTTCCAAAAAGAGTCGCCCCTAAAATGCATTTCTGAATATGTATTTTTTTTTCCGGATGATAACAGTCTGTCACATAAACGTCATCATCCCCACAAAAACCTCCCGAGATCAGGTCTGTTTCAGAGTGCTCTTCAAGATATGAAAAGCGAGATTCGAGGTGTTCCGGCAAGTAGTGATCATCACTGTCGAGAAAGGTGATGTAGAGACCGAATGAAGCCTGTATACCTGCGTTTCTTGAAATGGCCGGTTTCCGGTTCGAGTGTTTCATGTAACGGATGTTCCGATGCAGTTCCATGAATTCTGAAATGCGTTCAAAGGTTTGATCGGTACTGCCGTCATCGACGACTATGAGTTCCCAGTCTGTGAATGTCTGGTCTATGATGCTCTGAACCGCACGTACGAGGCGTGTTTCTCGATTGTAGGTTGGCAATATAACCGAAATGGCGGGGTAGTGAGAGAAGTTCATTTTTTTGTTCTGAATTATTGTTCTCCCATGATCTGTATAAACACTACGCGATCTCTTGGGCGGTTGTCGTGATCGACATAAACAACCTGTTGCCATGTTCCCCGTACAAGTTTTCCTTCACTGACTGGCATGGTTATTCCCGGTCCCATAAGCGATGCTCTCATGTGCGAAAAACCGTTGTCATCTCCCCATGTTTCGGAGTGGCGACTGCGCTCTTTACTCGAAACAAGTTGCTCGATTTTTTCTTTGAGGTCTTCAACGAGGGCCGGTTCGAATTCCATGGTGGTTATCGAGGCGGTCGAGCCTATGGCAAAGATGTTGGCGATTCCTTTCACGATACCGGATTCGTCGATAACGTTTTCGACTTCATTCGTCAGGTCGATGATGTCGGAGAAGCCTTTCGTTGTGATGTGTATGGTTTTAGAACAGATCATAACCTGAAATTTTTGATTGCGAAAGCACAGACAAGCATTCCTGCAACAAGAAAGTTCTGGGCGATCGCATTGTAACGTACATCCATTGTTTTCGGAGACCTTACAAGACTGAACTGAAGATAAAACTGGGGGATGATGAGCAGGGTGACAATCAGTGCAAAAAATGGCTGCTGTAATATGAACATATATGCTGCAGCCATCAATTGGCCAATATTGATCAAGACCGCCGCGATAATCGCGGCTTTTCTGTCTCCGAATGCAACAGGTAGAGTTCTGATGCCTATTTGACGGTCACCGTCAGCTGATTTGAAATCATTGATTGTCATGGTACCCGTACTCGATATGGTGAAAAGAGTTGCGACAACCAGTGAGGGAGAAAGGGATTGTAACGTGAATTCAGGGTTATAGGCTATCTCCCCGGCAATCCATGGGATAACAAGGTATGAGACTGCAACGATGATGTTGCCGGCCCAGAGCCTTTTTTTGAGCTTTATGGGATTTGCACTATAGAGATGAGCGTTGATGATCCCTATGACGACATACAGCGCGATAAGCGGATGGATGAGGTAACCGACAACAATTGATAGGATCGACCATACAGCTATGAGTATCGTTGCGTTTTTAAGCGATATTTCTCCTCCTGGGATAGGGCGCCATGGTTCGTTGATTTCATCGAGGTCACGGTCAAAATAATCATTGAGCATCTGACAGGTTCCACTGGCGAGTGGACCGGTAAGCAGTATACCCAACAGGAACTTGATGCCTACAATATCTTGCCAGCCGAAAGCGCCACTGGCAACTGCACCACATAAAAAGCTCCAGATTACCGGAATCCAGGTGACAGGCTTCAGAAACCGGATAAGAAGAACGATGCTGGGGAGGTGTTCAGCCGATCTTTTTCCTGGTGTAACAACCTTACGGAAATTAAGGGTTGATTCCTGCCGTGCGTCGTTTCCTTGCGGATCGGTTGAACTATTTTTGAGGGAAGAATCGCTCACCCCGGCATTGTTTTTTGTTGTAGGTAAAGAAGCCTGAAAAAATAACACGTAAAGCTACAGAACCAAACTGCATATCACAAGTTCTGTCCGTATTTTATAAAATGAACAATGCGTTTTTTAAAACGAAACTGTTTTCCGGAAGGACTGTGACAGCAAAGAACAAGGCAGAGGTTTTATGCATGAAGAGCGAGGTACAACTGTCATTGCCGGTTTGCTTCCTAGGTCCGCTGAATTCACGGAACGGCATTCATGACGGAAGTGGTGCCGACTCTCCAGACGGGCTGAATAAAAGACGATAAAAAAAGCGGCATGCAAGTTTGCGGGCCGCTTTTGTCTATGAGCAAAACGTAATAGTAATACTTATCCCTGTACGATGCATTCGGCAGGGCAAACAGCTACGCAAGACTGCTCGTCAAGACCTTCACATTCGTTACATGCGTTTGGATCGATAATATAAATATCGTCACCGGCTGAGATAGCATTTACCGGGCATTCCGGTTCACAGGCTGCACAATAGGTGCATTCTTCGGTAATGTAAAGTGCCATGTTACTTCCTCGCTTAAGAGTTACAAGAAAAGATTAATTGAAAAAAAGAACTCTATCAGTAAAACAGGAAGTTAATATAAAACTTTTTTTCTCCTGACAAAATCTCTTAACGGCCTGCCGGAAAGATGCTTATTTCTTTTCCGGAACACTATTTCGGCTGTGCATTTCTATCTTGAAAAAAAGTGTTTTATACCTGAAAGATGCAATCGACAGGGCAAACAGCGACACAGGCCGCTTCGTCGAAATATCCTTCACAGTCAACACAGACACTTTCATCGATGATATAGATATCGTCGCCGGCAGATATAGCGTTGACCGGGCATTCCGGTTCACAAGCTGCACAATACGTACATTCTTCTGTAATTCGATGTGCCATGATGGTAGATTTTTCGTTGTAAAAGCAGTATTACAGGAGGGAATGACCAATAGTTGTATACCCTTGATTGCTTAACAGTGATTGGTCGGACATAGTTCCGCAATTGCCGTTATAGATGTCGAAGCAGTTACCGGTTCTGCCTTTCCTCTTCCTGCTCGTAAGCATCGATGATATTACGAACGAGACGGTGTCGGACAACATCTGATTTGTCGAGAAACACGAAACTTATTCCGGAAATTCCCTGAAGAATTGTACGGGCATTGGTAAGACCCGATTCGACTTTGTTTGGAAGATCAATCTGGGTTACATCTCCCGTGATGATGGCTCTTGAATTGATGCCGAGCCTTGTCAAACACATTTTCATCTGCTTGTTTGACGCGTTCTGTGCTTCATCAAGGATAATGAAGGAGTTATTCAGTGTCCGGCCTCTCATATATGCAAGAGGAACGATTTCGATGATTCTCTGTTCTGTCAACGCTCTGAGTTTTTCCGCGGTCAACATGTCCTGAAGAGCGTCGTAGAGAGGACGAAGGTAAGGATCTATTTTCTGTGCAAGGTCTCCAGGTAAAAAACCCAGGCTTTCACCAGCTTCGACTGCCGGTCTTGCAAGAACGATTCTCTTGACCTGTTTTTTTTTCCATGCCGAGACTGCGATTGCGACGGCCGTGTAGGTTTTGCCTGTTCCTGCGGGACCGATAGCGAACACAATATCGTTCTGTTTCGCTTCGGAAACCATTCTTCGCTGACCGTTCGTTTTTGCTTTTACTACAAAATCCTTTGTGGCGACAATTATATCACTGTCGGTGGATTGGGATTTATTGCTCGAGGGAGGAGGTGTGAAGGCGAGACTGAGCAGGGCATTGAGATCATTTTCCTGTATTTCTCCATGTTGATCTGCCAGAAATTTCATTTCACCGAAAATCTGTTCCAGAAGCGTTACTTCGTTTTCTTCCCCTTTGATCAACAGTTTGTTGCCGCGAGCTGTCAGTTTTGTTTCAGGGAATTCATCTCGAATCTTTTTGAGCCAATTGTCATGGGGGCCAAAGACTATGACGGGTTCGATGCCCTCGAATTCTATGGATTTTTCTTTAAGCAAGAGGTTTTGGTTTTATCATTAGGGTTTTTGATTGTCGAAATAGGGGGTATCACTATCAAGATAGTTGCGTACATAGTCTTTGACGCCCTCTTCAAGGCAGGTCAATGGCTGTGTGTAGCCGTACGATCTCAGTTTGCCGATTTCTGCCTGGGTGAAATACTGGTACTTGTCTCGAAGTGTTTCGGGCATGGGTATGTATTGCATTTTCGTTTCGAGTCCAAGGGCCGAAAAGGTAGCAGTCACAAGGTCGTTGAAACTTCTTGCCTGCCCGGTTCCCACGTTGAAAACGCCACATATCGCCGGGTTTTCGATAAGCCACGATATAAGCGACGTACAGTCTTTTACATAGATAAAATCTCTCATCTGCTCTCCATGAAGGTAATCTTCCCGGTGGGATTCGAAGAGTTCGACAGTGCCGGTTTTCTTTATCTGGTGAAACGCTTTGAAGACGACACTGCACATGTCCTTTTTATGGTATTCATTCGGACCGAATACATTGAAGAATTTCAATCCCACTGCTTGTTTGAGGATACCTGTTTTCAAAGCCCAGAGATCGAACAGTTGTTTCGAGTAGCCGTACATGTTAAGGGGCCGGAGATGCTCGAGATTCTCTTCTTCATCATTATATCCTCTGCGACCGTCTCCGTATGTTGCTGCACTCGATGCGTAGATAAAACGGACCTTTCGAGAAGCACAAAGCATGGCAAGTTCTTTTGAATAATTGTAGTTGTTTGCCATGAGGAGCGATGCGTCCGTTTCCGTCGTCGCGCTGATTGCTCCCATGTGGATAACGGTACTTATTTCAGGAAGCCCGTTATCTGCGAACCATGAAAGAAATTCGTTTTTATGAATGAAGTCTCTGAAAGAAAGGCCGGAAAGGTTTTTCCATTTTCCTGTGGTGGTTGAGCCGAGATCATCGACAATCATGATATCGGTTCTGCCATGTTTGTTGAGTTCCCAGAGCATTGCGCTGCCTATGAATCCAGCTCCTCCGGTGATAACTATCATGTAGGGATTGTGTGGGTTTTGTATTTATAATTACCAATAAATATAAACCGGCGGTTTGGAAAACAAAAGGCCGTTTGCAGAGCAACGGCCTTTTGCAGGAGAAGAGTCGATCATGCCGAAGCCTTCAGCAAACAGTCTTTAACGAGAAATTTGCGCCCCCAGTAGAGCCAATGTCGTATGGTCTCTACAGGTCGGTCCATGATTTCGGATATCTGTTTGTGTTTCAACCCCGATATTTCGTACAAAAGTACGGAAAGCTTGACATCGGCAGCCCTTTGTCTCAGTTTTCCAAGGACTGACTTTGTTGTTCCATTTCCGTTTTCACTCATTCCGAGTTCCGTTTCCTGTCCATAACTATCGATGTAGCAACTTCTGAACACTTTGATGAGATCGGTCTCCCGGTTATTGATGTTTGCGTTGAGATATGTTCTGTTTACCAGTTCATCCGATGCTTTTTCACTCCCGGTCATCCAATAAGCAAGGCTGTATATATCATTGAGTATGTCCAGAGGTGTTTTGTTTATCCTGACCATTGTTGCCTCCTTTATATAGGATTAATTATGTCCTGTTTTAAGTTATGAAAAAAAAACGATAAGTCAACCTTTTTTTGGATCAGGTCGGGAAAAAAGGGATATTCACGAACACAAGGCTGGACAAAAAACAGTATTTTATCGTTTTGCACCATGTGCTAAGCTACACATTAATCGCTCGAGTGTTTATGGATAAAGATCTCATTCGGTTGTTGAATCCCGCATTGCAGCAAATCGGAGCATACAAGGTTGATGGCGGACAGCAGGCCGATGTCAAATTGAATCAGAACGAAAGCCCTTTCGACCTGCCGTTACTGATGAAGGAGGCTATTCTCGATGAATTCAAGCAGGAAGCCTGGAATCGCTATCCGGATATTTTGCCATTCAGGGGGATACAGGCGTATGCGAACTTCATCGGTGTTTCTCCCGAGTCTGTAATGATGAGTAATGGGTCCAACGAAATGCTGTATACCATTTTTCTCGCTTGCCTTTCCAAAGGTAGTAAAGTGGTGATTCCCATACCTTCCTTTTCCCTGTATGAAAAACTTGCAATTTTGCTTCAGTCACAGATTGTCGCCGTCCCGATGCATGAAGATCTTGCATTCGACGTTCCTGAAATCATACGAAGAGCAAAGGATGAAAAAGCTGGCTTTGTCGTTCTTTCTACCCCGAATAATCCGACGAGCAGCTCTTTGACCCTTGAAGAAATACGTATGATAACCAGTGAAGTCAATGCAATTGTGCTTGTTGACGAGGCTTATATTGAGTTCTCGCGTGAAGAATCGGCAATTACGTTGTTGGAAGAAGCGTCCAATCTGATTGTGTTGAGAACAATGTCCAAGGCTCTTGCTCTCGCGGGTATGAGGATTGGGTTCGCGATGACCAATCCGGGACTGATGGCTCAGATTGCAAAGCCGAAAATACCCTTCACTTCGAGTCGTTTGGCTGAAATCACCCTTATCCATGTACTTGATAATTATCATCTCGTTGAAGAAGCGGTAAGCTATATTCTCAAAGAACGGTTACGTATGTCCGAGGCTTTGAAAAAAATAAGTGGGATAAGAGTGTTCGAAAGTGATGCAAACTTTATTATTATAAGAGTTTCAGATGCGCAAAAGGTTTTTTCATCCCTTATAGGGGAAGGTATCCTTGTACGAAATGTTTCTGGCTATCCATCGATGGAAAACTGTCTTCGTTTCAATATAGGATTGAGGCGGGAAAATGATCTTCTCCTCGAGAAACTTCTGGTGTTTCAATGACGACATCGTTCAGAAAATTACGAAGTGATGAAATGGACCGCCTCAGTCTTGATGAGTATGCCAGAGTGGAAAAACACCCTGTTACCGTTTTGCTTCACAATATACGCAGTATGTACAATGTAGGTTCGGTTTTTCGTACAGCAGATGCTGCGGGTATAGCGAAGGTTGTCCTTACAGGTTACACTGCGACACCACCGAGAAAGGAGATCGATAAGACAGCCTTGGGAGCCCAGGAAAGTGTCCCGTGGGAATATTGTTCTCATCCGAAAGAGATCCTGGAAAAAATGAAGAATCAGGGTGTAACGATATGTGGGCTTGAAATTACCGAGAACAGTACGCAATATACCGGTATTTGTAAACATGATTTCCCATTGTGCCTGATTCTCGGGAATGAGGTCGAAGGTATTGACTGTGATGTTCTGCAATATTGTGACCATGTGCTTGAAATTCCGCAGTTTGGGACAAAACATTCTCTGAACGTTTCGGTTGCTGCAGGCATCGCTCTTTTTGAAATGGTAAGAATATTCCGTCAAGAAACAATCGGCTCCGGCAGTCAATTAATTTTTTAAGTTTTAGCGTTAATGTTGCATTACAGGACGTACAGGCTGTCGGAAACGGATCCATGGGTGGTCTTTGTTCACGGGGCAGGGGGAAGCTCTTCTATATGGTTTCTTCAAGTCAAGGAATTCAGGAAGCATTTCAACATTTTGATGGTCGATCTGAGAGGGCATGGAAAGTCGAAGGGGATGCCGGTTTCACAGAAAAGAAAGTATAGTTTTGAAGATATCACCCTCGATATCATTGAAGTACTCGATTTCCTCAAAATAGATCGAGCCCACTTTATCGGCGTTTCACTCGGGACCATTTTGATTCGCCAGATCAGCGAATTGGCTCCTGAAAGAATATGTTCGATGGTAATGGCCGGGGCGATCATACGGCTCAATGTCAGGGCAAGGTTTTTGGTGGGCCTCGGTAATACGTTCAAACGCTTTGTGCCTTATATGTGGCTGTACAGTTTTTTTGCCTGGATCATCATGCCGAGGGCACGGCACAAGAAGTCGAGATTGCTGTTTGTCAACGAGGCCAAAAAAGTTGCGCAGAAAGAGTTCATGCGCTGGTTCAAGCTGACTTACGAACTGAATCCACTTCTCAAATATTTCGAGGAAAAGGATACGAGAATCCCGACGCTCTACCTGAGCGGAGAAGAGGATTACATGTTTCTGCCGGCTGTCGAATATATCGTACAGAGACACGATAATTCCTTTCTCGGGATTATCAGGAATTCAGGTCATGTATGCAATGTCGATCAGCCTAAAGATTTCAATGCAAAAGCGATAGCTTTTATGCAGAGTAATTCTGCGAGTTCTGGGTTCATCGGGGCAAGTGTCGCTGTTTAGACGTTTCTTCTGTTGAAACGGTTCATGGCATGCTCTATACCGTGCTGAACGAAATCAAGGGAGGCATCAGCGCATTCGGGAATTATTCTGTCGATGATTTTTCGTTCTTCTTCACTGAATCTCCCAAGCACGAATGACGAGTAGGATCCCGTTGGCCGGTCCATACCTATGCCGACTCGTAGACGGGAGAAATTTTCTTTTCCAAGGCACTGGATAATATGTTTCAGTCCGTTCTGGCCTCCTGCAGAGCCTTTTGTCCTCAGGCGTATCGAGCCGAGGGGAATATTGAGGTCGTCACAGATAACGAGAATATCCCCGATATCTATTTTATAGAAATTCATTGCTGCAACTACAGCATGACCTGAAAGGTTCATGTATGTCATCGGTTTGAGCAGGAGAACCGGTTCGCTCCGATGGGATATTTTTGCATAGTGGAAATTACCCTTTCCTGAAGTAAAGCCGGTCTGAAATGTTCGGGCCATTTCATCGATAACTTCGAATCCTATGTTGTGACGGGTGTTTTTATGCCTTTTTTCGGGATTTCCCAGTCCGACGATAAGCTTCATGAGTTTGTTTTTATTGAGGTTGCGGATCTGTCAAGAACATAAGTGATAAGAATTATAATAGCAAAAGCCATCTACCGCATGGTGCGGGCTGATCGTTGATACACTTGTTGCAAAGCATCGAAGGTTTATTTTTTGTGTTTAGTCGATAGACCTGTACTTTGCTGTTCGTTCCAAACCTGTAACTGTTTTGTTCATGCCACGTTTTTCTTCTTCGATATCTTCACTGCGTTCGTCTGAAATCCGCGATTTGATGAAGCTTGTTTCCCGGCCGGGAATCATTTCTTTTGCCGGTGGTATGCCGGACAATAACCTGTTTCCCATCTCTGAAGTCGAAGAGTTGTTCGGTCGGCTCGATATTATGAAAAAACAACAAGCGTTTCAGTACGGTCCAACGCCAGGCTTGCCTTCGCTTTTGGAATCTCTCGGTGAATTTCTTGCTGCCAGAGGTTTACCGACCGAGCATGAACGGCTCATGATTACCACTGGATCACAGCAGGCGATCAGTATTCTCGCTCGTGCTTTTCTCGATCCGGGAGACCGGGTTCTGGTCGAAAACCCTTGTTTTATCGGAGCACTTTCGGCATTCAAGTCATGCCAGGCAAAGTTGACCGGACTCTCGGTCGATGAGGAGGGAATCAGTATCGATGAGCTCGAGGCTGAAGCGAACAGTTCCGATCCTGCAAAATTGTTGTATATCACTCCGTATTTTCACAATCCCGGAGGAATGTTGTATTCCATGGAGCGCAAGCGCCGCCTTGCTGAAACTCTCGCCTGGAGGGATATTGTTTTGATCGAAGACGACGCATACGGTGAGCTTTATTTTTATGAAGAAGATAAACCATATCTGAAACCGATCAAGGCGGAAAATCCCGAAGGTCTCGATGTGTGTTACACCGGTTCATTTTCGAAAATACTGGGGCCGGGTCTGCGTTTGGGATGGTTGCTCGCTTCCGAGGAGATTTATGAGCGTTGTGAGCTGATCAAGCAGTCATACGATGCTTGCTCCCCGAGTTTTACACAGGTTATTGCAGATGAGTTCATCCGATCCGGATATATCTCTCCATACATAGAGCGGGTCCGTATGGAGTATCGGAAACGTGCATTGTTGATGGGAGATATTCTCGAGGCGACGTTGCCGGCTGATGTTGCCTGGACAAGACCCAGAGGGGGGTTTTATATCTGGCTCACGCTGCCGGAGCATATCGACGCGTCCGAAGTCCTGGACGAGTCTCTCGAGGATGGAGTGGTCTTTGTGATCGGAAAGACTTTCGATCCACAAGGACAACGCAACAATACACTGCGTTTGTCATATTGTAATACAGATGCGATTCAGATTGAACGTGGAGTACCGGTTATAGCAAGTGCGATTAAAAAGGTTATGAATCGTTGTTGAGGTTTTGGTTGGTTCCGGGCTGCAGGAATTGGTGCTCGTGCTGTTGAAGAACGTGTATGATTTTTTCAAGAGAATCGGCTCTGATGACAACAACAGCGCTATTGCCTGTGGCATAGGCGTACATGTAGTCGATGGCAACGCCGTTATCGGACAGAATTCGAAGCGCTTTGTGGAGTCCGCCCGGATTGTGAGGAACAATGAGGCATACGACGTCGGTTGTTTTTACGGCAAAACCATGTGCTTTGAGCACGTGTTCAGCAAGATCGGAGTCGCTCGTTATCATGCGTAATATCCCGAAATCGGTTGAGTCAGCGATGCTGAAGGCGCTGATATTGATGTTGTGTTCAGCTAGTATGCCGGTAATTTCGGTTAACCGACCGATTTTGTTTTCGAGAAACACGGAGAGTTGTTTGATGATCATAGTGATATCGATTAAAGATTTCGGTTGTCGATAACCCGCTGTGCCTTCCCGGCGCTGCGCTCGATAGTGCGTGGTTCGACGAGCTTGATACGGGCGCTGATACCTAGGGTGCTTTGAATATTGTGAAGAATACGTTTCTGCAAGTCTTCGAGTTCTCCTATTTCGTCACTGAAAAACTGGTCTTCAACCTCAACCTGGATTTCAAGTGTATCGAGATTGTTCACACGGTCGACAATAAGTATATAATGCGGTTTTGTTTCATTCATTTCCAATAGAACGGATTCGACTTGCGAGGGAAAGACATTGACGCCGCGGATGATGAGCATATCGTCGGAACGGCCGACACATTTTTCCATACGCACGAGTGTTCTGCCGCAGCTGCAGGCTTCAGCATGCAGTCTGGTGAGGTCACGGGTTCGATAACGCAAGAGCGGTAAGGCTTCTTTTGTGACAGGGGTGAACACGAGTTCTCCAAGTTCGCCATATGGAAGAACTTCTTCAGTATCGGGATTGATGATTTCGGGTATGAAGTGGTCTTCGAAGATATGCATGCCATGGTGAGCTGAGCACTCCATCGAAACCCCTGGGCCGATGATCTCACTGAGACCGTATATATCGAATGCCTTGATTCCCAGAAGGTCCTCTATTTCCTTACGCATTTCTTCAGTCCAGGGTTCGGCTCCGAAGATTCCTGACGTGAGGCGGAAGTTCTTTCGGTCGATTTCGGATTCGTTGATCGCCTCGCCGAGAAAAGAGGCATAAGATGGTGTACAGGCAAGTACCGTTGAACCGAAATCCTGCATGAGCTGGAGTTGTTTTTTTGTGTTTCCGCCTGAAATCGGAATCACCGAAGCTCCCACTTTTTCAGCTCCGTAATGGAGCCCGAGTCCTCCGGTAAAAAGTCCGTAACCGTAAGCAACCTGAATAATGTCTTCTCTGGTCACACCTGCCATGGTAAGAGAGCGGGCGACGACTTCACTCCATGTCTGGATATCACGATGCGTGTAGCCGACAACGGTTGGTTTACCCGTTGTGCCGCTGGATGCATGCAGCCGTACGATATCCTGTTGCGGAACGCTGAAAAGCCCGAACGGGTAGTTGTCGCGAAGATCCTGTTTCGTGGTGAACGGCAGGTGTTTCAGGTCGTCTATCGTTCTGATCTCCCCGGGTTCGATACCGGCATTCTGCAGCTTTTGGCGGTAAAAAGGAACGTTGTGGTAGACCAGCTCAACCATATTCTGTAACCGTTCGCCCTGTAGTGACTGCATTTCTTCACGACCCATGCATTCTCTGTGCTTGTTCCAAATCATGTATCCGACTCTATAGGTTTTTGTTCTTCCATACGTTGCTTTTCTTCGACAATGAACGTCCTTTTCTGAACGCTTCGATGTTCAGGTCGGCGATCTCTTTGCTTTTGGTTTCGAAAAGGAGCCTGACCCCTTCTTCGATCAGGTTCTCTTCGAGGTTTGTCCATGGTGAAGCTGCGCCAAGCATGATCATGTTTGCTGTTTTGGGATTTCCGATTTCAGCGGCAAGTGCAGCTGCATTGATCAGGAGATGACGGTCGTTCAGTTCGATCTGTTCGGTGACCTTTTCCATATCCGGGTAATTCGGTATGTTTTTGACCGGATCGATCGAGGAGACGATCATGCCATTGTCTGAAAGCCAGGGAAGGTGGCGAAGGGCTTCCATGGGTTCGACCGAGAGAATAATATCTGCTTGTCCCAGGGGAATGAGATCTGAGTGGATTGCGGTATCGGAGATTCTAAGATGTGATTGTACGGCACCTCCTCTTTGGCTCATGCCGTGTACTTCTGCCTGCTTGATGTTCAGACCGCTTTTTACTGCTGCTAGATCGATTACAGTGGCTATACTGAGAATCCCCTGACCTCCCACACCTGCGAGGATAATGTTTTTCTTCATGATTCTATCCAGGTTCTACTGCTGCTTTTTTTGCCGGTTACTGCGTCTTTTACGTGCCGCTGTTTCGATGCATTCGCGGTGGAAAATGACAATGGATACACCATTGTAGGCAAGTTCCTCCTTAAGGGCAGCGATGTTTTCTTCAATATTTTTTTTCAGTGGTACAAGTGTTCGAATATGCTGTTCTTCCACGCCAATCCCCTGGCAGATGGCATGTAGCCTTCCGGTGGCCGAAGAATCCTGTCCTCCGGTCATTGCAGTGGTGTCATTATCAGCGATGATGATGGTGATGCTATTGCGATCATTGACAGCATCGAGAAGACCGGTGATGCCCGAGTGCGTGAATGTGGAGTCACCGATCACCGCAAGAGCAGGCAGCATTCCTGCATCAGCTGCACCTTTTGCCATGGTTATCGCGGCACCCATGTCGACACAGGTGTGGATCGAATTATACGGTGGTAGCGCTCCGAGCGTATAACATCCGATATCGGAGAACACCTGATGATATGGCTGGTTCTGCATGGCAGCGTTTATGGCATCGAACATGTCCCGATGTCCGCAGCCTTTACAGAGTTCAGGAGGTCGTTCGGTAACGACTGGCGGGATATCGAATGTTTTTTCATGAGCAATGCCGAGCGCTTCGGCGATGAGTGTGGCATTGAGTTCTCCGGACCGGGGTAAAGCACCGTCGAGGCGTCCGCTGAGTTTGGGATTGCCGGAAAGACCGCGAAGGTATTCTTCTGCAAAAGGGTAGCCTTCTTCTGCGATGAGGACACTCTCGCAGTTATTTATAAAGACTTTCAGCATTTCTTCAGGCAGAGGATATTGCCCGATTTTGAGTACCGGTATCGAGAGATCATGGATTTCACGAACTTCCATTACATAGTTGAAGGCTATCCCAAAAGCTATGACGCCTTTTTTCCCAGGGCCTTCGATGAGTTTGTTGAGAGAGGAATGTTCAGAGCGATGTTTAAGCGTTGGTTGTAGGTCGAGAAGCTTCTGGTACTGGATGCGTGCATTTGAGGGGATCAGGACAAAACGGTTGGGATCGGTTTCCGGTCGCAAAACGTTTTGCGGAAAGGGACGGTGTCGGACGATATTGGCACGGGAGTGCGACAGGCGTGTCGTCAAACGCAGAAGAACCGGAAGACCGAGTTCTTCTGAAAGGTGAAACGCATCGACTGTGGTATCGTAGAGTTCCTGTTGGGATGCCGGTTCGAGAACGGGGAGCAAGGCGAATTTGCCGTAAACTCTACTGTCCTGTTCATTCTGTGATGAATGCATCGACGGATCGTCCGCAACAGCGATGACCAGTCCCCCATTAACTCCGGTCAAAGCTGCGTTGATGAAGGGATCAGCCGCTACGTTGAGCCCGACATGCTTCATACAGCAGAGGGATCGTTTTCCGGCGAATGACATGCCGAGTGCCGCCTCGAGTGCGGTTTTTTCGTTTGCGGACCATGACGACCGGACAGTGTGTTTTTTTGCTTCAGGGGAGCGCTGAATGAATTCGGTGATCTCCGTCGAAGGAGTACCAGGGTAAGCGTAAACCCCAGAGATGCCTGCATCAAGAGCTGCTGCACCGATTGCTTCCGCTCCGAGCAAAAGATTGTTTTTCATGGATGTTTCTACATTCTCTGATTACATGTTGAAAGCTGAATGTAATAAATGTGATATAAAGTGCGAGAGGTTAAAGGCAAGGTGTACTATGGTGTTTCATACAAAAAGGAAGGCCCCGATTCTTCGAGGCCTCCTCTGTTTTTTGTTACTTACAACCGCCTAGATAAGCGGGGCTATAACCAGTGCAACAACTGCGATGAGCTTCATGAGAATATTGAGGCTCGGTCCACTGGTATCCTTGAACGGATCACCAACGGTATCTCCGACAACTGCGGCTTTATGAGCTTCGGTGCCTTTGCCGTAGGTTACACCGTCAAACTCGATATTGCCTTCGATACGTTTTTTGGCGTTATCCCATGCGCCTCCGGCGTTGGACTGGAATATGGCAAGCAGCACACCTGAAGATGTTACCCCTGCAAGCAGTCCGCCAAGCATATCCTTTGAAACGAAACCGACGACAACAGGTACAAGGACGCCGAGTGTGCCGGGAAGAATCATTTCGCGAATAGCCGCTTTTGTAGAGATATCGACACAGTGAGCGAACTCGGCCGGGGTGGTTCCTTCTCTCAGGCCGGGAATTTCGTTGAACTGACGACCGACTTCGGTGATCATATCCCGGGCGGCACGGCCTACAGCTCCCATGGCAAGGGCGCTGAACACAAACGGAAGCATGGCTCCAAGAAGCAGACCTGCCATGATGACCGGTTTCGATATGTCGATGGACTCCACACCTGCCTGTTGGCGGAAAGCCGCAAAAAGAGCCAGAGCGGTAAGAGCCGCACTGCCGATAGCGAATCCTTTTCCGATAGCGGCTGTTGTGTTGCCGACAGCGTCGAGTTTATCGGTTCTTTCGCGTACTTCCGGCGGAAGTTTGGACATTTCGGCAATACCGCCGGCATTGTCCGAAATCGGACCGTAAGCATCGACGGCAAGTTGGATGCCGGTGACGGAAAGCATGCCAAGCGCTGCGATGGCTATACCGTAGAGGCCGGCAAAGTAGTGAGATCCGATAATTGCGGCCGAAAGAACAATAATCGGGAGACCGGTTGACATCATACCCGTGCCGAGACCTGCGATGATGTTTGTTGCTGAACCGGTAACGCTTTGATAGGCGATGTTTACGACAGGTTTATGGTGTGTCGAACAGTAATATTCGGTGATAAGACCGATAAGAACACCGGCGGCAAGGCCTATGATAACCGCGAAAAATACGTTGAGGGAGGTATACGTTACACCACTGACCGTCCATGTCGATGGCAGGATGTTCGTGATGATGAAATAACTCAGTACAGCCATGATAAACGATGCACCGAATTCGCCGGTATTAAGACCGGTTTGAGGATTTCCTCCCTCTTTGACCTTGACAAAAAACGAGCCGAGGATCGATACGATGATACCAACAGCGGCTATGACAAGCGGAAGGATCACTCCGGCGATAGGTGAGATGCCCATGCTGTCGAACACGGGAACGAATGCCGCACCCAGAACCATGGTTCCGATGATCGAACCGACATAGCTTTCGAAAAGATCGGCTCCCATACCGGCTACATCACCAACGTTATCGCCGACGTTATCGGCAATGGTTGCCGGATTTCTCGGATCATCTTCAGGGATTCCCTCGTAAACTTTTCCCGCAAGATCGGCACCGACGTCAGCCGCCTTGGTATAGATTCCTCCTCCTACACGCGCAAAGAGTGCGATCGAAGAGGCACCCAGGGAAAAGCCTGAAATGAGGTTGATTACCTGATTGATTTCGGAAAACTGGTTGTTGTAGATAATGAAAAGTGTCGAGAGTCCGAGTATACCCAGGCCGACAACTGAAAGCCCCATGACAAGGCCTCCCGAGAACGCAACGTTGAGTGCTCTTGAAAGTCCTTCCCGTGCGGCATGCGTTGTTCTGACATTCGCTTTGGTGGCTACTTTCATGCCGAAGTAACCGGCAAGACCCGAACAGATGGCGCCTACAATGAAGCTTACCGCGATAATCGGGGAAGAGTCAGGTCTTCCGCTGTTGGCAAAGCCTAGCAGGACCGCAACGGAAATAACAAAAATTACCAGAACCTTGTACTCTCGTTTGAGAAATGCAACCGCACCGTCCGCGATGTGCCCGGCAATGGTTACCATTTCCTGGGTTCCGCTGTCCTGTTTTGATACCCATCCGGCTTTGAACAAAGCATACAGTAATGCAATGATGCCGGAAAGGGGTACTGCATAAAGAAGTAATTGGTTGTCCATTTTATGATTTTGCGTTAGAATTGCATGAGTTGAGAAGCAACCGTAAAATTGAGTCGCTGAACATTGTTCAGGCTAGTCGGCAAGCAGACACAGGCTAGTCACGTATACCCGTGAAAGAAGGTGACTGAATGTATGTGGAGTATAATCGCAAAGATCATAACGAGGATGAATTTACAATTTCTGTGGAGTTCTTCAAAGAAAGGATCTCTATGCCGGTGAAATTTTATTACACGTTTTATATCACCGCGTTATGGCTTCGAAAAGTATGGGGAAGTGATCCGAATATCCGCCCAGGTACTTCGGTCCCTTGTAGGTTGCATTGGGGCGTGCGCTTCTCCCGGTTTGCATATGCTGGATGTGAAAGCAGGAAAATGCATTTTCTGAAAGTGACAGTCCTTTTTCATCGAAAAGCCCGGATGAAACCATTACCTGATCGAATTTCAACCATCGTCCTCCGAAATAACAACTACCTTTTTCGTCCAGTTCTACCCAACAGTTGAGCAACTTTTTTCCCGGGTTTTCCATGAAGGCTTTTTTATCGGTAGTGGCCCCCAGGATTTCGCGTATCGATCTGTCATGGGGTTCGTCGTTGAAATCTCCCATCACGACGATATCGGCATGAATTGACGTACTCATAAGGCTGTCGATGATCGATCTTGCGGTTTTTGCGGCAAGCAGTCTTTGCGGCTCCGACCATGCTGTATCGAGTACTCTCGATGGCCAGTGGTTTACCAGCAGGAAAAAAGGATTGCTGTTTACCGAGAAACTGTACAAGGTAATGTCTCTTGTGTTTTTGCCTTTGAGGTCGATCTTCCGGGAAAAGGAGCTGTCGAGAACGACGCTTGTAGAATCATAAGCGAGCGCTATGTCGATTCCCCTGGGATCATCCGAGTCATGATAGGCTGTTTTGTAGCGGCTTTCGGGAAGGAATGAGAGCAGCCGGTTGAAGACCCGCGGATTTTCAACTTCGCCGAGAACAAGGACGTCAGGGTACGATCCTTTTTGAAGCTGCACAACCTTTATGATGTGCGAGAGCCGTATATATTTCAAGAGAAGCTTTTTTTCGGTCCATCGTTTTCTTCCTTCAGGCGTGAATTCGCTGTCTTCGGTTAACGGATCGTTATGGGTGTCGAACAGGTTCTCCACGTTCCACCACATCATTGACAATCGATTATCATCTGCGTCGGCAGCGATGACTGGTGATATCAAAGATAGCAAGACCCAAGACACCATGGTTATGAGCGCTGTTCGTTTTTTCATTTTATTCTATCTGTTATGATTATAATGGTTAATTTATCGATGTGTGTAATAAAAAAGTATTGAAAGGTGCCTGGTTTACGATTGTTTTTAAAAAAGAGGTAGGGAGGGTGTGGTTTGTGGACAGTTGGCTTGAAATATGGCGGGAAAAAACCCGATGACCGAATTCGTGAGTTGAAACGCGGCCGTAAGGCTTTCATGCCGTCCCCGAGAACAGTTCTGTTATCGCTTGTCTGTTTTTTGACTGTTGGATGCGGCTCTTCACGGCAAATATCTCTCGATATACAGCCTGATCAGGCGGAGTATTATGCCAGAGGAAACCATATTGTCGGTTCGATGAAAGACAATTCGGTTATTGCCATGTATTCCTTTTCAGAAAGAGTGTGGATCAACAGTACGGCCAGATTTAATATCCTACTGAAAAACATCGGTGAAGAGCCGACGGTTTTCTCGATAGACAATATAACGGCCGAAGTGCTCAACGATGCCGGTGAGGAGCCTTTGCATGTTAGAATCTATTCTTATGACGAGTTGGTGAAGAAAGCCGAACGATCAGCGGCTATAGGTGCCGTATTTGCAGGGTTGGAGTATTGGGGGAACATCACTCAGGCATCCAAGGCAGGGTATTCCCATACAGAAGGCTCTTTTTCGGGGCCTGAGGGATATGGTACCTACACACAAACCACCTATGATCCGGCAGCAGAGCAGGCGGCACGAGCTGCAGCCGACGACGAGCTGAAGTCCGATCTTGCGGAAATAGAGCATGATAAGCAAGAGCGTATTTCTTCGCTGTCATCGATCTTGAGGAAATCAACTGTTTTTCCCGGAATGATACTGTCCGGCGAAATCAGGGTTGCTATACCCGAAAAGGTCGGTGAATCAGCAAGTCTTATATTCCTTATCGATGCGGCCGGTGATACGCACATGGTTGTCTTTCTCCTGGATGAAGTAGCAGGACGTTGAGGAGGGTGAGTTGCACGGTTCTTGGATATCGACGTGCTAAGGGTTGGTTATAGACATGTTTTCCGGGCCGTAATTCTATCATTGTGCAGAAAAGGGCAAAATTTTTTCTTTACAATAATGATATGTAACTTGTCCCGGATTTTACCGTAAGCGTACTGAAGCATAAAACATCCAACGATCAACAGCAGTATGGCTAGAAAGATCGATGTTACACAAAAGGCAAAGGATATTCTCGAGGAAGCGCTCGACAGGGAAGCGGTAGATGTTCTTGCGAAAATATCCCGTGAGATGCAGCAGATTTTCAATGACAATCCAGAACCTTCCAGGCCCGATGTCGTGCGAATCGTTAGTGAATATTTCACTAACGACGGCAAATCGGAGCAGTTTGTGACAAACTGGATCAATACGGCCGAGGAGCATTGCAGATCTCGTGGCCTTCATGAAGAAGATCAACCGAAAGCCATGCTTTCGGACCTCGGTGTGTTCAGGTTTATGAACTTCCTTATGGAAAAAGGTTTGACTGATGATCAGGTGAATATTGTGCTTCGTGGTGCTGTCCAACAGGCGAACGATGAGGAACACGAATAAGGATTCTTTGCTGTTTCCATACTACCTGCTGTGAAGAATCAATATTATACCTCCAATAACCAGAATTACACCCGACATACGAACGATATTGAATGGCTCGTTGAGAACAACGATTGCCAGTACATAGGTTATTAGGGGAGAAGTTGCAATGAGCGGGTACACGAAAGAGACATCGGTTGTTTTTATTGCCGAAAGGTAGAAAAAAAGCATAATTGTGATTGCGACTCCCTGAAGGAGCGCATAAACGGTATATTTCAGCGGTATGCCGCTTGAAAGTGACGAGCCGTAGGCCCAGACGACAATGCCGAGAATAAGCGTCTGTGAGAGGCTTCGATAGAAAATCATTTGCGTGATATTCATCTTTGCCAAAGTAATCTTTTCGAGAATCGGTAACGATCCGACTATCGACACGGTTATGATGAGCGAAAGATAGAGGTTGAATGTTTTCATAATCGTTATGTTGTAGCGATACGTGAAGTGGGATTGTCGCTCCGGAAAAACCGGTACGTTCTGTGAGTCAAATCAAATCAAACAAAACCATAGAGGGAACTGAACTATGAATAAAACCGAGCTTCTTCATGAAGGAAAAGCGAAGAAAGTTTTTCTGACTGATAAAAGTGACCTTGTTATTCAGGAATTCAAAGATGATGCTACTGCTTTCAATAACAAGAAAAAAGGCACGATCAGCAACAAGGGGGTTGTCAACAATGCAATATCCTGTAAACTTTTTACCTATCTCACTGAAAACGGGGTTTCGACCCATTTTGTCGAGAAGCTCTCGGACAGGGATATGCTTTGCAAATATCTTGAAATTATAATGGTAGAGGTAGTTGTGAGAAATGTCGCTGCCGGATCGCTTGTAAGACGTTATGGTTTCGAGGAAGGGACCAAACTTGAGAGACCTATTATCGAGCTGTATTTGAAAGACGATGATCTCGATGATCCATTGATGAATGAGAGCCATGCTGTCGCACTTGGTCTGGCTACCTATGAAGAGCTCGATACACTAAAAGAGCAGGCGGCAATGATCAACACGCTCATGAAACGTTTTTTTGCAGAAAGAAATCTCAATCTGGTTGACTTCAAGCTCGAGTTCGGTCGGCACAAGGGCGAAATTCTTCTTGGTGACGAAATAAGTCCTGATACCTGTCGTTTCTGGGATCTCGATACCGGGGAGAAAATGGACAAAGACCGTTTTCGTTTCGATCTCGGGGGAGTGGAAGATGCTTATTCGGAGGTTGAAAAAAGAGTTCTTGACCTGAAATAGTATCGGATCACGAGTCTTGGAAACACATGCTCGAAAGTATTGTAGAATATCTTCGATCCGCTGATCCCGTTGCGATATACCTTTTCCTGTTTTTCATATCTTTTCTGGAGAACGTCGTACCCCCGATTCCGGGGGATGTGCCTGTAGCGTTTGTCGGTTATCTAACGTTCTCCAGTGATATCGATTTCTGGTTTTCCGTTGCTTTTGCATCGGCCGGTTCAACCCTTGGTTTCATGTTGATGTTTCTTATCAGCAGGAAAATCGGGCTCAGTATTTATGCTCCTGGGGAAAGCAGAGTCAGGCATGGGTTGGTAACGGCAATTCACAGAATGTTTCCTCCTGATCAGATGGAATCTGCTCGGCAGCGCTTTTCGACGCACGGTTATTTTGCTGTTTTGATCAACAGGTTTCTTTTCGGTTATCGTGCGATCATATCGGTGATGTCGGGTTTCCTGCATCTTAACGTAACGGGGGTTTGTGCAGCAGCCTTCTCAAGTTCAATTGTTTGGTATGTACTCCTGCTTCGTGGAGGATATTTGTTGGGAGAAAACTGGCACCGGATTGGAACGTATATGGCGGCTTACAGCATACCGCTCACACTTGTTTTTCTTGTTGTCGTACTTGTCGCTTTTTTCAGGTATTTGAATCGCCGATAACGAAAGGGGGATATATAGGCTGTTGGATTTTTACACCTTTGCACGTACCTTTACATTTTGCATCGTAACCCATAATAATTCAAGAAATACGGGGCCTCAGCAATGGCGAAAAATATCAAGCCTTATCCTGCAGACAAAAAAGGACAGGTTGTTACACTGGAATCAATTCAGGAATTGAAGGAAATGGCTTGCCAGGTGCGGCGAGACGTTGTGCGTATGCTCACCAAAGCTGCTTCGGGACATACCGGCGGATCGTTGGGTATGGCCGATGTTTTTACCTCCCTGTATTTTAAAATCATGCAGCATGACCCGCATGATTCAGGTGAAACCACTGAAAGGGACATGCTTTTTCTATCGAATGGTCATATTGTTCCTGTATGGTATAGTGTTCTTGCCAGAAGCGGTTATTTTCAGCTGGAAGAACTTCATTCGTTACGCCAGATCAATAGCTATCTTCAAGGGCATCCCGCTTCAGAAGCAGGTTTGCCTGGTATACGTATCGCTTCGGGTTCGCTCGGGCAGGGGCTTTCTGCTGCTGTCGGTGCGGCTTTGGGAAAGCGTATGGATGGTTGTTCCGGGGATGTGTTCTGCCTCATGGGAGATGGTGAGTGCCAGGAAGGCCAGATATGGGAAGCTGCGATGAGTGCTGCGCACTACGGACTTGGTAATCTTGTCGGTATCGTCGATTACAATAATCTGCAAATCGATGGAGAGGTCAGCGAGGTCATGAATGTCGAGCCTTTTGCCGAAAAATGGAGCTCTTTCGGCTGGGATGTTCATCAGTGCGACGGCAATGACATCGAAGATATCATTGCTGTAATGAAAAATGTTCGGGAAAAAAAGGACAGGGCAAAACCGTCTGTTATTCTTGCCGTAACGGTTATGGGTAAAGGAGTTCCTTTTTTTGAAGGCACGATGCCTGATAATACGAATTGGCACGGAAAACCTCCTTCACCAGAGCAGTGTGAACAAGCTCTGGAAATACTGGGAGAGACATCTTTCGGTGATTTTTAACACAGGGGTGCAGATACAGTCAGGTAGATACAAGGGGAAAAAACTGCAGCGTAGCACAACCGGTTCTATCCGTCCCTGCAGCAGCAGGGTGAAAAAATCTCTGTTCGATATACTTTCCGTTCGGATGGATCTTGTAGGAATCAGGGTCCTCGATCTTTTTGCCGGTTTTGGTTCGCTCGGTTATGAAGCGTTAAGCCGTGGTGCGGAGATGGTTTGCTTTGTCGACAGCAGTTTTCAGTCTCTCAAGTCTGTACGGGAAACCGCAAGTGAACTGGGTGTGGCGTCAAAGGTGAGGATTGTCAAAAAGGATGTCGTTCGGTTTGTTAAAACCGAAAAAATGGCTTATGACCTTGTTTTTTGTGATCCACCGTATAACTGGAAGGATTACAAAGTCCTGATTCGTGAGATTTTCGACCATGGTCTGGTAACGGAAAACGGTGTACTCCTTATCGAGCATAGTAATCGTCACAGTTTCGAAGATGAATCACGGTACGCTTTTCATAAAGATTACGGGATGACGAGAGTTTCTTTTTTTTCCTAATTCCTAAACCTATCGCCGGACCGAGTGATTGGTCGGACACATTCAGGAGAACATTTTTATGAAAAAGCTTGCAATTTATCCGGGTACTTTCGACCCTTTTACGAATGGGCATCTGGATGTGCTTGAACGGGCACTGACGATTTTCGAGCGGGTTATCGTTGTTATAGCGGAAAACAGTACAAAAAAAACTCTTTTTTCCGTTGAAGAACGTTCTGAGATGATCGAAACCGTTACGGAATTTCTTCCGGGAACAACAGTCGAAGTGTTGCACAGTGGCCTTCTGGCAGAATATGCGCATGATGCAGGGGCAGCCGCGATAGTTCGCGGTGTGCGCCAGGTAAAAGATTTCGAGTACGAGTTTCAGATGTCGCTTCTCAACAGACATTTGAACCCGGACGTTACCACTGTTTTTCTTATGCCCAATGTCAACTATACGTATGTGGCTTCGTCGATCATCAGGGAGGTTTCGTTACTCGGGGGTGATGTAAGCAAATTCGTTCATCCTCACGTATTGAAAATGCTGAAGAAAAAATTTGAGGAACATAATCTCTGATACAGGCTTTTGCAGGTGTTTTTCGAACTTTCAAATGTTTAATCTTTTCATGTTATGAGCATAAATAGTTTTCCTGAAGAAAGATATCTCAGCCGGCGGGTTTTGAGCATGCAGGAGTCGCAAACCATGAAAATAAGCGGGCTTGCGAAACAAATGAAGGCTGAAGGCAAGGATATTGTCAGCCTGTCTGCGGGTGAGCCCGATTTTCCTACACCGGATTTTGTGGCAGAGGCGGGTATCGATGCTATACAATCCGGATTCACGCGCTATACGGCTAATGCCGGTATTCCCGAGCTCAAAAAAGCTATTGTTGAAAAGTTCAAACGTGATAACCAACTCGACGTTACTCCCGAACAGATCATTGTGAGCAATGGGGGAAAGCAGACCCTGGCGAACACACTTCTCGCATTGTGTGAGGAGGGGGATGAGGTCATCATTCCTGCGCCTTTCTGGGTAAGTTTTCCCGAGATGGTTCGGCTTTCGGGGGCTGAGCCGGTTATTGTTCCCACTACCATCGATTCCGGTTATAAAATGAAGCCGGAACAGCTCGAGGCTGCAATTACCGAAAGGACAAAAGTACTGATACTTAATTCTCCTTCGAATCCGTCAGGTGCAGTTTATTCGGAAAGTGAGGTAAGAGCGTTGATGGCGGTACTGGATGGTCGTGAGATTTTTGTGATATCCGATGAGATGTACGACCAGATCGTTTACGGGTCGGTAAAGCCGTTTTCTCCTGCAAGGATTTCCGGAATGCGCGATTGGGTTATAGTCAGCAATGGCGTGTCGAAAACATATTCAATGACAGGGTGGCGGATCGGTTTTCTTGCCGGGCCGAAATGGCTGATCGATGCTTGTGGAAAAATACAGTCTCAAACCACTTCGAACGCCAATTCAATTGCGCAGAAAGCAGCCGTTGCTGCGCTTACCGGCGACCAGCGGATTATCGAGGAGCGCAGGCTGGAGTTTGAGATGCGCAGGGATTATATGTATAAGGCCCTCAATGAGATTCCGGGAATAACCGCAACATTACCGGAAGGGGCGTTTTATATTTTTCCTTCAATCGCAGGTTTGCTTGGAAAAACGTTTGGCGGAAAAGAAATGAACAGTTCTACAGATGTGGCGGAATATCTTCTTATCGATCATTATGTCGCAACCGTACCTGGTGAGGCTTTCGGGGCTCCTGAAAACCTTCGGTTATCGTATGCGGCTTCGATCGGCGAGCTTGAAGTGGCTGTTGACAGGATCAGAAAAGCGTTTGAGTAACACTTCATGTTGACAGTCCGTCGAAGCAAAGCATATACCAAATGGTTTAGCTGGTATTCCCGGCGGCAGTTCAGAAGGCATTTTCATGCTGTGAGGGTTTCGGTCCCACCTGAAACCCTCGGTATGCAGGCTCGATATCCGGTTATTTTTTACTGCAATCATGCGTACTGGTGGGACGGGTTTTGGTCACAGCTTTGTACTGAAGAGTTTTTCAGCCAAAACCTCTATATAATCATTGAATATCAGCAGCTCGTCAAGCATCGCTTTTTTACCCGCCTGGGTGCTTTTTCCATTGACCGCTCAAACCCGAAAAGCGCCCTTTGTACCCTTGATTACGCCACAGAATGTCTTATACAGAAATGTCATAAGCAGAATGCCTTATGGATTTTTCCACAAGGGCTGATCGAACATGTGGACAAGCAGCCACTTCGTTTTTTTAACGGTACCTCCTCGATTGTTTCGCGTGTACTTCAGAAAACCAAAGGAATATATCTGGTTTCAGTTGTCAGCCGGATTGAATATCTTGAGGACCAGAGGCCCGATTTGTTCCTTTCATTCAACGTACCTGAGTTTGTCGGGCGGAATGATTTTTCCGGTCATAAAGTGTTGACAAATCATATGCAGGATACTACGGTACGGCATCTTTCATTTCTGAAAGAGAAAATAATGACCGGAGATATCGATGATATGTCGATTGTGGTCAAGGGAACTGAATCTATAAATACAAAAGTGGACGGTTTGAGGAGACTGACGGGATTGAGGAGGTAGTGGAGGCGGCCACTGGAATGGCCATCCAAATTGACAACAGGTACATGCAGGACATGAGGAGCCAAAGGTATTACGTTGTCATATGGCAGATTAACATGAGATGGGGAACAACCCTGTAAAAAGTTGAACTACTATGAGTAATGTAATATGCAGTTGTACGTTAGGTGACTATGCCAAGGTGCGCTTACAGCTTTCCAGGATGTTGCATCGTGAAATCGAACAGCTGTACAATGACAATGATGCAGGTGGTGGCAACATATGTGAAATTGAACTCAAATGCTGCCGTCGTGAATTTTATGTAAACCCCACTAACGAAAAATCGGAAGTTGGCAGAGCTGTTATCGTAGAGGCGGATGGAGGGTATGACTATGGTATTGTTTATTCGACAGGGGTGATTGCCGCAAAAAAGATGAAGCTGAAGGGCTTCGATGAAAAAAAAGATAAACTGGATTCAATCATACGCTTTGCCGAAGAGAGTGATACCGAGCAATTCCGTTCGGTTCGAAAGCGGGAGCCTGAGATTCGTGATGTGTGTTTATCGAAGATCAAGGGGCACGGGCTTGATATGAAGCTGGTGGATGTGGAGTTACGGCTCGATCAGCAAAAGGTGACGGTTTTTTATACGGCGACACACAGGGTTGATTTCCGTGCACTTGTACGAGATCTTGCCAGTGAATTCAAGGCAAGGATTCAAATGGTTCAGATCACTACACGTGAAGAAGCCCGCAGAGCCAACAGCTTCGGTGCCTGCGGCTGTGTTTTATGCTGTTCCAGCTGGATTCAGAAAATTCATGCGAATCCTTTTGCTGAAAAACAGCAGGTTTCCGAACATGGCCACGGTGACAACCATGCCTATAATGTTATCGGCCAGTGTAACCGCCCAAAGTGTTGCCTGAGCTATTCTAAATATGAAAAATGCTCGAGGAACAGAAGTTCCGACAATTATCCTCCACTGGGGAGCAAGGTCACAACAGCTGATGGTACGGCAATCATTGAAAATATCAATCCTGCAAAAAGTGAAATCATCCTTCGCTATCCTGCAGACGGAAAAGAGGTGCTGATATCGCTGAAGGAGTTTACATCGATGTTTGTCAAGAAGTAAGTTTGAATCCAAGTATTTTTTATATCTATGAACAACCATTATAAGCGAACGCTTGTCACGACTGCTCTTCCATATGCAAACGGTCCTGTACATCTCGGGCATTTGGCAGGCGTTTACCTCCCTGCCGATATTTATGTACGTTACAAGAGACTGCAGGGTGAAGATATCGTCCATATCGGAGGCTCCGACGAACATGGGGTGCCCATTACGATCACTGCGGATAAAGAAGATATTTCTCCTCAGGATGTAGTCGATCGTTATCATAGCATGAATCTCGATGCTTTCGAACGATGCGGGATTTCGTTTGATTTTTATGGCAGGACGTCATCCAAAGGGCATTTTCGAACAGCACAGGAGTTTTTTCGCGAGATAGACTCAAAGGATATTTTTGTCAAGAAAAAAGAGCGGCATTTCTTTGATCCTCAAACAAAGAGGTTTCTTTCCGATCGATATGTAACCGGAACCTGTCCGATCTGTGGCTATGCCGAAGCAAACGGCGATCAGTGTGAGCAATGCGGTACTCATTTAAGCCCGCGTGAACTTATTGATCCAAGAAGTAAGCTCTCGGATGAGGTGCCCGAGCTGCGGGAAACGTTGCACTGGTACTTTCCTTTAGGAAGGTTTCAGGGACAGCTCGAGAATTATGTTGAGTGCCATACAGGAGACTGGCGCACGAATGTGCTGAACTATACCGCTACTTGGCTGAAACAGGGGCTTGCCGACAGGGCAATCACGAGGGATCTTCACTGGGGTGTCCCCGTTCCAATAGACAATGACGAGGCCACGGGCAAAGTGCTGTATGTCTGGTTCGATGCGGTACTCGGGTATATATCATTTACCCGTGAATGGTCGGAAAATCGTGGGACACCTGAGTTGTGGCGTGAATACTGGCAAAATTCCGATTGTCGGATCATTCATTTTATCGGTAAGGACAATGTTGTATTTCATACTCTTATGTTTCCGGCTATTCTTATGGCATGGAACGAAGGGAGGAATGAGGGGGTGTATTCTCTTGCCGATAACGTTCCGGCATCTGAATTTATGAACTTCGAGGGCCGCAAGTTTTCCAAGTCGAGAAACTACGCGGTTTACCTTGGAGAATTTCTCGACAAGTTTCCGGCCGATACGTTGCGTTACACCATCGCAATGAATTATCCCGAGAACAAGGATAGCGACTTCAGTTGGCAGGACTTTCAAAACAGAACCAACGGAGAGCTTGCCGATACGCTTGGAAATTTCATCAAACGTTCCATTGATTTTACCAATGCCAAGTTCAATGGTGAAATCCCGTATGAATGCACTGAAGAGGACTGGCGGTCACTCGGTATTGATTGGGAGGACTGTTTTGACAGGATTGAAAAAGCCTATGAGGATTTTCATATCAGGGATATTGCATCCCTTACCATGCAGATAGCTCGTGCAGCAAACCGTTTTCTGACCGATTCAGAGCCTTGGAAAGTGTTGAAAACAGACCCGGATGCCGCTGCACGGACAATGGCGCTCTCGGTAAATCTCTGCTATACCCTTGCGATTGCGTGGTACCCGGTTATTCCTCATACGGCCAATCGAATCTACGCAATGCTTGGTTTTTCGGAGACGCTCGATGATGCCTTGAAGAACGGCAGCGCTTCCTGGGATACGGCAAAATATCCACAACTGAAACGAGGTCACAACTTGTCTGAGCAGTCTGAAATACTGTTCAGAAAAGTAGAAGACAAGGACATTGCACCTGAGCTTGAAAAGATTGAAGGTTTGCTGGCGGAAATCGAAAAAAAGGAAGCGGCAGAGAAAGAGAGTACGCGTTTCAAACCGGAAATCAGTTTCGATGATTTTCTCGATGTCGATCTTCGGGTTGCCACGGTTATGGCATGTGAGAGAGTTAAAAAAGCCGACAAGCTACTGAAATTGCAATTGAAGGTCGGTTCACAAAATCGACAGGTTCTTGCAGGTATCGCTCAATCATATTCTCCAGAATCCGTTATAGGGAAAAATGTCATACTCGTTGCTAATCTTGCAGAAAGGAAAATCAGAGGAGAGCTGTCACAGGGGATGATTCTTGCTGTTGAAGGCAACGACGGCAAAATGAACCTCGTCGAAGTGAGCGGATCAGAAATAAATGGGAAAAATGTACAATAATGTTTTGAATTGAATATTAAGTTCTGTACATTAAGGTACTAAAACATCGTGGGGTGGAGCAATTGGTAGCTCGTCGGGCTCATAACCCGAAGGTTGCAGGTTCAAGTCCTGTCCCCACCACAAGAAAAAGCCGCGCCATGTTGCGCGGCTTTTTTTATGCCCTGTTTTACTTTCATCTCGTTCGTCCGTATGGTATTTTTCCCGTTACACGGCTTTGTGTGTTCCGATTGTTCAGCGTATTCTTCTGAAAACGAACGGTATTGGGAGACTTTTTCATGAGTTTGAGAGATGTGTACATCGTTTTCCTGTTTTTTGTCTGTATATTTTGCGTGTCAACGACGCTTCATGCTCGGTCTTTACGGTATGGCATCGATGTGCTCGATGCCGACCGTTGCCGTGATCTACAGGGAAAAAGAGTTGCTCTCATTACCAACAAGGCTGGAATAACTGTTGACGGAGAACCTGACTACAGGGTTTTTCTGCGTCATGGCCAGGACCTTAAATATCTTATGGCGCCGGAGCATGGCTTTCATACTGTTGTTGCTGCAGGCATGAGAGTGAAAGATGAAAAGCTCGATAACGAGCTCGAGGTCTATTCACTGTATGGTTCCCAAAAAAAGCCTGATGTAGAGCTGTTGAAAAGTAGCGTCGATGTGCTTGTTTTCAATCTCCAGGATGTCGGGGCCCGCTGCTATACCTATATTTCAACAATGCGTTATGCCATGGAAGCCTGTCAGGAGGCCGGAGTTTCCTTTATGGTTCTCGATCGTCCCAACCCTCTTGGACCGGTTCCGGCCGGTGGTTTCATGCTCGATCCGGACTACGTGTCATTCGTCGGTTCGGTCCCCGTTCCTTTTATTCATGCGATGACAATCGGTGAGATCGCTCTTTTCCTGAAAAAGCGGTTTTATCCAGAACTTAGCCTTCAGGTGGTTCCGATGGAGGGGTACGATCGTGAGCGTTTTCTGGATGATTATCCAGAAGTGCGTTTCGAGTCCCCATCACCCAACATACTCGGTATTGAAACAGTGCTTGTCTATCCTGCCACGGTATTTCTCGAAGCCACCAATGTCAGTGAAGGGAGAGGAACACCGTTTCCATTCAGACAGTTCGGGGCTCCCTTCATCAACGCAGATTTTCTTGAAAAAGAGCTTCAACGTTTCAAACTGCCTGGAGTTTCGTTTCAGGCAGTGCAGTTTATTCCCTCATCTGGAAAGTTTCAGGGGCTGCGCTGCAGTGGTGTTCGGCTTGAGGTGACCGATCGGCTTGTTTTCGAGCCTTTCAGGACCGGTATAGCAATTATGCTTTCTTTGCAGAAACTCTATCCAGGACTGTTTGATCTGAAAACGAATGGACAGTTTTTCGATAAGCTTGCAGGGGGACCGCTGTACCGTAAGATGGTTGTTTCCGGGCGTTCTCTTGAAGAAATTCTTGCAGCGTCAAGGATTCAGGTGCATGCGTTTGAAAAAGCCTATCCATATCGGCATATTTATGAATAGGAATTGGGGGAAAGTCAAAAGGCTAAAGGGAAAAATGAAGAGGACAGGGATATTTCGAGCGGGGAAAATAGGTGTAACAGTTGTGTAGATTCCGGTTTATGTCCGACATGACTCTACGGCATGGAATAAATGCATAGAGGTGCCCTTTGACCTCGGCTTTCGGCTACCGCGGGGCGCGGTAGAGTCCTTTTATGCCCTGTGGCGAAAGCAAAATTTGCCATATCTGAAGCTTCCTTGCTCGAAATGCTCCGGCACAACTCAGTAGGTAATACTTCCACATTCTGAAAAACCGTTCGCTGTATCGTGCTTGAAGTTTTTCAAGGTTTTTTTGTACGTTTTGATGCCATGATTTCAATGTAAGGTAGTAATCATGAGCAAATACATGCCAGTCTTCCAGAACGAATATTCCCTCATATGCGCCAGTTATCTGACTGGCGGCCGGAATCATCGAGTTGGGAAAAATATACTTGCTTATCCAGGGGTCCGTTGAGGTAGACTGTTCGTTCCCTCCTATAGTATGAATCAGACAAAGCCCATCCTTTGCAAGGCATCGGTCAATAACTTCGAAATAGTGACGGTAATTTTTGTGACCAACATGTTCGAACATACCGATAGAGTAAACCCGGTCGTATTTGTCGTTGAGTGAACGATAATCACAGAGTTTGATTGAAACCGACGGGTCACTGCAAAACTGTTGTGCAAACTGCGCCTGTTTGCTCGAAACGGTTATACCGGTTACGTTAACGCCATAATGTTCTGCTGCATATTGTGCGGCGCCGCCCCACCCGCAGCCGATGTCGAGAACCTTCATCCCTCGTTTGAGTTCGAGTTTATCGAATACCAGCTGCAGCTTTTTCTCTTGGGCTTGTTCGAGGTTGTTGCTGTTTTCCCAATAAGCACAGCTGTAGTTCATGCCGGGATCGAGCATAAGGGTAAAAAGGTTGTTTCCGGTGTTGTAATGCCGTTCACCTATGGTAAATGCTCTGGAAGGAATCTGGAGATTGAACATGCGCCCTGCAAGTGAGCTCGCAAAAGCACCGAAGGTTCCAATTTTTTTGTTTTTGAAATAACTGGCCATACTTCGAGTTATCACTGTTGAAAAGGTCTTGCCAGTAACGCAAAGAGGCGTTGTTGTTCAGGGGCGCTTTCATTGTCGAGGCCGATAGTCATGTTTTTGATGTCTTTTTTCAGTAGGAAACTTCCAAACAGTCTATCCCAGAAAGAGAGCATGCTTCCGTAGTTTGCATCGTGTTCCGAGCGTGTAACCGAATGGTGTACGCGATGCATCAAGGGGGTAGGTATAATAATCCGTAACAATCTGTCAACTGAAGAGGGAATGCTGACGTTACTGTGATGAAATTCAATCACAGGTGTCATCAACATGGAGTAAAGAATAAGGTCCTCGATGCCTGCACCGATAAGAATGAAAACAGGAAAACGAAGCAACTCCGACAACACTATCTCAACATAGTGAAACCGCCATGCGGTTGTGACATCCATCGAAGGGTCGCTGTGGTGAACCGAGTGAAACCGCCAGAAAAAATCGACTTCATGATTGATTCTATGCCAGAAATACATCCAGAGATCGATAAGCAGAATGACCAACATTGTTTCAAGAAACAATGGAAGCCCCAGAATGTTGACTCCTGACCATATGGTTTTTGACTGTTCAAGAGCAAAAGCCATCATGATCCCGCTTGGGAGAAGAATTACGAGGTTGAGGCCTGCAATGGATAGGTTTAATCCGGCATGTGTACCTCTGGATTTTCTGCCGCTGAAAAACGGGATGAAACCTTCTAGGAACCAGAGAAAAAGGCCGCCTGCTGCGGTGGTTATGTAAGAAAGGACTTGAATGGTATCCATTGAGAAAAAAAGTCATGCCAAGAATAAAAGAGGGCCATCGGTCAATAGTTTCCCGAAAAGACTGAGCGGTATTCAACAATGTTTTTTCACTGCGTAATCGATTGAGACTCTTTGATTTCGGATGCGTTGACAATCGTTCATCACCGTTGTTAGTAAATAGGAATATTGATAAAAGGTTCCTTGTGCGTAATGATAAACGTGTGAAAAAGCAGAGGGGACCAGGCGTTCTCGGGATAAGGTTGTTTTTTACTCTTGATTCCGGATCGGGGGAGGAAGAAGCTTTTTTGGTCGTCCTCTTTTTTTTGCGGGGATTGTCTTTTGGGATGTTTTATCTTCGATTTTTGCAGGTTCCTCAATGATTTCCTCCTCATTATTGAACCCGGGAGAAGAGATCAGCTCGATGTCACACTCCTCATTGTTTGCCGGTGCTGACGAAACCTTGTTGCGGGGTGTTTTTTTTGGGCTTTTTTTATCTTTTCCTGACGTGTCGATCAACGTCATGACTTCGTTGAGAGAGGTGAAAATGTAGAGTTGTTTATCCAGTCCGGAAAGCTTCAGAAGGTCTTTTATCTGTTGACAGAGAGAGACGAAAATTGCAAGTCCTTCAGACTGGTTCGCTTTTCGGTGGGCAAGAAGCATCGAACTGATACCGCATGAATCGATTGCTTTGACAAAGGAAAAATCGATAACCATATTTTTTTTCCCCTTGCTTTCAAGAACGTTGTCAATTGATTGACCGAAAGCTTGTGCATGTCGAACGTCAAAGACTGTTTCTTCAATTTTAAGGATAATCAGGTCTTTGCGTTTTGATACTGAATGTTTCATCATTACAGCCTTGGTGATAAGGCTTAATACCTTTTTTTACAACAAATTAAAAGCTCATTGAGTATGATTTGAAGATGGTTTTCCGGGCGAATGGTAGAACGCCTCGATTGAAATGTTGATGTTACTGTTGCCTTCTGTTTGAAGTTTCAGGAAAAAGAGGAAATTTTCCAAGAAAAAAGCCTTGTATCGGATATTATCTTTGGATTCCTGAGCGTCGAAAAGGATGAACGATCCGGGTTTTCGAAAAGAAAAGCGAGGGGTTAGTGACAAAATAAATGGTTGATCAATTCATCCGCCAGCTGGTGTAGACTTTCTTTATCCCGCGGTGCGGTTATCCATGTGACATTGAGCCTGTTTCTGAAAAAAGTCAGCTGCCGTTTGGCATAATTCCGAGTATGCTGTTTGATGAGTTCAACGGCTTTTTCAAGAGAGTGCTTGCCTTCGAAATACTGGAAAAGTTCCTTGTAACCAACTGTCTCCAGTGCATTGATGGTATTGCCGGGCTTCTCTTTTACATAAAGCTCGTAGAGCTTTTCCGCTTCCTCGAACAGTCCCGATTCCATCATTTCATCGGTGCGTTTGTTAATTCGTTCGTAGAGTTCTTTTCTTGGCCATGAGAGGGCAAGCGGAACGAATGTGGTGGAATGAGAACGGTTTCTCGCTGCGGTTTGAAGTTCGGTAACGGTTTTACCGGTTATAGCTATGATTTCCAGGCTCCTGACGAGGCGTTGAGTTTTCGATGGATCGAGGGTTGCCGCTTGTTCAGGATCGATTGATTGCAAGCGTTGATAGAGAGCATTCTTTCCCGAGGTTTTCAGCTCTTCTTCGAGTTCACGTCTGATTAGCGGGTTTTTTGCCGGAAGATCGGTGAAGCCGCAAAGCAGTCCTTCGATATAGAGCGTCGAACCGCCGACAACTATGACATTTTTCCCTTTTTCAAGGATAGACAGTAGACGTCGGGTGGCATTGGTAGCGAAATCACCGGCATTATATTCTTCGTCGATCTCTTTTTCACTGATAAAATGATAGGGTATTTCTTCGAGCATGATTGCCGAAGGTTTGGCCGTGCCGATATCCATTCCGCGGAAAATCTGTCGAGAGTCTGCTGATATGATTTCAGCTTCGAGAATTTTGGCTGCTCTATGTGCCAATAGGGATTTTCCAGAGGCTGTGGGGCCGGTGATCACTAAAACCGGTTTTTTCCCTGACGATGTCTTACCGCAGGCCACTATACCAGCACCATTGTACGCATGACAGAATAGATGCGTGATAAGGGTAGGCCTACCACATTGTAATAACAGCCTTCTATACGCCGGATAAAGCATGATATGAAGGGATCCTGGATCCCGTATGCTCCTGCTTTGTCGAATGGTTGTTGCGTGTCGATGTAATGGTTTATCTCGACTCCTGTCATCGGTGAGAACTCCACAAGGGTTGTTACGAAGTCGGTATGACAGATCGTTCCATGAAGCAAAGCGAAGCCTGTCATAACCTTGTGGCATGTTCCCTGAAGCTGTTCGAGCATTGCATATGCCTCTTCACGCCCAGAAGGTTTGCCCAGAGGTTTGTTGCCAAAAACTACTGTTGTATCGGCTCCGAGTATGACGGTGCCTGCAGTGCTCTTTGTGAGTTTTTTTATTACGGTGCGTGCTTTTTTTTCTGCGATGTCCATGATATTCCGGGTAACCGGGAGATCAGGATTAAAGGTTTCGTCGATGTCTGCCGCTATGGCAGTGAACGGTATTTGCATCAACTCGAGAAGTTCCCGGCGGCGTGGTGACTGAGAGGCGAGGACAATATTCAGCTTGGACATAAGTATTCTCTGTCGATATGGAAAAGACTGTTCGACCGTTGATTGTGTTAATTGAGATTGTTCCATCCTTTACGGCTTAGATCGATATAGATGAATGTTCCGGCAAGCAAGGCGATTGCATAATAAACGATGGCTTGCTGATGTTCGCCGAAAATAAATTTTCCTGTTGCGAACAGGGTGGAATAAACCAGTACGACTCCTCCTGCCCAGTCTGCAAACAGCCTGAAAAAACCTTCATCCGATTCTATATGCGGCAGTTTTTCGGATACTTTTTTCCAGAGCACTCCTCCGACTCTTGTTTTTGAATAGAACGCCAGGAGTTGCTTTTCTTCGGTAGCTTGAGTCGCATAGGTGGCGATGAGGGTTGCGGCAATCGTGAACATCACGATAATGTAAATAGAGCTCGGAAACTCGATGTCGGTAAACAGCAGGATCCAGGTATACACCACAAACGGAGCGATCATGGAAACTATTTCCGACCAGGCATTCAGTCTCCACCAGTACCAGCGAAGAATCAGTACGAATCCGGTTCCGGCCCCACACTGGATGATGAATTCCCAGGCTCCGGTTATAGTTTTCAGTACGAAAAACGTTATGAATAGCGCGAAAATAGCGACACCCGCGGTAAAAATTCTCGCAATGAAGACATAATGCTTCGACGATGCGCTGGTGTTGATGAAACGTTTATAGAAATCGTTGACCAAATAGCTGGTTCCCCAGTTAAGGTGTGTTGAGAGGGTGGACATGTAAGCAGCAAGAAAAGTGGCTATCAGCAATCCCTTCAGCCCTGGAGGAAGAATAGACTGCATGACATAGACAAAACCATCTTCTTTTTGCTCAAGAGGCAGGTCAGGGAACAGCACAAGACTTGCAAGTCCGACAATAATCCAGGGCCAGGGCCTGAGGCAGTAGTGTGCGATGATGAACCACAGGGTGGCGAGAAGTGAATGTTTTTCATCCTTGGCGCTCATCATTCTCTGGGCGATGTAACCGCCGCCTCCCGGTTCGGCACCGGGATACCACGAGGCCCACCATTGGACAAATGCCATGGCTGCAAATGACGCGAAAGTGAGTTCATATGCGGAGCCGAAACTGCCGGATGAGGTTTTGTCGGTTATCACAGGGAAAAAGTCGAACATCCATTCCGGAAGTGCTTTTGTCAGGCCTCCGGCTTGTGTGATTTCCGGCGCATCGAGGACCAATACAGCAAGGACAATACATCCAGCCATCGAAATGACGAACTGTAACGTGTCGGTAATGGTGACCCCCCAGAGACCCGAAAGGCCGGAATACAGTGTGGTCAACAGGACACAGGCTACGATCATCATTTCGGGATTGAGTTCCGGCAGCATTATCTTGATGATTTTGTACATCGCGAGATTAACCCAGCCGATAATCACTGCATTGATGAACAAGCCGAAATAAACAGCCTTGAAACCGCGGAGAAATTGTGCGGGTTTACCGCTGTAGCGAAGTTCGATGAATTCGAGGTCGGTGAGGATGTTTGCTCGTCTCCATAGCCTTGCGAAGAAAAAAACGGTGAGCATACCTCCGGATACGAATGTCCACCAAAGCCAATTACCGGCAATGCCGTGCTTGGCTACCAGTCCTGTTACGGCAAGCGGCGTATCGGCAGCGAAGGTGGTTGCAACCATTCCGGTTCCGGCTATCCACCAGGGAAGCCGTCGACCGGAGAGAAAAAACTCGTTGACATTTTGAGACGCCCTTTTCGAGAAATAAAGGCCTATAAGCAAAGTGAGTGCCAAATATCCGGCAATGATGCTGAAGTCGAGGTTGGTGAGCTGCTCCATGTCTTTTCAGGGCTGGGTTGCAGTTAGGCAGGATAACCGTGTTTATGAGCCGGTTATCCTGCTGCAGGTTTTCTTATTCCTCGATTTTAGAGAGGTCGAGGAAGCTCTGGTAACGGTCTTCTATTTCGAGCAGTTCGAGGTTGGCTAATTTCTCTGTTCCGAACTTTTCAACGCAGAAGCTTGCCATGGCGCTTCCGTAAAGGACTGCTTTACGGAGTTCCGTATCGTTGATTTCTCCTGCTCTTGCCAGGTGTCCGAGGAACCCTCCGGCGAATGTGTCTCCTGCACCGGTTGGATCGTAGATTGATTCCAGAGGATATGCAGGTGCTGCGAAGATGCCGTTGTCGGTAAAGAGAAGCGCACCATGCTCTCCTTTTTTTATGATCAATGTTTTCGGTCCCATATTTCTGATGATTCTTGCCGATTTGACAAGGTTCGGATTGCCGCTGAGGAGTCGGGCTTCACTGTCGTTGAGAATGAAAATATCGACTCTCTCGAGCGTTTTTTTCAATTCTTCGGGTTTCCCTTCTATCCAGAAATTCATGGTATCGAGGATCACGAGGTCGGGGTTCGAAACCTGGTCGAGTACCTTCATTTGCAGTTCCGGATCGATGTTGCCGAGGCAGACGTATTTCGCTTCGCGGTACTGCGAAGGGATATGCGGGTTGAAATCTGCGAATACGTTGAGTTGGGTGTCGAGGGTGTCCCGCGTGTTCATGTCATAATGATACCGGCCGCTCCAGCGGAAAGTTTTGCCGTTGTCAATGACCTGAATTCCTTTGGTATCGATACCGTTGTTGTGTAGAAGGCGGAAATGATTATCCTCAAAATCATTGCCAACGACACCGACGAGTTTGATTTCGTCAGAGAAGTAGCTGCTCGAAAGGGCGATATAGGTTGAAGAGCCTCCAAGGGTGTTGTCCGATCGGCCGAAAGGAGTTTCGATATCATCAAAAGCGAGGGAACCAACGACAAGAATAGACATAATGTGTAGTGATTAAAGATTTACGAGTAACGAAACAATTCTGTGTCTAAAATTAAACGGGAATTTCGAAAACCAAACACTGCCCTGGCTCGGTTTCGAGTTCCAGCCTGTGATTGGTTACCTGGTAAACAGTTCCTGAAACCATATCGGTTATCGTAAAACTCTTTCGGTGAAATTCCATATAGCCTGCGGCTTTATTTTCCGCATTGCTGTTTCCGATGAAAAGAAGATTAATACCGGTACCTTTACGCATGAGCGCAAAGAGGTCCGGGGAAGAGATGAATGGCAGCGAAAGGGACCCCGGTTTACCGTTTTGAATAATGTCGGCATATCTTTTGTGTAAAGATAACATGGTTGAGATAAAATCCGTGAGAGGTTCCTGCCCGTTGCAGTCTGACCAGTCGTAGCAGCCTGTGCTGAAAAGAGGGAGTTTTTCAGCGGGCCACTGTTTTCTGTCTGCATCGGTAAAATTCAGCCCGAGGTTTACCGGTTTCGACTCACAGATTTCCATCCCGGAATGAATGAACGGTACGGCAGGGAGAACCGCAGCGAGGCCGAATATGAATCTGGATCGGTTCCTGCAGGTTTCTTTTTCAGCAAGATTATGGCAAACCCTCGGTGTGTTGTGATTTTCACCGGTTCCAAAAAATGGAACGACAACACCTATTTTGTTCAGGTAGTTGAGTAGCCCTCTGATGTAAATCGGATCCTGAATCACAAACGGTAAGGAGCCGAAGACGGCATTGAACCCCTGATCCTTGATAGAAGGGGACGGGTCGAAATTTTCGTCCCAGAAGGCGAAATCAGGATCGTTCTTTCGTGCTTTTTCAACGACGGTGGTTTTCAGTGCGGAGGGAAGAGCGTGTCCCATATCGATCATTGCACCGTTGATCAAAAAGTGCTTCTGAAAATAGGGAATGATATCCGCAATGGTATTCCAGAGTTCTTCATTGAGATATTCCGGACGGTCGAGCGCAGTATCGTACATTCGTATCGTATTGTACGAGATATAGTTGAATGACTCGTGCCGATGCAATTTCAGGTAGGCGACATCTGTCCAGGGGGGCTGTTTGTCATCAGGGGGCCAGTCACAGAACCCGCTTGCCACGACACAGGAAGTTCCGTCGGCAGTCCGGCCTTGAGCTCCTTTTTCAGAGAGTGTTACGGTTTCGGGCGTTTGGGTGAATTGTCGCTTGAACGATTCAGAGGGTTCCGGTAGTTTGGAAAGGTCGTTTTTATCGACTTTTTCATAGATGGTATTGAGTGTTTCTGGATCAAAAACAGGAGGGGCATATGATTCCGGGGCAAAACCGTTTTCCGGATTCACTTCGAGCCAGTAATACCAATCGGGATGTTCCCTTACCCAGTCACTGTCAACGGAAGATGTTCTGAATACGAATTCGAGTACGACCCGCATTCCCATGTGGTGTGCTGCTTGTGTGAAGGCGGCGAACTCTGTGTCGGCAGAAAGGTCGAGTGCAGGTTCCGCAAGCAGGGGGTCTATTCGGTACGGGTTTTTTACGGCATACGGGGATCCAAGGTTGCCTTTTTTATGTGCATTGCCCGGTATTGTTACCGGAAGGAGGTATATCGTATTGATCCCGAGGCGTTCAAGGTAAGGTAATAAGGCTATCGATTTGAGGAACGTACCGGTTTCTCGAAAACCGCAAGGAAGTGGATCGGCTGCTATAGCTCCGTTACTGTCGTGATCGAATGCTGTGGTGAGACGTACGAACAGGTTGTAAACAAAGCTGCTGCATGTCCATTCGCTCGCAGTTGAGCCAGGATTCGTAAACGCAGTGGGTTTGTGCGATAAAAGATTTTCAAGGATTTTTCCGTAATGATCTGCAGGATTGACCTGCTGTTTCCCTTTACGGTTGTTCTCCCAAATAGTAGGAACACAATACGATGAAGAAACACCGTTTTTCCTTACACGGTCAAGTGCGTTGACGACTGTTTCGAGGTGATGTAAGCTCAAATTTTCCGTATTACCGATGTTGAATTGGATCTGCAATATTGCTTCGCCTGACAAGAGAACAGGTGCTGGTTACAACCGAAAAATGGCTGCGGAGCGGAACTCTGAAGCGATCTAGTCAGGTACACTTAGGTAACTAATGTACATAAAGCTATTTTACTCCCCAATGAGGAATATTCGTATGACCATAGAGTACGACGGTACGGATTATGCCGGCTGGCAGAAGCAGCCTGGAAGAGTGAGTACTGTTCAGGGAGTGCTTGAAGAAACTTTGGGACGCATTGTTCAGGAGCGCGTTTCGATGACAGCGTCCGGAAGAACGGACAAGGGCGTTCACGCGAAAGGACAGGTGGCGAATTTCAGGACTTCGTCAAACTTGAGCCTCTATCGTTTATCTTATGCCATGAATTCTCTTTTACCTCCTGCGGTCCGTGTAATGGACATGGAGGCGGTTCCCGATGATTTTCATGCTCGCTACAGTGCGCTAGTAAGGGAATACCGGTATTTTCTGCTTGAAAAACCTTCGGCAATCAATCGAAGATACGCCGGTTACATTTCAAAACCGCTGAATCTCGATCAATTGAACCTCTGTGCAGGAGAACTTGTCGGTAAACACGATTTTTCGGTCTATTCCAGAAATAACGGTGCAGCAGACAATACTTTCTGTACGGTCTACAGTGCAGAGTGGCAACGCCATGGTGATATGGTGGTATTCAGGATTTCGGCAAGCAGGTTTCTCAGAACAATGGTTCGTTATCTGGTTTCAGCGCAACTCGAAGCCTCTACCGGTGAACTTGAAGATGTGCTTCGAACAGGTAAGCGTGTAAAAAAACTGGCGCCGGCTGACCCGGCCGGTCTTTTTCTCTGGCGTGTGGTGTATTAGTCGGAAAAAATTTTACGATGGAGAGCGCCTGCATGATATTGAAGAACGATCAACGTTCCGGCTACAGATCGCAATGCTTCGAACAAGCCGGTTGTAATAATGAAGAGGGGTGTTTATGTTTAAAACGTATGTTTCCGTTGTGCTGTGTCAGGAATTGTTGCAAACCTACTTAACGAGACGGTGTTTGTGAGAGTCGCTCATTGCTATATTATTTCAGCTATCCTCCTGTTTCTGCAGACTGCTGTTTTTTCCGACAGTTACGCAGGCAAGAAAAAAGTTGGAGCTGATGACTCGGCGGTGGCTGAAATACTGGACAGCTATGTGACGGCAACATATTTCAGCGACAGGAACTTCAAAAAGTGGAAAGACGGTGACAGTGAGGGGTACCCACTTACGTTTATTCCGCAGTTTGACGATGAAACCTATTCGGAAAGAATTGCCCGGTTAAACAGTCAAACACCACTCAAGCTCACCTATAACAGCCATGTTAAAAGCTTTATCAAGCTGTATTCAGTTGATAAACGCAAGCTGACCGCAAAGATTCTCGGTCTGACCGAGATGTATTTTCCTCTTTTCGAAAAGAAGCTTCAGCAGTACAAAATTCCTCTCGAGCTGAAGTATCTGGCAATTGTAGAGTCGGCACTCAACCCGACTGCAGTTTCATGGGCGAATGCGAAAGGACTCTGGCAATTTATATATGGGACCGGAAAGATGTACGGTCTCGAATCGTCGGCATTTGTCGAAGACCGTTTCGATCCCGAGAAAGCAACCATTGCCGCCTGCAGGCACATGCGAGATCTCTATAATATATATGGGGACTGGTTTCTGGTGCTTGCCGCTTATAACTCTGGAGCCGGAAATGTTAACAAGGCTATTCGACGATCGGGCGGGGCCAGGGATTACTGGTCCATCTGGCCGCATCTTCCTTCGGAAACCAGGGGATATGTGCCTGCTTTTATTGCTGTTACCTATATCATGAACTATTACCGTGAACACAACATCAGTTCTATTGAACCGGTGTATTCGTATGACGATATCGGTACGGTTCGTGTTTCGGATGTTGTCGCTTTCGATCAGGTTAGCGAGGTTATCGGTGTTTCTGTCGAGGATCTACAGCTTCTCAATCCTCAATTCAAGCTGAACCTTGTGCCTGCAGGTGCCGGTAATCCTTACTATTTGAAACTCCCTAAGGAGTATCTCGGCAAGTTCAACCGAAAGGAAAAGAAAATATATGCTCACAAGACACGGCATGGACTTGACGGAGCGGCTTTGCTGGCAAAAGCTCGAGAAGTGAAGGCAGTTTCTCCCAAAGCTGTTTCTCCCAAAAAGCAGAAAAAAAACATACATGTCGTAAGGCGCGGTCAGACGCTGGCCTCGATAGCCAGAACATACCGCTGCTATGTCAGTGAGCTTATACGATGGAACAACCTGAAAAGTTCGAAGATATATCCCGGTCAGAAACTCAAGGTATTCGGAACACCAGCAACCGGGAGTTCAGGAAAACCTTCACTCGTGTATCACAAGGTGAAACGAGGTGAGAGTCTTGGTCTGATTGCCGGAAAGTATGGGGTCAGCGTGAGTAAGCTCGCTTCCTGGAACAATCTTGGACGGAGACGCACGATATATCCCGGTCAGAAACTGAAGCTTTCTGCACCGATCAAAATCCACAAAGTCAGAAGGGGAGAGAGCCTCGGCCTCATAGCAAGAAAATATGGGGTAAGTGTCAGTCAGCTCGTGTCGTGGAACAAGTTGGGCAGGAAACGTACGATATATCCTGGACAACGGCTTACGATCAAAGCAAAATAATGACTGTAGGGGCTACGCCTGGCCTGTGATTTCGTGAATGATCCTGTTTTTCGCAGAATCGTCGTTCGAGTACTTCAGTTTGTATGTAAAAAGGATAATTTTGTTATCTTTAGCCTTTTTGAAACAGTTTGCTCGGAATATGATGGGACAGGTGGCTTTTGGTGTAAGGGAAACTGCTTTTTAATTTCCATTAAAAGAGAATAATAACGTATGCGAAATATTATTTTTACGGGTAAGGGAGGAGTAGGTAAAACTTCTGTTGCCGCTGCAACGGCATTAAAAGCTGCTGATTTGGGTTTCAAAACGTTGATTATGTCAACGGACCCGGCACACAGCCTCGGTGATTCGCTCGATGTGAAACTTGGGCCTTCACCGGTCAAGGTGGCTGAAAATCTTTGGGGACAGGAAGTCAGTGTTTTCGGCGATCTCAATCTTAACTGGGATGTTGTCCGTGAGCACTTCGCACAGCTTATGGAGTCAAGGGGAGTTGAAGGTATATATGCTGAAGAAATGGGTGTGTTGCCTGGCATGGAGGAGCTTTTTTCTCTGTCGTACATCAAGCGGTATAACGAAGAGCAATTAGATTTCGATCTACTCGTTGTCGACTGTGCACCGACGGGCGAAACACTTCGCCTTTTATCCTTGCCTGAAACATTCGGCTGGTTTATAAAGTTTATCCGCAATGTTGAAAAATACATGGTGAGCCCGGTAATCAGACCGTTGTCTAAAAAAGTGAAGAAAATAGACAGCATGGTTGCCCCTAAAGAAGTGTACGAGAAGGTGGATAACCTGTTTTCTTCTACAGAGGGGATTATCGATCTTCTTGCAGATGGCACGAAATCGACGGTTCGTCTTGTGATGAACCCTGAAAAGATGGTTATCAAGGAGTCCATGAGAGCTCTTACCTATCTCAACCTGTATGGAATTACTGTTGACAGCATCACCATCAACAGGGTGATGCCAGACCATACTCAAGATCCTTATTTCAAGAAATGGAGAAATATTCAGCAGAATTACATTCAGCAGATTAAAAACGCGTTTTCTCCGATTCCGATCGGTCAGGTTCCGTTGTTTGATCAGGAAGTCGTAGGTCTCGATATGCTGCGGCAGGTTGGTGAAAAAGTTTACGGTGATAAGAATCCGACTGAAATTTTCTTCAAGGAAGACCCGATCGACATTCAGAAAGTGCATGATGGCCACTACAAGGTCAGGGTGAAACTTCCGTTTATGGAGGATATGGGCTTTGAGCCGAAGATTCTTAAAATGGGTGACGATCTCACTATCAGGATCGGGGATTATCAAAAGATCGTTGCGCTGCCGATTTTCATTGCCGGCCTGGAGTCAACCGGAGCAAGTTTCGAAGATGGATGGCTTACTGTCGATTTTGCCAAAGAAGAAGAACAGGCAGAAGTATAGTTTTTCCATACACCATATGGTTTATTATCAAAACCTGCCTTCCAAGGCAGGTTTTGATATTTATGGGGGTAGACAGCAAAAGACCAGGGACTAGATTGTGGCTTGCTTTCTGTCATAAAAAGCAATGAACATACCCTGTATGGAGCGTTTTTTCCATCTCTGTAAGCATTTCTGTGACATACAATGGATAAAAGGATTTTTCGAGTTCTTATTGACAATAGAGTACTGTTGAAAAGGGTTTGTCACCCCCTATGTTAACAACAGTCCAAAGAGCGGAAGGCCTGGAATTTATTATTCTTGTAGATGATTATTTATTACTGAGTTTTTTTATCTTCCTTGCTATCACAGGCAGTTTCATAACATTGTTGTTGCGAGCCCTGCTTCGAGATGGCAGGTTGCTTTCATGACACACGCTAGATTTTTTTGTATAGCCAATGCACAGGTTACAAGATATACGAGTTTCCAATATTACGCGGTTAACGACTCCACGTAACCTCAAGGATAAGCTCTTGGTGACAGGAGAGGTTGCCGATACGGTTGTTCAGGGGCGCCAAGAGGTGGAGCGCATTTTGTCCGGTGAAGATTCAAGGCTTCTGGTGATCGTGGGGCCTTGTTCTATTCATGACATCAATGCGGCTATGGAATATGCCCGCAGATTGAAGGGATTACGTGAAGAGCTGAAGGATGATCTCTGCATTATCATGCGTGTATATTTTGAAAAACCGAGAACAACAATCGGTTGGAAAGGTTTCATCAACGATCCACACCTTGACGGGTCTTTCGACATAGAGCATGGGTTGTATTATGCCCGCAAACTTTTGCTCGATATCAATGCGCTCGGTTTACCGGCTGCAACAGAATTTCTCGATCCTTTTACGCCCCAGTATGTTGCCGATCTCGTGAGTTGGGCGGCGATCGGTGCAAGGACAATCGAGTCCCAGACGCATCGTCAGATGGCGAGCGGGCTTTCGATGCCCGTCGGCTTCAAAAACTCAACCGACGGTCGGGTTCAGGTTGCAATAGATGCCATACGCTCGGCAATGCACTCACACAGTTTTCTGGGAATTGATCCTGACGGATACAGCAGCGTTATCACGACAACCGGTAACCCGTTTGGTCACATGGTTCTGCGAGGTGGTTCAGGGCGCCCGAATTACGATGCCGACAATATAGCGGACGCCGAAAGGCGTCTCGAAAAGGCCGGACTGTCAAAAAATCTTTTGGTTGATTGCAGTCATGCAAATTCAGGTAAACGGCACGAGCAGCAGTCAAAAGTGTGGAACAGTATAGTCGAGCAGCGAGTGAGCGGAACCTTGAGCATTCTGGGGGTAATGATGGAAAGCAACCTCTTCTGTGGTAACCAGCCGTTCCCTGACAATCCGGCCGACTTACAGTACGGAGTTTCAATCACCGATGCCTGTATTTCCTGGGAAGAAACGGTGAAGCTTTTGCGGGAAGGCGCAATGAAGCTTCATGCGGTTTCTTCAAAAGCAGAAGCCTGATTTCATTTTGTTCGATTGCATAACATATAACTTCAAGACAGCTACCATTATGAATATAGATCGCCTTGTTTTTGCCGTAGCGGGTTTTCTTATCGTGGCAAGTGTGCTTTTGTCGGTATATCACAGCCAGTACTGGTTATGGTTTACAGGGTTCGTAGGGTTGAACCTGTTTCAAGCTTCTTTTACCGGCTTTTGTCCTTTGGCTAAAATACTCAAGGCTGCCGGTGTTGAACCCGGTAACGCTTTTAAATAAGTATAGTCGAATAGCAAGTTCGAAAGCCCCCTCTTTACAGGGGGTTTTTATTTCGTTACTCTCTCTGTCAAATCCAATTTAACAGTATTATGTCTGTTGAGATAAGGCGTGTTCAAAGTAAAAAAGAAACGAAGAGTTTCATAAAATTTGCCTGGAAAGTCTACAGGAAAGACCCGGAGCTCAAAAAATACTGGGTTCCTCCTGTTGTTGCAGATTATATGAAAACTCTTGACAAAGAGAAATACCCCCTCTATGATCATGCCGACATCGCTTTGTTCACCGCCTGGAAGAACGGACGTATGGCAGGAACGATCGCTGCAGTTGAAAACAGAAGGCATAACGAGATCCATAAGGACAAGACGGGATTCTGGGGGTTTTTTGAATGCATCAATGATCAGGACGTTGCCAACGCGCTCTTTGACTCGGCTTCACAGTGGCTGAGAGCAAAAGGTCTCGATTCAATGAGGGGGCCGGTCAGTCCTTCAATGAACGATCAGTGCGGTATGCTGGTAAAGGGTTTCGACAGTTCACCGGTGTTTTTAATGTTATACAATCCACCCTACTACAACAACCTTGTCACCAATGCCGGCCATAAGATCGGCCAGGAACTGCTCGCGTGGTATATCGATCAGGATCTTATCGACATCAAACGTCTCAGCAGGATAGCCAAGCATGTCATGAAGCGGGAACAGCTTTCGATCAGAACCATAAACATGAAGGATTTTGACAACGAGGCTGCAAAGATAAGGGATATATACAACAGTTCATGGGAAAAAAACTGGGGTTTTGTCCCCATGACCGATAAGGAGTTCGATTTCATGGCTAAAAGCATGAAGCAAGTTGCAAAGGAGCACTTCATTTACTTTGTAGAAGATAAAGAAGGTAGGCCCATCGGTTTTTCATTGACGTTACCCGATATGAACATACCTCTCAAACATGTAAACGGTAATCCTTTTACACCGTGGGGGCTTCTGAAATTTTGGTGGTACGGGAGGAACATTGCGGCGTTCAGGACCATTGTTATGGGGGTTTTGCCTGAGTACAGGAACAAAGGGATAGATAGTATCCTCAATGCCCAGATCTCCGAATATGGAGGAAAACATGGGCTTTATTCGAGTGAAATGAGCTGGGTGCTTAAATCCAATGAAGCGATGAGCAAGCTTGCGAAGGTTATCGGTGGAATTCCGTACAAAGAGTATGTTATTTACGAGAAGGAATTGTAAAGAAAGTCAAAGGTCAAATAAAGCAGAAGCCGATTTTCTGTCTCAGCATTTTTCAAGCTGATTGTTTGTCAGGAGGTATTGGCTTGAGCATACTCGGTCGAGAATATTTCTATCGTGAGATGAGATGAGCAAGGTGCCCCTGAAACTGTCGAGATAGTCGAGTATTGTTTCGATTACCGTATCATCTATGCCGGCGGTTGGCTCATCGAGCATCAAAAGGTCCGGTTCAGTTACCAGTGTGCCGGCAAGTGAGACAAGCCGTTTCTGCCCCCAGGAAAGGTGAAAGGGGACTCTTTTTTTTAGATGTGCTATCTGAAATGTATCACAAAGTGCGTCGACTTTTTGGCGGGCATTTTCTCGTGATGTTCCCCGGTTCAGAAGTGCAAAGGCTATGTCTTCTTCGACGGTAGGGAGGAAAAGCTGATCATCAGGATCTTGAAAAAGAAGCCCGATTTTCAACCGTGTTTTTCTGAACTCATCGGGTGTTTTCATTACTTTTCCCCAGAGCGAAATACTGCCGGATGCCGGCTTGAGCAAGCCTGCTAACAGAAGGAACAAGGTACTTTTTCCCGAGCCGTTCGGAGCGCGTATTCCCGCTTTTTCACCTTTGACAATGGAAAGGTTCAGGTCGTTGAAGACTTCTACATGACCAGGGTAGGAGAAACTCAGGTTTTCGACGGTGATGCAATTCATAGCAACACAATGAGCATGAACAGACAGCTCATGGCAGCCATGAAAATCAGTTCACGCCGTTTCAGCGTAAAGTGGGTGAGAAGTGGAAACTCTCCGCGAAAGTTTCTCATCACAAGAGCGTTATATACCCTTTCGGAACGCTCATGGCTTTTAATGAAAAGCATGCCGGTAAAGAAAGCGTAAACTTTAATGGTATGGATATTCGTCGATGCACGGAATCCTCGAGCCTCGAGCATACGAAGCATTTTTGAAAATTCATCGGCAAAGACACCAATGTAACGGTAAAAAAAGTAAAACATCGTAACAAGTTTGCCCGGAACCCGAAGATGAAGCATGGCGTGGGAGAGAGCGATGATAGTACTGGTGCCGGGAAGTGCTATGGTATAGAGGGCTATCGCATTGGTTTTGAGGGTTACCAGTAACGGCAGTGTTATGCCTTCCCGTGATATGCTCAAGGGCCCACTATTCCAGAAATGTTCGCCGGAAATGGTAAAAGGCATGGTGGCCCAAAGAAAAATCATGAACACGTTCACGGTGGCAAGTCTTTGGAACAGCAGACGGCTGTAAATTCCTGCAACGGCTGCGAGAATGATGCCGCCGGCAAGAGATGCTGTAACCTGGAGGATGTCTTGACTCAATGCAGTCAGCATAATCAGCGGTAGACAAGCAAGAAGTTTCATCCTTGGGTCGGTACTGTGAAGCGGGCTCCTGCCTTTTGAAAATGATTCAATCTGCATGTTGCTGTTTCCAGAGATACAAAAAGCTGAAAAAAGCCACTATGGCTACGAGCCTTGCTGCCATGGTCATCGTCTTGTTTAATACACCGGGAGTTTGGAGTTTTTCCATCGAGGTAGCCTGTTCATTGTTTTCGTTCATGGTCCAGCTTGCCCGGTGTCCCTGTCCGGCATCGAGAACAACCTTTATCGGTACGTTTTTTTCGAGAGAAACCGTAAATGTTCCTTTGCGGGATGTGATACCTGAAGCGAGAAGGTTGCCGTTTTCAAGGTCATAAACCCTTATCGAGCTGTTTTGTGCAGGATTGCCTCCTGAAAAATACCCTTCGCCATGAAGTTCAGTACCTTCATACCAGCAGAAAAGATTGACTTTATGGGCAAGAGCATTGGGTGAGGTAAGCAAAAACATTGCCAGAAAGAAAAAAAATAGAGCGCTTCCCGGCAAAATTTGCACAGAGGGTTGCAGTATATTTTTCATGAAGTAAGTATTTCCGGTTTGACCCTTTCAATGAACCGAAGAGCAAGGGCTGTGATCATGCCGTCAACGATCATGAGGGGGAGGTTTGCTGCAAAAACAAGCTTTGCTGCAGGTATGAACGGTTCCCCGGCAGTCACGAGAGAAAAACTTAAAAGCAGCGCGCTCAAAAAAACAGAAATAAATCCGCTGAAAAAGCCGGTTAGAAGCACAGAGATTTTTTTGCCCGACAGAAAAGGGGAAAAAATAAGAAAACAGGCAAGGGCTGGTAGTGCCATATTGAACGTATTGATGCCGAGAGTTGTAATGCCGCCGAACTGAAACAGCAGCGCCTGCAACAGCAGTGCTATCCCGACTGCGATGAAGCATGACCATCCGGTAAGAAGTCCGATAAATCCATTCATGACCAGATGGATGTTTGTCGGTCCCAACGGTATGTGAATGAATGAGACGATGAAGAAGGTCGATGAGAGCATGGCGGTTTTAACCATCTGCCGATCTTCTATTTTTTTCAAGCCAATCGCAACTCCCAATGCGCTTGCAGCATAGCCTCCGGCGAGAGTCGTCCATGGTAAAATTCCTTCTGAAATGTGCATGCTGCTTTTGCTTGATGGCTTGAAAGCCCAGTAGGCGCTTAGTGAGGAATTTTATTTGAAATCATCTGCTTTGACCCACAATACCGCACCGATCTCAACAGGTTTGGGTTCGCCATCATGCATGATGGTTCTGCTGTCTGTAGAGAGGGCGGCAAATCCCCACCAGCCCGATTTCGGGATGGCGTAGGTAAAGACCCCGTTTTTATCGGTTTTGACTACCTGTGTTATAAAGGGAGGTTTCGGTGCGGAGTTTTCACCGCTCCGATTGAAATATTCCACTTCAACTTCGCTGAAAGGAGAAGGTTTTCCATCGACCTTGACAATGCCCTGGAAGACATTGCCGGTATAAAGCCCGTAGGGCCGTGTAAGGGGAATTATTTCGGTCTTCAGGCCAAGCTCCGAATCCCAGCCATCCTCTTTGCCGAAAGCGTTTACGATAACTTTCGTGTAATGAACGATATAGCTGTCTTCAGCCGGTTCCCAGTAGGGTTTGGGTTCCATAAAAAATATGTGATCTCCGGGGTGTTTCACCGTATAATAAGCCCGCCATGCACGATTGGGAGAGGAATCGGCATACATAGTCAGGTTATGAGTCTTGAGCAGAGGGGTGAGCTGTTGTTTTCTGCCTTCACTGAAGACCCCGAACAGTTCCGGTTTTTCCATGTTCATCGATTGCCCTTCAAAAGGATGAGCGAACATGATGTTGACCGTCAGCGATGATTGACTCTGTTTTTCAACAATGTCTTCGGATGGAATAACCATGCCGAAATGCGCGTAAGCGTTTATCGGAACGAATGCTATCGTAAAAAGGGTTATTGCCGCCAGTGATTTCCAAAATGAGGTTGTACTTTTCATACCTTGTTTATTTCTACAGTTTAAAAAAGCCTGAGCCTGCCGTTTCCAAGTCAAAAAATCATGTTGCTTCTGTTGTAGCTTCATGACTTTTTAATCTTGATTTTTGACTTATACGTGAGTTTCCTTCTCCGATAACGCTCATTACGAGTTCTCCATGAATTATACCCTTGACGGCAATCAGCTTGTCGGCAATTTCCTGCAATTCTCTCGCTTTACCTTTAAGCGTTATGGTTTCCATGCAGTGGCTGTGATCGAGATGAACGTGTTGGCAGCAGAGCACAAGATGATGATAATCGTGTTGTATCGTTGTCAGGTTGTTTTGCAGATTGGGTTTGTGATGGTCGTAGACAACGACAAGGCAGCCACTTACCTCCTGGTTACTTTTCCATTGTTCCTCTGTAAGATGCTTGTGGATAAGAAAACGTATTGCCCGAGACCGGTTGGGAAAAGCATGCGTTTCAACCAGCTTATCCAGCTCGTCCAGAAGCTCATCTTCGAGTGAGACGCCAAATCGTTTCATCGGTCAACATGACTATAGCGTTGTTGAGGAGGCACTGTTGATTCGGCAGGCAGGTCCGAAAATGACCAAAGAAAAAACTCAGAGTCCTGCATCACTTTTCAAACCTTGAATGTTTCTTGAATTCTTAATCCGGATAACAGTTTCTTTGCATCGTGTAGCAAAATGTCACTTGCTTTTCGGTTACAAGATAAGGTAACACATTTTTGAAAAAGGTGCTACCCTGTAGGGCGGTGTTGTTATGTGCAGAAAAAGAGAAAACGGACTTCTGCACGTCTTCTCTTGTGGGGGAAACTATGCCTGCCGGGAGCGGGTACTGTTACTGGTGCAGCACTAACGGAGAAATTTTGCTCACGACAGGCAGATGTTTCCGATTGTCATGGCTGTAAGGTTACGCCGACAACAAGCCAGGATGTTTCCAGATCCGGGTTGACGATATAGGATGCCGAAAAGATATCTTTCGACACACTCAGTCCTACATTGACAATATCGAAATCCCCAGAGGCATCGCTGTCGTTTGTGTACATGCCGTCACCACCCCCTACAAAGAGGGAGGCACTGTAGTCATCTTTGTCATAAAAATTGTAGCCTGCTTCGAAGTACATCGAATTGTCATCGTCGCCGCTTACGTTGACAGCGCCGAACAGGTTGAATTTATCGGCATCGAATCCGGCTGCGAGTTCGACTGTGTGACTTCCGTCGTCACCCCAGTTGAAATAGTCGTCAAAGCCTCCGGTCGGAAAAAAGTAGTCGGTTATGGTGAAGCTGAAAGAATCGCCAATCGGAACGGTGACATAAAGGTCCGCTTCACTCGCATCGTCATCACTGATATCATATGAACCCCATGCACCGACCTCGATTCCGATACCGGGAAACGTATAGCTTAGCCATGGCTGCGCAGCGATGCCATCCCCGAACTGGGTGCCCCTCCACACATATCTGCTCACGACATCGGCACCAATGTCAAAGCCTTCGGCTTTAACGGTTCCGGTAAACAAAAGTACAAGACCGACAACGAGGGTAAAGAATTTGGATGTTTTTTTCATGATTGAACTTCCTTTTCGAGTATTGATTGTGTGTTGCTGTTGTTGATTCCCCGGAAAACACTTTTCCAAAAGGTTTTCCGGGTTTTTGTGATTAACCGATAGCATCGTTGCCTGTCTCTTCTGTGCGTATCCTGATGCATTTCGGCAGATCGAAGACGAAGATCTTTCCATCTCCGATTTCTCCTGTTTTGGCTCCCTTGATAATGGCGTTTATTGTTTTCTGCTCGAACTCTTCATTGACGCCGATTTCGAGTTTTATTTTTTTCAGGAGATTGATCTCGCTGGGAACTCCGCGGTAAACCTCTGTATATCCGCCCTGAGCTCCGCAACCCAGAACATTTGTTACGGTCATTTTATAGATTCCTGCTTCAGCAAGAGCGGCTTTGACGTCCGGCAGCTTGTGAGGCTGGATCATTGCTACAATGTATTTCATGCTATTGGCTCCTGTTTAGGCGTTACTGGTTTGAAAATATTTGGAAACCGTGGTAGGCTTCTTCCTCATGTTCGGAAATATCGAGGCCTTTCATTTCTTCGTCTCTGGATACTCTCAAAATGCCGGCAGCCTTGAGAATCAGGAAGAGCACGAACATGGTTGCAAATCCCCAAAGCGGAATGGCGATTGAACCGATAATCTGGGCTACAATCGGGTGTCCGCCGAAAATGCCGGTGGCAATTCCGCCCCAGATTCCATTGAGGCCGTGTACCGGCCATGCACCGACAGGATCATCGATTTTCAGCATGTCGAGCAGCTTGACACCTGCAACTATCAGGATACCGGCAACTGCACCTATAATGATCGCCTCATTGTAGGTGACCGAGTCACAGTTCGCAGTGATACCGACAAGTCCCCCGAGTACCCCGTTCATTGCCATGGTGAGGTCGGGTTTTTTAAACACGGTCCATGCGGCAAGCATCGCAAACACAGCACCGGCCGCCGCTGCAAGGAGTGTGTTTGTTGCAATAATCATCACGATATTCGTGTTATCCGCACCTGCAATCGCAAGCTGGCTTCCCGGGTTGAATCCAAACCACCCGATAAGCAGTATGAAGACTCCTAATGTGCTCATGGCAAGGTTATGGCCCGGAAGAGCATTCGGCGAGCCGTCTGGGTTGAAACGTCCAATACGCGGTCCGAGAACGATTGCAGCGGCAAGACCCGCAAAACCACCCAGGGCGTGAACCACCAGTGAGCCTGCAAAATCATAGAACCCGAGTTCGTTCAACCATCCGCCTCCCCATTTCCAGAAACCGCTTATCGGATAGATGATAGCGGTGATGACGGCGGAATAGATCAGGTATGCTTCAAACTTCATTCTCCCTGCAACCGCACCTGACACAATTGTAGCTGCAGTTGCTGCAAAAGCTACCTGAAAGAGAAAGTCTACAGCAGGATGTAGGTTTCCTCCTACTGCTTCAGGTGCTTCCATACTGACGCCGAAACCGCCGAATCCAAACCAGCCTCCTGTGAAAGCGTCGCCTGGATACATGAGTCCGTAGCCGATGATAAAGAACAACAATGCTCCGACCGATAGGTCCATCATGTTTTTGAACAGGATGTTGACCGTGTTTTTCGCCGAGTTCAATCCGGCCTCGACCATGGCGAATCCTGCCTGCATAAACAGGACGAGAACCGCTGCGATGAAAAGGAACATATTGTCAATGGCGTAGGCATTGATGCTTCCTGCATCAACGTTCTCGGCGGCAAGCAACGGTGGTCCGGGAATGATTCCAGCCACCAGAAGGCCGCATGAGATCAGGCCGAGTGATGTTACTGATGATTTCATGCGTGTTTTTTTTGAGTTGTTTAAATGATTCAGGTTTTTTGTCCTCTTTCTATAAATTTCTTAGAAGAAATCCTGTCATCAATATAATTTTTTAATAAAAAAATACAAATGTGTAATATTTTTTTATGATAAAGTGAGTTTTGAGTTTAATAAATAAGGCCTTTGTTGTACGTGTACAAATTGGCGGTTGTGTTCAAGCCTCTTTCGTCGTAACTTTTCTGCGGTAAGAATCCCGAAGAGAAAGAAGGTTACGTGCTGCTGTTATGGAGGTATCCAAGGCATACAAGCTATTGCTTTCAAGCAGTTATGATGAATTTCGAAAGCTTCATGATTTTCTTGAGGCGATGTCAGAACGTGAAGGTTTCAGTGAGGCGTTTCTTCAGGAACTTACGTTTGTTGTCAAGGAAGCGTTTGTGAATGCTGTAAAGCATGGCAACACCGGGAATGAGGCTTCAGTCGTGGGTTTGGGATTCGAGTCTCTTCGTGATGGAAATACCAGAACCCTTTTAATTGAAGTTGCAGATGCCGGAAATGGATTTGCGGTGCACGAAATTCATGACCCGACAAGCCCTGGCTTACTTATGGAGCCATCGGGGAGAGGGATTTTTCTCATGCGTGCGTTTGCCGAAATAATTGGACAGGAGAAATTCGAAAACGGTTGGAAGTTGCACCTGAGGATGAGGCCATATTAAAAAAAGAAGAAACAAACCGGGGGAGAAAAAGAGAGCGTTTTTTTTCTTGGAACATCCTTTTACATGATAAAGGCCGATCATCCCTATGCGATCGAGATGGTTATCGCACAGGAAGGATGCTTCAGGCCAGAAAGCTGTTCAAATCAGCATTTCAACAACTCAACAGATTATTATTCTATGACGTTACAAAACAGTCGGGCCTGGAAAGCATTGGAGCTTCATAATAGGGAAACAGAAGAGCTGCATATGAAAGATCTCTTTGCAGAGGATGCAGAGCGGTTCGAGCGTTTCTCGATTCGTACCGGTGATCTGCTTCTCGATTACTCGAAAAACAGAATCAACGAAAAAACCGTAGAGCTTTTGATTTCTCTGGCAGAAGAAGCCGATGTCGAGGGTTACCGTGAAAAAATGTTTGAGGGTAGTAAAATAAATTTTACCGAACAGAGGGCTGTTTTACATACCGCGCTACGACAGCCGGAAAGTTTTCGGATGCAGCTCGATGGGCAGACCATTGGTTGTGATGTGAGGGAGGTGCTCGCCCAGATAAGGAGTTTCTGTGGGCTTATCCTTTCGGGTGAATGGAAAGGATACAGTGGGAAGGCAATCACCGATGTAGTCAACATCGGAATCGGTGGATCAGATCTCGGGCCTTACATGGTGACAGAAGCTCTTAAACCTTTCGCCAATGGAGCGGTCAAAGTTCATTTCGTTTCCAATATCGACGGGACACATATTATTGAAACATTGCGGGAGCTCGATGCTGATACAACACTGTTCATCATTGCTTCAAAAACATTTACCACACAGGAAACCCTCACCAACGCGCATACAGCAAGACAATGGTTTCTCGGTGAAGCTGTCGATGAATCATTCATCGCCCGGCATTTCGTTGCAGTTTCAACCAATCGGGAAAAAGTAGAGGAGTTCGGCATCGATGCCCATAATATGTTCCGTTTCTGGGATTGGGTTGGTGGACGTTATTCCCTCTGGTCATCCATAGGCCTTTCCATTGCGCTCTATATCGGGTTCGAAAGATTCATTGAACTGCTTGCAGGTGCGCATGCGATGGACGAGCATTTTCTTTCAGCTCCGTATGAAAAGAATGTCCCCGTTCTTTTGGCCCTTCTTGGGATCTGGTACAATAACTTTTTCGATGTTCACTCCCATGCAGTGATTCCATACGATCAGTATCTGCACCGTCTCCCTGCATATCTTCAGCAGCTCGATATGGAAAGTAACGGCAAAAGAATCGATCGGGATGGTAATGAAGTCGGATATGCTACGGGTCCGGTTATCTGGGGCGAGCCAGGAACCAACTCTCAGCATGCCTTTTTCCAACTGCTGCATCAGGGGTCGAATTTCATACCAGTAGATTTTATCGTTCCCCTTAAAAGCCAGAACCAGGCAGGGAAACATCATGATATTCTGCTTGCCAACTGCTTTGCCCAGACTGAAGCGCTAATGCGTGGCAAGACAGCAGAAGAGGCGGAAAAGGAGATGCGTGATGCTGGTATGCCGGAAGAGCGAATCGAATTGCTATTGCCTCATAAACTGTTTCCCGGCAATCGCCCGACCAATACCCTCGTTTTTTCGGAAATCAACCCATACAACCTCGGCAGCCTGATCGCGATGTATGAGCATAAGGTATTCGTGCAGGGCGTGCTATGGAGGATCAACTCGTTCGACCAATGGGGTGTCGAACTCGGCAAGCAGCTTGCTAAAGCTATCTTGCCTGAAATTCAGGGAGAGCAAGATGCCAAAACGCATGACTCATCGACCAACGGGTTGATCAACCTCTACCGTAAGTCCAGAGGTTCATAAACCTGCTTCGCTATTCAGGAGCTTCGTTGATCCCGATTTTTCTGTCGGGATCGGGATTCGGGAGAGTATGTCTCTCAAAAGCAGTGATCTCTCTTTTTCAGTCATCCCCGGACCTGACCTGTGAAATTCAAAACCACTATTTCACAGGTCTTACCCGGTGATCGATCTTTTTCCCAACCGCAATATGGATGCCGGATCGAGTCCGGCAAGACTGCCTGTAAGGCATTTGGCTTTTCCTTTTCAGTCATTCCCGTGCTTGACACGGGAATCCATCGTTTACTTTTTTCTTATTTCCTCGATAAACTCACCGATATTCGGGCTTTTGAAAATCCCGTCTTTGGCGTCGATCAAAATGAAGGCAAGTGAAGGGTCCTGCTCCACAATACGCAAGGCCTTTTTCTGTCCGAGAATGAAGAACGCCGTGGCGTAAGCATCGGCTTTTGCCGGATCCTCCGAAAACACCGTAACGCTTTTGACTCCTCGGGCAGGGTAGCCTGTTTTCAGGTCGATGATGTGGTGGTAACGGATGCCTTCGTGCACAAAATAGCTTTCATAATCACCGCTTGTCGCGATGCCGCAGGCTTTGACGACACCGAATGCAATCAGTGGCGTCTTTTGTTTCGTATCGGGATTTTTGATGCCTGACATCCATTGCCGCTCACCCTTTTTTCCCTTGACATAGAGATCACCTCCAGCATTGATGATATAGTTATCGATACCGTACCTTTCCAGTACTTCGCCGGCACGCAAAGCGGCATACCCTTTTGCGATTCCCCCGAAACCTATTTCCATGCCCATCTTTTTCAGGAGAAGGGTTTTTTGCAGAGTATCGAGATCGATCTGCTTGTAATCGATCAGGGTCAGCACTTTTCGAATGCTGTCAAGAGGAGGCGGAGAGGTTTTTTCCTTGACATTCCAGAGCCTGCCGATCGGTTTGAATGTCACATCGAATGCTCCATCCGTTATGCGGGCTATTTCCAGTGCTTTCTTCGTTACCGTTATAACGGACTGAGGAACCCCAACGGATCCAATCCCGGCTTGCCGGTTGACTTCGGAAACCGGACTTGCCGGCTGCCACTCGCTCAGCTCCGACTCCAGCTCCGCAATTTCACGGAATGCGGTGTCAAACGCTTCCTGTGCTTTCTCCTCCGCATCACCTTCCGCAACCGCCTTGATCTTCATCACCGTTCCCATCATCACTTTTTCCTGCTCGTAGATGCGGAGGGTGTCCGCTGGTTGTGCGCAGGAAAAGAGCGTGAAGAGGAGAATTAGAACATTCAGGTGTCGTATTTGGTGTGGTTGCATTCTTTGTGCTTGGCGCTTGCTTATTGAGAGGACTGTTGATGCTAAATATACTAAGAAGGAAGATGCGCTGAAATGGATGTAGTGACTTATTAGAGCTAAAGTTGTTCTCCATTTTTGGGAATGCTGTTCTTCGAATTGGAATAAAAAGGGGAATAAGGGACGTTGTTTATTAGCTTTAAAAGTGAGTGATTAATTTATATATTTCGGGCATAAAAGAATTTTCATTAACAAGAAGAAAAATATGCCGAGAGGAGCAAGGCTGGATGCACCGGGGACATTGCATCATGTGATTATCCGGGGTATTGAGAAAGGGGATATAGTAAAAGACGATGAAGACAGAAAAGAGTTTCTCCGTCGAATGGGTGAATTGGCTAAAGGGACCGGTACAAGTATTTATGCTTTTGCAGTGATGACAAACCATGCTCATATCCTACTCAAAAGCGGAGAACAGGGACTGTCGACGTTCATGCGCCGGTTCTTATCAGGTTACGCGCAATACTACAATCGTCGCCATCATCGAGTCGGTCATCTCTTTCAAAACAGATACAAATCGATCATCTGTGAAGAAGATGCATACTTTGACAAGCTGGTTGCTTACATCCATCTCAATCCGCTTCGAGCAGGACTTGTCACTACATTTGAAGAACTGGCTCTGTATCCATGGGGCGGCCATGCGGTCATGATGCAAAAAGTGTTATACCCGTGGCTGGATCGTGATTATGTGTTAAGTTTTTTCGATGATACAGGGGGAAAGGCCAGAAAAGCATATCTGGAATATCTGGAAGATGAAAAAGTGATAAATCGGGAGAAAGAGCTATCAGGTGGTGGGCTCCTTCGCTCTCATGGTGGCTGGTCAAAGGTTCAGTCGATGAGGAAGCAGGGGATGAAAGCGCTCAGCGATGATCGGATACTCGGAGGAGACGCGTTTGTCAGGGAAGTTCTTCGGGAAGCGGAAGATCAGGAAAAAGAGTTGTTATCAGCAAAAGACCGGTCAAACCAGATAAACAACGATATAGAAGATGCATGCAGCAAAGCGGGGATAACTGTGGCAGTACTACGCTCAGGAAGTAGAAGAGGAAAGTTGCCAACAGTAAGAAAACAGCTTGCTGAGAAGTTTGTCAAAGAGTATGGTTTATCTTTGGCTGAGACGGCAAGGCAGTTATGGGTGACAACTGCGGCGGTCAGCCATATGGTTCGCTGATGAAATAATCTTTTATCGCTAATAAACAACGTCCCCTAAGATGTACTTAAAGTTCACAATGCAATAGAAGGAGTGTCGTTGATGTTGGAGTTAACGCAGCAAGAGGCAGAAGAGATGGTTTTCTCGAATTGGATAGAATCTACAACTGATTTTGATGAAGAAGAGATTACTCCACGGTATTATCGGACTGAAGAAGATCTTACTGCTAAGGCTGTTTGCGGAGGTGATGAACGAATCAAGGTGATAACCACCACCACGATGCCTTATAAGGCCATATGTAAGCTTTATATGAAATCTCCATCCGGGAAGAAGAATTACATAGGCACAGGTTGGTTAACTCATACCAACAAACTGTATACAGCAGGCCACTGTGTATATGACCGAAAAGAAAAGGGATGGATGAAATCGATCATCGTAGTCCCTGGTAAATCCGGAAAGGCCGAACCTTACGGGCGTTACTATGCAAGTGCTTTTACAACAACACGTGGTTGGAAAGAAAAAGGTATTCCGCGTTACGATATGGGGGCGATAAAGATCAGTTCTGATGTGAGTCATTCTGATGTCTTAACCCCAATGCTTGAAGATCCTGTTCGTGGTGAAATATGTGGTTATCCCGCTGATAGGGATACCGGAACATTTCAATATCGCATGGAGGACTCACTAAGGAAAGCCGGGGGGCAGTTCAAGTACATGCTCGATACTTACGGTGGGCAGAGTGGCTCTCCGCTTCTTAAAGACCGAAGCGTAGCAGTTGGTATACATAATTACGGTGGATGTCCGAATAGTGCTTCGGATTTGTATCAGCTATTTGTTAACACTGTTGATCAGTGGTAAAACAGCAAAGCGGGGGTCGCCGTGGCTTCTCCCTATAGGATGTCCCCTAAATACACTTAATACACTATGGAAGATGTTTTCGAATCAGCAAAACAAATGCAGAAAGACGCTTGGTCTGTCATTGATGAGACCGGTGTAATCAATCATTGGTCTTCTATCGGAGCAACCATTAATCTTGTGGGCTCACTTAAAACAGGCTTACTGATAAATAATCGAGACATCGATTTTCATATTTATACAAACCCATTCAATCTTTCCGATAGCTTTTTAGCGATATCCGGACTTGCAGAAAACAAGCGTATTAAAACCGTTAGTTATTCAAACTTACTGGATGCCGAAGATAAGTGCATCGAGTGGCATGCTTTTTATGATGATCAAAACGGAAATTCATGGCAGATAGACATGATTCATCTATTAAACGAGTCACCCTATGCCGGTTATTTTGAGAGAGTGGCTGAACGTATTTCTAAAGTTTTAACAAAAGAGACTCGTGAGGCAATTCTTCGAATAAAAAAAGCAATTCCAACCGATAAAAAGGTTATGTCTATTCAAATATACAAAGCTGTAATCGAGGATGGTGTTCGCAGTTTAGAGGGATTTTGGCGATGGGAGAAGCAAAACCAAAATGAGGGTATTATCACATGGGTGCCATAAATGGAAACAATAAACAACATTGAGCTTACCGACAAATCTCTTTACCCGGATGAACGACTATTGAGAACCGTACTGGGGAAGTCTTATGCCGCCTATTGTGCGTTGCTGGGCCTCTATGACCGGCACCAGATGCAGTATGAATGGAGATACTATAACGATGCCAGGGCTTGGCTATGTAAAGTTCAGAAAAAGAAAAAAACAAATGTATGGATTTCTGCCTGGAAAGGTTACATGCAGGCGACGGTCTACTTCCCGGAAAGACTTATAGAACAGATATATACGCTTCCCATCGATAAAGAGATGAAAGAACGGATAAAGAAAACCAGGAATGTAGGTAAATCAAAGCCATGTATCTTTGAGATACGAGATCATCATATTCTCAAGGATATGGACATTGTAATGCAATTCAAAATCAAGGCCAAGTAATAGAGATATCAATGCATAATATCGAGGGGGCTCTTTTCCTTCACGGTGTAATCCGTTCGTGATAGATTTTTCATTGTCCAATATTATCCTATCGAAAGGCAGAAAATACATAACAAGACATCCGTATTTTATCCATCCGGACCCTTTGTATAATAGTAGCTTCCAATGAGCAGTAGTCATGTCAAGGTTTAATTTCAAAACTTGCGCATTGTTATTTATAGTTGCAGTAACGATGCATAATATCGAAGAAGCTCTTTTCCTTCCTTCATGGTCTAATCCAGTAGGTATAGAAGTTTCATCGTCGGAGTTCACCTTTGCTGTTGTGTTCCTTACCGTACTTGCTTACCTATCTTTTTACCTTTCAATTCGGAGTGGAAAAAAAGGGCTTTGGACATATTTCTTCACGGGATACGCTCTTGCAATGTTCCTTAATGTATTCTTTCCCCATATATTGACTTCTATCCTGGTACAAGAATACGCTCCGGGTACAGGAACCGCTGTTTTGATGGTGCTACCGACCGCATCGCTGGTGTTATATAAATCGATTCAGGGTGGGTTTGTTGACAGAAGAAAGTTCTATGTCATCGGACCTATTGTTGTGTTAACCATGGCTGCAAGTGTCCCGTTATTGTTCGCGATGTGGCGATCGTTCGGAAGCTGACAAAACAATAAGGCAGATGCGGGATGCAGGGTTAACAGCTTGTGAAGGGCCAAAAGTACTTTTTAGCAAGACTGTAAGCTGTTTCACGGTTTTCTGTACATTCGGACAGCTTCACAGAAGGCATTAGCGCACCGATCGAGCATCTATTGTGTTTCAATCCAACCAGTTGAGGACATACATAGTTTCTGTTTGTTGCCGGCAAGTTCTCGAGCAGAAAACGATACATTCTATAACTTTGCGTTGATTTTGAGGTTCTCGGCTTTGGTCCGATTGCTTCAAATCCCATCCCAGTAAAGGCATCTGTTACTTTAAATAGTGACTTTACAGCCTTTGTCCTTCATCAGCTATTCCCACCTACAGGAGACTCCTTAATAGGGTTTGTTCATTACCGTTCATCAATCATGCGCATCAATACTCTGTTCAGCTTTATTGTCAGTCCTCACCGATGGATTGATAGGATGTGACAAAATCGTTTTCAATCTGTAACTGACCGATTTTTTTGATAGAGCAGCGTTGTATCCTCTTCGTTTTGCTGCTGTTTCGGCTGACCAGAACGTTCAAACACTTCTTTAACATGGTCTATAAGCTCACGTTTCTACTGTGCTATCTGGTTGGGGTAAATAAAGTGTGTATGAGAAAATGCCTGTAATTACGCATTTTTTGCTTTTGATGTGGGAAATGTATAGATTTTATATGTAAAATATGCGAAAATTTTTTATCGGTACCCGGATTTCAAGGGACAGATGTTTCGGTAAGAACTATCTAAGCTTTATGCACTGCTTTATTGAAATATCGATTTGGTGCTTTTCAGAATTTGATGGGTGAGCTCGACAGAAAACCACGGCATCGACAGATTGCTGTGTTGAGTTTTCCGTAATGAAGCGGGAGTCTGGCTCGGTAGTTTTCGATGCAAGAGAATCAAGCGAATTGATGCCTTGATTAACAGGGTTTCCCTATTCAGTCCTTGATATACAGCATTTATGACATGATGCTGGAGTAGTTCAAGCTGTTCTTTCTATCTCGCACCATCAGGCCTTTGACCTTGATTAGTGGCTGCAGTTTCAAATAGTCAACAACTTTCACCTGTATTTGAAAAAACTGCTCGCGATCTCTCTCAAGGCCAATTGCCGGAATGCTGTGAACATAACATGTTCTTTTAATAGCCAAGCAGTGCAGGTTTTCAGCTCAAGTTCCAGCTATGTGTCGAAGCTGGCTCACTGAGGAACCTTCATATTTTTCGTGCTCCTGATGGCAGACTTTGTTGATGGTCTCGGGTAAACATTGATAATATGGCACAACTCCTTTTCACAAACATGGGCTTGGCAGTCACAGGTTGCCGCATACCGGGGTGAGTTCCCTGGACACTCGATGGTTTTTCGGGTGTTGTATCTGCTTTTCCAATAAGTCTTTCAAATGATCGAGAAATCAAAGGAGGTGATTATTACATGCACAGTATGATGTATTGATGATTTTTGGAGTCAATAAAAAATAAGGAGAGTAAAATGGCTACAGCAAAGAAAAATGGTGGAGCTAAATCAAAATTTAATTTCAAGGAATCAATTCGAAAAGATGATTTTCTTGTACTGGAACTGCTTCAAAGTCCGATCAAAACATTAAGAGAAAGAGACATAATCTGTGATCAGACAATGATTAACAACTTTGAAAAAGTACGAGAAGATGTTCTAAAAAGAGCTAGAGCCGCTTTTATCGAATTGGGACTTGTTCGTGATGGAACACAGGGTTGTCAGGGTTGTCAAGGCTGTCAGGGGTGTCAAGGGTGCAGTTCGAATATAATGTGACTGTTGAAATGAAGGCTGTTTTATTAATATGGCAAGATGAAGACTGCTGCTTCGGTATTCATCTTGCCTGAAAAATATCCACGATTATGCATCAGGAAATAACGCCGATACTTGCCCAGTGGGATATAACCGAAGGCTGTAATTTCTCTTGTTCATTTTGCCTCACCAATAGTGGGAAAAGAGCGAAAAACGAGTTGCGTTTTGAGGAAGCTAAGATTATTGTTGATAAGCTTTACTCAGATGGCGTTCTATTTCTTCGTGTTCTTGGTGGGGAGCCATTTTTTCGAGATGACATTGTCAATGTTTTGCACTATGCCGCCCAAAAAGGTATGCTCATTTCTTTTAGTACCAATGCATCGTTAATTAGTTATGAGACAGCACGGAGTCTCAAGAAAATAGAGGAAAGCCTGAATTATTTCCAAATAAGCTTATATGGAATCGATAGCGAGAGTTATGAGAAGAGCACAAAGAGCCGAAATGGATTTGATCTTGTAAAACAGGGGGTGGAGAATTTGAGAAAAGCAGGTTTGAAGCCGTATGTTTTTTGGGTTTTAAATCAAGATAACCTCAAACATGTAGAAAAAGCATATCAATTGGTTAAAAATTGGGAGCTGCCTGCTTTAAGGATTTCTCCCGAATTGAGCTTAGGCAGGGCATCAAAAGATACTGATGAACATATTGAGAGTGATATTTTTTATTGGCGTGATGTAATACATAAGCTCCAAGAGATACGTGCCTTGGCTGAAAAAGACAAGAAAACAAGTATTCAGCTTCATGCAAGACCTTTGCTCGGAGAGTATTTATTTCAAAAAACAGGGATGCAGTATTTTTACATAACATGTAAGGCTGCTTCTACCATGGTGTATGTGGATTGCAAGGGAAATGCGAGCCCCTGTCCTTTTGCTGAATTCATGCCGGATAGCTACAGATCGTCGTTGGAGGTGAAAGAAAAGATTAGCTTACTCGATAACTCATTAAAAGAAATATGGAATACTGAAATTTTTGAAGAATATCGAGCTTTACAGGAACCTGAAATAAACCCAAAGAAAATTAATACCCGTTGTCCACATTATAAATCAGGAATGTGTGAGCCGTGTATATTTACTCCATGTACATGTGCAGATACCATTGCAATGATGAATTCATCACTTTGTGCTGCAAATGAAAAGCATGACATTGCTGATTCTCGTGCTCACTGAATGGAGTGAAAAAGTATAACTCTCACTAATGAAAGCAATTGGTTTGCTTGGCTGAATGAGTTGGGAGATAATCAAGGTCTTCGGGTACGAGTGCCGGATGAAAAGGACAGAGATATTGTCCACAAGGTGATTTATCAAGAACTTTGTCTGGGAAAGACCGAATCAGGTTCGAAGAAAGAATATCAGCATATTTCGATGCTTTAGTCGCAGAAGTGGCTGAGGCCGTCATTCTCGGCTGTAAGGAAATTGGAATGTTGGTCAATCAGGTTGACACCGATGTAAAGCTATTTGATACAACTGCCATTCATGCAGAAAAAGCCGTTGAATATGCAATAGGGGACATCACCTCCTGAATCAACCGTTCATCCGAAATATTTCATGTAAGGTGTTTTTTTTGATTCGAATAACATCTCCCGATGGTATTCATGTGTGATGCCTTGGCAAACGTTAGTATTATCCCTGTGTTTTACAAAGGTTATCTTCACAGGTTTATGCTTGATTCGACGAGGCTGCGGGGATCTATCGGAGCAGCAGGAGCGGTATATCGCTGGAGCTCACCATTTTTGTTGTGTTACTGCCGACAAGAAATTGACGGATTCGGGAATGACCGTAAGCTCCCATTACCATCAGATCGACTCCGTGTTCTTTCTGGTAGTCGCGCAAGGTCTGCACTATTTCTCCTGAAAGCATTGTGCTTATAACATTGAAGTCTTTTTCGGCAAGATAGTTGCAAGCTGCATCAAGTTCCGATTCAGTGTCCGCGGTGGAGTTACATACCATGACTATATGGCAATCCAGTCCTTGCAGCAAAGGGCTGCTTCCGACCATTTCCAAGGCTTTTTTTGCGGTAGAACTGCCGTCAAAAGCAATCATGAATCTTCTGGGTTCGGTGAAACCCGGCAGTACCACAAGAATAGGGCGGTGGAGTGTTCGTACCACACTCTCAAGATGGCTTCCGATTGAATGCGCACTGTTTTCATGAGCTTCCCCTCGTCTGCCCATGACCAGTAAGCGTGAGTCAGGCTCCATCTCCTGCAAGGTTTCGATCAGATTGCCATGACGTTGAAGTCTGTTGATTCTTTCTGCACCGTTTTCTTCTGCGCGGATTTTTGCTGACTCGAGCTGGTGTTTTCCATGCTCGAGGGCGAGCCGTCCTCTTTTTTCGTCCAGGGAGACAAGTTCATCGAGAAGGTGCTCACGGCTACCGAGTCCTATATTTCCTGACAAGTCACCTTTTACCGGATATTCCGAACGGTCGAGCACATGAAGGAATGTCAAGGGGGCATCGAGACGCAAGCTGGCCCAAGTTGCAGCGTCACATACTGCGGGTGCCGCCGCTGAACCATCGATACAGGCTAATATTTTTGTCATGGAGCGTTGCTATTTAATGGCTTGCAAGAATTTTTTCGACCTCTTCAGGTTTGTCGTGTACTCCAAAACGGTCGACGATGGTGGCACTGGCTTCGTTCATCCCGATAATTTCTACATGGGTTCCTTCACGCCGGAATTTAATGACAACCTTGTCGAAGGCCGAAACCGCGCTGATATCCCAGAAATGTGCATGTGATAGATCAATAATAACTTTCTCCAGAGCTTCTTTAAAGTCGAAAGCTTCCGCAAATTTATCGGCTGAGGCGAAAAAGACCTGACCGGTTACCTTGTATGTTCTCGATGCGATCGCTTCGTTTACAAGGCTTTTAACGACCATGAAATGCCCTACCTTGTTGGCAAAAAACAGGGAAGCGAGTAATACTCCGACAAAGACTCCGATAGCCAGATTGTGGGTTGTGACGACGACGATGACGGTTGCCGCCATTACGATATTGGTGGAAAGCGGATGTTTTTTCAGCTTTACGAGTGAGTCCCAGGAAAACGTGCCTACGGATACCATGATCATGACGGCAACGAGGGCAGCCATCGGTATTTGTTTTATCCAATCACTGAGAAAGACTACCATGATGAGCAGGAAAAATCCCGCAATGAACGATGACAGGCGTCCTCTACCTCCTGATTTGACATTGATAACCGATTGGCCGATCATTCCGCATCCTGCCATGCCCCCAAGTAATCCTGCTGTGATGTTGGCTATTCCCTGACCTTTGCATTCACGATTCTTGTCGCTGGAGGTATCGGTCAGGTCATCGACTATGGTTGCAGTCATCATGGATTCCAGGAGGCCGACAACAGCAAGTGCCGCTGAGTAAGGGAATATTATCGAAAGGGTATCGATATTCAATGGAATTTGAGGAAGAAGAAAAACGGGCAGGGTGTCGGGCAATGCTCCCATATCTCCTACGGTACGAATATCGAGGTTCAGAAGTATCGACATTCCGGTAAGCACGACAATGCAAACCAATGGTGATGGAACTGATTTCCCGATTGACGGAATGAGCGGGAAAAGATAAATAATGCCGAGGCCTGCAACGGTTAGTGCATAGACTTGCCAGCCGACATTGGTCAGTTCTGGCAATTGTGCCATGAAAATCAAAATTGCAAGAGCATTGACGAAACCGGTTACAACGGAGCGCGAGACAAATCGCATAAGGCTGCCGAGTCTGAGATAACCCGCGATGACTTGCAGAGCCCCGGTCAGTATTGTCGCGGCAAAAAGATACTGAAGGCCATGTTCTTTGACCAGTGTTATCATCAAAAGGGCCATGGCACCGGTTGCAGCGGATATCATTGCCGGTCTTCCCCCGGTGAATGCTACTACTACGGAAATACAGAACGATGCATAGAGCCCTACTTTAGGATCTACACCTGCAATGATCGAGAAGGCGATCGCTTCGGGTATAAGTGCAAGGGCGACAACAAGACCTGCGAGAAGGTCGCCTCGAATATTTGAAAACCATTCTTTTTTCCATGTTTGCAGCATTGAAAACTCTCTCTGATATGTAGTCGTGAGACAAAAAAAATCCAGGCATGTTCAGATGCGCATGCCGCTCATGTCATTTGATTCGGAAGATTTCGCCTATCGGCAAGGGTGATTGAAAAACGACCGGAATATAGAGGTTTTTTTTGAATAGGGGCAACAAGATCGATTTCTTTTTCACCTCTTTCGACATTACACTGGATTACAGACATGGAATCTCTCTATTGCCTTCTTCTTCCTTTGCCATCTGAGAAGCGCGTTGTAACCGGATTGGTAATTCTGCTTTTGCAAAACAAGGGTTTTCGGTGGTGAATGTTTTTGATTGAAACGGTTAGTAATTGTAATCTTGTACGGATACCGAATGCGATGAGAAAATGGCCATTTTGCGTCAGGTATCGATGATGGAGTGATATTCATTTTGTTGTTGAATGACTAACGGTTCCTATTTCTTGCCATGTCTCCAAAGATCGAGCAGTTTGAAAAATACAGCGATGCTTATGACAGGTGGTTTGAAGAAAACCCTGATTTCTATGAAGCAGAACTTGAAACCATCCGCCAGATGCTCCCTGAAAATTTTGCAGAGGGAGCTGAGGTTGGAGTGGGTTCCGGAATGTTTGCAGAGCCTCTTGGAATAACCGTAGGTGTCGAGCCGTCGGATACGATGGCTGCAAAAGCCATAAGTCGAGGCATCGATGTCTATCGGGGTGTGGCTGAAGTGTTGCCTTTTGCCGATAACAGATTTGATTTTGTACTGATGGTAACGACGATCTGTTTTGTCGATGATATTCTCAAATCTTTCATGGAGGCATTCAGGGTTTTGAAGCCATCAGGTTTCCTTATCGTTGGTTTTGTGGATAAACAGAGTACGCTTGGCAAAGAGTATGTCCGAAAAAAAAATCAGAGCAAATTTTATGGCAACGCCGATTTTTTCTCGGCTGAAGAGGTGGTGAAATATCTCGAAACGGCAGGTTTTAGAAACTTGAAAATCAAACAAGTTCTTATTCCGGGAGAATTACCGGAAGTAATTCAGGATGGATTTGGCTCAGGTGCGTTTGTCGTAATCAAAGGTCAAAAAGTTACAAAAACCCCTTGAACAGTTTTCTGTTTGATGATTGCGCTGTTTCCTATATGAGATGAGCTCTCTTCAATCGTATCGAATTCAACCCATTTGCTCTCTCTTTACTGCAAGATGCTCTTGTTTATGCGGTCGCAAGTGAGTGCTTACTGTTGATTAACGTTTGTTTGTTTTTTGTCAATGCTTCATAGTTACATCCTATGAAAAAGACTGTTGGTTATCGTGGTGTGCTGTTGTTTCTGCTTCTTTCTTTTTCAGGAGCCTGGCTGGTAAGCTTGCCGTTGTGGATCAGTCAGAAAGGACTCCGGCATCCCTTTACCGGCCTTGTTTTGCTCGTCATGATGGTCGTTCCCGCTCTTGCTGTGTTTGTCGTTTCAATGATGAATGGCGGAAAAGAAAAAACAAGGCTTCTTGGCCTGGGGCTCGGTTCGAAAGGCTGGTGGAGGTACTGGATTTTCGGCTGGTTCATTGTGCCATTGTTTGCAATATTCGCCCCGTTTATGAGTGCCGCTTTCGGATTGTATACGTTGGATGTTCATGATTTTTCTGGCTTTAAGGTGCTTTTGGCTTCTGGAAAGGGAGGGGCTGATCCCGATGCGGTTCCTGTCAGGCTTCTGGTTTTCGGGCAAATCTTCAGCATTTTTCTCGCTCCTGCACTCAATGCTGTTTTTGTTTTTGGGGAGGAGATAGGGTGGAGGGGCTATCTTTTGCCGAGGCTTTTGCCGCTGGGGCAATGGCCGGCTTTATTGATCAGCGGAACTCTATGGGGGCTTTGGCATGCCCCCATTGTGTTACTGGGGTACAACTACCCTCAGCATCCGGTTTACGGGATCTTCTTTATGACGATATTATGCGTTATTTTCGGCGTTCTTTTCGGGTGGACCCGGCTTGCAACAGGGAGTATCTGGCCAGCGGTTATCGCTCATGGTGCCTTGAATGGCTCTGCCGGAGTCATGTATCTTTTTTCAAAAGCAGGGACAACGTTCGATACTGCTCATGCTGGCATAACGGGCTGGTCCGGTTGGATACTGCCGATTCTATGGATTCTGATTCTTTTGGTAACACGGCGCTTACCGGTTTCCGAACCTCCTGACGAGATGCTTTTGCCGGTGGAAAGCGAAACGGAAAACGTGTAGGCTTTGGAACGCTTCTATTCCAAACAGGGGCCATTGTAAACAGGTTCCCAGTTTTTGAAGACCGGCTCGATGTTTTTTTTCTGGAGAGCTGCACAAAACTCCTCCACATTGCGGTCGTCATGTACCTCGAACTGACCTTTTTCGTCTTTGTTCGGTTCGACGTATCCGCCAACTGTCGTCCTGCTTGCAATACTCATGCGGGTGATGGCAAGTGCCGACATACCGTCACGAAACCTGGGACTCTCGCGTGTTGAAAGAGCCAGCTCGACATCGGGAAGGCCAATCCGGAAAGCGAATATCATTCTTGCAAGAAAGTGGTCGGTTACCTGAAATGGTGGCTGATAGCCTCCGGTTTGCGGACGCATTCGTGGAAATGAAACCGAGACGCCGGCTTTCCAGTAGGTTTTGCAAAGATGGCGGACATGGCGTAACAGCTTCAATGCCTCTTCTTCAGGTTGGTAAAGGCCGAGCAGTGCTCCGACTCCCACAGATTTTATCCCTGCCTGAAGTGCGCGTTCAGGTGTTTCAAGGCGGTCGAGAAAGTTTTTCTTCGGACCCCAGCGGTGAAGCATATTGTATTGATCGGGGTCATAGGTTTCCTGGTAGATAGTGATACCGGTACAGCCGCTGTCTGCCAGTGAACGGTATTCATTGATATCCATTGGAAACGCCTCTACCGATACTTTCGGCATCAAGGCGGCTGCGATATCGACACAGCGTCTCAGGTAATCGAAACTTGCATCACTGGTTCGTTCGCCGGTAAGAAGCAGTACATCGTTGATGCCCATGGTTTTCATGCACGCCAGTTCACGTTCAACTTCTTCGAAATCAAGACGTCGGCGGAGTGTTTTTCGGTCTGAAGCATAGCCGCAGTACACACAGCCGCTTGAACAATAGTTCGAAAGGTAAAGTGGTGCGTAGAGTGACATGGTACGCCCGAAACGACGAAGGGTTATCGCTTTTGCCTCTGCAGCGAGGGATTCGAGTGAAAAAGAGGAATCCGGGGCGAGCAGGGGGGCTATGTCAGCAGATCCTTTTTCATCTGTTAACCATTGTGGAAGTCCATTCATGATGTTTTTCCAAGAAAAGAGGTTAACGGACTTGATGCAACTGCGGATCCTGATTTTGGCATGATCCCGGCATGCCTTGCTTTTCGACCGGCTTCCACAGCTTCTTTGAAAGCGGTTGCCATTCCAGCAGGATTTTCCGCTACAGCTATTGCACTGTTGACCAATACGGCTTCACATCCCATTTCCATTGCAGCACAGGCTTCTGAAGGGGAGCGCAGCCCGGCATCGACAATGACCGGTATGCTGCTTTCACGAATGATAAGCTTTATCATTTCAGCTGTTGCAAGACCCTGTCCGCTGCCAATTGCCGAGCCAAGCGGCATAACCGATGCGCATCCGGCATCTTCGAGCCTTTTTGCCAGTACAGGATCCGCAGGAATGTAAGGCATAACTGTGAACCCTTCCGAGGCCAGAATACGGGAGGCTTCAAAAGTTTCTATAGGATCGGGCATCAGGTGTTGCGGATTGGGATGGATCTCTACCTTGATGAACGGACTGCCGGAAAGTTCACGGGAAATATGTGCTGCTCTAACTGCTTCCTGTGCATTCGATGCACCTGATGTGTTCGGCATGAGCGTCAGGCCTTCAATGGTCGAGAGTGCGGCAAATAGATCATGTTCGACCTGCTCGCGGTTGAACCTGCGAAGGGCTACAGTGACCAGTTCCGCTTCTGAAGCCCGAACCGCATCGAGCATTGACTCTACGTTGCCGAATTTTCCTGTGCCAAGAATAAGGCGGGAAGAAAAAGTATGGGTTCCTATCTGTAATTCATTCATAACGTATTTGTTCAACAAACCGGCTGATCAACCTCCTTCTACGAAAGCAAGTACTTCAACCTGATCATTTTCTTGCAGCATCAGACCACTGCGTTTTTCTGGATATACGATGTTTTCATTGACAACAACAGCAACGCGCTGCTTTTCGGCACCGATGATGCCGAGTAGGTCGTCGATACTCGTGCCATCCTGGACGTTTCGTTCTTCGCCGTTCAAGGTAATTGTTATCATCTCAAAAAACTACAATTCATTTTCATGCTCTTCACTGAGAGAACAATAAGTTTACGGATTTCTTTCCGGCTTGCAAATTCTCTTTTTACACCACAGTGTGAACAGTCTCGAGCGCCTCTTGAAGTTATTTCCAGACGCCTGAACCGGTAGTTTGGCTTTATGCCTGTAAAGCGGGACCCGAGGTGGGCGCTAAGGGATGAAGAATACAGTACGGCAAACAAAATACAACATGTTGCCGATCTTTTCAGTTCCGAAAGGTTGTATGTTTCTGTTTTTTTTGATGGTCAGCCGATTTCCTTACCTGCCATAACCAGGGTTGGGGGCATGCCGAGGTGGCGTCCTGCGAGCAGGACGTTCCAGTACAGCCATTCAAAGCCGAGTTTCCCATACCAGTTCGCCCTGGTTTCAGTGAGGAGTGAAAATGGGCCCATATGGGGGAGCGGGAACTTACCTGGCAAGGGTTCGATCTTGTAGTTGAAGTCGATGAGGGAAGACGTTCCTTTTTCGTAGACAATGAAACAGGTTGAATGGCCATCGTAGATTTCTTCCGGTTTTATCCCGTGAATTTCAGCCATGATATTGAAAACAACGACATCGGCCTCATAATGCGCCACCGACCCTGCTTTCGATGTTGGGACGTTCGTTGCATCACCGATCACATACACTCTTTCGTGTTTGAGCGCCTGTAGGGTGTTGAGGTGAGTCGGGACGAATCCTATTCCATCATCCAGTCCTGAATTGCTTATGACTTCGTCGCCGATGGTGGTTGGAATGATGACAAGCATGTCATAGGGGATCCGGTTACCCTGTATGGATTCAATGTATTTTTCTTTTCCATTGACCTCGTTCAGCTCGAACATTGAAGTTATTTTGATGTTCTTCTCTTTAGCGGATTCTCCAAAAACAGCTGAAGCTTTGGGTTTGGTAAAAGCACCGGTCAACGGGGTGACAAGTTCGATCTCTACTTTCTTTCTTATACCTTTTTTTCTGAAGTACCAGTCTGCCATGAAGACGAATTCGATCGGGGCCACGGGGCATTTGAACGGAACTTCCGCTATATTGAGCACCAGTTTTCCACCATCAAATTCCTTGAGTTTCTGACGAAGAAGATCGGCTCCTTCGATCGAGTAAAAGGTGAATGCATTTATACCCCATGCCTCCATCAGGCCATCGTTTTCTTCCGGTGCAATTTTGCAGCCGGTACTGATTACCAGAAAGTCATAGGAAAAACTATGATTCTTGGTTTTTACCGTTCTCTTATCGGTGTCGATATTGGTGATGTCGTCGATGACGAAATCGATGCCGGGCAGAATGTACCTTTTTCGCGACCGTGTCAATGTACTGGATTTTTGAAGGTCGAAAGGAACAAAAAGCATTCCCGGCTGATAGACATGCTTGTCGTCACGGTCTATCACCGTTATTTCCCATTCTTCGGGCAAGTGCCTTCTAAGGTTGTTGGAGATAATCGTTCCACCGGTTCCGGCGCCAAGGACAACTATCTTTTTTGACATGGTCTACTGACTCCTTTTCTTGATCATTTTTGAGGAAGATGAGTGATGATCTTTTGGGGAAAGAATGTAACGATCGTTAAATATAGGTAACAGCTTTTCGAAATGCAAGCACTTGTAATTACTGTCATTAGATGTTGAGAATCATGATTTACGGCTGGTGTATGGTTGGGTGTCGTCATGAAAATCATGAAAAAACATCAGTTTCTGAATCGGTTTCAGGTCACGGACAGGCAGCGGATCACAAGCATGCGCTTGACGGCCAAAAATATGGTGTGATGAAGTATGGGCAAGCCCTATCGTCGTCACAATGGTTTAGTGACTGAGGATATCTTTCAAGGAGTAGTAGTGATAGGTTTTATCGTCTGACATAACAACAATGATACCGCAAGGGTAGTCGGCTGTTACGAGATCGGCGGCAGCGGCTATCCCATCGGTTTCCTTTGCCTGTGTTCTGACAACAGCGAGGAGTTCGTGCTCATGCGGTTTGTTCATGCTCTTGCCGTTTCTCGGGTAAAACCTCAGTTTTCCGGCAGCCTGATCCGAGACGATGATAAAGCCTTCGGTCTCAGCGATATTCCAGATAGTTATCCCTTCGTGATCTTCCTTGAAACCACTTGTCGCAAACAAGGCAAGTTCGTTGTTTGCATCACGGGCTTCCGGGTCGGCATGATATTTTCTCACCCCGACGCCTTCATCGGAATAATAAAGGTAACCCAGTTCATGATCGACGGCAACCGCTTCGATTTCCTGATGGCCGCTCCATTTTCCGAATTCCCTTACTTTTCGACCGGTAATACATCCGCCGGTACTCTCTTCGAGAAGGTACTGCCAGAGATATGTTCCGTCGGTCGGTCCTTCTTTGCGGCTGACTACGGCATACATTTTTCCGTCCGAAGGTCTTTTGTAGAGTGCGATGCCCATCGGAGCGTTTTGTTCTTCCCCTTCGAAAACAGGGATGCCTCCGTTATCTATTGGGGTCATGTCGGGTAAAAGGAATATCCGTATCCGGTTCTCGAGACGTTCAGTGACAACAGCGATATCGATACTGTTTCCGTTCAGAGAGAAGCCGTAGCCGACATCGACATTGTTCGGTCTTGCAAGCCCTGTGATGTTTTTTTCTTGAATCATCTTGCCTGTAAGATCAAATACACACAAGGCACCGTCTTTGTCCTTGTCCGTCGCGAGCACAAGGCTTTCTGCGGGGTTTTTCCTGTTGACCCATATGGCGGGGTCTTCACTGTCATGGCGAACAGGATCGGTAACGGCCAAAGGTTCGATCATTTGTTCTGAGTTGCTGTGGCAGGAGACGAGCATGCTGCCAAATACCGTCAGTGGTGTAAGGGCAAGTGCCACCCTCTTCATCATCGCTGTTTCCTCTCTTGTCGGTTGATGAAAGAAAAGGGCTGAACCTTGTCAGAACGTTCAGCCCTTTTCGGGAAAAACACTTTTGCTTAGAAATCAGCCTTGAGGCCAACCAGGAATCTTCTGTCATACCACTCTTCCTGTGCGACATACTGTTTTTCCCCCTGGTAGAAGCGCAGTGGCTGATTTGTCAGGTTACTGACCTCGAAGTAGAGCTGTACGATGTCGCTCACTCGATAGCCGCCATTGAGGTCGAGGGTGAAGGAACTGTCGTAGTAACGATCCTCCCACTTGTTTTCACCGATCGATCCTTCTTCCGCGTCAATGAAGTCGCTATGATAATTTCCCGAGAGGCGGATATTGAACGGACCGTTCTCATAAGCGATCGATGCGTTTGCCGTGTGCTCAGGGCTGCCCGGCAAGGGCAGGTCATCGTTTTCACGTCTCTCGATGTCGAAGTTATCGATTTCGGAGTAGGTGTAGGTATAGTTCAGATACAGTCCGAGACCGGGGATGAAAGGTAGCTGGAATTGTGCAGCGGTTTCTATGCCCATGAGTGATCCGTCTCCTGCATTGACGGGCTGGAACTGCTCGAACGTGTCTCCCGAATAGTCGACATTTTCTTTTTTGGTTATGATAAAGTCGCTGATCGACTTGTAGAAAACACCGGCGGATAGAATACCGACATCGCTCAGATAGTGCTCTATCATCAGGTCGATGTTTTTCGAGAGGGTCGGTTCAAGCGCCGGATTACCTATTTTAATTTCCTCATCTTCCGCAACGATTTCCTGGTACGGCGCAAGGTCAAAATAGTTTGGCCTTGCAAGGCTGTGCGTATAGGCGAGCTTGATATTGGTTAGGTCATCGATTTTGTGACGCAGGTGGATATAAGGCAAAACGTTGGTGTAATCAGACGGGTTGCCTTCTACAGTGGCAAGCGAGTCTTCCTCGGCAAAGTATTTGAAGGCGTTGTATTCATTATGGGTGTGCTCGAGCCTTGCGCCTCCAAGCAGCGTTGTTTTATCGCTGATGTCCCAGGTCGCCATCGCATAGACGGCTTTGATCTGTTCCTTTGCGTCGAAGTTTCCGGCAAGCTCTTCTTTTACGAGTTTCTTGTTGAAATCACCGTTTTCCAGGTCAAGATCACCGAGAAACTCATTTGAAACAAAGACGCCAGACTTGTATTTGTCACCCGGCAGGAAATGATCCTTGGTTTCATCTTCCAGGTTGGCAAAAACGTCATCGCGGAAAGCTTCCTCGTCAACCGGCTCGTATTCGTAGAAATCGTTATCGCGCTTTTTTTTCTTGTCCCGGATTTTGCCTCCGAATTTGAACTCGAGCGCGTCGGTGGCGTCATAATGGAAATTCAGTGCGAAATTCTTATCGATATCCTCGGTATACTGATGTTCTTCGGTAAGTTCTTTGAGCTGCCAGTCTTCGCTGTCGGTCATGCCGTCCGATACATCGGGATTCGGGATCGTTACAAATGGATTTTCAGGGTCGCTGATGTCGGTGGTAAACGGTTGGTTCTTGGCTCTGAAGTTGATATATCGTTCATTCGGGCGATCTTCCGAAGCTTTTGAATATGCTGCCTGCCAGTCCAGATCGAGCTTGCCGAAATCATGTTCGCCGCCTAGTGTGAACGACATCGTTCTCTGGTCCTCGAGGCGGGCATCTTTTTCCGTACCGCCTTTCGTCTCTCGTTCTATCGTGGCGAGATCTTCATCGAGATCTTTGTACTTGGTTCGGAAGCGGTTTTCGTAGTCTTCTCTCCAGTTATAAATACCATTGAATGTAAGGACATGGTTTTCGTTGAAGCGATAGTCGAGTGCTCCTGAAAAACTTTTGCGGATACGTTGGACGTCATATTTCCTTTCCTGGAACTCCTTGATGCCTTCCATTCCGTCGTCTCCGGCATCCCATTCCGCTTCGATGTTGTCGGAACCGAAGTCGTTATTATCGTAAGAGAGGCTGAAGAGCACTCCGAGTTTGTCGTTGGCAAAGCGGTTACCATATGTGCCTCCGAACTGGTAGCGTCCACCGCCGGTTTCATCGAGGAAGTTCGAACCTCCTCCTGCTGAAAGAGAGATTCTTTCTTCAGTAGGGACCTTGGTGACAAGATTGATCGAACCGCCGATTGCATCGGCATCCATATCAGGTGTCAATGCTTTGGTGACCTCGATGGTCTGGATCATGTCGGCCGGGATGAGATCGAGCTGAATCGTTCTGTTCTCAGCTTCTGCCGAAGGAATCCGTTCGCCGTTGACCGTTACGGAGTTGAAGCGGGGTTCAGTTCCGCGAATATGGCCGAAACGTGCTTCACCCTGGTCGTTGAAAACGCTTATACCCGGAATTCTTTTCAGGGCATCACCCACATTAGAGTCCGGAAATTTACCGATCTGATCGGAAGCAACGACATTGGTGACGTTGATGTCGTTTTTCTGCTGGTTCAACGCCTTTGCCTGGCCCTTAAGAATTTCACCAACAACGGTTATCTCCTCACTGATCACTACGCCGGGGTTCAGTCGTATATTCTTTGTTACGGCTTTGCCGGGAGCGAGGGTTATCGGATATTCTCCTTTTACGTAACCTATATAGGAGGCTTCAACAATTGCAGTAGTGCCTGAAACATTGTCCACTCGGTAACGGCCGTCCTGACCGGTGACAGCTCCTTTTGATGTTCCCCTGATGGAGATGTTCACTCCAGGAAGAGGGAGACCGTCAACGTCGTCAACGACAAGGCCGGTTACTGTCGTGCCGGAAGCCGATCCTGGCGTTTTAGCATGTGTAATGTCGGGGCCTATGAATCCATAGCATGTTACTGCAATCACGCAGGAGAAAAAAAATGTCAATAAATCTTTCATTATGCTGCTTTTTTGAATTGGAGAACCCTGAAGAGAGGAGAGGATTTCTTGACGCAAATAGAATATCTCTTTTGGATATTCCAGCAAATATTCCCTTGTAACAATTGTGCAAAGGAAGCGTTAAGGGATTGTGAAATCGTAAAATGAGATTAACTCTTCATATGGGGCCATGTGATTGCCAGCGGCAAATGATGAAAAATTTTCGTTACAAAACCTTTGGTTTCAGAGAGGAATCGTTTTCTTTTTTTGGCATTTTTTATTATTCATTCAGCGTTTCAATCGCTTCGTTGAGCGGTGGTCAAAATACTCATATACTCTGTCTACGTTCCGGTTTTTATCGCCATGCTCTTGAATCTCTCATGGTGATAAATAGACGTTCCATTGAGATGATGTGCCTGTTTTAAACGCTATAACCAAAAAGTGCTGTGAGATTGTGCCGTTTTTTCTTTTCACAGGGTTGGCCAGCTTTTTTGTTGATTTATCTTGTGAGTTGTGGAAATCCTCAACGGCAGGGCCGTGTTCAGGATCATGCCCCAGCTTTGAGCCGGAATGGTCAATACATGCTGGTTGGGGATAAAAATTTTTATTCGGATTACAAACCCGAAACAGAACATGGCGATATACAGGTTGTTGTTGAAATCCCTGCGGGTACCTCTGAGAAATGGGAGGTTGACAAGGAAAGTGGAAATCTCGAGCGGGAATTCAGGGAAGAAAAACCGCGTATTGTGAACTACCTCGGCTATCCGGGTAATTATGGAATGGTACCGCGAACACTGCTCTCTGAAGAACATGGCGGGGATGGTGATCCGTTGGACGTTATCGTTCTCGGGCCTGCAGTGTCAAGAGGTACGGTTGTACAAGCAAGACTCATCGGTATATTGAAAATGCTCGATGGAGGTGAACAGGATGATAAACTGATTGCAGTGATGCAAAATTCGCATTTTGCAGACATCGGGTCGCTTGAGGAACTGGAGGACCGCTATAGGGGGGTTCTTCATATTCTTGATCTCTGGTTTTCAAATTACAAGGGAACCGGAGTTATGGAATCAGGCGGTATCGCTGACGAAGAAGAGGCGAGAAAGGTATTGGAGAAGGCAATTGAAGCTTATTCGGAACAGGAGGTATCGGCTGAAAAATGATCTGTACCATTGAAGCTCACATCGGATTAATTCAAGACAAGGAGGTATCATGAAAAACGAAAAGCCGCAAATCAAGGAATTGGCCGAAAGGGATGTGGCATGTGTATCCTTTACAGGTAACTATGTTGGCAATGCACAGGTTTTTGCGAACCTGTTCGACAAGCTTGGGGAATGGGCGGCTCCGAAAGGATTTATGGGGCCTGAAACGGTTTTTTTATCGGCATACCAGGATGATCCTGAAACAACTCCTCCTGACGAACTGACGCTCCAATGCTGTATGAGCATCCCCGCTGGCGCCGAGGTTGACGGTGATATTCAAAGAAACGTTCTTCCCGGAGGACGTTATGTTGTCATGGATGCTGAACTGGAAGGTCCCGAGGAATATGGTATGGCATGGGAGATGCTGGCAGAGTGGATACAGGAAGACAGTCAGGAGATGGTGGATATGTCGAGACCGAGTTATGAGATCTATCTGAACAACCCTGAAGAGCATCCTGAAAAGCATCACATTATTGAAATCTGCATGAGCGTTAAAAAGCGCTGATCAAGAATGTCTTCTGATGGAAAAGAACATACAAAATTTTCGGTACGAGATCAGAGAGGCGGCATCTTTCGGATTGGAACTTTATGACTTCTGTAATGCATCTTGACGGATTGATATTTCAGCAGGGATTGCCCGAGGTACATCGTGAATGCGCAGCTACTCTTTATGACGAAGCTTTTGGCCAAAAGTTCAAGGTCGCTGTTCGCTCCGAAAAAATACGACGGTCTCTCCTGGAGCGTTGTTTTCAACGTGACCATGCTTTTGTTGCCATTGCTGGCGACAAACTTGTGGGAATTGCAGGCTTTCACACCGTAAAAGGTTCGTTTACCGGGGGAATGACGTATGAGGAGCTGATTTCTTTGCTGGGATTTGTCGCGGGTAGTTGGGCTGCTGTGATATTCAGTTTCTATGAGAGAACATCCGAAAAGGGGGTGCTGCTGATGGATGGTATCGCCGTTCATCGTGATTTTCGGGGCGTGGGGATCGGCGGAAAGCTGCTGGATGAGTTGGTCGCTTATGCAGAAAAAAACAAGTACGAAAAGGTTCGTCTCGATGTTATCGATACCAATCCAAAAGCCAAGAAATTATATGAACGTGTCGGCTTCGGAGCTGTCGGGACTCAACGGTTTCCTTATTTACGATGGCTTTTGGGGTTTGGTGGTTCTACGACAATGGAACTGAATGTTCAAACCCAAAACAAAAGGACCGCTTCCTGATTTCTGAAAGAGGTCCTTTTATTCATTATTGTTCTGCGTTCCAGTAAACCTTATTTCACCAAGCCCGAGAAACCCATGAAGGCGAGGGAAAGGATCGCTGCTGAAATGAATCCTATCGGGACGTTTTTGAAGGGTTTCGGTACGTCGGCTTCTTCGAGTTTTTCCCTGATACCTGCAAACAGGAGAATGGCGAGGATAAAGCCCATTGCCGAGAAAAAGGCGAATACCACGGAGGTTACGAACGAGTAATCTTCCTGTATGGCAATCAAGGCAACACCGAGGATAGCACAGTTTGTGGTAATGAGCGGCAGGAAAATCCCAAGTGAGTTGTAGAGTGACTTGCTCACTTTCTTCAGAACGATTTCAACAAGCTGAACAAGAGAAGCGATCACGAGGATAAACATGATCGTCTGCATGAACTCTATTTTGAAGGGCACCAGTATCCCGTAATGCAGTACGTACCCGATGGCAGTGGCGATAGTCATTACGAAGGTTACGGCAAAGCCCATGCCGAGGGCGGTATCCAACTTTCTCGAAACTCCGAGGTAAGGACAGATGCCGAGAAAACGGGCAAAAACGACATTATTGACAAATATCGCGCTGACTATGACAAGTAGAAGTCCTGATATTTCATTCATTTCTTATCTCCCATTTTCTTTTCAAGTGAATTGAGCCCGGCAATGATCAGCCCCAGACCGGCAAATGCGCCGGGAGGCAGTGCGAAGACAAGTATCGTACTGGCATCTTCACCGACAAGCGGGATATTGAATATCGTTCCGGAACCGAGGACTTCACGGAATATCGAGAGCAGAAGCAGGGCAAAGGTAAAGCCGAGCCCCATCCCGATAGCATCGATGATCGAGTACCAGAGACCGTTTCGGCTGGCAAACGCTTCAGCTCTGCCGAGAATCATGCAGTTTACCACGATCAGCGGAATAAAGATGCCGAGCGACTGGTTCAGCTCGGGAGAAAACGCCTGAATCAGTAGATCGACAATGGTCACAAAGGTTGCGATAACCAGAATAAACGACGGTATTCTGACAGTGTTGGGTATTGCTTTGGATGCCAGGGCTATGACAACATTCGAGCCGAGAAGGACAAATGTTGTTGCCAGTCCCATGCCCAGACCGTTGACTGCCGAAGTTGTGACGGCAAGCACGGGACAGAGCCCGAGGAGCATCTTTGTAACAGGGTTTTCTCTGACAAACCCTCTGGTGAAAATATTTAACGCTTCGTTCATTCTACTGAAGATTTAGGGTATTGCTCGTTAATGTATTCAAGGCCTTTGACGACAGCATTGGCAACGGCTTTCGAGGAGATCGTTGCGGCAGTGAGTTCGTCGATGTCTCCACCGTCCTTTTTGACCGTCCAGTTGGTGTTTTCAAGTGTGCGCTCCTTGAACTGCTCTTTGAATTTGGGTTTGTCGATCTTATCACCGAGACCGGGAGTTTCGCGGTGATAAAGAACTTTGTAGCCAAGGATTTTCTGTTCGGGAGAGACTCCGAGGAGGATTTCAATAAGTCCGCTGTAGCCTTCCTCTGTAGATGTCTCGACAGCAATACCTTCGAGCGTGTTGTCCTGGTTATATGCTTCGTAAAAGGTCGTTTGCTCGGTTGTAACCGTGTTCAGGCTGTCAAAGGTAAACGGAAAAATCTGTTCGATTGCTTTTCGTTTCATCTGCTCTTTGGCAACCGCTATAGGTTCACGTGTGAGGTCTTCCACGACAGCAAGCAGGGTGGCGCTCAGGATACCGACAATAGTAAGGATAATTATTGGTCTCATTTTGTTTCCGGCTTCTTGTTTTGTTGTGCTTTTCTGTCGTTAAGATCCCAGCGGTCGATAAGCGGGACGAAAGAGTTCATGATAAGTATGGCGAATGAAATTCCTTCAGGGTACCCTCCCCAGAGGCGGATTACGGCCGTCAGGAGTCCACAACCCAGTCCGAAAAGCAGTTGGCCTCGAATGGAAAGCGGAGAAGTAACCATGTCGGTTGCCATGAAAAATGCTCCCAGAATCAATCCACCCGTAACCATATGGAAAACCGGAGATGCATAGGTTGTCGGATCGATCAGATAAAACAGACCGGTAAACAAGAAGACGGAACCGATAATGGTAAGAGGGATGTACATCGTGATGTACTTCTTGTACCATAACCATGCCGCACCTGCAAGCAGGGCGAGGGCTGACGTTTCACCAAGGCTGCCGGTCATCGTTCCATAAAAGCCATCCATGAGTGAAAGTGAGGCGAGCGCGGCTTGAACACCGTCTGTTTTCAGGATGCCGAGAGGTGAGGCTCCGGTTTCCATATCCACCATCATGTCAAGAGAAAAGGGGACAGGCATCGGCCAGCTTGTCATCGCTGCAGGAAACGAAATGAGCAGGAACACCCTGGCGACAAGCGCCGGGTTGAAAACATTGTAGCCCAACCCTCCGAACACATGTTTTGTTGCCACAATGGCGATAAATGAACCGACGATAACCATCCAGAGCGGCAGATTCGCCGGTACGTTCAATGCAAGAAGCAGACCGGTAACAAGAGCGCTGCCGTCGAGGCAGGAGTTGGGTTTGTTTCTCGCCTTGTCCATGAGCCACTCGAAAGCTATACAGCTGAGAATGGAGACTGTCGTGAGGACAAGGGCTTTCATGCCGAAAAGGTATACCGACATGACCGTTGCTGGCGCAAGGGCGATGGCGACATTGTACATGACCGATTCGATCGAGTCTTTCGAACGAACGAATGGTGCATTTGAAACTTTAAGGTTTACTGATTCCATAGATAGTAATACTGAGCCTTTAAGCTGATTTGCGTTTTTGGCGGTTATTGACTAGTGCCTTGGCGTATTTGATCCAGTGAACAAGTTCGCGTTTCGACGGGCAGACGTATGTACAACTGCCGCACTCCGTGCAGTTTGCAAGGCCCAGGAGCTGTATTTCATCAAATTCACGGATTTGAGCAACATTGGCGAGCAGCCATGGCGCGAGACCCTGAGGACAGACATCGACGCATTTCCCGCATCTGATACAGGTGCGCTCGCGTGCTTTTTCAATACCGGCATTGTTGACAAAAAGAATGCCCGATGTGGTTTTTACAACCGGTACATCGAGCGTGAAGAGTGCTTTACCCATCATTGGGCCGCCGGAAATGATCTGATTGGTTTTTTCTTTCGGGTCACCACAGAAATTGGCAATATCTCTGAAACTTGTACCGATAACCGCACGGATGTTTTTGGGGTGTCCTATTTCAAGGCCGGAAACCGTTACAATCCTGTCCACCAAAGGCTTGTTTTTGCATACAGCTTCGTAAATAGCTACGGCCGTCCCGATATTCTGCACGAGGCATCCTTTATCGAACGGGAGTTCCCCTTGTTCTATAGTTCTACCGGTAATTGCATTGATAAGCTGCTTCTCTGCACCCTGGGGGTACTTGGTTTTTAATGAAACAATCTCGATGCCTTTTGGTGATGCAAGCTTCGAAAGGACTGCGATTGCATCTTTTTTATTGGATTCGATGCCGATGTAAGCTTTTGCCTGTCCTGAGAAAAGTGAAGCGATGATTTCCAAGCCCTCGATAACTTCTTCGGGCGATTCGAGCATGAGGCGATGATCTGCAGTCAGAAACGGCTCACATTCAGCACCATTGAGAATGATGGTATCGATTTGTTTGTCCGGTGGAGGAGAGAGTTTGACATTTGTCGGAAACCCGGCTCCTCCCATGCCTACGATTCCACCCTCTTTTATCTTGTTGATAATTTTTTCTTTCGAAAAACTTCGCCAGTCCACCGGGTCTGTATCGAGTCCTTCTGCCCATTCATCTTTTCCATCGGCTGTAATGAAAACAGTCATAGCGTACTGGCCACCGGGATGAGGATGTGGCTTGACGGCTTTGACCTTGCCGCTTGTGCTTGCATGAACGTTTGCGGAGATAAAACCGTCTGCTTCACCGATCAGTTGTCCTTTTTTCACTTCGCTCCCGACTTTTACCAGAGGTTTCGCCGGTTTTCCGAGATGCTGGTTGAGAGATATGGCCAGTTCTGTTGGAACCGACATCTCTTCTATGGGACTGTTTTCAGTGAACTTTTTTTCAGGAGGGTGTATACCTCCCGTTTTAAATGTCTTCATTTACGAGGCTTTTTTTTGTTTCACTTCATTGAGGTCCTGTTCAAGGACGATACAGTTGACCTTGGTCGGACAGACCTCGATACATTTACCACAGGAAGTGCATTTTTCCTGAATAATCCTGGCCAGGAAATTCTCGATGACAATTGCGTCGTCTTCACAAACCTTGACACATTTCTGGCAGGCGATACAACCAGCGTCGCACGCTTTCTTTGTGGCAGCACCCTTGTCATGTGAATTACAGGCTATAAAGTAGCGTTCCGCTTTCTTTTCCTGCATCACAAGCACGCCGGTCGGGCAAGCTGATATACATGCGGCGCAGCCGGTGCAAAGGTCTTTATCGATGACCACAAGACCGTTTTCCAGACGCATGGCATCGAAATCGCAGAAAGCGATACAGGAGCCGAGGCCGATACAGGAATAGCGACACTGTTTCGGGCCGACATAGGTCTGGGTTGCTGCCCAGCAGTCCTGTATTCCCAAATATTCTGCGGTTTGTCTTGCTGTATCGTTGTCGCCCTGACAGAGTACGACGGCTGTTATCGGTTTGGGTTCAGCCATAGTGATGCCAAGTGTCGTGCCGAGCTTCGAGGCAAGGTCTGCTCCGCCTACAGGGCAGGACATCGATGAATCCCTTGTTTCGACAAGAACCTCGGCAAACTGCCCGCAACTGGGGTACCCGCAGGCTCCGCAGTTGACACCGGGAAGAATGTCATTGACGATGAGGACCATGGGATCTTCTTCGACGTGGAATTTTTTGGAAACATAGAAGATTATAAGACCGAGCGTCAGTGCTACGGAGCCCAGGCTTGCAACTGCCGGTATGAATGCTTCACTAATCATGCGTTGTTATTTAATTCCTGTGATGTAGTAATACGTTTTATTCTTCAGCGAATATCTCAGAACGATATATGTCACTCCAAGAACCGCTGCGCCGGTAAGAAACGATTGCCAGAGTTCGAGATTCAAGGCATTTGCTATTCCAAGCGCTATCATAAAGAGTATCAGCGGGCCGATGAGCAGCAGCAATGCTGCTTTGACCTCCGCATGTTCTTTCTGATCACATTCGACCATATCGCCAGGCTTTGCCTCTATCTTGTTCTGGGCAAGAACCGTCTGGGGTTTCGCCGAGGGCTTTTGGCCCATGCTGCATGCTCCACAGTGCACATTTTCTTGAGAGGCTTCGGTACAGAAGATCTCGATTTCCGCTTTTCCTTTATATGTTTTCAACACTTTAGCATACATAGAGCATAATCTTCTCCTATGTTATTATCGGCATAATAATAACCTGCGTTCCATGAATATGTCCGATAGCTGGTGACAGTGAAATGTGAGATGTACTGTGCTACCCCGAACCCTCTTTATTGCCTCCGGTTCGGGGACAAAACGGCACGAAATTTAATAATATTCGCGGATATTACCAAGCTTAACGGCGTTAATTTTCTCAGAGCCCACTTCGGGCAAAGATGATGTCGACGCTTTTTCTAAGCTTGTTGAGTATGCTTTCCGATGAGAAGAGTTTTTCTATTTCTTCAGCAGAAACATGTTCGAGGATATCCTGATCCTGCAGAACGTTTTCTTTAAGCTGGATTTTCTGTTCCCAACTTTTCATGGCATTACGTTGCACGAGCTTATAGGCTTCTTCTCTGCTCATTCCTTTTCCTGTAAGTGCGAGAAGTAATGTTTGCGAAAGAGTGAGGCCGTAGGATGTATCGAAGTTCTCTTTCATTCTGTCCGGGTAGACAAGAAGATCTTCAAGGGTATCGGTAAAGGTACGAAGCATATAGCACAGGGCTATCGTCGAGTCGGGCATGATGACCCTTTCAACCGATGAGTGTGAGATATCTCTTTCATGCCAGAGTGCTACATTTTCCAGAGCAGCGATGGAGTTCGAACGAACTACCCTTGCAAGACCGGTCAGGCGTTCAAAGGTGATCGGGTTTCGTTTATGCGGCATGGCTGAGCTGCCTTTCTGGCCTTTGCTGAAAAATTCTTCTGTTTCTCTGACTTCCGTACGTTGCAGATGGCGGAACTCAACGGAAAACTTTTCGATTGACGATGCTGTGATCGCAAGTGTCGTAAGAAACTCGGCATGCCGGTCACGTTGCAGAATCTGGGTTGAAATCGGTGATGGTTTCAGGTCGAGTTTTTTGCATACGGCCGCTTCAATAGCCGGTGATAGATGCTGGTAGGTGCCGACCGCACCTGAGATTTTGCCTACGGAGATGTTTTCAACTGCCTTTTCGAGCCGTTCCCGGTTTCGAAGCATCTCCTGGTGCCAGAGCAGCAGTTTCAAACCGAAGGTTGTCGGCTCGGCATGAATGCCATGTGTTCTACCCATTTCCAGGGTATACTTGAATTCGACCGCCCTTTTGCCCAGTACTTCGATGAGTTTTTCGATATCTTTGAGAAGAATCCTTCCGGCATCGCGCATCTGCATGGCAAGGCAGGTATCGCCAACATCAGAAGAGGTCAGCCCCTCATGGATGTAGCGTGACTGAGGTCCTACGTACTGATTGACATTGGTGAGGAACGCTATGACATCGTGTTTCGTCTCTTTTTCGATTTCAAGTATTTCGTCAACGTTGAATTTTGCATTTTCTTTGATGGCGTCCAGGGCTTCCCGAGGAACAACTCCGGATTCAACGCGAGCTTCTACAGCTGCTATTTCCAGTTTTAACCAGCGTTCGAACTTTGCCTCGTCCGTCCAGATGGCTTGCATGTCTTTCGGTGAGTAACGTGGTATCACTGCGCTCTATTTTTGAGGATCCAATTGCAGGATCCGGATTTTCGAAAAGCCTTAATATATCATTTACTTTTTACTTATGGCTGCCTGCTATGAATTCTGCATCTCCCGGTATGCTTTTTTTATGTAGTCGAGAGCAGCCTCACGGTTGTAAGGTACCTCGCCCTCGATGACAGCGGCTTCCATTTTTTTCTTTATCATGCCGACAAGCCTTCCCTCGGAAAGGCCGAGGGTCTCCATGATATCACACCCGTCGATAGGGGGCCTCCATTTTGCGAGCAGATCTTTTTCGGCAACTTCCGCTATTTTTCTTTCCACGATGTTGAAGTTGTTCATGATCCTCTTGACTTTACCAGGATTCTTACTGGTTACGTCAGCTCTGCACAGTTTCATCAGATCGTCAAGATCTTCGCCGGCTTCGTACATGAGCCTTCTAACGGCAGAATCGGTGATTTCTCCTTTTGAAAGAGGGATTGGGCGATGATGCAGGCGTATCATTTTCTGCACATAGGGGAGCGGTTCGAGCGGCCAGCGCATCGAGTTGAATATTTTCCTGGCGAGCTTGGTTCCGACAGCCTCGTGTCCGTGGAAGGTCCAACCGGATGATCTGCTGAAACGTTTGGTAAGGGGTTTTGCAATATCGTGGAGCAGGGCTGCAATTCGGAGCCACAGTTTGTCGCTGCTCTCGGACAGTTTGTCGACAACCTGGAAGGTATGGAACAGAGTATCCTTATGTCCAAGGCCGTCGACCTGTTCAACCCCTGCCATGGCGGTAAGCTCGGGGAAAATTTCCTGCAGAATACCGGTTTTGTAGAGGATCATAAGTCCTATAGAGGGTTTAGGGCTCGCTATGATTTTTAGAAACTCTACACTTATGCGTTCCTTCGAGACAATTCTGATTCGTTTCGCCATGGAAGACATTGCGGTCATTGCCTTTCTGTCAAGCTGAAAATCAAGCTGGCTTGAAAACCTTGCCGCCCTCATCATACGCAAAGGGTCGTCAGAAAAGGTTTTTTCAGGTTCAAGAGGTGTTTTCAAAACCTTTTTCCGAAGATCATCGTAACCGTTGAAAAGATCGATGAGACAGTTTCGATTGTCATGATTCAGCGATACAGCCATTGCATTGATGGAAAAGTCACGTCTTGAAAGATCATCTTCGAGCGATCCGATTTCAGTTATGGGTTTGCGTGAATCGGCATTGTAGCTTTCTTTCCGGGCTCCTACTATTTCGAGCAGCATCGGACCGCTATCATGGGTTTCCAGTTCAAATCGGGCTGTCCTGAATCTCTCGAAAACGACAAAATTCTTGCCGTCCAGTTCTTGCTTGATTCGTTTTGCAAATGATACAGGCTCACCGATAATCATGATATCGATATCCTGGCTTGCTTGACGCATCAATAAATCTCTGACGTAGCCACCGACGAGATAGCAGGGTGTATCGGACCGGTCCGCAATATCTCCGATCCGGTAAAGAATATCTGGAAGAGCGTTGTATGGCAGTTTTTCCTTGCAGGACATAACACTATCTGGATTCTCGAAAAAAAATCTTCCCTTTTTCAGCTATTCAACCGTCTGAGGACTTACCGGTGATTCGGGCGCTGCGTCAAACGCTTCAATTTTGTATCTGAACAAACTCAGGGATATGACGGTTCCAATTACCATCAGGACACCTGCTACAATAAACGGCATCGAAGGGTACATGCCGTAGAGTATGCTGCCGCTGACAGGACCGAAAATTCTCGCAAGAGAATTGATGGACTGTCCGTAGCCCATTATTTGTCCCTGCTTTTGCGTATAGCTGTAGAGAGAGAGCATTGAAATATTGATAGGACTGGCTAGACTTGTGCCGATACCGAAGAAAAAAAGGATTCCCAAACCAAGGGTGAACAGCGTTGTCTGTGGTATGAACGGTATAAAAAATACCCCTATGAATGTTGTCAAGTGGCCCCAGAGAAAAAGCTTGTGTTCTCCGAAACGTTTGTTGAGCTGGTTTATCAATCCTCCCTGGACAATAACTGAAATGACCCCTACGTAAGCGAACAAATAGCCTATCTGCTGGTCAGAAGCCAAAAAATATTCCTTCCAGAGGAGAATCGAAGCGATCTGCATATTCACGATGCCGAAGGTGAATATGAAGTTAGCACTCAAAAGCAGGGCTATGGGTGGAGAGCTCACCGCTTGAAAAACACCTTTGAAATAGAGCGCTGACTTTTCTTTCAAGGATGAAAGCCTTGGCTTGCCCGAATGTTTTCTTGTGCCACCAAAGTAACTCGAAATCTTTTTGGCTTCCTTGTTGGATTCGGGAAGAAAGAAAAGCGCGAGGATAAAGTCGAAACCGATAAGCGCCGATGCGACGAAGCCAACCATTTCTATTCCGAAATTGGTCTTGACTACACCGCCGATCAACGGTCCTATGATAAACCCTATTCCAAAAGCCGCACCAAGCATGCCCATTGCCTTGGATCTGTTGTTACTGTCAGTGACATCGGTTATGTAGGCCTGCGCAGCAGCGATGTTTGCGGACCCGATACCCGAAAGAGAGCGGGCGAGGATAAGCAGGGGAATTGTCGATGCTTTTGCAAAAAACAGATAGGAAATAGAGGCGACAAAAATACTGCCAAGCATGACCGGTCTTCGCCCGATGAAATCACTGAGCCTTCCCCAGACAGGAGAAAAAAGAAATTGCATGCTTGCATAAGTAGCGGCAATAATACCGATCATAAAGGGACTTGCCCCAAGATCTTTGGCGTATGTCGGAAGAAGAGGCAGCACAATACCGAACCCTATCAGGTCGAGTAGCACTGTCAAAAACAATATCGCCAAAGGTGACTTCTTCATGCAGGGAGGCTGTTTGTAATAAGTAATAGTAAAGCCGGAAAGATATAAAATTGGCTGCTTTTTTCCTCTTTAAACCTTATTCGTCTTGTTCGGCCTCCGTGTACAAGCGTTATTCCTTACTTGCAGCGACGATAATACGCCTGAGTTGTTCTATACCTTCAAGAACGCGTGGACCCGGACGGAGAAATATGCTGTTGTCGAAATCGTCATAAATTTTTTGTCTTTTTACAGCCTGGATATGATCCCAGCCTGGTCTCGAGGCAATGTCTGCTGCGACATCACTTTCTCTCGACATGTACATGCAGGCTATGATATCCGGGTTTTGTCTGATAACCCATTCGGGAGAAACCTCAAAATATTCCTTTTCAGCGGCATCCCCTATATTCTCACCACCGGCATAGGTGATGAGGGCTGAGACGTAGCTGCTTTTTCCTCCGGTCCAGAGGGGATCATCCCATATTTCCAGATACACTTTCGGAGTTATAGCAGTTGTGTCGATTGTGTTCCTGAAATTTTCCAGACCATCATCGATTAGAAACGCAAGGCTGTCGGCTTGTTCACGGTTGTCCGTCAGTTCGCCAAGCTTACGAAGCGCGGCCGGGATGTCTTCAGGGGAACGAATGTTCAGGCGTTCCCGTCTGATCCCGAGTGCGGTTATTTTCTCTCCCATGTTTTCGTCCGCAAGATCGATATCGATTACAAGGTCGGGCACGAGACTTGTAATGACTTCAAGAGATGGCTGTCCGAAAGCTCCGACAACCTGAACTTTCTTTACATCTGCAGGCCAATCGCATGCGCTTGTTCTGCCGATAAGCTGTCGCTCCGCTCCGATAGCATAGATCATTTCCGTGATACTGGGAGCCAGACTGACAATCGTCGGTTTATCCGAAGAGCTTCTCGTCGCTTCTTTTTTTTGCGTTTTTCCACATCCGATGAGGATTGCGGAAAAGACGATCAAAAAAAGAATCGGAGAATTACGTGGTTTCAAGATGCTTTTCATAGCGGTAGAGGACTTCCTGATGGTTGAATGCAAGGGTAAGCTTACGGGCATGATCGATCGAAAACCAACCTATATTCGACACTTCACCGGGTTGAGGGTTGAGTGTTCCCGTTGCTGTTCCGCAGAACATGAGGACAACAGCATGGAAACTGTATTCGGGAAACACTTCATCACAATAACCGAGGAAAAACGGTGATTGCATTGAAAGTCCGGTTTCTTCCGCGGTTTCACGGATAACAGCGGCTAAAGCTGTTTCGCCGTTGTCGATATGCCCGCCAGGGAAACACCAGCAGTTTTTAAATGGATCAACGTTTCTTCGTGTCAGAAGAACCGTCGACCTTTCAGCTTCGGAGGGTGACAGGATTGCTGTAACTGTGGCTTTTACCATTTTCGAGTAGTCCAGTGCTTCACATTGCTTCTGATCCATTCCGGGCAGTGAAAATAGGGATGAACAGATGTTTCCTGAAAGGGCGAAACAGTACCGATGCCCCGTTTCGAAAGGGATAGTTTTATGTGGTTATACAGTTATATATGGTATGGTGAATCATTACATAATGATTCGATACACAAGTATCAAATAGTTCAGGTAATCATGAGCGTCAACAGGTTGATATATACACAGAAAATATCTGCTGAAATAGAAGAGGTGTGGGATTTTTTTGCCGATCCCATGAATCTCGTATTCATAACGCCGCAGGAAATGCATATGAGGATAACCAATGAGGACACTATCGGTCGTTTACAGAAGGGAATGATTATCAGCTACAAACTTTTTCCTTTTTTCGATTTTCCGGTCAAATGGTCCACAAGGATAACGCATGTTGACCGGCCCCACGGGTTCGAGGATGAGCAGGAAGAAGGACCTTATGAATACTGGCATCACAGGCATCTTTTCAGGGAAATTCACGGAGGAGTCGAAGTGACTGATATCATAGAGTATAAAATTCCCTTTGGCTTTTTCGGTAAAATGCTCGATATGCTTCTTATCCAGAGCAGACTCGAGTATGTTTTCGCCTACCGTCGCAGAAAAATAGGTGAAATCTTTGGAGAGACTCAAGCTGCCTGATGTTTGTGCATTGTCCCTTTAAAATTATTTTGGTATATAACGTTCTATAAACATCGTTCTTTCTTTTTTTTGCTGGTGCCGGTTTAAAAGCCGGAGAATAGGGAAGTACGTGAAAATCGTACACTGTACCCGCAACTGTCCAGCGGTTTTACTGTCTTTTTCAGTGCATGGCCTCGTGCATTGAAGAAAGCAGTTACTGATAATCACTGCATTTTTCCGCCCGGAAAAAGCGGGAAGGTTGTCAGTAGAAATTCCGCCATAGTCAGGAGACCTGCCAGTCAATTGTCGCTTATACATATCGGACTACGGGATATAGTCTGCAGATGGCAATAACTCTTTCTGTTTCATGCATCTTTTTTTGCTCTGCTCGTGCTGAACAAACCGCTCTTTTTCCCTGTATGGATTGAGGGTTGTTTCGGCAAGTTCTTATGAACATACGGCCGGGGAAAAAGTGCTTTGAAGGAAAGGGAATTCAATCGAAAAAAGATTCAACATTGAGAAGTAAGGTTTACGGGGTTTCACTGGGACCGGGAGACCCGGAGCTTGTGACCATCAAAGCGATAAAGGTTCTTGCTCGGGCTGACAAGATCTATTACCCGGCGACCCTGACCCGATCAGGCGAAGTCAACAGCTTTGCACTTGAAATTCTGAAGGTTCACGGTATCTCGGAGACCAGGCTGAAAAGCATGCCTGTTGCCATGACAATGCCCAGAAAAGAGGTTGACAAGGTTTATGACAAGGCTTTTTCCTCTATCATGCAGGACCTTGAAAACAGTTTATGTATCGCGGTTGTATGTATCGGGGACGCAGGGTTGTACAGTACGTTTGGACACTTGCTCGAAAGACTGAAAAAAGCCTCGGTTACTGTGGAGATGGTTGCCGGGGTACCGGCTTTTGTCGCTGCGGGAGCTTCTGCGCATGTACCGTTAGCTCTCGGATCGGATAAAGTTCTTGTTCTCCCCGATTTTGAAAGTACAGATGAGCTCGATAAGTGCCTGGACAGGTATGAAACGGTGGTTGTGATGAAGTTATCCCTTTTTGGTGAAAAGCTTTACTCATACCTCGAGAAGAAAAGAATCGGTTTCGTGTATGCCGAATATCTCGGTACACCGCGTGAGTTTGTGAGTCGTAGCCTCGATGATCTCGAATCACGGCGCATACCATATTTATCTCTGATAATTTTATTCAATAAGGATCGATCTTCTAGAAACCTATGTCCGGAAAAATAACAGTTGTCGGATTGGGACCAGGGAGCCTCGATCTGATTGCGCCGCGCGTACTTTCTGCTATACGGGAGGCGGATGCCGTTATCGGCTATAACTATTACATACGACTGATAGAGCATTTCATACCTGAGCATGTTCTTTTGATCGATAGTGGGATGAAAAAAGAGCGTGACCGTGCCAAGAGGGCATTCACTCTCGCTCTCGAGGGCATGAATGTTGTTGTTGTCAGTTCAGGGGATGCGGGGGTTTACGGGATGGCGCCTCTGGTTATGGAAATGTCGCAAAAAAAGGATTATGACAATGTCGCCGTCAGTATTCAGCCGGGAATAAGTGCTTTTCAGGCAGCGGCAGCAAAGCTTGGAGCCCCGACAGGGCATGATTTTTGTGTTATTTCTCTTTCCGATCTTCTCACTCCCTGGAACGTTATCGAACAGCGCATCAGAGCGGCAGCGAGCGCTGATTTTGTGACTGCCGTATACAACCCGAAAAGCAACGGGAGATACTGGCAGATTTACAGGCTCAAGGAGCTTTTTCTGGCAGAGCGCTCGGGTGACACTCCTGTCGGTATCGTGCGTCATGCTGAAAGAGACAACGAGAGTATCGTTATCACTACTCTTTCCGATTTCGATCCGGAAACACTCGACATGTTCAGTGTTATGATAATCGGTAACCGACAGACTTTCGCCGAAGGCTGCAGAATGATCACGCCAAGGGGTTACTTTTCTCCAGGAGCTACCGGGAGTATGAGCGTTGGACAGTCGATCATGAGCGACAGTTTCAGTGCGATTGAAAAGCGATTGAAACGAAGTGGCTATGCTTACGATACCAAGTGGGCGATGATGCACGCCATTCATACGACCGCTGATTTTGATTTCGAAGATATTCTTTATACCACTCCCCGGGCGGTAGAGCGGCTGCATGAAAAATTAACTGCAGGAGGCGCGACTATCATTACCGATGTGACCATGGTCCGGTCGGGTTTTAGAAAAGCAGCGATCGAGAGATATGGCATTGAAGTGATCTGTTATCTGGACGATCCGAGAGTTCAATCTCTTGCCAGCGATCAGGGTATCACCCGCACACAGGCAGGTATGCGACTTGCTGTAGAGGAACACCCTGATGCGCTGTATGTTGTCGGCAATGCACCGACAGCCCTGATCGAGCTTTCGGATCTTTTGTGTCGCAAACGATATAGCCCTATGGGGATTATCGGAGCTCCGGTAGGCTTTGTCAATGTCATTGAATCGAAACTGAGGTTGAAAGCCGTAATAGGAAAAATCCCTGCGGTCATTATCGAAGGAAGAAAAGGCGGAAGTACTGTCGCGGCGACTATCGTAAATGCAGCCTTGAGCCTCGATGATGCCGAAACCATGATGCCCGGAAGAGATGTCTGATCGTATTACAGTTGTTGGATTGACCGATAACCCTGAGCCGGAGCTTACCGAGGATGCAAGATTGGCGGTAAGCCAACACAGGGTTTTTGCAGGTGGTGAACGCCACAGAGGGATCGTCGCTTCCATTTTGCCCCACGATAGTGACTGGATAACCATCAAACCACCTATCGGGAAGGTTTTGGTGGCTTTCAAGGAAGAGCCAGGACCGATTCTGGCGTTTACTTCGGGAGATCCTCTGTTTTACGGGTTCGGCGCTACGTTACAGAAGGCTTTTCCGGATGCCGTTTATACGTACTACCCGTCGTTTCACAGTTTGCAGCTTCTGGCTCATCGTTGCAGGATGCCCTATCAGTCGATGCGTTATGCTTCTCTTACGGGTAGAGGCTGGCAAGAGCTTGATTGTGCCCTGATAGAGGGGGCGCAACTGATCGGAGTCCTGACCGACCGGAGGAAAACTCCTGCTGTTGTTGCAAAGCGAATGCTCGAGTTTGGTTTTTCAGAATATACCATGATCGTTGGAGAGGCGCTCGGGGGAGCGGAAGAGCGGGTCTGTGAGTATGGTCTGGAAGATGCCGTCCGGCTTTCGTTTCACGAGCTTAACTGCATCATCCTCTCCGCTTTCCAGCCTCATGTCAAGCTTTTCGGGATTCCGGACAGTACGTTCGAAGGGATGAAAGGTCGTCCCAACATGATCACCAAGATGCCTGTTCGCCTGGCGACACTTTCCCGGCTCGGTCTTGTCAATGCACGTAATTTCTGGGATATCGGATTTTGTACGGGTTCGGTTTCGGTCGAGGCGAGGCTTCTTTTTCCGGAGATCGACATCACGGCGTTCGAAAAGCGCAGCGAGTGCTCTGTGCTTCTCGAGCACAACAGTAAAAAATGCAGCGCTCCGGGTATCCGGCAGGTAATGGGAGATTTTTTTTTACAGGAACATAGTGCGTATACCGGTGATCAGGAAACAGTCGATGCCGTGTTTATCGGGGGGCATGGCGGGCGTCTTGAAGAAATGTTCGCCTGTATCGATCCGTTGCTTTCCATTGGTGGGCGAGTTGTGATCAACGCAGTGCAGTCCGAAAGCCTTGAGCAATTTCATCAACAGGCAGGACGATACAACTACAGGATTTTTGAAGATATGAAAATAGCTGTCGATGAGTTCAACGTGATTATGGTTGCGGCGGCGGAAAAAACCAGGAAAGCTTGATTATGCAAACCATTGCGATTCTGGCTTCTTCGGACAACGGGATATTGGTTGCCCGTTGTCTGAAAAAGCATCTTGAAGCAGTTTCCGGTTACAGGGCTGAAATTTTCTCTTCACGCCAATTTGAAGGAGTGACATCGGTTAATGGTATTGTCGAGTTCACACGTGATAATTTTAGTTATTACGATGTGTTTATCTTCATCGGTGCACTTGGTATATGCGTGCGCGCGATTGCTCCTGTCATCAAGGACAAATATTCAGACCCGGCAGTCATCAATTGTGATGAACGCGGGGTTTTTGTGCAGTCCGTTCTGTCGGGCCATGTCGGTGGTGGAAACGAGCTGGCAGGGCTTGTCGCCCGTTTGATCGGCGCATGCCCGGTCATTACGACATCGAGTGATGTACAGGGATTGTGGAGCCTCGATATTCTTGGTCGTGATCAGGGGTGGTCGGTGGAATTTCATTCGGGAAACAAAGGAAAATCGTTTGCCGCTGCGATGTCGTTGTTCGTCAATCACGAGCCGACGGTACTGCTGCTTGAAACGAGGGATGAGGTGACCGATTATCTCGAGCGAAGCAAAGCACCTTTTGTCTCGGTCGTTTACAACTACGAAGATATTGACTTTAGCGCATGCAGCCTGCTCCTGGCCGTAACACCACGTGTTCTTCCGGTGCAGGTGCCCTCTTTTTTCTATCGTCCGAAGGTTTTGTGTGCCGGACTCGGCTGTGAAAAAGATATCGATCCTGAGACGTTTGCCGTATCGTTTGCCGGAGAGTTGGAGCAAAACGGTCTTTCACCTTCTTCACTCAAGGCCTTCGGTTCCGTTGATTTCAAAATACAGGAAAAAGCCTTCAGGCTTGCTGCTGAAAATTTCGGCATTCCTTTGCATGGATTCGCACCGGATCTTCTCGAAGGTGTCGAGGGGGTACCCAATCCATCAGAGGTGGTGTATCGGAAGGTTGGGGTGCATAGTGTGGCTGAGGCTTCGGCAGCTTTGCTGGCAGGCGAAAACAGGTGGGTGGTTGAAAAAAAGAAAGTCGTTCTTCCGGGTTGCAGGGAAAATGAGCCGCGCCACTACACTTTTGCCGTCAGTATCGACAGAACCGCGGTTCGTAAAGGCCGTATCCTCATTGTCGGTGCGGGGCCGGGTGATCCCGGACTGGTAACGGTCAGGGGGAAACATTTGCTGGAAACAGCGGATCTTATCCTTTATGCAGGAAGCCTTGTGCCGGAAAAACTGACCCATTACGCCAAACCCGGAGCAGTCGTGAGGAGTTCCGCTTCGATGACCCTCGAAGAGCAGTTTTTACTTATCAGCGAGTTTTACCGGCAGGGGAAGTGCATTGTCAGGCTGCATACCGGCGACCCTTCGATCTACGGCGCAATTCAGGAGCAGATGGCCTGGTTCGAGTCGAGCGGCATGGAGTACAGCATCGTTCCCGGCGTATCGTCTTTTCAGGCTGCAGCGGCAACGCTGAAATCCCAGTTCACCATTCCTGAAAAAGTGCAGACGATCATACTGACCCGTTTTAACGGGAGAACGGCTGTGCCGGAAAAGGAAGCTCTCGGTGAGCTGGCACGTTCCCAGGCTACAATCTGCTTGTTCCTGAGTGCAGAATGGGCGGGGGAGATCCAGCAAGAACTCCTGCTTCATTATGCTCCATCCACGCCGGTAGCGGTTTGCTACCGTTTGACTTGGGATGATGAACAGGTATGGCGGGGATCGCTTGTCGATCTTGCATCTCTGGTTGCGAAAAGTGGAAAAACGCGCACGATGCTTCTTGTTGTCGGTGAAGCCGTGGGTGCCAGGGAAGAGAGATCGAAACTCTACGATCCCGCCTTTTCACATGGTTTCAGACACGCTTCCGGAACCAACGAAGGTGATACATCATGATTGTGGTTTTCGGTGGCACGACAGAAGGCAAACTGGTTGCCCGATTTCTGGAGGAAAAAGAGCTGGCATATCTCTATTCTACGAAAACAGAGGTCGAACCGTTTGTAATGGTTCACGGCAAGTACCGCTTTGGTGCTCTTGACGAGAGGGGGATGGAGCACCTTTTCCGGCGAAGAAACGTCACTGCCGTTATCGATGCGGCGCATCCTTTTGCATCACTTCTTCATGAAACCGTTTCAGATGTTTGTTTGCGGTTCTCCATACCGGTCATCAGGTTCGAGCGCATCTACGATCTTCCCCGAGAAGCTGCTTACAGCAAGAATATATACTACTCGAGCAGTTTTCCCGAGGCTATCGATCTCTTGCGGTTTCTCAAGCCGAAAAGAATGCTCGCCATGACCGGCGTGCAAACCATAGATGCTTTGCGTTCCTACTGGAAGGAGCATGAGATGAGAGTCAGAATTCTACCTTCGGGCAAATCGGTAATGCATGCACAAAAGCAGGGTTTTCCTCTGGGTAATCTCATTCTCCACAAACCATCCGGTTTTTTAGAGGATGAACGCCGAATTATTAGGGCATACGGTATCGATTGTTTGCTTGTCAAAGAGTCCGGCAATTCAGGGTTTTTACCGGTTAAAATCACGGCGGCCATGCTCTGTGGTATTCCGGTGGTTATTGTGAAGCGTCCCAAACTTCCCGACTCTTTCATTACCGTGACGAAAAGGTCGGAATTAAACCGTGAACTTGAAAGAATCAGCAAGTTGCACCATGCAGGAGAATGAAGCTCAGCGATTGAGATATGGGTATACAACCGGGTCTTGTGCAACTGCGGCAACAGTTGCGGCTCTCAGTGCATTATTGAATCAGGAGGCTCAACAAACCGTGACGATTGTGCTGCCTTCGGAAGATTCGGCAACGTTTACGGTTGAGGAGTGTTTCGTGGATAGTCGAGGTGCCCTGTGTGGTGTGAGGAAGGATGCCGGAGACGATCCGGATGTTACCGACGGGCTGATAATTCGTAGTGAAGTGACGATAAGAAAGGACATTCCCCGGGGAACGGTTTTGTTTCTGCAGGGAGAGGGGGTAGGGCGAGTCACCCTTTCAGGACTTGGTATTCCGGTTGGTGAGCCGGCTGTCAATCCTGTGCCGAGGCATATGATCATGAGGGCCGTGCGATCACTCCTGAAAAAGTATCGGGTGGAAGGAGGAGTTGCGGTCACTTTGTCGATCCCTGGCGGTAAAGAGGTCGCGAAAAGAACCATGAACGAAAAAGTCGGTGTTGTAGACGGCTTGTCCATCATCGGAACGAGCGGGATTGTTGTGCCGTATTCCGAGGAGGCCTATATCGAAAGCATCAGACGATCCCTGCGGGTGGCTTTATACAGCGGATGCCGTGATGTGGCAATTGTTGCCGGAGCAAGAAGCGAAAAACATCTGAAAAAGCTCTTGCCGGATTTCCCGGATCAAGCGTTCGTTCACTACGGTAACCGGATAGGTGCGACACTGGAAATAATCAGGGAATGTGCGGGGTTCGAGAGCGTTACGGTAAGTGTCATGCTGGCCAAAGCCACGAAACTGGCTCAGGGTGAACTGGATTTGTCGAGCAGGAACGTAGCGGTAAACCGTGATTTTATTGCAGGTTTAGCCCGCAGTGCCGGATATGATAACGATATCTGTCACAGCTTACTCGACATTTCCCTCGTGAGAAACATCGTAAAGAGTATTCCTTTCAGGAATGGTGAGCCTTTTTACCGTGAGTTGTCCAGGGAGTGCTACAGGGTGTGCGGCCGGCTTGTACCCGGTATCCGGCTTGCTTTCGTGCTCATGAATTCGGATGGCATCTGCATCGTTCGCAACGCATTGGATGAGAAGTAGTTACAGCGTTTTACCGGCAAGCGTGTCAGTGTTGCGGTCAGGAAATTGTATGATTGAAATAACGTAAAACACATTGTTATCATGGGTGGAAAAAACAAGATACGAAGACAGATCAACAAAAAGGCCATTTTGCTTGCACATTTCGGAACAAGTTATCCTGTCGCTCTTTCGGCTCTCGGAAACATTAAAGAAGAGGTACAGGAGCAATTTCCGGGGATTGAGACGAGGATTTGTTTTACCTCGAACAGGATCAGAACTATCTGGGCGTCGAGAAGAAGAAAACCTGAAAGCTGGCTTGCCAAGGGAGTGCCAGAAGAAATCATGTACGCTCAAAGCCTGCTCGGGGCAATTGGTAACCTGCAGGATCAGAACTACCGTACCGTCATCGTCCAGCCGACCCACATCTATCATGGGGAGCAATACGAAGATCTGCAGTCCTGTATCAGGGCTTTGCAGTCGATCAGGACGATAAAGAAAGCATGGGCGCCTTTTGATAAAATTGTGTTGTCCCGGCCCACGCTGGGGACATATGGTATAGAGCACGACTATGTCGAGGATATCGATGAGGTTGTACAGGCCCTTGAAACCGATGTTATACGTGCAAAAGCGTCAGGCGCTTCATTGGTTTACATGGGGCACGGGAATGATTTTTTCTCATCGGGCGCTTTTTTCGAGACACAAAAAGCGATGCGTGCATTTTATCCGGATTCGAGCATTTATATCGGTATGGTCGAGGGGTACCCGGGTATCGATGAGATCCTGCAGGCTCTGGAAAAAGATTCCATAAAACATGTGCTGCTCAAGCCGTTTATGATCACTGCCGGTGATCATGCGCACAACGACATGAACAATCCGGAGCCGGATTCCTGGAAAAGCAGAATCGAATCTCTTGGGATTCAGGTCGATGTCGCTATGGAGGGGTTGGGAGCCAATGGTGCTTTTGCCGGCATTTTTGCCAAACGGATTCAGCAGACAGCCGATGATCATGGTATCGACCTGCATCCGGCAGAAAAGATGACGGTTCTGAAACAGGAAGAAAAAAACGGAGAATGGAAATGAAAACAAGTATAAAAACAAGCTGCCTGACGATTTTTGCCATGCTGAGCCTTATCTCTTTGGAATGTTTTGCCACAGGTGTAGCCGATCGGCCCAGAAAAGACGGGATTTTGCTGGTTGCTTTCGGGTCGAGCGAAAAGACTGCTCAGGTGTCGTTCGATACTATTGAAAAAATGGTAAAGCGGACCTATCACGGTATACCGGTTCGCTGGGCTTTCACATCACACGTGATTCGTGAAAAGCTTGCAAAACAAGGTACGTTTCTCGATTCGCCTGAAACGGCGTTGGCCAAAATGCAGGATGAAGCATTTACCCACGTAGCGGTTCAGTCTCTTCATACCATCGGCGGGGCTGAATTTCACGACCTGCACCGAACGGTGGACGCATTCGAGAGAATGGGGGGATTCAGTAAATTGATTCTGGGATATCCTCTTATGAGTACCCAGGAAGATATGAAAAAAGTTGTGGCGGCGGTAAGGGCTTCGATTCCCGAAGAACGTTCGAAGGAAGATGCGGTGCTGCTCATGGGGCATGGTACTCACCATCCATCCAATGCATTGTATGCAGCTTTGATGTTTCAACTGCAACGTGTCGATCCCAATATTTTCGTTGGAACGGTTGAAGGGTACCCTGAGGTGGATCTTCTCAAGGAGCTGCTGCTTGAAAAGGGCATCAAAAAAGCCTATCTGATGCCCTTCATGTCGGTCGCCGGTGATCATGCGAAAAATGATATGGCCGGCGATGGAGATGATTCGTGGGTATCGATATTGACTCGTGCCGGAATAGCGTGTGTGCCTGTTTTAAAGGGGACCGCTGAATTCGATGAGTTTGCCGTTATCTGGATTGATCATGTCGGTGAATCCCTGCGTTCGTTGGATAAATGAGCGGATCGTTAAGAGGCTTCAATTCCGACGCTTACAAGAAAATCTTTGAAAGTTGGGGGTTTGTAGAATATGTTTTTTTTCGTAACTACAAACCATGTTGTTCTTTCTTTTGTAACTGGTGCCGGTTTGAAAGCCGGAGAATAGGGAAGTACGTGAAATTCGTGCACTGTACCCGCAACTGTAAAGCGGTTTACTGTTTTTACAATATATGGCTTCATGTGTTGAAAAAACGGTTGTTGTCAATCACTGCGATGTTTCCGCCCGGAAAACGTGGGAAGGTTGTCAACAGTAGTTTACCGCCAAAGTCAGGAGACCTGCCAGTTATGTTTTTGCAAAAAAATCAGACTACGGGTTTATAGTCTCAGGCACTGAAGTTCATGATGTATCAAACTGTCAATTCATATTTTTTTCCGGTATCTCTGCTTTTCGCCGGGAAATCCCGGAAACTCGATGCGCTCTTTTTGGGCAGATTCAGGTTTTTGGCAGTGTAACGTTCCTCATCCTGTTTGCTTATTGCCGATGGACAACCCTGTGGTTCAGTTGTTTTTTTAAAACTGATAACAGGTCGACAGATGAAGAAAAAAATCGTTGTGTTTCTAATGGCGTGTGTTTTCTCTCAGTACACACTTCAGGCAGAAGGTTTCTCGCAAAACGGTATCACCCCATCCTACACGAGTGATGAGATGGTTGTTACCGCTACCCGATTTCCGGTGAAAGAAAAAGAAAGCTCCCGTTTCGTTACGGTTGTCGATAGTGAAGAGCTGAAAGAAACCGGTGCGACGAATGTGATGGAGGCGCTTGGAAGAATAGGGGGATTGGGCTATAAATCCCTTGCGCCCATTGGGATCAACAAGCAGGGAATGAACAGCGCCGTGTATGTTCGGGGTATAGAAGATGGTGAACTCATTCTGATTAACGGATCACCGGTTCAGCAGGCATCAAGTAAGGGATATGATTTGAGCTGCATACCTGTCGAACAGATCGAGCGTATTGAAGTGCTTAAAGGTGCGGCTTCCACCCTTTATGGGGCCGATGCAATGGCCGGAGTGATCAATATCGTTACCAAGAAACCGGTATCGGAAAAAACAGGAACGGCTTCTGTGGAATTCGGCAACAAAGAATGGATGAATCATGGTATAAGTCTTAGTCTTCCGGGCATTACCGCAGGCATACGCTATCAGCATCTCGGGGAGTTGGACGACGTGGGCCGGCAATTTTCGAAAAAGTATACGAATGCTCTCGGAGAAACGGATAAGTATATGGTGAATGTCAATGCATCACCCTTCGAGAACACCTATATCGATTACCAATACTCATGGTATGAGACCGCTTTCATCGATCTGTACGATTCGGGCAAGGTGGAACGAACCGATCAGGAAAGTTCTTTTCACTTTCTCAACCTTCGTTACGAGGGTGAGCGGTTCAGGGGCAAGCTGTTCGGTATGCACGATAAACGTATTACAGAAGATTATGTGGATAACGTGTTCGATGAAGAAAAGGAACGCTTGAACTATAACTATGGTGCCGAAAGTGATTACCGCTTTACTCTGGGAGAAGGTTTTGAGCTTGTGGCTGGTGCGGATTATGTTCATCGTTTTGCCGATTACAAAAACAATTACGGTGAAAAAAAACGGGACGATTACGGTATTTTTGCCGAGTTCAAAAAGGATTTCAAGCAGGATGTTCTGCTGACGCTCGGAGTGCGCGAGCAGTTCATAGACAATGAAGAGGGCACTACCGATTATGACTCGTTTCTTCCAAGCGCGGGGGTTACCTGGAAGGTCAATGAAAACCTGAATCTTTTCGCGAATACTGGCAAGGCTTTCAAGGCTCCAACATTCACACAGCTTTATTATGAAGGTCGTGTGGTCGTTGGCAATCCTGATCTGCAGCCTGAATCAGGCTGGACCTATGAAGCCGGTTTCAAGTGGGATTGCAAATCGGTATCTGCCAGAATTGCCGGATTTTATATGACCTATGACGACAAGATCGAGATCGATCGTTCACAGGGAAGACCCTACCACTATTTCAACGCCGGATCCTATAATTCCCAGGGAGTTGAATGGAAACTGGGGCTGTATCCTTTCACCGACAGACACGATTTCCTTTCGGATATCTCATTTACCTCTGCAGGTTACTGGGCATACCCGGTAGCTGAAAACACAGATGGAGATGAGTACCAGCCAGGACCGAAGTTCCAGAACACGTTTGCTGTTTCCTATGCGACATTGCCTTTCAATCTCGATCTGCAATGCCGGATACTGGCCGGCAGGGAAGATGATCTCGAGAATTACGCGGCTTTCGATATGACCGGAAAAGTAAAGGCCGGTAAAGGCTATGTTACCTGTGCGGTAGAAAATATTTTCGACACCGAGATTCAGACAACGGGCAATCTCGTCGAAGATGCAAGCAGCCGTTTTGTTTATTACGAGCCCGGACGTCTTGCCAGACTTGGATATACAATATCGTTCTGATGCTCTGTGTTTGTTCTCCGTCAGTGCTTCCTCCCTGAAAAGGGGGGAGGGCTGACAGAGTTGCTTGATTATATAAGATGAAAAAATGAAATGATGAGTGATACTGCGAAAAAAAGAAGGCATGGACGCCTGACTGTTCCCCGCAAGGAGATCGCGTGGTACCCGACTATCGACCCGGATGCTTGCAACAGTTGTTGTTCCTGTTATGATTTCTGTCCCAAAGGGGTCTTTGCATCCGGTGAGGTGGAGGAAGGGCTGCGCCGTCGCCCGAAAATGGAGGTGACTCAGCCGTACAACTGTATCGTTCTTTGTACCGCATGTGAGAAAGTGTGTGCGGCAGGGGCTATCTCCTTCCCGAATCGAGACAATTTCGAGCAGTATGTGGAGTATTATGACTGATATATCAGTGCGATATGCTTTTTTTGTTCAATTAAAAAACATGATTCCTCGACAATGCCTTTACTATCGTAAAGCATTTGAAACGATGGATTGTTTTCTGTATACTTTGTTCAACGTTATGGTGCCCTGGCGGTTTGGACAGGGTTTAAAAGGGAATCCGGTGAAAGTCCGGAACAGTACCCGCTGCTGTAATCCCGCGTCGGCATATGCCGATGAATGTGTTTCGATAATCAATGGATCTCTCTATTTATTTATTCCGCGTTTCAATTGCTTCGTTGAACGGTGCTCGAAATCCTCATGTATTCAGTGTACACTCCGGTTTCTGTGCTCCGTTCGCCTTGCACTTGAATCGCTCATGAAAACAATAGAGACACCCTTATGTCACTGTTCCGGGCTACTGGAACGGGAAGGCTGTCGGAACCGGGAAAGTCAGAAGACCTGCCATAATACGCTATCGCTTCGGGTTAAAGCAACTTGACTATACATATGAATATATTTCGTTCTTCTTTTACCGGTTCGGTGCATCATCGTTTTTCCGGTGTTCTGCGATGTGCTATCTCTCTTTTCGCCGTTGTGTTCACCACCGGGTTGAGTGGATGCAGCAATGAAACGGAAGTACACCCGAAACAGGAAGCTGTGTCCGTCGACGTTCCCCTTTCCTACGCCAAAGGTTTTTCCCTCTACGATCATGAGGGGTTCAAGACTTTACGAGTCATCGTCGATCTCGATGGCCGCCAAGACACGTTGCGCTATCTGCTGATTCCCAAGAAGTCTCCTTTACCTGACGGTTTCGATGAGCATGTGGTGATCAGGACTCCCGTTGAGCGTGTGGCTTTGTTTTCGACAACACAGGTTGGTTATATCGATCTGCTTGGATGCGCCGATCGGATCATTGGTATTGCCCGACCCGACTATGTCAATACTCCATCCTTACGTGAGCGGATCGAGAAAGGCGCCGTATCGGAAATCGGTATGCCGTTCAGTCCCAACGTGGAAGAAATTCTCGAACTGAATCCTGAAATGATAGTGACGACAGCGTTTCCCGCTGCTAGGCAGACCGATTACAAGGCATTGGTAATGGCTGGAATTCCTGTTGTCGTCGTTGCTGAATGGCTCGAGGAATCTCCCCTCGGAAGAGCGGAATGGCTGAAGCTGTATGCGGCTCTGCTCGGTCGTGAGGAAGTTGCCGTCGAGAAATTTGCGGATATCGAGCACTCTTATCATGCCCTCAAGGCACTTACCGACACTCTTTCCCACCGTCTGTCGGTTGTTACAGGGATGCCTTTCAAGGACGCGTGGTTCGTGCCTGGAGGAAACAGCTATGTGGCATGTTTTCTCAGAGACGCCGGGGCAGATTATCATTGGAAAAACAGGGCAAAGACCGGCAGCATCAAAATGGATATAGAGGCTGTTTACCCGGTCGCCCTTGAAGCGGAGTTCTGGCTTAATCCGGGAACGGTTCAGTCCCTCGATGAACTGCTTGCCAAAGACATTCGGTTCAGAGATTTTTTCGCGGTGCGATCTGGCAAAGTGTACAACAATAACCGGTTACTGAATCCGGCAGGAGGGAATGCATACTGGGAGCTTGGGGCTGTACGGCCCGACAGGGTATTGGAAGACTTGATCAGGATCCTGCATCCGGACTTGTTCCCGGAGAGGGGCAATGGAGATGATTCGTTAACTTTTTACAGGCATATACAGTAGATGGGCATAAAGGTGGACAGTCAAACAAGCCCGGAACATTCCTGGCCTCTTCTTTCTCCAAAAAACAGTCTGATCGCTCTGCTTTTTGTGGTAATGGCCTTTTTTTTTATGCTCGACCTTGCACTCGGGTCGGTAAAAATACCTCTTGGAAACGTTATTGATATCGTGTTCGGGAAAGGTTCAGAGAACGAAGCCTGGGAAAAGATCGTTACCTATATCCGTATTCCGAAAGCGCTTACCGCCGTCATCGCCGGAGCGGCACTGTCGGCAAGTGGTTTACAGATGCAGACGTTGTTCCGAAATCCTCTGGCAGGACCTTCTGTACTGGGTATTTCGGCAGGTGCCAGCCTTGGAGTGGCCATGGTCATGCTGGCATCCGGCGCGGCAGCAAATGCCTTTGCCATCCGCCAGCTCGGGCTTGGCGGGAGCTGGCTCATCGTTGTCGCTTCAACCCTTGGAGCTGCGTTCGTTCTTCTTATCGTGCTGGGGATAGCGGTGCGGATCAAGGATAATATCGTACTGCTCATTGTCGGTATCATGGTTGGAAATATCACGATATCGATCATCAGTATCTGGCAGTATTTCAGTGAACCTGAACAGATACAGGATTACCTGATCTGGACATTCGGCAGTCTCGGCGGTGTGCTGGGGAGCCAACTGTATGTTCTGGCGATCGTAGTCGGCATAGGGCTCATGATTTCCTTTGCTGCGTCCAAGTCTCTCAATGTCATGCTTCTCGGGGAGAATTACGCGCGCAGCCTCGGGATGAGTACGCTCTATGTCCGGATTACCGTCATTGCCGCTACAAGTCTGCTTGCCGGAAGCGTAACCGGCTTCTGCGGCCCTATAGGCTTTATCGGTATAGCCGTTCCCCACCTGACACGATCGATTCTCAATACTTCCGATCATCGTTTTCTTATGCCCAGTTCCTGCCTTGTCGGGGCGATTCTGATGTTGGTATGCGATATCATCGCCCAGATGCCGGGAAGCCAGACCACCCTTCCGATCAATGCCGTTACCGCTTTGATCGGTTCTCCTGTCGTTATCTGGGTTATCATGAAGAACAGAAACCTCAAGTCGTCGTTTGCATGAAGAACGAAGTGTTACTGACTCACGATCTGGCGATCGGATATCAGAACCGTCGCCTTGCCAAAGAAGCGGAAAAGCATGGTCGCAAGTATCCCGGAAAAGTTGTTGCGGACAATCTGTCTCTCGACCTCGCCAAAGGGGAGCTGGTTTGTCTGCTGGGGCCCAACGGGTCTGGAAAATCGACATTGATGAGAACCATTGCCGGTGTCCAGAAGCCTCTCGGTGGACATGTGACCCTTGATGGCAGATCTCTTGAAAGGCTTTCGACCAAAGAAACGGCAAGACTTCTCAGCCTCGTGCTTACCGACAGGGTCATGACCGGTAATCTTTCGGTGTATGCCCTTGTCGCTCTTGGCCGTTATCCTTATACCGGCTGGATGGGGAAGCTTTCAAAGGATGATGAAACCGTTGTCAGGGAGGCTATAGCCATTACCGGTACACGACGGTTCGCTTGTCGTCACATCAGTGATCTGAGCGACGGTGAACGCCAGAAGGTCATGATTGCGCGTGCACTTGCCCAGGATACACCCGTTATTCTGCTCGATGAGCCTACCGCTCATCTTGATCTTCCCAATCGCATCGAGGTCGTTCGTCTTTTGAAGCAACTGGCGAGAGAGCGGGAGAAATCTATCGTGATGTCTACGCATGAACTCGACCTTGCGCTTCAGGCAGCTGACAGGATCTGGTTGATGAGTCCCGTTCAGGCAGAAGAGAGTGGAAAAAACATCGAGATGATCTCGGGGATGCCTGAAGAGCTTATTCTTGACGGTAGACTCGAAAAAGCCTTCAAGCGTAACGGATTCGAGTTTGATCGGGAGTCAGGTTCGTTCAGGATAAATCAGCACCACGAGGGTTGTATAGGTCTTGTCGGAGAAGGAACCCTTGCTTATTGGACGAAAAGAGCGCTCGAGAGGATCGGTTACAAAGTTGTCATCGATGCATCATTGCCCTGCAGGATAGAGGTTTCGGAGGACAGGGGTAACCGTTGGTGGCGCTATTATAATGGAAAAAGCGGTGAACCGTTCGAGATTCAGGATATCGGCAGCGTCATCAGCTGTATCAAGAAGAACAAGACAGGCTCGGAGATTGTAGCATGAGAGCCGTGATGCAAGGATATGGGGGCTGGATCGTTTTTCTGGCTCTGATGGCCACATTGCTTGGAACGTCGTGTTCTTCAGTATCGGATGAACAGGCTGTGACGGCCGACGGGAAAGCGAAGATGCAAACGGTCAAATATGCCAGTCGATTTTCCATCATGAAGCGCGATGACGGCTGTACTCTGGTAAAGGTACTTTCTCCGGAAGGGACGGATATCGGTATCGATTATGCATATTTGCTTGTGCCGCATGACCGATCGGTCCCTGAAGACAGTGGAACGGCCGCAGTGGTCAGAATTCCCCTGAAGCGGGTGACCTGTGAAAACGGTTTTCATGTATCGCTGATAGAAATGCTCGACTGTTTCGATGCCATAGCCGGGGTTTCCGGAAAGCGCAGAATCGGGCAGGACCGGGTGCACAAAATGATAGACAGCGGAGCGCTTCCGGTGACAGGTTATATGCGTGGGTTGAACATGGAAACCCTGGTCAAGATCGATCCTGACCTCGCTTTTGTCAATGTGACCAGCGTATCCTCCGACATCTTTGAAAAAATGATGGCCTACGGACTCCGTCCGGGCTTTTTCTGTGCATCACTCGAGGAGCATCCTCTCGGTGCACTTGAATGGATCAAGTTCATGGGGGCCTTTTTTGAAAAAGATTCGCTTGCCGCCAGTATATTCGAAAAGCAGGAGCATGCGTACCTCGATGTCCAGAAAACAGCCGAACATTTAACCCGGAAGCCTTCGGTAATAACCGGGTACAGCAGGAAAGGCGCATGGTCGATCATGGGGTCTTCTCGCTGGTTCGTCACCATGCTCGAACATGCCGGGAGTGAATATCTTTTCAGAGGTCAGGAGACGGATAGGGGGCATATTCTGAGCCATGAGGTTGCCATGGATGCCGGCATGAAAGCGGATTTTTGGGTGAACACCCATTTCAGGGTCACCGATCTCGACGGTTTGCTGGAAATCGACGAGCGGTACCGGTTGTTCAGTTCCGTCAAGAAAGGAATGGTATATAACAACAATAACTATCGGTTTGAAAACGGGCGGAACCGTTTCTGGGATAGTGGTATGGTTGAACCGCATGTTTTACTTGCCGATCTTATCACTATTTTTCATCCCGAAGTCTTGCCGGACCATACCCTGAAATATTACAGGCGCCTTGAAAAGTGATGAAAGCCGGGGACGATGAAGCAAAAGGAGTATTGTCATATGAAGTTGGGCGACTACGGTGCAGCAGAGGTTCACAGGGAGCGAAAAATGCTGATTGTGCGATTCAACAGGCCGCACAGGGTGATTTCAACCTGCAGAGTGAACGGCGGGATTCATGAGGATCTCGAATGTCTATTCAATCATCAGTCTTGCGAGCCCGCGGGCCACAGCAGAAAAGAACTCAAAACCGTACTGTCGGCTCCTGAACGTTATTTGCAGGGATTGTGTGAGCGTTTCGAGCTTCCTGAAAAAACAGCTTCTCTCGGTACGGCGGCAAACATGAACTATGCCGCTATCGAAACGAAGTCGTTCAAGAATCTGGAAGTGACCGCGATTTGTACCGGAGGGGTTGAAGGTAACGCCGGAAGGGTCGGGGATCCTGCCTCTGTCTGGGAACAGGACGGTGTGTTCGAACCTCTTGAAAAAGGCGGAAAAGAGCCTCATGGGACCATAAACACCATGCTGCTCATCAATCGGGAGCTGACACGTGGAGCCATGGTTCGAACCATCATGACCGCGACTGAAGCCAAAACCGCCGTTTTGCAGGAACTTGCGGTATCCTCGAGGTATTCCGATGGTCTTGCGACTGGAACCGGTACGGATCAGATCGCTGTAGCCTGTGCGCTGACCGGCGATACGCCGCTGACAAGTGCAGGCAAGCATGCCAAACTCGGAGAACTTATAGGATCAGCTGTTTCTGGAGCTATAAGGAAGACGCTTGCATTGCAGAATTCATTGACTCCCGGCAATCAGCGTTCCATCCTGGAGCATATCAAGCGTTTCGGCGCTGGTCGTGAGCATATGACAGAGGCCATCGCCCGCAGGCTACAGGAAGAAACGGCAGCGGTTTTCAGGCGTAATTTCAACAGCCTCGATCGTGACCCCGTAGCGGTCGGGGCATCATGTTCGCTGGTGCACGCCCGGGATAAGGTGGCCTGGGGCATTCTTCCGCAATCATGCATGAGGGAGATTTTTATCATGCACGGAGCGCAGCTTGCCACCGGGATCTCTCATCGTGTTGAACGTTATGCCGATTTCTCTCGGATACTGTCATTGGAACCTGTCAGTATGAACAATCATGATTTTCTGGAATTCGTGTACGCTTCGTGTGCGCTTGGCTATAGTGAAAAATGGAAAGACTGAAACTCGCCCTTGTCCATCTCGACGTCGTGCACGGTGAAGCCGAACGGAACCGTGACGAGTTGGTCCTGTTCAACGAGAGGGCGGCAGAAAATGGTGCCAGGATTATTGTCAACACCGAACTTGCTGTGTCCGGTTATAGCTTCGGTTCACGCGATGAAATAGCATGCCTGGTTGAATCACAAGAGGGGCCCACGGTGACAGCTTTACGACAGGTTGCTTCACGCTACGGCTGTTTCATCGTGCTTGGTTATCCCGAAAAAGATGAGCGGACCGATATCTATTACAATGCTGCCGCCGTTATCGGTCCTGATGGAGCGCTGCTGTTGAATTACCGGAAAGTCACGGCTGAGGTCCGTTGGGCATGTGCCGGAACGTCGTTCCAGCGCAATTCTTTCGAAACCCCCTGGGGGAGGGTTGGCGTTTTGATCTGTTCCGATACCTATTACGGGGCCATTCCAAGGATGTCTTCCCTGAACGGAGTTGATCTTTTGCTTGTACCGGCCAATTGGCCAGGCGGATCTCTTGATCCGAGAGAGCTCTGGCAGGTCAGGGCGAAAGAAAACGGCTTTTTCCTTGCTGCCTGCAACCGGTCGGGGAAGGATAAAACAATGTCGTGTGAGGATGCCTGTTCCTGTATTTACGGGCCAGACGGTACGAAAATCCTCGAGTCATGCAGTTGTACGTCGGATATCTTTTTTGCAGATTTGCCCCTTGAAGGTGGAAAACTACCCTCCTGTCGTGAAACGCAACTGCGTTCGAGGGAACCCTCGCTTTATACTCCGATGTATCTCGATATGCGTTATGCCGCTGATTTGACAAGCTATTACAAGCTTCCTGAAGCGGCGAAGATGAGTGTTGCCTCTCGCTCTTTTCCTGCAGAAGAACTTTTCACCGGTGATAGACTTGAAGAAACGGTAGATGCATACAGTGGAGAGAAAACAGCGTTGCTGGTGCTTCCTGCCGGTATTGCCGGAGATAATGAAGACGTACTGAATCGTCTGGTTCTTGCAGCCCGAAAAAGTCTGGTAAACGTATGTACGGGCGTTGTTTCTGAAAAAGACGGAAGCACGGTAATTGCATTTGCCGAGAAAAACGGTAATCTCTCTCTCCGATCGAAAAAGTATGGGCAGCATTGTTTCATAGATCTCGACAATGCCAGAATTGCTCTGGCTTTCAAGGATGAACTGTACCATCCGGAGATGGTGATCGCCTGTGCAAAACAAGGGTGTGATCTTATTGTCTGTTCGGCTTCTTGCCTGAATGATCATGATCAACGGGTACTCGGTGCCCGCTCGATCGAGCAGACGGGACTTGCCGTCTCTGGCAATAACCGTGCATTTATCTGCCAGCCGCCTGAAGGGCACTATCGATGGGAAGAGGTATCGGCAAAAACCGGTGAAGGGTGCTCGGTAACGCTCGACATCGAAAGATTGAGACAGAAGACTTTTTATGACAGGCTCGATTATGGTCTCCTGCTCGGAAAACAGTGAAATTCATTATATCTCCAGAGCTATTATGACAGTTCGAATAGACAGCACAGCTCTATGATCGATAAAAAAGGAATTGTAACTATCGCGGGTGCGGGTCCTGGAGATCCTGAACTTCTTACGCTAAAAGTTTTAAAACGGCTGCAGGATGCCGATGTCGTATTGCATGATTCGTTGATTTCAAAGGAAATACTGAAGCTTGTCCCGGATGATGCAGAAACCGTCAATGTCGGTAAGCGCTGTGGTGACGGTCAGGACCAGGAGAAACGACAGGAGCGTATCAATGCAATGATGATCGGCTATGCTCTGGAAGGAAAGTATTGTGTTCGTCTCAAGGCGGGTGATCCCTTTGTTTTTGGCCGGGGTGTCGAAGAGGTACGGGCTCTCATGGAAAAAGGCATCGAGGCAGAGGTTATTCCCGGTATAACCGCAGGTCTTGCTGCTGCGAATATGTTGCAGATTCCCGTTACCGAACGAAACAGAACAAGCTCCCTGTTGTTCTGTACCGGTCATACGGCAAGCTATTCATTCGAGCAGTTTCAGGGTGTTCTCGCTCTGCTCAGGGAAGGCAGTCCGGTCGTGATGTATATGGGGATGAAAAATTTTGAGACAATTGTCAACCGTTTGCTCGATGCTCATTTGCCCGTGTCTCTTCAGGTGAGCATTGTATCGAAAGTTTCGCTTCATGATCAGAAAGTGATTACCGGAACGCTCGAGACCATCGGTGATATTACCAGAGAACAGAATATCGAAACGCCGGCAGTTTTTTTTATCGGTGAGCATACACTTCCCGTTAAAGAGCTTTTTTCAACATCAACAGGTTTTCTGAACACATCCGAAAAGGAAGAATTACAATGAAGAAATGTCCCGGCAGGAATTGTGAAAAAAAACAGGACTGGATGCATCACTGGAAAGGTATGCAGTGTCGGCGTGAGGGGCCGTACTCATGATTAAACCGGCTTTTCTGCTGGCGGCTCCTTCCAGCAATACCGGCAAGACTACTCTGACGCTTGCACTGTTGCGCATTCTTGCGCAGAAGGGGATGGACGTCCAGCCATTCAAGTGCGGCCCCGATTATCTCGATACCTATCTCCATACACTGGCCTCGAGGTTTGACGGGAGAGGCAGGCAGGGAAGAAATCTCGATATCTTCATGGCTTCCGAAGATCATGTGAAGGGAGTATTCCTTCAGCACTGTGCTGAAGCCGATGCCGCTGTCGTCGAAGGAGTTATGGGGTTGTTTGACGGTTCGGTCAAGTCCGAAGGAAGCAGTGCCGCGATTGCCGGTATGCTCGGTATCCCGGTTGTTCTCATTGTCGATGCAAAAGGGGTTGCCTATTCTGTGGCTCCGCTTCTTTACGGATTCAAACACTTCGATCCTTCGCTTCGTCTTGCCGGAGTGATTTTCAATCGGGTCAACAGGTTGTCACACTATGAGTTTTTGAAAGAGGCTTGCCATGATGTCGGGGTTGAGCCTCTCGGTTATGTCCCGAGGGATGAAACGATGGCTGTTTCAGACCGCTATCTCGGCCTGAATATCGCGCCGGACGTGGATCAGGAATCGGCTATTGCCGCTATGGCTGATCATGTGAGTAAAACAGTTGACGTGGAAAAGATAGTGCAACTCTGCAGCGTAGAAATTCCCCGGCCTTTTCCGCGCTCTTCCTGCACCGGTCGTGGCAATGCCGTCATCGCTGTGGCACGTGATGCAGCTTTTAATTTTGTCTATGCCGAAAATCTCGATATTCTCGGTCAATATGGAAAACTCGAGTTTTTCAGCCCGCTCGATGACGCGATACTGCCCCATGCCGATATGCTCTATCTGTCCGGGGGGTATCCGGAGCTCTATGCGAAAAGGCTTGCTGAAAACGCAGGGATGCGAAAGCAGGTGAAAGCGTTCGCTCTCCGGGGAGGCGTGACATATGCCGAATGCGGTGGAATGATGTATCTCGGGAACTCGATAACCGGGAGAGACGGAGTGAACCATGAAGTGTGCGGTGCTCTTGATCTCGAGACCACCATGCGGGATACGCATTTACATCTCGGGTACAGAAAAGTCGATCTTTCCGCAGCAGGATATGCGAGGGAGCTCAAAGGGCATGAGTTTCACTATTCAAGTCTTGGCGGAATCGGGCATCTCGACAATGTGGCTGAAATAAAGACCGCACGTGGCAGGGTTGTCGATACCGCTGTTTTCAGAGTAAGGAACACCTTTGCATCCTATGTACATCTCTACTGGGGAGAAACACCCGACTTCCCGGGGTTTCTGCTCGATCAGGCGCATGTTACCGGATCGTCACCGGAAAACGCCAGGGATTGAAAATGTTTCGAAATTTTCATGTTTGATGTTACTACAGATATCCAATGATAGACAGATATTTTTTCAGGGCATGTGATGCCTTTGTTTTCGTTGTCCAGCCATCAGGCCTACCGCGTTCGATTCCGGCTGTGCCTGCTTTTCCTGTTCGGAGTCGGATGTTCTGCGCTGAACTTTCTGCACTTGAACACAGGAGAAACAGAGCATGATAGAAGTTTCGGAACTCAGGAAATCTTACGGAGAGAAAGGACGCTCGATCATCGCCGTCGACGGTCTCTCGTTCCGGATTCGGTCGGGTACGGTTTTCGGGCTCCTGGGACCGAACGGGGCTGGGAAAACAACGGCGATCCGGGTGATGACCACGCTGAGCGATCCATCCGGCGGAGCCTGCTCCGTCGCGGGATTCGACGTGACACGCGATCCTGCTTCGATCAAGGAGCGAATCGGCGTCGTACCTCAGGAAAACAATCTTGACAGGGAGCTCAGTGCGTATGAAAATCTGTTGATTTACGGGCTTCTGCATCGTGTGGCCGGACTACGGAAGAAAATTTCTGAAGTGCTCTCGGTTGTTGAGCTCGATGAAAGCAGGGAGAGAGTTGTTCAGGATTTTTCCGGGGGCATGAAGCGCAGATTGCTTCTTGCAAGGGCACTCCTGACCGATCCGGAAGTGTTGTTTCTCGATGAACCTACGATCGGTCTCGATCCGCAGATAAGGCGTCATTTCTGGAATGTCATCCGAAAAATCGGTATGGACGGGCGCACCGTTGTCATGACGACGCATTACATCGAGGAAGCCGAAGCACTGTGTGACATGGTCGGTATCATGTCGAAAGGGAAAATGGTTGCTTTCGATACGGTTAAAGGCTTGAAAAAGCTTGTCGGAGAATATGTTGTCGATACCATAACCGAAGACGGGAGACTTGAGCAGTTTATGTGTTGCGACCGCCGGGAAGCCGACAGTGTCGCTTCCGGCCTTCAGGGCCGTTTGACCATACGCCGGTCGAGTCTCGAGGATGTTTTTGTCAAGTTGACGGGAGCGAGGATATAATGAACACCATGAGCTGGTACCCAGTGTTTCTTCGTGAAATGCTGTTGTTCCGCAGAAAACTGTTTCGCGTCGGTTATCTTTTTTCCGCGATGGTCGTGCCTATGATCTATCTCGTGACGTTCGGGCTTGGCCTGGGGAGAACTATCGATGTCGGGGGTATGAGTTACGTCGCATACCTGTTGCCCGGGCTTGTAGCCATGAGTTCCATGAACAATTCCTATTCCTGGGTTTCGAGTGCCCTGACGCTCAACAGGCATTATTTCAAGACCTTTCAGGTTTTCGTTCTGGCGCCGGTTTCTCCTTCGGCGATAATGCTCGGGGAGGTCTTTGCCGGGATGGTCAAGGGATTGTTCGCCTCTCTCCTGATCATCTGCACGGGCTTTCTTTTTACCGGTATGTTTGTGACGACGCTTTTTTTCCTTGTGGCCCTTCTCTTAAACTGTTTTCTTTTTGCCTCTCTCGGCGTGATTACGGGGATGCTGGCCAAATCGCATGAGGATACCTCGACGTACAACAATTTTTTCATTCTGCCGATGGCGTTTTTCTGCGGTACGTTCATTCCCGTCGACCGTCTGCCCGCGATGCTCGGAACCGTAGTGGCCATGCTGCCGCTTACCCATACCAATATCCTCATCCGCAAGACTGCCTTGGACAACGAAGGCGTCGTTTCCCTCTCCGTACTCGTCTGTTATGCCGTTGTTTTTTTCTCCATCGGTTCCAGGCTTATCCGGAAGTACAGCGAATAGAGGTTTCCTAAAGTAATCCGTTCACCTGCTGTTGATTTCGGTGATTTTCAGCAGGTCGCTGGCTTGAGTGCTTGAAAGATCATAGTGATAAAATGTCTTGAAGTACTCCCGCACGATCTCCTCGATATCGATGCCGTACACTTCAGGGTAGAGCTGATTTGCAAGCCAGGGGATGCCGAGCAGCCGGTTGATGCTTGCCGGGCGGTCGAACCAGCCGTAGGGAAGATAGGGGGTTTGGTAGATACGGTTGTTTTTTGCCGCCTTCAGCCTTGCCCAGAGCGGATCCTTTTGAATATGCTGCATGGTTGGGGTTATTTTTCCCAGGCCCGCCCAGACGATTACTACGTCGGGGTCCCACATCAGTAGCTGTTCCATCGAGACTTCACTCATGCCCTTGCGGCTGATAATGTCGATATCGGCGGCGTTGATCCCTCCGACCATCTCGATAAGCCTGCTATGGATCGAGCCTGCCGGATCCGTATGTAGTCCGTATTCACCTTCCGCATAATAAACGCTAAGCTTTTCGTTTCTTTCGATTTCAGACGCTTTCTCTCTCACCGGATTGACATGACGTTCGATGAAGCGGTTCATGGCGGAAGTTTGTGTTGTACGGTCGAAGAGCCTGCCGAGTCGCTCGAAGACTTCGGGATAATCATCGAGGTGGAGTGAAGCCAGATAGACCGGAATACCGGTTTTGGCTGCAAGTTTATCCGCTTCGTCAACCGAACCGGCATTGATATCGAAAAACGTGAGAATCATGTCCGGTTGAAGTTTCAGGATCTCTTCAGCCGAACCTTCGGTGTAAGGGAGCGCGAGGTATGATTTGGAAAGAAATTGCGAGGCTTCCGGTGTAAAGTTGAACGACCGGTTCACGATCAGCCCGGGATCGATCGCATACATGAGAATACTTCCTGGCCGATTGACATATACCCTTGTCATTGTTTCCGGTACGACCATGGTTCTGCCGGCCATATCGGTGACGGTTTGTGTTCCCTCATGATCTGAAGGTTGTGGAAGGCTGCACGAAATGAAAAAGAGCAACAAGAGAAAGTGTGGTATGCGTTTCATGGTCATCTTGTTTTATTATTCAGCTGTCGATAAGCGGTCTGCAGACCTTCAACGGATTCTTGCCGGGTGTGCCGGCTTCGATCACTTCTACGTTCACGCCATAGATCTTTTTGAGAATGTCCGGCTGCAAAGCGTCCGAAGCATCATCGTAATGGAGAACAGAACCGTTGGAGAGCATCAGTACTTTTGCATCGAGAAGAAACGCCTGGTCTGGCTGGTGCGTCGTCATCAGAATTCCGGTTTTCGCTTCTGCAAGTGCACGTATTTTTTTCAAGAGACGCGCCTGGTTGCCGTAATCAAGATTGGATGCCGGTTCATCGAGAATAAGCAGGCCCGCTTCCTGTGCAAGTGCACGAGCGATAACCACCATCTGGCGTTCTCCTCCGCTCAGTTCGGTATAGATACAATCGGCCAGGTGGCTGATCTCGAGCATGTCGAGGATGCTGTCGACAACGAGGAGATCTTTTCTGCCGGGGCTTCCGAAAAGGTTCATATGTGCGGTCCGGCCGAAAAGAATGACATCGTTGACCTTGTAAGGAAAAGGGGTATGGTGCGCCTGGGGAACATAAGCGATGAGCTTGGCGAGCTCTTTTCTGCTGAAACTGCCAAGAGGTTTTCCATTCAGTGTGATGGAGCCCGACAAGGGGGGGAGTATACCCAGGAGTGACTTGAAGAACGTGGTTTTGCCCGTACCGTTTTGTCCCAGGATGCAGAAGGTTTCGTCCGATGAAATGGAGAGGTTGATGCTTTTTAGCAAAGGCTTCCGGAGCCGGTAGCCGAGGCTGGTATCCCGTATATGTAGCCGCAGTTTCTTTTGATCTACCATGTTTCGCGGGAGATGATCTTCAGTAAAATGATAAAGAACGGCGCTCCTGCAAGGGCGGTGATGATTCCGATAGGGATTTCAACAGCGAGGAGTGACCGGGCGAGGTTGTCGAAAAAGAGTAGTGCGATACCTCCGGAAAGAAAGGAGAGTGGTAGCTGGATACGGTGATCGGGACCTGTAATCATTCTTGCAGCGTGAGGGATGACCAGGCCTATCCAGCCTACGAGTCCGCTGAGCGCTATGACGCTTGCCGTTACGAGCGTGGCGGAACCGATGATGATCATACGCAGACGATCTGTGTGGATACCCAGTGCCCTGGCTTCGTCTTCGCCGAACGAGAGCACGTTCAGGCGCCAACCCGAAAGAAGTATCGGCAGGCTGCCGGCCGTTACGAGCGCAAGAACATAGGGGAGTTCCTGCATGCGGATATCAGCCAGACTGCCCATCAGCCAGAACGTGATGGCCGGCAGCCTGTTTTCGGGATCGGCTGAATACTTGACGAGCGAGATCAGCGCCGTGAACAGTGCCGAAATGACGATGCCGGAGAGAACAAGCACAAGAATTGCATTGTGATTTTTGCCGATGCTTCTGCTGATCCAGACCGCCAGAAAAACTGCGATAGCGCCTCCGGTAAACGCCGATGCCTGAACCGCTATCGCGGGCAGTGAGAGCAGGATAGCCAGAGCGGCACCGAATCCCGCTCCTGAACTGACACCGAGAATATCCGGGCTGACCATCGGGTTGCGGAACATGCCCTGATAGGCCGCACCGGCAAGAGAAAGGGCTCCGCCGACAGCTACAGCTCCGATGATTCTCGGCAGCCTGATGTGAAACAGTACGGCATGCAGGTGGGGATCTGTGCTCTGGCGGTCGATAAGGAATGAGAAAAGCTGATCCGGGGAAACCGGATAGCGCCCTATCCAGAGGGAAACCATGGCCTCGAGAAGGAGCAAAAGGGTGCATGAGAGGAGGATAAGACTTTGTTTCATCATGCGGAAAAGGATTCGAAACTGTTTTTTTCTTGTTTCTTCATCAGGTGTCCGGCTTTTGAGACTGTATCATGTTGTTATTAGAGTGTGACCTTGAGGGATGTTTTCAGGTTGATTCCCGGTTCATAAAGAAAATCCGCATAATTGAGATGGCTGCGGTAAGCTCTGTCAAAGATGTTGTCGACTGCCACGGAGAGGGCGATGTTCCGGTTGAATCGGATGCCGCTTCTTACGTTGAAAACCGCATACCCGGGTGTTGCCTTTTCATTCGGAGCCGGATTTTCCTGATTGTCGAAGATTTCGCTGTTCAGCTCTATCCACCAGTTCGAGGTGCTGTTGATCGAGTCTTCCCAGCGGAAGCCGACCAGTCCGTTGAGCGGCGGGATGGTGTTGAGCCTCTGGCCGTCAGTTGTATTTTCACCGATCACCGACGCTATGTTGCCAAATAGGGAGAGATGTTCGGCTGGCCTCCAGGTGACACCGCCGTCGAAGCCGTACACTTCGGCTTCCGGAACGTTGACGTAGGTTTTTGTTTCCATACCGTTGAAGGTGACATCCGGGTTGCTCTTAAGGTCGATATAGTTCTCGACCCAGGAATAAAAGATGGAGAATGAACCGGTAAGGGTTTCTGATTTGATTTTAATACCCGAATCGATATTCCAGGAGTATTCCGCATCGAGATCGGGATCGCCGAGAATGATGTAACTGCCTCCTCTTGTGGAGAAGCGTTCGAACATGTCAGGCGAGCGGAATCCGGTCGCGATGTTTGCTGTCAGGTTCACTGTTTTGTTCAACGGATGTGCATAGCCGAGTGAGGCTGTAAGCGCCTGATCGCTCTTTTCTTTGAAAACGTTCACCTCTTCCACCACTTTCTTGACGGTCTGTCCGTCAGGTTCATACACTACTGTCCTGAAACGTGCGTCCTCTGCATCGGCGCTGAAATAGTCGTAGCGGAGACCGCCCATCAGGACGGAACCGTTATGGAAAACATGTTTATCCTGGGCGAAAAAACCGATATGATCGCGATGGGCGTCGGAGACGGGTGGGAAGGTGATTTCTTTTGCGGTTTTCCCGTTCGAAGTTTTTTTCTTGATCTGTTTTTCAGCGGATTCCGCGTTTTCGTGCACATAGTCGAGCCCGGTAACAAGCGTGTTTTGCCGTGTAGGGGCAAAGGTGAGCTGTAGCGATGCTCCTTTTGCTCCGGTGTCGATCCGGTTGTTCTTGAGAGTATACATCGGTTGCGTCGAACTGTTTATTCTGCCGTCATATACCCGTTCCTGGTCGACAAGCCAACCTTTCAGGAGCAGTTCCTCGATGGCTCCGAGTTGCCGGGCTGTATACGCTGCTTTCCAGGTATCGGTGTCAAATTTGGTGAAGTGAGACCATGGCGCGTTATTTTTCTGGGGGACTCCCTTGTCATCGATGTCGGTATGGCGATATGAAAGTGACACTTCGTGCTGATCATCGATCATATAGCGGCCCTGAGCTCCCAGACTCATGGCCTCGAACTGGCTGTTTGCGATCTTGTTGCCATTTCCGTCCGTATAGTCACCATGGTCTCGGCTTGAAGCATCGATGCGGAAATCGAAACCGTTACCTCCTCCGCCAAGTGCCACGTTTCCTTGCCAGCCTTCATCGACCGAACTGTAGGTGCCTGATGCTTCCGGTGCAAAACTCCAGCCATCGTTCAGTGCGAAATCAGGTTTTTTCGTGATGAAGTTGATGACACCACCAAGAGCATCACTTCCATAGAGCACCGAAGAAGGGCCCTTGAGTATTTCGATTCGCTCGATATCTGCAACACCGATAAACGGTGTGAGTGGGTCGCGCCCCGCCCAGAGATTGTTTTCGCGATCTCCATCTATCAGCACGAGCGTCCTGGTACCGCTAAAACCCCTGATCACGGGGGCGGCTTCCCACATTCCGCTGCCTTCGATGCTGACTCCCGGTACCTTTTCGATAAGTTCTGAGCTGTTTTCAGCGACCTCACGTTCGATATCGGAGGAGGAGACGGTTTCTATGGATACAGGGAGTGAAAACGGAGTTTCCTCTGTTTTCGTGGCGGTAACCACGATCTCCGGTACGGTAATTTCTCCGGAAGCGTTTTCCCCGGAAAATGCGGAAGAGGGGAGAAGAAGCAATGCGAAAAAAGTTTTCAGAAGCCCTTTCGTCAATGATGGGTGCTGCATGGTTTCGTCAGGTAAATATTACTGTTTTCGATGAAAGCATGTTCTTCACCGTTTCAGCAGGAGTTCTGCAAAATGGTCGTTTAAGCACGACATGACGTACCGGTGGCTTACTATACGGATCACCAGACTGCCTTGATAGATGCTGAAACAGGTCGAACTGAATTTCATTCCGGGGTATGGGCTTATTGCCGGGCTATGGTCCCGTAGCCGTTTGAGCCGCAGGAAAATCGCTGCTTGTTTTCGTAAACAACAGTGTTTTGCCTGTTAACTCTGGCAATAATCAACCGGCAGGTTTCCTGACTCTCACTGAAAAACATTATCGAGGCTGTGCCTTCCCACGCCGCCCGGGATGGACGATAAGGTTGACGCAGTGACGCAGACTCACGCAGATGAGCTGATGAGATCAGCTCCAGTAATGACAGTTGCGGGAACAGTTCGTGATTTTCACACGATTCCCTTTTACCCCATGGCTTGTCGCCACAGGCACCGGTTGAGAAAGAACATTCCAGAAAAGTGATGGATTATAATGAAAAAATACGGCGTTGCAAAGTTGCTGTACTATTTGTCGGGAACACATCATCCCTATAGGCACCTCTAAAAACGTATTGCACGCCCCGATTGCTACGCTCCATCAGCCTTGCTCTCGAACCGCTCATGGCACTTTTTAGGGGTGTCCATAGGAGAGAGGGCTGATAAAAAACGAAAGAGTCGGGAATTTGTATTTCAGCGGGTTTTACAGTATATACAAACACTACGGTGTCGGCTGGCTTCTGCCAACCGGCTTAAAAGGGAATCCGGTGGAAATCCGGAACAGTACCCGCTGCTGTAATCCTGTACCGGCTTCATGCCGGTGATATTGATCTGCCAAGATGCCACTGAACCGGGCTCCCGGATCGGGAAGGCGGCAGATTCAGGAGAGTCAGAAGACCTGCCGTGGTGTTTATCGCTTCGGGTTAAAGCAATCGATCTCAATATGTTGTGCATTACTCTTCCGCGAAACAGGTATAGGGACATTCTCTGTCCACAGCCTGTTGTCTTTTCTATCGAAAGGTCTGAATGTTCTTGCCGATTCGACCAGCATGCACGCTGTTTTTATGCTTTCCCGGTTGCGGTAAACGATGTTTTTACCGAACCAGTGAAGTAATGGACCATGCGTTTCTTACTCAATATCAGCACTCATGCAAACGATCTTTCCATTGCCGGTGAGCGTTGGGAGCATGCTGTTTCTCTGCTCGATGAGACAGGTTTCGACGGTTATGAGCTCTATCCGGTAGGTGATTACGTGTACGATTCAATCCCCGGAGAGATCATCGGTGGTATTCACCTGCGTTTTTTCGTGATGCTCAAACAGATATGGTACAACGACAGGCGGCAACTCCTGGCGATGTTCGACAACGAGAGGAACATCGAGATGTACTATGGTGGGACCAGCCGGGAGACGATCGTTGCCTGTTACCGTGAACAGCTGGAGCTTGCAAGGCGTTTCAACTGCCCTTATGTGGTTTTTCATCCTGTTCATTACGAGCTCGACTACATTTTCAACTGGAATCCGCCATGGAGTTGGGAGGAGATGGTCGATCTGTCTGCCGATGTGATCAACGAGGTTGTCCGTGATACAGCGTATGATGGCTGGATCCTGTTCGAAAATCTCTGGTGGCCGGGCAATTTCCGGCTTGACAGCGTGCGGGAAATCGACCGGTTGTTCGATCGCCTCGAGTACTCCAAGCCGGGTCTGGTGCTCGATACCGGCCATATTCTCAACAAGAATCGCTTTCTCGCGAGCGAAAAGGAGGCGGTGGCGTATCTGCTCGGTGAAGTCGATCGTCTCGGCAGCCATCGTGACCTTGTAAAGGCGGTGCACCTCTGCAAGAGCCTGTCGGGTGACTATGTTCGAGCAAGTATGGAGATGCACGAGCCGTTCGATGGTGCAGAGACCTTCTGGGAACGGTTTACGGTTGCTGCGCGCCATGTGCGCCGGATCGATGAGCATGATGCGTTTAGCCATGCGTCGATTGCCGGACTGTTTGAAAGGATCGCGCCGGATACGACAGTTTTTGAATTTTCTTTCCGTTCGAAAGAGGAGTGGGTCGATAAAATCCATCGTCAGAAACAGTCGTTGGGAGAAAGGTTTTTCACCCGGAAAGAAAGATCATGATTGCAAATCCCCCTTCATATCTGATGCTCATGGTGACGACAGCCTGCAACCTTTCCTGTGCCTACTGTTACGAAGGAGAAACTCATGCAGGGAAGGTGATGCATCTCGATACGGCGATGAAGGCTCTCCATATGGCTGCGGCATCAGGTCGGGCTTTTCATGTACAGATTACAGGAGGGGAACCGTTGCTTGCCGCCGAACAGGTCTTTACGATTCTCGAACAGATTCAACGTGAACGTTTGTCGGCTACGACGGCATTGCAGACCAATGGTGTACTGCTCGACAGAGAGACGGCAAGAGAGCTGAAGCGTTACAGAACAGGAATCGGTATCAGCATCGACGGTTCGCCGCACGTGCAGGAGGTGTTACGCGGTGGAAGCCAGGAGACCTATCGTGCGCTGACAATGCTCGAAGAAGAGCGTATCCCGTTCAGGGTAACGGCGGTGCTGGCAGACCGGAATGTCAGGGAACTCAGAGGGCTTCTGATGGCGCTGTATCCTTTTTCATCAGCATGTGGTTTCGGGCTCGATCTTCTGGTGCAGAAAGGTGCTGCAGCTGAAAAAAGATGTCATTTGCCTCGAAAGCAGGTTCTCGCTGCAGAGACATTCCGTTTACTCGAAACACTCGACCTGTTCAACCGGCGGCGCGAACGGCCGCTGGAATTTCGGGAGAGAGCGCTTGTTCTTCGTTCATGGCGTCAAGGCTCGAGTCGCGCCTACTGCTCCGCATGTTCCGGTGCGAGTCTTGCCGTGACTCCTGACGGGAAGCTCTATCCCTGCACTCAGGCTGTCGGTGATCCGGCCCTGTTTCTCGGAACGGTCGATGCCCCTTCGTCGGCATATCCTGCGTTGTCGGAAAGCACTCTTTTTTCCGAAGCATGCACGGATTGTCCTCTCGAAGGCAGGTGTCCCGGTGAATGTCCTACACGCCTCCTCTACAACGGAGATGCCGGCAGAGAACTGATCTGTGAGTTGTATCGTACGATTTTTCAATACTGTGTTCAACAGGGAGACATAGCGGTATGAAGCATTTTACCTTATGTTATTTCAGTACCAGTCCATCGGAGATTCCGTCTTTGAGCGCAGGTGTGCGCCGTTATATCGACGATGGTGGATCGGTGAGCGTGAAGGCTCGTCTTCGTTCCCAATTGTCGACGCCGGCTCAGGCTGCGGAGTTTGTGCGCCAAGCGGTCGAGTCGGACGTGCTTATCGTTCGGCTCATGGGCGGAAAAGCGTCGTTTCCTCCGTTCGACGATTTTCTCGAAGCTTACCGGCTGCGAAAAAGTGAAGGCCGGAAAGCCCCGCTTCTGTACATTCATTCAGCAGGCGGGGATGAAGAAGCTCTTGAATTGGCACATGAGCACAGTGAGTTGTTCGGAACTGAAAAAGGGGATGCCGTCAGCCGTTATCTCATGAACGGAGGGATGGAAAATTTCAGGAATATGTTACGGTATCTTCACAATATCCTCTTTTCTGCCGATATCCCGGTCGAGGCTCCCCGAAGAATGCCGCACGAAGGGATCTACCATCCTGATTTTCCGGCGTTCGACGATATCGACGGTTATCTTGAAAAGCACGTCGATCCCGCGAAGCCAACCGTAGGCGTGTGGTTTTACCAAAGTTATTTCATCGACGGCGACCTGGCCGCATTCGACTGTCTGATCAGAGAGATCGAGCGTCAAGGGGCCAACGTTATCGCGGTCTTTCATCTGCGTTACAAAGATGCGATACGGGGCAACAGGGGATCGGACTACGTTGCGGACACCTTTTTCAAGGATCACAATGGAAGAAGCAGGATCGATGTGCTCATCAATCCGCTCCTCTTTTCACTTACGCTCAATTCGAAGGATTACGACGATATTCTGCCCGGGCTGGACGTACCGTTCCTGCAGGCTCTCATGACATTTCAGCCCTATGAGCAGTGGAAAGCGAGCCTGCAGGGGCTCGGGACAATGGAGGTTTCGTTTTCCGCAGCACAGCCCGAGTTCGATGGCGCATTGGTTACCGTGCCATTTGCAACGAGAGAAGACGTCGGTACGGATACCTTGACCGGTGCACAGCTTGTCAGGATCATGCCGGTCGAGGAAAGGGTTCGAAAACTTGTTTCCATCGCGCTCAGGTGGGCGGCGTTGCGTCACAAGCCCAATGCTGAAAAGCGCATCGCCGTGATTTTCCATCATTATCCTCCCCGTAATGACCGAATCGGGTGTGCTGTCGGTCTCGACAGCTTCGAGAGCGTCAAGCTGCTGCTCGAACGGATGGCGAGCGAAGGGTACAAAATCGACCGGCAGTATGAAAAAGGAGACGATCTCGCTCGGGAACTGCTCGAGGGTATGACCTGTGACCGGCGGTGGCTGACCCCTGACAGAATGGCGGAAAAGACCGAAGCAACGGCAGGGCCGGATGAATACCGGCCATGGCACGAGGCTTTACCGGTGAATGTGAGAGAGAAAATGGAGGAAAACTGGGGAAATGTGCCCGGTGATCTGTTCGTTGACGGCAATTCATTGCTTTTTCCCGGAACGGTAAACGGCAATGTTTTTATCACCATACAGCCTCCAAGGGGCAAGCTCGAGCGTCAGGATCAACTTGTTCATGATCCGGATATTCCACCGCCGCATCATTATCTGGCGTACTATCGCTGGCTGCGTGAAATCTTCAGGGCCGATGCGGTGATGCATGTCGGCAAGCACGGGTCTCTCGAATGGTTGCCGGGCAAGGCGCTCGGACTTTCAGGCGAGTGTTTTCCGGATCTGGCTATCATGGACCTTCCCAACATTTACCCCTATATCATTAACGATCCCAGCGAAGGGACGCAAGCCAAACGGCGGTCGTACTGCTGTATCGTCGATCACCTGACACCGGTTTTCACCAATGCGGATCTGTATGAGGAGATGGCGTCGCTTGACAATCTGCTCAAAGATTATGCTGCTGCGCGCAGCAGTGATCCGGGAAAGCTCGAAGTTCTGAAGCCAATGATCTGGGATGCACTGGTCGAGGCTGACCTTGACAAGGACACAGGGTTCGGCAGGGAAGGGGCAATGGCTGACTTCGACGGGTTTCTCGAGCATCTGCACCGTTATCTTGACGATATCGCCGACACGATGATTTCGGATGGCCTGCATACTCTCGGGTTTTGTCCTGAAGGAGAAAGACTCGTGGAGCTGGTTGTACAAATGACCCGGCTCGAACAGGGTGAGGCTCCTTCGTTACGTGAATCGATTCTCCGGGCACGGGGGTATGATATCGATGAACTGATAGAGAACAAGGGGTGTCCGGTCTTCGGCGTGACCGCCAAGACTGGCGGCCAGGTGATTCGAGAGGCTCACGATACTGCTCTCGAACTGGTTCGGACGCTCTCTCGTCACGACTACGCGGAAGATTGTCTCATATCCATCCGCAAGGTAATGCCGGAGGTGACGAGCGATGACGTGATGAAATGCCTGCGCTATATCTGTTCGGACCTCGTACCACGGATCAGAAAAGTGAGTGACGAAATCGATTCGGCCTTCAAGGGATTTGACGGAAGATTTGTCGAACCGGGACCTTCCGGCGCTCCGACACGGGGACAGGCCGATATCCTGCCTACCGGTCGTAATTTTTATTCCATCGACCCCCAGAAAATTCCCACACCGGCAGCATGGAAGGTCGGTATGAGTCTCGGCGATGCGCTTGTCGAGCGTTACCTGGAGGAAAAGGGTGACTATCCGAGGAGCATAGGCGTCATTCTTTTCGGTGGAGCGACCATGCGTTCAGGGGGGGATGACCTTGCAGAGATATTTTACCTGATGGGCGTCAAGCCGGTCTGGAAAAAAGGGAGCGGTTATGTCGAGGGACTCGAAATCATCCCTTCCAGTGAGCTCAAATGGCCAAGGCTCGACATCGTTCCCAGGATTTCCGGGTTTTTCCGTGATGCTTTTCCACTGCTTATCGACCGGATAGACGATGCAGTCAAGATGGTTGCCGCTCTCAACGAACCGCCTGAAATCAATATGTTGCGGCGAAACGTTCTTTCCGATGCCGAAAGTTACCGCAAAGACGGAATGAACGAAGACGAAGCCATGCGCGAAGCGACATTCAGGGTTTTCGGATGTCCTCCCGGAACCTACGGAGCGGGAGTCGAAGAGTTGATCGAATCGAAAAACTGGGAAACGCAGGCCGATCTTGCCGATAACTATGTCCGCTACTCATCCCATGCATATGGTCGGGGATCGTATGGAAAACAGAAGCCTGCGACTTTCAGGAAAGTGCTTTCCAGGCTCGATGCGACCGTCAAAAACGAAGATTCCCGTGAGTATGACATGTTTTCCTGTACAGATTACTACAACTACTACGGTGGACTGATCACTGCGGCGAAGCAGGAGCGGGGCGCGTTGCCTTTCGCGCTTGTCGGCGACAGTTCCGACCCCGAACGAGTCAAGGTGCGTTCGACATTCGAAGAGGCCAAGCACATTTTCCGCTCCCGTCTGTTCAACCCGAAATGGCTCGATGGGTTGAAACGTCATGGCTACAAAGGTGCCGGGGACATTTCCAAGATGATGGATGTCATTCTTGGCTGGGATGCGACTGCGGAAGTGGTCGAGGACTGGATGTACGAACGTGTTGCCGGCAGGTACGTGCTCGATGAGGAGATGAAACGGTGGATGCAGGAAGTCAATCCCTATGCCCGACAAAATATTCTCGACAAGCTGCTCGAGGCGATCGGCCGCGGTATGTGGAACGCTTCCGAAGAGATGAAGCAGCGTCTGCAGGAAGAGTATCTTGAAACCGAAGGAGAGATAGAGGAGATCAACGAGTGAGGCAGTTGCAGCTATTGCTTGTCGCAGGGATTTTAGTTTGGTTGCAGGTTGTTCTTCCTCAGTTGCTGTTGGCGGATCAGAAGGATGAGAAGCTGGTGATCACCGCCGATGAGATACGTGCGATGCAAGTCCTGAAAATCAGCGAGGTCCTCAATCGTATTCCGGGAATCAAAGCAGGGGAGACATCGGTCTCCATCCGTGGTTCGGGCAATGTCAAAGTGTTTCTCGATGGCCGTAGCATCAATGATCCCACATCCTTTTCCGGTTCGGTGAAATGGTCCATGATTTCTCTCGATACCATCAAAAAAATCGAAGTGATAAAGGGTGGTGGCGGTACGGCCTATGGGGACAATACCGGAGGTGGTGTTATCGTAATCACCACAAAGAGTGCTCAACGTCTTGGCGGTACGGTCGGAGGATATTGGGGTGACAATGGCCAGAAAAACGCGTCGCTCAACCTGTCGGGGCGGAAAAACAACGTTTCGGCAAGTCTTACGAGCGGCTATGAGTCCTATGACGGTTTTACCGTCAATGGCGACAAGACCAGACGCCGTTTGGGAACAAGGATTGATTACCGCGCATCACACAATATTTCACTGTTCCTTTCAGGGGAGTACAATGATGAAAAAAAGGGCCTGAGAGGTTACCCGGAAAAACGGACTCCGAACTCGAGAAAGAATTACGATGACTGGTCATGGTTGTTCGGGCAACGATACGGAGATATGACAGGGAGGACTTACTATTCCACATCACGGACGGTGAGTGAAGACCCTGACAAGGATCTGTATGCTTCTCTTGAGGTCGTCAAGGCAGGCCAGTCATTACAAGCACCTTTTGCGCTTCCGTTTTTCGGCAGGGTCGAAAGTGGTGCAGGTTACGAGTGGCGTCGGGCGTCGGGGAACAGGTTCACGACCACCGATGAAGAACAGGCCTGGTTTTTCCTTTCAAAAACGTTATGCAAAGATGCAACTCCCTGGTCATTTTTCATGGGTATCCGCACCAATTACTATTCCAACTTCTCCAATACCTTGAATCCGGAGGTAAAGGCCGGGTATTCCCGTGATAGCTTTTCTTTCGAACTCTCTGCAAGCCGTTCGAGTAACCTGCCGACTTTCAGGCAGCGTTTTTACGAATCTTCCGTCACCAGGCCAAATCCTGATCTCCAGATGGAAAGGGCGATGAATTATGCGCTGTCCTTTTCGGTGATGCCCGATTCTTCCCTGTCAATCGATGCATCGGTGTTTCATCGCGATATCACCGATAGAATAACCTATGTGCGCAAACCCGACAATACAGGACGTTACGAGAATTTCGGGCAGGTTACCTATCAAGGCGCCGAGGTTTCGGTCACATGGGCACTCTCGGACATTGTCGAGGTGAGCCCATCCTACAGTTACCTGCACGCGCTCAATGAAGAGACAGGTTACTGGTTGCCGGCAAAGCCTTTTCATACCGTTTTGATGGAAGTCGTTATACAACCGTTTACAGGTTTTTCATTCAGAACGACGGCCAAGTTTACCGGAAAGGTGTATACCAATGCCGGTAACACTTCGACGATTCCAGGGTATACGGTGGTCGATGCAAGAGCTGACTATTCCTTGGATAAACTGACATTTTATTGCGATATAGACAATCTTCTCGACGAGCGTTACCTCTATGTCGATGGCTACGATGCGCCACCCAGAGAGTTTGTTGTCGGCATGAACTATACTTTTTAAACGCTATGCATACTTTGCTTTACCCATTCGCTGCGGTCATAGGTCAGGAACATCTCAAGCATGCGCTGCTGCTCAACGCGGTCAATCCCCGTGTCGGTGGCGTTGTCGTGCGTGGTGAAAAGGGAACAGCCAAATCGACGACAGTACGTGCACTTGGTGAACTGCTGCAGGAGAAGATATCGGGTGCCCCCGGCGGCGAGAATCGTTCCTTGGTCGTTACACTGCCGCTTAATGCAACGGAAGACATGGTGGCAGGAGGTATCGATTTTCAATGCACCATGCGAGAAGGGTGCAGGGTTTTCCAGCCGGGTCTTCTTGCAAAAGCGGATAAGGGTATTCTCTACGTTGACGAGGTCAATCTGCTGGACGATCACATCGTCGATATCGTGCTCGATGCTGCTTCGTCCGGCGAGAATCGAGTCGAACGCGAAGGAATCTCTTTTTCTCATCCGGCATCCTTTCTGCTTGTCGGCACCATGAATCCTGAAGAAGGGGAACTTCGCCCGCAGCTTCTGGACCGCTTCGGTCTCTGCGTCGAGGTTACTGCCGAAAACGATGCGGCAGAACGTGTGGAGCTGATGCTTCGCAGAGAACAGTTCGACGAGAACCGCAAGGGCTTCATTGCCTTTTACCGGAAGGAAAACGACCGAATTGCCGGGAAGGTTCGGGCGGCACGTGAGCTTCTGTCGGCAGTCAGGATGCCTGAACATCTGAGGCGGTTCATTTCCGAGCTTTGCAGGGAGAACAATGTTGCAGGACATCGTGCCGACCTTGTGATCGAGCAGGCAGCAAGGGCTAACGCCGCTTACAAGGGGAGGATCGTCGTTGAAGTGGATGATATCACTGACGTTGCTTCGCTTGCGCTCGCCCATCGCAGAAGGGATGCTCAGCCACCCCCTCCCCCGGAGGAGCCGGAGAGTCAGCCGGAAAGTGAGAGTCAAAAAAACAGGAACCCCGAAGAGCGGGATGAGCAGTCTTCGTCTTCGGAGCCGGAACAGTTTCAGGAGACCGGTGAGGAGTCGCGTTCCGATGAAAGGAGTCCGGAAAACGAAAGTGAGAAAAACGAGGGAAAACGTGAGCGGCAATCAGATTCCCGGGAGGACGAAATCGAAGAGAGTCACGGTGATGCATCGATTTCCGAACAGGTTTTCGATATAGGCTCATCTTTCAAGGTCCGTTCGATCAGCTCTCCAAAAGACCGGGTTGTGCGCAGAGGGTCCGGTAAACGATCCCGTTCCAGGGTTTCACAGAAGCAGGGGCGCTATACCAAAAGCACCATGAGGCGCGGAAACAACGACATCGCTCTCGATGCAACACTTCGTGCAGCAGCTCCTTTCCAGAGGGAGCGGGAAAATCACAACGGGATGGCCGTGGTCCTGCATGAACAGGATATCAGGGAAAAAATCAGGGAGAAACGTCTTGGAAATTTGCTGATTTTCGTCGTCGACGCAAGCGGATCGATGGGGGCCAGAGGTCGAATGGCGGCTTCGAAAGGGGCCATCATGTCACTTTTGATCGACGCTTATCAGAAACGCGATAAACTCGCGATGGTTTCGTTTCGTAAAAACGAGGCTGTGGTGAACCTGCCGGTGACCTCGTCGGTCGAGCTGGCGGCAAAACTGCTCAGAGAGATGCCGGTCGGGGGACGGACGCCTTTTTCAGCCGGCCTGGTGAAAGGGTACGAGATAGCTCACAACCATCTCATGAAAGAGCCTGAAGCCCGCCCTATGGTTATTCTCGTGACCGATGGAAAAGCGAACAAGGCTCTCGGGGAACGCAAGCCGCTTGAAGAAGCCTATGAACTTTCGAAAAAGATCGCAGCTGAAGAGCGTATCCGTTTTCTCGTGGTCGATACGGAGGAGCCTGGTCTGGTGAATTTCGGTCTCGCCCGTAAGTTTGCCGTGATGCTTCAGGCCGAATACTTCAAAATCGACGATCTGCAGGCCGATACACTTTTAAACATTGTAAAAGACGCCACATCATGAAAAAACAGTATACCTATCCATTTACAGCAATCGTCGGCCAGGAGCAGATGAAGCTGGCTCTTGTACTCAATAGTATCAATCCGACGCTTTCAGGAGTGCTGATCCGTGGAGAAAAGGGAACGGCGAAATCCACTGCAGTGCGTGCACTTGCCGATATTCTGCCGGAAATCGACGTTGTCGGTGGTATTCCCTTCAATCTTTCACCCGATGAAGATTCCGATGTCATCAAGGAGTGCTTCGAGGTTTCGGGAGAAGTTTTGTCTGAAGAGAGGGAGCGCCTGTCGGTTGAAAAGCGCAAAGTCAGGGTTGTGGAACTGCCTGTCGGAGCGACCGAGGATCGTGTTGTCGGGACGCTCGATCTCGAGCATGCTCTGAAAGCCGGTGAAAAACGAATTGAACCCGGTTTGCTTGCTTCGGCTCACAGGGGAATTCTCTATGTCGATGAAGTCAATCTGCTCGACGACCATGTGGTCGATGTGCTGCTGGATTCAGCGGCAATGGGGGTCAACACTATCGAGCGTGAGGGAGTTTCTTTTGCCCATCCGTCACGTTTCACGCTCGTGGGGACAATGAATCCCGAAGAGGGTGAACTACGGCCTCAACTGCTCGACCGATTCGGGCTTTGCGTGCAGATCGACGGCATCCGCGATGCTGAAGAGAGAGTCATGGTGATGGAGCGGCGCTTTCTTTTCGAGGAGAATCCGGAAGCATTTTGCCGTCGATGGGCTGACGAGTCGGAAAAGCTTGTCGAAAAGATCGACATGGCCAGAAGGCTTTATCCCTCCGTAAGTGTCAGCCGGGAAAATCTTCTTGCAATTGCAAACTATTGTCTCGAAGTCGGGGTCGACGGTCACAGAGGTGATATCATAATCATGAAAACCGCCAAAACCCTTGCAGCTTACGATGGAAGGACAGAGGTCGGTAGGTATGATATCGACAAAGCAGCCATGTTTGCTCTGCCACACCGCATACGGCGTCAGCCCTTGCAGGATATCGTGATGGATGTCGGGTCGATGTTGAAAAACAAAACGAGTAATCTGGAGTCGTAACATGACAACGATAGCATTTTTCAACAACGTTCACAGCTCGGCTATCTGGTATCGGCTTGCCGACCCTTTAAAGCGGCATGGAGTTACGCTTACGGTTTTCGGGTACGGATCACAGGATGAGTTGTGTATGCGCATCCGGAACGGAGAAATCGATATCATCGTGACCGATATATCGGGGGATATGCCCGGTTTTGAGGATTTGTACGGTATTGTGAGTTCCGTCAAGGTGAGGGTCGGGCTGAATCCACGGTTGCCGAAAGATTTTTCCACGTTCACCGATCCCGAACTGGGAGAAATCCGTGAGTACTTTGCTGTTCTGTCGAAAGAGAATTTTCTCAATGGGCTGAAACGGATAACGGGTATCGATCATGACCCATGCCGACCCGTCGTGTCTCACGGGATATATCATCCGGATGCTCCACGTGTTTTTTATGAGGTAAAGGACTACAAGGAGTGGCTGCAGAGCCGGAGATCATGGGATGAGAACTTTCCGGTTGCCGCCATCATCATGCATTACAGCCATGTTGCCGAAGGCAGTTGTGCCGATATCGATGCACTCATTGCAGGGCTCGAGGGGCGGGGAGTTCTCGCGCTTTGCGTGTTCAGCGACACAATTTCCGAAACAAGGAGAGAGCCGGAGACCAGGTATCCATGGTACCGGTATTTCAGCGAACCGGATATACGGCCCGATGTTATTCTGAATTTCCTGATGGGGAGGTTGTTCGCTTCCATCGAAGAACGTTCCCTGTTGCGGGAGATAAACGTTCCCGTCGTACAGCTTCTGCGTCATTATACACTCTCCCCTGAAGCGTGGCTGGAGGACCCGGTGGGCCTGAGCGCCATGAGCCTGACGCATTCTCTTGTTCAGCCGGAAATGTTCGGTGTCATCGACCCGATCATGGTGTCCGGGTCCATTCGTAAATCAGGTGAACCGGCGGCGCTCGTAACCTCTGTCCCGATCATGGAGCGAATTGACATGGTTGCGCGTCGTGTCAGGAGGTGGGCTGCGTTACGTCGGAAATCGAACAAAGAAAAACGTATTGCTATCGTTTTGCACAACAACCCTTGCAAGGGGGTCGAAAATACTGTCGGTATGGCGGTGGGACTCGATACGTTCGAGAGTCTCATCCTGTTACTGCATCGGATGCAGGAGACGGGTTATGAGGTTGGTGAGATACCAGGAACAGGAAAGGAACTCCTCGATATGATCCAGGAGCGCAAGGCTTTGAGTGAGTTTCGATGGACGACGGCTCATGAGATAGTAAAGAAAGGAGGTGTCCTGCATGCCATGGACCATGATGAGTACGGGGCTTTTTTCGGTACGCTCGACAGCTTCGTTCGCCAGAAAGTCGAGGCCGACTGGGGAGCATTTCCCGGTCAGGGCATGGTATGGAAGAAGAGCGGAAAGGAAGCTTTGCTGATTACCGGGCTCCGGTTCGGCAACATCCTTGTCATGACGCAGCCAAAAAGAGGATGTTACGGTTCCAGGTGCGATGGTGAAGTGTGCAGGATTCTTCACGATCCTGAAATAGCGCCACCCCACCACTGGTTGGCGACCTATTTCTATATCCAGCGTCACACCGATGCAGTCATCCATTTCGGTGCCAGCGGTGCGTTGGAATATCTTCCAGGGAAGCGGGCGGTTTTGTCGGATCGTTGTTTTGGTGACATTTCACTGGGCGATCTGCCTAATTTTTATCCCTATGTCATGGATGTTCCGGGTGAAGGAATGGTTGCCAAAAGGCGAGGTCGTGCGGTAATTATCGATCATCTCACACCGGCCTATCGTCCGGCTGAAATGTCCGGGGATCTCCTGCAGTTCGAGGATCTGCTCACGGAATACAGGCGCGCTGGTGACGGAAACGATCGTGTAAGACAACAGTCGCTCCTGAAGTCCATCGAAGAGGTGGCCGTGAAGCTGAAGTTTCTTGACGAGTATGACGGTGCAGAAAAGCTGGAAGAGAGTATAGAGCGGTTTTCCCGACAGATCACGAGGATACGTCGCTCGATGGTGCCCGATGGCATGCATGTTTTCGGGCGAAAGCCCGGCATTTCTTCAATATCGGCGATGGTGACGTCCGCTCTTGACCGTTCAGGAAGCAGCTTGCCTTCCGTAGCAGAGCTTGCCGCCATGCATCCCGCCAAAGATGGTGAGGTGTTTGACCGGGCGGCTGGAATCGTTCAAGCGATAGTGAGCGTCGAAAACGGTTCCGCAGAAGTTGGGGGTTTGGTCGCTGAGCTGCCGGGCCATTTGAAACAGTGGTGCCGTGATATGGCCGATGCCATTGCGATGGCTGAACAGGAGTCCTGTTCTCTCCTTCGGGCACTCGATGGAGAGTATGTCGATGCCTCTCTTGCGGGATCACTTTCTTCCGGGAAACAGGATGTGCTGCCCACCGGGAGGAATTTCTATGCAGCCGACATCATGTCGATGCCTTCTGAAGCTGCATGGTATGTCGGCAAGAAGCTGGCCGATCAGCTTCTTGAAAAGTTCTATCGTGAAGAAGGCCGTTTTCCTGAAAGCATCGGACTGAGCCTCTGGAGTTCCGACGCTTTCAAGTCGGACGGAGAAATGCTGTCGCAAATTTTCTGGCTTATGGGAGTCGAACCCGTGCGTCAGCCGAACGGACGGGTAAGCGGTGTGGCTGTTGTCGATCTTGACCAATTGCGTCTGGTGATAGACAATGTCGAAATGCTGCGTCCTCGTATCGATGCAACCATCGAGACCAGCGGTATTGTCCGGGATATGGTACCTCATTTCATCTCGCTGCTCGACAAGGCTGTTGCTATGGTCAGTCGGATCGACGAGCCTGCCGAGCGGAATATGGTCAGGAAGCATACCCGGCAACAGCTCGAAGAGCTGAAAAGGGAAGCGGCCGACCTGTTGAGTGAAAAAGAGATGCAGCGTATGGCTATGTTTCGGGTATTTTCTTCCGCCCCGGGAACATACAGCTCGGGAGTCGGTCTCGCGCTCGATGCGTCAGCATGGCAGAACGAACATGATCTTGCAGAGGCATACGTCAATCAGTCCGGTTACGCATACGGTTCGATGCCGCAGGACTTTGGCCGGAAGGCTCATGAGCTTTTCGCCAGGCAGCTTTCGAAAGTCGACGTTTCTTACATCAAACAAACGTCGGCAGAATACGACGCGCTCGACTGTGATTGTTATGCGTCCTATGCCGGCGGTATGGCAGCAGCGTCTACCGCGCTTTCCGGCAAAAAGACGAAAATGTACTGGGCAGATACCACTGTGCCCGGGGATATTGACGTTCGTGATTTCAAGGAAGAAATCGAAAGGTCGGTGAGAAGTAAACTGTTAAACGATCGCTGGATATCTTCCATGAAAGATCACGGTTTTCAGGGAGCGCAGGGGGTTGCCGGCCGTATCAATACCCTGTTCAAATGGAGTGCGACCACCAGGGAAGTCGAACCTTGGGTTTTCGACAGCGTGGTTGAGACATATGTGTGTAATGAGGAGCTCAGAGAGTGGATGCGGGAACAAAATCCCTATGCACTCGAGGAAATAACCCGGCGGTTGCTCGAGGCAGAGGCCAGAGGACTCTGGAATGCCGACGAAGAACTGCTTGAGGCAGTTCGTTCGGCGGCACTTCTCCTGGAAGGAGATCTCGAGGAGCGTATAGGAGACGTTGCCGAAGATTTTCAGGGGGCACGTGTAGACGTGTTTACAAGCAAAGAGATTGAGAAATGGAAAATGGAATGGAAAATGTCTGGGAAAAAGGAGGGACCCTCCTGAACAATCTATTGGCGCGTTTTTTCGTGCGCTTTTCATGACGTGAATGAATAAAACCTTGCGGTGCCGGTTGGCTTCTGCCGACCGGCTTAAAAGGGAATCCGGTGTAAATCCGGAACAGTACCCGCTGCTGTAATCCCGTGTCGGCACTACTGCCGCCAATGAAGATTTGCAGGAAATGCCACTGATCCGCTCCCGGCGGATCGGGAAGGTCTGCAAATCCGGGAAAGTCAGAAGACCTGCCGTAATGGACCAATGCTTCGGGAAGAAAGCGATATCTATGAGACAATTACTTTTTGTTCTGCAATTGCTGGCAGCAAAAAGACCGTACTTGCTTTTGCGTACGGTTTTCGCTGTTCATCCATCCGGTGTCATGGCATTCGGCATGATCGGTTTTTTTCATGCCTGCATTTTGCCCTGTCTGTCCAGTCTCTGCCAGATCCGTGCCGGTCCGTTTTTTAATGCAAGATGGCCGCACGTGATCGCTCGGTCAGAGAGTTGTGTGTAAAAAGATTAATATCTAACGTATTTAAATAATGATGTTTACTTGTTTTTTTAAAGTATTGAGAATAGCGGTTTTTTTCTCCTTTCTTTCCACGTCGTTCGTGATACAGGTCATGGCGGAAAAACGGGTTGTTTCCGGAATCGTTTCAAGTGCGTCAGACGGTGAACCTCTTGTCGGAGCATCCGTTCATATCACTGGAACGGGGATAGGGGTCGTTACCGATGGCCAGGGGGAATTCAAGCTTGACGTTCCGGAAAACACCTCTGAAATTACTTTCAGTTACACAGGTTACGAAACACGAAAGGTTTCGCCCGGGCACGGCAGTGTGCTCAAGGTTTCGCTTGAAGAGAGTGGCTATGCTACCGGAGAGATCGTTGTGTACTCTACCCGTTCAACTGAAAAACTGAAAAATATCCCCCGTAAGGTCGAGATCGTTACCGGGAAGGATATCGAAGCTCTGGATCCGGTCAATGCAACAGACCTGTTGAAAAAAACTTCAGGTGTAGATGTTATCGAATATCCCGGTGTGCTGTCCGGCGTGTCGATCCGTGGGTTTTCGCCGAAGTTTTCAGGGCTGGATCAGAACGTTACTTATCTTATTGACGGCCGGCCGGCCGGGGCGACGAATCTTGCTACGATAGATATGAACAATATTGAGCGGGTGGAAGTGATCAAAGGTCCGTCTTCAGCTCTCTACGGTTCACAGGGGATGGGTGGGTCCATCAATTTCATCACGAAGAAATCAACGGGCAGGATTGCCGGTAACGCTTCTATCGGGTACAGCAGTTTCAGTACGCTCGATGGAAGTGTCAGTGTTGGTGGTTCTCTTGCCGATAGATTCGATTTTGATCTTGGCCTGAGAAGTTTCAACCAGAATGACGATTACAAGGTCGGATCCAATACGTTGATTTCCGACCCGGATCCTGAAGTTCTCGAGCAGGAGATTGGGACGATGGAAAACTCGACGTATGCCACACTGTCGGGGAATCTTCGCTTTGGTTATCAGATCGACGACAGGATACGAGTCGATACACGTGGAGAAATCTATCAGGCTCACAGCGTCAAAAGTCCGGGATCGATCTGGGGAGTATACGGGCACGGGGAAAAAGATGTCGACCGTCAGACTCTCGACGTTACCATGACCGGAGAGTGGGGAGTGCACAATGTTCGGTTTAAACCATACTGGTCTGAAGAGAAATCGGTGTACTACAAAAAAGATGATGATGGTTTCAACTACCGTTCTTCAACCAGTGAGACGGAATGGCTCGGTTTTCAATTGCAGGACGAGGTGGCGTTCTCAAAGCAGAGGTTTACCGGGGGGATCGATTATTCCACGGCCGATGTCGTCTCTCGAAGTTTCCTTGATGCAGAAACCGAAAAAGCGCCTTATCGTCCCAACCAACAGCTTTCCTCATTGGGTCTTTTCGGTGAAATCGGTGTCTCCCTGTTCGATGAGAAAGTCATAGCCAATCTCGGGGGACGTTATGATAGGACAGTGTACAAGCTGAAGGAAACGCCGTTTTTTTCAGTCATCGATACGGATTCGGAAGAGTATGACAACTTCAATCCAAGTGTTAGCGCCCAGTATAGATTTATTCCGGAATGCAAGATTCATGCAAGCATAGGACGGGCGTTTGTCGCTCCGAACCCGTATGAAAAAGCCGGTTTTTACGTCGACAGCAATGGTATGGAAACGCGTGGAAATCCCGATCTGAAACCGGAAACCAGCGTGACCTGGGATGCAGGACTGACCTACGAAACCCAAAATGGCGGGTTCAGAGCCGATGTCACCTACTTCAGCACGGACTGGCAGGATTTTATTCAGACTGTTTCGGCAGTGGATGACGATGATACGGTGTACAAAACTTTCGTCAATCTCAATGCTGCGGAAATGAATGGTGTCGAGTTCGAGGTTTCCTATGATTTCGGGGCATGGGACGACTACCGGTATTCATTGCGTCTTTTCACCAACTTCACGCATCTGTTTTCCTCGAAAACCACGAATGATGAAAAAGAGGAAGAGATGCTTTATGTCAGACAGAACAGGGGAAGTGTGGGCATCGAGTATGATGATTTCAAATTGTTTGTCGCTCGTTTGACGGCAAGATACATCGGAGATCGTTTTGAGCGGAACTGGTTCGGGTACTACGATGAGGTGAGGCCGACACTGAAGGATCCGATCATCGAGATCCCGGCAAGCTTGATTTTTGACGCAAGCGTGGCGTTCAGGGTCAACGACACCAACAAGGTGACAGTGATCGCCAAGAACTTTCTCGATGAAAACTATACGGAGAAAGACGGTTACAACATGCCCGGTAGATCGCTGGGTGTTCGCTACACCGTGAACTTTTGAACGCTATGGTTGTCAAGCCGATGTTTTTCAGTCGAAAAGGAACCTGGACAGTGCTGATAATGGTACTGTCCTTCATTTTCCTGTTTTTGGTTTGCTGCAATACAGTTGAGGGTGAAAACAGGCCTTTCGGGCAGCAATCTATGGCCGATGTTCCGGAGGACATCCCTCTCCGTTATGCCCGCCGTTTCACGCTCAAACGTGTCGGTACGTCGACACTGATCGATGTCGTCAAACCTGCAGGCGCGAAGTTGGGGGTATCCTATCGTTATTTGCTGGTTCCAAGGGGAGAGAGTGTGCCGGAGGGGTTCCCTGAGGCTCTCGTAGTCTCTACACCTGTCGAGAGGGTTACCTGTGGTATAGGATTGCATATCACCATGCTTCGGCTGCTGGGTGAATTTGAGAGCATTGTCGGCGTAGGAAAGAAAGAGTGGATAGGTAATGAAACGATCCTCGAACGGATCGATTCCGGAAAGGTACTCGAAACCGGTTTGTCAGGATCGATGAACATGGAGACAATGGTGAATCTTTCTCCTGATATCGCTTTCGTGTACTCTTCAGGCAGTGATACGGATGTTCATGAGAAGCTGGAGGCAATGGGGATCAAGCCCGGTTTGAGCAGCATGCATCTCGAGGGTCATCCTCTCGGTGTACTTGAGTGGATCAAGTTTTTCGGCGCCTTTTTTGGAAAGTCAGATGATGCCGATGCTTATTTTGCCGATGCCGCTTTCCGTTATGAAATGTTGGAAAGGCAGGTTGGAGAACGTTTCGGCAAACGTCCGGGAGTCATTGTCGGGCAGGGTAAAAGAGGTTTCTGGAGCACGCATGGGTCGAGCGCTTGGTTTGTTCGATTGCTTCATGACGCAGGGGCGAATTACATTCTCGAGGAAAGCACGGATTATGAGGAAAATCCGATCAGTTTTGAACACGCCATGAAAATCGGGCTTGTCGCTGACTATTGGATCAATCCTTTGTATACGGCAACATCGATAGCTGACATTATCGATAGCGACAGTCGGTATACTCATTTTTTTTCAGTCAAAGAGGGTAACGTTTACAACAACAATGCCGCAGCCTTCGACAGCGGCAGGAATATGTTCTGGGAAATCGGCATGAGCGAACCCGATGCTGTTCTCAGGGATCTGGTTCATATCTTTCATCCTGAAATACTGCCCATTCACCGGCTGAAGTATTACAAAAGATTGCATTGAGGGGTTTTTGGCTGAAAAGGCTTGCTGCGCGGATAATTGCTTTTGTAGGCAGCTAAAAAAATATTATCATGCTGTAACAATGTTCTTTCATAGATAGCTGGTGCCGGTTTGAAAGCCGGAGAATAGGGAAGTACGTGAAATTCGTACACTGTACCCGCAACTGTTACAACGGAAACTTCTGTTACAAGCATCATGGCCTCATGATGCAGAAGCAGGGGTTGTTATGGTCACTGTGATGTTGATTTCCGCCAGGAAATCCATGGGAAGGCCGTAACAGCGGTGTCCGTTAAAGTCAGGAGACCTGCCAGCGACGCTATTGCAAAACACGACTACGGGTTATAGTCAGGCAATGCAGTTCAGCTTCATTATGTGAATACAAAATTTCGGAGTGAATCATATCCGGTTATGGCAGTTTAATGTACTGTAGGGGATTATGGTTGACTGGAGATTTCCTACACGTCAGTGTCTCATGTTTTGAGGGTTGATTTTCCCCGATGCATTCGCTTTCAGCAGATAATTCCTGTCGTGTTTAATCTTTGTTCAAGCATTAAACACTAACGGATCATGAAGAAAAAACGCTTTTTACTGTTTCTCGCAGCAGGACTGCTTGCAACAGGCGTGCTCGATGCCGAAGAGATTGCCGGAACGTCGAACACGCCAAATTACAAGGAGAACGAAATTGTTGTAACGGCAAGCAGGGTCGAGGAGCTGAAAAAGGACGTCACGAACAATGTGACGGTTATCACCAGAAAGCAAATTGAAGCGTCTCCTGCGCAAGACCTTGGAGAACTGCTTGCGGAACAAAGCATCGGTCACATTCAGAAATACCCCGGAGCTTCTACTGCTGTTGGTATTCGCGGATTCAGAAGCGATGCTCACGGCAACGATTTGAGAGGAAAAATTCTCATTCTCATCGATGGCAGAAGAGCGGGGACAGGTAACCTGGCCAAACTCATGACCGACAACGTCGAAAGAGTTGAAATCATCAGAGGCCCGGGAGCCGTACAGTACGGATCGGCCGCCATTGGTGGCGTCGTGAACGTCATTACGCGAAAAGGTGAGGGAAAACCTTCGTTTTTTATGGAGCAGGAAATCGGTACATACGACTATAAAAAAACAACAGGCGGTATAGCCGGGACCCTTGGTGATTTTGATTTTTCCGCAACCGGCTCGTTAGCGGAAATGGACGATTACGATACCGGAGACGATATAACGTATTTCAACACCGGTTACGAAGACGAGATACGCGGAAGCGTCAATCTCGGGTACGAATTCTATCCAGGTAACCGGATTGGTGTTACTTATACGCATTTCGAGGTAGGAAGAGCGGGTAACCCCAGCGATTTGGCCAAGAATGATCGAGATAACTACAAAACGACCCGTAACCGTTCCCTCGACGTCAGTTATACCGGAAAATCCACCAATGACCGTCTTTCCTGGATGGCCAGGTACTTTGTGGGTGAAGACACGGATACCTGGTATGATCCGTTCGGGAGCAACCCCGGTGGTTGGGACGATGGTATTCCTTTCTCGAAAACCACCGATCAACAGGGAGCGCAGGCTCAGGTCAGCTATGCTGAAAAAAACTTCACCGTGACGACCGGGGTTGACTGGCTGAATTATGATATCGAACAATCGCCCTACGAACCGCTCGATTCGGAATATGACGATTTGGGATATTTCGCGCTTGCCAAAGGGTATCTTTTCGATCAGAAGCTGGTGCTTACCGCCGGGCTGCGCTACGACGATTACGAAGTGAAGTATACTCATGACCAGGCTAACCCCGAAACGTCAGAGGAAGCGGACAGTTTCGTCAAGAGCTTCGGTCTCGCGTATCATGTTTCCGACAATGTCAAGCTGCGTGCTTCGTACGGTGAAGGGTTCCAGGTGCCGGATGCACAATCTCTTGCAGCGGATTATGTTGTCTCGTCCTGGTCGGGAACAAAACATTACATCGGCAACCCTGATCTTGATCCCGAAACCAGCCACACGATCGATGGCGGTGTGGAGGTGAACATTGACGGATTCGCGTCTTCATTGACCTTGTTCACGACCGAGTATGAAGATTTTATCCAACAGGTGGAAATCGGTCCCGATGAAATTTCCTGGCAAAACCAGGATGAAGCCACGATTACCGGTATCGAAGGGGAGATGTCCTATGTGTTCCCTGTCACTATTGCCGGTTCACGGTTCTTTATGGAGCCATACGCATCAGGGACCTACATGCTGGACTATGTGTCAAGTTTCGATGATGGATCGCCCGATGAAGATATCCGATACCTGCCCGAGTGGAACCTCGTGACCGGTTTGAGGGTTCATGACAGCAATGGCTTCAGCGGTAATTTCAACATGGCTTATTTTGGCGAGACCAAGGTGCAGGACTGGAATTTCTGGCCGGCAAAGGAAGTGACCAAAGGCAGTTTCTGTGTCGCGAATCTGTCTCTTGCCAAAAGGATTTCTGTCGGAAATTCAAAAACCTCGAGCGTTACGGTGAAAGGCAGTGTTGAAAACCTGTTTGATCGGAATTACGAATATGTTTTGGGTTACCCGATGCCTGGTCGTACATTTACTCTTGGATTGAGGTTCGATATCTGACAAGTTTGTACGCATCGGATTTTCCGATCTCTTTCTTCGATATGGGCGCAGATGCTTGTGGGCAGACTGCGCCTGTACTTGTTTAACGGGTTTGGAAAAAGCACGCAGGCCGGTTGGCGTGACTTGAATTGAACAGTTTGGTTTACAGTACATGAGTGGCAATGAAAGCAGAATGAGAAATTTAGCAGTTTTCGGAACAGCGTCTGATGTTGGAAAGAGTATCGTGGCAACGGCTCTGTGTCGCATGTTCAGTAATGCGGGGATCGATGTCGCACCGTTCAAAGCGCAAAATATGTCCAATAACTCAGGTGTTACACCTGATGGGCTTGAAATGGGACGTGCCCAGATTGTGCAGGCTGAAGCTGCCCGTGTCGTTCCGACTGCCGATATGAACCCGGTGTTGCTCAAACCTAACAAGGATACGGGTTCACAAGTGGTGCTGCAGGGGACGGTGGCTGCAAACCGTTCGGCAAGGGAGTATTTCGGCAATACCCGAATCTGGGCCGAAGCAGCGTTCGAAAGCCTTGAAAATCTTCGCCATCAGCACGAGATGCTGGTGATCGAGGGTGCGGGGTCCTGTGCGGAAATGAATCTCTATGAACGGGATTTCGTGAATTTCAAGACTGCCAAAAAGGCCGATGCTGCTGTTGTTCTTGTTGCCGATATCGACAGAGGCGGTGTGTTCGCTCAGGTGGCCGGTACATTATCGATAATCCCGCCCGAAGACCGTGCTTTGGTGAAAGGGATTATCGTCAACCGGTTTCGGGGTGACGCAATCCTGTTCGAAGATGGTATTCGTATTATAGAGAAGCTTGCTGGAGTTCCCGTGTTGGGGGTTGTGCCTTATTTCAGGGGAATTACCATCGATGCGGAAGATGCCGTACCCCTTCAGGCCGTTGTCGATCCTGCAGGTACTCCCGATTCTGGAAAGATCAGCATAGCTGTAATTTATTTTCCCCATATTTCGAACTTTACCGATTTTGCCGTGCTGGACAGCCATGAGGATGTCGAGGTTCACTACCTCCACCATCCCAAGCGTCTGAAGGACTATCAGGCTGTTATTCTGCCTGGATCGAAAAATGCGCGTGGAGATCTTGACTGGATGCTTTCCAATGGATGGAAAGAGAAGCTGAATACGTTTCGGGACGATGGAGGTGTCATCCTGGGAATCTGCGGGGGGTACCAGATGCTTGGAAGGATTATCACGGACCCTTATGGTATCGAAGGTGAAGCAGGTGAATCGAAGGCTCTTGGTTTGCTGCCTATGGAAACGGTGCTTCGGAAAACGAAAAAGCTTTTCAATTCCAAAGGATGCCTGTTTGGTCAACCGGTAAAGGTCGAAGGTTATGAAATACATATGGGAGAGAGCAGTCTTGTCGGAGACGCTCATTCCTTGATTCAGGTATCGTCGAGGAACAATGAGCCGGTTACGGATAACGATGGGGCGGTCAGCATGGACGGAAAGGTACTAGGGACCTATTTTCACGGTATCTTTGATCGAACGGGGTTCAGAGAGTGGTTTCTTCGTTTGTTGGACCCGCAATTTGTCTCAAACGGTGAGACGTGGGACAAGGATAACGAGTATAATCGCCTTGCAGATCATTTCGAAAAGCATCTTGATATGAGCGCGGTGTTCGGGATTATAGAGCGGGAGAGCAAGAATTGTTGAGCTGTTGATTTGTAGGAGATGATTGTGGGGTACGGTAAAGGAGCATTTTGCGGACATCGATCTCGTTATGAAAATATTAGTAATTTGTTACTGTTTCAATGACTCGAGACAATCTTTATTTCCATAAGCATGGAGGAGCGTTGGATTGCCAGCCCGGTTTGAAAAGTGATAATCTTCTTGATTTCAGTGTTAACGTCAGTCCGTTACCACCACCGGTTGCCATCACTTCTCTCGACTCATGCGAAGTTAGCCGGTATCCTTCGATAGATGGGTTGGGGATAAAAGATTTTTATGTGGGAAGATTTGGGCTGGATAGCCGAACTGTTTTGCCGACAAACGGTGCGATAGAGGGGATTTATCTTCTTCCAAGAGCGCTGAATGTAAAAAAAGTACGGGTGCTTGCTCCGTCATTTTTCGACTATGAAAGAGCTTGCAGGATTTCCGGGGCAGAGGTCCGCTATATAAAACTGAAGGAAGAGGATCGGTTTACATTACCCTCTATCGATACGATTGCAGCGGAACTGCAAGGGGTGGACGCTTTTTTCGCTGCCAATCCGAACAATCCCACCGGGACAAGGTTTCCAAAAGAGGTTTTTCTCGCTCTCGCAAGCCGTTTTCCTGGCAAGTGGTTTATAATGGATGAGGCTTTTATCCAATATGTGGACGATTTCCCCGGAGCGACGCTTATGAGAGAAGTCATGGCTTTGAAGAACGTTATCGTCGTTCACTCTCTCACCAAGTTTTATGCATTGCCAGGCCTGCGCCTTGGCGCGGTCATCGCTCATCGCGATGTTATCGATGTTTTGTTGCGGTACAAGGAGCCCTGGACTGTCAATATCGTTGCGGAGCATGTTGCAAGGGAGTTGCTCGAGTGTAAAGACTATGAGCGTGACGTCCGGGCGATGATTGCGTCCGAGCGGGCGAAAATTTTCAAGAGGCTGAAAAAGATCCCGGGAATTTCTCTGAAAGGATATGCCGCAAACTTTTTTCTCGCTCGATGGAACGGCGGATCGAGCCTTGACCATCTTCTCGAATTTCTGAAGAAAAAGGGAATTCTTGTTCGGGATTGTAGAAATTTTCCAGGTTTGAAGGATAACTATTTTCGTTTTGCAATCCGTAAACCAGACGAAAATGATCGTTTGCTCGAGCAACTACTGTCTGCAAGAGAAGAAATTGAGACGGTTGTGAGATGATGAGTGCAGACCTTGAGCTGCAGCTACTCGCTGCTTTTATCCTTGATCTGTTGTTGGGGGATCCTCGCAAACTGCCTCATCCTGTCAAGTCGATCGGTTTCCTTGCGGTGAATACCGAGGCGTTATTGCGAAAATATCGGGAGATTTCCCTGAGAGTCGCCGGAATTCTTGCCGTAGTGATTGTTGTCGGCGGGACAGTAGTCGTTACCTCTGGGGTGTTATGGCTTTGCTTTTCCGTTCATCCCCTTTTCGGGGTTGCCGCATCGATAGTGATACTGTATTTTTCCTTTGCTGCTGAAGACCTGGCCAGGCATGCCCGTGCGGTCCTGACTGCTCTCGAGCAAGAGGGACTTCAACAGGCAAGAGAAAAAGTAGGAATGATGGTTGGTCGGGATACCGTTGCAATGGACAAGGAGGATGTGGTGCGGGCAACAGTGGAGAGCGTTGCGGAAAATACGGTTGATGGTGTGACCGCCCCTTTGTTTTACGCTTTGCTTTTCGGACCTGTAGGTGCTATGACGTATAAAGCGATTAATACGCTGGATTCGATGTTCGGTTATAAAAACGAACGGTATATGGATTTTGGATGGGCTTCGGCTAAACTGGACGATATCGCCAATTATCTGCCGGCTCGCCTTACAGTTCCGGTCGTTGGTTTTGCGGCATGGCTCATGCGGCTTGACGGGCATGCTGTTTTCCGTTCGGTTGTTCGAACCGCAAGGCAGCATGCAAGTCCAAACGCAGGGTTTTCGGAAGCAGCTTTTGCCGGAGCGCTTGGCGTAAGGCTTGGAGGGCCTCGATCCTATGGCGGTATCAGACAGACGTTGCCGTATCTGGGAATTGTAGAGGATGATTGTACTATCGATACCCTGAGAAAAACCATTAGACTTATGGTGCTGAGCGCTTTTTTGTTTCTTGCTTCGGGAGTTTTTATTCGCCTCACTGTTCAGGGGAGCGTTACATGATTGTTGCTTAGCTGAATAATATGAAAAAGTATCAGGATACAACCTTGCGTCCGGCAGCGATGTTAGGGCTCAATACCATATCGGGAGCGCGTGTTGCTCTTTTTTTTGTTTGCGTTCCGCTTCTCCTTGGGTTTTCTCTTCTTCTGGGGCCAACGGGTATGCTATGGCCCGATCTCGATTCCCCGGTAGAACGGGCGATTATGAGTTTACGGTTCAGCCGTCTTGTTATGGGTGTGCTGGTTGGTGGTGCGTTGTCCGTTTCTGGAGTGATTTTCCAGGCGATACTGCGCAATCCTCTTGCCGAACCGTATGTGCTCGGAGTAAGTGGAGGGGCAGGACTTGGGGCAACCATGGCAATTCTATTCGGTGCTGTTGCTGCTGTACCTCTCAGTCTTCCCATAATGGCATTTGCCTCGGCTGTTGCGACTCTTTTTCTTGTTTACTGGATTGCAAGCCGTGGTAGCGGAGGGATGCCGTCAGTCTACAGCCTTATTTTAAGCGGGGTGATTGTCAGCGCTATCTGTTCGAGCTTGATCATGTTTTTTGTTTCCATGGCCAGCGCAGAGGGGCTGCACAACGTCATCTGGTGGATGTTGGGGAACCTTCAACCTGTGTCTTTCAATCAGCGCCTTTTTTCTGCATTGTTTATCGGAATCGGGATTGGGGGGGCATGGTTTCTCGCTTCAAGGCTCAATGCCTTGACCTTCGGAAGGGAAATGGCACACTATCAGGGTATCAATGCAGATGCCGTCATCATGGGTGGGCTGCTTTGTGCGACGTTGGTTGCGGCAACTGCGGTTTCGATGGCAGGTATGATTGGGTTTGTAGGTTTGATCGTTCCTCATGTCATCAGGGCGATGTTCGGTCCGGATCATCGCTGGCTTATTCCTCTTTCCGCAGTTGGAGGAGGAACTTTTCTTGCGGTTTGCGATGCTTTCGCCAGAACGGTGATCGCTCCGATCGAGGTTCCTGTCGGTGTTGTAACGGCTCTGGCCGGAGGCCCTTTTTTTCTGCTGATTCTTCAACGCAAAATGAAAAATGCATGGATAGGTTAGCTAAGATCGTCGATTTGTTTAATTGTTGAGGAATCGAAACAGGAAAGTAGGAGGATATGGGACAGGCTGCGTTGACGTTTGAAAAAGTGAATGCCGGATACAAAGGCAGGACGGTGCTCGATGATCTCAGTTTTCAGGTGAACGAGGGTGAATTTATTTCGTTGATCGGACCAAATGGGTGCGGCAAGAGCACGTTGTTGAAAACCGCTTCGGCGCTTCTGAAGCCGGTCAAGGGACGTGTCTGTCTTTTTGGAAAAGATATTCGATCGATGCGCCAGGTGACTCGTGCCAGATATATAGGGGTGGTCCCGCAGAAAGTCGAGTCTCCGATGGCCTTCACTGTAGGCCAGATTGTCATGAACGGTCGTATTGCCGCTTCAGGTTTCCTGAGAGGGCTTGTTGAAGAAGACTTTGTGGTTATCGAGCGCTCTATGATCTATACCAATGTGCTTCACCTGAAAGACCGCTATTTCATGGAATTGAGTGGTGGTGAACAGCAGAGGGTCATTCTTGCTATGGTTCTTGCTCAGGAGCCACGTATTCTTATGCTTGACGAGTCGATTGCACATCTTGATATCAATCATCGTTATGAGGTTCTGCGCATTTTAAAAAGAATCAACCGTGAAAAAAGCATGACGGTTTTCCTTGTCAGTCATGATCTGGGTTTGTCGTCGGAAGTCGCTGATCGTTTGATCCTGATGAGTGAAGGGCGCATTGTCGCCGAAGGCAGGCCTGAAAAAGTGCTTGTTCCTGAAATTCTCGATCAGGTGTATGATTGTGAGTTGAAAGTTCAAAGAGATCCCGTTACCGGTTCGATACATGTATCCGGTGTTCTCGAGAATTTCAACGGAAGTTCGAAAAAACATAAAGCGGTGCATGTCATTGCCGGAGGAGGGACCGGGATAGAGCTCTTCCGGCGTTTTTCTCTGCAAGGGTTCAGAATTACAAGTGGTGTTTTGAACGAAATGGATTCGGATGCTGAAGCGGCTCTTGCTCTCGGTATCGATGCAGTATTTGAAAAGCCTTTTTCCGCCATAGGAGAGGAAGCTTTTCAAAAAGCGTCTTTCAAGGCAGCGAAGGCCGATATCCTTGTTGTGAGTGATGTGCCTTTCGGACAAGGCAATCTGATCAATCTTCAGCTTGCAAAAGAGGCGATCGAAGCAGGAAAAAAGGTGTGGATAGCCGAGGGAATTGCCGAACGTGATTACACCGAGGGAAAGCAGGCCGTCGAAATTGTGAGGAAGCTTCATGCGGACGGTGCTCAAGCATGGACCAGTCTGCATGACTTGATGAAAGAGTTGAAGGCGGATCACTAAAGTCAAAAGGAAAATAGGAGAAAAGAATGAAAATATATACCAGAACGGGGGACGAGGGGACGACGGGTTTGTTTGGCGGCACCAGAGTGGATAAGGATGATTCCAGAGTGGAGTGCTACGGCACATTCGACGAAGTGAACTCTTATATCGGGTTGTTGCGTTCGAAATTACCGTTGGGCCATGCGTGGCAGGGGCGTTTACAGGAGGTGCAGGTTACTCTCATGAATATGATGTCTCATCTTGCTACTCCAACAGATGCTACCAGGGTGAATGTTAAACCGCTTCCTCTTGACGGAGCCGAATGGTGTGAGCACTGGATCGATGAACTGGAAGAGGCGGCTGGGCCTTCGGATTGTTTTCTGTTACCCGGCGGAACGGAAATTTCCGCTCTTTGTCATGTGGTTCGTACACAGGTCCGCCGCGGGGAGCGTATGCTTGTTCATCTGATGAAAGAGGCAACTGTTCATCCCTCCATTCCGGTTTATGTCAACCGGTTATCCGATCTTTTTTTCGCACTCGCGAGAGCGGAGATGGCCGGAGCGGATGTGGAGGAGGAGCGATGGCGTTCCTTTGTCTACAAGACAAAGAAACAATCCTGAACCGTATATCGATTGTGATGCATGAGAAATAATTTTGTGTTTTTTGTGTATTGTATGACTGAAATACAAGGCAGTCGATAGATTTAGAAAAAAGGGTTCCTCGAGACGCTCGATATTGCGGAAAGAGCTCAACGGCTTAACCCATTGACCTTTAGCATCGTCAGTTATGTTGCGGGCTTCTTTTTTCTTTTCGCTCTTCAAGCCCCGATTTACGTTCAAGGGCTTATGTGTTGTTATGCATCGAATACCCTCCTTGTGATGCTTGTTGCCAAGTGGTGGAAGATCAGCGTTCACACTACCGGTATTGCAGGCCCTTTGGTTGCTTTGGCCTATGCATTCGGACCGGTTGTCCACTCTTTTTTTCTGTTGATAATCGTTATAGGAGTGGCGAGGGTTCACTTGAAGAGACATACGGTACTACAGGTGCTGGCGGGAGGAGCGCTGGGCCTGTTGCTGACATATCTGCAGTTTCATATCTTTTTCTCATGATTCGTGACGTTTGCTTTTCACGTAATCGAATTCCTTGTCCTTTGCTTATCGGACAGATGGCTTTTTCTCCTGCATTCCTTCATGCCACTATCGGTAAAGACTCCTGGATTTGCTTCATGACATGCAAAGCGGATGTCTGAAAGAGGCCTACCTGATTGCTTTTCTTGATCCGTTTCTCTCTTTTATTCGGAAAATTTCGTGACTCGATCGATTCGAAGTCTTGCATCGTGCTCTATCCGGAAACGAACTGAAGCGCTTCGCTTCGTATCATCATATGCATATATGACATCTTTCATGCAATACACAACTGCTGTATCAACTGATGTGTATTGTGCGATAATAAATGATCTCACAAGATAAAGATGTTCGACAGCGGCGCGCTATGGTTTTTGACGTGATTACAATGTGTCGAATGATGCTGTGTAATTGATTTTATATTCTTTGAAATGTTCTGTGATATAGATGATATATCAAAATTTCTCGATAAGGGCTTCCTTGATTTATCTACTCGATTTCAGAGAGAGATTGATGTTTTTTTTGATTACTTCGATATGGTGCAGAGTATATAGTTATTTAGCATGAATTCGAGTGGGGTTCTGGAATTTGTTGTTTGAAACCAGTCATTATAGTATTGGACGAGCACAGGTGTTCCCCATGAGAATAGTTTCGCTGAACAGTATGACGAGCGCTGATGCTTCATAAGTTCGGTTATTATTTATGTCTTTATTGTACAATGCGATACATTTTTACTGAAACTATAGCAGTATTGCTTGACTGTCTTATAGTTTCTATTCAAACGATTTTTTGTTGTGGGTCGAATAATAAAAGGAATAATATTTATTGCAATTCTCGGAGCAGTTTTATTTCCTGTTTTGTGCTGGATTGATGCGTTTGAATTGCTATGGGAATGGACGGGATTTTATGAAAATATAGAAATTGACGAACTGTTTATTTTGTTTCCAATACTTGTTTTCTTTTTTGTGATATTTCTTGGATTGCAAGTGAAGGAAATTATATATTTAAGTCAAAAGCTTCAGGTTTCCAGCGATGAATTGAAAGTTTCTCAAAGTCAATTAGTCCAGTCAGCGAAATTAGCATCGGTAGGAGAAATGATTGCGGCAGTAGTTCATGAAATCAACAATCCACTAGGGGTTATCAATATGGCCGCCGATGTCTCATTGATTCTTCATGAACAGGGTAAGTATGATCTTATAGAAGAGCATCTCCGGGCAATCAAAGTACAGACAAAGAGAGCATCTGTTATTGTCAATCATTTGTTGGAATTCTGTAGGGATGCTGGATTGGAAAAGCAGGAAGATGTTGATATAAACGAGGTTATCAACAAATCATTTATTTTTTTCAGTAAAGACCTATCGAACAAGAATATTAAAGTTATCCATGAACTTTCCGAAGATTTGCCGTTGGTCAATGGGAACGTGATTGAATTGGAGCAGGTGTTCATCAATCTATTCAGTAATGCAGAAAATGCTTTGAGATCCTCTTCCGAAAAACAACTTACAGTTCGTTCTTTTCATCGGGGTTGTTTCGTTATCGTTGAGGTTGAAGATACAGGATGCGGTATTCCTTTCAATGTGAAATCAAAAATATTCGATTCGTTTTTTACTACAAAAGAGAAAGGTGAAGGTACAGGTTTGGGATTGTCGATTTCTTACAAAATCATTCAAAATCATAAGGGAACAATAGGTGTCGAAAGTGAAGAAGGGAAAGGGACTAAATTTATAATTCAAATTCCAGTAATGAAGGTACATGAAAATATTGATAATGGATGATGAGCCCCTGATTCTCAAATTGCTTGGGAACTATTTGACGATGTTGAATCATCAGGTGGTCCCGGTTTCGAATGGGAAAAAAGGTCTTGAATTGTTTTTGGAGGATCCTGAAACATTCGATTTGATTATTACAGATTTCAAGATGTCCGGTCTAGATGGCATTAGTGTTGTCGCTCGTCTCAAAGATAAGGGGTATGACGTCCCGGTGGTGTTCATAAGTGGATATGGAATGGCCGATAAGAAAGAGGTTACTCAAAATCTGAAAATTGTTGCCGTATTGGACAAGCCATTTGATTTGGAAGAACTCAATGAGGTCTTGTCACTGGTCGAGACTCATGAAAATAAACAATAGAACTCGTTATTTTTGGTTATCGGGAGAAGAGGACTGTGGATATCCTGATTGTAAACATGTTTTCGCATGAATAAGACTCTGCTGCTTATACATGGTAGGAGCTGGAAACCCCCTGAAGCGTCTCTGCGCAGTCTCTGGCTCGATGCTCTCAGGTGGGGGCTCGACCGTGATTTTCCAGATGCTGCCGCTCGTTTCAGTGAAGTAACTCTAGAGTTCGTTTATTACGGCGATACAAGTAACTGTTATATGGAGTCGGCAGAGGGCAAACCCTATGTGGATGATACCGATTCTCGGCGACATACTCTCGAGTTGCTGAAGGTGTATAGCTCGAATCAGTTTTCAAAAAGAAACTATAACCGCTTGCCAGGCAAGGAGTCTTTCAAAGAAGGGGCTGCTGATGTGCTCTCTCCTATTCTAAGCTTTTTCAATCTCAGCGAAACGCTGATAGCAGCAGTTGCTCCTGATATGAGGGAATACTGGAACGATGAGAGCTTTTACGGAACCGAAGTCCGAAGACCCATGATCAAGCCTCTCAAGCGTGCACTCGATAGGGAAGGAAGTACCGCAATTGTAGCACATTCACTCGGAACGATCATTGCGTACGACACACTGTGGAAGTTCAGTCGATACGGGGAGTGGTATGACTACTGGAATCGAAAAATAGATCTTTTCGTGACATTGGGCTGTCCACTCGGTGATGCAACGGTAAGAGAGAATATCAAGGGATATAATGCCTGCAAAGAAAGGAGATATCCAGCCAACATCCGTGAGTGGGTGAACATTGCAGCAGAGGATGATTACATCTCTCATGATTCCAAAATCTCTGATGATTACCGTACAATGAGACAGTATGGATTAGTGGAATCCATCAAAGACTACAAGATTTATAATCTATCGCTGAGAGGAGGAAAATCGAACCCTCACCATAGTGGTGGTTACCTCATTCATCCCAGAACCGTAAAGATACTTGCTGAATGGATTCTTGAATGAATGACAACAAAAGCTATACCTGTGGATAAAACGGTGTGAAGATTTCATGGGAAAAATACACAGGAAGAAAAAAGGAGTAATAACTTGAAAATAAAGATGGGGGAGAGGCTCTGTAGCACGAACCCTCGATGTCGAGAGTGCTCGCTCTACAGAACCGTAACCGAATCGCCTACTTTCATCCAACTGAAAAGCTTTTTTGCATCGGCTTCGAGCAGTCGAACGCAGCCTCGTGAAGCAGGGTGACCGGGAAGAGCCTGCTGGTGAATGAAATACGGGCCGTCGTAGTTGATGGAATAGGGCATCGGTGCATTATTGTATTTTATTGAGCGTTTATGCCGTTGCTTGTAATTGACAAAGAACTCTCCGGGCCAGGTTGGGTTGGATTTCCGGCCACTGGAAATCGGTCCCCAGAAAAGCAGAGCACCATTCTCATACGCTCCGAAATACTGTGTATCGAGAAAAACGCGAACTTCCCGTTCGCCCCGGCTGTCACTGAGCTGTTGCGGAACAGGTATGTATTGCGATGCTTTATCGATATCTACCGGAAGCAGTACAGTTTTTCCGGCAGAAATATGCCTGCGGTCGACCTTGTTGACTTTCATGAAAATTGTCTCACAGGTCAAATCCTGATTACAGAGCTTGTCAAGAGATTCTGTTTTATCGAGCTTGACTTTACCGAAACCTTCTGGTATAACAGCTGCTTTTTCGGAACCTGTACTTCCTGCCGAAGAGGCAGTCACCAATGTTTCTTCTGTCAGGGCGCCCAATCCCATGACGAGAAACAGCAGGAAAAGTGTGCGAATGATAAGCATTGTTCTATGGTTTTGTTTAGAATTAGACTAATTATAGATTATAACGTCTCGAACGGCTTCTTCGTTCAGGATACATGATCTTTGAAAGTCAGCGCGATTATTTTACAAGTTTATCATCGGTGTGCTTGTTGCTGTATATTCGATTCATTGCGTAAGGCATTTTTGCCTGCATATGTCGTTGTTGGGTAATGAATCGAGTTGAACCAAGAATAAAATGAATAAACGGTTATCTGTCTTTACTCTTTATCATGAGAGTCTATTACTCGGAAGGTCGATGTGTTGCAACTCAATCGCTTTTATTTTTTTTGTTTCCTTTTTTGTCGAGCTGTTCAGCTGTATATGCGCTTGCCCATTATTGTCAATCGACTGATCATTTTCATGTGATTTCGTCGGACAAGAGGGTTTTTTACGAAGATGGCGCTGAAGCGTTTGCAGGAGCAATAGCTGAAGCTCTTGATGCTGCGGTAGTCGAGGTGGAACGGCAGCAACACGGTTCCTTTGTTAAAAAAATACGTCTCTTTGTTTCCGCAAGTCCGGAAAGTTTTGAGGCATTGAGCGGTAGGAAGGCAAAAGGGATTGCCTATCGTGGCAGTGTTTTTCTTTCTCCGCGATTGCTTGAACATCCGGATGAGATTGATGCTTATGTAACGCATGAACTTTCGCATCTTTTTTTACTTCAGCATAGAGGTTTGTACAAGTACATGACGATGCCGCAATGGTTTACTGAAGGTTTGGCCGTATTTGTTTTACAAACAATCTTCGATGTTCGTTGCATTTCTGAAAGAACACGATGAGAATGCTTTCAGGAGTCTTCTGATATCCCATCAAAGTGGTGAATCTTTCGGTAAAGCCTTTCAACAGGCGTATGATGTTTCGATTCGGGATTCATGGTGCTTTTTCACCGAGCGGTTATTGGCAGGATGATTTTTTTTGATTGAAACCACCATCTCCTTATTTCCGGAATTCATACAAAGAATAGGAATGACGAAATTTCTTGATTTTTTCGTCAAATGAGGCGAAATTATCAACAATACCGTTGTTTTAAAACAGGTGGCCCGGATCGTTGAAAATCAACAGTCCGCCGCACGTTGGGTATGCCGTGGCTACTATCGTTGTCGCTGCAGGTTATACTTTTTATTGGATGGCTATTTTTGAAGAAGGAGTGAGCATGTCCAAGCTTGATCTTGTAAAAAAATATAGGTCGTATTATACCTCTAAAAGGGTTCCTGAAATTATGGAATTCGGTATGGTGAGTTATTTATCGATAGAAGGCAAGGGTGAACCAGGAGGTAATGTTTTTATTCAGAAACTCAAGGCGCTTTACTCTCTTGCTTATGGGATCAAGAAACGCTGTAAAGAACAGGGCTATGATTTCAGCGTTCCAAGGCTTGAAGGTTTGTGGTGGGTCGATGGGGAAAGGCCGGCTTTTGACGTTCCGAGAAGCGAATGGTGCTGGAAACTGTTGATCAGGATGCCTGAGTTCGTGACAGGAGAACTGATGCTTTTCGTGCAATCCGAAGTTGCCTCGAAGAAAAAAAACGAGGTGATTCGAGAAATTGCGTTAAAACATTTTGCAGAAGGAAAGTGTATACAGATTTTGCATGAGGGTCACTATGCTGATGAGTCCGAAACAATCGAAAAGCTGATGGATTTCATTGTTGACAATGACCTTTGTGTGAATGGATTGCATCATGAAATCTATCTATCCGATCCTGGAAAAACCGAGCCTTCGAAAATGAAGACACTCATTAGATTCCCGGTAATATAATGCGGACGAGCTGTAAAAAATCGTGAAAAAAGTGCACTATATACCGTTATGAGAAATCATCCGCAACTTGTAGAAATGTTGCCAGAAGCGATTCTTCGTCATGGACCGCGAAGGTTCATGGATTATTTGGCACAGGAGAAGGGCTTTGATACCGAGCATCATACCGAAACATGTTCGCTTGTACAGAAAACGGTTTACCCCAAAGAGCTTCGGAATCTGGAGCATGGCTCCGGCTATCAAGCGGCGTTTACCGATGTCATTGTGAATTCTTTCGATAGGGTTATACGTCACAACAAGTTGCATCAAAAACAATCCCTTCGACTACGGTTTGTCGATATTGGAAGCGGAAAAGGAAAGGCGCTCATTATCGCACATTCTTATCCATTCGAGACGATAGTCGGTATAGAGTATAATCAGGATTTGTGTGAGGTCGCTCGTAGAAATCTTTCTGTTACGAAATGCGGACGTGCAGAGTTGTTTTGTAAAGATATCCTCGAGTATGATGGCTTTGGTAGTGATACGGTGTATTTTGCCTTCAATCCGTTCGATGAACCGCTAACGAAAAAAGTGGCAAAAACAGTAGAATGCTACGGTAATGTTTATTTTATTTACAACAATCCTACCTATAAAGAGGTTTTCAGGGATTGGCAGCTCATAGACAGAACCGTGGGTTACTGTCCCAATCGGGATGTAGATATTTATTATCGTCATATGATTTCCTGATTGGCAGGCACGGAGAAAAAAGCATGGTGTCTTCGGTTTTGTGTGCAGCTATTATTCATAACACGAAAAATGAATTGTAAAAAGCAGTTTCCTTTCAGAGTTGGTACTACTTCCTATATCATTCCCGATGAGATTATCCCGAATATAGAGTACCTGAAAGACAAGGTCGATGATGTCGAACTGGTTCTGTTCGAGTCGGACGAAATAAGCAACCTGCCTTCAGAAAGCGATATTGCAAGGCTCTCTGACATCGGCCAAAAGCATGAGCTTACCTATTCGATCCATCTGCCTCTGGATGTTTATCTCTGTAGTTTCGATCCCGCAATTCGTGAACGTTCGGTTGAGAAATGTCGCAGGATTATAGAGCTGACGGAGGTGTTACGGCCTTCTGCCTATGTTCTACACGCTGAAGCAGGACAAGGAATGGATGTCAATCAATTTTCAAAAGAGGAAAAAACGGCGTTTTCAGATAATTTCCATACTTCATTCGAAAAACTGTTATCTGCTGTTTCAGTGAAAGCATCGGAATTTTGCGTTGAAACCCTCAATTATCCAATGCAGCTTCTCGATAAAGTCATTTCGTCTTTCGATCTTTCCATAACACTCGATATTGGCCATCTCGAACTCTACGGCTACCCTGTTCAGGAGCATCTTGTCCGGTATCTGTCGCGGACACGGGTGGTGCATATGCATGGTATAAAAAACGGAAAGGATCATAACGGTCTGCAGCACATGCGAGCGGAAACGTTGAATCTGGTCATGCAGGCGCTACATGAAAATCGCGATCAGGCAAGGGTTTTTACCATGGAGATTTTTTCAGAAGATGATTTCAACACTTCCTGTGCCGAGTTGATGAAATACAGCACTTGATATCACTGTAGGTGATTTTCTCCATTTGTCAAGGATTTATCCGGCCTCGCTGTGTTTTTTTTCTCCGCCCCCATTTCCTTTTCGTGTAAAACAGCGGAAGTTGTTTCTTCTCTGACAGTGAAGTCGATACTGTAGAGGTAATCATCCTTAATGACTACCTTGTGCTTTACATCGGAAACGGATAACGTGTAATTTCCCGGCTGGAGTCCTTTTGTTCTGTAGTAGCCAAAGAGGTTTGTCACGGCATGATCGATAACGTTACCTTTTTCATCCATGACGGTTACTTTTCTGTTTTCGAGAGCGATTGACCGGGTATCGATAACTTGTCCGGCAATGGAATACTCGACATAAGCCGGTATGGTGATTTCGCTGACTGCTCCACTCATCACTTCGACATATGTTGTTTTGTTGGGTATGTTGAGTTCTAAAGGGAGGTTTTCAGCATCGACATCTACAGCATAGACTCCTGGTTTCAGATTCCCGACAAAAAAAGAGCCATCTACCTGGCGCTGGCTGAGCTTTTTCCCGTTCAACAGAATGTCGACGTTATTGATGTCGTCAGGTTTCAAGTTTGTTTCATTAATTATTTTCATTGACCCGGCAAGTCCACCACGGGTATGACTTATGGCGGTGCGATTGATGGGGTAGAAGCGTTTCCTCGACCGGCCAAGATCCCAGGTGAGGGCAAATGCAATGTATTGTCTCGCTTCAGGAGGGACGAAATTGGAAAAAGTGTCTTCAGTTTCAAGCCGTAAAGCGTTGTTCATATTGTAACTGTATTGCAGACTAAGTTCGAGACCGGCATTGACAAATTTATTCCATGCGATAGAGTAGCCTGTTTGGCTACCTGATGTTGATGCTCCGAGTCTGATCAGATTGAAGCGGTTTCCTTTTGGATACCAATCGAAGTAAAGGCTGCTTACATTGTTTCCTGTACTGAACGCATGTGAGTAGAGAGCTCTGCTCTGCAATGAGCGGCTGAAGTCATAATCGAGATCTGCTGCGATTATCTCATCTTCATAGGTGACGGAAATATCACTCCGTGAAGTCACATTCAGATTTGCTTCATATCGGTATTGTTCTTCGTCATTGGGAAGGGCTGACAACATGATGCTTGGCATAACATACCAGTAGGCTCCGGGTAGCAGGTATTTTTCTTCAGTCTCGTTTCCTGTTTTATTGTATCTGCCATACAAAAGCAAGTCGAAAGGCTCGATGATTCCTGTGCTGAAGCGCAAGGAGTGGTTTTTTTGTTTTTCTTTACCGTCTTTTGAATAATTTTCCTGATTTAACCGCCCGAAGTATGAAAGAGACCAATCCACTCCTTTTCCTTCAAGTCTGAAATCCGTTGCGTAACGGTCATTGGATCTTCCGCCGTAAAGAGCTATTCCCCAGTTACCGCCTATCGAGAGGACTGTTCCTGCAAAAGCTTCTCTGTTGATGTTTTCCGGGTTATACTGGATTCCTGCTTCGATGGTCATCCGGTTGTGAACGCCGTAGATAATGTGACCGAATCCGGTCCATGATGTGCTGTCGCTTTCATTTTGGTTCAGAGGGTTGCCAACTACCCCTCCACCAGCTCTAGCGAGGAGTTCTTTTGCCGGAAGCGTACGGTTCAAAATTGACATGGTATAGTCAATGATGGTCAAAGGCTTCTCCCGCAATGTTCTTTGAAAAATATAGACCTCGGTACGTCTCGGGTCGGAAGTCATCCTGACATTGGGAAAACGGAACCGGCCGTCAAGGCCGATTCGTTGTCTTGCGATAACAACACCTTCGATCCTGAGTTCGGCGATCGAGGCAGGGGGGGCGTTACCTTCAATGGTCCGTTGCTGTGTTCTGTCGAGGGAAAGGAATGCATCAGAGTCACTGTATCGTTCAAAATCCAGCTGATTGAGAATTGTCTGGTTGTTCCATCCTACCTGTATACCTGTAAAATCAAGGTCGTTTAGAAGAGAAAACGGATCGGATGACCCGGTTCCTGCTCTCAGGACCGAGTTGTTATTGTATGTGGTCCAGTGGTAACGAGAAGGTCGGATGCGTGTCGTGGGATCACCTTCGAATGTTATGTCCCAGACACCGCCGGCTAGTCTTCCTCCGGCTTCAACGAGCAAGTCTCTGCTTGTATTGTCGTTGAACTCATAGGAAACCTGGGGTTCGAATCTCAGAAAAGAGAGGGAACTGGAAGGTGCTTCAATATCAGGAGTGATAACCGGTTTCGCTGCTTTTTTTCTCGAAGGTTTACCGGAAGCCCAAGGGACATCGAGTGCAAGAGCGAATACCGACTGTACAAAGCGTCCTTTGACATAAAAAGATTTTTCCAGCTGATCGAACGATATGCATCGTGTGTCTTCAATGAGTTTCAGACTTTTCGGATCGTGTGAAAGTACTCCGAGAGTTGTTTGATAGGTGACTTTCCCGTTTTCCGCAGGTTGACCTTTGAGTTTTGTTTGCTGAAAGAAAAGGTCGAATGGAATCCAGTACGTATTCTGGTAGCGATAGCAAATGAGGGTGCCGGCAGTTTTCTTGTTGAAGAAAACTTCAACAAGAAGCGGTTCAGGCTGCCCTGATTCGGCAGCCTGAGCATAGTGTATCGCGCTATTACAGTACAGAACGGAAATAAGGAAAGAAAGCGCAGTGAGTCGCTTGATGAAAGCCATAGGCCGTTACCCTTTGCATCTGTCAGCGCGATACGGGATAGATCTTTTCAATCTTTTTATCTCCGAGTTCTCCGGAAACGGCAACAATATATGATCCCGACCTTGTGAGCGTGGGGAGCTGAGTTATGATTGTTCGGGTATTACCGGGAAGAACAGGAGTCTGATTCAACTGGCCGGATGCAACAAGACCGTCAGGATTTTTTTCGGGATTTTCAGCCTTTACGAACTTTTCTGCATTCTGGATTCCGGGGAAGTCATCTTTTTTCCATATGGAATAACTGCCTGTCAATCTGGTGTGAACGTTTCCACTGTTGGTGATCGCTGCTTTCAGTGAGTTGCCCGATTTATCGAAAGAGAACGATGTGAGCGTCGACGAACGTTTGACGGGATTTGCATTCGCATATACTCCGACACCCAGCTTGAAGAGAACTTCTACCGGTTTTTTTTCTTCATCTGCTGCGTTTTCCGCCATGGATTCTTCGATGAAATAGATGAGAGCCCTGTGTTCTCCGGGATCGGGTTTGACGGGAGGACGGACAGATAAACGAACAACCTGGCTTTTTCCTGGTTCAAGGGTAAACGCGGTCGGGTTGATTAGCATCCATTGGTCGAGGGACTGTTCGGTTGGCGGTAGAAGTTTGACTTCATTATTGTCGTCGAGGGTCCAGTTGTAAACCTCTACTTTTACTTTTGTCGGTGTTTTTTTCAGATTGAAAAGTCTGAGCGATTCGTTAACCGGTTCGGAACCGATCGAAAGTTCGAGCATCGAAGGAGATACTCCTATCTGGCCGGGAGGAGCTGCTTCTTGAGCGTGAACATTGGCTGCCATTGTGACCATGACAATGAGGAGTGCCGTGAGTAGATTTTTCATGATAGCGTTTAGATTGTTATGATTGTTATTTCGATGGTGCCGAAATATTTTCCGGATTTTTTTGCTCGGGAAATGTCCAGATCCAGGTCGACTCTGCCAAGGCATCGGATCTTTTTTTTGTTTTTTCTTTCACACTCGACGGGTTTTTCGGTAAGGTATGCTTTTATTATCGACGAGCTGTCATTCTTGTGTGAAAGGGCATTTTCAACCCCGCTTCTGCTGAGAATCCTGTATTCGACATCGAACGCTCTACCGCGTGAAAAACTATCGTTGTCGTCATCGTCATCATCGTCGTTGACGTTGAACTGGTAATACCACAACAGCACGTTTTTTCGGCTTATTCTCGTTGTGGTGTGGACTTGTTCAAGAAACAGTTCGGGGGTATCGACATCGCTGCTGTTCCATCTTACGTCAGCTTCGAATGGACTGAGCGATGTTGAGATGCCGCTTTTGGACAACCCGATTTCACTCAATGTTACCTTGTCAAGCTTCCTGTTTTTGTAAATCTTCAGATTGTCTGCAGAAAATGCAGGTCTTGCATGAGAGGTTGCCATTAAAAAAAAAGCGATTGTCACCAACAGAGTGTTTGTTTTTCGTATCTGGCAAGTGGACATTTGTGGATATCCCTAACCTTATATCGTCGAGGCAGTTATAGTATATTGCCCCCCGGCGTGGCTACCTGATCGGCTGGTTTTACTGAAATCGAGATCCAGCTCTATGCCTCCAAAGGTTGCAGAGCTTTTTGCAATACCACCAAGGTTGGTTTTTATCGAGCTGCCGCTGTTTTCTCCATCGTTGACCTTGACGTTTGACATACCGATTTTCGATTCACCGTTTGAAAGCTCATCTCCGCCAGATGGGATCGTTACGGTAACCTCTGCGTTGCCACTTTTTGAAAAACCTCTTACAGCCCAAACATTCGGCATTTTCACGGTTGTTTTCGTTCCATCGAGTTCGAGTTCGGCATCCATGAGATTGGCTGTCGAGAGCTCGTCTCCGGAAGCTGCGCCTTCCCATGATACCTCCATGGTATTGTCCCCCTGATCAAGAGCTTCCGATGTCGGGGTTTCGAAATTGAGGGTTAGGTTCGAGTAATAGTGCAGTACGATGAATTGAGGGACATTTGCAGTGACTTTGGCTGTACCGCTGCTCGATTGTTGTCCGCCGCCTACGACGGCATCTGCATTTTCGACAAAAAATGCAAAAATAAGAAGAAAAACCGCACAGGTTTTTCCTGAAAACGATAATAACGTCATAATGAATTGTTTAGGGGATTAAAGGACAGAAACAAAAGCACCTACGCTTAAATTTAAGAAAGATATTTCATGAGTGAAAACAGTTTTCTTCAAGTAACGTGTGCTGTGAAAATAACAGGTCGCTTTGGCTTTTCAGCTTGTTGACTGTAGGTGAACCGGCTGAAATGATAAAACAGACAAAGAGGTTCGGATTCCGGAATCAGATTGTTTCGGCAGTGATTTTATACTGGCCACCGGTGTGAAGGCCTGCTTTGGTTGTTTCGGAAAAGTTCAGTGTTATGCGGACATTGCCGATAGTTGCTTCTGAACTCGCTATTCCTTTGAGACTCGTGTTGATCGAGGTGCCGGAATGACCGGCATTATCCTCGATTTGAATATTGCCTTCACCTTCCTCGATGATAATTCTCGATGAACCTGAGGTGAGCACATTGTTGTTGAGTGATATCGAAACTTTCGCATTTCCAGAAGGGGAGAGGCCTCGGATAGCCCAGACATTCGGCAGTTGCAGGGAGACCCTGTCGGGTAAATCGATTTCCGTATTCTCGTCGGTAAGCTGATGCGTGCTTTCGGCCTCACCGTTCCATTCAACATCGAAATCGGCAGAGCCTCTGTCTTCTGCGGATGAAAACTCTTCAAAATTTAGGGTCAATCCCGAATAATAATGGAGGATAATCAGGTCGGGAAGAACGATGGAAATATTGGTGGTGCCTACGACGCTTTGTGATTTCGAGGGGCTTTCCGCTTCGGAGACCCGTGGATCGAGCAGAAAAATGCTCATACAGAAAGCAATGAATGTCAAGGCGTTTTTTGCCATCTCACTCGTTATGTTCCGGGGGGTTCGGGGGAACTCCAGAGGATACTTCGTATACTATCCTTTCTCTTACATTGTACTGAATTTCTGCTTGATCTCAAACTTTCCCATAATATCCGTTTCAACAGGCCGGTTTCTGAGCGTCAATAAATATAACGATTTTCAGCCCTTTTTATGGATTTTCAGGCAAGCGAAGCGCGACCAGGAAACCAATCTAATACCGCATCGAGTCTGATGTGATATTGCCGGATAGGACGTCATGCCCCTCTCTTGAAGTCATCCTCGGGCTTGACCCGTGGATCCATATGCATTCCTGTCGCTCAGCATGGATGCCGAATCGAGTGCGGCAGGACTCTTTTCTCCCGGTCATCCTCGGGCAAGCGAAGCGCGACTCGGGGATTCGTTGGTTTTTCTGTTGCTCAGTATGGATGCAGCATCAGGTGCGGCATGACTCCATTCTTCCGGTCATCTTCGGGCAAGCGAAGCGTGATTCTTGGATCCCTATGCATTTCTGTCGCTCAGTATGGATGCAGCATCGAGTGCGGTATGACTCATTTCTCTCAGTCATCCTCGGGCAAGCGAAGCGCGACCCGTGGATCCATCTTCTGTCGAGAGTATCTATGGGTGTCGCATCGAGTGCGGTATGATACTGTAGGTTGGAGAAGCGGTTTGAAAGAAACGTATTACTGCTGCTCATGGGATTCGGGTACGATAATATCGATTTCAAACAGAAAGTCTTTTTTAATGGTAAAGTCTTTTTCCGTTACATGGTCTGGTTCGCCTTCTTTTGTTGTCGTTACTTTTGCTGTATAGTTTCCTTGTCTCAGTCCATCGACACGGTAGTGACCGAACTGGTCGGTTCTCGTCCGCTTTACGGTTTTTCCCGATGAATCGACTATACTGACAGGTACATCTACAAGCATATGCTCCGAAGCTGTGCACACCATGCCTGCAGCACCATATTCCGTAAAAACAGGGATATTGACTTCAGTTACGGCTCCGCTTTGCACTTCAACCTTTATGTTCTGTCGCTCGACAACCATTTCAAGTGGAAGGTTTTCAGGATCGACCGAGACCGTGTATATACCCGGTCTGAGGTTTCCTACGAAAAAAGTGCCACCAATCTGGCGTTGCCCCAGTGTTCTGCCGTTTAACAATATTGAAACATCATTGATCGACGATTGGCTGACATTGGCATCAGTCATGATTTTCAAGGCTCCGGCCATACCTCCTCTTGTCTGACTGATAGCCGATCTGTTGATCGGGTAAAACCGTTTACCGGAGTATCCTAAATCCCAAGTGATGGAAAGACTGATGGTGTGGTTGTCGTAACTATCGGATAGAAATGGGCTGTCTTCTATGGACAATCCGCTGGCGTTGAACATGTTATCGTTATACGATAGAATTGCACTCAGTCCGGAATTAATTTCCTTGCTCCATGAACCGGAAAAACCGAATCTGCCATGCATATGTGATGCTCCAAGCTGGATACGGTCATTCCGGCTGTTTCCTGGATGCCAATTGAAATGAACGCTCGATGCATGTGTCTGGTTTTTCGGGGCAAAAGAGTGATAAAGCTGAAGCGTATTGGTGCCGTTTCTAAGATCATGGTTGATATTGGTGGATATTATCTTGTCTTCATAGCGAAACTGCATATCGGTATCGCGCCGTGCTCTCAAATACACTTCATAGCTATATTTTCCATCGTTGTCGTCTGGTATTATGGACAATCTGGTCCGAGGGAAAAGGTGCAGATATCCACCGGGTAGTAGGTGCTTGCTGGTTACCAGGTTATTTTCCTTGGTGTAGTTGCCGTATACAAAAGCATTCATCCAAGAAAATGGACGAGCCTGTAAACGGACTATATGCCGCTCCTTATGCTCTCTGGTATCATATCCAAATCCCTTTTCATTCCACTGTGAACGTTGGGAAACACGCCAATTCTTCCCATAGCCGAAGATCGAGATATCTGCACCAAAACGTCCGTTTGACTGTGCGCTGTAGAGTGAAGTGTTCCACCTGGAACCGACAGACATGATAAGTCCGAGAAGTTGATCGGTCGATTTCTCATATGGGTCGTACTGCATGCTGCCTTCGAGCGTTACACGTTCGTTCAGTCCATAAAGTATATGGGTGAATCCTGTGAGGGAAGTCGGCCCCGAATAGTCTTCATCGAGAGGATTGCCTGAGCGTCCTACGGCGCAATGAAAGAGCATTTCATGCCTTGCAAGACTCCTGTTCGCAGATGATTGGGTATAGTCGATGATGCGAAGAGGCTGTTCCAGGGTTGAATACTCATAAATATACACCTTGGTTATTCTCAGATCGGTCGTCATGCGGACATTGCTGAAAATGAATTTTCCGTCGAAGGAAATTCTTTGACGTGCAGCGATACGTCCGTCGAAACGCAGTTCGGCGATACCTCCGGGAGGACCTGTTCCTTCGATTGTCCGGCGCTGCGTTCGGTCTATATTCAACAAGGCATCGGAGTCACTGTAATGCATATCGTCGAGATTCTGTAAAATGTTGCGGTTGTTCCATGCGATCTGAACTCCGGTATACTCGGGATTTTCGACAAGATTGTATATCTGGCTTGTTCCGGTACCTATTCTGAGAACAGTGTTTTTACTGAGCGTTGTCCAGTGATATTGTGAAAGCGACAGTTTATCGTGCTTGTTTCCTGTTGTCACAATATCCCACATGCCCGGGCCTATTCTTCCTCCGGCTTCTAATTCTAGATAATGATCGGTATTGCTGTCTTGAAAGCTGTGGGAGATATCGGTTTCGAAGTGTAAAAATGAAAGTGATTTTCCCGGGGCTGAAATGTCTGGTGTTACCGAGATTTTTTTTTCTTTTTGTTTCGACGAAGTAACCGGCTTCCAGGGGATGAGGATTTTTACCGTATAAAGGTATTCGTTGAATAGCGGATGGACGTGGAAGCGTTCTTTCAGCATGGCAAATGAAATGCACTGCTTCCCTTCGAACTCCTGTAAAGTGCTGAGGTTGAAATGTATCGGACCGAGGCTTGTCATGAACTGCATGATCTGATCGTTTTCCGATACTGCTGGCAGATCGACATGTTTATGGAAAAGCTCGAAAGGAACCCAAAGGTCGTCATGGCTTTCGTAGCATATTTGAATACCTGCAGGTCGATCGTTGATGAATAAATCGACAACAACAGCTTGTTCTTCCGTAACAGCCGTAACAGTCTGTTGCTTTGAAGAAGGGGAGATGGATTCGTCAACTGCAAAGAGCGCAAGGGGAAACGATACCGTGTTCAGTGCCAGAAACGCAAGAAATGCCTTTACTATTTTACTGTTACAACCTGTTGCCAGCATTGAGGTCCGAGACTATTTCGCCAGCTTGAAAAGGTGTGTGCGGGGAGTGCCGGCGAGAGTGTCTTTTACGGCAACGATGTACGTTCCGCTTTTTTCCGGTTGAGGTAAAGGAGTTTCAACTGTTCGTCTTGTGCCCGGAAGAACAGGGAAGCTGTTGAGAATGCCTCTTCCGGCAAAGCCTTCTGGCTTTGTTTTTTCCTTGCTTTTCGAGAACAGATTGTCAAAATCGCTTTCTTGAGGGAGATTGTTTTCGTTCCACACAATGAATTGGCCTTTCAATCTGACATGGGTGTTGCCGGTGTTTTCGATATCTGCGGAAAGGGCGTGCTTATTGTAACGAAACGAGTGCAGAACTGCTTTTTTTTCCACCGGTTTCGACGTTGCATAGATTCCGACCCCGACGCGAAATCGGGTTTTTATGGTTTTTTGTGCAGTGGTATCCTTTGTCGAAGGGGCTTCTGAAAAATAAATGATTGCGCGATGCTCACCCGGATCTGGCTTTACTCTGGGCCGGATCGAAAACCGAACAGGTCTGCTCTGTTTCGCAGGAACTGTGAAGTGTAAGGGGTTTATTGTTATCCACTGATCAAGCGACTGCTTGCTTGGAGGTAATAGTTCGAGTTTGTTGTTTGCATTGATCGTCCAGTTGTGAACACTGACCTGTACGGTTACAGGCTCTTCCCTGAAATTGAAAAAACGGATTGTTTCGTTGACCGGTTTGGTTCCGAGTTGTATGTTTTCAAAAATGCTCGGTGACAATCCGATCTGTCCCTGCGGCAGATCTTCTGCATAGAGGAACGGGGGAATAAGTATTTTGAAAAAAATCAGTGAAGAGAAAAAGAATAACCTGTACATCATTATATATAACTTAATGTGGTGAAAATGGTGCCTCTGTATGTTCCTGAGCGTCTGGCATGAGAAATGTCGAACTTCAGGCGAACAGTTCCCCGGTAAATTCTGATGTCATCATCATCATCATCATCGTCATCGTCATAATAGCCGGAGACCCTGTTGACTTTTTTATCATTGACACTGATTTTTATCCATGAACCCGGATCCGAAACGTGGCTCATCTTTCCGCTATTGCCATATTGATCAACAATCGAGACGTTGAACGTGGGTGTGTGCCACCAATAGTCGTCGTCATCATCATAATAGATCAGTTGCCAAAGCCACTCCTGGTTTGATTGCGACTCGTTCGTCCAGCGTCTGAATGTTAATCTTCTGTATACCTTCTGAAGGTTGCCGGTTATGAGTCCAGCTTCTGTCACTGTTCCATCCCAGCGTATATCTGATGAAAAAACACCTTCATCGGCAATTTGCGCCGCTTGATTGTTTGGGAAGATGTTTTTTGGTTTCATTGCATCGAAGACGATGCTTCTTTTGAACGTGATTCTCGTGTGATGACCGTCACAAAAGGATTGTTTTGGGAAGAGAAAAAAAACGCTCAAAATTACGGCTGCCGGGAATAACGACAAGAGGTTCTCCGAAAAGAACCTCTTGAAAAAAACTGGGGTCATGATTACCATGAATTGATTGACAGAGGTAAAATATTAAATGGCTGTAGCTGTAATGGTGTATTCCGCACCTGCAGCGACATATTGACCTGAAGTATTTGCTGAAGCCAGATCCATGGTTAGACCGACGTTACCGATAGTTGCATTTTGTTTCGATAGACCGTCAAGATCTGCGGTTATCGAAGCACCAGGGCCAGCACCTTCAGTCGAGACCGTCAGGTTCGAGAGCTCTATCGAATCGGATTGAGTGTTTGCAAGCGAGGTGTTTCCCTGCGCGATGGAAACCGTTGCGGTGCCATTGCTGGAAATTCCACGGACCGCCCAGACTTTTGGTAGGGTTACATTGATTGTCGAGTTACCGTCAAGCTCATACGTCGGGGCATCTGATAGGCCGCTTCCTGCAAGCTCACCGGAGCCGTTGCTTGTCGTTCCACTCCATGAGGTGTTCCAGGAGCCAGCGCCTTCATTGACACCTGTCGAAATATCCGTGTTGAAAGAAAGAGAGACATCGGACAGGTAGTGCAGTATGATAATGTTGGGTAATGTGATCGAAATGCTTGTGTTTCCCGTTGCCGTTGTTCCTGATACAGTGGCATGGCTGACTTTACCGAAAGAGGTAAGCAGTAACGCCGCGAGAGCGACAATTGTAAATGTCTTTTTCGAGCTATGTTTCAAGAGATCCTCCCTGTTTTTTTGTTTTTTAATTGTTCACACATTTAAATGGTAAAATCATTTACTGCTTTTCGATGTATTATGTGTGCAAATACTGTGCCGTCTTTCTGCGTATGGGTGGGGTAGACATATGGTTTATATGAAGAGCGTGTGAATTTTCGGCTTTATGATATTTTTTTTTAAAAGCTTTGTGTTTTTTTTCGATTTGCTGTTTCTGGCTGATGTTGTGAATTTTGTGTGCGTGGGTTGGGATTTGTTGAGCTGTTATTTGCGTAAGACTGTTTCGTTTTGAGTCTGTTGTTGTTTCGTTTTGAGAAAAGGTCTCATTTCGGGGCGATGACTGTTGTGGAGTTTGTTCAGTCCAAGCTGTTATGCTATTCTCTTTTTGTTCAGGGGGTGGTTGTATCAAAGAGAGTATGAGTGAGAAGTTTTTTTCATTGTGATATAAAATTCGTTTCGATATGGCTGATGTTGTTTTTCTTACGGGCGGGGCGAGAAGCGGTAAAAGTTCATTTGCTCTTCAATGCGCAGAACGATATGCCAAAAAAGCGTTTCTCGCTACTGCCGAACCTTTTGATGACGAGATGGCTGCGCGCATCGATAAACATCGCGAAGAAAGAGGGGAGGAGTTTGAAACCCTTGAAGAGCCCATTGATATAGATATAGCCTTGAGCGCTATACCTCGATCGATCGATGTGGTGATCATAGACTGTTTGACCGTATGGGCAGGAAATCTATTGTATAAGCTCGAGTCGGATGAAAGAATAACGGAACATATCGATCGTTTGCTTGCCGTCTTGCAAAATCCTCCCTGTAATGTTATTCTCGTATCCAATGAAACGGGTATGGGGATTGTGCCGGAAAATGCCATGTCAAGGAAGTTCCGTGATATAGCGGGTACCATCAATCAGAAAGTGGCGGCTGTATCGACCGAGGCATGGCTGCTTTGTAGTGGTTTGCCGGTGAGGTTGAAGTAGGGTTCCTGGGTAATGGGGTTTAGGAAACAGGTGATGGGGAGGAGGTAGTAGGGAATGGAGGGCCACGGTGCTGCTCTATGAAGTCCCGACATAAATATACATGAGGCAGTCGCTATTCATTTTTATCTTATTACAAAAACGAACAGTGGGTTATATGTACGATCAGTTACAAAGTGTTCTCGGCAGTATCGAGCCGGTTGATAATTCATTGAGGAATGACGTTCAGGCTCATCTCGATGATCTTACGAAGCCAAAGGGGAGTCTTGGACGTCTGGAGGAGGTTGCGATGAAGTATGCCCTTGCAACAGGTTCCGATAGTCCGGTGCTGAAAAAGAAGAAAGTTTTTTGTTTTGCGGCGGATCATGGAGTAGCAGCGGAAGGAGTTTCTGCTTTTCCTGCTGAAGTGACTCCGCAGATGGTATATAACATGCTGAACGGAGGAGCGGCGATCAATGTCCTCGCTCGCCATGCAGGGGCTGAACTCGACGTGGTTGACATCGGTGTGGATCATGATTTTCCTGACCATCCTTTCTTGAGAAGGCACAAGGTTCGAAAAGCCTCGGCAAATATGGCAGAGGGAGCTGCAATGACTGTCGATGAGACTCTGAAAGCGGTCATGGTTGGCGTTGAGCTTGCAAAAGAGGCTTTTGCGGATGGGTGTCATCTGCTCGCAACAGGAGAAATGGGTATAGCCAATACCACATCCGCGACAGCTCTGTTCGCAGTGCTGCTCGATCTCCCTGTCGAATCCATCACCGGTCGTGGTACCGGAATTGACGACACGATGCTCCAGCATAAGATTTCGGTGATAAAACGTGCTATTGAAACCAACCGTGGATCACTTTCAACCCCTCTTGAAACACTTGCATCTCTTGGCGGATTCGAGATCGCCGGTATCTGTGGTCTTATTCTCGGAGCGGCATCGGTCGGGATACCTGTTGTTGTCGACGGGTTTATTTCGTCGGCCGGTGCCGTTGCGGCGATGAAGCTTTCGTGTCAGGTGAACGATTATCTTTTCTTCAGCCACTTGTCCAATGAACAGGGGCACAAAATCATAATGAAAAAACTCGGGGCCAGACCTATTCTCGATCTTGATCTTCGGCTTGGAGAAGGAACCGGAGCGGTGCTTGCCATGCAGGTTATCGAAGGGGCTATAAAGATATACGGTGAAATGGCTACCTTTAGCGCAGCTAACGTTTCAGAACACCAATAGGGTCTGCTATCAACTCTCATGAATGCATTTTTGCAACTCCAGAAAAAATACGCTGATGCCGACAGCCGCTTTTTCGAATCCGGCGGCTTCAGGGTCCATTACAAGATTTTCGGAAAAGGAGACCCTTTGATTGTTCTCCTTCATGGAAGTTTTCTCAGTATTCGTTCATGGCGTGATGTTGTCGTCCCTCTTTCGGAGAAGGCGACAGTGCTTGTTTTTGATCGGCCTGCTTTCGGATTGACATCACGTCCGGTCCCTTCTCCGGAAAACAATGTTCGTTACTCACCTGAAGCCCAAAGTGATCTGGTTGTGCGGCTCATTGAAGAGGTTGGTCACAAAAAGGCAATTCTTGTCGGTAATTCAACCGGAGGGACGCTGGCACTGCTTGTTGCCTTGCGGTATCCCGGTCACGTAGAAGGGCTTGTGCTTGCTGGGGCAATGGTGTATAGTGGATATGCCACCAGTGAAGTGCCGACTTTCCTGAAACCGCTGCTCACCGGAATGAGCCCTGTATTCTCAAGGATTATGAAGTTTCTGATAGCAAGGTTGTATGACAGAAATATTCGTGGTTTCTGGCATAACAAGGCTTTGTTGAGTGAAGAAACGCTGATCGCTTACAAAAAGGATCTTATGGTCGGGAACTGGTCGAGAGCTTTCTGGGAACTTTTTCTTGAAACGCATCATCTCGGTCTTGAAAAGAAACTCGGGAGCCTCGAGGTTCCCGCTTTGGTGATAACCGGAGAGCATGATCTGACCGTGAAGACAGAGGAAAGTCTCAGGTTGGCCGGCGAGATTCCCGGCGCGAAACTCGAGGTCATTCCCGACTGCGGTCACCTTCCTCAGGAAGAGACTCCCGAGTCGTTTGTCACTGCTGTCTTGTTGTTTCTACAAAAATCAATGAAGATATTTTGAGAGGTCTCGTAACGGCTTTACGTACACTGACAGTGCTGCCAATACCGGGAAAAGAGGCAGTTCGTTTCTGTTCTGCTCTCCACTGGTTTCCCGTTGTCGGCCTTTTACTGGGGCTTATCCAGGCTGGCGCAGGTTATCTTTCGATGGCTGCCGGTTGGAGTGAGTTTGCTGCGGCAGTAGTTCTGCTTGCAGGTGTTTTGTTGACAAGAGGGATTCATGTCGACGGTTTTGCCGATGTCGCCGACGGCTTTTTCGGAGGGGGAAATGTAGAGAGGCGTTTGCGCATTATGAAAGATCCTGCAGTTGGTTCGTTCGGTGCTCTCTCGCTTGTCCTTCTTTTCATTTTCAAATGGGTTGTTCTTGTCAAACTTATTTCTCTTGGTCTATACGATTGGATTGTATCCGGAGTTGTACTGGCTCGTCTTTCGCAGGTATTACTTGCTTCATCGCTTCCATATGCTCGCAGTGAAGGTGGAACAGCCTCCGGCTTCGTTGACGGCGCCGGTCCACTGCACCTGGTTTCATCCGTATCCATTTCTTTCATCATTCTCTTTGTTCTCTTCAACGGTATTTTTTTGCCTTTTGGCTTTGCGCTACTTGCCGCATCGGTGAGTGTCGCTTTCAGCGGTTTTCTCAGTCTTAAAAAAATTGAAGGTGTCACTGGTGATGTTCTCGGTGCTTCGAGCGAACTCACCGAAGCGTTGGTGTGGGGAGCGGGTGCTGTTTTTTTTATGTCTCTTTGTTGATTTCTGGGATTATAACGATTGGACAATTCTCAATAAAAGTTTACTGACGGAGGTTTGCTTATGTGGGGCGGTAGCCATCGAGCATCGACAAAAAAGGCTGTAGAGCTGTTTCATGAAATTTTCAACGGCATAAAAGAGAGGACTATAGGGAGTGACCCTCTCATCAATCGTATAGTGTCGGGATCTGCGGCAACCGATACAATGCGTGACCTCGAGTTTGTTGATGTCGATCTCGGCCGGGATAATCCTCATAGTACTGATTTACTCGAAGACAGTGACGAAGGGCATTATTCAGAAGGTGGAAAAAATCTTACGGCATTCAATCATTTCATCGATATAAAAAAAGGGCCCGGACGTTTCGATGACTACGACGGGTATAGCTATAAAAGAGGATCGGCAAGCTCCGAGGAGTTTCAGGATGCAAGCGATGCTATTGAGATCGAGGATGTCGAAACGTTTTTTGGGGAAATCCTTTCACGTATCAGTGGAATGAAAATCGATGAGGGGTTGAACTGGTGGCTCAACGATGAATATGTTCATGCTTCATGTCACAAATGGTATAGAAACTGTTCTCCATCTCTAGATCGGTACTCGTTTCCTGAAGATAAGGGGATTTATCGAAACGTCAAGAGTGAACTGAAAGCAAGATTTCCATTGGCCGACTGTATGGGTGAGTCGGGCAAAGGTATTCCTTACAGTGTGTTTATGCCTGTCGATAATCTCGCTCATTATTGGTACGGCTATGCAATTCGTTCCGGAAGCTTTGATGCATTCAGCAATGTCCTCCATGCCATTCAGGATGCAACCGTACCTCATCATACTGCAGGGTATATGGGTAACTGGCATACAGAGTACGAGAGAGACCTGAATGGTGCTATTGATGAAATTTTGGCGGATACTGCTTTCAAGAGTGATGTTTTACGTATGGTCGATGCATGGAACCGTGAAGATGTTTCTCCTCCTACGAAACTTGAACACGAAGACTGGCAACGGGTTCCTGCAAAGAACTGGAGAATCGATCGTCTGGTTACCTGGAACGCTTTACATGCTTTCAAGGCGTATGAGGATCGTTATCAGCGGTTTAAAAACGGTTATACTCCTGATTGGAACAGCATAAAAGAGTTGACTGCGATTGCCGTTGCAATGAGTGTTCTTGCCATGATAAAGATAACCGAAGAGAGGGGTGGACCTGTCTTTACCTACATTGCCAATATTCGTACAAAAGAATTGCACTTTCCTGATTGCCGGCAGTTGACGAAAATGAATGAATCCAACAAGGCTTTCTACCCCCTATATGAGCTGGCGGTTAGAGAAAATCCGGCATACGACGGCTGCTATTATTGCATGAGACGCAAGCATACCGATTAAACGGTACTCTAATCGCTTTTTTTGTGATTTTGGCTTTTCCTGTTGCGATATAACGGGCATATGCTTATAATTATCTTTGTCGTACATCTCCCCTGGCAAGGTGTATCATGCGTTCTTGTTTTTCAATTAAAATAGTGCATATTCATACGGGAATATATGAGGTGGAGATAAGTAACACTAACCAGGATAAAAGAAACAAGAGTTATGCATAACACCATGATTATCACTTCCGGTGGCGGCAAAAAAGTGAACGCTGCATATCGTGGCTTTACGATTGAAACCGATCAGTCCGAGAGAAATGGAGGAGAAGGAACGGCGCCAGAACCGTTCATGCTGTTTCTCGCTTCGATAGGAACATGTGCCGGCATTTATGTTTATTCATTCTGTGAGCAGAGAAACATACCTACGGATGACATTCGAATTGTGCAGAAGCAACATAAAAAGGAGGACGGCAAAGGTATCGGGAAAATCTCTTTGGAAATTCAGGTTCCGGAAGTTTTTCCCCGGAAATATCACGATGCTCTGGTAAAGGCGGCAAATCTCTGTGCGGTGAAAAAGCACATTCAGGAAGCTCCGGAATTTGAAGTAGTGACTAGTGTAGTCGATGAGTAATATTCTTCAACCTTATAAATCAATAGTGACGATATGAGCAACAATGCAGTGACGGCTACAGAGGAGAAAAGCCTTCGGTTGCAAAATTTCCATATAACGTTTTTTGCTATCGTACTCGGCATGGCGGGTTTTTCTCTTGCAGTTCAAAAAGTAGGAGGACACGGTGGAGACGGAATTCTTCCTGTTCTCGAAACACCGGCAACGATACTGGTGTATATAACAATCGCCCTTTTTGTGCTGGTGGGGCTGATTTATGCGGCCAAGTTGGTGCGGCATCCCGATACTCTCGGTAAGGAGTTCAATCATCCGGTAAAAATCAACTTTTTTCCTCTGGTTGCGAAAATATTCCTTGTGCTGAGCGTTGCGTATCTCGATCGTGACATGCAGGTATCCTACTACCTCTGGATTACGGGAGCGATCCTGCAGTTTATCGCTTCAATCGTTATTATTTCCATTTGGATCAGGCATACCCACTTCAAGATTGAGCATATGACTCCAGGATGGTTCATCCCCATAGTTGGTTCACTTATCGTTCCTATTGCCGGTGTTCCGCATGGTTTTGTCGAGATATCATGGTTCTTTTTCTCTGTTGGGCTGGTTTTTTGGATCGCATTGTTTACTATCGTGATGTATAGAATGATTTTCCATCCACCGATTCCTGACAGATTGTTGCCCACGTTATTCATTTTGTTCGCTCCACCTGCTATCGCTTTTATAGCCTATATAAAGCTTGCCGGACTTGCCGGACATGATGCGGGACTCGACGGATTTTCAAGGGTATTGTACTACTTTTCACTCTTCATGTTCATTCTGATTCTTTTCAAGGTTCAGATTCTCGCGAAAATCAATTTCTTTCTTTCATGGTGGGCATATTCCTTTCCACTTGCAGCAAAGACGCTTGCGACAGTGGTCATGTTTCATATGACGCATAGTGTATTTTACAAGAATCTTGTATTGTTCGAACTCGCGGTTTTGGCTTTGGTTATTCTGATACTGATCGTTGTGACAGCCAATGCGATTTCAAAAGCGGAAATTTGTGTAGAGGATTGAGGTTCAGCGAGAGTATGCGTTACAACCGGCATGTTCTCAAAACAGCCGGTTGTTGTTATATTTCCTCGTTTGATTCGAAGTGTCATCGAAAGTTCAAAGGAGAAAAAACCTGTTATGGTTGCAATGTTGAGACGCCAAGGGGCAGGGCGGCCGAAAAGTTGTCGAAGAGTGGAGGATGTACCGAGAGTTCGGTGCTTCAAGCCACAAAATACCCCTAGAAGCCGGCTCGAAGAAGTTATCGTTACCGTCGATGAGCTCGAGGCAATCAGGTTGGCGGATCTCGAGAGGCTTTATCAGGCAGAGGCTGCAGAAAAAATGCATGTGTCCCGTCAGACGTTTGGACGCATTCTCGAGTCTGCGCATAAAAAGGTTGCCGAAGCTTTTGTGTACGGGAAGTCAATCATATTTGAAGGAGGTGTTTTTATGAAGAGTGAAGAAACCAGTGGTACGGAAAAGGAGTTGTGTGTGTGTCCGAAATGCGGATACGAGGCAGAACACAATCCAGGTGTTCCTTGCCGTTCAATGAAATGCTCCGAGTGTGGAGCGACAATGATAAGAAAAGGGGGGTGCGGTGTTGGCCGAAGAGAAGGTAAAGGGCATTGATCGTCTGTATCGCTGGGTAATGTCAGCGGGTTTGTTGTTTATGGTTGGGGGATGTGCCCCGGATGGTGGAAACATGGGAGGGGAGAGGATGACTGAAGCACGTGCTGTTCCTCCTGAATCTCTGTATGTGGCTTATGAAGGGGGAAAGTTCGGTTACATCGATCCTGACGGAGAGATGGTGATAGAGCCATATTATGACATCGCTTATGTTTTTCGAGATGGTCTCGCTCCGGTAAGAGTCGACGGAAAGTGGGGTTATATAGACTCGACTGGCAGCTATGTCATCGAACCGGAATACCTGAAGATAACACCTTTCAAAAAAGGATTCGCAAGGGTTCACGTCAATGGTAAACAGGTCTACATTGAAAAAAGTGGTGCACGGATAGGAACCCAGGCATATGATTTCGGTTATCATTTTTCCGAAGGGTTGGCTTTCGTGATGATTGACGGTAAATACGGTGCCATAGATACAACGGGGCGCATGGTGATCGAACCGGAATACGAGCTGGGTTATTTTTTTGCCCATGGTCTGGGTTTGGTCAGGAAAGATGGCAAATGGGGATATATTGACAAAGCCAACAGGTTTGTTGTACCCCCTGTATACGAGGAGGCTGACAGCTTTTGGGGGACCCGGGCGAAAGTCAAGGTCGGTACCAAGTGGGGCTTTATCGACACGACCGGCGCAATGGTTATAAAACCCCGATACGATGACGCATGGAGTTTTATCGAAAGCCGCGCCAGAGTTAAATCAGGAGGGAAGTGGGGCTTTATCGATACAACAGGCACCAGTATTGTAAACTGTCGTTATGACACCGCTGAAAACTTTTCCGGTGGATATGCCCGTGTTGCGATGGGCGCCAAGTGGGGCTTCATCGATAAAAGCGGTAAAGAGATCGTTCCTTTGGAATACAGGGAAGTCAAACCGTTCTGTTGTGGGCTGGCACCTGTTAGAAAAACAACGAAATGGGGATACGTCGACACTTCGGGCGTGATGGTTATCGAACCACGTTTCAGTCGTGCAGAGAGTTTTCACAAGGGTCTCGCAAAGGTTACATTCAAAGGCACTGAAGCGTATATCGATCCTGCCGGCAAGATTGTATGGAGTGAAAAACAAATGTGAACACCGTAAACGGCCAAGGAGAGATGATGAACGTTGCAGGAAAGAAAAACATTGTTGTCGGAACGGCTTATTTTGTTCTGACGCTCGGGCTTGGAATGTTTTTGATGAAGATGTTGCAGGGACAGGACCCACTTTGGATGGATAGTCCTGTTCGAAAAATGCTTGCAGGAGTGCATTTACACGGTAGTTTGGAAGCGTTGATCAATATCTTGTTTGGTTACCTGATTTATCGATTCGGTGCACGTATGCCACTTGTCTCGAATATAGCATCCTGGCTTCTGATCGGAGGTTTGCTGCATTCAGGTTCGGCATATCTTGCCGGAATAGGCATGACAGCGGTAAAAACTGTTGCTCCTTTCGGTGCAGTTTCGCTTATTGCAGGGATTGTTTTAATGCTACCGGTCCTGGTGAAAGGTGTAGACTCTGAATATAGTGACTCTGCTTGATTTTGGCTTGTTTCGTCAGCCTCGTGTTTTTTTCGGTGAAGGGAAGCTGTTTCAACTTCCGGTTCTGATCGGCGAATTTGGAAAAAAGGTTCTCCTTGTAACCGGTGCGAAGTCTTTCCGGCAGTCGGAGGGTTTTTCTCTATTACTCGAGCGTTTGTGCTCGGATTCCTTTTTGTTCCGCCAGTATACTGTTTCCGGAGAGCCTTCACCTGAAATTATCGATCAAGCCGTTACGGAGTATGGAAATACAGGTATCGATGTTGTCGTAGCGATAGGTGGCGGAAGTGTGATCGATGCTGGAAAGGCAATATCGGCAATGCTTCTGAAAAAAGAACCTGTAGAACTGTACATCGAGGGATTACCCGGTTACAGAGTTCATGATGGTTCGAAAGTGCCGTTTATTGCCGTTCCGACAACTTCAGGTACCGGTAGCGAAGCAACCAACAATGCCGTTATCAGCAAAGTTGGCCGAAATGGTTACAAACGTTCTCTCCGTCATCCTGCTTTTATTCCCGAAGCTGTTCTTATCGATCCCGTGCTCATGCTCGACATGCCATGCTGGCTGACCGTTTCTTCCGGCATGGATGCATTGACACAGCTGATTGAAGCTTTTGTATCACCTTTTGGATCACCTTATGTCGATGCGGTTGCTCTCAGCGGACTCGAATATTTTTCGGAATCATTTATCCAGGTCAGCCAGGCAGAAACAAGGGATATTGAAGCTCGGTCCAAAATGGCCTATGCTGCATTGATGTCGGGAATCGCTCTCGTCAATGCCGGACTGGGTATTGTTCATGGATTTGCATCTTCGATTGGCGGTCACATTGACATACCTCATGGTGTGCTTTGTGCGACACTGCTTGGTGCGGCAACCATGGAAAATATGGTTCAGCTTCGTGAAAGGGGGGGCGATACCGGTCGGTTTCTTGTAAAGTACGCTCAGGTAGGGAGAGTGCTCTGCGCCGATTTTTCAATGGATGATGAAGAAAGCTGCCATGCACTGTTGAAAAAACTGGATGATTGGGAAAATGAATTGAATTTTCCGAAACTTGGAGCGTTCGGTTTTCAAGAGAAAGATATTGATGGTATTGTTTCGTGCACGCGTTGCAAAAGCAATCCTGTTGAACTGAGTGACGAGAGTATGAAAAAAATACTGAAGCAGCGCTTATAATGAAGATCATGGGAAGAAAAACCACGGCTGTTGTCTGTTTGCTGACCATATTCCTCCTTGGCGGCTGTTCGCAGAAATTTCAGCGGGGTGTCAAGGACTTTCAGTCAAAATGGGTTGGTTTGGAGCGGAAAGTGACTGTGTACTCGGCATCGGGAGAACCGGTCAAAATCTATGAGGGAAGGATCGATATCGAGCCTACCGAATACGGGAACAAGATAAAATTTGCGCACGACGGCAACATGGTGCTCATATTCAACATGGGGGTTGTCGTTGAGGAAATGGAATGACTCGTTCTTTCAGGAGATTTCGTTCATGTTACGTGTTTCCCACCAATCACTGCCGTAGTTGTAGAAAAGTTCTTCGCCTTTTCGTATATCGCGCAGAGCGTAGATGATGAGTTCAGGGCCGAGAGGTGTTTCATCACGATAGTAAGCGACATTCGGGAAAGATGAGTGGTTGAAAAGCATTCCGTTACCCATAGCGACCAATCTTGTTTTCTCGTTTTCTCCGTAAAAAACATAGTTCAGCAGCTCTCCTCCGATGTCTTTCTCATCGAGTTCGATGACCGGGCAGTGCTCCAGGATCTCTCCGTTCTCTATGTTGCGATTTGCAAAAGCACCTCGACCGATTATGTTCGACTGGCCTATTCGAACTGGTGTTTCATAGCAGTTTTCAGTGGTGGGTTCGATTTTTTTCCCGATCAGGATGCCCCCGGCAATGCCGGTCATGAATGTAATGATGAACAAGGCGAAAAAAGATGGTTCCATAGCGTTACTCCCGATTGTTGTTTGCCGTGTCAGAGTATAAAAAAACAATAATCGGGGCTATATGGAAACGCTCTTTATGTTTAAACGATTCTTTCCGGGTCACTTGTATCCGGCAGTTTTCCCTGGTAGCCAAAAAAGAACTGTAGTAGGCCGACAAGCGCACCGGACTGTTTGCGAACGTACCACTGATCGGCGGCTCTTCTGTTTCCAAGTGCGTAGGACGGGTAAGGGTGAATGGTGTCGGATATCTGTCGAAGGGTGATTCCATTGCGCATTGCGAGTGCAAACTCGCTAATCAAATCGCCGGCATGAACTCCCAGAATGTCGACCCCGAAAATTTTACCGTCGAAACCAGCTGCATAAACCCTAATCCACCCTTCCGTTTCGCTTTCAGTGATAGCTCTGTCAATTTTACTGAAAGGAAATCGATACAGTTCATAACCGACGTGTTTATTTTGCAGTGTCTCTTCTGTTTCACCGACATGCGCCATTTCAGGCTCCGTATAGGTACACCAGGGAACGTTCCGGTCGTCTGTTCGCATCGGAAGGTGGGTCAGCATTTTACTTGCAGCGACTTTAGCCATGTGTTCGGCCATATGGGTGAACTGCAGGCCTCCGGCAACGTCTCCACAGGCATAGATATGATGGCGGGATGTTTGGCAACTTTCGTTGACGACGATACCACGTTTATGTGTATCCACCCCGGCTACTTCCAGGTTCAGTGTTTCGATATTCGCCTGCCTTCCGGATGCGACAAGAAGCGCATCTCCATCAACAGTAAAGGAGCTTCCGTCTTTTTTATCCTCTGCAGTCACTAGAATGCCGCCATTCTTTTGCTCTACTTTTTTAACTGTGGTATTCAGTTTGAAGGTAATACCTTCACCGGTCAACATATCTTGAAGAATTGCCGTTAGTCCGGGATGGTCTTTGGGGAGAATTCTGTCGTTGAAATCAAAAATAGTGACATCGGAACCGAGCCTTGCAAATGCCTGACCCATCTCTGTCCCAATTGGCCCGGCACCTATGACCAGAAGTTTTTTCGGCTGTTTTTTTTGTGAAAAAATGGTTTCGTTTGTCAAGAAGGGAACCGTTTCAAGGCCTTCAATAGGGGGGATAACCGGTCTGCTTCCTGTAGCGATCACTATGTTTTTAGCACGTAGAGCCTGAGGGCTCATACCGTCTTTTGTTATGATGATCGTATGTTCATTCGAAAAACTTCCCTGGCCTTCTACAACCGTAATGCCCATTTTTTCATAAATATCAGGCGAATCGGCTTCATGATAAACGTTTTGCTGTACTGTATGGACCCGTTTCATGACCGCTTCGAAGTCGATAGTCAGGTTGTCGGTTGTGATACCATACTTCCCCGCTTGGCGAACGGTTTGAGCTACTTTTGCAGATTTAAGAAGCGTCTTACTCGGAATGCAGCCGTACCAGGTGCAGTCCCCCCCCAGTTTTTTCTCTTCGATCATGGCGGTTTTCGCACCTAACGAAGCTGAAACTCCAGCAGCGGTCAAACCTGCTGCACCTCCACCGATAACGATGACGTCGTAATCGAAATTCATCTGCTCCCTCCTGTTTGTGAAATCTGTTTGCTGATTTTTCTTATCGTTGACCACGCTCCCAAACCGACGAGAAGGACAATAAAAAGATAAACCCATACTGGTACGTTTCTACCTGCAATGATGAGGTAGAGATAAGCTGAAATAAAAAAGAATCCGGTAAGGAGTGCTGGCAGCACAGCCGGTTTTTTTTGCTTCAAGTTTTTGACGAGCCACGCGAGCGAAAGCGTGAAAAAAGGTATTGCGCCGACATATATCGCTCCAAATATAAACGGATTGACACCGTAGTCGGCGCCAAGTCCCATGAACCATGTATAGAGAGCATCGAAGTCCATAGCGCTATTATTTTGAGTAAAGGGGATGCCGTTTTCTTGATAACGTTATCACTCCGTCAGTTCGTTCCATGGAAAAGAGGAGGTGAATTGCCTATCTGTTCACCTGACGTTATACCCGTGAGCGCCGAGAAGATTTCTTTTCCTTTTTTCGAGGCAGGAGAGGAGAGATGGATTTTTCTGTTGTTGCCTCGATATCTGTTTTTCAAGAATCATGTTGATCAGCTTGGTTTTTTCGAATTCATTATCGATGATTCGAATCGACATCGTTGTTATCGATTTTTCGCTCTTGCGGCATCAATGGCAGAAAAACCGAAATCGATGTTCCTTTCCCTTTTTGACTTTCGACAGTTATCTCTCCATTATGTCCCTGAGTGATTCCATAAACAACTGAAAGCCCCAGTCCTGTTCCTTTCCCTACTTCTTTTGTTGTGTAGAACGGGTCGAACATTTTGTCAATTTCGTCTTTTGTCATACCTCTTCCTGTATCGTTGACCGTAATTATTGCGTATTGCCGATTCTCACTGAGATTTTTGTGGCTGGCAGCCATGAATTTTTCAATGTTTGTTTTCTTGAGGGCAACGGTAAGTATTCTGGGTTCTTTTTCCATTGCCTGCCATGCATTTGTACAAAGATTCATGATGATTTGCTGGATCTGTGATGCATCGCACATGATCGTATCGTCAAAGTCTTCTATCAGTTTTTCTATCTTGACGTTACTTGGGATGGAATGTGTCAGGAAATCAAGTGATTCTATGATGAGGGGTTGAAGTTTCTGCGGCAGGAGGTTTTTTGGTTCCTGTCTGCTGAAGGTAAGAATTTGCTGGACAAGTTTTTTTGCCTGCTTTGCGGCTTTCAGAACAGCTTGAAGATCTTGAACAGCGTCACTTTCCGGGGGTAGATTATGGATTGCGATTTCGGTAAATCCGATGATCGGAGTCAATATGTTGTTGAAGTCATGGGCAATACCTCCTGAAAGTGTTCCGAGAGTTTCGAGTTTATGACTGTTGTGAAGCTGATGCTCGAGCTTTCTTTGTTGTTCCTCGGCTTTTTTTTGTTCGGAAAGATCTATTGAAATACCTATGATGCCCTCGGTTTCACCCTGCTTGTTGAATAGCGGGAATTTGCTGGTGAGGACCGGAATACAAGTTCCATCCGGTAAAATCATCTCTTCCTCCATATTGATGATCGGCCGTTTGGTTTCCAGAACAGTTGTATCATTAAAACGGTAGGTGTTTGCTGTTCCTTGAGGAAAAATATCATAGTCGGTTTTTCCTATCGTCTGTTCAGGGGGAAAGATGTTGTGTTGCTCGAGTGCATAACGGTTGATGAACGTGTAATGGAGTTCTCTATCTTTCATGAAGATATAGGCCGGAACCGATCCAGAGACGGTTTCCAGCATAACGGTTTTTTCCAGTAGTTCAGATTCTGTCTTTTTTCGGATGGTGATATCGCGGAAAATACTGTATATGACATTACGTTCGTCGAGCTTCATTTTGTGACTGATGATTTCAACCGGGATTGTATGACCGTCTTTATGCAGCACAGCGGATTCAATCGGTATGCTTGTTCTGAATTTCCAGGATTCGTTTTCACGTTCGGAGAAGGATTCAGAGATGATTTTCTGCTGGTGTTCCGGAAGCAGGGCGGTTATGTGCCTTCCGATCAGTTTTTCTTTTGTCAGTCCGGTCAATAGTGACGCTTTCTTGTTTGCTTTCGTAATGATGCCGCTGGATGCATCGGCAAGAAAAATAGCGTCAGGCGATCCTTCGAAAAGAGAGCGAAAACGTGCTTCGTTTTCTTTGAGAACATTTTGGTAACGAACCTGATTCGTGATATCGATGCTTGATACACCAAGCATCGATGGGGATTTGTTTTCAGAAGGTATAGGGAAGATGACACTGTGAAAAAATCGTTCATGATTGTTGATCTGGATGTTGTCCCTTACCATGATTGGGGCATTTGTTGCAATGACCTTTTCGATTCTTTTCAAAAATATCCTCACAAGTTTTGGGGGCAGGAAGTCTGAAAAGTTTTTTCCGATAATTTCTTCTTTCTGCATCTTGAGAAATTCTGCCGTTGCGTTGTTGACCATGAGGTATTTGCCATCAGCTGAACAGATTGTGATCAAGGTGGGAGAGTGATCATAGAAGGCATGTATTTCTGCTGCAAGTTTTTCGAGATTTTTGTGCGACTGGCGGCTGCGTTCTATCCTTATTGTCAGTAGTAACGTTCCGGCAAAAAGAATCAAGCCGGTGAAGAGCGGAAGCGTTACATAGTCGAGTTTTGCCGGTAGTACGGTTTTTAGTTTGTTTTCAGGGATAAAGGAAACCATATACCAATGGGAAATACCCGAATCGATGAAAGCGTTTTCCGGGAAGGGATGGATTTTCTTGAATGAGAAAAGCCCTCTTTGAGTGTGAATTTGGCCGTTTTCGGTACCGATGATTCGTATCCATTCATCGGGATAGTGCGTTGCGAAAGTGACTGCCTTTTCTGTTTCCGGGAACATGAAGCCCCAATTGTTGTCGTCCGGAGCTCCAGCCAAAAAAAAGCCTTCACCGTTCAATAGCATCAGCTTGTTGTGTCGGGTGGATAGATGAAAACCGAGGGATTCGACAAGCGGTTTACCAAGAAGGTTGATGATCGCGGAACCGCATTTATTACCATTTGAATCAAAAGCTGATCTGGCAAAGCGGAGTGTTGGTTTATGTGGCCGTTCGATGTTCTTGTGTTCGATATTCAGGTCGAAAGGGGATATGTATACATCGTTTTCTTCCAACGTTTGTATCGCCTTGAAATAATATCGATGTTTTTTTTCCTGGAGTTGTGATTCCTTGACAGCATAGGCTCTTTTTATGGGATCATAATTGACGCGGATTACTTCTTTTCCGCTGTTGTCAAGAAAGCGAAGTTGATCATAATTGGTTTTGGCATTGCTGAGAGACGTCAGGGTTTTTTTTAATCTTTCGGCAGCTGTTCCATGGGAATTTTCAAGAACATTGGGAACTTCGGGTAGTGAAGCGATGAAATGCAGGTCCTGGATAGTGTCTTCAATCATCTCTGCCAGGCATTGTTCCTTATCGAGCATGTTTTTTTCAGAAGTATCTCGTACTTCATTCATATTGCGTGACAGGTCGCTTTTGTAGATGTAGATGCTCATCCAGACTGTCACAGCAATTATTGGCAGAAAAATGAGTGCCGATTGAAGCAGTACTCTGGGGCGTTTGAGCTCCTTGGGCAAAATCGTTTTCATGGCTTCGGGGGTAAGGCCACAGTTTTTTTGTTAAATATTTGTTTACTGAAGGAAAGCTGATCCGATGCATTTATCCCCTGGGTCTTTTTCCATGAAATTCGCTGGGTTTTCTCATCGCTCGCCTGATTCCTGAAAGGAGACCGGCAAACAGTCGGAACACGATGACGATACCAACAGTTATACAGAAAAAGACTATGGGGAAGTGCTTTTTTGCATCAAAGATACTTTGTTTGATGCGGCATTACATTCCCATTTTATTCAACCATATACGGTATAGAATACTTCAAAACTCTTGTTGTTTCCTTTCTTTTTTTACAATGTACAGGACTTTTATAAAAGGGTAAAAACATCTGTCAGAATAGTATGACGTAAGTTGTTTCTTCGTTTATCGTTTGGTGTATGAATTGAGAGATTTCAAGAGAGGCTTGTCATTTATTGTGAAGAAGATGCCTGAAAGAATTCGATTTTTCGACAAAACGAACAAACCCTGAGTTGTGTGTTCGATGTATATTACATTATGAAAATCGATGGAATAGGGCTTGTAACGAAAGAAAAGCGATTTACATAGTATGGCGTATAATCGGAGTTATTCGGGTGATGCAGTGCTTCATTTGGACACGGTCAGCAAGGTCTATACGATGGGGGAAGTTCAGGTTGAGGCATTGAAACATGTCACTGTAGACTTTTTCGAAGGTGAACTTGTTGTGCTTCTCGGTAGTTCAGGCAGCGGCAAGTCTACTCTTTTGAATATCATCGGTGGACTCGATGTGCCTTCGCAAGGAGATCTTTTTTTTCGCGGGAAAGAATTGACTGCTGCAACAGAAGAGGATTTGACTGGTTATCGTAGAGAGTCCATCGGCTTTGTTTTTCAGTTCTACAATCTTATTTCAAGCCTCACCGCACTTGAAAACGTTCAGCTTGTGACCGAGATATCTTCCAATCCCATGTCGGCTGAGGAGGCACTGAGACTCGTGAATCTTTCAGAACGGATGAATCATTTTCCGGCACAGCTATCGGGAGGTGAACAGCAGCGGGTAGCCATTGCTCGTGCGGTTGCAAAACGTCCCGAACTGTTGCTTTGTGATGAACCCACAGGGGCTCTGGATTATGAAACGGGTAAGCTTGTTCTGGAAGTGATACGGAAAGTAAATGAACAGCTGGGAACAACGACACTTGTGATTACACACAATGTTTCGATCGCTTCCATGGCTGACAGGGTGGTTCATATGCGCAGCGGTGAAATAACGGAGATAGAGCGTAATGAGAAAAAACTGTCACCTTCTGAACTGAGCTGGTAAAAAAAGATGAAGCAACTGAACCGGAAACTGTTGCGAGAGCTGCTTCGAATGAAGAGCCAGATGTTTGCCGTGGCTGCAGTCGTTGCATGTGGCATTTCTGTATTCGTTTCCATGAGCAGTGTAGAGTACTCTTTAAAGGCGACGAGGTTACAATATTACAGCGAATACCGTTTTGCCGATATTTTCATGCAGGCAAAGCGAGCTCCCGAGGCTATGCTGGAAAGTGTGAGGAGAATTCGCGGAGTTGCAGCGGTCAGATCTCGCATTGTAGCCAGTGTGACGCTCGATGTGCCGGGGCTGAACGAACCGGCGAGTGGAAAACTCGTGTCGATGCCTGATAGGCGGAGACCGGTTCTCAATGATGTCTTCCTCAGAGAGGGGCGTTATATCGAGCCTGGACATCCAGAAGAAGTCATTGCCAGTGAAACCTTCATGACTGCAAATGGACTGAGGCTAGGAGATCATGTTGGTGCGGTTATCAATGGCCGTTGGAAAGAGTTGGTCATTGTCGGGAAAGGTCTTTCTCCGGAATATATCTATGAGGTGCCTCCCGGCGCTTTTTTCCCGGATAATCGGCGCTTCGGGGTATTCTGGATGAGTCGCGATGCTTTGGAATCCGCGCTTGACATGTCGGGAGCGTTCAATGACCTTTCAATCACCCTTGCTCATGGAGCATCGGAAAAGGATGTTATCCGGCGATTGGACGATATGTTTAGACGCTTCGGCTCACTTGGGGCATATGGAAGGGATGAGCAGCTTTCAGACCGTTTCATCTCCGATGAGATCAAGCAAGTAGGGATGCAGATTACCGTACTGCCGACCATTTTTCTAGGGGTCGCTGTTTTTCTACTCAATATTGTATTGAAAAGGCTTGTCAGTACGCAGAGGGATCAGATCGCTGTAATGAAAGCCATGGGGTATACCAACGAAGAGGTGGGGCTGCACTATCTTGGGTTTGCCATGGTTCCCGTGTTTATCGGTGCTGTAGCAGGTACTGCACTTGGTGCCTGGCTGGGGTTGGGATTGACCCATGTTTATGAAGATTTTTACAATTTTGCTGAACTTATCTATTATTTTCGTTTCGAGGATGTTGCATTATCGGTTCTGCTCAGTGCCGGTGCCGCTTTGGTTGGAGCGCTCAGTGCTGTCAGACAGGCTGTTGCATTGCCTCCTGCCGAAGGAATGCGGCCTGAAACACCTGCTGTTTACAAGCCTGGGGTTCTTGATCGAAAGCAGTTTCAGAAAAAAATTCCTGTTTCGATTCGTATAGTCGTGAGAAACCTGGAAAGACGAAAACTGAAGGCGGCTATTTCAGTTCTTATGATCGCTTTCGCTGTTGCAATACTTATTGCGGGGCGTTACAGTTACGATGCAGTCAATCATATCATGTTGGTTGAGTTCAGTGAAAAGCATCGGGAAGATCTCACGGTTATTTTCAATGAGTCGAGGCCAAGTTCTGTGCAGTATGATATTGTTGCACTCGAGGGAGTTCTCGAACAGGAATTCTATAGAGTTGAACCAGCCAGGCTTGTTTATGAGCATCGTTCACGCCGTCAGTCGATTACAGGACTGGAAAATGTCGATGGGTTGAGACGTCTTGTCGATGCTCATAATCGTGAATTCCAGCTTCCGGAAAACGGCCTGCTTCTGACCACGACTCTCGCCAATGTGCTCGGGGTATCTCCCGGTGATACATTGACTGTAGAATTTCTCCAGGGGAAACGACGAACTGTAAGTGTTCCTGTAGGAGGAACCATCGATGAACTGCTGGGACTGTCTGCATATACTCGGATTGAGAATCTTGATCGTCTTACACATGATGAAGACAAGGTGAATGCAGCATACCTCAGAATAGACGAGGCGGAAGAAGAGAAGCTTTTTGCAGATTTCAAGGAGATGCCTGAAGTTGCCGGAACCTCCATGCTCAAAGCGATGCAGGAAAGCTTTGAGGAGCTTATCGCCCAAAGCATGACAGCCTCGACGGTGATTCTGACAACTTTTGCAAGTATTCTCGCTTTTGCAGTCGTATACAACGGTGCCAGGATTTCACTTTCGGAACGGGCAAGGGAACTTTCGAGTCTGCGTGTCCTTGGTTTGACCAGGCATGAAATCGCGATTATTCTGCTTGGAGAACAGGCTATTCTGACGATTGTTGCGATTCCTCTTGGTTTTCTCATAGGGATAGGGCTGTCGGTTCTGCTTGCTCTTGGATTGAGTTCCGAGCTGTATCGCATGCCTGTGGTTTTCAGCAGTTTCAATTTTATTTTTGCATTGATCGTAATCGTGATAGTGGCGATTTTATCAGGGCTTATGGTGCATTTCAGATTGAACCGACTTGACATGATAGCTGTTTTGAAGACAAGAGAATAGGTTTTTTATTCAAAGGGGGGTAAACACGAACAACCGTTTCATGGAGCCGCATGATTTTCTCATAAACCGAAGTGAGGCTGTTGACGTAAGGGCATCGTTCTACGTGGGATTTTGAACAACTGCTTTAATCATGAAGAATATGACGTTTTCGAAGACACAGCGTATAACTGCGATTTCTATCCTTGTTGTCGCAGGTATTCTGGCATTTGTGATGAAACCGTCGCCTTTACAGGTCGACGCAGAGTCTATCCGAAAGGGAAAATTGACCGTAACCCTCGATGGTGAAGGTATGACGAGGGTTCGTAACGGTTTTACCGTTGCGTCACCGGTCACCGGCAGGATTGAGCGTATCACACTTGATGAAGGTGATTTTCTGCGAAAAAATGGTATGGTGGTACGTGTTACCCCTCCTCCGCTTAATACTCGTGAATTCGAAGAAGCCGATGCCAGAGCCCGTTCTGCTGAAGCTGTACTGGAAGCAGCTCGTGCACATGAACGGGAAGTCAAGGTTGACCTGGATCAGGCTGCAAGAAAGTACAATCGATACAAGAATCTCTACCGGAAAGGGGCTGTTTCAGCAGAAACCTTCGAGGAGGTGAAAACATCCTGGCAAATGCTGCAGAAACAGCACAGGGCTGCTCAGTTGAATGTTGAATCGGCCCGTTACGATCTTGAAGCTGCACGCTCTTTGATTGGAAAATCGGTACGTCGTGATACCATCGATGTTCTTGCTCCGGACAGCGGGAAGGTATTGAGGGTTTTTGAGAAGAGTGAGCGTGTCGTTTCCGCGGGAACTCCGCTGGTTGAGATAGGGGATCCTGAGGATATCGAGGTGGTCATCGATGTGCTTTCTTCGGATGCTGTCAGGGTTGAGCCAGGGATGAGTGTGCTGGTCGAGGAGTGGGGCGGCCGCAATGCGCTCGATGGGTTTGTCAAGACAGTTGAGCCTGCTGCCTTTACAAAAATTTCGTCACTGGGGATCGAGGAGAAAAGGGTCAACATCATAGTGAATTTGCAAGAGCCCGAATCAAGGCTTGGGGACAATTACCGTGTACAGGCTAAAATCATTTTGTGGCAGGAGGAAGATATTCTGCAGGTTCCGGTAAGTAGCCTTTTCAGGAGTGAACATGGATGGAACGTTTTTACCGTTTCAAGAGGTAAAGCAGTCCGGCAGGCGATAACGATTGGAAGACGGGGGGCTTACTATGCTGAAGTTCTCGAAGGTCTTGAAGAGGGAGATGTCGTTGTGGTGCACCCGACCAACGATCTCGAAGAAGGAATGCGGGTGAATGTGATAAACAGGTACGAGTAGAAAAAGTGACAATGAATTTGGGTTTCTGTCCATCATTGTCAATAGAACTGTTTGATGCGAAACTTTTCTGATAGAATTCATTCTGATGTGCTCATCATAGGTGGTGGGCCTTCAGGTATATGTGCTGCTATTGCAGCGAGGAAGAAAGCACGTTTACGTGGCTTCGCTGATAGGGATTTTCAGGTAACCATTCTTGAACGCAATCAGCGGCCCGGTGTCAAGATTGGCATTTCAGGGGGAGGTAAGTGTAACATCACTCACGATGGAGCTGTCGACGAGCTGCTTTGGAAAGGCTTTATTTATAAGCCAGAACAGCGTTTTTTGCGACATGCTCTGTATGCTTTTTCCAATAAAGATCTGCTGGAACTTATAGAACGTCAAGGTTTGCGAACGGTTGTACGTTATGATGGCAGGGTGTTTCCTGGATCGGGATGTGCTGATGATGTCCTGAAAGCATTCGAGAAAGAGCTCTTGAACTCATCGATACAGGTACTTACCGGAGAAAGGGTGAAACGTGCCGAGAACCGGGATGGCTTTTTCGCGGTTATGACTGAAACGAAAGAATTCAGTGCGGATGTGCTGGTTGTGGCTACAGGCGGAGTTTCGTATCCTCAAACCGGTACTCGGGGAGATGGTTTGAACATTGCACGTTCTTTCGGTCACAGGGTGGAGAAACCATTGCCTGCTCTTGCACCGATATATCTGGATCGTGTTCCTTCACAGATGCTTGTAGGTGTTTCTCTTCGGAATGTCACCTTGAAGGTAACGTGTGATGGTAACTGTGTTTCTCGTACCGGAGACCTTCTGGTAACGCATAAAGGTATATCTGGGCCTGCCTGTCTATCTCTTTCTCGTGACGTTGCCGGGATACAGGAAAAGGATGGTGAGTGCCGGGTTATGATTGATTTTTTTTCGAATTATTCAGCAGAAGCCCTTGAAAAAAAAATGCAGGATCATGCATTTGCAAACGGACGGCAGTTGATACGCAGGTTTCTTCAGCAACAGGATTCTATTCCTTCTGCCTTCGTTCCCCTGATTATGCGGCAATCGGGTATCGATCAGGAAAAAAAATGGGGGAATCTCAACAAAAAAGCAAGAAGGTCACTTGAGCATACACTGCATAATTTTGACTTTGGCCTTGTCAAGACGATTCCTCTTGAAGCAGGTGAGGTTTCAGCTGGAGGGATAGTCTTGAAAGAAGTGAACCCGAAAACCATGGAGTCGAAAAAATGCAGAAATCTTTTTCTTTGCGGGGAGCTTCTTGACTACACCGGTGAAATTGGGGGGTTCAATCTCCAGGCGGCATTTTCAACGGGTTGGCTTGCGGGATGGTCGATTCATTAGCCTAGCCGGTGCAAGTGTAAGCTGGCATACTTGTTTTTCGGGTATGTTTTCTTACATCGAATGAATAAAGGTCGAGCCTGAACGGGGTGCTGTTATTGAAATGGACGGCTCCTTTATCAAAACGTATTTTCAGTGGTACTGTGACCTTTCGTTCATCTCCGCATACATTGTTTTTCACACCCGGTTTGAAAATTTGTCTGCCGCCACCCGGAAAATATACCGATACTTCATTGTCGATGGTACTCAAACCGGAGACCAGCCCGGTATTGTCGAACTGAAGCGAGTTCAGATCGCCATGTATTCCGTTCGGTTCGTTGTCGAAAGCGACCATTGTACCGATAGGTGTTGGTATTTCAGTTTTTTTCTGTGGTTCGAAGGAGCGCAACGTTCCGTTTTCATAAAATGCGGCTCCTTTTCTGAACTCTTTTTCCCCATATGGGGTTGATATCGTTGCTTTCTGACCAGGCCATAGTGCTAGGCTTTTAAGTTCACCATGTTCATAGAACTGTACCGATAGCAGTTTGGCTTTTATGTATCCGGCTGGTGTGTCCAATCCTGATTCCTCCGCAAGCATCGACTCATTCTGCCATGACCAGAAACCGCTGAGCTTCCCGTCAAGCGGAAAAATTCTTTTAAGGGCACCACTTTCATAAAACGTAATCAGCTCGGCTGAGATTTCTCCGAAAGGTGTCTTTACCTTTGTCTGATGTTGAAGAGGAAGTGTCTTGACAGCACCGCTTTTGTAGAAATAAACAGGTTTTCTTTCCCGTCTTCCAATATCTTCGGTTTCAAATTGCGGTATGAGTTCTCCAAACGGTGTGGAAAAGACGTTTTTTTTCGAGACAATACAGCCGTTCACTTTTTTGTTGGAAAAAAACGGGTCTACCGTTGCTCCGTTGAGCCGTCCGAAAAGAGTATCGATAACTGTCATGGCAAATGAGTTGAATGCTTTGAAGTCAGGTCCTGCGAAAACATCTTGTATACAATAAATATCAAGATATGTGCCAGAATAAGACGTTTTCTCTTAATGTGTTGTTATTGGACGGCTTATGCGTACTTTGGGTTTGTCTGAAAGAGAGATGAAGAGTACATAAATGTGGGAATTCGATGATTTATTACAATTTTGTGGAGGGTTAGGTGCAGTGATATTGCTACAGGAGGGTTATATGGAAGACGGATTTTTCTCTTGATCCTTCAGTTGTTTTCCTGGATAAATATCACAGCTCATACCATAAAGGTCACAGGTGTTTACGGATCTGCCAGTCAGTTTTAGATAGTAGTATAGCTGTTCTTTGTGCTGGTTGAGATGCAATATCATATGTAAAAGACGCTGGCCGAGTATCATGGGATGTCTTGTCCAGGGCGCCGGTGCGTACTTGCCTGCCAGCTCTTCTTCAGTGCATTTTTTGAGACTTTTCAGGGCAAGCTTCCGGTCCTCGGAAAGCAGTTTTCTCGCATCAGCTACGGTGTTGACCATGGGGAGCATGTTGGCTGGAGGAAAAATCTGCTGCATGTCAAGATCATTCAGGACATATTCTTCGCGGATATCCCATGCCCCACTGATCAGTCCATCGAACGTACTCCCACATGCATCGGTCATATGCATGAGCAATTGCCCCATACTCATCCAGTTACTTCCGTGATCGGGTTTCCAGTCCAGTTCATCATCCCGGACCAAGCTTACAAGATGGTCTGTCACGCCGTATGTATAGTCGATTTCCACAGAAAGAAGATCCTTCCATTTCATACGAGATAAGTTCGAATTGAAGGGATTGGGGTTTTTCAGTGTATAATATACGCAAAATCGATGTCTGTTTTCATTGTTCGGTATTTTTCTGCAGGCAAAACGAGTTTCATGGATCGAGTAGTCAGTAGTGTGCTATGACCGTATTTGAAGGGGAACCTATAGGTTCACCAGTGGCATCGAGAGCAATGACACGGATATAATAGGTGATGGCTTTTTTCGAGGTTAGATGGTCATGTGTATCGACGAATTCATCGAATTCGATTTCGAAGAAATTGGCGTTTCCAAGACCGAATTGACATATGACCGGGCCGCTTGCCACGATTCCATCAGGCTTTTTCCAGTCAAATATGGAGTTTGTGAACGGAAACTCAGCTACCTGCCAGACAGCGAATTCAGCTTTATCGTCCTTTTGCAACCGAAACCACCAGTTCAGTTTTTCACGGTTCCTGTCAATAGTGGCTTTTTCATTGAAGGTAAACTGGTTTTGTTGAGCAATGGTTCCGCTTCCTGTCCAGATTTGCAGATACATGCTGGCGTGTTCCTTTTCTTCGACGTGAGCGGTGTCTTTTGGGCTTTCCTCTTTTTCTTCTGAAAAAAGCCTGAGAATCGGATGGTTGCCGTAGGGCTCTGGTTTTGGTTGTGTCGTGACGGTCAGCGTCGTCAGGGCGACAAGAGGGATCAGTAGGTGTGTCAAAGGATATTCTCCGTATTTACAATTTTACTATAAAGGCAGGCCAGGTGTATTATTGCTGTTGTAAGGCTTTTTCAGAAATAGCCTGTTCTATGTTGGTCGATATAGTAAGACTTTTCAATAATTCAAGCAGATTCTGTTCAACGTTCAGGTTGAGGTGGATAGGCCTGCCATCCTGGAACGAAGGGTTGACTCCTTTCAGTTGAAGACGAATAACTGATTGCCCGTCAGGGCTCATACTGATAGAGGAGATTAGTTCGGAATAAAGAAAATTGCTTAAAGCGTCATAAGTAAGTCTTAGACTTTCATTAGCTGCAGCCCTTTCCTCGGGGGTTGTTGAATAGATTATCTGGCCGGTTTGATCGGCATCCATATTACCTGTGGGGATTTCAAAAAGCTGATCTTTGATGATTATCGGTATTTTTCCACGAAGAGTGCCAGTGGCATAGATTTTTTTCATGCCTTGCAGGTCAAGCAGTTTCTGCAGGGGGATACGGTCAAAAATCAATTCTGTTTCAGCCGTATGTTTTACCATGTCGAAATCGACATGTTCTAGAGCAATCTGGCCATCCATTAATCCTGCCGAGAACTCTGAAAGGGAGATCAAACTCGGATTGTTTTCAACGTGCCAGAGGTCAAGAACTCCTTTTGGAGACAAAAATTCAAGCGTTCCTCCGGTTGTTTTGCGTGTCATCTGTTTCAGCTCGAAGCCGATTGTTGTTTTCCCTTCGGGATCACGGGTGATTCGTAAGTCGGGTTCGCTATAGGTGTATGTTGCATCGGATGGTGGCGAGCTGAAAATAGTATCCTTTTCACCTTTTTTCTGACGAGGAGGAGTGTGAATGATGGATCCATTGCCTTTGGACGAGAGGTGTGCATTGTTTATCGCAAATTTTCCCTCCATGATGCTGATCGGTACCGTACCGCTGACTTCTCCCTTCAAAGATGCATTGAAATCGCCATGCAGGCTAACCCGTTCGGGCAGTTGGACATTGTTCAGCTTCAATATAAAAGACTGTTTTTTATCAGAAGTGTCATAGATGGCGGGTTCTATGCTCATGGTTCCATCGAGAAAGACGGAGGACAGGCTTTTTAATGCTATACCTGGAAGGTTGGTATCCTCGTTGTTCAGAGCGATGGTTGCATTGAGGTTGGTGAAGAGATCATGGGGGCTGCTAATGTTTGTACCTGTTATCGAAAGCCAAGGCAGACCTTCCTGTGAGTAATAGATCAGTTTTGTGCCTGGAATTGCCCGAATGAAAGCGTTGTGAATTCTGATCACAGAATCGCGGAACTCTATCGGTATGGTTCCGTTCAATTCTCCTTTTGCAAAAGGGCGGTCAGGCTCGCTCCCCTTGAAGCCTGGCAGTTTTTCAAGCGGAAGGCTGTCCAGGAGGAGGGTGAAGCTGGTTTCATTGTTAAGCGGATTGTAGTCTATTCGTGGAGTTTTTGCCCTGAGCCCAAACAAATCGACAGAGCAGTCTTTAAAAGTTATTCCGCAGATATTTTCAGAATCCTTTGTCAAAGCGAAAAGTGCTTCAAAATTGGAGAGGGGAACCGGTTGATTATCTGAATACAAGGATCCAACGTTGAGGAGCGCCGGTTTTTGGATCCATGCTTCTTTACTGTCGATTGTGTATTTGTAGGTGATGTCTTCGAATCTGAGATTGTTTAAAGCAAGAGCACCGTTTTCAATTTCATAGTGGAACGATTCCGGTTCAAAAGCAACGTGTAATCCTTTTCCCATACGGACAATGTTCACAGTGCCTGCCATGGAAGGATCGTTGTCACTGAATGACAGTCCACCTTTTTCCTGAACGATGTTGATCGAGTCGGATTCGAGTTCGAAGTTGAGAGGTACTATTTCCGGTATCAATCCGTTTGCACTGCGGCTGTTGTTTTGTGGTGTTTTCCAGTGCAGTTTGCCGTTATGAACGATAAGCCGGTACCTGGCGGATCTGTTCGTGCATGAATCGGGCGGGGAATCGAATACAGCTTCGAGTCTGTCGAATTGTATTCCGGAGAGGTTCGGCAGACCGGGTTTGTGTATTTGTATACTGACGTTTGTTCCCTCGACAGTCCTGTCGAGCAAGGACTGGACATATCGAGGAAACGTAAGCCATGCAACTGCTGTAGCTGTAATGGTGACAAGCAGCACGGCAATGAAAATGCGTAGTACCCATTTCACGGTGAAAAGCTTACTTTTGCGTCCACCTTCCCTGAATCTTTACCCAGGTTCCAACTGGAAATTCAGGGTAACGCTTTTCGAACGTTACCTGGCCGGCAATTTCAGGGGTGACACCATTTTTCGTTGCAAGTGAAGCATAAGCGGCCCGTCTTTGGTTATTGACCGACTTCACAAGCGGCTGTGCCTCGTTTGTCGCTCCGGGTGGAATGGCGAGGTAACCATTATCTACTTCTCCTGCCAAACCTCTGGAAAGGGCGCTTTGGAGGTCGATGGCAAAAAGTCCGGGACTGAAAGAGAGCAGTAACGTTACGAAAAGCACGAATGTTTTGAGGCTACGAGATGCAGGTATAGATGTTGTGGTTTTCATGTCAGATCTCCCTGGTTAAAAAATATCTGTTCTTTCATCGAGCATGTTTTCGATATCCTTGTCGAGCTTAACCCTTATTTCGTGATCGATCTTGATATTCATGTTGATCGTTATTGGTTTCTCCGGTGCCTCGACTTTGACCGTTGGTTTACAGGAAAAGAGGGCAATACAGCAAAAAAGGCTTGTTATGACCCCTTTTGTCATGAATGACGTTGTTTTCATATTTTTCAGGTTTACTTTATGGCGAAGATGTCATTATAAATACATCATGTCTATCACTATTGATATGTTTTCCCGATCGAGAACAAAGCCAGATTCATCGAATTTGGGAGGGCCGAACCTGACTTTCGGGTTATTCGAGGTTCCAAATCCTTCTTTTGGTTTTCCTACCCAGGTTTTATCCATTTTTCGATTTTCGTTTTCATCATGAAGAACACTGAGCGCATAGGTGCCGTAAGGAATGTTTTCGATGACGATTTCACCGGGCGACTCCTTTGTCGCGATACTTGCGAAAGCAAATGCCTTTTCCGGTTTATCGGGAAATCCTGTTTCACTTTTGAAAAGGGCAATGCCCAGAGTTCCCTTGGAATTTCTGATGTTGTCGATGCGGATGGCGATACGGCCTTTTGGGCCGGACAGATCTTTTTTTTCAGCAAGACCGGTGAACTGGACGGGAATAGCTCCGTCAGCACTCCTTATCGTTGTTTGCTCGGCGAACAAAGGTAAGGAAAATATAATAAGCAGGAGAAGGATTGGTAAGGATAACGTACGTTTCATGAGGTTAAAACATGCTTTTTTGACTTTCGGTAACTGCTTTGTCTATTTCTGTTTTAAGTTCAGGAGGCAATCCCATGATGTCGATGTTGAGGAATCCCCGAACAATTGCTGAACTTGCTTCTTCCTCGTCCAGCCCTCGGATCATGAGGTATTCAAGCTCTTCTTTGGCGATTTTTCCAACAGCGGCTTCATGCGAAAGCTCAACACCTTCAGCGCGTCCATCGAGTTCCGGAATAGCCTGTATGATACCGTTATTGAGCAACAAGCCCTGACATTCGAGATGTCCTTTTGCTGGGGAACAGTTAGCCTGGATATGCCCACGTGCAATAATGTGTCCACCTGCGGCAATCGCATGTGAGATGATCTCTGTTCTGGTGTCCGCCGCATCGAGGATAACTCGATTGCCGACGTCCATGAAAGTGTTCTCGGTAGAGACCACAACGGAATTGAAACGGGCGATTGACCCTGCTCCTTTCAGTGTGATCAGCGGGTTCATCTGAAGGTTACGAACCGGTTTGAGGCTTATATAGTTGCTGAGGAAGATTCCTCCGGCTTCGACCTGACCGGCTGAACGTGGTCGCACCTCGACATTTTCACCCCAGTTGTGCACCATGGTGAACGTAAGGCTTGCATTTTTTTCTACATAAAACTCGGATATACCGATATGTGCGGCAGACTGGTCGGCTTCGGTCGTCGTGCAGCCTGAAAGAATGTGTGCTTCTGCACCTTCTTCCACAATGATCAGGTTATGAACGTTCTGGCCAACCTTGTTCGTGTGCATCATCAAACAGGATTGAACAGGGGCTGAGAGTTTGGCTCCTTTTTTGATGCGTATGACATAACCGCCATGTGTATTATCAGCAGCAAGTCTTGTGAATTCGTCTTTATCTGGTTTCAAGAGGTTCCACTGAAGGTCGGCCAATCCTTCATCTATTGAAAGGGCCAAACCAAGGGGGAGTATTTCGACTCCCGGATCGTAAGATTTACAAAATGCATGATTATGGTCGATCTGCACGAACGATGCGCTTGTGTTTTTTTCCGATACGTCGAACCCGGCCATTTTCATGCTTTCCTGTTCGCCTTTTTCAAGCCTTGTCAGGTCGTCAACCTCGTTGCTTTCATGGTCGGAGAACTCATATTTGGACAGATCGACTTTCACCGTTATTGATTGTTTACAAGTGATTCAAAAATTCAGTTTCAATGAGAGCTGAATGTGTACGGTTCAATACTTCATTAAATAAGACGGTTTTATCGTTCATTTCCGTCGGTACAGGGCTGGAATCTTTCAGCTGAGGCATCTGATACACTCCTTATAGCCGTATTTTTTCAAGTGATCGAGAATTCGTTTAGGATTATCGGCGCAGCAAAGGTGTCCGTCATAAAGAACGTGGCCACGGTCAGCAGCGATATAATCAAGAATATATCCCGTGTGTGTGATGATCAGACCGGATGTTTTCCGCTCATGCATGAGTTCATTCATGGTATGTTCCGCATCCGGTTCAGGATTTCCTTCAAGGAGTTCCCGGATCATGTTGCCTATCAGGTCCATGTTTTCCACATCGACACCTGATTCCGGTTCATCGAACAACAAGAGGTCGGGTTGTTGGGCCAACAGTTGAAGTATTTCTGAACGTTTGATCTCACCGCCGGAAAAGCCAAGGTTTATGTCTCTGTCGAGAAATGTTTCGAGGTTGACTTTTTTTGCGAGAGTATCGATGTCGATTTTTCTTTCCCCTGCGCACATTGCGACAAGCCCTCTTGTTTTCAATCCATGGATCGAGGGTGGACGTTGCATCGACATGCCGATTCCCTTTCTTGCTCGTTTATGAACAGGAAGGCTTGTGATATCTTCGTCGTCGAAGAGGATTCGGCCTTCGGTAACATCGTAGTTGCCTATCCCCATGATGGTATATAATAGCGTTGTTTTGCCTGAACCGTTCGGCCCGAAAAGGATAACCGTTTCTCCATCATCTATAGAAAGATTGATGCCCTCGAGTACTGGGTTGCCCTGGATGGAAACATGAAGGTTTTCAAGAGTAATCATATGAGAATGGGTTCTACGATGATTGTGCTGTCAGCTTGACTTCGAACGGTATCTCAATGCAAGATAGAAAACTTGTTTTTTTCATGGACGGGTAATCCCATGTTTTTTTGCACATGATCATTATTTTCATTTGGGCGCAGTTGCGTCTATGTACTAATATTCCAACAAAGAAAAAATATGCAAGAAAATACATTTGATTTTAACCGTGATGTCATAGAAAAGAGTTACGATACTCCTGTTCTCGTTGATTTCTGGGCGGAATGGTGTGGGCCATGTAGAATGCTCGGACCGGTGCTTGAAAAAGTTGCGGCAAATCATGTTGGAGAATTTATTCTCGTAAAAATCAATACCGAAGAGCATCAGGATGTGGCTCGTCGATACGGTATCATGAGCATTCCCGCTGTAAAGCTGTTTGTCGATGGTGCTGTCGTTGATGAATTTGTCGGAGCTCTGCCGGAAGGGCAGGTAGAGCATTGGTTGAGGAAGTCACTTCCAGGAAAATATGCCGACAGACTCAAAGAAGCTGAATTGCTTCTCATGGAGGGAGATGAAGATGGCTCGGTTTCGATATTCGAAGAGATACTGGAAAAAGAGCCGGGAAATGCTCGTGCGTCTTCAGCGCTTATGAAGCTGAAAATTTTCTCTGCACCCGAAGAGGCAGCTATCCTTGTCGACAGACTCGAAGGTGATCTCGATTATGCGGAGCTCGTTGATGCAGCAAGGACGCTCATCACTCTTTTAATGAAAGATGTCGGCGTTTTTCAGGGTGATAGTGTTCGCGACCGTTATCTTAAAGCGATAACGGAGTTGAGGGAACGACGGTTCGATGCGGCTCTTGACGATTTCATAGAGGTAATCAGAGAAAACCGTTATTACGATGATGATGGTGCCCGTAAAGCGTGCATTGCAGTTTTCAGGTATCTCGGTGAGGAGCATCCGGTTACGTTGAAGCATAGAAGAGTCTTCGATAGGGCACTGTATTAGCCCCTCAGGCCCGGTAGGTGAATGTTGGGTTCTCATTCTCGTGTGATTGACATATAAACGCAAACCTTGAACATATGGGAAAACCTGAGAAAAGTAAGCCAGTCATCGGGGTGGACCTCGATGGGGTCTGTGCTGATTTTTATGGGCGAATGCGGGAGATTGCCGCAGAATGGTTTGAGCTTTCCGTCGAAGAGCTGACAACCGATGTTTCTTATGGGTTGAAGGAGTGGGGGATTTCCGGGGAAAAACAATATGAGAGTCTGCATCGGTATGCGTTGAACCAAAGGGGACTTTTCAAGACCATGCCCATGATTGTCGGAGCGAGAAAATACCTGAGAAAGTTATCCGATGAGGGGTACCATATCAGAATTATCACACATCGGTTGTTTCTCCATTATTCGCATGCTTCAGCTGTGGAGCAGACTATTTCATGGCTCGATGGTCATGGCATTCCATACTGGGACCTTTGTTTCATGAAGGAGAAGTCGGAAGTCGGTGCTGATATCTATGTTGAGGATACCCCTGATAACATTGAACAGTTGCGGAAAAAAGATCTCTACACCATTTGTTTTGCAAACAGTACCAACAAGGCTATATCCGAACCACGTGCGTCTTCATGGAAGGAGGTGTATGATTTGGTGCACTCTTTTTGTGAAAAATCTCCTGCATGACAGCTTTTCGACAACAACCCTATGACGCATCAGAGTCAAAACCTTATCATGCAGAAGATTTTCAATGGCTTGTGCCCATATGCCTCACATCTCGTTGACATAGAAGCAGGCGAACTTGAGGTAATGAGTCTCGGGCATGGAGAGCAGTATAGGGTGGTCTGCGGGTTGGGTATTTCTGAAGACCTGGCGTAACTGTTTTTTTTGTGTGAAAGAGGCTTGACGAATGACTCCAAGAAAGTCCTCTTCTGAAACGTGATGTGAGCATGATGCGGTTGCAAGAAAGCCGCCGTTTCTGACAAGCTGAAGCCCTAGTTTGTTGAGCTTTTTATAAGCATGCAATGCGGATGGTAGGTTCTTGCGGCTTTTTGTAAAACTTGGCGGGTCGAGAATGACCAGATCGTAATACTTTTTTTCCTCGACCAGCCGGGTGAGAACGTCAAAAGCGTCACCTTTAATCAGTGCATAATTCGAGAGCTTGTTCAGGATGGCATTTTCTTCTGCACGTTGCAACACGTCGGAAGATATATCGACCATGGTGGCGGATTTGGCTCCTCCAAAAAGTGCGTTCAGTCCAAATCCCCCGTCACTGGTAAAAACATCGAGTGTTTCCGCTCCATGAGCGATTTTACGAACGATGCGCCTGTTATCCCTCTGGTCAAGGAAAAAGCCGGTTTTATGACCCTCCAGAAGATTGATGAGGTATTGCAGTCCGGTGTCATGGATAGTCTGAACTGCTTCTGTACTGGAGCCATGCACGATTTTTTTATATAAAGGAAGCCCTTCGAGTTCCCGGAGAACGGATTCGTTGCGCAAAACGACAGCCGATGGTTGGAAAAGGTCGAGAAGGACATCGCAGATAAGCGGCAGATGACGATCCATACCGGCGGAAAATGCTTGTACAGCGATGGCTTTGTTGAAACAATCGACAACAAGGCCTGGAAGACCATCGGATTCACCGTGTACGAGTCTGAATGCGTTTGTATCGGATTCCGGGTAGATTTTCTTACGAAGATCAAATGCATCGAGGATTTTTTTTCTGAAAAAATCACCGTTTGGAACCTCTCCCGTTCTTGACAGCAAACGAAAGGCAATGAGAGAATGGGGATTGTAAAACCCTGTACCCACAAATTTTTTGTCGTGAGTATACAGTTTGACTGTTTCTCCTGCAGTAATATCTTTCGGAAGTGATTGCAGTTCGTTACTGAATGACCAGAGATGGCCCTTGAACAGCCTTCGATGTTCTTTTGGTTTGAGGTACAGAGAGTCCATAAATAAAACGGGTCGAAATTTTGTGGTGCAGCAAGCGCATTATAATCAATGAAATTAATGTAGGGATAAAAAAAAGAACAGCTTAAAAAAAGAATATTCACCATATTCTCAATATTTTCTGACCTATTCACTATCTAGGATTTTTCAATGAAACAAGGCTTCAGAGGGTTCCTGTGCATTTTTTTAGTGTTTATCACTGCAGGGTGTGCGGATTTCAGAACAGTTACAATTGAAGAGTGGCCTACCGAGAGCGTTGCACTTAGTGAAGATCTCGCTGAACTGTATCGCGATGTATCGGGAACATCGAAAGTAGTGTCTGCCATCGATGGATATGCCGATATCTGGATCAGAACACCAAAAAGAAAGGAGCACTTGTACGGTACCGTACAGCTCGAACGATCAAATGATATGCGTATTATAGTCAGTGCGGGTGTCGTTGGGTGGCCCGTTGCCGATATGTTGTTTCGGCCTGATTCACTCTTTGTTCATGATATGTTGAACAACCGGGCTCTTCAGGGAACGAGCCACCCTGACAATCTTGAGAAAATTCTTGGATTGAAGGTGGGATATGAATTTTTATCTGATGTTCTTGCCGGTGTTGTGACTGTTGACGAGCCAGTTCAGGCAATAGAAAGGGTTTATGAAGGAGCGGGTAAAGTTAGTTATGCCGTTAATGTGGAAGGCGGTAAGAAAGAGCTGCTGGTAAATCCTCTGACGCGAAATATCGAAGGAATACTTTTTTTCGACTCTCGTGGTCGTAAACAGGTTGAAGTGCATTTCAAAAAGTTCTCACCATTCGTTCTTGACGGTAAGAAGGTCAACCTGCCTGGTGAAATCGATGTCATGATGTTCAATCCTCGTTTGGATGGTGCCGGAAAACACGAGCTGGTCATCGTCTACGATGAACGTGTCGTCAATCCAGCCGACCTCGATATTCAGTTCAATCTCCCGGAAAATGTGAAAGTTATCGACCTGGATAGAGTTGTTCAGCTTCCATGGATGTAGAATTACATTGCATTATTGCAGGAGAACATTCCTTTCATCTACCTTGCTTTCCATTGAAGAGTCAAGCGGTTCCAATCTATTTTCATTCACTCTCGGGCCTGATCCGTGAAATCCGGACATCAGTTTCACGGATCGGCATGATTTTTTCTTGTGCATTGAGGGGCTGCGATTCAGCCTTATACCTGAGCGTTGAGGAAGTTCCGTGAAGCGAAGTCCCAGTTCAACAGCTCGTCGATGACAGCTGTTATATAGTCAGGACGACGGTTTTGATAATCGAGATAGTATGCATGTTCCCAGACATCGATGGTCAAGAGTGGATGCATATCGCTTGTCAGTGGATTTTGAGCATTGGGGGTTTTAACGATTTTCAACTGCCCGTTATCGAGAGCGAGCCATGCCCACCCACTGCCGAATTGCGTTGCAGCGGCATTGGCAAGTTCCGCTTTGAAAGAATCGTAGTTGCCGAAATCAGCATCGATTTTATCAGCTATTTCCCCTGACGGTTTTCCTCCTCCGTTTGGAGAAAGGCTGTTCCAATAAAAAGAGTGGTTCCATGCTTGTGCACCATTATTGAATGCACCGATTTTTTCAGGGTCATTGGCAACTGCGATGAAAACATCTTCGAGGCTTTGATCGTCATGAGGGGTACCTGCTACCATGTCGTTGAATTTTTTAACATAGGTAGCATGGTGTTTGCCGTAATGGAAGCTTATGGTGTTGGCTGAAATGTGGGGTTCTAGAGCATTTTCAGCATAGGGTAGAGCCGGTTGTGTGTAAGCCATGAGCGTTGAAAGTTTAAATTGAAAGTGCCATAGGAACGAGATGTGGTTTTTTTAACTATTGCCATAAAGATTTAGTTTCTCTTGCAGATGAATTTTTTGATAATTCATTGTATGATCGACACTTTTGTCTGCTTTTCATGGTTATTGAATACTTTTTGATCCATATCGGATAGGTTACTCTAAAAGGGGGTGTCATGAGGTCGCGAAAAACCGGGATACATGCTTTATGTGGTGCTTTTCTTGTTTTGATGTTCCTTGGGCAGGGGTGCACTCGAAACAAACAGCCTGTACTGAACGAGGCCGATAAGAAATTTGCTGCGTTTTATGCTGATTATCTGGTCTTGTCCGGGGTTACGGTCGGTGAGTCTGAAAATGTCCACAGGATTGGCGGAAAGCACGTTGATTCATTGCTCGAAGTACATGCTTTGAGCCTCGAAGGTTTTAATGAGCGAACGGATGTCTATAAAGAAAATCCAAATCTGTGGAAGGCGGTTTTGCTTCAAGTAAGAAACAACCTGCAGGAAGATGATCGATAAAAGAAAGATGAAGCAGCATGCTCCTTTTCTTCTCGGAATAACAGGGGGGCTTGGTTGTGGTAAAAGCAGTGTGAGCGGAATGCTTGCTGAAATGGGATGTACTGTTTTTGAAGCCGACAAGGTCGCCAAAGAGCTTCAGCTTGAAGATCCGGAAATAATTGCCGGGATTAAAAAGCTTTTCGGTGACGAGGTGTATCGTCTGGACAGTGTCGGAAAACTGATGTTGGACAGACGGCGTGTTGCCAAGAGGGTTTTTGTTGATTCTTCTTTGTTGGAAGCGTTGAATGAATTGGTTCATCCGAAAGTTTTCAAGGCTTTTCGTCATACAGTGAACGAGGCTTCGAAATCAGGAGTGAAAATACTCGTAAAAGAAGCGGCAATCCTGCTCGAGTCCGGGGGTGACAAAGGATTGGATATGGTAGTGGTTGTGGTGGCCGATCTTGAAAAAAGGATAGAGCGTGCGATAAGAAAAGGAATGGGAACTCGTGAAGAAATTATGCATCGTATTCAATCTCAGTGGCCCCAGAAAAAGCTTGTGGAGCGGGCTGATTTTGTGATAGAAAACAATGGTTCGTTCAAGGAACTTGAGCGAAACGTTCATGAACTCTACGACAAGATCATGAGCCAGGCAGGATTGTGCTGACGAAGTCCGGGTTTTCTTTGTTTATTGTTATTTCGATGGGACTTTCGGGGCACTCGTCAAGGCATCGTTTTTCCGGTTCACATAGCCTGAAATACCAATGCTGAGCTCATACAGCAGGATCATCGGTACTGCAATGACGAGCTGTGTAACGATATCGGTAGAAGGGGTGACGACGGCGGCAACGATTAAAAGCGTTACAATGGCATGTTTGCGGTAGAAGCGCATAAAGGCAGGAGTCAGCAACCCTATCTTGGAAAGGATGTATGAAATGAACGGCAGTTCGAAGACAAGGCCTGTCGTAAGAAGTGCTCCAATGAAGAAACTGACATAGTCCTGAACGGCGATGTTGTTTTCAATGAGAGGGGTGCCGAATCCGGCAAAAAATTTTAGCGAGATCGGCATGAAAATAAAGTACCCGAAGGCAATGCCTGCGAAAAATGAAAGTGAAATGAAGGAAATGATAAAACGTGTTGCAGACCTCTCTTTTTGCTTCAATCCCGGAAGTACGAATTGCCATATCTGATGGACGAGGTAAGGGAAAGAGAGAATGAAACCTGAGAAAAATATGACTTGGAGATACAGCGAAATCTGTCCGTAAGGCACGAGATTTTGCAAAACAATCGTGTCGCTGCTATTCTTTATGGGCGCAATGAGAACCTGATTGACGAGCGTATCCGAAAAGAATGCGCATAGCGCCATTATCAGGACAAGCACAATTCCACTTTTGATGAGCCTGCTACGGAGTTCGTCGAGATGCTCGATGAAGTTCATTTCAGTAGCACCGGAACTGTCGTCCACTTCATTCTCGTGTTCGGCTAGATCACGCTCTTTGGCTTCAATTTCGGCATCCATCAACTGCGAAGCAGGTGATTTGGGTTTTGAGGATTCTGTTTCATTGCTCATGCTGCACTACAGCTTGTTTGTCGGGAACTCGTTTGCTTTTCCTTGTTTAGGCCAGCCGGGGAGCGAAATGGCATAGTAATGAACCGAAACATACTAATAAACATACCAGTCGTGAGCAAATTGTTTTTTAGAAGGTGATCTGTTGATTTATAAGATGTTTATAAATAATGAGTTAGTTGGGTTGGTCGGTCAGCGTTGTTTTTGTAGGGTTGCGGTAGGCAGTGCCGATATATCGATTCAAGAGTAAAACGATATGAAACTGACAGCAGGTTCAACGAAAAGAGGAAAAGCGTAATTGATGATTTTTTTTCTGGTTATTTGAACTATTTTTGCAACATAAGGAATTATACAACCGGTTTCGGGCTTTTTATTTCGGAGAGATCTGTTATACTAATTGATTGTTCAACTGATTACATAAGTGCGCTTTGAGCCGCTCTCAACAAACAAAGCCTGTGAATTTACAAGACGTTGTTTTTCCTGTGGCCGAAGAGTTGAACACTTTTCGGCAAAAATACAAAACAGCACTGAATACGGACAACAGTCTCGTCGACAAGGTTGTTCGTTACATACTGAAGCAGCAAGGGAAACAGATTCGCCCACTCCTGGTTATGCTTGGGGCGAAAGTTTGCGGTGGAGTCCAAGAGAAGAGCTATCGGGCAGCTATTATGGTAGAGCTACTGCATTCTGCAACACTCATTCACGACGATGTTGTGGATGGTGCGGAAATGAGAAGAGGATTGCCCTCTATCAATGCCCTTTGGAAAAATAAGATTTCCGTATTGATTGGCGATTACATGCTTTCAAAAGGGCTCCTTTTTTCACTCGATAACAAAGATTATCTCTTTCTGCATATGGTTTCGGATGCCGTTAGACGTATGAGTGAAGGTGAAATACTACAGATCCAGAAAACAAGAAGCCTCGATATAACAGAAGCCGATTATCTGAGGGTTATATCGGATAAAACGGCGTCACTTCTTGCAACAGCAAGTGCTATAGGTGCTGCAAGTACTACGGATGATGAGGAGAAAATAGAGGCACTCAAGAGTTATGGAGAGTATCTTGGACTTGCTTTCCAGATTCGTGATGATTTACTCGACTATACAGGCGACTCCAAAAAGACAGGTAAACAACTGGGAATCGATATCAAAGACAAGAAAATCACCTTGCCGCTGATATACGCTCTTCGCAATGCTGATCGTACCGAGCAGAAAATGATAAAAAGTATACTGAAGAGTTCGAAAAAGAGAACTATGAGAAGTCGTGAGGTTATTGCTTTTGTCAAAGAGAAGGGCGGACTGGATTATGCGGCGGAAGTGGCTGAAGGCTTTGCCGAGAAATCCCTGACTGCGATAGAGAGGCTGGAAGAGGGGGATGCAAAACGTTCTCTGAAGCTGCTTGTTGATTTTGTTATGAAACGTGAGAATTAAGATGGCTCGGAAAGAATAATGAAGAAAGTTCTTGTAGTTGTTGTTCTGCTTGTCGCAGGATATGTTGTAATGGATAAATTCGTAATGATTTCTTATACCCGTCAGGGACAAAGTGTCTTGGTGCCGAATGTAGAAAAGATGAGCTATGACAATGCTCTTGGTGTGCTGAGAGCTGCCGGGCTTGCAGGGAAAAAAAGTTATAACGTGCGTTACCTTCGTGAGGTTGATTCAAACACCGTCATTGTTCAGAGACCTGTTGCCGGGGCCGAGGTAAAACCGGGAAGAACGGTTTATCTGGTTCTGAATAAACGGGAAAAACCAAGATTTTCCATACCTGATTTTTATGGTAGGCCGCTTGATGAAGTTCGTCAGATTCTTGACCGTTTCGATATCACTGTAACAGGTGTGCAGGTTCAGTCCGTCTACGATCCTGCGGAGGACGGAAGGGTCCTGAGCCAGTCGGTAGCACCGAAAACCGTTGTTTCCTCGGGTTCTTCCATTTCATTGATCGTGGGAAAAGCAGAAGTGATCGAGACTGTTCAGAAAATTCCAGTTCCGGATGTTTTAGGGATGTCACTCAAACAGGCAAGATCGGTTATAGTTGAAAACGGCTTCAATACCGGCAACGTCTCATATGAGTATTCATCACTTCTTGTTCCTTATACGGTAATTAATCAGAAACCTGCGGTGAATGCTCTCGCCGAGCCGGGTAAAGTTGTTGATCTTACTGTGGTTGTCGATGATGAGTGAATAAGACTGACGAGGAAACGGATGATTTTGGATCGCCTTTTAAATTGCCTGTTTAACGGTAGTTCGCTTTTTTATATTCCTCTCGAAGGTCTTTTATGCCGGTCGTTCTGTCGTTGCCATCGCTGATGATTCCGAAATATTCGAGTACAATTCTTATTACAAGCCATATGCCGGCAAAAAAGATTCTGATGCTGCTGAGTAGAGTACTGAGGAAGGACATTGGTGGACGTTTTGCATTGGAATATGAAAGCCATTACTCCGAATGGCTTTCGATAACGTGTTTGCGCTTCTTTAATTGGTCATTTCTTTTTCAGCCTGTAGCCAGTCTTCAACATCAAAACCATGGATTCCTCCTCGTTGTTCCCAGCGGTAATAGGCGGCGATCCTGACAGTTTCATGATTTTCTGCTGTCATTGGAGTGATTGATGCAGCCTTTCTGGTTTGTTTTTTTGCTGTGGAGGAAGTTTTCTTTGCTGTTTTTTTTGGGGTGGCTGTGCTTTTGGTTGTTGATTTTGCCGCCGTTGTTTTTTTCTTTGTCGAAGTTGTTGCTGCTGAAGTATTCTTTGCAGCTTTTTTGGAGGCTTTTTCTTTTTCGGTACGTTTTACTGGCATAATTATAGCAACAAGTTTAAGATAAACGGATCATTCTTCTTAAAAGCGATTGAAGATAAAAAAATAAATTGTATGGTGAATATGCGGATGATTTTTCTTCCTCTGCCCAATATGCATATCCATTCTTTGTGAGTTGAATTCCTATTGATGAAGAATCCCTCGAAAATAAAAGGTAGCTGGAGCAGGAAAGTTCTTGCCATCCTCTACATACTGTTTAGAAGAAGCAGATACTTTAGAGGGACATCACAGAAATTTTTCAAGTTGACATTGGAGAATATCCTGATTCAGCTCAATCTCAATCAGGATCTGCCTTTTCTGTTTATAGCCGTTTTTGTAGGGGTTACAACCGGTTACGTTGCGGTCATTTTTCACGATGCCATCAAACTTCTCAGTCACTTTTTTTTCGGTGGACTGGAAGTTTTTGGGACTTCGTTCATAACAGAGGGATATTGGGGGCTGTTGATGCCCTTTGTGCCGGCTGTGGGGGGATTGCTTGTCGGGCTTTATAACGCGTATGTCGTCAAAACAAGGCCAGGGCATGGCCTCGCAAGTGTTATAAAAGCAGTTGCACAGAACGAGGGGAATCTTCCTCGGCGGTTGTGGCTCCATCGAACCATAACTTCCGTTCTGAGTATAGGTACGGGCGGGGGTGGTGGTCGAGAAGCTCCAATCGCCCAGGTAGGAGCGGCACTTGGATCTTCCGTCGCTCAGGTGCTGAAATTTTCACCGGACAGGAAACGAACCCTTCTTGGGTGCGGGGCGGCAGCCGGTCTTGCTGCGGTGTTCAATGCACCGATTGGTGGTGTAATGTTTGCTATCGAGGTTATCCTGGGGGATTTCAGTGTCAGAACATTTAGCCCGATCGTTATTGCCGCTGTCATAGGCACGGTTGTTTCTCGTAGTTACCTTGGCAATTCACCGACCTTTCAGGTGCCGGATTATAGTCTTGTTTCCAACACAGAGCTGCTGTTTTATTTTCTGCTCGGTGTTTTGGCCGGTCTTTCCGCCGTGATGTTTATCAAGGTGTATTATCGAATAGAAGAGACATTTCTGAAAGTAGAAAAAAAACGGAACATACCGGCCTGGGCGATGCCGGCAATCGGCGGACTTTTAACCGGTTTGGTCTGTATGTGGTTGCCAGGACTCTACGGATACAGCTACGAGGTCATAGATAACGCTGTAAGAGGCACCGAGTCATGGCTGAACATGGTTGGCATTTATCTATTGAAGCCTGTTGTCGCAGGCTTTAGTGTAGGTTCCGGTGGTTCTGGTGGTATGTTTGCTCCTGCCATGAAAATGGGCGCGATGCTGGGCGGAATGTTCGGTAATCTGGTTCATACGCTGTTCCCCGGTATAACAGCGACATCCGGAGCATATGCTCTTGTCGGTATGGGGGCTTTGACCGCAGGCATCATTCGCGCTCCTCTTACGGTAATTCTGATTCTTTTTGAGGTGACGGGGGAGTATGAAATTGTTTTGCCAATCATGTTTGCAGCGGTAACCGCTGCATTGATTGCCCGCCTGGCATACGGTTATTCCATGGAGACCTATGTCCTTGAGAAAGAAGGGGTCCGTGTCGGTTTTGGAATCGCTCTATCGGTTGCGGAGAATATAAGTGTTCTTGATATCATGCGAACCAGTTACGTCAGGTTTCGTGATGTGACGGGAGCTGAAAAAATCATCGATGTGTTTCACAATACCCCGGAATCGAACTTTCTCGTAACAACAGAGAGCGACGAGTTCGTCGGCGTCATAAGGCTCGAGGAAATGAGTATTTTGCTCAGAGAAGGACCGTTGACCGGTCTTATTGCCGAAGATATTGTAAAAAAAGATATTCCTGTCCTTTATGAGACTTCTAAACTGGATGAAGCATTGAAGCTTTTCGAGTTGACCGATTATGATATTCTTCCGGTACTGTCACGTAAATCGGATACATTGCTTGGCGTTGTACGGCAGGAACAGGCATTTTCCTACTACCGTAAGCAGATGAATCTATACGGCTCTGATATTGATTCCGATCCTAACAATCGGACGGAACGCTGATGTGAATGGAGACGAGAGCGCTTGGGTGTCTTGCTGTAATGCTATTTCAAAGATATGATACGACATTCAACGTAAGGTTTTTGTTAGTATCAGTATCATCAGAATTGTTATGGCCTGTACCATCATGAAAATATCTTTTGGTACGTAAGCATTGACAGTCAGACCTCCGTATTCCAGGAACCCGAACAGCAAGGCGGAAGCGACAAGCCATAAAGGGTGTGCAAGTGCAAGCAGTGCGACAGCGATACCGATGAAGCCTATTCCGCTTGCCAGCCCCGCTTCATAAAAATGCTTGTAACCGAGTACCAGGTTTGCCGATGCAAGGCCGGCCATGGCGCCACCTATGGCCATCGCTTTCATGATGTGTGCATTTGCGCTGATGCCTGCATATCCGGCGGCTTCGGGTTGCAGGCCCACAGCCCTCATTTCATATCCTGTCGTGGTTTTGAATATCATGATCCATGATAAAAGGCTGGCGGCAAGTGCAAACAACGTGCTGAAATTTGCCGGTGATTTTCGCCAGACACCGAGAGCGCTTTCGAACGTCGGTATTTGTGCCGACTGGATGATTTCAGGAGTATGAACGGTTGAGGGGACTGCAAAATGCCAAGTCAAGAGGTATCCGACACAAGCCTGTACGATGAAATTCAGCATGATTGTCGATATCACTTCGCTGATGCCGAATCGGACTTTCAGCCATCCGGCGAGGAGACCTACGGAACTTCCTGCAAGCATGGCTGATGTTGAGCAAATCGATATGGCAATGAGCGGTGGGGTCTGGTGGGGAAGCATGATGCCGACAAAAGCGGCGGTAAATGCACCGGCAAGAACCTGGCCTTCGCCTCCGATATTGAAAAGCCTTACCTTGAAAGGAATGGCGACAGCCAGTCCGGTCAGGATGAGAGAGGTTGTTCGGAATACTATCTGCCCGGTTCCATAATCCGAGCCGAATGTCATAGAGAGCATTTTCTGATAGATCATCAAGGGGTCTCTTCCCGTTGTCATGATCAGCAATGCACTGATGAGCAGTGCAACGGCTATGGCAAGCAGAGGAACGACAACCTTGATAGTACGGTTTTGCATGACGTAGATTCTTTTCAGGTAATGAACATGCCAATTTCTTTTTCGAAGTCCTGTTCGGAGGTTCTTCCTTTGCGGACTTCTTCCATGGTAAACTCATGTCGGATAGTTCCTTTGTAAAGGCAACCGATTCTGGACGATAACGAGATGATTTCTTCGAGTTCGGCAGAGATGAGAAGAATGGCGACACCATTATCTCTGGTCTCGATGATTTTCTTATGGATCATTTCAATGGCGCCGATATCGACTCCACGAGTAGGTTGAGCGAGAATGAGTAACTTGAGGCCAGGGCGGTCGATTTCTCTTGCGAGTACTATTTTCTGTTGATTGCCGCCTGAAAGGCTTGAAAGGGAGGGATTGTTCTGCAAGTCACAACGAACATCGTAAAGGTCTATCATGCTTTTTGCATAGTTGTTGACGGCGGTTGTATCGAAGCCTGCGAACTTTAGAAATTTGTGTTCCCTATGGCGACCGAAGATGATGTTTTCACTTATGGAGAAGTTGGATATCACAGCGTGCTTCAGGCGATCTTCCGGAATGTGGGAAACACCTGATGATGCGATTTCAGCTGGATTTCTCCCTAGAATGGATGCACCTTCGACAGTGACTGTACCATTCGTAATGTGAAGCGGTTCAGCCATTCCCCAGAGCAGGGACAGTAGTTCTCGTTGTCCATTTCCCTCGACACCAGCGATACCGTAAATTTCCCCTTCATTGACTTCGAAAGAAAGGTCATTGAGTCTTGAGCGTTTTTTGGGATCCGTGAGACTGACATGTGAGACTTGTAATATGCTTTTCCCTGGTGTTTCCGGGGGATTGTCGACCTTGAGTAAAACATTTCTGCCTACCATCAAATTGGCAAGATCACTCTTCGTGACGGAAGTCGTTGTTTTGGTTGCGACAATTTTTCCCCTACGCATCACGCTGACCGTGTCGGAAACACTTAGTACTTCATCGAGTTTATGGGTGATCAGGATGATGGTTTTTTCCTCTTGCTGAAGAGATTTGAGGGTCTTGAAAAGCTGTTCTGTTTCAGAAGGAGTAAGAACGGCTGTTGGTTCGTCGAGAATCAGTATATCGGCATTGCGATACAGTAGTTTAAGTATTTCAACCCTTTGTTCTTCTCCTACGGAGAGTTCAGATACAAGCACGTCTGGATCAAATACAAGCTCATGGTTTTCAGCAATTGACTTGATTTTCAGAGAGGCTTCTTTTTTCTTCAGTGGGGCAAACAGTGAGCAGTGCTCAGCTCCGAGTATGATGTTTTCCGTAACGCTGAGTTCCGGTATCAGCATGAAATGCTGGTGTACCATGCCGATTCCCTCGTCAATGGCTTGGCGTGGAGCGCTGAAACGTATGTTTTTTCCTCTTATGGAAATTGTGCCTGAAGTAGGTACGGAAATGCCGTAGATGATTCTCGTCAGCGTGCTTTTTCCTGCACCGTTTTCTCCGACAATGGCGTGAATAGAGCCGGCTTGGATATCAAGTGAGATGTCTCGGTTTGCCCAAAACTCACCGAACTTTTTTGAGATACCGGATAAACGTACCGCTACATCATTCATGTGCTTTAAATCCAGCTGATGACGGTTTTAATCGCGTCCTTGCTGTCAAGAGCGACTCTGTAGGCAAGCTCGAATTGATTGACAGCGAAAACGTTGGTGAAAAATTTCTCACTCTCGATACCTTCATTTTCAAGAAGTTTCTGGGAAGAAAGAAGATGCTCGTAGGAGGTGATATTCGAACAGATGATAACCGGTTCCTTGTGCTGGATCAGGCGATAATCGTAGGCGAGTACTTCATAGTTTCCCATGAGCACTATTTTGCCTTCGGGTTTGAGGAGTCGAATTGCTTTTTCAAGGAGTAGAATCCGACCGGTGGCTTCGATAACGATGTCATAGGAGTCATTGAAATCACTCGTGAAATCGTTGATTTGCATCGCAATGTTTTTAGCACAGGAAAGCTGGCCACGAATGCCGAAATTTTCAAGAGCATCGATTGATTCGACACCTTTGTGCCGAAGATATTCGGCTGCCATCAGTCCGACTGATCCAAGTCCGAGAATAAGAACTCGACTGGATTTGTCCGGTTGTGCCTTTTCGATTGCTGCTATAGCGTATCCTAAAAGACCGGTGAGGAGGTCTCTGTGTATCGGCTTGCGACCCAAAGGAAGAACGTTTTCCTGTGAGGTAGGAACAATCTCGGCATGACAGCCATAATATGTCTCGATTCCTTCCCATCGGTCGCCTTTGAATGTATAGACGAAATCGCCAGGTTTAACCGTCGATACATCCGGTCCTGTTTCCATAACTTGCCCGATCATTTCACTTCCGAGCATGATCGGATAGTTCAATACCTTGTGTGATACCGGTTTATTGGTAAGGAGCAAACGGTCTACACCCGGTGTAATGGTCGTTGCAATAGTTTTAACGAGAATGTCATTCGGACTGTCGGAACTGTAGAATACCGAGTTGAGTCTGAGTTTGTTTGCTTTTGGAAGGATAATTGCGTCTGCTTGACCTTGCATGATGATCTGTTTGCCCTGAAATTTAAATATTGAAAATCGAACTTAACATCCAGGAGACGAAACTGATGACCAAAGAGCCAAGAACAGCCCACCAAAAACTGCTTACCGAAAACCCATCGACGATTGCTGCAGCAAACATCAGCATGAGCGCATTGATGACCAGAAGAAAAAGCCCGAGAGTAACGATGATGAAGGGAATGGAGAAAAACACCAGGACTGGTTTGACGATCGCATTGACCAGGCCGAGTACAAGGGCTACAATGAGAGCTGCCCAAAAGCTTTTTACGTAAATGCCACCAAGAAGGCTCGCGGTGGCATAGACTGACAAGGCATTGATGAGCCACATAAGTAATATATAAGCCATAATTGTCCTCTGTTTGAATATTGGTTGATTGTTTATCGCGCTTAACGATGCCGCATCGAATAATGCATTGGGTTTGAAGAAATGTAAGGCTTTTCAGTCTGAAGCCAAACCCGATCGTGAGCTGAAGGTGATGGAATCTTTCTAAAATGCAGTCATATATGCGAAGTGTAATTCGGTGTGATACGCTTGGTACATGGGTAGGTACAAAATCTGTGATTGCGCTGTGAAGTGTAAATTATTTACAACGTCCCCTCTTTTTTTGTTTTTTGGGGTTGTATCAGAGGTGCATGTGATCCAGGGCTTCTTGTAGTGAATTGCAGCCTTTTACCGTGACGGGGAGCTTGCGGATGGAGGATTTCAGTTCTCTGGTGTTTGCAGACGGTAATAAAATCGTGTCGAAGCCGAGATGGGCGGCTTCACGTATTCGGCGTTCTCCGTCGCTTATCGCTCTCAATTCACCTGAAAGCCCGATTTCACCGGCGCAGACCATACCGGGGGAAAGAGCGGTATTACTGATTCCGGAAGCGACCGCAGCTGCAACCGCAAGATCCGATGCCGGTTCGACCAGTTTCAGCCCTCCCGCGACCTTGATGAAAACATCCTGTCCCCAGGTAGGTATACCAAGCCTTTTTTCGAGGACGGCGAGTATGATCGTTATTCGTTTCAGATCGAATCCCGAACTTATCCGCTGCGGCATCGGGTAGTTTGTTTTACTGACCAACGCCTGCACCTCGACCAGCACGGCCCTCGATCCTTCGATGGCGGCGAGCACCGAGTTTCCCGGTACACCGGTGGAGCGGCCGGATATAAAGAATTCCGAAGGATTTTTCACTTCTTCGAGCCCTTTTTCATCCATTCGGAATACACCGATCTCGTTCGTCGGTCCGAACCGGTTTTTGACCGATCGGATCATTCGGTACCACTGATAGCCTTCACCTTCGAACTGGAGAACCGTATCGACCATGTGTTCGAGGGTTTTCGGACCGGCAAGTGAACCGGTTTTCGTGATGTGCCCGATGACGAGCAGGATGAAGTTACGGCTTTTGGCAGAGCGGATGAGCTCCGAGGTGCATTCTCGTATCTGTGTTATTGTTCCGGCCGAACTTTTGTATTCACCTGAATAGAGCGTTTGTATCGAGTCGATGATGACGATGTCAGGCTGTTCACGATCGATGACACCGATGATTTTTTCGAGGTTGACTTCCGGAACAAGCCTCAGATCATTGGAGGTGATGGAAAGTCTGTTGGCACGATCCCTGATTTGAGACGGTGATTCTTCTCCCGAAACATAGAGAATATTCAGGGGTGACGTATGCCGGGCGAGTTGTAGCATCAGGGTTGATTTGCCAATGCCCGGTTCGCCGCCGATAAGGACTGCCGAAGCGGGCATCAGGCCGTCACCGAGTACCCGGTCGAGTTCTCCGATTCCTGTCGAAATTCTTTGCTGTGATACAGAATTTCCTGGTTGCTGTAACGTTTCCGAGGCGGGTAGAACATTGTCGGTGGAGGAATTACCCGCCAGTGGCTCTTCGATGGCCGATTCTTCAAGGGTCCCCCAGCTCTGGCACGCAAAACATTTACCGGAATATTTTAGCGAGACGGCACCGCAACTGGTGCAGATATAACGGGTTGCTGATTTGGCCATCTCGGATGTTACAACGCTTCGATGGAGTTGGCTCGCATGAACGACTGGAGTGTGTTTTTCAGCAGCATGGCTATGGTCATCGGGCCGACACCACCGGGAACCGGGGTGATGGCCGAGGCGTTCCGGGAGACAGGTTCATAATCCACATCACCCACAAGCCGGTAGCCGGATTTTCGCGATGCGTCTTCAATTCGATTCATACCGACATCGATGACAACGGCACCGGGTTTGACCATATCTTTCGTGATGAAATTTCCCCTGCCGATGGCTACAATCAGAATATCCGCCTGCCTGGTCAGTTCAGACATGTTTTTCGTTGCCGAATGGCATATGGTGACTGTAGAGTTGGTTGCCTCGAGTTTTTGGAGCATCAAATTCGCCATAGGTTTCCCAACGATATTGCTTCTTCCGACAACGACGCAGTGTTTGCCTTTGGTTTCGATGTTATATCGTGAAAGCAGCTCGAGAATGCCATAGGGTGTACAGCTCAGAAAGCATTTATCCAGGTTGCCGAGTACCATTTGCCCGACGTTTTCCGGATGAAACCCGTCTACATCCTTGGAAGGGGATATTGCCATGGTAATCGCGTATTCATCGATATGCGGGGGGAGTGGTTGCTGAACGAGGATACCGTGAACTTCCGGGTCTTTGTTCAATGCTTCTATTCTGGAAAGCAGCTGTTCCTGGGATATTTCCTTCGGGAGTTCTATGACTTCGGAGTTCATGCCGATTTCTTTGCAGCTTTTGGCCTTGTTTCGTACATAGACCTGTGATGCAGGGTCTTCCCCGACTATAATTACGGTGAGACCCGGTACGGTATTGACTTTCTGCCTGTATGCAGCAACGGAGGTTTTCAGTTCGTTTTTGATGTCGCTTGAAATCTTTTTACCGTCAATGATTGTCATAGTGTGCTTCTTACTGATAATTGGATTAATATGGGTATGGTTTTTACCCTTGCTATATAAAAAAAATAACTCTTGATGATGAGTAAAATAGAATTTTATACAACGATTTCTCTTGACCTCGATGCTTGCAATTGATGATGTGCTCATAGATGACGGGATTCCCGGGTCCTTTTTTTCTTGTGATCTTGCTTCGTGTAAAGGTGCGTGTTGTGTTGAAGGAGAACTCGGAGCTCCGGTTTTGGAGAAGGAGGCAGAGTCTCTCCGTGAAATCGTAGGTACGCTCAGTCAAAGACTTCCGGAAAAAAACAGACGATATATCAGGCGTCACGGTTGCCTGGAAATATATCGGGGTAGCCTCTATACTCGAACCATGGATGGACGTGAATGTGTTTTTGCCTTTCGGGATAAGGATATAACCTTATGTGCCATAGAAAAGAGAAAACCGCTCTCATGCCGGTTGTTTCCAATCAGGATTATAAAAAAGTTTGGATTGGATTATCTTGTCTATGAGCGGCATGCAATGTGTCGGCAAGCTGTAAAAGAAGGAATCGACAAAGGTGTTCCTCTTATTGATTATGTTGCAGAAGCATTGATCGATCGTTACGGTTTGACATGGTATCGCCGCTTGAAAGACTTATTAGCGAATTCTCCCATGAATTATGCCAGACATTAAGCTTCAGCAGAGCCAGAGAACCCAGCTGTCTTCTCAGCAGATTATGACAAGTCAGCTTCTCCAACTTCCGTTAATGCATCTCGAGCAAAGGATTTTCGATGAGCTGCAGGATAATCCCATGCTCGAGCTCGAAGAGCAGAAGGGGGAGTCCATAGATGATTCCGGCGTAAAGAGTGGCGATGAACCTGAAGAGGGTATGTTCGATTCTGTCGATCGTTTTGAAAAAGACGGAGCGGGAGATACCGAAAGAGGAAAAAAGGACGATCAGGAAGGGAGGTTGCAGTTCACCATCGATAATCGTCCGAAAGAAAGTTTTATCCAGGCGGTTCAGCAGGATTCCTGTGAGGAAAAACTGTTGAAAGACCTTTCCTTACAGGAAGGAATAGCTGCCAGGGAGTTGTCGATAGCAGTCGAAATTCTGGGAAATCTCGATGATGACGGTTATTTGAAGGAAGATTTTCCGGTTATCGTTTACGGACTCGGACAAAACGGTATCGAAGTTGATGAGTGGGAAGTGAAGAGCATTCTGAAAAGGATACAGTATCTCGATCCTCCGGGGATAGGTGTTCATACTCTTCAGGAAAGGTTACTTGTCCAGCTCGAAGCGAAAGTCGGTAGAAACAAGACCCCTCCCGATACGTTGGCTTTGCATATTCTCGAAGAGCATTACGATGATTTTCTCAACAACCGTTATGAGCGGATTCTCAAGCAGTTGCAGATCCGGCCGGCACAGCTGGAATCGGCAATAGCTGTCATTTCAACGCTGGACCCACATCCGTTTATCGCCGGTGTCAGTGCGGATGAATACATCGTTCCCGATTTTATCGTGACATATGAAAACGGCCGTCTTACAGCAGTGCTGAATGATCGGAGCAATATGACGGTCCATGTTACGAGAGAATACCAGGATGTTCTCAAAAGCAGGGGGGTTCCCGTCGAAGACAGAAAGTACTTGCGCCAGAAGTTGAGTCGTGCAAAAGAATTTGCAAGCGCCATTGCGCAGCGTCGGAACACGCTCATCAAGGTCATAGAGGCTTTGATGAATTTTCAGTATGATTTTTTTGTTACCGGTCCAGAGAAACTGGTGCCTCTGGTTATGAAGGATGTAGCTGAAAAAACTGGGTTCGATCTTTCCACGATAAGCAGGGCGGTGAATGGAAAGTATGTTCAGACCAGATTCGGTACCTTTGAACTCAAATATTTTTTCAGCGGGAGTTTGCCTACAGAAGAGGGGGAGGATCTTTCGACAAAGATCATCAAACAATATATAAAAGAGCTGACCGAGGCTGAAGACTCTGCAAAGCCACTGAACGATGATAAGCTTGCAAAGATGCTCGAGGAAAAAGGCATAAAGATTGCTCGCAGAACGGTTGCAAAATACCGCGAACAAATGCAAATTCCAGTAGCAAGATTAAGAAAAAAAATATTTTAATGCCCCGGAGCGGTCGATATTGGAAAATCTCTTATGAGCGACGTGATCGAATCCGGGTTAAAGTCCCGAAGAGGAGTAGTAATGGAAATGTATGGAAAGCCGGCGTTGAGAGCCACAACAGTTCTTGGTGTGATAAGAAACGGTAAAGCGGCTCTTGGCAGCGACGGCCAGATGACTCTTGGAAACACGGTAATTAAACACAGTACGAAGAAAATACGACGATTGCGCCAGGCTGATCTGATTACCGGATTTGCCGGAGCAACTGCGGATGCAGTGACGCTTCTTGACCGTTTCGAGGAAAAGTTGCAGGCTTATGGAGGACAGCTTGAAAGAGCTGCCGTCGAGTTGGCCAGAGACTGGCGCACCGATAAATATCTCCGTCGCCTCGAGGCTATGCTCGCAGTCGTGGGTCAGGAAAAAGCGCTGATCATATCAGGTACAGGTGATGTCATCGAACCTGAAGACGGTATCGTTGCGATTGGCAGTGGGAGCATGTTCGCTCTTGCTTCTGCTCGTTCATTGTTGAAGCATACCGATCTGGAGGCTTCGGATATCGTTAGGGAGAGCCTGAAGATCGCAGCGGACATATGCATTTATACCAATGACCACATTATCCTTGAAGAGGTATGACTCTACTGGGCATTACTCTTAGTGACATCCTTGTTGTACAGGTGTTGGATTGATGTAAGGTCGAAAGCAGTTCTTATCAACGTATTTTATCATTGTAAACGAACGTAGACGAATATGACAGATCACAAACAGCAAAAAGTTCTTGAAATAGCTGAGAATACAACAGTGAATAACTCTTTAATCAGTAACGAATTTCTTACCCCAAGTCAGATTGTTTCTCGCCTGGATAAATATATCATCGGTCAGCAGGAAGCGAAGAAAGCCGTCGCGATTGCGCTCAGAAACCGTTTACGCCGGCAAAATGTCAGCGAAGAACTGCGTGACGAGATAATGCCGAACAACATTATCATGATAGGGCCTACCGGGGTCGGTAAAACCGAAATAGCCCGCAGGCTTGCAAAGCTGGCAAATGCTCCTTTTGTCAAGGTTGAAGCTTCCAAGTTCACCGAAGTTGGATATGTGGGACGTGACGTCGAGTCGATGATCCGTGATCTGACGGATCAGGCGGTCAACATGGTGAGGAATGAAAAATCCGAAGAAGTCAAAGAAAAAGCGGCTGCCCTGGCAGAAGAGCGTTTGCTCGATATATTGTTGCCGACAGTACCGTCATCTCCTTATGAAAGAGAAGAGGAGGTTGCAGAAGAAGGTAGCGGAGATGAAAAGGCAAGTGCCGATTTAGAGGATGCCATCAATAAAAAAAGCCGGGAAAAGATGTTGGAACGGCTTCGTTCCGGAAGAATGGAGGATCGTCAGATAGAGATGGAACTCAGTACCGATTCCCAGGGCGGAATGATGCAGATTTTCGGTCCTCTCGGACAAATGGAGGAGCTTGGAGGAATAATGCAGGATCTGATGAGCGGTCTTCCGAAAAAGCGCAAAAAAAGAAGGGTGACGATTGCTGAAGCAAGAAAGCTTCTTGAGCAGGAGGAAGTACAGAAACTTATCGATATGGATGCCGTTATCAAAGAGGCTGTTTGCAAGGTGGAGGATTCCGGTATTGTTTTTATCGATGAAATCGATAAAATTGCCGCTCCTACAACCGGTGCAGGCGGTAAAGGACCGGATGTCAGCCGCGAGGGAGTTCAGCGTGACCTGCTTCCTATCGTCGAAGGCTCCAACGTTGCGACGAAGCATGGAATGGTGCGGACCGATCATGTTCTTTTCATCGCTTCGGGTGCTTTTCATGTGGCTAAGCCTTCCGACCTGATTCCCGAATTACAAGGACGTTTTCCTATTCGTGTAGAGCTGAAAAGTCTTACCGAAGAAGATTTCTACAAAATCCTTACCCAGCCGAAAAACGCTTTGATCAAACAGTACAAAGCTCTTTTACAAACCGAAGGTGTCGAGCTTGAGTTTACCGATGAGGCTATCAGGGAACTGGCGTCAATTGCCGCTCAGGTCAACGAATCGGTTGAAAATATCGGTGCCAGAAGATTGCACACCATCATGACCAACCTCCTCGAGGAGCTCATGTTCGCCATTCCGGAGAAATGCAGTGACGAAAAAATCGTCATTGACAAAGCGATGGTTGGCGAGAAACTGAGTGTGATCATCAAGGACAGGGATCTGAGCCAGTATATTCTTTGATGTAGAGGAGATAAGAAGCTCTCGGTCTGGAGACGGTCTACGTGTTCCATTAGCTGGATAGCTGGGATGTTAGTCGGCTGAACAGCAATAGGGACATCTCCATTTATTGAGGTTACCGGAGAAAGTACTTGAAAAATGGAGGAAAAAGACTGCTGTCGAGGGAGGTTCTTCAAGTCAATTATAACATGAACAACGAACAAAACATATGATACAACGTAATCAGATGGCTCAAACGGCGGGAGCCGTAGCGGCACCGAGGGTTTCCGTCGACGTACAGACGAGAGTGGTCAATCAGGTGTATACCTGGATGACGCTTGGGCTCGCACTGACAGCAACGGTCGGCTACTATGTTTCCGAGAATGAGATGCTCAGAAACCTCATTTTTTCCAACGGTCTCATCTTGATCGGATTGGTTATCGCACAGCTCGGGATAGTTTTTGGCCTGAGTGCCGGGATCAATCGTTTGTCAGGCTCGGTGGCAACAGGACTGTTTATTCTTTATTCCGCTCTGACAGGGTTGACCTTTTCTGCAATTTTCATGGTCTACACTGCCAGTTCGATTGTGAGTACCTTTTTCGTGACGTCCGGGACGTTTGCGGCCATGAGTGTTTTCGGTCATACTACCAAGCGTGATCTTACAAAGCTTGGCAATATCGCTTTCATGGCGCTTATCGGTATCATTCTCGCTTCATTGGTCAACATGTTCATGCAGAACTCGATGCTTGAACTTATTATAAGCGTTATCGGTGTTTTGCTGTTCACCGGTTTGACCGCTTATGATGCGCAACGCATTAAAGAAATGGCTGCCATGGTTACCGATGGGGAATCAGAAGCGAAAGTATCGGTAATAGGGGCATTGTCGCTTTACCTGAATTTTATCAACCTGTTTCTTATGCTGCTCCGTTTTCTTGGAGTTGCACGTGATGAATAATGGATATTATTTCAATTCTTGTCCTTAACGGTCCAAACCTTTCGAGGCTTGGCAAGCGTGAGCCCGAGATATACGGCAGTCGAACCCTCGATGATATCAACAAGGAACTTGTCGATACATTTCCAGGGGTATCGTTTGAATTTTTTCAGTCCGAAGAAGAGGGTGAGCTTCTGGAAAAACTCTTTCATTGTGAAGACTTGGGCGGGTATAGTGGGGTGGTGCTCAATGCCGGAGCACTGACCCATTATTCAATTGCATTGAGAGATGCGATCAGCGCGATTACGATACCTGTCATCGAGGTCCATCTTTCCAATATCTACGCACGTGAGGAATTTCGAAGAACATCTGTGATATCAGAGGTTTGCAGTGGTGTCATCAGTGGATTTGGAGCAAACAGTTATCACCTTGGTGTTCGTGGACTCATGGGGATGCTCGAACTCGGCTGAATGTTTTTTCCAGGATCTTTATTGGAGTTGCGAAAAAACATTATATTACCTGTAAAATAGGTGTCGTGTGTACAATTGCGCTGTGAACGGAGAGTAATGTGTATACAGATAGGTCACTGAATGTCGTTTTATGTGGCGGCTGTATTTTTATATTACTCGGGAGGTTGAATGGTAAGCAAGTATGCGAAAGGGGTATTGTGTCTTATCGTTGTTTTTTTCTCTTCTTTTCCAGCACACGCAGGTTCCCCTTATGCAGGGTTGACTGTAGGGCTGGCGTATTTAAACGATTCAAGTATAAAAGGTTCGAAACGAGGTGATCTGAGCTACGACGAAGGAGAAGCATATAGCTATGCTCATGGTCTTGACTTCGGCAGCTTTCGATTCGAGGGAGAAATCGGTTACCAGAAAAACGATTTCGAGACATTCGAGCCTGGAGGGATTGCAGCTGCTGCGGATGGTGACCTTTCCATTCTTTCTTTGCTTGCAAACGGTTATTACTCTTGTCACATCGGTGATAGCAGAATAGTGCCCATCATCAGTGCGGGTATCGGGGCTGCAAATGTAGAGTATGAGGACGAGGTTGATGAGTTCAGTGAAGATGACATCGTGCTTGCCTATCAGGTTGGCGCGGGATTGGGAGTAAAGATTTCTTCTTCGGTAAGTGTCAATGCAATGTACCGCTACTTTGCAACACAGGATGCCGGATTTCGTGAAGACGAAGAAAACATAGAACTCGATATCTCAAGTCACAACGTTCTGGTCGGTTTGAAAGTCGACTTTTAAGGCACATCGAAAAACTGTATGACTCTCTGTGGCATTTTCCATCCGGCTTCTTGACTAAACTGCTCCGAAGCCTCCCTAATCATCGATCTTTTTTGAAAGTTTTTTGTTCAGTTTGCGGATGTTTTGAAGCCTTCGTTCGTCACTCTTCATCAGTACCGGTTTGTTGAGAGCTTCATCAAGAACTTCGACCGCCTCCCGGTAACGTTTCATATCGTGATACAGTTTTCCCAGTTCATGGTAATGCCGTATGACTCGTGGATTGATCGCAATGGCTTTTTTGAGCATTTTTTCTGCTTCTTCCCGACTTCCTTTCGGTAACGAACCTAAAAATGTTTTGGCGAACACTTTTTCAAACCATCCCATATTGGCGATTTCACGGTTGAAAGAGCCGAGAATAGACCAGGCGATATCATCTTCCGGATTGAGCTCGAGTGCCCGGTCGAGTTCATTTTTGATGATGTTGGCTCGTTTTATTTTCTCTCTCGGGCCAATATTATCAGCCAAAACACCAAGGGAGGCCGCAAACCACGTGTGCCCCTCGGCAATAGCCTCATTGCTTGCTATACTTGTCTTTGCATGCAGAACGGCTTTTTCATAGTACGGTTGACGCTTTTCCTTGTTTTCAGGTGGTAGTGATTCGCCCATGCTGATATAAAGCCGGGCAAGCCTCCAGTTGGCTTCGGCGTTGTGAGGTTCTTTTTCGATGATCGATGAATAGAGCGAGTCCGCTATCTCGTAATGCATTGTATAAAACGCAGTATCTCCATCGATAAGGGCACGTGAACGATCTGTTGAAGATTTTGTTTTGCTGGATACAGCGCCAAAAGAGGTATTGACAACGGGAGACATACCTGAAAAAATGGCGCTCAAAAGCAGGGCTGTCAATAGTATTGTCGCCGGAATCGTTGTTTTGCAATGCATAACTCTTGTTTGAATGATCCGGTTATTATTTTCGACTCATACCTTTCTCGGTGGTCACATACCGTTTCGGACACTTCGAAATGTATGTATGTGGAAAAATTAAAACGTAATTCTGCTTTGTTAGAGTTCCGCTTCGGGCTCAAAGAAACCACAGTGAATCAGGGTACTTCTCATGGAGCTTTTTGTCCATGCCTAACCAATGGCCCGAGGGAAAGGCCATCAACAATACCGAATAAATCATGAATGGAGGGAGAGAGAGGTTGTAATACCCTCCTGCAGCGAAATTCAATACGAGAAAGAGCGCAAATGCGGCGTTTATGCGTACAGCAAGACCAAAGACAAGGGACATGCCGATGATGAGTTCGCCAACGGTGACGATCCACGCAATGGGCATTGCCAGCGGAATGGCGAAATGTTCGAGGTAGAGTGCCTGAAAGGAACCTGGAAGGAGTTCCCCGAGTCTTTCGGAGAAATGTACGGACATAATGTCGGTCCAGAGCCATCCCTTTACCAGCTTGTGCCAGAAGCCATAAAGAAAAAAGGTTGCAAAAAGGTAGCGACCGAGGAGAAATATTGAAGCAGGAACAGCTTCTAAAGGGTAATTCTTGAGGTATGTTTTCTTGAATGAAAAAAACGGTCGATTAGATGATGGGTTAGGACCGTATTTGTTTTCCCCATTCTTGCCTTTTAAAGAAAGAAGGATGAAAAAAAGGTGAAGATTGAAAATTGGTATCAAGGCCAAAAAAATAAAACTCGAAGGATAGCCTATATCATGTAGTCTTTTGATGCTATTGGCAATTATGATCCATAGTGAAGGAATTTCCAAAAATATCAAAAGAGAAAGCAACGCACTATAAATATAGAAGGCTTCTTCAGCAAGAAATATAAGAGGGGTTATAATTAGGCCAAGCAAGATCGGGATAAACAAGGAGCCGATAAATGCTAGTCGACTTGCACGGCCTTTCCGAGAAAAAAGGTGTTTCAAAAGAGCCATGTGCCTTAATAAAGAAGAGTTGTAAACGATAAAGGTATATTACATAAAGTACAATATAAGCAGTATTTGAATTATAAGTTCTCAATAATAGGTGTTCTTTCTGGACTGATATCTGACATATTCAGGGTCGAAAGTATGCTGTCATTATACGTTTCAGGACGACTCATTTTTTCACAATCCTTTATTCTGACTTCTTGATTCTAAAACAAGCTACATCATACTTTGCGGATCGACATCGATGGTAATGGAAAGATTATTTCTGCTGTGTTTGTTCATCAGAGAATACCTCATCTTTTTGAGGAAATCGGCGGAAATTTTTTTGCCGGGAAGTTTCAGTAGAACCTGATAGCGGTAACGTCCCCTGATACGTGCTATGCCCGCGGGAGCTGGGCCAAGCATAAGAAAGGTTTCTTTCTGAAGATGTGGTTTTAGCGCTTCTGCAAATTCTTCGGCGGCTTTTTCTGCAGTATTTTCTTCCGTTGAAGAGAATTCGCAGGTGACAAGTTTCGCATAAGGTGGGTACTCCAGTGTTTTTCTTGCCAGCATGTCCAGACTGTAGTACTTTTCGTAACTGCCGTTGAGAAGATAAGCGAAAACATCGTTGTCCGTATTATATGCTTGAAGATAGACTTCTCCGGGAATCTTGGACCTGCCTGCACGGCCAGACACCTGCATGAGAAGCGCAAAAAGGCGCTCACCCGCCCTGAAATCAGGAATATTCAATCCGATATCGGCCATCAAGACGCCAACAAGGGTGACATCGGGAAAATCGAGACCTTTGGCCACCATTTGAGTACCGAGAAGTATCCGGGCTTTTTTCTTGTGAAACTCGTTCAGGATCATTGCATGAGCACCTTTGATACCTGTTGTATCGACATCCATACGGAGTATCTTTTCTTCAGGAAAAAGCTTGTGCAATTCCTCTTCGATGCGTTCGGTTCCACTGCTTTTGTAAAGAATGTTTGTTGAGGAACAATGCGGACATTGATCGGAGAAGAGTGCCGCATTTCCACAGTAATGGCAACGCAACTGCCTGCTGGCAGCATGATAAACCATTGGGATGTTGCAATGCTTACAAGTGGGAATCTCACCGCAGTCCAGGCAAAGCAGACTTCCTGCGAAACCTCGTCTGTTCTGCAGGAGTATGACTTGTTCGTTGCGCTCGAGTCTTTTTTTGATCTCCTCGAAGAGAACTTCCGAAATGGAAAAAGAGACCTTTCTGTTTTCGCGCATGGGAATCAGTTTTACGGAAGGCATCGTTGCTCCATCGACTCTTTCCGGGAGCGTCAAAAGAGTATATTTTTTGTTCTTCGCATTGTAGAACGACTCGAATGAAGGGGTGGCCGATCCGAGAAGACAGAGTGCCCCTTCGAGTTTAGCGCGCATAACCGCAGTATCCCGGCCATTGTAGCGTGGTGTTCTGTCCTGTTTGTAGGCCATATCGTGCTCTTCGTCGACGATGATGGCTCCGACATTTTCAAGCGGTGCGAACACCGTTGATCGAGCTCCAAGCGCAATTTTGGCTTTTCCCGAACGAAGCTTTTGCCAGGCGGTATATTTTTCCTGGTTGTTCATTGCACTATGCAGAATCTGGATATCGTCGCCGAAGTACTGACGAAAGCGGGATGCTGTTTGGGGGGTCAGCGATATTTCAGGAACCAAAACGATTGCGGTTTGGCCTGCAGCGAGGACCTCTTTCAGTAGCTCGATATAGATGATCGTTTTACCGCTTCCTGTGATGCCATGCAGTAGATAGGTTGCGAAATTGCCGGATCGAAATCCCGTCAACAGTTTGTTCAGCACTTGCTGTTGTGATTCGGTAAGCTGTTTGACGATTTTTTTCGGTTCCGAAAACTCGCTTGAAAACCCGGAACCGGTTTCAACCTTTATTTTTTCGAAAATTCCTTTTTTAACCAGTTCCCGGGCAATTCCAGTTGTAATGCCCATTTGTTCGGGGAATCCCCAAGATGTTTCCAGGGCATGTAACTGCTTCACGGCTTCTGCTTGACGGGGAGATCGTACTAAGTCTTGCAACAAGGATTCGCTATAGGACTGGCGAAAGCGGTAGGCTGTTTTTGTTTTAGGCTTTGCGGTCTTGAAGGATTTTTTCAATGCCACCAGTCCGCCACGTTCCATTTCGACCAATGTTCGGTAGAGATTTTGTTTCCCTAGCCTGTTTTCAAGCTGTTTGACCGTCAACTTTTTCCTGCTTTGTAAAAGCTTCAGGATGTGTTTGCGCAATGAGGTCGAAACAACTTTTCGGTCACTGCTGCTGATGAGCTGAAAATCGGTCAGTTCGACTGTTTCACTGACTTTGGTTTTCAATGGGGCAGGAAGGATCGCATTGATGGCTTCAATCGGGTATGTTATGTAATACTCGGCTATCCAGATCGAGAGCTGTAAGGTTATCGGCGTGAGAACGGGTTTTCCGCTATTGAGAATATCGGTTATGAAGCCTTCAGGCTGATTTGGCAGGGGAGAGTCGGTAATTTCGACCACATAACCGATGACGCTCCGTCTCGTATTGTTTGCAGGTGAAAACAATATCTGACAACCAGGCTGAAGTTCATCTGCCAGATCGCTCCCGACGGTAACGAGCAACGGTTCATCACGGAGGTAATTATTGGCGTATAGTGATGCAAAGCGCATGGATAATGGGTGTACAATAAAAAAGTCAGTGTAGAAACGGCACACTGACTTCTATAATAAAAAAATGTGAGAAGATAATCTCAGGATTGTAAAACATCCAGGATCGAGTTCTTGATTTCATCGACACTTCCTGTGCCGTTCACACTACTGAACCGGGGGGCTGCCGGATCGTCGCTCAACTCCCATTGTTGGTAGTATTCGATAAGAGGTGCCGTTTGATTGTGATAGACCTCGAGGCGTTTGCGAACGGTTTCCTCACAGTCATCTTCACGCTGGACGAGCGGTTCTCCGGTTACATCATCGAGACCTTCGCTGGCAGGCGGGTTGAAGACAACGTGATAGGTTCTGCCTGAGGAAAGGTGAACACGCCTGCCGCTCATGCGTTTAATGATCTCTTCGTCATTGACATTGATATCGATCACATGATCGATCGTTATCGAGCCCTCCTTCAAAGCTTCGGCCTGGGCGATTGTGCGGGGAAACCCGTCGAACAGACAGCCGTTCTTGCAGTCTTGCCTATCGAGTCGTTCTTTTACAAGTTCAAGAATGATTTCATCCGAAACCAGATTGCCGTCATCCATAATTTTTTTTGCTTCCAGCCCTAGCGGAGTTCCCTCGTTGATGGCTGATCGAAGCATATCGCCGGTTGAAATCTGTGGAATGTTGTACTTGGAAGAAATAAACTGAGCCTGAGTCCCTTTGCCTGCGCCGGGTGCCCCGAGTAAAATAATTCTCATTATGGCGGGTTGTTAAATTACTATTTTTTCAGTGTAATAACCTTTACCTTCGATCTGGATGGTTTATTTCCCGGTGAGGATGATTCACTGGCTGTTGCAGGATTTGTCGAGGCTTCGGGTTGTTGCGGAGGAGAGTTTTGCTCGGAAGTGCCGTTCGATTTCGAAGAGGCTTTGAATGGAATAGCTTGTTTTGTCGTTTTTTTCTTTTTTTCCGTCGGCTTGTTCTGTGTGTCGTTTTTATCGAACTGTTCTTGGAAATTCAGAATCTGACCTTTCGGGTCGAGCGACAGAAAGAGGTATTGGTCATCTTTGACGAGAGCTCTTCTGAACTCAAAATCAAGCGCAGACAGCATCATTCGAATAACCCGCCGGCTTTCTCCCAAATCACCTCTCGACGCAATCTCGGTTTCGGCTTTCGAATTGATTGTGGTAATGGGTTGGCCGTTGCGGTCGATTTCTTCGGTCAGACCGAACGTCACGGTGATTTTTGTGCCGAGGAGGGCAAATGAAGAGACATCTGCACGAATCATCGTCATACCTCCGACGGATGTTTTCTTGCTTCTGAGGTTCCAGCCGATCCAGTGCTCTATTTTTTCGACGATGAAATTTGTGGTTTGGGAAAGAGGCCTTGCGAAGCGCCTGACTTTCAACTCATCGAAAACAGGATTCTCCGAGGTTTGGTTAGCATTATCGGTAAGGCTGTGATACGCTTTGTTGATTTCGTTCTTGAAAGGGAGAAAATCCAGTAAATCCATAATGTGCTGTGCGGTTTATTTAATGAAACGGTCAGCAGGCAACGTTTTTTCTTGTAATGCCAATTGACCGCACGCTGCATTTATCGACGTCCCATAGCTTTTGCGTACAGTGACATTCAAACCTGCACCGACAAGGATCCCGATAAACCGATCTCGCCATTCTGCCTCGACAGGCTTGAACTCCATATTAACGATAGAATTATAATCAATCAAATTTATTTTGCATAAAAAACCTCTGCTGAATGCCACAAGGCTTTTAGCATCCTCGATCGTGTCGTTCACTCCTTCGAGAAGCATGTAAACCAGTGTTACGGGCCCGCCTGCAAGAGCGGTATATCGTTCAAGAACAGTTCGGAGGCCGTCAAGGGTATGCTCATTCGCTACAGGCATGAGAGATGCCCGCTTCTGCTGATTTGCGGCATGAAGAGAAACAGCAAGCTTCGTTTTTAAACCGGAACGGGCAATCGCATCGATTTGAGGAATCAGCCCTACGGTCGAAATGGTTATTTTGCGTTGAGGGAGCGAAAAACGGTAATCCTGGTCGGAAAGGGTTTCGACCGCTTCAATGACGTTTGAAAGGTTCAGCAGAGGTTCTCCCATGCCCATGAAAACTACATTGGTGACACGGTTCGATACGGCTTTGGTTTCAAGAAGATTGTTGACGAGGTACACCTGTTCAACGATTTCCGCAGCGCTGAGATTGCGGGAGAATCCCATGTGACCAGTTGCACAGAACGTGCAGCCGAGCGGACAGCCTACCTGGGAAGAGACGCACACCGTGTTTCTGTTTTCTGCCGGAATCAGCACGGTTTCAACAGTTTGTTCGTCATGAAGTTGTGTCAGATACTTCGAGGTTTGCATACCGTTTTTTTCTTTCGGATCATGCTGCTTTTTTACAATCGAGCATGATGGAATGACATACCGGTTCGAAAGTTTGTCCCTCAGCGCTGCACCGAGATTGGTCATACTTTCGAAGTTTTTGGCTCGATCATTGAAGAGCCATCGATGTATCTGGTTTGTGCGGTATCCAGGTTCACCAAGAGCAGTAACGACGTGTTGCAGTTCTTTGCGTGAATATGACTTGATGTTGATTTTTTCGGTATGCATACAGGCTCATTTAATGCAAATATGGCAAAAAGTATAGCAAATATTTCTTTGCTTTGTTGAGTTTTATTGCTTTTGAGAGTACTTTGTTAAATAAAGAAAATACGATACGGCTAAAAGCAATGTTGTGCTTTCAAGTCTTTTTTCAATGATGGTGATAACCGGCATGTCGTATGAGTGCTCGATCAAAAGCGCAGGGGAGTGCCCTGCAAAACGAAGAGAAAGATTACAATTACAAACAGCTCGACAAGGTGATCCACTCGAGGATCCGCTTTGCAGCGCTTTGTTATCTTGATTCTGTCGATCAGGCGTCGTTCGTTGAAATACGCGAGGGTATAAGTGCCACCGACGGTAACCTCAGTGTGCATATGAGAAAGCTCGAAGCTGCAGGTTATGTATACTGTGATAAAACATACAGTAAACGGGTGCCGTTATCGACATATCGTATAACCGACACCGGTAGAAATGCATTTACGGAATACCGCAGTAAACTTGGTGATTTCTTCAGCCTTCCTTTTTCGCCAGTTCGTGATAAAAATCTTTGAGATAATGCGTTCCGCTCATAGGGGCCACATTGTCTATTCTATTGATCGTTACCGCAAAAGAGAGCAGCCCGGCTATTGTTTTACTGAAAAAACCGGTGACGTACAGGGCTGCATCTCCCAGCCATAGCGGAATGTGCGTTATCCATGGTTTTTTCCCGACGGCATCGAAGGCCATGTTGATGACTTCATTGAACGTAAAGACTTCGGGTCCTCCGGCCCCGACTTCTTTTTCGTGATTTTCAACCGCATCGACGCAGACTTTTGCCAGGTCTGCACCATGTATGGGGTTGACCTGGTTTTCACCATCGCCAAGCAAAAACATATGCCCGGACTTGACCATCGAAAAAAACATTCCCATGTCGGAAAAGTAGCCGGTGGGCCTTATGATTGCATAATCCATACCCGATGATGCAAGTGTGTCGACAAACAGTTCATGGGCCTTGACAACATCCACACCGGACATTTTCGATGCATTGAAAACCGATACATAAATGAATTTTCGAACTCCATGCGATAACGCATCATCGAGAATCGCCTTGTTACCGAGGAAATCGACGTCGTAGTTCGTGACTTTACCTTCCGGCATGGTCAGGCCCAAAGCGGAAAATACGATATCGATACCCTTGCATACATCCTTCAGCGTTTCCGGTCTGGTCGCGTCTCCGGTCACGATTTCATCGGCGACCTTTTTGATCGAAGGTTCGAGATTCGGTCCGTCCTTTTCCGCTTTTTCCGGATTTCTGACCAGAGCTCTGACGAAATACCCCCGTTTCTTGAACTCATGTACGGCGTATCGCCCAAGATAACCCGACGCTCCCGCTACGAGCACTTTTTCTTTTTCCATGATCATGAGCCATTGGTTGAAAAATATCTGTTTATTCCTAACGGATGGAACCGGTTAAATGTTCTTTGCCGAACCAGCTGCCTTCGTCTTGGTTTGTTGGGTAACTGTCGATAAAATAATGTGAAAATGATGAAAATTAATGAAATGTCGCTATCATTGGTGGAAAGATGAAGCATGAATCTCAAAATCTATCGGAAAAAATATGGAACTCGAAATAACCTGGGGGAGAGTGATTCGCGTCTGGTGGGCACACCTGTGGCGTAGCCTGGTTGCAGCAATTGTGAGCATGTTACTGGGAGGATTGGTCGGTGGGATAATCGGGGCCATTTTCTACATGGTGGGAGTTACCTCCCCTGAAACACTCCAGCTTGTCATAACACCGATTAGTATCGTTATAGGACTTGTTGTTTCCGTATTTCCGATCAAAATGATTCTCGGGAAGGATTTCGGAGAGTTCCGGCTGGTATTGGTCGAAAACGGCAGCACAATGGAAACGAAATCAAGGGAATCAGGGGGTGTGGTTCAATAAGGATGAACGTCCACTGTAAGAACCGTTCACGTGTTTCAACGAGCAACCTTTGTCGTTTCGTGATGTCCGGGATAAGCTGTTTTTGAAAATGGGGGATAATAAGGCTTACTTAGGTTAAAACATGCTCACTTGCAGCAATCATAAAACAAGGAGAACCGATGCCGGAAGAATGGGTCAGGCAAATGCAGAATCTGGTGGATTCAGTAGAGAAGCTCGAAGAGTATATCAAGGTAACCGATGATGAACGGCGAGCTATCGAGTCGATGGCAACGAGATGGGGCGTAACGCCTTATTTTGCCTCATTGATGGACAAAGATGATCCCGACTGTCCGATTCGTAAACAGGTGATACCATCGATGCAGGAGCAGGTGAACGAATTCGGAATGGATAATTATCTGGTCTGGAAAGAAAACCGCTCGACAGAAGAAGTCCGTCCGGACAGTATTGCCCGGCAATATCACGATCGTATTGCCTTTACGGTCATCGAAACATGCGCGATTTATTGCCGTCACTGCTTTCGCAAGGAACTTGTTGTCGATCAGGATCTGAAACTGCGTATGGATGTGGATGAAGGGCTGGCCTGGATTGCCGAACACCCTGAAATCCGTGATGTCCTGATAACGGGAGGCGATCCGCTGCTGTTGTCGGATGAAAAACTGGCACACCTGATAGGAAGACTTCGCGAGATACCGCACGTGGAAATGATCCGCATCGGCTCCCGCCTGCCTATCGTGTTGCCGCAGCGAATCACCGAAGGCCTGAAAAAAGCCATCGGCGGTTTTCACAAAGTCCCCGTCTGGATCAACACGCAGTGTAACCATCCGAAAGAGATTACCGAAGAAACGGAGAGAGCGGTGTATGAACTCTTGAGCTGTGGTATCAATGTCGGCAATCAGGCGGTGTTGCTGAAAGGGATCAACGATGATGTCGAAACTTTCAGGGAGCTTCATCAGAAGCTGCTCCGCATCCGTATCAGGCCCTACTACGTGTTCTACTGCGAACCCGCTCCCGGTATCGATCACTTCCGGACTCCGGTCGAAAAGGGCGCCGAACTGATCCGTGACGCCCTGCGCGGTCACACGACCGGCCTCGCGCAACCGATGTACGTTCTTGCAACCAACATCGGCAAAGTCCCGCTTATGCCGGATTATTACATGATCGAAAAAAACGACAAAGAATACGTGCTCCGCAACCACCAGGGAAAAACCACAAAAATCCCGAATATTCCTGAATAGGAGGCTGAGGTAAGGGTAGTTGAGCAGAGTAGAGAGCCTGTGGTTGTAGCCTGAAAAATTTTTTGTCAATTCTTTCTGTTTGTATAACGTGTTATACAAAAACAATCTGTATTTGTCATCATGAATACTTCAACACCTGAAAAATCGGATCAGCTTATCGGCATTCGGATTCCGAAAAGTGTTAAAGATCGACTCGATGTTCTGGCTGAGAAAACCGGCAGAACAAGGACATTTTACATCCGTCAGGCTTTGCTCGAGCACCTCGACGATCTTGAGGACAAGTACATGGTTCAAGAGGTGCTTGGACGTGTGAAAGAAAGAGAGGAGGAGCTTTATTCGCTTGATGACGTGGAGCGTGATCTTGGCCTGGACGATTGAGATTACAAGAACGGCTAAAAAAGGCCTCTTCTGCTAGATGTTTGATGAACAATTTGACTGCACCACTTTTCTATTCTCATTTCTTGCCGTGTTTTAACTGTGATCGTATATTTCTTTTTGAAATAAGCGGTTAATCCTATCGGCTTAATTTCAAGATCTCTATATCTACTATATATAAAGCTCAGACTACAAAGAAGTCATTTCTGAACAGAGGCTCTTTATTAGAGGAGTTTGAGAGAATAATGCTTGGGAGAGTTAGGGAGAGGGGAGTTTATCAGAGCAGAGCATAGAGAATGTTTGTCAGGTGTTAATAGTTGTTTGGGTTACTGAACAAAGCCCTCTAGTCCCATGCAGCACAGAAAGCTGAATCAATCCCTTAAAAGTACTAAATCTAAGTGGCGGAGGGCCACATGGAAGCTATAACGCCATTCTCTCAAGAGGACCTGAATGAAATCTTCAAGATTTCCCCTTCAGATTCGGAACGCGTGATTTCAAGGGAAAGTAGCAGTCTTGAATTCAAGGAATCATTCGGATGGGCAAGTTTGCCTAAGTACCTAAAAACAAGCGCAGCGTTTGCCAATGCCAAAGGCGGTTATATCGTGTTTGGTATTGGCAATAAGCCACACCGGCTTGGCGGTCTTTCGGGAACTCACTTGAAGTTATTTGAGGATATAGATCCGGAAAAGATGTCAAGCCACTTCAATGAACATTTTGCTCCGGAAATAGAATGGACGATTCAGGAATACGAACTTCAAGGGAAGGTTTTTGGACTTCTTTATATCCATGAGGCCAAGGATAAGCCCGTCGTCTGCACTAAAGATGCAGGGAAGGAGCTAAAAGAAAGCGATATTTACTATCGATATCGAGGCCGTTCCGAGCGCATTAAATACCCAGAACTCAGAGCCATTCTTGAGGCCAAGCGGGAATCTGAACAGCGCCTATGGATGCAACACTTCGAAAACATAGCGCGGATCGGTGTTCGTGATGCAGGGATTTTCGATCTGCACACCGGCAGTGTAACCGGGTCTGGAGGCTCATTCCTGATTGATGAGTCGCTTCTCAGTCAGCTCTCTTTCATAAAAGAGGGTGAATTCTCTGAGGTCAAAGGCAAGCCCACATTAAAGCTGATCGGCCATGTTGAACCCATTGCTGGAAGCATTGTCGCTACGTCCAAAAAACAATTTGTAAAAACAAAAGGCATAAGGACAGCCGATATCGTCCTCAGTGCCTTGAATCAGGAAAATGTTCCTGAGCCCTTGGAGTACATCAAACAAATCTGTTTTGAAAGCACCGCATTTTTGCCAGTTTACTATTTCATCAAGAAATCCGGAGCGACGCAAGACAAAACCGTGAAAGCGCTCGAAAGGGTGCTGTCAAGATCAACTACGCGAGGAAAGCTAATTGAACGTTTGAAGAGTGGAAAAACGCAGGAACTTCCAATCCCAAACGGAAGTACTTTCGCTGCCACCAAAAAAAGAAAATACTCAGAGTTACTGCGCAGCAATAAAGTAAGCGCGGGTCTTGCTGGGAAAGAGCTGAATTATTGTCTTCAAGCCATTCGTGGTCTGGCAGCAGACGAAATCAAATCCAACTCGAAGGTTATCAGAGAACTTTTGAAGAAATGGTTTAACAAACACTACGCATCGGCAGGAGGTCAATTGGCTGACAACCTGCGGCGGGCCATCTGCTGGGTTGATGAAGCATTGAATATGGGAGAATGCGAATGAGTGATCACATGACCTTTGTCCGATTCCGCAAGTGGGGAAAGAATGGCGGAATTGAGAACAGGCCTTTTCGCTGTTTCCAAAACACTTAACATATATTTCTTCTTATGCGGGGAACTAGGGGACGTAGTTGAATAGGGATAAAAGTCCAAGCATTATTTCCGTTGTTGTTTTCCCAGGATCGGAAAGACCCTTTTCAGGTCGTCGGCTTGACGTTCATGTTAGGTGATTCTCGTTTTTACAATTGCATCTTGAATTTTTTGCCACTGGTTTTCATACTGCTCTAGTTCTGGAATACTAATTGAGCAGTGTGTTGAATCTGGCGTTTTTGGTCTCACGCCATCGTGCGTCGCAAGATATGCTCTGTGGTGGTCAATTATGGCTGTGCGGAGTTCAAGCCAGGAAAAGACAAAATATCTATCCTCTCTATTTGACTTACCCAATGCAACAAAAACACAAAACAGATTCGGAAATGGTTCGCTGCAAGGTTTTCCTATAATTTGTTGCTGTCCATTCATGTTTATTTCGACAAACTTACTTACATCAAACTGCCAACTCTTTTTGTTAATGGCCTTCACTTGGACTACCAAGTGTCCTCCAAAATCGTCGGATGCAACGATATCGTAGTGGGGAACATTCCCGGAGAATGGTGTGGCAATCAGGCCGCGTCTGCACAGTTCAGCCGCGACCAAAAACTCGCCCAGTGCTCCCGTTAACGTTGTACTTCTGCCTGTCGCCATTATTTTCACTTAACATTTTTTATATGTACTTCGGAATTTGATTCATCTGTGATACAACAGAATGGACGTTGTCAATACTGAAAATCTACCCGATACCCTCTTTCTTGAGCGTTTCTGCAATATCTTTAGCCCAGGCATTGATCTCGTCCCATTTGCGGAAATCACCAACGGGCACTTTTACGACCTTGATCATAAACTTATGCAATAAGCTGAGCTTGTCTTTATCGATTTTGCCATGAAAGACGGCAATCTCCCGGTTTGCGTTGTACTTGGTCTCGTAAGCGGTGAGGATCTCGTTAGCCACAATGAGTTCCTTTTTTTATATGAGATTTTATCAGGAAAGTGTCCGCAGAGACGACAGGGATGTTGTTCCATGCATCCAGATCGAGCAAATGAGTGTCACCGGAGATGATTGCATTGGCTTTGGCTGCATGTGCTGCTTCGAGAATCCGGTTGTCATCGGGATCGGTTGTTATCACCGAAAGCCGGCTCTCAGGGGTGACAAGGGTAAAAGTGTTTCTGAACAATTGGATGATTTCGTATACCTGCTCTTCATGAAGGCTGAATTTCGACCGAAGTAAAACCTCCTCAACCTCTTTGAGAATATCAGGTGAAATGCAGTTCACGAGAGTGCCGGAAGAACAGCGATACAGGATTTCACGGGGTTTCCCCCCGAAAAGAATTCCGGAGATGAGGATATTGGTATCGCAGACAATCCTCATCGATCGTTCGATCTCTTATGACGGGTCGCTACGATTTCCTCTTCGACTTCTTCGATAGTGAGTTGTTTTTCCTTTACAGTACGATCTCCAAGCTGGAACAGCTCATTCCATTGGTTCTGGCGGCGGATGTATTGTCTTGCAGCTTCACGGATCAGCTCTGAACGACTGCGGTGTTCCTTCTTTGCCGTTTTGTCTATTTCCTTCAGGAGAGAATCCTGAAATGATATATTGACGGTGCTCATACCTTGCTATGGTTGTGTTATGGGCACCTCTAAAAAGTTATTGCGCGTTTCAATTGCTGCGTTGGGCGGTGCTCGGAATCCTCATGTACTCGATGTACACTCCGGTTCCTGTGCTACGGTCCGTCTTGCACTTGAGCCGCTCTTGACGCTTTTTAAGAGGTGCCCTTATATCATGAATATACAAAGTTTGTATTGAAATGACTGATTATTCCACTGCAAGGTTCCCAAATGGAGTTGGAGGAATAGACTCGGGTGCTCGCTTAGTCCTGTTGTTTCTCCATGATCGGAAGAATCCGTTTCAGGTCGTCGGCTTGTTCGATCAGCAGTTTTCTGAGCAGGGCAGGCAGCTCACCGCCGTCTGAGTCTTTTTTATCCAGAAAGGTCTCTATTTTCCGGAGCATGTCCGGGGTTTGATGCCAATGCGGAAAGAGGTAATGGCCAAAAGCTTCGGCGTAATGCACATCACGTTCGGTATAGATGTTTTCAATCGCTTCAAAAAACCGATCGGCAAAAGGCGTTAGCAGGTCTTTCTGCATGTGCCAGTGAAAGCCTTTCATGCCGTAGCGGAGGAAATCCGTGGAGCGGGATGATTCTTCTGTAAACGTCTGCCAGCAGGATTCTTTTTCTGCGCTGTCGGGCCTCGAGGCCTGCACCATAAAGGCTTTCTTGAGGCCAAGGTCGCTTTTATCCAGCTCTTTTTCGTTGCTGAACAGGGTTTCGGCTTCGGTGTGTCCGCAGGCCATCAGGCGGGCAATGACGTTCCAGCGTTTTTCCTGGTCGATCTCGAGCGACGCTATGGACTCGGTACCTGTAACAAGGCCGTGCAGGTAATCCAGCTCGTCCGACAGAAGAGCGGTTTCTAGCAGGAGTCCGAACCAGATGATCTGCTTTTCTTCACTGTTATCGGTCACGGCCAGGCGTTCGCGGGCCATGGTGTTGAGTTTGGGCATCCAGATCGCTCTGTTGTCATCGGTCAGGTATACCGATACGATGGCCTTGATCTTTGCGATGATATGGCTGTTCAGAATAGACAGATCCTTCTCTTTCATGGCCAGTTCAATGCCCATTTCGATAAATTCGGTCGGTCTGAAGGCATTGTCGCGCACCATCTGCCAGAGGCTTCCCCAGACGAGCCGCCGGGCAAACGGATCTTCAATGGTTTGTAGCGACTTGCGGGCGATGTCGATAGCATCCTGGCTGTAAAACACTTTCACGTAATCGTGATCGTGCGTATTGAGGATCACGAACGCAGTGTCGGGTTTCAACTGCGTGTCTGCAGTTTTTCCGTCAATGATGATCTTTTGAGTTTCATTTTCGACGAGTGCGCTGCCGCTCTGACGATAGCCGGTCAATGCAATGGCATGCTGCCGTATGAGGTTGTTGTCGGCCGATCCCTGCTGCTCGATCCTGAGCCTGCCGTTCTCGATACGGCTCGAGAGGGTATTGACGCCGGTGGTTTGGAGCCATTGGCGGCTCCAGGCTACGATGTCGATACCGCTTTTTTCCGACATGATCGAAAGAAAATCATCCAGGGTTGTGTTCTGTTCGGCGAATCGTTTGAAGTATTGGCCAATGGCGGCGCGGAAGGCCTCATCACCGATATAGTACTGAAGCTGGCGAAGCACCGAAGCACCCTTGGAGTAGCTGATGCCGTCAAAATTACTGAAGGCCTCGATGGTATCCCGGGCCGAAGCGGCTATGGGGTGGGTAGTTGCATACTGATCCTGCTGATAGGCCCATTCTTTGCGAACATACAGATGTTCCAACGCATCACCGAACAGCTTGCCATTGGACATGGCGAAATAGGAAAGGTAGTCGGCAAAGCTTTCGTTGAGCCAGAGGTCGTTCCACCATTTCATGGTCACCAGGTCGCCGAACCACATGTGCACCATCTCGTGGGTGATGGTGTTGGCGCGGTTCAGGTGCTCGCTGTAGAGCTTTTTATGGCGAAAGATATAGTGTTCGGTAAAGGTGACGCAGCCCACGTTTTCCATGGCCCCGAAATTGAATTCCGGGACAAAAACCTGGTCGTACTTGTCGTACGGATAGGGGTAGTCGAAATAGGTTTCCAGGGTGGCCATGGATTCCCTGGTGACGGCAAAGATGTTTTCCGGATCCATGTATTTTTCGAGCGACTTCCGGCAGTAGATTCCGAGCGGTATCCGGTTGTAGCGATCTTCCCACTTGGCATATGGGCCTACAACCAGGGCAAAGAGGTAGGTGGAAAAGACAGCCGTGTGTTTGAAGGAAATCGTTACTTCTTCATTGGTTGTTCGGGTATGCTCCGGAAGGGTGTTGTGGATATACGTCCATTTTGAGGGCCCGTTCACCGTGAGCCGGTACGAGGCTTTGATATCGGGCTGATCGAAGCACGGGAAGAGGCGGTGCGCGTCGTAGGGCTCGAAATCGGTATGCATGTACTCTTCATTGTCTTCTGGATCGTGAAATTTATGAAAGCCCGAGCCGGTGTTGTCGAACAGGCTGGTATAGGTGATCTCCAGCGTATTGCGGCCCTCTGTCAGATGATCTTCTTTGAGATAGAGGGCAAAATCACCCTCGAGATACTCCTTCGCAGGTTTGCCATCGAGCGTGACAGCATGGATCTGTTTGGTAATGAAATCAAGCTTGAGGTACTCTATACCGCCCCGGCGATAGTCGAACTCGACAATGCAGTGCCCCCGGTACTCCGTGGCGTACTCTTTCAGGGTGAGTTCAAGGGTGTAGCGGACATTGGAAACCAGGTTGCTGCGGGTTTCAGCCGCTTCACGGGTGAGAATGTTTTCAGTATCAATGGAATATGTCATGTAAAACGCTTTACAAAGAGAGGCTTAGAGAGATGCTGGTTTTTTATCAGGTGCACTTTTTTATCTGTTTGTGGTCTGTTGTTTGGAAAATAAGATACTTGGTTCAGCAAAAAAAAGTCCAAGCATTATTTTTATTTCCTCTCTCAGCGCCTTGACAGAGAGTATTTCAAGGATGTCATCTTTGTGATTGTAGCGGTCATTGGTGATGAAAAAGGAGGCGCCGGAGCGGATTGCAGTTGCAATTATCAAGACCTGGAAGAGAATGTGCAGGGCATTGTTCGATAAGTGAAAAAAGATTATAAAGTATTAGGTGTTTAGTCCCTTTAATAGGTTAGAATAGAATTGCTGAGGTCCGAGGGAGAGTTTTGGACCGTAACGGTTTAATGCGAGGCACGTCCCAAAGGAGAGGTTATTTCGCTTGAATTTGATATTCTGGATAATGCCTGATTTTGAAAAGATAGACATACTCAAGAAAACACTTGACTCGTATCGTCCTCTTCCGCCTGAGATTGTCTCCAATCTTCATGAGGATCTGGTTCTTCGATGGACGTATAATTCAAACGCTATCGAAGGTAATACGCTGACGCTCAAGGAGACCAAAGTGGCTCTGGAGGGAATCACTGTTGGTGGGAAAACCATGAGAGAGCATTTCGAAGCGATCAACCATCGTGAAGCCATCTATTTTGTCGAAGATCTGGTTGAGCGGAACGAGCCTCTATCGGAATGGCAGATCAAATCCATTCACCAGTTGATTTTGAAAAATATCGACGATATACATGCTGGTGTCTACAGAAGAACCAATGTGATCATTGCCGGTGCCGATCACATGCCGCCTGACGCATTGCATGTCGAAAGCGAAATGCAGAAGTTCATCAACTGGTACAGAGAGCAGGCACCTGCGCTTCACCCGATTGAACGTGCGGCTCGTGTCCATGCAGACTTTGTAAAAATCCATCCCTTCACAGACGGAAACGGCAGAACATCTCGTCTCCTGATGAACCTTGAGCTGATGAAGAGCGGTTATCCTCCTGTCGTTCTTCCGGTAGAAAGGCGATTGGAGTACTACGAGGCTCTGGATGCTGCTCATACGAAACAGGATTATAAACCATTTCTGAACCTGAGCGTTGAAGTAGTCGAGGCAGGATTCAAGCCATATTGGCATGCTTTGGGAGTGAAGCCAGTGTAGATGCAACCAGGGGAATTGGTTGAATAAGTTAAAAGTCCCTGCCGTATTTCACTTCATACGATATCAGTAAAGCTCAGTCTGTTCTGTTTTTTCCTCCAAACGTTTCAAAGAAATCCTTCATATGCCGTTCGCCGTAACGGGGTGCGGCGTTGTCTATTTCGTTGACGGCAATCGCGAAGGCGAGCATGTCGGCGATACGGGCGTTGAGAGGTTTTATGAGGGAGTGAAGGCCTTTGACGATCCAGAGGGGAATGAAGATGATTCTGGGTTTTTTATTGATCGTTGTGAAGGCAAGGGTGAACAGTTCTTTATAGGTAAAGATATCCGGCCCCCCGATATCGATTTCCTGATGACCCGGAGCGGCTGTATCCACACAGATATCTCCCATATCCTTTCCATGGATCGGGTTGATGCGTAAACTACCGTCACCGGGCCAGACGATGACGCCGGAGGAGGCCAATTTCTGGAACTGCAGCATGTCGGAAAAGTAGGCGTTCGGTCGAAGGATGGAGTAGTCGATGCCGGAATCCTCGAGTACCTGGACAAAGTCTTCGTGGGCTTTGACGATCTGCATATCCATCATTTCATCGGCTTTGAAAATCGAGACATAGATGAATTTCTGCACATCGTGGAGTATGGCTTCCTGGAGAATATTGGCGTTGCCGAGATAGTCAATGTCATGGTATGACATGCCGGGCTTTGAGCTTTTGAGGCCCATGGAGGAGAACACCGTGTCGATGCCGTCTGCTATACCGAACAGCGTATCGGGTTTGGCTGCGTCGCCTGTTACGATTTCATCCACCACGACGTCAAGCAAGGGTTCTCCGAATGGGCCGGGACGTTTGAGTTTTTCAGGGTCACGTACCAGCACACGGACAAACCAGCCCCTCTTTTTGAAAGCAAGAGCCGCATACCTTCCGATGTGTCCCGAAGCTCCGACTACAAGCGCTTTTTTCATTGCCATCTCGTTGATCTGTTACGCATCATGAACTCTCCGTTGCTTCCGGCAAACAGTATCTCTGTCGGCTTTATTGTCGGGTCGCTCACGATGATTCATGGGGGTTGCCGCGAATTTGCGGCAATGTTCTGTTGCAATGATAACGTAGATGACCGGTGTTTCGTTGAGGCAGTGACCGGAAATGGGTGATAAAAATAAAAATGACGAAAAAATCCCCGTGTAAGATCAGTACTGATCTTACACGGGGATGACGGCATAACGAAAAATCCTCTGAACTACTGGGAGAGTCCCTCCATACATTGTCGTGGCCGGCATGAAAGTGGAGCGCCGGAATCGGGGAATAGTATGTCAGGGGGTCGTGACTTCGTAACTGTAGTCGAGCTGCAGTTTATCCGGAGTGCTGATCAATGAATTCATCGGAACGCACACATGAAACCATTTGCCTGCCATCAGGCTGGGCTTGTTGAATGAATGCGTTTGTCCGGGCCACAAGGTGAACAGTATTTTTGTGTTTTGGCCGGGAAAGCACTTTGCGCCACCGGTAAAAAACTTGTCTTTGAAGGTCATCTTGACCTGTGTGTTGTTGGTGACGCTCAACAGTTTTGCATTTTTAATCGAGGGTATACTCCCGGAAAAAGGAAGATCCGCAAATGTCGCTTTAGGATCGTTTTCTTTGCGTAACGTCACAATATCGTTTTTAGTTATTGTGGTTGGGTCAGGTGGGGGCGAAGTTTTTTTGCAATTGTTCAGGTATTGTTCTCTTTGTGTATTGTATGACTCTACACCCAGAGCGTTCTTTCCTTGGATACACCATTTGTAATGGTATTGGTAGTCGGAGCTCCACCAGTCCGGATTATTTCCTTTCGGACAACCTGTCGCTATTCTTTTCTCGTTTTGCGCTACAGCTGTTTTGGCATACGAGTCACAATTGTTCGATATGCATTTTGCCAGAAACGCTTGTCGGGGCTTGATATCGACGGCGTTTCCCTGGAGGCATTTTTGATAGTAATAGTCATAAGAGTCCGAGTAATTGAAGCTTGGCCCGCAATTCCCGAGTTGTTGCAATGCCTTGGATATTTCCAGATTATCCTTTGCGTTTTTATCGCAGTAATCCTCTTTTGTCATAATGTGCTTTTCAATTCCGGGCGCCTTTTCGGCCTGAGTCACGACGTTTTTCTCCTGTTGCTCGAACATTGGAGAAGGTGCAGCGAAGCCGTTACTGAATAGCAGTACAAAACATACTGTGAAAGCTGCTCCGATCGATAGCGGTGATTTCATGTATCTGAAAGAAGAGGTTTTACAAAAGGTGCGGAAAGCAATAAGATACAAAACAGGATTATAATGGAGGCGCGGGCAAGTTAATGGAGGTGTCTTTTTTCAGTTTGTTTTCATTGCTTTATCCTCGGATAGAACTTGTGGAATAGATGTTCAAATGACATGTGTCAAGCCAGAGGACGAGTGAGCTATCAATACGTTCTTCCCGGTAAGGGGGTAGATGATCGTAATCATTGCAATTCGTTGTTTATGGTAGATTGTGCCGGGTTTACAGTTCTCCCTTTTCCAGGGCATGAAAGAAGTCTCTGATTATCTGATTGCGCGATTCCAGCCATTCTTTCAGGTGATCGGCATAGTGCATGGCCGATTTTTTTGCATTGTTGTCGGTCAATAATTTCAGGATGGCCTTGTTTACAGATTCTGAATCGAGCCGTGTTCTCCTTATACGGTGAGCGAATCCTTTCCTGACAAGACAATCGATATTGTATTCCTGTTCATACATCATTCCAATGCCCAAAACGGGTTTTCCTGCCAATGCAGCCGTCATTACTGTGCCGATTCCTCCATGAATGACCGAAATATCGGCAAGGCGACTTACATCGAGTGCCGGAAGCCAATCGGTCAATAAAACATTTGGCGGTACTCTTACGTTCAGCTCCTGCAGCTTTGTTTTCATCGGTGACACCACATTGAAGGGTTGATCACGGAATCCTTCCAGAATACTTTTGATGACTTGCGGTCTTCCGGAACTGCCCATGGAAAAATAAACCAGCGGTTCTTTCAGTGCAGCAAGCCGGTTTACCTCCTCTGGAACAGGGCTGGCTAGATCAGCGATCAGTGGACCGATGTAGTAGTAGGTCTCCGGTACGCTTGACAGGCCGGAAAAATCGGAAGGTTCGGCAAGAAGATTGTAGTCGCCCTGCCATAGGTCGCGAAGATCGTTCAGTTTTGCAATGCCGTACTCTTTGGCGACTGTGTTCAGCGGACGAAGGATTATCCCGCCAAGCTGGGAAAAAGTCTTCCTGGTAAGCCATTTCAGTGCAGCATCCGGAAGCAGCCTGAGCCCGGTGATGTCCAGGTCATCGGCATAGTCTCCGAGCCCTTCGTCGATCATGGCCTGGATGTCCCATGTCGACTGTGTCAGCCAGATCAGTGGTACATCGGCAGCCCTGCTGGAAAGTGTGAGGGTTATATTGAACCCGGTCACGGCAGCCAGTGGACGCTCGTTTCGCAGAAAAGCAACTTCATTCTCGACGCGTATTCGGGTTTCCTTTGCCGAAAAAAACGATCCGATTTTTTCACCCTGGTCAACCTGGTAGAGATACTCGATCTGTTCGCCGGAAAGTCTCGGTTCAAGACGTGTCAGGGGAAAACCGTCTTTTTCGATAAGCTCCTCGAACTGACCGCCGTGAGTGGCAAATACGATATTGAATTCGTTCCTGCAGGCTTTCGCCACTTCGAGCGTCCGGGTTGTTTCAGCCAGGTTCCATGCTGCAGGAAACATTGCAATTGTTTTCATAGGGGTTCTACCATTGGGTGGGATATGAGTGAGAATAGGCTGAGTGGTTTCTTTGTATATAAAACTTTTCTGAACATTCTCTTTCATCACCATGGTTTATTTGCTGAACCCTTGTCAAACCTTGAAATCCCTGCGTGAAGATGACACAACGGAGATGCATACAGGCTCATTGACGATCAAGATCGGGCGGCTGCATACCTCGTCGGTAAGGCCATATTGTGGAAAAATGAAAAAAAATGAAACCTTTTTCCTTGTTCGAGCATAAGATAAATGATGATAGCTGATAGCGTTTCCCTGATCGAAGTGAAGACCGGTTCGGGTAAATGATCATGGATAGAAAATACAAGCAATGCGGGAGAAGAAGTGATGAACGACATGGTGAGTACTCTTTTGTCCGGGCTTTGGGGCGAGAGGATACGTGGCGGCAGGGTTGCTGTTTTTTGCTCGATGGTTGTCCCGAAATGTGAGGCTGAGAGGATATGAGAGAGAGTAAGGTCGCGGTGCGTTGTTTTACAAAAACCGGCATGTTGTTCATGCTGTTTTTCATTCTCCGGGGTTGTTTGACGGGACACCCGGTTTATGCTCAGGAAGTGTTGCAATGGCAACAGTGTGTCAGCGAGGCACTGCAGTCCAGGCCGGATCTCGCTGCCGCCGAAGCATCGCTGCAGCAGGCTGAAGCGCAGAAAAAAATTACCGTTTCGGCTGAACGTCCTCAGATAAACGCCAGCTTGAGTGGCAAACGCAGCGATTCGACTCAAGAAGAACTCGAGAGCGCTTCTACTTTTTCCTATGGTCTCTCGGCCTCACAGCTACTGTATGATGGAGGGGTTACCGGCAGTAAAATCGAAGCCAGTAAAGAAGCACTGAACGCTGAAGAGCAAGCGTATCGTCTCGCGTCTTCGGATGCCAGATTGTCGTTACGGCGAGCTTTTTTAGAACTTCTCAAGGCGCAGAAGCTTGTCGTGCTTGCAAAAGAAATCGAGCAGCGTCGACGAGAAAATGTGGCGTTTCTGACGTTGCGTTATGAAGCGGGTCGGGAGCATATAGGATCACTACGCCGTTCCGAGGCTGATCTTGCCGAGGCGGCATTCGAAGTTGCCCAGGCCGAACGTGGTGTTGTGCTCGCTCAGTCACAGCTTGCCTCGGCTCTTGGGCGCGATGTGCGTTCCATCTTGGTTGCAGAGGGTTCATTTGCGGTTGAAGAGCTTGCTGAAAAATTTCCTGATTTTCCTGCATTAGCGAAAGAGCATCCCGAAGTTCTTCAGTTCGAAGCAAACACACGTTCTGCTCGTTACGATCTCGAAGCTTCGAAAAAGTCGTTTTTTCCCGAGCTTTCGCTCAATTCTTCTTTTGGCAGAAGTTCCTTTGAAAGCTGGCCACCGGACGAGCTGGATTGGAGTGCCGGGTTTGAGCTTTCGCTTCCTCTGTATACGGGGGGAGGGACCAAGGCAGCTGCAGCCAAAGCTCTTGGGGTAGTCAATGAACAGATCTCCAGAAGCCGGGGCGTTTATCTCGAGGTGCTCGATACGCTTGAAGAGCGTTGGAAAAATGTTCAGGATGCCACCGAAAACCTCGAGGTACAGGAAAAATATCTTGAATCGGCCAATCTTCGATCGAGTATTGCCAATGCCCAGTATTCGAATGGTTTGATTTCTTTCGATGACTGGGTGATTATCGAAGACAATCTTGTCAGCTTAAAAAAATCACATCTCGATGCCCAGGCCCAGCTGTTCGTGGCCAGGGCTGAATGGACACAGGCAAAAGGAGTGGGACTGAATGAATAAAAAAGTGCTTGTCGGTGCAGCAGTGTTTTTCGCAGTAATCGTATTCGCCGTTGTGTGGGGAATGACTCTTTGGAAGCAAGAATCCGCCACCAGACTGCGTGAGGTGCAAGCTGGAACCGGAACGATTCGTGAAACGGTTTCTACTACCGGTGTCGTAGAGCCACGGAACAGATTGAAAATCCAATCTTCGGTTGCCGGCAGGGTTGAGGAGGTTCTAGTCGATGAAGGGGTCATGGTCACGAAAGGAGACCGGCTTGCGTTGCTCAGCTCCACCGAAAGGGCGGCTCTTTTGGATGCTGCAAGATTGAGGGATAAGAAAGAACAGGCTTATTGGGAGACCGTCTACAGTAAAGCAGCCATTCTGGCCCCAATTGAAGGTCAGGTGATCGTGCGCAGCATCGAACCTGGTCAGACGGTTACCACCAGTGACTCTCTCTTTGTGCTTTCGGACCGGCTGATCGTAATCGCTTATGTCGATGAAACCGATATCGGCAGGGTATCACAGGGACAGGATGCGACGATAACGCTCGATGCCTATCAGGATATTGTGGTCAGGGGGAAGGTCGAACATATTCACTATGAGTCACATCTCGAAAATAACGTTACCATCTACCATGTCGATATCATCCCTGAGACCATTCCGAAAGTGTTCCGTTCCGGTATGAGCGCCAATATCGATATCGTCGTCGATGAAAGAAAAGGTGCTGTATTGATTCCTGCCGGAGCAGTGCAAAATCATGACGGCCAGAGTGTCGTTATGGTCAAGAACCCTCAGGGTGATGCACAGGGAACCTATGTCAAGGTCACTACAGGTTTGCAGGATGAAGATGTCATTGAAATCAGGGAAGGTATCGAAGCAGGTACTACGATTCTGGTTCGTGACGATTCGTTTGTGCTGCCAAAAAACAGCGGTAGCGGCAATCCTTTTCTTCCGCAGCGAAAGAAACGGTAATACCGGCAATGATTACACTTGATAACATTCAGAAGACCTATAGTATCGGTGAAAGCTCCGTTCATGCACTCAGAGGAGTTTCACTCTCGATCGAACAGGGCGAATTCATTGCCATTATGGGGGCATCGGGTTCCGGGAAATCCACACTCATGCACATTCTCGGCCTGCTCGATACGCCTGACAGTGGCGACTACTTTCTTTCGGGGCGCAATGTCAACTCATTGAAAGAGGATGAACTTGCCGCATTACGTAATCACGTGGCTGGTTTCGTGTTTCAGCAGTTTCATCTGCTCAAGCGTATGAGCCTTGTCGATAATGTCCGTTTGCCGCATATCTACAGCGGTGAAGAAGGGGATTTCCGTGAGGAGGCGATCGAACGTTTACGGCTTGTAGGGCTCGAGGACCGGGCTGATCACAGGCCGAATCAGCTTTCTGGAGGGCAGCAGCAACGTGTTGCCATAGCCCGGGCACTGATACGCAATCCAATGATTATTTTTGCCGACGAACCCACAGGTAATCTCGATACGAAGAATTCCTCGGAGATCATGAACATTCTCAAGCGGCTTCATGGAGAGGGAAAAACCATCATCATGGTGACGCACGAGGACACCATTGCGGCATATGCCGATCGGATTATCACCATGTCCGACGGCCGGATCGTCAGTGATGAACGAAAAGCCGGAAGAACCGATCGGCAGTTGTTCAGGGAGGAGCCAGTGAACCCGAGCACCCATATCCCCTTGTGGCGCAACGGTCGTTTTTCCGGTTTTGTCCTTCAGGCGGTACAGTCCATTCTTTCCAACAAAGTTCGTTCCTTTCTCTCCGTGCTTGGCATTCTGGTCGGGGTAGCGTCGGTTATCGCCATGTTGGCTCTCGGTGCTGGAGCGCAGGTATCGATGGAGGAGAGTCTACAATCCATGGGCTCCAACCTGCTTTCTGTCAGGGGGGGATCTGCATCTGTCAGGGGAGCCGCTCAGGGAGCGGGAGCCGTTACCCGTTTTACCTTCAACGATGTTGAAGGTATAGCAGCAACGACGTCACTTGTAAAGCGTGCGTCGGGCATTGTGAGAGGCAGTGCACAGATCGTTTATGGCGGCAATAACTGGAGTACTTCACTTGATGGGGTTGGTTTCGAATATGGTGAAATGCGTGCTGCCATTCCAACTATCGGGCGATGGTTTACCGAACAGGAACTGAAAAAACGTGAAAAAGTCGCAGTTGTCGGCCTGACGGTTGCCAAGGAGCTGTTCGGCAGCAGCGTCAGTCCGGTCGGCAAAACAATCAAGATAAACAGGATCAATTTCACGGTTATCGGAGTGGCTCCTGCCAAGGGGTTTTCAGGTCCTCGCGACGGGGACGATGTCGTGATGATTCCGGTGACTACGGCGATGTACAGGGTTCTTGGTAAGGATTACTTCGATGGTATCTACGTTGAATCGATTTCTCCAGCCATGATTGAGCAGACCAAAGATGCTGTCGAGAGGATTATTCGCAAGCAGCATCGTCTTGGTGACGGCGATGATTCTTTTTCGATCAGAGACATGACAGAGATTAAACAAATGCTCTCCAGTACGACTCAGACCATGAGCCTGCTTCTTGGCGCGATAGCGGCAATCTCTCTGGTTGTCGGGGGTATTGGCATCATGAACATCATGCTGGTGTCGGTTACCGAAAGAACTAAAGAAATCGGGCTTCGAAAAGCGATAGGGGCGCGAAAAAGCGATATCATGCTGCAGTTTATCGTTGAATCCGTAGGTATGACCCTCTCAGGCGGCTTGTTCGGCATTGTTGCAGGAATAACCGTTGCATGGGGGCTGTCGGTTTTTGCCGGCTGGGCGGTGCAGACATCGATGTTTGCGATTGTGCTCGCTACGGGTTTTTCGATGTTGATCGGTTTGAGTTTCGGACTCTGGCCGGCAAAAAAAGCGGCTGATCTCAAGCCGGTCGAAGCCCTGCGGTATGAGTAGCCGTCATTGATATTTCTCTTTTTCCATTTTCTGTAGGGCACCTCTGCTTTTATTATTCCACGCTTCAATTACTTCGTTGATCCCTGCATGTGTCGGGGAACTCTGGTTATCCATGTTGTTCCTTTGAAATGAGCTGCCGGATAAGATATAAGAATTATAAAGCAAGGATGACTTGTTATGGGAAAAACCATTCCTGTGTCCGGAAATTGCGGTTTTGCGGAAAAATTCTTTTTATACAAATCATCATGCAGGTGATTTCTGGTGCAACGTCCTCATGCATTCACAAAACAAACAGTTCTGTTACGAACATCGGTCAATGAACCTCGAACAAGCTAAAAAACGCCTTTTTTGTGGCACTTTTCTTCTTGGGCGGAGTCGCAGGGGCAAAGCTGTCGATGCGTTATTTGCTTTCGGCAGTGCCGAGGCGGCGGTTGTACTGGTTGACGCGGTCGGGCGTGAGCATCCTGAAGCCGATGGTATTTTGAGCAGGCTGCTGACGATTGACAGCAAAGCAATGCACGAGATGCATGCGGCCGTATGGGCTTTTTGGAAAAGGCAGCGTTATGCGACCCTTTTGAACAAGGCCCGGAGTTCAGAAACATTGAGAAACGTTCTTTATGATGCCCTGCGTGTTATGCCTCGTGATGATGAAGGCAACAGAACGATTTTTGCACTGTGGCATCGGCTTGATGACAAAGTGCTTGCGGAGATGATCTCGAACCAGTCGAGGCATGCACCAGGGCTTGAAATGGATGCTCTTTTCGGTTTGGCGCAAGGAGATGCAGAGCGTTATCTCGTTCTTGAAGATCCTGACTGTTCAATCTTCGAGAAAGCATATATCATGGCTTCGGATGATCAGAAACGCAGGATCAACAGTACGGTATTGAAAAATCTGGACCCCCGCCTCGTGAAAGCCTATGTTCTTGCCGGTGCTGGAGGGCATGAGCAGGAACTTGTGCTGGAAGCTCTCAAGATTTCCGGCGATCAGGACGGATTGTTCGAGCGGGTCAGAGGAATGACGCTTCAAAACATGCTCGAGCTTGTTGCTTACTGGGAGCACACCGGAAACCTTCCTGACGACTCTTCCCGAAAAAAAACGGTCGAGCGAGCAGTGGCCCTCTATCGTGAACTTTGTTCACTCAATTTCAAAGCATCGGACGAGGTTCCGGCTGGTACAACAGACATGATACACTATTGGGAGGAGCGTGAGGTGACGGATGCAGAATTGAAGGCAGAACTTGGATGTGACGATCCCATGGTAAGGGCCGGGGCTCTCTATAGAAGCGCGAAAAGAGGACGCATATCGCAATCTCGTCTTCGTGATATAGCCAGAACGGGATCGTGGCTTGAAAAACTTGCTGCAAGACTTTATCTGCCGGGTGAGTTTCCGGAAGAAGAATATGAGCATGTGGTATGGCTCAGGAAAAACGACAGAATCGATGCACGTCTATTCAACACTGTCATTCCCGGAACGATAGATGACAGTCAATTCTTTCTGGACAGCATGCGGGTACTTGGCAAAAGTGAAGATGCTACCGATAAAATGTTGTTTACGCTTCTTGCTATTTTGACCACCTTTCAGGGTTACTTTTTGCGCGGTATCGTTACGCTTGACGAAAATGATGACGCTACGCAAAAAGGGGCGGTCGAAACGGAAGACGCACCAGGGATTGAATGGTAGGTGTTCAGATATCGGAAAAAGAAGCATTGGGTATAAAGATGTACAAAGCGCTGCAAAAGCTCCTCGGCAAGGAAAGGGAAGGTAACAACTCGGATGCGGCTCTCCTGAAAATCGAGCTACAGGAAAAAGAGGCCGAGCTGCAACGTCTTCGTCGGGAATCTCGTCTTGAAAGAGAGCGTACCGCTCATCTGACTGAAGCCGGCATTGAAAAGGCGCTCGAAGAGGTTATGACAAACATCACAGGCCCTTTGGCAAACCTGTCCGCGATGCAGGCTCGTTATCGGCAAGATGGGAATATCAAAGTGGCGGATTTACTGAGCGTTGCCATCAAAATTGAAGCCTCCCTGCATGATTTCGGGCTTGAAGCATTCGGTGCGGTTGGAGAAACAACCTCTTTCGATCCCGGACTTCACCACCTTCTCGATGCGGATATTCCCGTAGAAGGTGAACCTGTTGTTGTAAGGTTTACGGGATATCGTTACAAAGGCAGGACGATACGCAAAACAATGGTGAGAAAGGTTTCAGAAATAACAAAAGAGCAACTACCGGATGGCACTGGCATTTGATTTCGGAACCAGCAATAGTGTTGTCGTGCGTTGGAACGAAGCTCTTGGTAAAGGGGAGGCAGTCATGCTGCCGAATCTAACCAGAACGTATCCTTTACGACGAGGCGGGAACGCCACAGTTATCCCTTCATTGATTCATTACGGAAAAAATAGTATGCCAATGATCGGTGCACAGGTCGAAGAGGCCGGTTTGGCAACGCATCCCGGTACTTTTCGTTGGTTGAAAATGGATGTCTTGAGGACAGGCGGAGCGAATCGAGGTCGTCGTGTCAACGGGGAGGTTATTTACCCTCGAAAAGCGGCGGACGAGCTTGTTGATCGCATTTTGATGTTCGTGCGGGGCCATTATGGTGATCTCGATGATGAACTTGTGGTTACTGTTCCTGTCGAGGCATTCGATCATTACCTGGACTGGTTGCAGGAAGCTGCTTTGAAACGTTTCCCGGGGGGGGTCCGGTTTCTCGATGAAGCGACGGCCTGTATCATGGGTTATCTGGACCAAATTCTCGATTGTAAACCGTATTGTATCGTCGATTTTGGAGGTGGAACCCTTGATGTATCTGTTGTTCGTACAGATTTGTCAGCTTCCGGTAATACGCGATGCAGGGTGCTCGGTCGAGCCGGAGAAGAAATAGGCGGGATCATGGTCGATAACTGGCTACTGGAGTATATACAGAAGCGGGAAGGGCTGGATGATGAAGATATATCCGTTGTCGGGTCTGCACTGCTCCGGCAGATCGAACAAGCAAAAATATCGATTTCCAACGGAAAAGATAAAGCAGAGATCAGCCAGTACAACGATATAAGCGGTTTGCTGATCAACTGTACCCTAACCCGTGAGGTGCTCCAAGAGGCGCTTGAAAAGCAAAGAGAGCCAAACAAGCATAACCTTTACCAGATTCTCGTACGGACGCTCGACCGTGCGCTTGACCAGGCACGTGACCGAGCGGGGATACGCAAGACGGAGCTTGAAGGAGTTTTTCTCGTTGGCGGAAGCAGCATGCTACCGGGTATTCATGAGAAAATCCGGGACTATTTCCCTGACAGCGAGCTTCACGGTGATAATCCATTCGAGGCAGTGGCACTTGGTGCGTGCCGGTATGGAGGAGGAATGATCGAGCAGGCCCTGGCGCATGATTATTGTATGAGGAGCTGGAACCGCGAACTGCGTGATTTCGAGCTTGTTCCGGTAGTGACTCGCGGGACGCCATATCCAACTGAAAAACCGGTGACAAGCAAATATATAAAAGCTGCCTGTGATGCACAGCAGGTGCTTGGGCTTGTCATATACGAGCGTTCAGTCATGGAGCGACCTGTTATAAGTTATGTCAACGGTGCCGAAGGACTTCGCCCCGTGCGAGAGGAAATGAGACAGGAGGCCAGGGAGAAACCGCTCAATCCGGATGATCATGAATTCATTCATGCGGATCCCCCCTCTGTGGTTGGTGAACGACGGTTTATTGCAGGATTCGGAGTCGATGAACATCGTCGCCTGACACTCTGGTTGCGCGACAATCTCGAGGGGAACAAATCATTTATTCAGCTCAGGGACGGGACCAGAATTCCTCTTCCTGTTGCCAATTTTCCAGTGGTTAAGCTATGAACAATAATCTGGCTGAGAGTGTGAAAAAGTCGATTGTGACGAAAGGCTGGCTCGACGAGCTGAAACTGAATATCAATGCTCGTATCGCTCTTCTACAGTTAGTGACGATTGACGAAGAGGATGCGATGCATACCCTCGATGCATGGACACATGCCGATGATTGGCCGCAAGAAGGCATGGGGCTCATATCATGGGATAGCGGAGATCAGTTTATCGAAATAAAAGAACCGGCCGTTCCATTTGGCAAGCGCTCGGCTTCGCCGGAAACGGTGCTTGGCTTCATCGATGATTATCAAGGAGCTGCCATATTTATCCTGAAAGATTTTCATCGTGCCTGGGAGCATCGTCCATCCGTGTTGCGTATGCTTCGCAACCTTTCGGCCCGTCTTCCTGCACGGGAGCAGCCAGTCAATATTATTTTGACAAGCCCTGAGCGCAACCTGCCGGTTGAGCTTCGACAGGATATTCCGGCAATCGATGTCGGCAAACCCGGGACTGAACAGATGAGAGAGCTCCTCGAGCGTCTTTCCTCTTCGAGCAACGCACTCAGAAACGTATCACCCGGTCTGATGGAAAGGTTTGTCGAGAGCGCGCTCGGGCTTTCGGTCGTCGAGGCTGGACGGGCATTTCGTAAGGCCATAGTGCTTGCCGGGAAAGGTGGACTTGATGAGCGTGCAGTCAGGCAGGTGTTGAATGAAAAACAGCACATTATCCGTGAGAGCGGTGCTCTTGAATTATATCCCTACACCGGTATGATGAGCAATGTCGGGGGGCTGGGAGCACTGAAAAAATGGCTTGATGAAAGACAGGAAGCCTTTAGTCAGGAAGCTCGGGATTATGGTTTGTCAGCACCAAAAGGCGTTGCTCTTGTCGGGATACCCGGTACAGGAAAAAGCCTCTGCGCCAAGGTTACTGCAGGGCATTGGGGGATGACGTTGTTGCGCATGGATGTCGGCGCGGTTTTCAGCGGGCTTCTTGGATCGAGTGAACGCAATATTCGCGAGGCAATACGAATTGCTGAAGTGATAGCCCCCTGCGTTCTCTGGGTAGATGAAATAGAGAAGGCTTTTGCAGGTTCAACCGGGGACAGTGGTACGGCCAGCCGTGTTCTGGCAACCTTCCTTACATGGATGCAGGAGAAGAGCGCTCCTGTGTTTGTATTCGCGACGGCGAACAATATTGACCGGCTTCCTCCGGAATTGTTCCGCAAAGGACGTTTTGATGAGATTTTCTTTCTTGATTTGCCGACAAGAGCCGAGAGAACGAGAATTCTCGAGGTGCATCTTAAACAGCAGGGCATAAGCATGATTTCCCAACGTTTCAACCTCGATGAGGTGGCAAAGATAACGGAAGGGTTTGTGGGCGCGGAATTGCAGGCCTTGGTCAACGATGCCATGTTTCCTGCATTTCGTGATAACCGGCGGGAGATCGATACGAGTGATCTCCTTGCTGCTGCAAGGGAAATGGTTCCGTTAGCAAAATCTCATGAAAAGCATATCGAAACACTGCGATGTATGGTTGAGCAAGGACAGGTGCGTAACGCTTCCGATGATCTTTCAGGGGAGAAAGTGGCCCTTGAAAGCATTCCCGGAGGCCATCCCCGCTTGGATTGAAAAAAACAGTAGAGAATTTTGTGGTATGACAAAGAATACGTCAAAAGAAAAGAGGGGTAGTATGCTGGAGAAACTCATGGCTGATCTTCGGCGACGTTCACTATATCCTGACAAAAGAGGTATACCGCCACTTGTTTTCAATGACGTTGACAAATCACCAATGGTGCTTGTTCCCGGCGGAAAGTTTGAAATGGGAGACGGGCTTGAAGAGGGTTGTCGAAAGCATAGTGTCTATCTGGATTCTTTTTATATCGGAATCTATATGGTGACGAACCGGCAATACAAAGCATTTATGGATGCAACAGGTCATCGGGCACCAAGTCAGGGGGCATGGATCGATGCAGTGAGCGTCTGGCAGGGTGATACATTTCCTGAAGAATTTGCCATGCATCCGGTTGTTTGTGTCAACTGGGATGACGCGAAAGCCTATGCCGAATGGGCAGGATGTACGTTGCCGACCGAAGCACAGTGGGAAAAAGCAGCTAAAGGTCCACAGGGGTATCTTTATCCATGGGGCGACGATTGGGATGAAGACAAATGTAGAAACAGGAACAATCGTTTACAGGATCCGACAAGCAAAGTTTATGACTACCCGAATGGTGTATCCGGTTACGGCACCTGGAACCAGAGCGGTAATGTATATGAATGGTGTGCTGACTGGTATGGAGAGCTCTATCCTAAAACCGGTACAAGAGAAAACCCGGAAGGGCCTGAAGATGGTTCTCTGCGCCATGAAAGGGGAAGCTGCTGGCGTTATAGCGATACATTGTCATTTCAGTGCTCGAGAAGAAGTTTTTGTGTCCCGGGAGCACTCAATGATTTCAGAGGATTTCGAATTGTGAAAAGGCTTTCTTGACAGGAGATACATAATCTCCCGTAGTTGAATCCACAATTCAGTTTTTATAGTACTTCATCGCATCAGGTATCGCATTTCGAATCTGGCGGATTCTGGAGGCATCGGATGGGTGAGTGCTTAAAAACTCCGGAGGTTTGCCTCCTTTTGAACTTTTCGACATTCTTTGCCAGAAGCTTACAGCTTCATTCGGGTTGTAACCGGCTAATGCCATGAAGATAAGGCCAATCTTGTCGGCTTCATACTCGTGCAGGCGGCTGTAGGGAAGAACGAGAGCAACCTGTGATCCGACACCGAATGCTGTCAACCAAAGACTTCGTGTTTTTTTCGGACTTGATTGTAACGCGCTACTGAGAGCCATTCCTCCCATCTGGGTCAAGAGTATCTGGCTCATGCGTTCGTTGCCGTGTTTTGCAACTGCATGGGCGATTTCATGGGCCATAACCACGGCAAGTCCTGCATCGGTCTTTGTGTAGGGAAGGATACCGGTGTAAACGACTATTTTTCCACCGGGCATACACCATGCATTTGGTGATTTATTGTCGATAAGATTGAATTCCCACGAATAATTTCTCAGTTCCGAAGAGAGACCGCGCTGACGGAAGTACTGTTCAACGGCAGTTTTCAGCTTGCGACCAACACGCTTTACTCTTGCGGTTTCGACACTGTTTTGGCTCCGTTTGTTTTTTCTCAGAAACTCATTGTATTGTTCGTTACTCAAAGAGAGCATCGATGAAGCGGGAACGATATTGAGCTGTGAACGTCCGGTCACCGGAACGGTTGCACAGGAACCGAGAAACATTGTTATAACAAGCAGTGCGACGATTCTGCTGTGCCTTGTAACGGGTGAGCTTATTCTTGTCATGGTAACATGGGTGATTGCGTATTAATAGGTTGCCAGATGTTTGACCTCTTTTCTCCAGCTGTGGAAGAGGATGTGTCCGGCAAAACCGGCGAACTCGGGTTTCAGTATACGTAAAGCCTGATCCTGTAGAAAAAGATAATTCTTTTGGGTCAATGATTGTAACGCATCACCGATTGAAAACCATGACGCAAGATATTGACGGACATGCGTATCTATGGGAAATGCCGAGAAACGCTGCAGCCCGAACAGCAAAATGCAATCGGCTATTTTATTGCCTATCCCCGATAGGGTGCAAAGACGCTTTCTGGCAGTTTCCAGAGGCATTTCGGGATCTTTGAGGCATTCCAGATCAAGTCCACCGGACGCAACGATCCGCGCTGCATCGATGATGTTTTTCGCCCGTATACAGTTGTTGTTCGTGCAAAGCCTGAGAGAATCCGGGTTTGTACCGGCAAGGGTTTCCGGAGAAGGGAAACAGTGATATTGTAGCGGTTTACCTTCCATACTGACGATGCATTGTCGGCCATATTCTTTTGCCAGATACGATATCTGTCTCCGTATGATTTTCATGCCAAGTCCCTGAGCACACATGAACGTTATCAGGATTTCAAATGCATTTTGCCGAAGAATTTTCAATCCCATATAAGGTTTTATGAGCTTCCATAGTTCAGGATAGCGTTCACTGAACCCAAGAGGGAAGAGTAGGTTGGCGTCGATATCGAGACAGAAATAGTCCCTTATAAAGTCAATGATTTCTTCTTCGTGAGAAAAATATTTTGATGTTGAAACCGTGTATTTTTCTTCTTTATCCTTTTTCAGAATGAAAATATCACCATCGATTACGCCACAAAATAGGTGCTTTTTATTTTGAAAATAGTCCCATCTAAAACTTTGTCCGCTAAATATAGATCCTTCAATATCAATCAAATTGGGACTTAATATCACAGTCTTTAGTTCTCTCATTTGCTTTATATTTGTTGCTTGAATAATGAAAATGACTGTTAAAATTATTTTTAGTGAATTTTTTTATATTGTTTAAAAATAATAGATTATGGATTTTTATCTGATATTATTTTTATTTCGTGTGATGGTTTTTTGGGATGTTTTTATTTTCTTTGTTTTCAGTGTTTGTTGTTTGTTTTAATTATATTTTTTATAACAAAAAAGCCAAAACAACTCACGTTTGGAAAGTTGTTTTGGCTTTTTTGTTGACCTTGTATCTCTTGTTAGTAGTAAGAGTAAATGGCTTCCATTTCTTTTTCAAAGAAGAATTCTTCATGACCAAATGCAGGAACGAGGTCATCTATCCATGAGGCAGTTTCGCTGTATTCAGCAAAGAATAATTTATTGGTCCACTCCGGATTTCTGCTTTGAGTGAATTTTAGCGCAAATATTTTTTCTCCGTTGATTTCCAGAATATCTTCAACAATAACTTTACCGGGTGAACAAGACATCGATGGTCCGCGTACGGTTCGGCCGAGTCCCGACATCTTCTGGTACGCGTTATTGAATATTTCAACCGCTTGAGCAAGAGGGACTTCAAAATAGTGTTTGGCTCCAGTATCCCGTTCCAGAAACATGTAGTAGGGAATGATGCCCTGCTGAAGCTGTTTTTGCCACATGGTTTCCCAAATGCCTACCTCATCGTTAATGTGTCGGACGATAGGTGATTGACTGCGTATCACCGCTCCGGTCGATCGTATACGCCGAACGGCGTCAATGGCAATGGGTGTTTCGATTTCTCTAGGATGGCTGATGTGTGCCATGATGGCAAGATGTTTGCCGGAGGAGACGATATCTTCGAAAAAATGAAGCAATTCGTCGGAATCGTGATCGGAAGTAAATCGGTAAGGCCACCAGCTCAGTGCTTTTGTACCGATCCTGATGGTTCTTATGGTAGGGATGCTCAAGAGGGGTTTGATATACTGTTTTATCAGAGCGGTGTTCATCACCATTGGATCTCCACCGGTAAAAATAATGTCTTTTACCTCAGGATGCTCTTGCAGGTAGTTGACGAGAAGACCGATGTCGTTGTTTGCGAATTTGAGGTTTTCGAGCCCTGAAAATTGCGGCCATCTGAAACAGTAGGTGCAATACGCGTGACAAACCTGGGCTTCGGATGGAAAAAATAAAACACTTTCCCGGTATTTATGCTGAATGCCATGAAGAAACTCATCATTCATGCGAGGAGTATTGAGCTCCATTTGCCCGGCAGGATTGGGGTTTTGCAAGAGCTGTATCTCTCTTGCCGCCTGTTGGATCACTTCCGGTTCAGCTTCTGTTCGAACAAGTTCGGATATTCGTCCAAAATCTACAGGATCGAGCATTTCGCTTTGAGGGAAGCTCAATCTGAAAAGAGGGTCATCCGGAATGTTCGACCAGTCGATCAGGTGTTCTGTAACGTAATTGTTCACTCTAAACGGATAGACGGCAGCAACGGTTTTAACGACATGAAGCTGCTCTTCCGGTATTTCTCCGTATTGAGGGAGTGTATGAAGATTGTGTGCTGCAAATGAGCGATATTTCAGCATAACAACTGCTTTTGATGGTTGCTAAAATATCGGCAGAGCGTATTGGGAATTGTAAAGCTCTAACCTGTATGAATTAAAAACATGAAACCTTTAACGCTGTAAGGTAATCTGTACATATATGTACAACTATTGGGTCAATAAACCAAAATCAGCAAGGTTTGATCGATAATGGTGTGGAAGCGGATGTTTTTTGCCGTGTCGACTTATCGATGGATGTTTCGTTTTACGTTTTTTTGTTTCTAAATTGTGCTGTATTACGTTTTCCTGAACGATAACGCATGTTATTCTTATGCAACAGGTTACTATTTCACCAAAGTATCAGGTGGTTATTCCAAGAAAAATAAGAGAGTCGCTCAAGCTCGTTCCAGGGCAGAAAATTCAGGTTGTTCAATACGGAGAACGTATCGAGCTCATTCCTCATAAAGAGGCACATGAAATGAGAGGATTCCTCAAGAAAAGTGAGGTGAGGGCAAATGGTCCGGAGGGCGGGATATGAATCTTGTGGATAGTTCAGGCTGGATCGAGTTTTTCAATGATGGCCCCTATGCTTCCTACTTTCTTGAAGCACTTCGTGATATGGATAAGGTCATTGTACCGACCATCTGTTTTTATGAGGTGTTTGCACATGTCATGAAAACCATGAGTGATGCGGAGGCGCTTCAGGTTGTAGCGTTCATGCAGCAATCTCAATCCGTCGATCTGACAGATGCTATAGCAGTGCTTGCTGCGCGTTTGAGTGCCAAACACAATCTCCCATTTTCTCCCGGGATCACTCTTGCGACGGCTCAGCTCAACCAGGCGGTGGTTTGGACGCAGGATCCTTTTTTGAAAGATTTTCCCGATGTCAAATATTATCCGAAAAAAAAGGATTGAACACTCGTTTTCCTCTTTATGGATTGAGTAAATCATTTCCTTGTAACTATATTCAGGTAAAAGCCTTAGTGGCTGTAGGTTTTGGCAACAGCAGAAGTTTGCATCTATGAAATTCCAGAATAGAAGGAATTGTCGTCAGCTTTGCTTTTTTCTTTTTTCGACTTTTCTTTTTTCAGCTTCGGGTTGCCAAAGCAGATATCGGGATCTCGATATCGGTATGTACCAGTACCGCGATACGAGGGATCTTGTACGTTTTGTCTATGATGCTTCTCTTGTTCTGCAAAACGAGGGCGTTCAGGGAATCGACCGGTTCAGGAATAACCGCTCGAAGTATACTACCCCCTACTATTACCTCTATGTTTATTCTCTCGATGGTACGAACCTCTTTCATGCAGGAATGCCAGAATTGGAGGGTAAGAATCTTCTCGGTGTAACCGATAAAAACGGCAAACAGATAACAGAGCTTATCCTGAGGGCTATTGGAAACCCGAATAATCCTCATGGGTGGGTTCATTATACTTGGTGGGAACCGGGGAAGTTTTATCCCGTTCCGAAATCCTCTTGTCATTTCATGGTTAACACCAACGAGGGCAAGGTTTTTTTTGTCGGTGGCGGTATTGATTATCCTCATGAGGAAAAAGAGTTTATAAGAATTATCGTTGATGATGCTGTCGAACGTATAAACAGTGAAGGAGCATCGGCTATCGACGAGATAGCCGATCCTTTTTCCGAGTATAATTACCGTGACGTCCGTGTTTTCGTGTTTCGTTCGGATGGTACCGCACTGATATCTCCGGTTGTGAATAAACAATTTCAGAAAAGGAATATTGTCGACTGTGTTGATGAAGCCGGGCACAGGCCTTTTGAAAAAGCGTTGGAACGTCTGAATGAAAAAGAGGCGGCATGGGAGGTTTTTCTCGCAAAAAGCAGATATCAGCGCGGTTTGATAAAAAAAAGCCTTTACCTTCGCAAAGCGTATTTAGATGGTAACCTGGTATATGTCGGTGCGGTTACCGATCTTCCACAGCCGCCATGAGTCACCCTGGAAGAGGTGACCAGAGATTGATTGGTTATGGATGGTTTCTCGGTTTGGAAGACCATGTGATGAACAATGATGGCAATGGCCCGTAACCCTGTGCAGAAGGTCTGGTATGGTGATGTTTAAGTAAGTTTTTTGATTGAAAGGCAATATGGGTTTTGTAGATGTTTTTTAACCGGTTGGCGATAATCCTATGATATCGGAAAAAGCTTCGGCTCTCGAGTATGCGGTAAACGAGGTGCCTCCAGCCGGGCATTTAATCGTTCTTTCCATTCAGCATGTGCTGTTGATGTTTGTTTCAGTGGCCCTGCCGATTATTTTCACTTCCCAGATCAGCGAGACTTCCGAGTTCGGTGCAACGCTGGTTACCTTTTCCATGATTGCTGCAGGTTTGGGATCGATTGTGCAGTCGGTTGGGCTTCCGTTTATCGGTTCCGGTTATCTGTGTCCGAATGTTTGTGGACCATCTTATTTCAGTGTTTCGCTTTCGGCAGCCTGGATGGGTGGACTTCCCCTGTTGCGTGGTATGATTCTTATTGCCGGTTTGATTGAAATGGCACTTTCGCCGGTTGTTCAGAAATTGAAACATGTTTTTCCGAAGTTTATTGTTGGGCTTGTTGTCGCCATGGTTGGAGTGAGCGTTATCAAGATGTCCGTTACCTCTCTTTTCGGCCTGGAGTACAAAGGAGATGCAATTCGTTCGGTAGATATCGTTATCGGAATGATGTCTCTTTTGATCATGGTGCTGAGTAATCTCTGGGGGAAAGGATTCGTTAAAATATACTGTTTGCTGATCGGGATGATTGCTGGATGGATGCTTGCTGTTATGCTGGAGCCGAAGTACCTGCATGGCCTCATCAGGATTGCAGAAATGCCTCTTTTCGCTCTTCCGTCAGTGGGGCCGGAGTTTCGTCACATTACCTTTGATGGAGATCTTCTTGTTCCCTTCGCGATTATCGCAATAAGTGGTTCCTTAAAATCTTTCGGCAATCTTCTCGCTGCACAGAAAATCTCTGAACCGGAGTGTGAAACAGTTGATTATGTGCCTATCAGGAAAGGATTGCTCGCAGACGGTTTTTCTACAGCGCTTGCAGGTTTGTTGGGTGGAATGGCGGTAGATACGTCCTCCAGCAATATAGGACTCGCCGGCTCCACGAAAGTGCTGAGCCGCTGGATAAGCGTCGCTGCAGGAATTATTTTTATCCTGCTTGCTTTTTGTCCAAAACTGACCGTGGCCCTGACGCTCATGCCTAAACCGGTTTTAGGCGCTTCTATCATTTTTGCCGGATGTTTTATGATCTGTACCGGTTTACTCGAAATGTTTGCCGAAAAGTGGGAACCCCGGAAAACTTTCGTCGTGGGAATTGCCTTGATGTTCGGATTGAGCACGGCTTTTCTACCTGAGCTCTATGCACGTGCTCCCGAACTGGTGAAAATGTTTTTCACCGATCCTCTGCCAACCACGACAATTCTTGCTGTGATTCTGCATCAGGTGTTGAATCTTGACAGACTGTTTACAGGCTTGAAGCACACGGCAGGTTGAGGTAGCACCTTTTTCAATCAAACAAAAAATAGCATATGGCTGCAGAACCATGGATCAAGCATTACGACGAAGGGGTACCATCTTCACTGCAACCTTATCCTCTTCACACCATTGTCGATATCGTTCGCAAACGGTCTCGAAAAATTCCGCAATGCCCGGCGCTTTTTTTCAAGGGGTCTTCGATGACATGGGGCGAACTCGATCGGTTAAGCGATGCGTTTGCTCTGGCTCTTCAGGCGGCAGGATTGAAAAAAGGAGAAAGGGTTGCATTGCTGGTACCGAATTCTCCCCAAATGATTATTTCAGAATTGGCGATCTGGAAAACAGGAGCTGTCGCTGTTCCGATGAATCCGCTGTATACCGAACATGAACTTGTGTATGCATTGAATGAATGCGGCGCGAAAATAGCGATTGTTCTGACTCCTTTTTACGAAAAGGTCAGGTCGGCAATTCCCTCGACCGGTTTGCGAAAAGTCGTTGCGAGCAACATCAAGGAGTACCTTTCACCGCTGAAAAAAATTCTTTTTACCCTTTTCAAAGAAAAGAAAGGGGGGCATGCGGTAACGCTTCATGAAGATGATTCCCTGTTTGGGGATATGATCAAAGCTCATCTTGGATTGCAGGGGCCCGATGTCACGACGCTTCCGACCGATCCTGCGTTGTTCCTTTTTACCGGAGGAACGACGGGAATGCCGAAATGCGCTGTCTGCAGCCATCATGCTCTCATTATCAGCGGTATGCAAATTGCCCGTTGGTTCAGTGTTGTGCTTGACAGGGGTAACGATATCGTTATGATCAATATGCCGCTTTTTCATGTTTACGCTCAGGTCGGCATACTCGGGGCTGCTTTAGTCGACGAATATCCTTTTGTGTTGATACCAAATCCTCGTGATCTCGACGATCTTGTCGCGACGATCAAAAAGTACAGACCGTCCGTTCTTCCCGGCGTTCCGACATTGTTTACCGCCCTTGCCGATCATCCGAGCGTCACAAAAGATCGTAAGGCCCTCAGCTCTTTGAAGCTTTGTGTTTCCGGTGCAGCTCCATTGTTGCTCGAAACGAAGAAACGGTTCGAGGAATTGACAGGGGGGAGAATCATCGATGCTTACGCGCTGACAGAATCAATGATAGGAGCCGTTCTGACTCCTGTTCTCGGTATCTATAAAGAAGGTTCGGTCGGCATACCGGCACCGGATGTGAAAATCAAAATCGTCGATCAAGACGAAGGGAAACATGAGTTGCCTTGTAAAGAAGTCGGGGAAGTGATAATGCGTGCTCCACAGCTTATGAGCGAGTACTGGCAGCGTCCTGATGAAACTATGGAGACCATCCGGGATGGTTGGCTCTATACCGGTGACCTCGGTTATCTCGATGAAGATGGCTATCTCTTCATTATCGATCGAAAGAAAGATCTCATCAAGCCAGGCGGTTTTCAGGTTTGGCCGAGGGATGTCGAGGAGGTCATCGCAGCTCACCCGGATGTGCGTGAAGTAGGGGTTGCCGGCGTACCTGACAGCTATCAGGGTGAAGCCGTCAAGGCATGGGTTGTGCTGCGTGAAGGTGCTCGGCTCGACGCTGAAGATTTGCGCGAGTTTTGCAGAAAGGAGCTGGCTGCTTACAAGATCCCGAAATTTTTCTCTTTCACCCGTAGTCTGCCAAAATCTCTTGTTGGAAAGGTATTGCGACGTGAGCTCGTCGAGGAGCATTGTCGAGAGGTATCCTGAGAACTCCCGGCGATTTTGCACAGCATGTTTTCTTTCAGCAATTGAACAATATGGTTCCGTCATTCAAGGAGTTGTTGCTCCCGGGCAGTATGTGAAACGTTCGAATTGAGTGTTCATCAGAGCGAGGTCTATAGCAAAAAAAGTTTTTTACGTTATTTATGCTGTTGTTCTTACATTGAATGAAAAGCTTGGCCATAACCCTCAGGCAAGTATTACAGCTTTGACTTGATTTCCAAGAGGGTAGAGGTAGTGTGGTCTCTTTTGTATAATCGATTTGAACGGAGGTATCCATGTCTAACGCTATCCTGCTCAATTGGGTGAATTTGTCGAGTGCAATTTCTGCATTGCCGAAAAAGGATCAGCCTCTCGGTTTCAAAGGATTACAACAGGTCTTTCATGACTTACTTGATTGGTACCGAGGGTTTACGGACATTGCTGATTTTGAGCTCGAGCAGGCGTCCAGGCAATATGAAAAAACGGTTAAAGAGGCTCGGAAAAAAAACTCGACCGGGTTGCATGGTGCTGTTCTTTCTGCAGTAGCGTTTTTGAGGGCCTACCAGGAACCGGCTGAAATCATCAATATGGCCAGGTTTGGAGCCGGCAGAAAAGAGCGTTCTGCTCTGGCGTCGATGACTGGACGAATAACCTCGTTTCATGTCGAGAGAATGAAGTCTCTCGATTGGCTTGTTGGGTGGTTGGAAAAAAACGATCCACTGTTTCCATCAGCAACCTATAGAAACAAACTGGCCTGCTGTTTTTCCGGGGTAAAGCAAAAACATTGTTTCACCAACTCGAGGGCATGTATCTTCGAGCCGGTCCTGTCCTGGATAAAGGTTCCGTCAGCAACATTTTCCGGCGCTACATCCAACGATGACTGTTGCCATGGTGCCACACTTTCTTCGTGTTCCGGGGGAACGCTGAGTTGTGATTGCGTTGCCGGAAACACCGGCTGTGACTGTAAGGCGCCAAATAAACTTTGCGAGCAGAACAATAAAAATGTTCTGGTTGCGGCGGCTGGGTTCAGTGATGTCAATTGTTACGATCTGGCGACAGGCGAACAAGAACCGGAACCGGGTCTGGTGAATTTACCGTGTCTGGTTTTCGATCCTGTTCGCAACAGCGGCTGTATGCTCGATCGTTCTGACATGCTCTATCGCGGGCCTTTGAGTTCTCTGCTCGATGCCGGTAAAGGACGTTTTATGATTGCTGCTTCGGGCATCCCTTTTAATCTCGGACGTCTTGTCTTACAGGCAAAGGATTGTGATCAAACGGGTTTTTGTCCACCGAAAGCTCCGGCATGTACCGGGCTTTGCTGAGGTATGCTGTATCCATCCCGGTATAACGTGATAGTGCCTGACGGGGATGACGTTCTGATTTTCAATACGCATTCTCTTTGTTTCGGGCGTCTTCGGGCATCACTCTACAGCGATGCTCTTGAACTGGTTGAATCGCTGAATGCGGAGGCTGAAACGTTGAATATCAGCGATCAGATTAGGGCTGTTGCCTTTGAAATGCGTCAGAAAGGTTTTTTCGTGCAGGATCTTTCTACCGAAAGAACGGTTGTTACAAACCGGTTCGAGCAGCGTAAAAACACACGTAATCATTTCGGGTTGACAATAGCACCTACGGTGGATTGCAACTTCGCCTGCCCATACTGCTACGAGTATACGGACTATTCGGTAATGCCGGACAAGGTTCAGCATGATATCGCTGCCTATATCGATAGAACTCTTGCTTCCGGCAGATACAAAAGCATGCATGTTACCTGGTATGGAGGAGAACCTTTGTTGGGTGACAGCTTCAAAGCGCTCGAATTTCTTTCCGGAAAGATCATAACAGCTTGCAGAAACAACGATATTCCGTATTCGGCGAACATCATAACCAACGGCTATCTCTTGGACCGGAAAACTGCGGTATGTCTTGCCGCATGCGAAATTTCTCTGGCCCAGATTACCCTCGATGGTCCCGGAGAAATTCACGATCAAACCCGAATGCTGAAAAACGGTCAGGAAACCTTTGACCGTATTCTACAGAATATCAAGAATAGCCGTGATTTACTTCGTTTCAGCATACGTATGAATGTCAATGAGGGAAATGCATCTTCAGTAATGCAATTGAAACAACTTCTGCTTGAAGAGCGTATTCTCGATGACAGTGGACGTGTTGCATTGTATCTATCACCCGTTCGTTCATATACTTCTTCATGCCAGAGTGGAGACTGTCTCAGCAATGCATCATTTTACAAGCTTCAGCTCGAGCTCATAAAAAAGGGGATAAACAACAGTGGTTTTCAGGTTGTGGAAGAATACCCTGTTTTGAAAGAAAGTGTGTGTACGGCTGTTGGCCCTGACTCTTACGTTATCGGACCGTCAGGTGAGTTATACAAATGCTGGCTCGATCTCGGCCGCCATGAACTATCAGTAGGATATGTTGATTGCAAAGGGCTTCATCTCAATGCACGAATAAAGAAGTGGCATGATTTTCTGCCTTTCGACGAAGAATCACAATGTGCCTCCTGTACTATGCTGCCGGTTTGTATGGGAGGGTGTCCGGAGCTGAATATACGTGGCAGGTACGAAGGTGAAAACAGGGCATGCTGTAACTGGAAATATTATCTCGAGGAGCACCTTCTGTATCTCGCAAATCTGGAAAAAAGTCAGCAGACCTGTTGAAGATTATGTTGTGTAATCTTCTGTTTAATGGTTTCTTTGCGATAGAAATGATGCTTTGTTCACTTTTTTTCTTGTTGATTTCATTTCTGCAAAAAATTATATTGTTGCGTTAGTCAATGGTTGGCTGAACGCTTTCAGGTGATTTGTGCTTTTGATTATTTGATGGCGTTTCTCTTTTGATCAAAGCACAAATTACCATGAGGTAAGAACATGAATATTTATATTGGCAACCTGGAGTACGGTGTAACGGAAGATCAATTGCGTGATGCATTTGGCGAATTCGGAGAAGTCTCCAGCTCGAACATCATCACCGATAAATTCACAGGCCGTTCCAAGGGTTTCGGATTCGTTGAAATGCCTAACGATGAAGAGGCCAATGCTGCTATCGATGCTCTGAATGATGCCGAGTTAAACGGTCGTCCTATAAGGGTGAATCAGGCAAGACCTCGTGAAGAGCGTCCAGCCCGTCGTTTTCAGCAGTACTGATATATTGTTGTTGAATAGGAAGTTATGAGAGCCGCTTGTACCTGTTTCAAGCGGCTTTTTAATGATCGGTTATCGTTATAGTCTTACCGGTTTTTATTCTTTTCAGACGTATGTCCGCTTCCGTGAGCACATGTGCTACGATGTGGATTTTTTCAGCTCCCAACGTAATCTCACAATTTTCAATAGTCAATCCATCGAGGGTTAGACTGATTGTTTTGCCAGCTTTTTCTCTGGAAACGGCATGGTGAACCAGTCCGGGAACCTTTTCGATTACAGAGCCCAGGTTTATGTCGAGCCTCGATGTGATTGCTTCTTTTATATCGTTTTGCAGGATTTCTTTTCCTGCTTGTACGAGCATGTTTTTTGATTCGATGGAAAAGTCGAAGTTGTTGATTCTCAGTTTTTGAGTCGGAACTTCAAAAACAGGTTGTCCGCTTATAAACAAACTGCTGCCGAGCACATTATCTGTTTCCACTTCGACCGTCAAACCGTTTACCGATGCATATGCCCGTATTTTTTTAATACGAGTGCTGACGCCTTGGGTCGAAAAGGATTTGTTCCTGAGAAAACCGTTCAATTGTTCATTCAAGGCGTCGAACGAGGTATAGGCATAGAGGTAAATGTCGGATTGTCTCGATCGTCTCTCTTTATCCAGAGTCTTGAATAATGGCAAGGGTAAAGGGGAGTGGCTCTTTGTCGTATCGGTGATGATGAGTGGTTTGGCTTTCAGGCTGGTGAGACAGGTGATTTTCTTCATATCCAGTTCTATATCTCCCTGTATATCGTCACATATAAATTGCAACCAAACTACCGGTGGTCTTTTATTGATGAGGATCGGTCTTTGCAGGTCTTTCCAGACATCCGATACCGTCGGTTGGAGAGAGACTTCTTCGTTGATCTCTGCATCGAGCATTCGGGTCAGTTCGCTGCTTCTCTGCCGTATCTCCTTATCGAGATGCTCTTTGATGTGTATTTTGAACGGTCCTAACTGTAATACCGGTTCGCTCAGCCACATATATTCTCTTATTTCAAATCGGGTGGAAAGGTTCCAGTTGCTGTCAAGACTAACCGGGGTTGCCAATGTAATGGATAGGTTTGTCGAAACCGGTTTGAACAGTTTGGATAATGTCTTTCCCAAACTACTCTCGACGACTGTGGCGTGAACGGAAAGTGGTAGAGTGCAGACCAGCTCTTTGCCGTTCGAAGAGACCGTAATCTTCTCCTTTTTGGTAAGCGTCAGATATATCTCTTCTTTTCCGGAGTTCAGAAAAAGATGTTTTTGAAGGAAGGTGCCTACAATCTTTTTATTGAGATAATCGGCGAGTTGTTCAACGCGATAGGTTATGGGTATGTTGATCGTCGAGACGGGAACGTCAACTGTAATTTTCTCTTGAAGCGCTTCGGGTGGTTTCGGTTGATCTATTTCGACGGTTTCCAGGAGCGCCAACAGCAAGGAAATGATTATAATTGCAGAAATTCCGATTATAATGAAAGCCTTTTTCATTGCAGGATTGCTCAGATAGTCAGATGATGTTGATGCGCACTTTGGGCAAGAAAAATCAAATCTTAATCAAATTCTCTAGTATCGGTTCAGTGTTCATTATTATAATACTATAAACTTTCTGCAGAAACATTTTTTCTTGTTTTCCTAAAAGTAAAAGAGTATAATTATGTTTCAGCCAATGGTTGGCTGAACCGCTCTCAGGTGATTTGTGCTTTTGATTATTTGATGGCGTTTCTCTTTTGGTTTAAAGCACAACTTACCATGAGGTAAAAACATGAATATCTATATTGGCAATCTCGAATATGGCGTAACCGAAAACGATCTGCGTGATGCTTTCGGCGAATTCGGTGAAGTTTCGAGCGCAAACATCATCACCGATAAATTCACCGGTCGTTCCAAAGGTTTCGGTTTTGTCGAAATGCCGAACGATGGTGAAGCGAATGAAGCCATCGAAGCTCTCAATGACAGCGATCTCAACGGTCGTTCGATCAAAGTCAACCAGGCACGTCCACGTGAAGAACGTCCTTCGAGGCCACGTTATTAAGCTGGAAAAATATTCTCACTGAATATAATTTGCTTCTCGAGCCGTCGTACAATACGTACAGACGGCTTTTTTTATTTGATTGTATTTTCGTCATATATGACGAAAGTTCCGGCCATACTATCATGGAGTCCCCGCTTCCTGCTTGTCCAGCCAACCATCATATACCCTATGCAAAAAAATACGGCAGAAATCATCGAGGCAAAATATCGACCGGTTGCACGTCCGAAAGAAATGCGTCGTCCGTTTTCATCCACCGCTTTCAAGCCGACGATTTTTTTCCCGATAGTGGCCTGCCATACAGAAGACTGAAGAGAGGCGCAGTAAATCCAGTCAACGATTACACTGTTCAGAAAAATACTGAATTCTTGCGCTGTCTGATCAATCTCGGTGGTTGCCGCTTGCGTGAGTTCACGTTGGAGAAAGGCAAAAGCATACTGGGGATAAGAAGCACTATATAGTCGATTATGCTCGCAGCGACACGAACTCAGAATCCGCCGTATTTAATGGGTTTCTTGTATTCATGGATGGAGGGTGTACTTATTAAACAGGTTGATTTTTATCTTTTGATAACTACGGCCTCAGACTGGAATCTCTCCCGTAACACACAATAAAAAAATAAAATACGCCGTTTGTTCTTTATGTCAACCCGATTATCATTTATTTCAGAATCTGAAAACACAATACTTCTGCAAAATTGACGATTGTGAATTAGTTGAGTGAGCATGAACTTTTCCACCCTGGAAAGGTATTGTATGTAGGTGTGTTGCGTAGTTATTGTAAAAGAAATTATCAGCATGCCCGATCTCAGTATTATTCATACTATTCCGTTTTACGAGATTACCTCTTTGCTCGTGCTGGCTGCGGCAGTCGGTGCCTTGAGTCTTTTACTGCGCCAGCCGATGATTGTGAGTTTCATCGCTGTCGGTATACTTGCAGGTCCGTCCGCGCTCGATATAGTGCAGTCGAGAGAAAAAGTGCAGCTGTTGGCTGATCTCGGAATTACACTTCTTTTGTTTCTGGTTGGATTGAAGCTCGATCTCAAGCTGATACGTTCAATGGGTCTGGTATCATTGGCGACAGGCCTGGGACAGGTTCTTTTTACATCGGTCGCCGGTTTTTTTATCGGACGGTTGCTCGGACTTGATACCACAACGTCATTGTATGTTGCCGTAGCATTGACATTTTCAAGTACGATTATTATCGTCAAACTGCTTTCCGACAAGAAAGAGGTCGATTCACTGCACGGGAGGATTGCAATCGGGTTTCTAATCGTTCAGGATCTGGTCGTTGTGCTTGCGATGATCGTCCTTTCGGCTTTCGGGGTTGACTCCCAGCCGGGAATTGAAAGCAGCGCCCTGATGCGGACCGGAACGATCCTGATCTACGGCCTTGTCATGCTGTTGTTTGTTGCCGTTTTCATCCGTTTTGTCGCAACACCGGTTATCAGTCGAATGGTGCAGTCCCCGGAATTGCTTGTCACCTTCGCTATAGGATGGGCGGCTCTTCTGGCTTCGCTCGGCAGTTATTTCGGTTTCAGCAAGGAGCTCGGTGGGTTGCTTGCCGGCGTTTCACTGGCCTCGACCCCTTTCCGTGAAACCATCCTTTCACGCCTTTCAACGGTACGTGATTTTCTGCTCTTGTTCTTCTTTATCTCTTTGGGTATGCATATCGAACTTGCATTGCTCGGGAGCCAGATCTATCCGGCGATTCTTTTTTCATTGTTTGTGCTTATCGGTAATCCGCTGATTGTCATGATCATCATGGGATTTTTGGGTTATCGGAAACGTACGTCGTTCCTGGCCGGGCTCACCGTGGCACAGATCAGCGAGTTTTCTCTGATTTTCATTGCAATGGGGCTCAATCTGGGGCATGTTTCTTCAGATGCCCTCGGTTTGGTGACGCTGGTAGGTTTGATCACCATAGCGCTCTCTGTTTATATGATAACCTATTCGCACATGCTCTACGCTTTCCTGGAACCTGTACTGGGAGTTTTCGAGAAGCGCGTTCATAAAGGTCAGGAAACGGCAGATCAGGAAATGCTTGAAGCCGGGAGCTATGACATTGTACTTTTCGGGTTGGGGCGGTACGGATCGGCGGTTGCACAGTATCTGAAAAAAGATGGTTACCGTATTCTCGCCATTGATTTCAATCCCGATGAAGTACGAAGATGGAAAAAGCTTGGATTCGATGCTGTGTACGGTGATGCATCCGATCAGGAATTCATAGGATCATTGCCGCTGGGTGGTGTTCAGTGGGTTGTTTCATCGGTAGCACAGCATGACTTTCTCGGATTGACTCACGAGGATCCCCGTATCGCACTGATCGACGCTCTCAAGCAGCAGCGTTTCAGTGGAAAAATCGCCGTTTCGACGCAAAAGGTCGATGAGCGTGAGATATTGATTGCAAAAGGAGCCGATGTGGTTTTTCTGCCATTTTACGATGCTGCGGAACGTGCGGCCAGGCGGCTGGCTGAGGCAATGCAATGTGAGATACCGAGAAGGAAGGATATTCAAGAACCTGACCAGGAGAAGAAGCATGCGAACATTTAACTCGATATTGTATGTTACAAACGGGATTTTCGATGAAACAATAGGGTTGAAGCAGGCGTTGCAGCTTGCTATGTCAAACAACGGGACACTTGATATCCTGCTTGTCTATCCTGCTCTTCAGAAAGCACAGAAAGCATACTCCGAAACCTATTCGAAGTATCTCGAGGAGCAGCTTGACCTGGTTCTTGAAAAAACTGGTGAAGCGCTGAACCTCGATAACGATGAGGTGCCTGTTCGTATCATGTCAAATGAAGTTGTCATTCCGCCAGCAATAGAGGTGATTCGCCATGTTCTTCGTGAAGGTTATGATCTTGTAATCAAGGAAGCCGAAACGAGAGAGCATGAGAAAGGTTTTGGAGCGATGGACATGACGCTTCTTCGAAAGTGTCCATCTACCGTTTGGCTTGCAAGACCCGTACTTCATGAAAAAGAGCATTTCCGATTTGCGGTGGCTATTGAGGCTGAAAGCCGTGATCCTTCAGAAAAAGCGCTTTCCGTCAGACTCTTGGAGCTTTCACGATCCGTGGCTGATAAATTTAGCGGATCATTAAGTATTCTTTCCTGTTGGAACTATGAGTATGAACAGTTTCTTCGTTACAAGGCCTGGGCGAATATCTCTGAAGAAGAACATGAAAAGAATATCAAAGAGGCGGATTCCGATCATTCGACGCTTTTGAATGGATTGATTGAAGAAGCCGGTATTGGCTCAAATCATGAAGTTTTCCGTATGAGAGGGTGGCCTGATACTCTTATTCCCGAGTTCGTTGAAAGAGAGCACGTCGATATTCTTGTTATGGGAACGGTTGCCAGGACGGGTATACTCGGGTTTCTTATCGGAAACACGGCTGAAAATATTGTAAACACCATGAATTGTTCCTTGCTGGCATTGAAACCATCGGGCTTTGTTTCGCCGGTCAAAGCATTTCCCTGATGCATCTTCATCGCTTGAAAGTATAGAAGGAATGAATATATTTTCCATTTTAGCCAAAGATAAACGCCTTTTGCATGGACTGCAGAAATTGTGTTCCAATCGCGAAAATGAAGAATAACTTTTTTAGGGAATTTGCCGTTTCACTTGCTTTTTTTGTATTGCTCACCGCTCCTTTTCTGGTGTGGGATATTGATATTGCACTGCAACAACTGCTCTACAGCGACGGAGAGTGGGTATTTCGAAAACATGCATTATGGGTGTTTTTGTACGATTACGGCCCGGCACCGGCCATGATCGTTTCAGTCATCGCTCTCTTGTTGTGGTTCATTAGCACGTTCACCGGTTTTCAGAAACAGAACAGAAGGGTTTTTGCATTCATCGCCTTGCTCATGGTGCTTGGACCGGGGCTATTGGTCAACGCGGTGTTCAAGGAGTACTGGGGACGTCCGAGACCGAGGGAAATTGTCGAATTCGGGGGGCAACGCGCTTTTGTTCCTCCTCTCGTCAAGGGAGAGTTTGTCAGTTCACGGAAATATGAAAAAATGCTTGAATCCAGTCAGGGGGCTGTCGAGTGGGATATTCTTCGCAATGTGTATCGGATAAAAGGTAAATACAACTCCTTTCCCAATGGACATGCATCAGTAGGATTTTTCATGATGTTTCCCTACTTCATTTACCGGCACAGGAAAAAAGTACTGGCAATGGTCTGGCTTGCGGGCGGAACCTGTTATGGCGTATTGATGGGGGTTGGCAGGATGGCGCAGGGGGGCCATTTTGCCAGCGATTTTCTCTGGTCTTGCGCTATGGTGTATCTTGTCGGGATTGTGCTCTACTACGCTCTGCGCATGGACGAACAGGATTTCAACTTTAAGGAGTTCCTCGCAGGTTTTTTGCCCAAAAAAGCTTCTTCCTGACAGCAGCGATGCCAAGTCTGCTTCAGCCAAGCTCAAAAGACGTAACCCCGAAGATTCTGTTCAGCGGAAGCCTGGGAGCTTTGCCTTTATACATGCGGGCTGTTTCAAACACGGTCTCCATCTTGTACTTTTCTGCCATTTCCAATGCCGCGTGATTTGTTTCAGGGAGATCGAGAAAAACAGGAGATCCTTCGGGTACTGCAGAGGTGAGGGCACAGAACAGTTTTTCGGCAAGGTCAGGTTTGTCGGCAAAGAGAGGGCCGATCTTGTATCCGTAACGGCAGGAACGGACAACCCCGTATCCGGCAAGTTGGTCATGCTCCATTACCCCGAGTGCAGTACAGTTTTTCTGGTTTATCCAACATTGCAGAAACGCTTTTCGTTTATCGGGAAAGAAACTTCGATCATATGCATTGACATCATCGAACGGGAGTTCGGAGAGCAACCTTATTCCTTCACGGTTTGATTTTGTTCTACCACTGTTTCCCTGAAATCGAATATTACGGTAAGCCAGGGTGAATCCGGATTTTTTGTAATTATCCTGCTGTGCGACAACCCCGTCGAGTCCTATCGATCTGCCTTCAAGCCTTTTCAGGCCAGCGTTCCAGATGTGAAAACCAAGGCCCATACCGCGATACTCCTCTCGGACAATGAAAAAACCGAGAAAACCAAAAGAACGACCATACGTAATAGCTGAAATAGCGGCTACGGGTTCACCGTTAAGCTGTCCGAGAAGAAATCCGTCCGGGTCGGTACGAAAAAAACATTCCGCATCACCGATTCCGGGGTTCCAGCCTTCTTTGGCTGCCCAATCAATGGCTATATTGACCTCGTCACGGGTCATGGTTCTGACAGTGTAGTCCGGGGATGTTTTCATCTATGTTAGTTTGAGGAGAAGCACTTTTCTTCATTGAAGATGTGCGGGTGAAAAAAGTAATCTTAAAGGAAAATGTTTATAATCGTTATTTGACCATCTTTGCCTTGTGTGAGCAAGGTAACCAACTGTTTCTGTTTTCATGAGTACGAAGAAAAAAAATGTAAAAAAGAGCGACGGGGATTACAAGATCGGCTGTTCCGAATGTGGTTATTTGAACTGTTATCGCCAGGAAAAGAGTTTTCCCGTTTTCTGCCCTGGAAAAGCTGTAGAGCCGAACGATCTTGCCAACGTTACCCTGGAGTATTGTGGAGACTCTGACGATGCAAGGACTGGAAAGGCCGCTGCTGAAGTGGAGGGACTCTATTATGGTAAGCTGACTCGCGTCGAGGAAGTTCTTGCCTTTGCCAAACGTCTCGATGCCCGTAAAATAGGGCTTGCAACGTGTATCGGATTGATCGAGGAGACTCGAATTTTTTCAAAGATAGTGAAAAAAAACGGTTTTGAACCCTATGCTGTACTTTGTAAAGTCGGTTCTGTCGACAAAAGCGGGATTGGGTTGGACGAGGAATTGAAAATCAGGCCGGATAGCTTCGAGGGGATATGTAATCCGATTCTGCAAGCGAGACTGCTTGATGAATGGGGAGCGGATCTCAATGTGGTTATCGGGCTCTGCGTCGGTCATGACGCGCTTTTTTGCAAACATTCACAGGCGCTCGTAACGACACTTGTTGTCAAGGACAGGGTTTTGGCGCACAATCCTGCGGCTGCTCTCTACACCAGCAATTCATATTACAAACGGGTTTTGGAGAAAGGGCATGAACTGTAGCGGTTCAAACGATGTGGATCACTGCAATCGTTTTTGATGGCATTGGCTGGTCAACTGAAATATTTACTATATTTCACACCCGTTCTTGAGACCATATATATGCAAAAGCTTTACTAACGACAATCCTTCATCGAAACGTGAATTCATCTTCTCGATCTTCCGGTACAAAACCCTCGAAACGAGTTTTTGTGGTTGGGGCAACAGGATATATTGGCAAGTTCGTAGTTCGTGAACTGGTTGCCAGAGGGTATCAAGTGGTAAGTTTTGCCCGTCAACGCTCAGGTGTTGGCGCTTCGACGACCGCTGAACGGACCAGGGAAGAGCTCGAAGGCTCCGAGGTGCGTTTCGGAGATGTGGCAGAACTTGGTTCACTCATGAAGAACGGCATACGCAAGGAACACTTCGATGTTGTCGTTTCCTGCCTGACATCTCGTACCGGAGGAGTGAAGGATTCCTGGAATATTGATTACCAGGCTACAAGAAATGCACTCGATGCCGGCCTTGCCGCAGGTGCGAAGCAGTTTCTGTTGCTTTCGGCAATCTGCGTTCAAAAGCCCCTTCTGGAGTTTCAGAGGGCAAAATTGAAGTTTGAAAAAGAACTGATCGAATCAGGGATGACCTATTCGATCGTTCGTCCAACGGCTTTTTTCAAATCGATAGCAGGTCAGGTCGAATCAGTCAAAAACGGAAAGCCGTTTACTATGTTCGGAAACGGCGAGCTGACTTCCTGTAAACCAATCAGCGAGTCTGACCTTGCGCGTTTCATGGTGGACTGTCTGGAAGATCCTTCAAAGCAGAACAAAGTTTTACCGATCGGTGGACCGGGTGATGCGATTTCCGTCAAGGAGCAGGGAGAAATGCTTTTCGAGCTTCTTGGGAAAGAACCGAAATTCAAACGTGTGCCGATACAGATGTTCGATATCGTTATTCCTGTAATGAGTTTTCTCGCGAAGATTTTCCCGAAACTCGAAGACAAAGCGGAGTTTGCCCGTATCGGCAAATACTACTGTTCAGAGTCGATGTTGGTGCTGAACCCGGAAACAGGGGAGTACGACGCTGATGCCACTCCTTCGTACGGAACCGATAAGCTGAGGGATTTCTACAAGCGTGTATTGAAAGAAGGGCTTGTCGGACAGGAACTGGGTGACCACGCAATGTTCTGAAAAGCCGTGTGACGACAGGCTTTTTTATCCTTTTCAATGACACCAATAGTAACTATGCGGAGTATCATGATTACTTCATTGAGCTCTCAAAATCCACATACACTTTTCGTACACCCCGGGGCGCTCCGTACGCATACCACACACGACAATGTAGTGGTGCCTTTCAGTCATTGAGAGGCATGAAGGACTTCGGTTTCATGGTGATTTGTTCCATAAGGAAGTCATACCGGCCGGCTTGTTTAAACCACTCTATCGTTTCAATACAGATGTTGTACCATATGTTCATGAGTTTTTGCTGCTGTAGCAAAGGCATGGTGAACAGGCCATTGATTTCCTGGTGGAGGGCGATACAGCCACCAGCACAGAAATTTTTCGCAGGGCACTCCTCACAACGGGTATAGCAGCCCAGAATGTGGTGCCGGTCATAACGGCGGAAGGGAAGGGTTTTGGCTGGATCTATTCCATCATAAACCGACCCGAGTCTGAATTTCGTGCGGTCGGAACCGGTGTAACTGACAAACCTGTGGCATGGATAAATACTCCCTTCGACATCAACCCCAACGAACGTTTTGCCGGCACCACAGGCGACGTCGACTTCATGGTTACTTGTGATTTGTTCAATACCGTTATCGAGAAAATGCAGGTGAACGTAATCGTTCACCATGGCTTTTTCAGTGACATATACGGCGGCGGCACGGCATTGCCGGTCGAAAACTCTCCATGATTCATGATCATCTATCTGTTCGAGTGCCGTGCAGGGTGAAATGAAGCGAAAGCCGAGTTCTTCGTTGAGGAATCTGATGTTCGAGGCGAGAACAGGAATAGTCTCCTTTGTGACCGTCATACGGGCGGCAATATTGGGGAACCGCTCAAGCAGACGTAACGCATTGTTGTAAATTGTTTCGAAAGGGCTCGAACCGTCCTTGTACATTCTGAAGCGGTCGTTGGTCGCCTTGTCGCCGTCGATACTGAAAAGTACACTGATGTTGTGTTCTTCGAAAAAGTCGAGCATTGCCGTATTCAGCAATGTTCCATTTGTCGTAACGGAAAAAATCATCCTTTTTCCGTACCGGTCTTCCTGTAGCTTGCTGTATTCGACAAGTTGCCGAAGGAGAGAGAAACGTAACAACGGTTCTCCACCAAAAAAAGAGACAATCAGTGGATCTTCATGAAACCCTTCGGTATTCTTGTAAAGCCAGTCTATTGTTTTCCTGCCGGTTTTCAGGCTCATCGACTCGAGACCTGTCTTGCCAGCGAAACAATAGCTGCAACAGAGATTACAACTGTTTGTCAGGAAGAGAACCGCATAAGGCACATGCCATTTTCCAGCCATTCAATACTGTGTCTTTAAACGTCTCCGCCTGGAATTTTAGCGCATTCCATGCACTGGCAGATTTTGCAGCTTAGTGAACATGCGGCAAAGGTGTCTATTTCGTCGGTTTCCATGAGATCGAGCATCGACTCTTTCTCAAGGAGTTCTTCGAGAAAAACGGTTTCGGGACTGATTGCCGGAACAGTATGCTCTTGCATGATTGTCTCCATGTGTTCAGTGAACTGGGTTAAGAGAATTAATCAAACATGCCATGATGTAATTTAAAACAAAAGAAACGAATAATCAGAAATGAACAACTGCGTAATAAAGGTTTTTCTGAAGTTCGCTTACTACAAAACGATAGCTTGTTTTGTTGCTCCACCAAAATAAAGGATGCCACCATTCCGGCTGTGTCGAAATGAGGATGATTTTTTTCTGAGAATCCTCGACAGCTCTTTTCCACGTATGGTGAAGACGAAACATGTGTGGAGGATCACTGACCACGATCGCTTTTTTCCAGCCTTTTTCGGTCATCGTCTCAACCGAGTTCATTGCTTCTTCCCAGGTGGTCTCCGACCTGATGTCGACCATGATTGCTCTTTCGGGAATACCGACATCCAACAAACGACGTTCACGCCAGTTGGGTTGAGAAGGTTTGTAATACCTGCTGTCGATGCCTGTCACCAGAATGTTCGGTGCATATCCTGCCTTGTACAATTCACCGCCTTGTTTTACCCGAAGACCGTCATCTCCTCCCAGCACGATTATCACATCGGCTTTTTCCGGTGTTCCCTCGTATAGAGAGACCAGAAAGCCAAGGCTTGAAAATGCCGTTACCCCTATGATGCTCGCGATTACAAGCAGTGTCAGGATTTTTTTGAAAAAGGCTTTCATAACAAAGGGGTTGCTGTCCATGAGGTCTTGCTTCTATCTTATAAAAAAATAACGATAAATCAAGCAGCATCGTTTTCATAGTGCAGTTATGTAATTGGCTTTCCATATCCACCGCCCCCCGGGGTCTTTATCAAAATTGTTTCTCCCGGTTTGAAGATCCTGTCGACCTTGTGCTCGAGCCTGGTTTCTGTGCCATCGGGAGAGATGAGCAAGTTGATTCCTTTGGCTCCTTCACTACCGTTGTGAAGACCGAACGGAGCCGTTACCCTTCGTTCGGAAATGGCGCTGACATGCATGGGTTCGTTGAATAGAAGGGCCCTTTCAATACCGTCGCCCCCATTCCATCTGCCGGTTCCGCCTGAACCCTTTCTCATTGCAAAACGGGTTATGCGAACTGTCGGGAAGCGTTGTTCGAGTATCTCGGGATCGGTAAGTCTGGTGTTTGTCATGTGCACTTGTACGCCGGATGCACCGTTATGACCTTTCGTAGCACCGCTGCCTCCAGGTATGGTTTCGTAGTACTGGCTCCCGGTGTTGTCGGGTTTTCCGAACAGAAGGTTGTTCATGGTTCCTTGTGATGCAGCGGCTTTTCCAAGAGCTCCGAGCAGTACATCGACAATCCGTTGCGAGGTTTCAACGTTGCCGACAGCAACAGCCGCACCAGAAGAAGGATTGAGCAGTGAGCCTTCCGGAATGATAATGATAACAGGTTCGAGGCATCCGGCATTCAGTGGTATATTTTCTTCTATGAGACACCGAAGTGCGTAGAGAACGGCAGCTGTCGTAACTGCGGCAGGGGCGTTGATGTTCCCTTGATCCTCCGCACTCGTGCCGGTAAAGTCAACCACGATTTCTGGTTCTGTATCTGCAGAGGCGGTTATACGAATGGAAACGGTTATGACGGCGCCGTTATCCATACTGTCGGAAAACGTTGACTCGAATGTTTCCGTTGTGCCGGCAAGTTTTTCGAGAGCTCGGTTAATCGCGTTTTTCGCGTTTTTTCTGATGAATGACATGTATCGCAGAACCGTAGGGGTTCCATAATCAGCATTCATCCTGATCAGTTCCGTCATACCTTTGTTGTTGGCGGCAACCTGTGCTTTGAGATCTGAAAGCCTTTCGGACAGGTTTCTTGCCGGGTAATCTCCCGATGAAAGCAGTTCATGAACTTCTTTTTCTCGAAATGTTCCTTCACGAACGAGAAGAAAGGTTCCCACTACGATGCCTTCATCGTGAATGGTTCGGCTCGAGGGTGGCATGGATCCGGGAGTGATACCGCCGATATCTGCATGATGTCCACGATTGGCCAGATAATAGGATGGTGTGTTTTCATCGCAGAAAACAGGAGTGACTATCGTGATATCCGGCAAATGAGAGCCGCCTTGATGGGGGTTGTTTGCAAGATACATGTCACCTTTCTTCATGGTGCCACGGTTTTCTTTTATGATGTGTTGAACCGTAGCTTCCATGGCTCCTAAATGCACCGGTATGTGCGGAGCGTGAGCGATGAGCTTTCCCTTGTCGTCGAACAATGCACATGAAAAATCAAGACGTTCCTTCATGTTCACCGAGTGAGCCGTGTTCGCAAGGGTGTAGCCCATCTGTTCGGCGATGTTCATGAAAAGGTTGTTGAAAACTTCGAGCATTATCGGATCAGGTCTCTCGCTGTCGTTTTGCTGTTTTGTATTCATCGTCTCAGAAGTATGGATTTCATCCCTGAGAATGAGGTTATGCGTGGCATCGATCGTGGTTTCGAAACCTTCCTGAACGAAAAGTGTCAGCTGGTCATCGACGATCATGGCGGGTCCGTCGATCTGATGACCGGGTTTCAGCGAGGTTCTGTCGAACACGGGGACCCGTCTGTATTTTCCCGATAGCCATACCATGCATGAAGAGCGCGCATGAGCTGGTGCCGGTTTATCAGGTAGCAGGGAAGGGGTGTTTGCCGATGGTACAAAAGAGGCTGAGGAAACTTCAGTACGCATATTCACCACCTCGATAGTATCGGCATCGGGTCTGAAGCCGAACCTGCTGAAATATTCCTTTTTGAAACGTGAAACTATATGCTTCATGTTTTCGAAAGAAGCGGATTCATGACTTGTTCCTGCCGGAATGGAAAGCCAGGAATCACTCCCTTTTGGCCTGAGATCCAGAAAAAGACTTGTTGTTATTGCCGCTTTGTTTCCTTCATCCCGAAGACTTTTGGTGAGTTTTCCGGCCTCGGTTTCCGCTTTTTTTTCAAGACGTTGAAGCAATAGGGGCGTCAAAATCTCCATGACAGCCAGTACTGTGCGTTCAAGCCGGTCAGCCAAGGCTATACCGTATGCAGAAAGAACGCTTGAAAAAGGATGAACGATGATTGTTTTTATGCCGAGTATTCTGGCCATGTCGCATGCATGCTGGGGGGCCGCTCCTCCAAAACACATGAGAGCATGGTCCCTGATATCATAGCCTCTCGATATTGAGATTTTCTTCATCGCTCTGCACATTATTTCATTCGCTATTCTCAGGTAGCCTTCGGCGAGTTTTTCCGGTGTGTAGGTATGGCCGGTTTTTGCACTGACGGTGGTAGCAAGAGCCCTGAATTTTTCTTTTGTCTTCTCCTTATCGAGGCGTTTATCATGGCTTGTCCCGAATACATTGGGGATGTATTTCGGAATTATCCTGCCAAGCAGAAGGTTGGCATCGGTAACTGTTAGTGGTCCGTCGAGTCCGTAACAAGCAGGGCCGGGATTGGAACCGGCTGATTCAGGTCCTACGAGGAGCCGTTCTCCGTCGAAAGAAAGAATCGAGCCTCCTCCGGCTGCGACGGTCTCCACATCGAGCATGTCGGTGTAGAAAGGAACTCCAGCCACTGAGCTTTCAAAAACATGGTTAAGGTCACCGTCGTAACGGGATACATCGGTTGATGTTCCTCCCATGTCGAATCCTATGACTTGTTCAGCACCGAGTTGTTCGGATAGTCTCGCTGTACCGGTCACCCCGCCTGCCGGTCCCGACAGAATCGTGTCTTTTGCATGGAGATTGTCGGCGCCGACAAGCCCTCCCGAGCTCTGCATGAACTCGATTTTTATCGGTCCAGCCAGCTTTTTCAGGGTGTTGGCATAGTTGAAGAGAACCGGGCCGAGGTAAGCCTCAATCATGGTTGTTTGTCCGCGTTTGAGAAAGTTAATGAGCGGCATGACTTCATGAGATGCGACAACATGGCGAAATCCAGCCTTTTGTCGGGCTATGTCGATCAGTTTTTTTTCATGCAAAGGGTTTATCCAGGAGTGTTTCAACACTATTGCAAGGTTTTCGTAACCGAGTGAACGGATTTCCCGAAGGGATTTTTCAGCTTTTTCAGGATCGAGTTCGGTGAGGACAGCGCCGCTGGTATCTATTGTTTCCTCGATACCGCAAACATGACTGTAGATCGGTGAGGGTTTGTCTATTCTGAGATTGAAAAGCTGCGGGCGGGTTCCATTGCCGATAGCAAGAAGATCTTCAAAACCTTTCGTTATGCAAAGCGCCGCCGGTGCACCCTTTCTTTCGAGGAGGGCATTGGTGGCAACCGTTGTTCCTATACGGATAGACCCAATCAGTTTGGGATCGAGAGGGTTTTCAGGTGAGAGATCGAGGATTGTCCTGATTCCTGCAATTCCGGCATCTTCATAGGCATCGGATATGGATAGCAGTTTGTGAGTGTGTACCCGTCCTTCCGGATCGAAACCGACGATATCGGTGAAAGTGCCGCCTCTGTCAACCGAGAAATACCACTGTTTTTCGTTGCTGTTCATGTGCGTGATCTGTCTGAAATTACCCTGTTTCGATAGGGATTTTTTAAACGGCACCTCTATTTCATGTACGGTACACTATGATTACTTCGTTGATCGGGACTCAGAATTTTCATGTACGCGGTGTACACTCCGGTTTCTTCTCACCCTTTTCCTCGTAATCAAGCTGCTCGCGACAGTGTATAGCGGTGCTTACAAAAAGAGTATTGGCGCAAAGTACCGTTTTCCATTGTTTTTTGCCTAAGCCATTTTTTTCCTGTTCAACGGAATTTTTTAAAAAAGTTGATCATTATATTTGATGTTTATGAGCATATGCTTATAATTGTGTTGTGGGTTTGTAAACATCTTTAAACGGAGTTCTATTATGAAAGAGAGAACGTTCTATTGTGCGGACTGCAGGTATACTTGGTCGGTTCCGTTTGGGGCCGGTAGGCCTCAAACCTGTCCGAAATGTGGCAGTAACGCTATTCACAGGGAGCATGCCGATGAACCTTCAGGTTCTCTTGGGCTTGGTCAAGCAAGGCGTTCCGGTACTGGCTTCGGCGGCCGGGGAGCATGTGGCGCCGGGCGTTCCGGAAGAAACCGCGGAAGAGGTTTGGGGGCAGGAAACGGATTTGGCAATCGTTAACAAGGAGAAAACCTGATGGCGTACAAGATTCTTGAGAGTTGTGGCTGTTGTGGCGTCTGTGTCGATGAGTGTCCGGTTCAAGCGATTTCACCAGGTGATGCTATCTTTGTAATCGATGAAAAAGCGTGTGTTGATTGTCATGGATTTTATGATGAACCAGCTTGCATTAACGTTTGTCCCATGGATTGTATTGTGAAAGTGTCATGAATTCATTCTTGTAATAACATTATAATAAAGCAGGTTCGTTGTATATAACAGAGTTCGTTGCAGAGCACGGCTTTTGATTCACGCCAAGTATTGTCCTGAGCGTGAAATCCAGTGATAGGAATGGATACAAGCTGATTTTATGAACGAACTCTTCCTGCTTTATCTATATCCGACCGTTGAGTTCCTTTCTGATTCGTACAGTACGGTAATTTTCTCAAAAAGTATTGTCGGTATTGTTCCCGCATATTATGAATCCATGCCGGAGATTTTTCTCTGGCATATCCAATGAGCATATTTCGAAAAATAACTCGAAATAGTTACTTGTGGCGATATGGACGGGTTCGAAGAGCTTTTTTCTGAATGTGCCAACCTCGATGGATTGTTCTTCCCCGCATTCATTTTTTTATCGAAAGTGGTTCATCAAACATTACATTCTTCGGTGATTCAAGTGAATCAATACCGAATATTGAAAGTATATGCAAAAATCGACCCTTTCTTCCTCGATCTCGTCGATTGTTGCATTCGGGCTGGTTCAAAAGGGCAACCGCTCGTATTTTCTATTCCTAGAAGGTCTTTAGTTGATATCACGACCGGCTTTTGCCGTTATTTTGCTAAATTTCAAATAAATATTGATGAACCAATGCTATTGCTTTTTATATAACCAATTCAATTAAAAATAGTTATGGATATCGTTATTAACGACAAGTCTTGCAAAGGGGAAGTTGGAGAGAAACTTTCAAAAGTGGCCTTGGAAAATAAGGCTCATGTTGGATATGTTTGTGCCGGTCTCGGGATCTGCCAGACATGTTATGTCACTGTTCTCGAAGGAGGAAATTGTCTTTCCGGCTTGAGTGATGTCGAAAAAGCTTTTTTATCCGAGAAGCAGATCAATGATGGGGCGAGGCTGGCTTGTCAGACCACTATCGAAAAGGACGGCACAATACGCATACTGTCGCGCCCTGAAGAAGTTCGGCGCATGGTTTTGAGCAATCCTCTTTCACTTTTCAGTTACAGTGTCGAGATGGGGAAGGCTGCAGCGGAAAGATTCGTACCTGGGGTTACCAATGTTATAGACAGGATACAAAAAGGAGAGGTTCATGGTCAAGCTGCACTCGATGAGGCGTTTTCAGGGATGGGATCGGCTCTGCAGTTCAGTATCGATACGGCTACACAATCAATTCCATTCAAAGAGCAGATCAACGGTATGGTTGAATTTTGCAAGAAAATGCTCCCGTTTTCGGAGTGTTCTCAATCTCCGTCTCAAGATGAAGATATTCAGCATGTAACATTACATATTAACGGAGGACAGCAGGAAGCCGGAACTGATAATCCTGTTGTTGACAACGCAATCGAAACAACAGGGTTCGAGTCGCTTGGATTCGTTATTGCCGATAAGCTCGAAAGCGCGGGTATTTTTACCTGTAAAGACCTGCTCGAGCGTGGAAAAACACCGAAGGGAAGGGGAAAGCTCTCTGCCATCTCCAATTTGTCGAAGAAGGAAGTGCTTACTCTGGTTAATTATGCTGATTTGTGCAGGGTAAGAGGGATCGATATACAAACGGCAACACTGCTTGAGATATCGGGAGTCGATACTGTTCCTGAACTTGCTCATCGTAATCCGTCCAACCTTTATGAGAAAATCCTCGAGGTCAACAAAAAGCACAATATAATTGCTAGTGATCCTTCGCAACAGGATGTTGAATCATGGGTGACCGAGGCTAAAACTCTTCGAAAAGTCATTTCTTACTGAATAAGACAGTATCAGTGATACTCCTTTATAAACATTTTTCATTTGTGTGTAAAGTTCTTTAAAAAACAAAGAACTTTACCAAAAAAAAGTACTATAGTGGACACCTTCTTCTTCAGGTGAAAAAAATATTACTTTTACCTCTATGGATTTACCCTATACAGAATCCCGAAAAGCTCTCGGTATCGTCATTACAGGTGGCAGCAGAGGTTTGGGTTATGCACTTGCGCGAGAATTTCTTCTGAAAGGAGATCGCGTCATTATTTCCGGAAGAAATCCTGAGCAACTCGAGCGCGCTGTAGAATCACTGAAAGCCGAGATTCGAGGATGCGAGATTTATGGAATGAACATGGATGTCGGTAACCCTGAAGAGATCGACTTGTTCAGTTCCTTCGTCATTACGCGTCTGGGTCAGGTTGATCGATGGATAAACAACGCAGGAACATCGGGTCTGCGCAAAGCTCCTCTTTGGCAACTTCAAGCCTCCGATATTCTGGAAACTTGCACAACCAACCTGGCAGGCTCAATACTTATGTCGAAGGTAGCCACTGCAATTATGAGTGATCAACCCTGTGAAGACGTACCGTTGTATCACATATTCAATATGGGCTTTTCTACAGCAGGAGCCAGATTATCCCGGTCAAATATCCCCCACAAAGCCTCGAAACTCGGTGTTGCAGCCGTAAGCCATTTTCTTTGCAGGGAATTGCATGAACAGAGAATAAGGAGTGTCGGTATACATGAATTGAGCCCCGGTCTGGTTAAAACCGACCTGCTTTTACGCGACACGTCTCCAGAAACACAAGAATTTCTTGATCTGATAGCCGAGTCACCGGAAAAAGTCGCTCGAAAGCTGGTACCGAAAATCAGAGAGGCAAATGGCAGGAAATCACATATCCGTTATCGATCTCTTGCCGGTATGGGTCTTCACGTGGTAATGCAACTTTTTTCGAAAAAGGTCAGCGACCCGCTGAGAGAAAGGCTTCTCGATAATGACAGGCAAAATGAAACACTATGAGAAAATCAACAGTTCAACCGTTTCCAATATTTTTAGCTGCCTGCTTGTAGTAAAGCTCAAAAGACTTCTGGGAAAGTGCATCCTGCTGGATAAGCTCGAACGTAAGATTTCGAGCAGCTTTGATCCATAATGCTTCAACAGCAGCTTGTGCAACGTCACTGCGATTAATTTTACCGGTCTCTATCCTATCTCCCGTATCGAATAACATCGAATGCTGGAGCGGTTCGTCCTCATCGATCAACCCTCCAGGCCTTAGAATGGTATAGCTATATCCCTTCTCTCCATACAGTCTTCGAACCTCGTTTTCCCCTTCGAGCTTCATGGTCAATACGTTTCCATATTTATTCAACGGATGATCGGGTTTTGTAACAGCCAGTGAACTAACAAGAATAAACTGCCTTACACCATACTCTTTTGATCGTTGCGCGATCCGTATAACACCATCTCTATCGATAGCAGAAGGGGGCAACTCATCGGGATCCATAACATTTCCTCCGATAGTACAGATGACAGCATCGGCGTTGTTCACCGCTGCATCTATCTCATATTCATTTTCAATACTTCCGATTGTTATTCGATCGACAATCTCCGGACCGAATATTTCAAGAGCTTTTTCTCCTGAACGCACGAAAAGACGATAGTCTATACCATAGTGCTCCAGGCGTTTGACCACCCATTGACCTGTTCTTCCGGTAGCTCCTGCAACCAAAACTGTTCCCGAGTATCGCATATGCTTGAAGTCAAAATTCAAAAGGTTAAAGCCAACAACATGATGCTGCCTAAAAGCTGCTGTGCGCTCGACGCGGAGTATAAATAGCTTTTCACAGCCATCAAACACGACGTTCCAAAATACCGTTGTGAGCATTCCGAGAACAAGGTGGACAGAGCACAGGAACCGGAGTGTACAACTTAAAACACATGAGGATTCCAAGCATTGCCCAACGAAGCTATTGGGATGCGCAACAGGTATATTAACCGAAAAGAGAGAACTTTACATTCAGTGCCATGGTCAAATCCACCAAACCATGCAGTACGAAAACCGACGGTAAATCACGGTACCAGAAAAAACTCAAGGCCCAGCTCCCTGCAATCAAAATCTGGGTCGGCATGAACAAGGGTTTGAAGGGACTCGCCTGGTTGACATGCTCGGGTAACAATTCAATCCAGAACAATCCGTGAATCAGCCCGCTGTAAACCATAAAAAAAACAAAACCTCCGATGAAAAGCGCCAAAGAATTTTTGGTTGCAAAACCGACAAGCCTTTCACCGACGACAAACACAGCATAGAACATAAACGTTTCAGCGATACCATTACCTACGGTGAACAGTATAACCGAGGCAATATCCAGTGAACGTCCCCCGTCAAATGTCGAGTTGGAATAAACATATGCGTTAAATCCGACAATCAACAACGAAGCCCCGAGCAGGAGAATGCGTCGCGTATCGAAATCTCTATTGAAAGTAAAGGTTTCTTTTCGAAAGAAAGCCAGTCCTATAATAATGGCAATGAACCAGTAGGTGAAAATTTTCATAGGTACAGACCATTCCATAACGTCTTTGGATTTAATTGATTATCAAATAACAAATAAGGTTACAAGAAAGAAAATCTTCTTCAAGGTTTAAGGCGCGTTTCACAAGCCGTGCCGAATTTGTCTCAAACACTGTCTGCAGCATGGTAAGAACTCCTTACATATGGCCCCGACTGTACGTTTGTGAATCCAGCATTCAGCGCATATTTCCTGTAATTATCGAATTTCTCTGGCGTTATGTACGAATGAACAGGGAAGTGACGTAAAGAAGGCTGGAGATACTGCCCGATGGTAAGATGATTGCATCCTATCCCGACAAGATCATCCAATACTTTTTTAACCTGTTGTTCCGTTTCCCCCATTCCAACCATCAGTCCCGATTTGGTTCTGAGATCATATGCTTGTTTTGCAATTCTCAGTACTTCCAGGGATCGAAAATAGTCGGCCTGCGGCCTTACCGAATCATATAAGTCGGGAACTGTTTCGACATTGTGGTTCAGAACATCAGGCTTCAACCTCATAACCCTGTCAAGATCCTCGCTGATACCCTCAAAATCAGGAATAAGGCATTCGATGGTTACATTCGGATTTTCCTCTCTGACAGCCTTGATGGTTTCCGCCCAAGCAGAAGAACCTCCATCAGGAAGATCATCACGGGTAACACTTGTCAAAACAACATGGTTCAGCTGCATTTTCGTTACTGCACGAGCTATTTTTCGAGGCTCATCGATCGAAGGGAAGGGAAGTTGTGCTGTCGTCGTGGTTATTGCACAAAAACGACAACTTCTGGTACAGGTATCCCCCAACAACAGAAACGTAGCCGTACCTGACGACCAACATTCCTGCAGGTTCGGACACAACGCCGATCGACAGACCGTATTGAGCCCGTACTCTCCAATCAGCTTTTTCGTTGCAGCAAAATGCTCAGTCCCCGAAAGCCTTACCTTCAACCACTCCGGTTTTTTCAGAATTTTCATACCAAAACATACGTTACAGAACATCCTTAAAAACCAGAATATATGAAAGATACCGCCGTTTTTCCGTACTTTTCAGGGAAAGTTTTGTGCACTTTTTGACAAAAAATCATTACCAAGCCATACATACTATGAGAGTTCTGAAAAATCTTTTCGAACAAAACAGGGAATGGGCGGAAAGAGTCAAAGAATCAGATCCCGATTTTTTTATGAAGCTTTCAAAACAGCAAAGTCCGGAATATTTGTGGATAGGCTGTTCGGACAGTCGTGTCCCTTCAAACCAGATTGTCGGCATGCTGCCAGGAGAAATCTTCGTTCATCGCAACATCGCCAACGTTGTGGTTCCCTCGGATCTGAATTGTCTCTCCGTTATTCAATATGCGGTAGAAGTGTTGAAGATAAAACATATCATTGTTTGTGGACACTATGGGTGCGGTGGCGTGAAGGCTGCTATGGAAAACAGGGAACACGGACTGATCGACAACTGGCTCGAACATATCAGGGACGTCTATCGAACACACAGCGAAAAAATAGATGCAATCGATGATGAAAACAAAAAGCTGGACAAGATGTGTGAGCTTAACGTTATCGAACAGGTAATCAATGTCTGTAACACGACGACGGTTCGAAACGCATGGAAATCAGGGCAGGAATTGGCAGTTCATGGATGGATATACGGTATTGAAGACGGAATTCTGCAAGATCTGGATATCTGTGTTACCGGTCTCGAAGAAATTCCCGGTAACAACGGTTAAAATAAATCCCCATTCGATCATTCAATCGAATGGGGATTACACCGTTTCCGTTCTAT
>OFES01000003.1_pt1 | contig 243551 bp, 234 predicted proteins | sample 1521151 | NCBI WGS metagenome assembly OFES01 (sample SAMN04272335, study PRJEB24112) | coral metagenome | biome: Coral reef; feature: Shallow seawater; material: Coral tissue | host: Coral | place: China: South China Sea | collected 2014
CATCAGGATCTGGAAGTGCTGATGCGGCTGCAATACAGGTTGACTCTGCTGATGGCGATGGTTCGGGATTGCTCCTGTCGGTTCAGCATGATGGTGTAATGTACCGGTACGGCTTTAAAAATCAGGCATTGGCTGCTCAATGGCATGGCACTATCGTGGAAGTTGGTCCGATTAAGCTTTCACTGCCGATGAGGCATGGAGGTTTTTTGCAGGTTTCCACAGGACAGATCAGATTTATTCCGTCTGCATTCGGAGGGGTCAAGCCCTGGAGTATCGATGTCTGGCCACCGCCTAAAGAGCTGGATGCTATGTTTCGATGCAAGTCAGCCGATCAACAAGGTGCAGTCAAGCTTTTTGAGGGCAAGTTGTACAGGGAGTCGGTTTCTGAAAAGGATGTGGTCTATGACGTTTATATCCCGTCATACACAGAGACGATTGAGGTAGGTGTATCATTGGGCTCCTGGTCAACAACCGGTTCCACATTGATCAATTTTTTTGAAAAGGTATGTGATGTTCTCGGGTTGACACTTGACAGTTCAAAAGCTACAACTAATCCACCACTCTTGAGCCACACGTTAAGTAGTGAGCGGCTTGTTATCGATTTGGCTTCTGACGTCGCTGCGTTCTGCTGCCATCTGTTCTGGATTGCTGACGGCATACTGTATTTACAGGATATGAGTGTAAGTAACGGCACCTTGAGTTTGAAAAATCCAAATGATTTTTTCCGCTCGCCGGCTTATACCGATGAAATCCCGGTCAATCGGGTTGTAGCAGGTGCACATAAATTTGAAGGAACAGAGTATCCGTATGGCGTTGACTATACACTCTCGGCAAACTATACCGGGAATGACAGCCAGCTTCAGGGGATTTACGAGCTGGTCAACGGTCAATGGGCTGAGGTGTCGGTTCCGGCCGAAAGCGGATGCGGTGAGTTTGTTCCCGGAAAGCAGGTGACCCTGGACGATACCAGACTGGCTGTTCCAAGCGAGACTATAATCAACATGCGTGCTGTCAGCTACGATTTTATTAAATCGAGTGTCAAAATAGTCGGGCACTGCTTAATGAGCGAGTTATGAAGGTAATATTTAATGATAAAATACTAAGTGTCAGCCTGATGGCTGGAACGGAAGACCCGGAATATCCGGTAGAAAACGTACAGAATGAGTACCCCCGCAAGCCTTTTCGGGCAACCAGCCAAAGCTCGACAATAAGAGTTGCTGAGTCTGGTGATGCTGAAGCTATCGCAATGTTTTCAACGAATGCTGATAATGTAACGGTGATTGTTGCAGTCGGGGTGAGTGTTGTTTTCGGGATCGATGAAAGTGGTGAGACTGTCGAGGCCGGTTACGACGAGTCAGGGGCAGCAATCGTATTGACAGATCGGGGTGAGCAGCCGGAAACGGTAGAGTACACCTATACAAAAGAGAATGAGAACAATGGTGTGATTTGGATACCCTTGTCGCCCCACGGCATGCAGCGTACGCTTGATATTGTTTGTGAGGTTTTGGAAGGCAGTGTGCAAGTTGGGGTTTTAGCTGCCGGCGAAGTGTTGCACTTCAGAGATATGGAGCGGGAATCATATCAAAATACACCGCGTGATTTTAGTATTGAGCAGGAACTGCAGTCGGGTAATCCCTATTATGTCGATCTTGGGCGTACTCGAGTCATCCCGTTTTATGTCTTCATGTGGGGCTCTGATGGTGATGATCCGGCTGGTTACAATACATGGAGAGAATTTTATTACAGGTATCTTTTCCCGTTTGGGCGAAAGCCGAAAGCATGGTTGCTGTCTGAACGACTCGACCCGGCCCATTACGCAGTGTGGGGAAGAGTGGAAGAAATGCCTAAAACTGTTATGCGAGGGTCACATATGCTTGTTTCAACAACAATTAGGGAGATAAACTGATGAGTAGAGGAATTGCGCTATTTAAGTCCACAGGGACTACGGGTGGATCTGTAGATAAAATAGACAGTATTGATGGTAATATTGGCGGACCTGGGAGTACGCCGTTGCAGCAGGGAGATATCAATTTTCTGTATACCCAGCAGGAGGAATATTGGGTTCCTTACGAACTCGATGTTGACTCTGGCCAGCCTGAAAATGATCCTCTCTTAATATCTCCGGATACTAACTCCGGGGATAAGCGCTGGCGTGTCAAGTTCGTTCGTTGGCTGAAAAATGCTATAAATTATGCTGGGGATTTTATCATAAAAGAGTCAGGTAAAGGATTGGTGTTAGGGGATGGTGCTCATGACGGTTCAGGGTTCAAGTTATATAAACCGAGCGGGGACGATCCTGTTAGGCTTGTTCCGATATCGGATGAACAAGGCATTGCCATTCGAAATGCTGCTGATAGTACTGATATTGCATTGTTCAAGTCGGGTGAGGTAGCTCTTACTGGACTTGTTGATCCTAATTCAAGTTCAGATCCTACAACTAAAGCTTATGTAGACGGAGAAAATAGCTTTCAGGCAAACGGCTCAGCAAGATTACCTGGTGGTCTTACAATGAAGTGGGGATTAGGGATTAGTTCTACTGACGATGACCAGACTTTCGATTTTTCAACACCGTTTGCTACAGCTTGTGGTGTTGTGTTAATTAATAGAATACAAGAGAATGCCAATTATAATATGCCTGTCATAAGCTGGACGAAAACAGGTTTTACTATTAACAGACTTGATGATATTAGTGGCAATCAAGATTTTAGTTATTTCGCGATTGGATGGTAAGCCTGAAGTGCTTGAATAGATTGCCAATGCAGGAGAGGAGCAGTCAACCAAAAATAAGTATATGTGACTATATATTACAGTCAACAAGATCTTCAAGTGCTGAACTAAATGATAAAGCGCATTGTGTGATAGGCCTTTAGTGTGCATTATACGAAGCAGGCGGCGTATTTTTACGTCGCCTTTTTTGTTGTATACTTGAAGGAGCATTATTTCTAAAACCAAGTGAGAAAGCTTCTAAAACCACGTGTGCCGTTATAGTGTCAGAATGGAGGAGTTATGAAAACAAAATCGTGTTTTTTTGCTTTGGTTTTATTGAGTTTGACTATAACCGCATGCGCACCGGCTGACAAAGGGCCTTCTGCATCCGATGGGGAAAAGCTGTTCAATGATCCGCAACTTGCAGGATCGGTGAACGCTTCGAGTTGTGCAACCTGTCACCCTGGAGGTAAGGGTCTTGAGCATGCCTTTGAAAACCCGAAGCTGGTTTCTGTTATCAATACCTGTATCACCGGTCCGCTCGAAGGGCGGGCGTTAGAGGAGAACTCGGCTGAAATGCAGTCGCTGAAGCTCTATGTAGAATCTATTGAAGGGGAGTAAAGCAATGGAGCAGATCAAAAGTGTCAGTATTTGCGGGTGTGGTTGGCTTGGACTGCCGCTGGGAAAATATCTTATTGAGAAAGGGTTCAGTGTTAAAGGATCGACCACCAGAAAGGAAAAGTTCAATGAGTTGCGGGAAGCGGGAATTCAACCGTTTCACATATCGCTTGATCCTGAACTTTCAGGAGACGATCCGGTATCGTTTTTCCAAAGCGATGTCCTTGTCATCAATGTTCCTCCGAAACGGAGGCCGGATATCGTTTACTATCATCAACAGCAGATGGCTTCATTGAAAGAGGCTGTCAAAACTTCTCCGATTCGGCATGTGGTCTTTATCAGTTCCACCACGGTGTATCCTTCACTCAACCGTGATGTCAAAGAGGAGGACGCTGTTAATCCTGAATCTTCGTCCGGTGAGGCGTTGCTCGGTGTCGAAAAGGTGCTGCTCGAAGAGTCTTCGTTCAGGACGACAGTGCTGAGGTTCTGCGGTCTCATGGGCTATGACCGCAGACCGGTGAAATTCCTTGGCAGGATGGCGACGGTGATTAATGCGAACCAGCCGGCTAATCTTATTCATCGTGACGACTGCATCGGCATTATTTACGAAGTTATTCGTCAGGGTGTATGGGGCGAGGTTTTCAATGCATGTTCACCCGGTCACCCGCTTCGCAGGGAATATTATGCAGGAGCCGCCGAGCTTTCCGGTCTCGACCTACCCCCTTTAGAGGGTGAAAAGGGTGATGCTCCGTTTAAGATTATCGACAGCAGCAGGCTCGAAAAAGTTCTCGGTTACCGCTTTCAGGTGCCTGATCCACTCGATCTGCCTGAAGATCCTGAAGATATCAAATCGTGAAAAACCATTACACCAATTTTATTACCATGCTTCGAACTCTTCTTCTTGCATTCATGCTGATGCTTTTTACTCTTCCTCTCTATGCGGCTCATCCGCTGATTACCGATGACACCGGTACGCAGGGGGCTGGGAGGTTTCAGCTCGAGATAAACAGCGAATTCACCGATGATGAAGAGGATGCGGTTGACGAGACAGGGGGAGAAGTCGCTACGATCCTTTCCTATGGCATCACCGATGATATCGATGTTGTCCTCGGCCTGCCTTATGTCTGGTACAGGGTCAGGGATGATGGATTTACCGTTGCCGATGAGGATGGCGTAGGTGACTTGACTCTGGAGGTGAAGTGGAGATTTTTTGAATATGAAGACCGGGGTCTGAGCGTTGCCCTGAAGCCCGCGGTTTCGTTTCCGACAGGAGACGATGAAAAGGGTTTGGGTAGCGGAAAGGTTTCCGGAGGGGGTGCGCTGCTTGTATCCAAAGAAGGAGTACTTGGCAAATTGCACCTCAATCTGGCATATATGTATAATGAATATGGGCTTGATGAAGATGACCTGTTGTTGCGCAATGATATATGGCATGCCTCGTTTGCGGGAGAAATCAATGTTACCGCCGATATGGTCGGGGTATGCAATATCGGGGTGGAAACAAACCCTGAAAAGGGTATGGATGATAATCCAGCCTTTCTTCTTGGCGGTTTGATCTATTCGGTTACCGAAGATTTTGATATCGACGCAGGTGTCAAGTGGGGATTGAACGACGTTGAAACCGATACAACATGGCTTGCTGGAGTTGCCTTGCGACTCTGATGTTTACCGGGTTATCAGGAAGGTGAGTATGCAAACGGTACGGTATATCATAACAGGAGGCCCCGGAAGCGGAAAAAGTACATTGCTCGATGCACTTGGTGATCGGGGGTACCGCTGTTTTGAAGAGGTCTCACGGCGGCTTATAAAGGAGCAGACACTGCTCCCGAACGGTATCATGCCGTGGAATGATCTGCCTGCTTTTGCAGATCTTGCCGTTGACGCGATGGTAGAACAATATCACGTTTCATGTGAAGCCGAAGGGATCTGTTTTTTCGACCGTGCAATCCCGGATGTGTTCGGCTATCTCAAAAACAGCGATATAGCCGTTCCGTTGAAATACAGGAAGCTACTCACTGGGTATCGCTTTCAGCAAGACGTGTTTATACTTCCTCCCTGGTCCGATATTTTCGAGCAGGACAGTGAGCGGCCCCAGACTTATGAAGAGTCGGTTTCTCTGTATCGTGCTTTATGTGATGCCTATCTGGAGTGCGGTTTCAGGTTACATCATGTACCGAAGGGTTCAGTGGAAGAACGGGCGGAGTGTATCGTGTCACTTGTTGTCGGGCAACAAGGTGTCATAAAATGAACTCCAGATCATATTCTTTTTCGATCGTTTCTAAAACGAACGTTTTGAGTTCGTTGAGAAACCTTGAAAACTCTTTGGGATCGATCGTTCTCCAGTATGCGGCTGCTATGGGAGTGTCATGCCAACCCAGGAGTGCCTTTTCTTTTTTTTGTGGGTCTATCTTCCTTTCGGTTTTTGCAAGGATAGCAAGCATTTTTCCGAGTTGACTGTGATGCAGAAATGCCTCGTCCCAGCTGTCCAGGCCGTGACCAGTTTCTGAAACGAACGGCAGTTCGTTCAGTGACTCGACGATGTCGAAATGAAACAGGGCTGTATGGTTGTGTGCGGATATCTCCAGTGTACCATAGGTGCGGTACTCGCCGTCGGTGAGGTAAACCCGGTTTATCGCTCCGGTTCTGTAAATGGATAGTGCCCGGTGTTCGGGATTTGCGTCGTCGATGAAAAGATGTGTTATTTCCATTTCTGAAAGTAAGTCAAAATTCAAGAGTGAAAAGTCTAAATAGTAAATTTACCCTGTTTGCCGGGAGATGTTACTGTGAACAGCTCTCGCCAGCAGTCTGCCGATTCCTTTAATTTTGTTACTTGTTTTTCGTCACTCCCCACTCTATAGAGGGATAGAAACCTTTAGCATTGCATTTCTGTTTTCCTTAAAGTTAATTGGTTTTAACCGGCTATCTTTATATAATTATTAATTCAGCGCTGAATCAGGTTTTCAATTCCCCATGGTAATCCGGATTTTTCCGGTAAGTGCTTGATTCAAAAGAGGATGAACAGGTCGTGAGCTAATGGGTTATGTGTTGGAAGAGACTCTTATTCAAAACATTTACTAAAGCAGGAGAATGGACGGAAATTTTTCAAATAGAGTACAGGATGTCATTCGTCACAGCAGGGAGGAAGCTCTCAGGCTGGGTCATGACTATATAGGAACAGAACATCTGCTTTTGGGTTTGATCAAGGAGGGAGAAGGCATTGCTGCGAGAATTCTTAAAAACCTCAACATAGATCTTTACAAACTCAAGCAGAAAATCGAGGAAAGCACCCATCAGAAAGTTGCTGCGGCACAGATGGGAAATGTTCCTTTGACAAAACAGGCGGAGAAGGTGCTTAAAATAACCTATCTCGAAGCGAAAATCTGCAAGTCGAACATTATCGGTACCGAGCATCTTCTTCTTTCCATTCTGAAAGGAGAGGACAATGTCGCTGCTCAGATTCTGGAGCAGTTCGGGGTATCCTATGATGCGGTCAGGGATGAGCTGATGACGATAACGAGCGGTAAAAGTGACTCGGGAGAGTCTTCTATGGAGGGGGCGTTTTCATCCGGTTCGGAAAAGTATGCGAAAAAAACTGAATCGAAAAGAGGTGAACGCACCAAGACTCCCGTCCTTGACAATTTCGGCAGGGACATTACAAGGCTGGCTGTGGAAGACAAGCTCGATCCGATCATAGGCCGTGAAAAGGAGATCGAGCGTGTGGCGCAGGTTCTGAGCAGGAGGAAGAAAAACAACCCTGTTCTGATCGGTGAACCGGGTGTTGGTAAAACAGCTATTGCAGAAGGTCTCGCCTTGAAGATCGTTCAGCGGAAGGTGTCCAGGATTCTTTACGATAAAAGGGTCGTCGCTCTCGATCTCGCTGCGCTGGTTGCAGGCACGAAATACCGCGGGCAGTTCGAGGAACGGATGAAAGCCTTGATGAACGAGCTTGAACGTTCCCGTGATGTTATTCTTTTCATCGACGAGCTTCATACCATTATCGGTGCCGGCGGCGCTTCGGGCTCTCTCGATGCAAGCAATATTTTCAAGCCGGCTCTTGCCCGGGGAGAGCTCCAGTGTATCGGTGCGACGACGCTCGACGAGTACCGTCAGTACATCGAAAAAGACGGTGCGCTCGACAGGCGTTTCCAGAAAATCATGGTTGAACCGACCACCGTTGACGAGACCATTCAGATTTTGCACAACATCAAGAGCAAATACGAAGCGCATCACCATGTGCGCTACGATGACGATGCCATTGAAAAATCGGTTAAGCTGTCGGAACGTTATATCACCGACAGGTATTTGCCCGACAAGGCTATCGATGTGATGGATGAAGCGGGTGCAAGAGTGCATTTAAGCAACATCCATGTTCCCAAGAACATTCTCGACCTCGAGCAGGCTGTCGAGGAGATCAAGTCCGAGAAGAACCGTGTTGTAAGAATGCAGAACTTCGAAGAAGCAGCGAAGCTCCGTGATAAGGAGAAGACCCTTCTCGAGTCTCTCGAACAGGCCAAGATCGAATGGGAGGAACGGGCCGCCGACACGGTCTATGACGTTACAGAAGCCGATATTTCTTCTGTTGTCGCCATGATGACGGGCATACCGGTGATCAAGGTTGCTCAATCCGAGTCGAAGAAGCTGCTCAACATGGCAAGTGAGCTGAAAAAGGAGGTTATCGGGCAGGACGAGGCTATCGACAAAATTACCAAAGCGATACAGCGCACGAGGGCCGGGCTGAAGGATCCTGCCAGGCCGATCGGTTCTTTCATATTTCTCGGACCGACAGGTGTCGGCAAGACTGAGCTTGCCAAGGCTCTGACCCGTTACATTTTCGACAGTGAAGATGCTCTTATCAGGGCCGATATGAGCGAGTATATGGAGAAGTTTTCCGTCAGCAGGCTCGTCGGTGCCCCTCCAGGATATGTCGGCTATGAAGAAGGGGGGCAGCTCACGGAGAAGGTTCGCAGGAAACCGTATTCGGTTGTGCTGATCGACGAGATCGAAAAAGCGCATCCGGATGTGTTCAATATTCTCTTACAGGTGCTCGATGAGGGTGTGCTGACCGACGGGCTCGGCCGAAAGGTGGATTTCCGGAACACGATCATTATCATGACATCCAATATCGGGGCTAAAGATATCAAGAGTATTGGCAGCGGTATGGGATTCATCTCCGGAGATGCGGCTGAAGACAGTAGCTATAAATCGATGAAGTCGACGGTTGAGGATGCCCTGAAGCGGGTATTCAATCCTGAATTTCTCAACCGGATCGACGATACCATCGTTTTCCACCAGCTCGAGAAGAAGCATATCTTCGAGATTATCGATATCATCTCAGGTAAGCTTTTCAAACGGTTGCATGAAATGGGCATCGAGGTCAGCATCGACGACAAGGCTAAAGAATATCTTGTCGAGAAAGGCTATGATCAAAAGTTCGGTGCAAGGCCGCTGAAGAGAGCGATGCAGAGAAATGTCGAGGATTCCCTTGCCGAAGAGATGTTGAAAGGGAAGTTTCCCGAGGGAAGCACCATCAGGATTTCTTACGATGAGAAAAACGACAAACTGCAGTTTACAAAGGTGCCGGACTCTTCAAAGAAAAGCAAACAGAAAACGCCGATCGATGAAGAGCTGACAAACGGTAAGGATCAGTAAAACAAAGAGGAAGTCTCATTAGTCCTACAATGAGTCTTTCTGGTAGTCATCCTCGGGCTTGACCCGGGGATCCATCTTCCAAAGAAAGTCAGTATGGATGCCGCATCCCTGTGAAATCCGAACACCTATTTCACGGGGCGGCATGACTCTCTACCTGAAACGTATGCATGGTGATCGATAGTCGTGAGGCTGTTCTTTTGAGACAGCCTCTTTGTTTTGTGACAAGTGACGAGTAACAAGTAGATAAAAAATCATTTGTCACTTGTTACTGCTTTCTATGGTTTCGGATGATCCTTGACGGCGGCGAGCGACTGTTGGAGCAGTTCGTCCGGCAACGGATAGTCTTCGAGTTTTCCGGACATGAACGCATCGTATCCCTGAAGATCCATAAGGCCATGGCCCGACCAGTTCATCAGGATGACTTTTTCTTTTCCTTCTTCACGCGCCAGGTTTGCTTCGCGAATTGTCTGGGCTATTGCATGTGAGGTTTCCGGAGCGGGAATGAAGCCTTCGGTATGTGCAAAGAGCAGCGCGGCGTTATAACACTCTGTCTGCGGTAAGGAATTCGCTTCGATGAGGCCATGCTGCAGAACGTGGCTTACCAGCGGAGCCATTCCGTGATAGCGCAGGCCGCCGGCGTGAATTGCCGGAGGAATGAACCCGTGCCCCAAACTGTGCATCGCCAAAAGAGGTGTCATTTTCGCGACATCGCCGGAGTCGTATATATAGGGACCTCTCGTCAGGGTCGGGCAGGCTTCGGGTTCGGTGGCGACGATACGAAGGTCTTTTCCGTTGATTTTGTCGTGAATGAATGGAAAACTGATGCCTGCGAAGTTAGAGCCGCCGCCGGCACACCCTATGACGATGTCGGGATAGGTGTTTATTTTTTCGAACTGCTTTTTCGCTTCGAGACCGATTACTGTCTGGTGCAGCATCACGTGATTCAGTACACTTCCTAACGAATAACGGGTGTCATCGCGCTGGACAGCTTCTTCAATCGCTTCACTGATGGCTATACCCAGGCTTCCCGGTGTGTCGGGCTGTTCAGAAAGTATTTTTCGACCGATTTCGGTTGTGTCACTTGGGCTCGGGATACAGTCTGCGCCCCAGGTTTTCATCATGATTTTTCTGAAAGGCTTGTGGTCAAAACTGATCCGGACCATATATACCTTACACTCGATACCGATAAGTTTGCAGCTCATGGCCAAGGCGCTACCCCATTGCCCGGCACCGGTTTCGGTTGTCAGGTACTTGATGCCGAATTCCCGGTTATAATATGCCTGCGCAACAGCGGTATTCGGTTTATGGCTACCTGCGGGTGAGACGCCTTCGTTTTTATAATAGATTTTGGCAGGGGTTCCAAGCGCTTTTTCAAGCCTCTTTGCCCGGTAAAGCGGAGATGGTCGCCAGAGCGAGAGAATCTCCCGTACCTCCTCGGGGATGGTGATCCAGCGTTCGGTGCTCAATTCCTGTTCTATGATGTTCATAGGAAAGACCGGTGAAAGGTCTTCGGGTTTGATCGGCTTACCGTCCATTCCAAGAGGAAGCGGCAAAGGGGTTGGAAGGTCTGCCTGAATGTTGTACCACTGCCGAGGCATTTCATCCTCATGCAGGAGGATCTTGGTTGGCTCTGAACTCATGGGATAGTAGGGCTTGGTGACTGAGAAAAAGAAGGGGAGAGAACGTATGTAAACAGGAACTTCATATGTATCGAACGTATGGTGCCGAAGGCGGGAATCGAACCCGCACGTTCATTGCTGAACACAGGATTTTAAGTCCTGGGCGTCTACCAGTTCCGCCACTTCGGCAACATTCTGCTGCATTAATGGACGAGCAATTTAATATCTTCATCGGAATTCGCAAAAAGATGCGGAATGGTCCTTGTAGAAAGTCATGCCTCTCCGATATCGAAAAGATATTTCAACCGCTCAGCCCTGTTCTTCTTTCCGAAAATGGTTGAACCCTCCAATGGTGTTGAGGTCGATGTTCATGCCATAGATATCGGAAAGCTGCAACCCTTTTTCTTCAGGGGTGATTTTTCCGATAACGGTGATATCCGGATGCGATGCGATTACGGAAAAGTGTTCTTCTTTCAATGTGAAGAGAAGCTCGTAGTCTTCTCCTCCGCTCAATGCATAATTCACCGCGTCGTCCTGGAATTCGTCGGCGATGTGCCGTGCCTGGGAAAGAATGGGAATGCGGCCCTCTTCGATGTGCGCACCGACTCCCGAGCATTTGCAGATATGGGCGAGATCGGAAGCTAACCCGTCCGATATATCTATCATCGAGGTTGGCGTGATGTCGTGCCGGTGAAAGAACTCTACGATGTCGATTCGTGCCGAAGGGAGCAGCTGTCGGCGTATCGCATCATTGTATTCCTCGAGATTGCTCATGACATCCTTGTCATATTTTTCCCCATGCTTGATATGTTCCAGCATGATATTTTTTTCACGCATGAGTACTTTAAGTCCGGCAGTTGCCCCTCCAAGGGTGCCTGTTACACAGATGAGGTCTCCGGGTGAGGCTCCTTTTCGATAGGTTATTCTTTCCTTTTCCGCTTCTCCTGCAACCATGACGGATATGACGACACCACCTGAAGAGGCTGACGTATCTCCACCTGCCAAGGCAGTGTTGTAGCGTGTGGCGGTTTCACTCATACCCCTGTACACGGTTTCGACGAATTCAACCGATGCTTTCGATGGAAGAGCGATCGAGACCAGAGCGTAGCTGGGCTTTGCGTTCATTGCACAGATGTCCGAAACGTTGACGCTCATCGCTTTGCTGCCAAGGTGCTGAAGGGGGGTTGTCAGAAGATCGAAATGAACTTGTTCGAGCAGCAGATCCGTGGTTGCAACCTGGACAGTCGAGGATGACAGCTCGTAGACGGCACAATCGTCTCCGATGCCTTCGAGAAGTCTTGGTTTGGCATCACACGTTGGTGCGACGATCGAGGATATGCGTTCAATGAGACCAAATTCACCAATATCGGAAATAGGTTTAAAAGACATTTTCAGTAAATTCAAATTCTTGGTAGAAAAATAATGACGGCGTTCTTGTAGATAACATAGACAATTTGTTTTTCATATGGGTTTCTTTGACAAGCTAAAATTATCACGACTCAAGGAGGGATTGACAAAAACTCGTGAATCCATTCGTGAGAATATATCCAGGATTACCCAGGGAAGGACCGATATTGACGAGGAGTTTCTCGAAGAGCTTGAAAATATACTCATTGCAGCGGATGTAGGGGTCGAAACGACGCTCAGCATAGTTGATCGCATTACAGAAAAAGCGGAGAAGGAAACCTATCATTCTGAAGATGAGCTTAACGGGATGTTGATGCAGGTGATGGAGGAGATGCTGCTCGATACCCCCGAATCACATCCTGTGGATTTTGATGCTGTCTTACCGGCGAAACCCTATGTAATTCTCATTGTCGGAGTCAACGGGGTAGGTAAAACAACCAGTATAGCAAAGCTTGCGCATAACTATAACAAAGCAGGAAAACGAGTTATCATCGCAGCAGCGGATACGTTTCGTGCGGCTGCGGTGCAGCAACTGCAGATATGGGCTGACAGGGCAGGAGTGCCGATGGTGAGCCAGGGACAAAATGCTGATCCGGCATCAGTTGTTTTTGATGCTGTCAGCTCTGCTGTTGCGAAGAATGCCGATGTTGTGCTTGTTGATACGGCGGGCCGATTGCATAACAAGGCTCATCTCATGGAGGAACTCGCAAAAATAATGAGGGTGGCAAAGAAGAAAGTTCCGGATGCTCCTCATGAAGTGTTGCTGGTGCTCGATGGTACGACCGGCCAGAATGCGGTTTCGCAAGCGAAGGAATTTACAAAGTGTGTCAATGTCACCGGTTTGATCGTCACCAAACTCGATGGAACGGCAAAAGGCGGAATTGTACTCTCGATATCGAGGGTGCTCGAGCTGCCGGTAAAATATATCGGTGTTGGAGAAAAGATCGATGACCTTCAGATATTCGATCGAGGAAAATTTGTGGGAGCGTTGCTTGGGAAGTGAAGAATAATGCTGAGGCTTGAATAGTGTTTCATAAGGTTCGAACCGGTGATTCAATGGTGTCACAGGATTACATGGATGGCTCAACGGGTGGGATAAGGGCTTTACTCGATGACGGATGAGTGTTCTTCCATCTCTTGCAAGTATGACGTTACTTTCTGCTCGAAAGCGCAGATACAGCTCTCGAGGTTTCTGACTCCGAGAAGATGAGTGTCTCTTATGGTGTCTCGCGCACCAAGCTTTGGTGCGATGATGAACGTTTCGTCAAGTGATTCTACAAAATCGGAGACGGTGCTTTCCAGTCTGAGAGGAGAACGGATGATAGAGACGTTGATGATCTGGGAGTATCTGCTGTCGAGCAGGTAGTCGATGTGCCAATGGAGTTTTTTACCGGTGGGTGGTTGTAAATTAGAGGTGGCAAGGTTGTTGTTCCTGAATAAACGGATCATCTGACTCCTTATTTTATGAGGAGGTTTGCCGCTGGAACGGGAAGCGTGACGGACAAGTCTCCTTGCCAGTGGCATGGAGGCCGGGTCGTTGCCAAGAGCAGATCCTACATAGAGATAAAAGCCTTGGTCGAGAGGGATCTTTCTGCCCCCAAGAAATCTGCCGAAGCTGAGGTTCAGTTTCTTTGAAAGGAGTATGAAAAGTGCATAAGTTCCCTGTCGGGAACTGTCCCCGAAACATGTTATCGGCATGGTTGAACAGATGAGGTTCATGATATTCGGGAAACTACATGTTTTTGAACTATCGGAAAAGAACTCATGGCTGAAGAACAGGATGCTCGTACCTATAAAAAGCGCCGTTGCGAGATGGTCGAGCAGCTGAAGCGTTATGGAATAAACAATTCCCGGGTTCTGGATGCTTTTCTCTCAGTCGAACGACATCTTTTTTTCGATCCGAAAGATCGGGATTATGCCTATGATGACTGTGCGTTTCCAATCGGGTGCGGCCAGACCATTTCACAGCCTTTTACCGTGGCGTATATGACTTCAATGCTTGTGGAGCGCTGTTCGGGGGGAAAAGTCCTCGAGATTGGTACGGGGTCGGGATACCAGGCAGCGATTCTCGATTGTATAGGATATTCCGTATATACTGTCGAGCGGATACCGGAGCTTTTCAAACGGTCATCCGGGATATTCAGTCTGCTCGGTCTGAATATTCGACAACGCCTTGGCGATGGTACTCTTGGCTGGAGTGATCATGCTCCGTACAATGGGATCATTGTAACCGCCGGCGCTCCTGAACCACCGCATACACTTCTGGCACAGCTCGCTGAAGGTGGTGTTATGGTCATTCCCGTCGGGAACAGTACAGGGCAAAGGATGACGGTGATGACTCGTCATGGAGTCTCATTCGGCCGTGAGGAGTTTCATGCATTTGTCTTTGTTCCGCTGGTTGGTAAAGAGGGGTGGAGAGATGGATAGTTCGTCAGTCAGCAGCGGAGAGCTGCCGGGATTTCACTTGAACGCTTTGCGTATAATTAGCAAAACAAAATAAAACTGAATAATCAGAAAATCGTCGAGATATGGGAGTTATAACAGGGATAAGGGAGAAGCTGCATTTTGTCTTATATGCGTTAGTGGCAGCATTTATTGCCCTTATTGTGTTTGAATGGGGGATGAATTTCAACGGTTTTTCCGGAGGGGGAGCTCTGGCGGGCAAGGTTAACGGAAAACCGATCGAATATCGGCACTATGAAAGGGTGTATGAAAGTCTTGTCGACAACTTCAGGAGTCAGGCATTGCAGGCAGAGCTTACCGATGCTGTCGAAAGAGAGCTGCGCCAAAGGGCTTGGGATATTGTTGTCAACCAGATCATTCTCGAAGAGCAATTGGAGAAATACAACATTCGTGTCAGCGACGAAGAAGTCGTTGCAGCAGTCGAGAGTGACAACCCTCCGATGGTTATCGTTCAGAATTTTTTCGATCAGGAAACCGGTTCGATCGATCGTGAAAAACTTGAAAAAGCGAGGATGGCTCCTGAAAACAAAGAGATCTGGATAAGGATCGAGGACATTATCAGGGGGGAGTTGATGGAAAAGAAACTGCAGCAGACCCTCAATAGAATGGTTCGGGTTTCCGATGCAGAACTCGAGGCTGTTGTTGATAGGGAGTTTGGCTCATTTTCTGCTTCTTTCATCCCGGTACCCTATAGCGTGGCCGGTAACGATACGCTTTTTACGGTTACCGATAAGGAGGTTGATGCCTATTACGAGGAAAATCGGGAAATGTTTCGTCAGGAACCGACAAGAGCCCTGGATTATGTTGTTTTTTCGGCAGTACCTTCAGGCCGTGACAGTCTTTCGATCAAAAACGAGCTCGAATCACTCGCCGTGAATTTTGCAGAAGCCGATGACGACAGTGCGTTTGTGAATCTTCAAAGCGATCGACCCGATACGTTCGATAAAAGGTATACCCGGGCGGATTTTTCGGTAGAAGCCGGGGATTATGTCTTTGATGAAAACCCTCTCGAAGTTGGTGGGGTGATCGGTCCGGTGGCAGATCGTAACACGTATCGGCTGATAAAGGTCAAAGGGGTTTCCAAGGGCGAACCTGTTGCAAGAGCCTCGCATATTCTTATTCCTTATACAGTGGGGGATGCTGCAGGTGAAGCAGCGGCTCGAGAAACCGCAGCCATGATACTGCAGGATATACGTGCGGGGAAACGATTTGCCGATCTTGCCGAACAGTATTCTCAAGATGAAGGATCGGCATCTCGAGGCGGTGATCTGGGTTGGTTCGCCAGAAATACCATGGTACCCGAGTTTGATGAAGCTGTTTTTGGGGCAACTGCAGGTTCACTTGTCGGTCCTGTCGAGACCAGGTATGGCCTTCACATTATCAGGGTTACAGGAAGAGATACGAAAACAATCACCTGTTCCGAAATTGTCAGGAACATCAGACCCTCGGACACTACTCTTGAAAATGCAAGGCGCAAGGCTGCCGAATTCCAGATAGAGGCGGAAGAGAAAGGTTTTAGCCAGGCTGCCGAAACGCTCGGGATGGACAAACATGCAACCGGCTATGTTACGAAAACGGACATGATTCCGAAGATTGGTTATAATAATATCATTACAAGGTTTGCTTTCACTTCTTCCAAGGGATCGGTTTCGGATGTCATTCAAACTGATTCAGGATTTCTCGTTATGCAGCTTGCAGGAAACAATGACTCGGGATACAGAAAAATGGACGAGGAGCTACGGGAGGGAATACGTTCCGAATTACTGACAAGAAAAAAGGGAGAGGCTCTCGATAAAAAGCTTTCCTCGTTACTCGAAGAAAAAAACGGTAATCTCGATGCTGTTGCCGGAGCTCTTGACGACATATCGGTTATAACAGCAGAGAATATTCGTTTCACCGAACAAGAGATCCCCGGTTATGGCAGGGACATCCGATTGATGGAGGCCATAATCGGTATGGAGCCCGGAAGTGTGTCGAAACCTGTAGCGATATCCAACGGGAGAGCATTGATTCTTCTTCATAAAAAGACCTATGAAGAGAACGATATGGAGTCCAGAAAAACCATGCTGCGCGCTATGCTCGAGCAGGTCAAGGAAGAGCGGTTCGTACAAGATTATTTCGCTGCCGAACGTCTTGCTGCAACCATTGAAGATTTACGGGGTTTTTAGCGCTGCAGTGTTAGTTGTCGTCTGCTTCTTCTTGTTCAGCCACTACATGGTCGGCCTGGAATTTTTTCAGTCTGTCTTTTATTTTCGAAGCAGTTGGCAAGTTGAGACAATCTTTGACGAGTTCCCTCGTTTCATCGACGGTGAAAAGACGGGCCAATGTTTTTAACTGAGGAATATCAGCGCTCACAACACTGAACTCTTTCAAGCCGCACCCTACGAGGAACGGTAGTGCAAGGGGATCCGAACCCATGTCTCCACAAAGCGATACGCGGCAGTTGTTGCTGCATGCTGCGGTGATTATTCGGTGTAACTGGCGGAGTATTGCCGGATGGAACTTATCGAAAAGATCCTGAACGATCTCGTTGTTTCTGTCAACGGCCAGTGTGTATTGTGTCAGATCATTCGTCCCTATGCTGATAAAATCGACAGCTTTGGTGATTTCATCGATGATTTCTACCGCTGCCGGTATTTCAATCATTGCTCCGAGTTCGGGCTTCGAAAAGCCGATTCCGGATTTATCAAGGTCTGTGACATGTTTTTCAAGCGTATCCCGTATAGCCATGATTTCATCGATCGAAGAGATCATCGGGAGCAGGATCTGTATGTTTTCGGAGCCGTTGGCTTTTAGAATGGCGCGTAGCTGAGCGTCAAGGATTTCCGGTACATCTATCAATATTCGTATACCTCTCCAACCGAGGTTCGGGTTGGGTTCGCTGATCGGAGAGTAGATCAGTTTATCCCCTCCAATGTCAAACAAGCGTATGACAAGCGGTTCAGGGTTCAGGGCTTCGGCCATCTCCCTGTAGTATTCGGTTTGTTCTGTTTCCTTTGGTGGTTTGGTGTTATCGATGAAGAGGTTTTCACTTCTGAAAAGCCCAACCCCTTCAGCCCCGGCAGAACGTATGGAAGGGATTTCTTCCTTGACATCTATATTTGAATAAAAATGTAATCTGATACCACATTTCGTTACCGCGGGAGCGCTTGCAAGTTTACTGGCAACAGCTTCTATTTTGGAGTCTTCTGCCATTTTATCCATATAATTCCTGACAGTATCGTCATTGGGATAAGTGATCGCAGTTCCATCACCTCCGTTGATAACGAGAGGGGTCCCCATAGATATCTTCTGGGTGAAATTGCTGAGTCCAACGATGATCGGGATATTCAGTGATTTACAGATAAGAGAAATGTGGGATGTCACGCCTCCTGTTTCGGTGACGAATCCTTTGACGTTGTTTCTGCTGAACAAAATGATATCGGCAGGAGAAAGGTTCGTGGAGACTATTATCATGCCTTCGGGTATCTTCGATTGCAGTTTCTGGTTGTGCAGGTTCCTGATAATCCGGTTTTTAATGTCGACAAGATCCTGGGCCCTTTCCTGAAAGAGTGTTTCGGATGATTTTTTGAAGTGTTCGAGGTAATTATCGAACTCTTCGTCAATGACCAATTGAGCCGGTTTCTTTTCGTCACGGATTCGCCTGATGATGCTTTCTATCAATACCTGATCGTGCAGCAACATGATCTGTGCCTGAAAGAGATCCGAGTATGCCTGGCCAAGTTTCTGTGTGGTAACCCGTTCGATTTTTTCCAGTTCTTTTTCAGAGCGTTGCAATGCCCCAAGAAACTTTTCGATCTCATGTTCTAATCTTTCCGGTACCAGTTTGTCATAAGAATTTTCTATCTCTTTGTGAAGAAAAAGATAGGCTGGCCCGATCGCAATGCCTTTCGAGGCTCCGATACCATGAAATACATGTTCTTGTGGCTGATTGTCTGGGAGATGTTGTTGGTCGTTCATAACACAATGACTTTACTATTGCCCTTAAATTGTTCCCGCCAAAGTCCGGGCTGTAAGCTGGTTTTGACTTGTTGATGTTCAATGTACTCAGAACGGTGCATCGTCAGGTGCAATAAATGTGTCCGGCGGTGAGCCTTCCAGGCCTGGTGGAGATGGCGGTTCCGGTAGCGGCGGCTGTAATTGTGGAGGCGGTGGTTTCGTTGTACTTTCCGGTACGTTGGAGATCGCTTCTCCATAATTGTCCATGCTGTAAACGTTTGCTGTGGAAAGGAATCGGCCATAGTTCTTCAGGAACCGGAGCCGAATGTCTCCAATCGGGCCATTTCTTTGCTTGCCAATGATAATTTCAATGATATCTTTCGTTGATGTTCCATCGTCGAAGGTGCTTTTACCATACATTTCCGGTCGTGATAAAAACATGACAACATCTGCATCCTGTTCTATGGAGCCCGATTCTCTGAGATCACTTAACTGCGGGCGTCTGTCTCCCGAACGTTGTTCAACCGAGCGGTTGAGCTGGGCAAGCGAAATGATCGGAATGTTAAGCTCCTTGGCAAGTGCTTTCAGTGATCGTGAAATTTGCGCTATTTCCTGTTCGCGGTTTGATTTTCCGTCCCGAACAGGTGTAACCAGCTGAAGATAATCGACCACTACCATGCCGATGTTGTGCTCCTGCTTCATCCTTCTGGCTTTTGCCATAAGCTCCATGATCGAGATACCTGGTGTATCGTCGATAAACAGTTTGGAGTCGGCAAGGGCATCCATGCTATTGATGATCTTGCCCATCATTTCAGGGGTTATTCTTCCTGTTCTGACGGCCTGTGATTCTACATAAGCTTCAGCGCACATGAGCCTTACGGCGAGCTGAATTTCAGCCATTTCGAGGCTGAAGAACAGTACAGGTGTGCCGAAATCGACAGCAGCGTTTCTGGCAAGTGCAAGTGAAAATGCTGTTTTACCGGCAGAAGGCCGTGCGGCTATGATGATAAGATCCGATGGCTGGAAGCCTGCAGTCAGATCATCGAGCTCTGAAAAACCAGATGATGTTCCGGTCACTGACGTCTGTGACGAGCTGAGAGACTCGAGCATCCTTGTTGCATTTTTCAGCAATTCCTTGATGTTCGAGGCTTTTTTCTTTATGCCGGCCTGAGATATGCTGAAAAACTGCTGTGATGCAAGTTCGACGAGATCGAAAACGTCTATTGCGGAGCTGTACGATGCGCTGGATATATGAGATGAAATAGAAATAAGTTTCCGGTAAAGATACTTTTCCTTGGCAAGTTTGGCGTAGTACTCGATGTTTGCGGAACTGACGACCTTGTTGGTGAGTTCGGCGAGGTATTGCCGGCCGCCGACGTTTGCGAGTTCGTTCATGCGGGATAGTGCCTCGCTGACCGTTATGATGTCTATGGCCTGCCGTTTCTGGTAGAGTGAAAGCATCGCCTTGTAAATAAGCTGGTGGCGCTGCTCGTAAAACACTTTTTCTCCACTTTCACCGAAAATCTGAATGACCTGTTCGATAGGTTCTCCTTCAAGCAGAATACAGGCCAATACTTCCTGCTCTATTTCCGTGGAATAAGGAGGTATCCTGCTTTCCTGCGAAAAATCTATATCCTTGCTCAGGTCAAGCTGAGGTTTGTTATGTTTTCTGGCTGTTGCTTGTTTCATGGTACTACGTGATAACCTTGTCAACAATCGTCAGTAAATATCTTCAACCTTCTCTTTATTCGATATACACACTGTTCTGTTCATCAATATTGTTTTTGCCGGTAGCCAAAAGAGGAATGTCGAGACTATACGTTCAATTCCCAATATAACATGGTACCTGTTCAGCACACGCTATCATAATGACTCCGAAGCATTTTTACGTCTTCCCAACAGTGGCGTTTCCAGTTCGGATTGCGTAAAAGAGCGGCAGGATGATATGTCACGATGACATCGTAGCCGTTCCATCGAAGAATTCTGCCTCTCAAGTTTGCCATGGACTGTCTGTTATCGAGCACCGTGTTCGCCGCTACCCTTCCCAAGAGTAACAGAATTTTTGGTTTGATCAACAGCAGCTGGGTTTTCAACCAGGGCATACAACTTTGGATTTCATCGAGGTTCGGGTTGCGATTTTCAGGAGGACGACACTTGATGATATTGCAAATAAACACATCTTCTCTCGAAAAGCCGATCGCTTCGAGAATTTTGTCCAGAAGTTTTCCTGAGCGTCCTACAAAAGGTCGTCCCTGCGCATCTTCTTCGGCACCGGGGGCTTCTCCTATGACTACAATTTGAGCCTTAGGGTTTCCTTCTCCAAACACAAAATTATTGCGGGTTTCGGCAAGACGGCATTTTGTACAGTCTTTTGACTGTTCGTAAAGGTCGTTCAAGTCCCGGAATCGAACCAGAGATTCATTGTGTGCGTTAATGGGACTATCATCTTCAAAGAGAGATCCCTGCATGATTGACGTATAGAAAAAAGGTTTCTGTTTAAGAGTAGACGCTTCATGGCGGGATAGCCACGTTGTATGTCAGCTTTCTGTTTTATGTACTGCTTCAAAGCTACTTGGCCAGCAAGCTGACCAGCGTTTTTGCTTGTCATTCGTCGTCGCTTATGAGTCCTTCAACGATATCGAGCATTCGTTCAGCAGCTTCGTGTTTACCGAGCAGCGGAAGTTCATAGAAGTTCATATGCTTGTCTATCAGTGTTAAAATATTGGTATCGACTTCGAAACCTGATGTTTTACCATCAAACGTGTTGTACGCGACAAGGTCCAGTTGCTTCTGTTCCAATTTTTCCTTGGCGTTATCGAGGTTTCCTGCGGTTTCAAGAGAGAAGCCGACTGCGATTTGGTGCTTTTTTTTCTGCTTTGAGAAACCAGCAAGAACATCAGGATTTCTGACAAGATCGATTGCCATGGTTTCGCTGTTTTTTTTGAGCTTGCCGGTAACATGATTCACGGGTCTGTAGTCTGCTACAGCAGCTGCCCCTATAAATATATCACAGGACTGATAATGTTCTTTTACAGCCAGGTCCATTTCTTCGGTACTTTCTACATCCAGCCGGTCGACACCTTCTGGTGTCGGCAAGTGAACCGGTCCGGTAACCAGCGTCACCTTCGCCCCTCTTCTTACAGCGGACGTGGCAAGAGCAAATCCCATTTTTCCCGAAGAGTAGTTGGAGATAAAACGTACATCATCGATTTTTTCTCTTGTCGGTCCTGCAGTTATGACAATGGATTTTTTCTCGAGGTTCGAAGGATGGAACGTTGTTTCAAGAGTTGTTTCAATAATTTTCACGATGGCTTCGGGTTCAGGCATTCGGCCTGTTCCGCATTGGCCCGATGCAAGTTCACCGCTTTCAGGATTGATGACTGTGCAGCCGTTCTCTGAAAGCCAGGCAAGGTTTCTCTGAACCGAGGCCGAGGTGAACATTTCGCCATCCATTGCCGGAAAAATCAGTTTCGGTTTGTTCGGACGAAGTGTGATAAATGAAGCGGAGAGCATGTCATCACTTATGCCTGCACTGAGTTTTGCGATAGTGTTCGCTGTAGCTGGAGCGACGACATACATGTCAGCCCACTCTCCCATTGAAATATGTTTCGTCCAGTCTGCTTCTGTTGAAAGACGATCAGGAAAAATATCGGTGTACACCGGTTCCTGTGACAAGGTTGACAGAGTAAGCTCAGTAACGAATTTGGTGGCTGCCTGAGTAACGAGAACCCGAACGTTCGCTCCCTGTTTTTTCAGGAGCCGGACAAGTGTCGGTATTTTGTAGGCTGCGATGCCTGCACAGACTCCCAGCAGAATGTTTTTATTTTTCAGGCTCATGAATGTTTGTTTTATCATCACGTATGAAAACCCTTATCAGGGCGCATTGCACATTGTTACAGACAATGTACACGAATCATCGTAAAATGCTTGTATCGTATGGTTAAACCGGATATTATTTTTCCTTTCCGGTGCCAAGTACCCTGTTCCAAAACTGTTCCCAGCTGTAGAATCGCTCTCTGTACGAAAGACTCAGCCCATAGGTTTCCTGGGGTTCAAGAAGGTTTGTCGTTGTGACATCGTTGCCAAAAAGACCGTACGAGCGATAAGCCTCGAAAAAAAGTTTCGGAGTGATACGGTACTCGAGTCTTTGGCTGTTTCCATAATAATCGAAAAGAGCGGTTTTCCCAATATCGGGGCTGCTACCCGTTCCGATGAAGCGTACTTTTCCTCCAGTTCCCGGAACAAGGAATGCCAATGAAAATTCAAGACCGCTGAGAGATCCCTGATCGTCTAGACCGACATTCACGCTAAAACTCTCGAAACCAGCGAGATCTTCGACAAATCGTGAAATCTGTGATGAAAGCAAACCGGTTCCGGCGGAAAGACCCACGCTCGAAAACGGTACGTTGCCGAGACTACCCTGACTGCCGGGCCGGGCGTACCATTGTTTCGTGAGCAAAAGTGAAATCACGTTAAGTTCCGCATTCGGGTCGATCTTGCTACTTTGGGCTCCAATCATATTTTCTGAAGAGTAAGGCTGTGAATCATCGTTGAGATAGTAACCCATTTGTACATCGGGGTTGTTGAGCGTTCCCTGGATTGCGAGCAGAAGGCGAACGTTATCGCTTTCGCCCGTTTGTGCGTTCGATGCGTTGACGAATTTTCTCCCAAAAAGATTTTCCATGACACCGTCTCTTATATCGACGTTGTTCCAGGCAATTCTGCCCCCATCTTCAAGATCGAAATCGCTGTTGGAAAATCGGTATTTGCCTGAAGAAATGTTGACAGAGCCAAACAGGCGATAGCTTTGCTGGTTTTTGTTAACGATAAGCGAAAGGTTCTGCAACGTGGTTTCAAGCTGTTCTCCTCGTGTCCTGTCGAATATCATGTTGTATTTCAGTGGAGCACTGCCTTGCAGTTTGAGGTTCTGAATCTGAATGATATCGATCAGGGTATAATAAAATTCAGGAGTTTCCAGCTTTGTCGAGTCTTCGGCATCTGAAGGATCCATAGATTCGGGATAGCGAGGAACGAATGTGACAAACCGTTCCACTCCGATGTATTTTGCGCTTTCATTGGAGCCTGTTCTGTACAGTGTGAAATCAGCGTCGGTAATCTGCAGATTACCGGTAAGAATCGGTTGTGAGATCTCGCCATAGAAGCGAACATTGTCGGATGTGCCGGTAATGGTACCGAAAGAGGTTTCGTCTTTCTTGTCCTCTTTGTTGAACAGTAAAAGATTTTCGAACGATGCGACAAGATCGATCGTTGTTGCTTCGAGGTTTTCAAGGTCGACCGATCCGTTGATTCTGCCGGTTCCTCCAAGGGCATCTCGGATGGTGATTTTCCTGAAATCGGCTTTCTGAGGGGTAATGACGATCGATCCGGACAGGCGGTAGACCGTTTCGGTCGGAGTTACGGTTATTTCCGTATCCATGAGTTCCGCACTGAAATAAATGTCCGGCTCGGGTGTTGTGCCTTTTACCGTGAGTTTAGCCGGAATGGTTCCTTCTGCAGTATCGAAGAACGGTAAGAGCAGTTCGAGAATTTCTGCGGATAAATGATCGGAAGAACATGATGCCGAAACAGGTTGGTTTTCTGGAATGGAATATTCCAGAGGGAACCAGTTGATTCTGAGGGGGATCGATGCGTTGCCCTCGATGTCGTTGAGCGGTTCAGGTGACATGCGCCCGGTTGAAAATTCAGCGTTCAGTCGTTGACCTTTGTGAGATGCCTGGAGGTTGATGCTGCCTATGATCACATCATCATAGGCGAGGTTTTGTCCGGTGAGTTGTAGAGCGGCTGTTTTTGCATTAGAGCTGCCACTGATACGCAGTGAGGATGATATCGAGCCCTGGAGTGTGGCTTCAGGAAAGATAATCTGAAGTTCCTCCAAGTTGAGGTTTTCAATACTGCATTCGAAGAGGCCGGTTAACTCATTACTGAGCAATCCGTTACACGTGATGACCTGTTCTCTGTTGCGTATGTTCAGTGCATAAAGACGGGAGTAGTTGCGTCCGATATCGAGCTTTGCTCCCTTGTTGGCGGTCCACCCATTTCCATCGGGGTCTGTTACTGAGAAATCGTTGAGTGTCACATTGTAAAGATTGCTCTTGCGGACGGCTGCCATATCTACCGATAACGAACGCTGGATGTCAGGAACTCTCAGATCGAGACGGGTTCTCACTCCGGAGTTGTCGTAATCCGCTTGTAAAGACAGCTGTTCGATGTTGTGCCAACCTGTTTGCAGGGAGGATGCTGCTGCCTCGACGGATGTGCTGATAAAGCCGGCATCGTTGTACTCAGCCGCTATCGTAATCGTCGTGTTGTCTACCGAAAAAGCAGTTTCTCTACTTAGCTTTTCAATAGTGATAGAAGAGGTGAGGTGGAGATTGCCGTTGCTTCTGTATGATTGTCCCGAAGCCTTGCCTGAAAGCGCATACCCTTCGACAGGGAAAAAAACAGCCAGAGGAGAAATGTCTCGAACCGTAAGCGTATAATCAGCCGAAAAATCTTTTTCGATGCTCTCTGCGGCAGGTTCGGGGAGAGTGGTGCTCCAAATGTTGTTTTTCGCGATTTCGCGGGTTGCCGACAGAGCTGTAAGGTTTATACCGGCAAAGAACTCTCTGAACGTGTATCTGCCTTCAGCGCTGAAGTCGAGAAAGTCGCTGTTGAGGTTGACTTTCGATATGGGTGATTTCTGGGTGATTTCGAACGTCAGTTCTGAACCTTTCCGAAATATGTAATCGTTGATTGTCGACTCGCTGAAGAGGATAGAGATGTTTCCGTTGAGTTTTTCAGGATCAAAATGTTCCCCTCGGAGGCGAGCTGAAAAGGTGAGATTCGAGCGTATCTTATCAGAACCGAGAATTTTTGAAAGATCGATATTAGAGACAGATCCATTGCCTTCATAGACGGGGGTCTCACTGCTCCAGTCGATGTTTCCATTCAGTGAAACATTTGTATTGCCGTCGCTAATGCTGCATCCGGTTGTCAGAACATCATTCTTGTAGGTCAGCAGAATGGTTCCCTCGGTTAACTCCTGCTGATGCCAATACGAGTCTTGAAGGTCGATCGAAACCGCTGCCTCGAGGGGTTGTGGTGAAAGACCGCTTCCTGATAAAGTTCCTGTACAGGTTATACCGCTCACTACGGTAGTATCTTCGACAAGGAATCTATTAAAATCGAAATTCTGTAAAGCGAACTTTCCATTGTAGCTGGTCGGGGTGTTTTCTGCGATTTCTGCCTGCAGAGAAAGACTGGCATCGCCAGCTTCTGTACCGATGGATAGTTCGGTATAGAATTCATTCATGTTACCTTGCCCGTAACCGGATACTTCAAAATCGCCTGCCGGTTCGACAAGGGATTTGAGCGCCGTATCCGCAATGGCCGTTTGCAGGAAATCTCCGGAAATTCTCGAACTGTCGCTCTCGAGTCTGAATCCGAAGAACGCCGGTTGATTGAGGTTGAGCAGTTCTCCTTTCAGCTTTAGAATGGAGCTTTTATGTGACAGGACCGCGTTATCGATGTCTATTTTTCTAAGCCGTCCTTCCGCATTACCGGAAAAACTGTAAATCCCTGAAGGAAGAGGATTTTCCGGCAGAAACAATTCAAGGTCATCGGTGTGTATCGCGGAGGATGTTACCGAAAGCATCGCCAGGCTGTTGGCATGCTCTTCTGCGTGCTCGGAAGAGAAAATATCGAACTCATAGAGTCCCATAGATAATTCTACATCGCTTTTGGCGGTTTTAGCCTTCAGATCCAGTATTTCAACACGCTTGTTGGTAAAGGAGAGTTTTGCCGATCCCTCCTGTAGTATGACGTTGGATTGCGGAACGTTGAACTGGATTTCACGTACGACTCCACTGATGTTTTGATGGGAGTAGCGGAATCTGTTACCTCGAAAGTTGATGTTTTCTATATCCAGGCGATCGGGTTCTTCGTCTTTTTTCGTGAAATCGAGGTACTCTGCCGAGCAATTGAAAAGCTCGAGGTTATAACATTGGAAGAGCTCCAGTGCCGGGGTTTCGGTTGTTACCGCTTTTCTGGAAGTGAAAATGTCCTCGATATTCGTGCTGCCATCGGAGTAGTGCTCCAGACGGAAAAAAAGCGAATCTGCTTTCAATGAACGTATCGTGATCGATGAGGTGCTCGAGAGCAATCGGAGAACATTCAGATTTACTGTGAGCTTTTCTGCCGAAACATCCGGTTTATCGGCGTCTTTGCGGTAGACCTCCGGTTTGTATAGGATGATTTTTGATGGAAACTGCAGGTCGACCTCTTCTATCCTGAGCTTTCCTTGAAATTCGCCATTGAAAAAATCGGTTATTCTTTGCTTTACGAGTTTATCCAGTGAACCGCTGTTCAGTACAACGGCAAGAATGATCACAATCACTAGAAACAGTGCTGATACACCGATGGCTATGCCGAGAATATATTGTTTAACCTTGTTCAACTGTTTACAGTCCCTGCTTTTTCATTATTGTCATTTCCCTGGAAGAGGTGTCCGCAAACATACAATCCAATCATAAGGTTACATGAATGCCTCGTTGTCCGTGAAGCGGTTCACATCCCGTAACATCGGGAACATGGGTTTTCGCTGTCGGCCTGTCAAAGTACTCGTTTGGTTTCAGGGGATAGTTACCTCGAGAGCCTTTCCGGTCATTCTTTTTTTCATGAATTTGAAAAACCCTATTCCGATCACTTTTTTCCACAATAGATCTCAATGATACGTTCGATAATCGAGGTTGTCGATCGCCCCTCCAGAAATGCAATTGTTTTTACCTCTCCGCCATGTTCGAGTACTGTTTTTGCCCCGACAATTTTATCGATTGGCCAGTCGGCTCCTTTTATCAAAATATCAGGCAGGAGCTTTTCTATAATACGGGCTGGTGTATCCTCGTCAAAGATAACCGTGGCATCAACGGCTTCAAGCCCTGCTAGAACCGTGCAGCGGTCTGTTTCGGGTGCTATGGGACGGTTCCGACCTTTCAGTCGTTTTACCGATGCATCACTGTTAACCCCTACAACAAGAACATCTCCGGCAGCTTTCGCTTTTTCGAGGTACTGTACATGACCTGCATGCAGAATGTCGAAACATCCGTTGGTGAAGACAACTTTTTTCCCTTGTTGTTTCCATTCGCTGACGAGCCGTTCGACAGTACGGGGGGCAAGGAGCTTTACTTTTGATGACATGTTTTTACGAAGAAATGATTACAATCCGTATGTAATAGATATGAATTATTAAGATTTTTTTAATAGAGGTTTGAATTATTCCTTCGTTTGGCTATAGACGAATAGTTTTTTATGGGTTCCTTGCAAAAAAAATGGAGACGTTTTGGGCAACAAGTTATTTACCGACTCTTTCTTTTACTTGGTTTTCTGGTCAGGCGCATAAACCGTTACCAGTTCAAGCGTCTGGCCTGGGCTATGGGGGATTTTGTCTACTATGTTCTCAGATCACGGAGAAGCCTGGTTACAACGAATCTTACCATCGCTTTTCCTGAGAAAGGAGGTCGTGAGATTGACGGAATCGCCCGTCAGGTTTATCGTAATCAGGCGGTCAACCTCCTGGAGGTTTTACGGTTGCCGTTGATACAGGGGCGTGAAGATGCCGATGAACGTATCGATCTTTATCTCGATGATTTTCTTTCCAAAACGAGAGATCAGGGGAAAGGAGGAATACTGGTTTCAGGGCATTTCGGCAATTGGGAGCTTGCAGGGGTATGTATCGGCTTGCTTGTAAACCCGATTGCCGTTGTTGCGAAGAAACTGAAAAACCGCTTGGTGAACAGCGAGATCGAGCGCTTACGCTGCCTGTATGGCAATAGAGTGATTTATAAAAAGCAGGCTCTCAGAGACGGATTGAAACTGCTCAGGGAAGGAGGGATTCTGACTGTACTTGGAGACCAATCCGATCCGAAAGGAGGTTTTTTTATGGATTTTCTCGGAAGGGAGGCTTCGGTGTATCTCGGCCCGGCTTTTCTCGCCCTCAGGGCAAATGTGCCGATGTTCGCTCTCATGTGCCGGCGGCAAGAGAGCGGGAAATATGTTCTCGAAGCCGAAGAGATCGATACCTCGGGTCTTTCATTTTCCAGAGAAAACATAGAAGAGCTTACCAGGAGATACACAACAGCTCTTGAAAAGTACATTCACCGTTACCCCGAAGAATGGTTTTGGGTGCATAACCGATGGAAGAGGCGTTACATTGATAAAAAATAGCTGTATTGTATCTTTTCTCGGTACTATTGGCTGAAACGATAGAGGGTGATCATAAAATATGAATATTTTACTTGTAAGAATATTACGATACCTGGCGCCTTCCCGTTGGAAGATTGTGCTCGTTGTATTCATGAGTATGCTGACCTCTCTTTTCGGTGTGGTATCCATATATTCGGTTCTTCCATTGCTCAATGCCATTTTTACAGCTGATAAAACGGTTGTAACGCCAGCTGTTTCGGGAGAAAACGCAGCTATGGACAATGGGGCTCGGCCTCCCGGCCAAAAAACAGGAGGTGACTCGCTTATCGATACAGAGAAGTTTCAGGAACAATTGACCGATACGTTTCAGCGGATCTTTCATGCCGAAACGAAACAGAGGACGCTGCTGAATATCTGTCTGTTCCTGATAGCGGCGTTTGCCCTCAAGAACTTGTTTCTCTACATCAACAAGCAGATCATTTATCGTGTTCAAACCAAGGCGACGAAAGATTTACGAGATGATGTATTCCACTCGATCATCGAAATGCATCTGGATTATTTCAACAACCAGCGGGTTGGAGGGTTGATGAACCATGTTTACAACGATGTCCAGAGCGTACAGGGATCTATCAGCTCGACCTTTATCAACTTTATTCAGAACCCGTTTTCAATATTTGTATACGTTGGTGTGTTGTTCGTCTTGAGCTGGAAGCTGACCCTGTTTGCATTCGCTGTTTCCATTGTCATTTTTTTCGTTATCAGAATCATCGGGCGCAGAGTTAAAAAGCTCTCCAAGGTTTTAAGGCAAAGAATGGGGGATATGAACTCCGTACTGCAGGAAAAGTTCAGCGGCATCAAAGTCATTAAATCCAGCGGCTTCGAAGATGTCGAAATAGGTCGGTTCAAGAGTTTTACCAGCGATTTCCGGCGTTTGAACCTGAGGATTTTTCGGCTGAAAAACATTATCGGCCCTCTCAATGAGACGTTGCTGGTCATGGCTGTTGCCATGGTGCTATGGTTCGGGGGTTTACAGGTGTTCGAGGGAGCAATGACGGCCAATGAGTTGATTGTCTTTGCTTTCAGCCTGTATTCGGCTATGGGGCCCATAAAAATGCTGGGTGAGGCCAATACGAAAATCCAAAGCGGTATGGCTTCGGCCGAGAGGTTGTTCGAGGTGATTGACGCGATGCCTGAAGTTAAAAATGGAACCCGCAGTATCTCAGGTTTTTCGGAAAGTATCAAGTTCGAAGATGTTTCTTTCAGGTATCGAAAAGACCCTGGTGCTCCGAATGTGCTCGACCATGTGTCTTTTGAGATAAAGAAAGGGGAGATGGTTGCATTAGTCGGTCAGTCCGGTTCGGGAAAATCGACCGCTGTAGACCTTTTACTGAGGTTTTATGATGTCGATTCAGGTCGTATAACGATAGATGGTATCGATATCCGTGAGTTTGACTACAAACAGCTACGCAGGATGATTGGGGTTGTCAGTCAGGAAGTCATCCTGTTCAACGACTCCATCGAACAGAACATTGCTTACGGCATACGTGGGGAAGCTGTCTTTGAACAAGTAAGAGCCGCTGCAGTACGTGCCAATGCAAACAAGTTTATAGAAGAGAAACCGTTAGGGTATGAGACGGTTATCGGCGACAGGGGCGTGCAGCTTTCTGGGGGGCAGCGGCAACGGCTTGCTATTGCCCGTGCGATGGTTAAAAATCCGGGGCTTCTTGTTTTCGATGAGGCGACAAGCGCTCTGGATAACGAATCGGAGAAGGTTGTTCAGGACGCTATTGATAATGCCCTTGAGAATCGTACCGCCCTTGTCGTTGCACACAGGTTGTCTACCGTGAAAAACGCCGACCGGATCATCGTGTTGAATAAAGGCCGGATTGCGGAATCAGGTAGCCATGAAGAGCTCTTGAGCAGAAACGGTTTTTACAAGATGTATTACGATATACAGTTCTCTACTTCAGGGGACTCGAGTTAACTGTGTATACGCAAGTTTAATGAATTATAATTGAAAAAGATAGAGTTTATGGGAGCCTGTTCTACACGCACTTAATTTTTTCTTTTAATGCAGACTGTAAATGATATAACTTTTGTACTGAGATCATCAGGAGAGCGAACTGAAGTGGCGTGCCTGAATATACTGGATGAGATTTTTGGCGTTGATGTTCAAGTCATAAGGGCTGTTCCTTTTTCAGAAGCATTGCGTCAATCTTTAATAGCTGGAGTCGAGAAAGGAAAAACATTGACTTTTATCATTGACGCTGATGTTCTTCCCAGTAAAGAAGGGGTGCTACAACTGTTGGAGTATATGAGTGCTCGTCCTCATCTCTTTGAAGCACAAGGCGAGGTGATGGATAAATTTTTCTTGGTTCCTCGTGCAGCTGGAGTTCATTTGTACAGAACCGCGTTTATCCCTGAAGCATTGCGGTTTATACCTGAATCTACAGCAAGTTTGCGCCCGGAGACCTCAATGATAAAGGCTATGGAAAAAGCGGGAAAGCCACAAGGGCAAACCTCCATTCTTGTTGGGTTGCATGATTTTGAGCAGGATTACGAGAAAATATTTCGCACGGCATGGTTTCATTCGCGGAAGCACCACTACCTGTATCGCAAATATTTCTTGGATGAGTGGCGTAAAAGAAGTTACGATACGGATTATAAAATAGCTTTGGCAGGTTTGTCACAGGGTTTGGTGAGTCGTAAGCAGGTCTATGCCGATATAAGCTGTTTCAGTAGTGAAATTTCCACATTTTTTCAGGCTTACAATTTTGAACAAAAGAAGCCACTTGTCGGTTATTCTGGAAAAGATGTGACCGAAATGCTTGAATCTCTTTTTCACTCAGCGCATTATATTAAAACAGTCCGGCGTCATTCTCAATTGCTTAAAAGAAAAGAGTTGTCTAAATCATTCCGATACAAACTTCTACGAAATTTTAGCTCGTTACACTGTTATGCTGTTTCACGTTTTATGCAGCTTAAGCTCAAAGTGAGGCATACTGTCTAGTGAACGAGGGAAAATTATCTCAATTTCGCGCTTTATATTTCCCGAAAGACATTTACAACTGTTTTGATACAAAAAAATCTTTCTATCCATATTTTATGGCAATTCCTTGATGGTCCATGGGGTGGTGGTAACCAGTTTCTGAAAGCCCTACGAGACCGTTTTATTAAGCTTGGGATTTATGCTGAAGAACCTGATGTGGCGGATATTATTCTTTTCAACAGCCACCAATTCCAAAAAGAACTTTTAAAACTTAAGTTCAAATATCCCAAGAAAATTTTTGTGCATAGGGTTGATGGTCCTCTTTTTCTTACCCGAGGTGAGCAAGGAAAAAAGACAGATGAAAAAATATATTATTTTAATGATTTAGTTGCTGATGGAACAGTCTTTCAGTCAATGTGGAGTATGAATGAGTCTTTTAAAAGAGGACTGGCGAAAAATATGTTCGAAACCTGTATTGTTAATGCTCCTGATCCTGAAATCTTTTTTTCAAAGTCAATTGGTGACGCTAAGCAAAGGGGAAAGATACGGCTGATTTCTACAACATGGTCATCCAATCCAAGAAAAGGATTTGATGTTTATAACTATCTTGACAAACATCTTGACTTTGAAAAATATTCTATGACATTTGTTGGTAATAGCGATATCCTATTTAATAATATTACTATGTTTCCACCACAGCCTTCAAGAAAGCTTGCTGAAATTCTCAGGGAACACGATATCTTTATTGCTGCGAGTACGATGGAACCTTGCTCAAACAGTTTTCTTGAAGCACTGCATTGTGGGCTTCCTGTTTTAGCAAGAAATGATTCAAGTTATCCTGAGCTTCTCGGTGACAATGGTTTGTTGTTTGATGGGAAAAATGATGTCCTTGACAAATTGAAAAGGATTTCAGAATGTCTTGTGGAGCACAGGAAAAGAATAAACGTTGTGCCTATGAATGAGGTTGCTGAAAGATATATTGAGTTTTTTTTACACATTTTTCAATCTATTTGTACTAGAGAATATGTGCCGAAGGAGATTTCATTTATTAAGTATCTTTATTCAAAAACTGTGATGTAATGAATGGTTAAAATGAAGATAGCAATAATAAATCAACATGTTTTTCAGGTGTTAGGTGGAAGTGAAGTCCAGTCTGCTTTTTTGGCTTCTGAACTACAACGTCGTGGGCATGATGTTACGTATATTGCTCCTTCGAGAAAGCATTTAAAAAAAATAGAAAATGATGTTAGATATGAACTGGTTTTTGTTAAAAACGACTCTAAATCGATAATTCAGGCTATCAAGAATTCAAAGCCAGATGTTATTTATTGGAGATACAATAAGAATTTCTTGTTTGCTATTGCCAGTTTTTCAAAAAGCTTCGGAATTCCTTTTGTTTTTGCTGCATCACATATCAATGACTTCATGCCTTGGAGTACAAAATCTTTTAATGGCTTAAAGGGCAAGAAAAAAATGCTGGTGAATAAGTTGAAGAGTCGTTGGAATCATCAAGGCTTTAGATATGTGGACAGTGCAACTGTAAACAATGCAGATTTTATTCGTATTTCGATTATTAAGAATACTAGATTTATTGCAAATGGAATGACAGATAATATTAAATTTAGCTATGAACATATAAGGCCTTATGTGCTTTGGGTTGCTAACATCAAACGTCCAAAAAGACCGGAACTTGTCGTTAAGCTTGCTGGCGATCTTCGAGCTTATGACGTTGATATTGTAATGGTTGGGGCAATGAATTCCAAGCATTATAATTGGCTCAAAGATAAAAAGAATATCCCATCTAATCTCTTCTATCTTGGAAAGCGAGGTCTTTTTGAGGTCAATGGTTTACTTGCTACTTCGCTATTTCATATACATACATGTGTTCCTGAAGGTTTTAGTAATATTTTTATACAGGCTTGGCTTCAGGGAAAGCCGTCTGTCAGTTTTGATTATGATCCTTGTGGTTATATAGTTGGTCAAGGTATTGGGATCAATGCCTCAGGTGATTATGATGTTTTTTTGAGAGGGGTTGTTGATTTGCTAAAGAATGAGGGAAAACGAAATGCTATGGGTCAACAAGCACAAATATTTGCCAAAAAAAAATTTGGTGTTAGTCGTATGGTTAAAGAGGTGGAGGAAGTGCTCAGAGATGCTTGTATTCAAAAGAAAGGGTGATAAGGTTCTTGTCAAAAGCAACCTTTTTGTTATGCGAAAAAGATGCAAGAAATTCTGTGCGGATATTAATGTTATTATAAGAGGTTCATTGTTGTGGATAAAACGACTTGTGGATAAAGATATTCCTGATAGAAATGATGTGTTATATATTAAAACAGATGATATAAAATATTTTTTTTATTATGATTTTCTGGGGCGAAACTCCAGTGTTCAGGGTGATGTTGTTGGTGGAAATTGGGATTTAAATGTTCGGGAAAGGAAAGACGTTTTAACAAACACTGATAAATATAATGGAATTAGGCAGCATTTTTCAGAAGGTGTTCCTTGGCAAGACACAATTCTGTTTCGACGGGAGTATGCCAAAAGACTCTGTTCTCAAGGTACAATTAAAGGGGTATCTACTCTTTCTGAACTTGCGGAGCTGTATGAAAAAAAGTACGATATGCTTTTTGAACAGCTAAAGCAGAAAGGTTTTCTTTCAGTTGATGACGATGAGCGGATTGGTCCTGTTTACATCTATCTGAACCGTTATGGTGAAATAATCTATACTTCAAATGGTAATCATCGGTTGGCAATGGCTCTTTTGCTTGGGATAGAGGAAATTCCGGTCCTTGTGTGGTGGCGTCATAAAAAGTGGCAGGATACAAGGAAAAAATATGGCAAGTTGAAAATTTCCGAGCGTAAGGAACAATATCCAGAACTACTTAGCCATCCAGACCTGTTGAAATTATGATTTTTATGATCAGAAGATGAGTTGTTACGGAAAGAAAATTAGTTAGATAAATTTTTTTATGATAGACCTTTCAACTTGAACAATATGATCGAGAGAATAGTTTTTGTGGGCGAAGGCCTGTGCATTCTTTCCCAGTTCGTTCCTCAATTTTTGGTTTTCCAGTAATTCCTTGATTGTATTCGAGAGGTTCTTCACATCTTTTTTCGAAAGGATACCGGTTATTCTGTCTTCAATAACTTCGCGTATTCCTGGGACATCAGTCCCAATAATAGCACACCCACATGCCATAGCTTCAACCAGCACTTTTGGGTGCCCCTCGTAATGAGAAGGAAGTATAAAGATTTTTGAACTGTTCAGCCATCGGGGAAGGTCGCTGTTAGAAACGTTGTTTTTCCAGTGAATGTTCGGAGAAGGGTGCTGCTGTTGCAGGGTTTTCTTATTTGAACCATTTCCAATGATCAGGGCGGTACAATTTACTTTATCGATGGCAGTTAGGAGCGCTTCAAGATTTTTTTGTTCAGAGAATCGCCCGATGAATATGAGATCAAACTCTTTTTCTGTTGGTTCTGGTTTGAAGAGTTCAGTGTCGACATAATTCGGTATAATGGTGATTTTATGTTTCGCACTGGGAATTCTTGCTGTAATACTCTGTTTCATTGTTTCAGTTGTAACAATGATTGCATCGGCCTGTGAAAACAGTTTTTTCTCAAGTGCAAGCGCCCGTTTCGTTCTTCTTGCATTTTTTCCATATTTCTGCTCCATGAATTCAGAAAGAATATAGCCGCATCTGGCGATGAGTGGTTTTCTGTACAGTTTTGAGGCTTGCAGAGCTGGCAGAGAGCCGGATATCTGATTGGTTTTAATGATGCTGGTCTTTTTCAGGTGTTTCCTATGCAAAACTGGGAGCAGTGTGTAATAGATATATTTCGGAAGACGCCAGCGATTGTTGTGAATGTGTGCGAGGAGAATTTTGCTGGTGATGCTTTTACTGGTTCTTCTGTCGTAGGTGATAAAATGTGGCGTAATTCCTTTTGCTGCGTGTTTCTTGTATATGGCAACTTCTCTGTCGAACATGCCGGATTCCTGCCAGTATTGTAGCGAAATGTTTTTCGAGAAAAAAAGAGTCAGCTTCATTATTGGCTTTGTGTTACCCCGTTAAAAGTTGACGAATCCGTTAAAAAAGTTTTGCCACAGCAACAATTGGTTGCTGTATGCATTGTCTTGTGCTGTCAGGAAACCATTTTTTACTAAACGGGCTTTCACATGTTGATTTTGCAGGATTAGTTGAGCATGATGCGCCAGTTCTTCAGGAGCTTCAATTTCTGACAGGTACCCATTTTTTTCGTGCGTAATAAGGTCTATAGCCTGACCAACTTTTGTGCTGACAACCGGAACTCCCGAGGCCATTGATTCAAGTAGCGCTTTCGGACCTCCCTCATCTCTTGAAGAAATGATATACAGATCAAGAGCTTTGTAATAAAGTGCTATTGTTGTGTAGTCATCGAGAATTTCGTGTCTGTAAGGAATGCCGATTTTTTCCAGCCCTTTTTTTACATACCCTCTGGCTGGCCCCGTAAGAAGAACAAACAGTTCCGGAACGTTTTCCCTGAGTATTTTTACGGTTTTCAGGAAAGTATCAGGGCCTTTGATGAGCTTGGGTGTCGATCCATCTTCCCAGCCATTACCGTCTTTCTGGAATGAGCCGATAACAACAGCTGATTCAGGGATGCCGAGTTTCTGCCTGATTGTGGCTTTACTTTCCCGGGTGAACTGTTCGAAGAGGGATAGGTTTATACCTATCGGAATTCTGAAGATTTTGTTTGGATCGATGCCTGTATTAAGGACATACCCCTCCATGAGTGAATTGGTCACCTGTATCTTGTCGATCTCTTTGTGGTGACGGGATATGGTTGATAGCATATCCTTTGATTCAAGGTCTTTAAGTGGATTGCCATGATAGTAGGGGAACGCTACTTTATGATTTTTCTTTTGCCATTGTTTTAGAATCCTGCGCCGGTCAACATAAAATACCGACTGATTTCTGAATGCAAGGTTTTTGCGGGTTACTAAACTTTTAATGCCGATTTGCCTGCAGATTTTATCAAGCTCTATGGCGTCCCACATGAGACTCCATGCGGCCGAATCCCCTCTTATCAGCAATCTGGAGTGTGGTTTCCATAGAAAGGATTGTAGACCGTATTGAATTTCTGTAAGGTTAGAGTATTTTTTTCTCATCGGTTCCAATATTAAAAACAGGATTTTTCTGGTTATCTGAACAGTGATTTGATCAGGTATTTCATGGCATGTCGAGGTTCACCGGTATTGATAGCGCTCAAATACGATGCTTTATATGAATGCCATAGTTGCTTTGCATTTCCTTGGTTGTTCTTGCAGCAGTTCCACCATTTTCTTGCTATTATTTTTCTAAAAAGGTCATCGGGGAATATCTTTGTTTCATAGTTCAGTTCAACAAAGTGTTCTAACCAGGTTTTGGCGTCATTGAGGTTTATTGTGCGGTTTCTCTCTGAAAGCTGATGGTGAACCGTTAGTTCTGTTTTCGTAATTGTCGGGAACAGTTCGCTTATATAGTGTTGCCTGATTTTTCGGGCTGAAAGCGCTTGTTGCCTACCTTTGGTCTTGGTGACCTGTCCTTCATGTGTTCTATAGTGCAGGAGCGTGGCTGGAAGGTTTGCGAACCTTGTTTGGGATGCCAAAGCAACCCAGAGTCCATAGTCCTGAGCGTAAATTTGATTTTCATCATACCTGGTTTTGCGTAACAGATCTGTCCTTGCCATAATGCTCGGATGAAAAAATGGATTTTGGAAAAGCAAATCTATCTTGATTTCAGGATCTGAAGATGGCCAGAAAACAGCTTTGCTGTTTCTTTTCTTTTTGATTTTAACCACTCCTGTTCCGAGCAACCCGATTTCCGGATGTTCTTCGAGAAAATTGACTTGAGCGCGAAGCCTTTCGGGATGACTTATATCGTCACAGTCCATTCTTGCGATATACTTCCCCTGTGCAATTGATATTCCACTGTTTAATGTGTTGGCAATGCCGTTGTTTTTTTCTGTTCGGTAGAGTTTGATGCGTCTATCATGGTATGATCGGACAATATCCTGACTGTTGTCGGTCGAGCCGTCGTCCATGATGAGAAATTCAAAATCCATGAAGTGTTGTGAAAGAATACTTTCAATGGCCTCTGCGAGATGCTTATTTCCGTTGTAAACTGGCATTATGACAGAGACTGTCGGTGGCATCGATAACAGATTTTTAATGAATATATGCGGTTGAGTTGTCAGCAGGCCTAAAGGTGACCGCAATAAGCTTTAGTTTCAATATGTACGCAAAAAAGACAGTTGATGAAAATAACTCAATTATCACTGTAGCTGTTTTTTCACAGCGTCGATAACATTATTCGCGGTAATATCATGCACGGATTGTGTTGGGGATACTACCATGGCGTAATCGATCAGAAAGGGTTTGAAGCGGCTCAGGTCTTGCCGGGCCTTGCCGAAGAGTCCGACAACCGGAGTGTTGAAACAGGATGCGATATGCACCATAGCGGTATCCGGGGTAACGAGCAATAGGAGTTTTTCAACAATCAATCCTGCTTCGTAGAGATTTGTTGTTGGTGGTGAAGCAATAATAGTCGAGCATGTATGTTCGAGTTTCCGTTTTGCTTCAAGATCGTCTGGAGAGCTGAGAACAATAATCTTTTGTTCAGGGAATGCATTGATGAAGATTTCCCAGTTTTGTTCGGTCCAGTACCGGGTTGGTCCTCCTGCGCTTATGTTGATTCCTATGGCTCCCTCAAGAACGGATGTTTCAAGGAATTGTGTAATCTTTTCTGAAACCGGTTTCGGTGGTAAATATGGGCGGCATGATTCCTGGGCAACCGATTTGCCGAGAATGGTCATCAAACCGCAATTTTTCAGGGCTACAGGGCTGTGGTAATCAATATCTATGAGATAGTTGTATAAGTTCCTGTGGAATTCATTGTCTATACCAACTCGGTAACGGGCTCTGATGAGCAGGGAGTTGATAAGGAAACTGGTCGAGGGGTGGTCTTTGGTGTTAAAGAGCACATCGAACTTTTGACAAAAAATTCCTTTGAAATATGAGATCGGGTTACCTTTTACATTGTGAATTACGGCAATGTTGGAATCAGTGTTGAAAAATTCAGCGATTGTTTTATTGAAAGTGAAAAGATGGATTTCAGTTTCGGGAAACTCTTTTTGTAAGCTTTTCAGAAGAGGAGTAAGCAGTATTGCATCACCGTACTTTTCTTGAGCAAGGATGGCAATAGTTTTGAGTGCCCCTGTATGCGGTGCTGACAGGAGTGGTTTGTTGACAAGTTTCTGCAAGATTCTGGCAAGGGCCTGACGAAAGAGGCGTTTTTTTTTCCAGTCTTTTTTTCCACCGTTCATCGTTTCGATGCCTCCAGCTTTGATTGCAGATGAGCTTCGAGGGTATCGGTCATACGCTGCATGGTAAAGTGTTGCTTTACTCGTTCTTTGCCTGCATTTCCGAATGCGCTCAGCTTTTCGGGATTGTCGATAAGTGAGTCGATGGCATTTGCCAGTGCGGGTGGATCGGCCGGGGGGACAATAAAGCCTGTATTGCCGTCTTGCATGAGCTCTCTTGCACCGTTGACATCGGTGGCAACAACCGGCTTCGCCATAGCCATGGCTTCCATAACTACATTTGGCATTCCTTCAAAAAGTGATGCCAGGACGAAAAGATCACACCCTTTCAGGTATGGGAAAATATCATCTGTAAAGCCCTCAAAAACAAAAGATTCATGCAGATCGGCATCGTCAACCTGCTTCTGGAGTATGGATGCAAGCTTTCCTTCGCCGGAAACAAAAAATACGAGATCGTCGCGCTTTTTCCGGAGAATTTGTGCGGCTTCGATCAGATAGTTGAACCCTTTTTGTTCTGAAAGTCTGCCGGCGCTGTAAATGATTTTCTTGCCCGGAAAACGGCCCTGGAAATCAACCTGTTCGACATGTTCCGGAATGACGATACCGTTGTAGATGACCTTGACGAAATCTGTTGGAAACCATCCATATCCGGTATAGGTTTCCTGAATGGTTTTGCTGTTTGTAATAATGCCGTCAGTGAGTTTGGTCAGTGTTTGTTTGTGTTTCCATTTTTTACTGCACAAGAGCATACCATGTCGGGCAAGAACCACTGGTGTTCCGGCGATTCTTGCGGCTAAACCTGCGACCCTGACGTCTTTATTGAGGTTGCAGATGAGAATATCGATCTGTTGTTCTTTGAGCCAGCGAGCGATCAAAAAGGTTTTAACGGGACTGATATCTGAATGGATTTCGACAACGTGTGTTTTCACCCCTTGCTTTTCAGCGTATCGGAGAATGCGAGAGTTTTGTTTGCTTGACAAGACTACATTATGACCTTTAGTAGTAAGGCCTTTGGCTGCATTGACCATCCATTTTTCTCCTCCTCCGAATTTGTTACGGCCTATGGAGTTGATGAAGAGAATGTTCATTGATAAGGTTAGTTGTTGCCTTGTTGAATTTTCTGAAAAAAGCTGACCATTTTTTGCTCCATGATTTCTGGTGAGAAGTGTTTTTCTACAGTGAGTTGTGCATTGGCAGCAAGTTTTTTTCGCATGTCTCCATCGTTGTATAGCTCAAGGAGTTTATGGCTTAGAGAAATTTCATCACCGTACTTGACGTAGAGGCAATGTTTTCTCTCTGTTAGTAACTCTTCGATTCCTCCTGCTTTTGTTGCTATGATAGCGTTATCGAGGAGTGCTGCTTCAAGAATAGCGTAGGGAAGGCCTTCGTTTTTTGATGTCAGAGCGAATACATCGCTTGACAGAAGCATCGGATATGGGTCTTTCTGAAATCCGGTGAATGTAACGAGATGTTCTATGTTGAGGTTACGCGAAAGCTGTTTCAAGTTCTCCAACTGCCCTCCTGCACCAATAATGATGAGCTCCGCATTGTTTGTATTGAGCTCATGAACAAATCGGGCAAAACCTCGTAAAAGAAAATCGAACCCTTTTCGCTCACTAAGTTCTCCGAGTGAAGTTATCATAAAAGGTTTTTTTTTCGGTACAGGAGTAACTGCTTTTTTTTTAATGGCTAAGCTGTTGGGAATAACTGCAATCTTTTCCGGGATCATATATGGGGATTTGAGCAAAACATCCTTGATCATGTAGGCGTTGACCATAATGCCATTTGCAAGCTTGTTGTATACAAGATTGTTGATTAATGTTTTTTTAAGGTCCCTGACTATGCCGAGAATCAGTATGTTTTTTGCTTTGGTTTGTTTGCAAGCCAAGCCAGCAAGAACGTAGTCTTTTCGTTTTGTTGGGACGATGATATCAATATTTCTTTTTCTGATAATAGAGACCAATTTTGCCAGTGTGTACAAGTCCGCTTCATTTTTGAATGGTAGACGATACGTGGGGACAGCGAATCTTTCGCCGACTACGGATTCCCTGTACGCAAGGTACACGTTGTGTTTTCCTGAAAGTGCTTTGATGGCATTGAGTACCCATGCTTCGTTACCGCCCCACTTTCTTGCTGAACATGTAAAGAGAATATTCATACAGCCTATTTTTGGTTCACATTCTTGAAACCAAAGTAAGAAAATAAAGGAGTGTTTGCCTCAGGGGTAATGTTTTTTTGCTTTATCTGCAGTATTTTTGCTGTTTTGTGGTGAATTTGTTACAGTTGTGTTACGTTTATGTAAACGGTTTATCACTATATCTAAATACTGCGATGGGCTTAAAACTTGATCGTAACCGTATTATTGGGCGGGGTTCTTCACGGCGTTGTTTTCAACACCCTTTTGAAAAGAGTCGATGCGTAAAGGTTGAAAAGCGTGACTATTTTCTTAAGATTACGAGGGAGGAAATCAAGTATTACAAGCTCTTTCAGAAGCGCGGGATATCATGGGATATGTTGGCAAGATTTCATGGTATAGTAAAAACTGATCTTGGTGAGGGTGCTGTATTTGATATGCCGCATGACTATGATGGAGAGATTTCCAGGACGTTGGATTACTATCTTGATGCCCAGTCGATTCCTGCAGGTGAACTTGGCAGGGCGCTGAGGGCGTTCAAGGACTATATGATGCAGGAAAGGATAGTGGTCAGGGAATTAAAAGCCGATAATCTTGTTTACCAGAGGAATAGCAGCTCATTGGGAAAAATTGTACTCATAGATGGTTTGGGCAATAATGAGTTTTTCCCGTTTGCAAATTATTCCCGGTTGTTTGCTTGGCGCATGCTGCAAAAAAAATGGCTAAAATTCAAAGGTTCCATTTTAAACAACTATCCTGGAAATGCCTTGACTAAAGAATTGATGGCATTGCTTTAGTGTTAGTTGTTCTTCGTCGCCGTATGGTACAAGAAAACCATTTTCACCATCCGTTATAACTTCTGCTGCTCCGCTTACCCGAGTACTGATCGGTGCATTAGGTATATGGCATCAAGGAAGGCATTTAATATACCCTCATTTATGGTTGTCATTGCAAAAACATTATTGTTCTGGCGTAGGGCTTTTGCTGCCAGTTTCACTTATTTTTCGTTTCCTCCCTATGCCTGGGAAGAATTTATGAAAAGGATGTTCATCGGTTTTGGTTTACAGTCAAGGATTGGTACGAAATTTTGATAAGTAAAGGATGTCTGATGTTAGTCTGCTTTGAGAAATGTCCTTTTTTGGGTTATTTGTTACATTTTTGTTACAAGTCCATCGCCAGTATCGATAACAGGTTTTGTACATGGATGACAATATACATGTTTAAAGGTGAAGATGAATTAGTATTGGATGACTCATTGTTTCTCGGCAAAGGTTCAAGACGTATTTGTTACTGTCATCCTCAGGATAGAAACAAGTGCATTAAAATAGATGTAAACGAGAGGCTGCGAACAACTCCAAGGGAGTTGAAATATTATAAACGATATGCAGGTAAAGGGATTCGCTTTGATTTGATTGCACCTTACTATGGGAGTGTGGCGACTAATAAAGGTAAGGGCTATGTGTTTGGTCTTGTTCGTGATTATGATGGACAAGTTTCCAAATCGGTTGGGTATTATTTGAATGTATGTCGACACGAGCAAGTTCTTGATGGTCTTATGAAGGGGATGTTGGAGTTAAAGGAGTTTATGATTTTCTATGGAATAATGGTAAAGACAATTGAGCGTCAGAACATGTTGTATCAACGTACTGATTTTCATAATGGTAGGGTTATTTTTATTGACGGTATCGGAAATAACCAGTTTCTACCATCTGCTAATTATCTACGGTTTCATGCCCGAAGGGTGGTTCGTCGAAAATGGTCAAAGTTTGAACACCATTTGATGAGCAAGTATCAGAACACGAGCATGGTTTATGAGCGGCTTAAAGCATTAGGAGAGAAATAGGCGACTGTTCAATCCAAATGTTGGTTGTCATCTTTTCTTTTCAGATCAGTGTGGCTGATTATGTGGGTCTGTTCAGAAAACTGTGTAAACAGCCATTCATCATAAAGGTACTCTTCACTGGAATACAAATTATAGATGGTATCGGGAACAATCAGTTTTTTCCTTCGGCGAACTATGTTCATGTACATGCTAAAAGGGTTATACGAAGAAAATGGTTTAAGTTCGAGCAGCGACTGATGGGGTGGAATAGGGATAAACCTCATATTTATAAACGGTTTAAAGCTTTGAGTGAAGCTCGTACGTGACGCCTTGGACAACCATCTATTCTACTGATCCTGAGTATTTTTCCTCACAGAACCTGGACAGGTAATTTTCCAGTTCTTTTCTCATTTTTTTGCTTGAAAACTTGGCGGTGACACTTTTCTTTGCATTATGGGCCATACGTTGCAAAACTGTTTTATCGAGGTATAGTTTTTCTAAGGCCTCCGCAAGCATCGTCTCATCTCCATATTCTATCAAAAGGCCGTTTTTTCCGTCAACGATCACCTCTTCCGAGCCTCCTGCACAAGTGCTGATAGGAGCGGTTTCAAGGTACATTGCCTCCAGCAAGGCATTGGAAATGCCTTCATTGGTTGAGGTCATGGCAAAAACATCGCTTGCTGCAAGATAAGGGTAAGGATTGTGAAGAAAGCCGGTGAATGTGACTCTGTCTTTTATGTTAAGCGTTTCGGCAAGTGCCGTGAGCTCTTCTTTGTGTGGACCATCGCCTATGATCACAAGGCCGGCGGCTGCATCAGGAAAACGTTTTAAAAAAAGGCTAAAACTTCGTATTAAAAAATCAAACCCTTTTCGAGGTGTCAGCGTGCCGATCGCGGCGATGGTGAACGGATATTGTTTTTCAGTTGTCCGGAGGCTCTGTCGGTCGATTCTATCCGTATCCAGTCCATTATAGATAACCTTGATATTTGTTTGCTGCATGAACCTTGATTTCAAGAGAGACTGTTGTATTTTCTCCGCATTGACGATAATGCCGTCAGCCATTGTGCTGTAGATGAGTTTATGAACGATCGGTATTCTCAGCTCGCGGACGATACCGAGGCGGAGTATGTTGGTGATGCCGCAGATTCGGGCGGCAAGCCCTGCAAGGACGTAATCCTTGCGTTTGGTAGGGATAAGGATGTCTATTTTTTCCCTTTTTATAATCCCGACGAGTTTTACTAGCGAGTAAAGATCGATATGGCTGACGCACGGGAGACGATAGTTGTGAACGGTGATTGTATCTCCGACAACAGCTTTTCGGTAAACAAGCCTGACCTTGTGTGAAACGGAAAGGGACTCTGCAGCCATTCGTACCCATTTTTCAGTGCCACCCCAGGTTCTTGCTGAATTGATGAATACAATATTCATGATGATTCGGTGGAAAAAAGGCGTTGAGAAATTCCAATTGGTACGATTTTCATATTTTCACCCTGAATGATATCGGGAGTGAGATTTTGATCGTAAAACAAATAAGATGCAATGAATGATATATATCATTCCCTGAAAAAGAAAAACCTTGTTTTTTACTGGACCAGTCTTGTTTTGCTGGTTGTTCTTGTCCTGTACCCTTTGTTGGGGGGGATAATGATGTCCTTTGTGCTGCCTGTTACGGGAGCCGGGGCGGACTGGGCGGATTTTAACCGGCAGGACCTTGCAGGTATTCGAATGGTGCAGGTTATTGGCCAGGTGTTGCTGCTTTGTTTGCCCGTTTTGTTTCTGGTCGGGCTGCAAACCGGGGAGAAAAGGCTGTTTTCAAAAAAAAACCTCGAGTTTCTCGGTTATGGGCATCGGGTATCGATGTCAGCAGTTCTGCTTGCCGTTACAGGTGTCTTGCTGCTTCAGCCTTTCATTTACGTTTTGGTCGAGGGCACAGGGTATTTTCTTTCCTATCTGGGGGAATTCGGTGAGAGTATCCTTGACAATCAGGAGCGACTCCAGCGGTTTTTGATGTTTCTTGCCGGTGCGGATTCGTTCGGTGAATTCCTTGCGGTTGTTTTTGTCGTCGCCGTGATTCCGTCCTTGTGTGAGGAAATGTTCTTTAGAGGATACGTTCAGAAAAACTATATGGATTCACTTTCCCCGACAGGGGGCATTTTGCTGACGGGTTTCGTGTTCGGGTTGTTTCATATGAGCCCTGCCAATCTGCTTCCTTTGACGGTTATGGGCTGGTTCATCGGCTATGTATACTACAAAACACAAAGTCTTGTCGTACCCATTGCGGTTCATTTCTGCAACAATTTTTTATCGCTTGTCATATTGCAGCTACAACGAGAAAATCCCGATGTTACAGGTGAGTCGCTGATCATGTCTGAAACGATTGGATGGGTTATACTTTTCGTAGCGCTTTCCTTGCTGCTGTTTGCTCTTGTCATGAGGAGTTTCAGCCGGCGTTTTGTTGTGGTGCGTCGTTGAGGTTGGGTTTCTTCTGTTGATTGTAGGGGTTTTTTTGTAGTATTCATTGCCCGTTACAAAGGAGACAGGGGTGACTGTGAAGAAATACGAGTGACGAGCGATCGGAAGATACATGACATTGGCTTTTTGTAAACAGGCCGCCACTGTGAATGATCGATGCCGATAGTGGTCATGACGGTGAACTCCGAAAAAGGAGAACCGGAGGTCGAGAACGGGTTCTCATGAACGTGTGGCACGGGTTTCTCAGGGATGCCTTGGGGGATGAAGAGATGCGAAGGTAATCTCTGAATTTGTATCGTGAACGATTGCTTTTGCAAAAAAAGTTGATGGCTATGGCTGAAACAGGTAGTTCAAATTTGCTGAAAAGAGTCGCAGTCGCTTTGGTAGGGATTCCGGTGATTGTGTGGTTTACCTGGATGGGTGGAGCGTATTTCTTTTCTTTGATTCTTCTGGTGGCACTGCTTGCCATGTATGAATTTTACCGGCTTCTTTCTGCAAAAGCTTTTCCGCCGGCACTGCCTTGGTTTTTGTTTTTTTCGCTTGCCCTGCAATTGAATTTTTTTGTGCAGGTTGTTGAACCATGGTTGCTTTTTCTGGTCATCCTGATGGTATTTCTTGTGATGGAGCTGTTCAGAACGGCAGGGTCGCGAATAGTCAATATCGGTTCGTCAATGACGGCATTACTCTATGTGAACATTGCATTCGGATCGTTGATACTGATCAGAAATTTCGAATCGTCTGGTTTTTCCTATGTTCTCCTGCTGTTAATCTGTATCTGGTCCGCAGATATAATGGCATACTTCGGGGGAAGCCGTTTGGGAGGAAGGTTTTTCAAACGAAAATTTTTCGAACGGCTGAGTCCGCATAAAACATGGGAGGGTTTCTTTGCAGGGTGTGCAGGTAGTGTTTTAGGATCGGCTGTCGTTGCTTATTTTGATTCCGCTCTCCATACGGTTTTTGCGCTTGTTACCGGTCTTTTCATTGGCTTACTGAGCCCTCTTGGGGACCTGATCGAGTCGATGTTCAAACGTGATGCAGACGTCAAGGACTCTTCTTCGTTAATTCCCGGACATGGAGGGATTCTTGATCGTTTCGACACTATCATGTTTATTTCACCCCTGCTGTATCTCTATTTGTTTTTCGCGAGGTCCCTGAGTGGACTGTAAGGAATGTTTTTTATATTAAAAATTCTTTTTGTTTTGCTGCTGTCAGCAGCATCATCCGGCTTTGAATGGGAAAAACGTCAAGTAGGTTGTCATAATGAAGATTGAAAGTTTGCTTTCCGAAAAATACATAGAGTTACATCTCGAGTTGGCAACTAAAGATGAGGTTATAGATAAGATGCTTTCGATCGCAAACACACACTCCGGTGTCAAGAATCAAAGAAAGCTGCGTGAAGACGTGTTGAAACGTGAAATGGAGATGTCAACCGGGATAGGGCAGCAAATTGCATTGCCCCATACGAAAACCGATGCTGTATCGAGTCCAATACTTGTTTTTGCAACGCTGAAAAACAGTATAAATTTCGATTCTATCGACAATGAGCCTGTCCAGGTTGTTTTCCTGCTCGCCACTCCCGAGGAAATGCTCGCTGAGCATTTGAAGCTTCTTGGCCGTATTACACGCCTGGCCGGAAGGGCCGATGTCAGAGAAAAGCTCATGGCGGCATCGAGTTCTTCCGAAGTTCTCGAGCTGTTCAGGGAGGAGGAGAAAGATTTTCCGCAAATATAAATAATTACTCAGACAGTTAAGAACGGTTCAGCTATGTCGCAATACCGCGCGGTAAAAGGTACAAGAGATGTTTTTCCTGACGAAATTACTTCATGGAACCATATTGAGAAGGTGATTCACAGGGTTGCAGGCCTGTATGGATTTCACGAGATTCGTACACCTGTATTTGAGTATACGGAACTCTTTCAGCGAAGTATTGGGGCGGCAACCGACATCGTGGGTAAGGAAATGTTCACGTTCAGACCTGAGGAAAAAGGGCGCTCGATCACCTTGCGGCCTGAAATGACCGCAGGAGTGATGCGTGCTTTCATTCAAGGTAACCTTGCCGCATCTTCACCGATTCACAAGCTATATTACATTGCCGAGTTGTTCCGCAAAGAACGCCCTCAGGCCGGTCGCCAGCGCCAATTTTCTCAATTCGGCGCTGAATTGATAGGGGTGTCGTCTCCGGAAGCTGTGGCAGAAGTGATAGGGTTGATGATGCAGGTTTTTGCCGATTTGGGTGTGACCGGACTCAGGCTTAGGATGAACTCTCTCGGTGACGTCGAAGACCGTATGCATTACATCGAGGCATTGAGAGAATATCTCGAACCGCATTCCGCTTTGCTTGATGAACACTCGAGGGAGCGGCTCGATAAAAACCCTCTTCGCATCCTGGATTCGAAGAATCCGGAAATACAGGCTATTATTGCTGATGCACCGAGGCTGCATGATTTTCTCGGTGCTTCGGCAATTGAGGAGTTTGAAAAAGTGTTGCATTATCTCGATGAGAAGGGGTTGAGCTATGTCATCGATCCATTGCTGGTCAGAGGGCTCGACTATTATTGCCATACGGCTTTTGAGGTGACAAGCTCCGAGCTGGGAGCACAAGATGCTATAGGTGGGGGCGGGCAGTACGACGGGCTTGCAAAACAGCTTGGCTGCAAATCGGATGTTCCGGCCGTCGGTTTTGCGGTTGGTCTCGAGAGGCTCTTGATCACCATGGAAAAGCAAGGGTTGCTGACACATGTCAAACAGGAGGGACCCCAGGTATATGTTGTGCTGCAGAGTCATGAACTTGTTGCTCATGCTGTCGGTATCTGTGATGTATTGCGAGAATCAAGGATCAGATCGGTAATGGATCTTGCTGGTAGAAGTATGAAGGCCCAGATGAGAGAGGCGAACAAGATGGGGGCATCGTATGCCTTGTTTGTCGGGCAGGACGAACTACAACGTCAAGTGTTTGGATTGAAAAATCTCACGACTTCCGAACAGGAGTTTCTCTCGATACAGCAAATTGTTGAAAGACTCGAATCTTCGAACATATCATCAGCACAATAACAGATGGCCAAGGAATAGGCTTTTCATTGGCGGGCTTGCTCTTGTTACCATTTTTTTGGGAAAGAGTGTGGCTGATAATCCCGAAAAAGGATAACCGGTAGTTAACTATGTTGCAGAAAAATGTCTCTTTTTATACAAAACCCGGCTGCACGTTATGCGATGAAGCACTGCTCCTGGTAAACAAAGTCCGTTCGGAGATACCGTTTCATCTCGAGGTAATCGATATCTCGCATTCTCCCGTTATGATGCGGACGCATGGTTTGCATATACCTGTTGTTCTCGTCAACGGTATCGAGGCTTTCAGGTATCATGTCGATGCTGCTGAATTTCGCACTCTGCTTCTCAACGGGAACGAATTGGGGAACAATACACCGGGATAGTTTGTTTTTTTCGTTGCAAAATGGACATCTGTTCACGGCAAGATGGCACGAGTGGTATGTACTGTTAAATGATTTTAAGATGTTGTTTCTTGTAAGACTTGTTCTGCTCATTATTGTTTTTGTGCTGCTGATTCGGGCAGTGATACGCTTTTTTGCACAGCGTTTTATAAGGCAGCAATGGCCTTTCCAGTCACTCTATCGAAAAGGTGGAGATGGGACTTCGGTTTCCGGAGCTGCGGAGGATGCGGATTTCGAGGTGATCGAGACAACGATGAAAGACAACTGAGCTGCGTTTAATAAATGAAAAGAGTATTTCCTGTTTCATTTGAACAATTTTACCCTTTTTTATACATTGCATAACACGCGAGAGAAAGGATAAGATTTTTTTGAAAGTGGGTTGCCCCCACTTTTTTGTTTTTCTGGTACAAACCTAAGGTTGTTGATGTGGTAAAAGAGAAATTGGCGTCGTTTATTTCCGATGTGCTGGAATCATGCGGAGAGGAAAGTGTTTTTCTTGTTGATGTTCGTGAGAAAGGTACATCCCGGATGAGCAGGATAGAAGTGTTGGTTGATACCGATACTGGGGTTTCGATTGCAACGTGCATGTCGGTCAACCGTTGTTTGATAGATGCTTTGGAAGAAAGTGAAGACTTGAAAAGTATTGTCGGGGATGATTATGAGCTGACAGTTTCGTCTCCGGGTATCGGTGAGCCGATAAGCAATGTGCGCCAGTATATCCGCCATAGAGGGCACCTTTTACGTGTACAGTACATGGGTCGAGACGATGTGATGCATGAAGTTTCCGGTAGACTTCTCAGGGCCGAGGTTCTCGGGGGTGCAGTGCCGTTCATCGTTCTCGAGCCGATTACGAAAGGGAAAGGTAAAAAGGGAGAACACCTTGAACCGGTGCGCTTGGAGCTCAGCTGTATCAAGAGAGCAGTCGTGGAAATCGAGTTCTAAAAATGGAAGTTAAGAAGATCGTATTTTCTTTAAAATAAAGGAACTACAAAGAAATGGCAAGAAAGCAGGTGAAGGCTGAAAAGCAGGATCGGAAAGAGCTTATCGCAAACGCTTTTGGGGAAATAGAGCAGTCGAAGATCTTTCTGGACAAGCGTACGGAAAGTGCCGCTGTAAAGATGGATATAGCGGATCTTCTGAAAGATATCATTCAGAAACAGTTGCGTAAAGACTACGATCCCGAAGTAGAAGCCAATATATTTATCAACCCTGAACGAGGTGATTTTGAGGTTTACATTCTTAAAACAATAGTTGACGAGGTGGATCTGCCTACTATTGAAATCAGCTTGGAAGAGGTGAGTAATATTGATGAGTCTCTCGAGCTGGGAGATTACTATGAAGAAGGGCCTATAAAGCTCGAAGATTATTTGAGTCGTAAGTCGATACAGATTATCAAGCAGTCGGTTCAGAAAAAAGTTCGTGACCTGGAGCGGCAGGTAGTCTATGAGGAGTGCCTCGAGAAAGTAGGAGAAGTTGTGGCCGGAGAGGTATACCAGGTGCGACCCAGCGAGGTTGTTTTTACGTACAACACTTCCAAAGATCATCGTGTTGAGCTGATTCTGCCAAAATCAGAAATGATGAAGAAGGATAATCCCAGGCGAACCCCGAGGATGAAGTTGTATGTGAAGCGTATAGAGAGGGAAAAAGTGAAGGTCAGGCAGGATGACGGGACGATTGTCGAGAAAGAGAAGCCGGATGGTGCAATGAAGGTCATCGTCTCGAGGATTGACGATCGTTTTCTCTATAAGCTTTTTGAAAGCGAGGTTCCCGAAATTCTCGATGGTCTTATAGTGATAAAGGGAATCGCCAGGGTGCCTGGTGAACGGGCAAAAGTTGCCGTTGAATCGACAAGTTCAAGAATCGATCCTGTCGGGGCAAGTGTAGGGTACAGAGGAAAACGTATTCAGAGTATCGTCAAAGAACTGAACAATGAAAATATCGATGTCATTTATTATACCGACGATCCTCAGATATTCATTGCACGAGCGCTTCAGCCGGCAAAAATAGATCCTATGACGGTACATGCCGATATGAAAACCAGAAAAGCTCGGGTGATGCTCAAGCCTGAACAGATTAAATACGCCATTGGCAAGAACGGCAACAATATTCATTTGGCTGAGCGGCTGACGGGTTACGAGATCGATGTATACAGGGATGTCATCGACAAGTCGATGGAAGATCCAAACGATATCGATATTATCGAATTTCGTGAGGAATTTGGCGATGACATGATTTATCAACTTCTCGACAGTGGGCTCGATACGGCGAAAAAAGTTCTTCAGGTTGACATCGATGTCATCGAAGAGGCCTTGGTCGGTCCGTCGAAAAGTGAGGAGTCTGCTATATTCGGCAGAGGTCGGAAAGCATCGTTCAAACAAAAAGAAAGAAAGCTCAGTGAAGACGAACGTCGCTACTGGAAAAAAATAGCGGAAAACATTTACAAAACGGTAAAAGATCAATTTAATGAGGCGGACCTGCAGGATATTGCTGATGAAGACGATAGGCAAGAGCAAGATGACGATGTGGCGGGTGTCGGCGGTGATGATCAGAACAACTGATAAACAAACAGGGTAATCGGTTACTAAATCCAGAGGAGGTTGTATGTCCCCTGAGGGAATGGAGATGAAATATCGGATAAGTGACATTGCAAGAGAACTACAAGTCAGCCCGCAGGAGGTGCTGCATTTTGTGAAAGAGGCAGGGGGAAAGGTTGCCTCAACATCTTCCATGGTTAAAGGGCCGATGCGAGACTTGATCTTGAACCAGTTCAGCGACGAAAAAAAACTTGTCGACGAGACACGCAAAATTCGAGAGGAGAAGCAACAGCGGCTCTCTCGTCTTGAGGAGCAGTCGAGAAAAACCTATGAGAAGGAACAGCAGCTGAAAGATATTATCAGCGGCCGCCCTGAAAGGGCAGCAGCTCAGCCTAAGGCAGAGGCTCAGCCCGAAATTCCTGAGAGAGAGCAGGTTCTGGAAAAAGAGGCGGTCGAAGAATTGACGGTTCCGGAGGCGGTGCTTGAAACTGAAGAAAAAGCTGAGCCTGTGGTAAAAGAGTCGCCTGTAGAGGTCGTGGACGAAGCTGCTCCGGTTGATGAAGTAAAAGAAGCAGAGGGGCAAATCACCTTTGAAAGCCCTCAGAATATCGGAGGACTTACTGTTTTTGGTACGATCGATGTTCAGAACGGGCCTGGGATAGGCGGCAATGCGGATAAAAAAGGAAAGAAAAAACGTAAAAAAAGATTTAAAGAGCAGGCCGATGAGCTGAAAGATGAGTTCGATATTTCTGCCAAGGGTGAAAAGGTTACCGAAACGACTGCTGCTGCTGACAAGAAAGTGGTGAAGAAGGATTCCGAAGGAAGCGAGAAAACGACAGAGAGTGCCGCTCCGTCGAAGCGAAAAAAGGGTAAGAAGAAAAAGAAGCCCGAGGTCGATGAAAAGACAATCGAAAAGAACATTCGCAGTACCATCTCCGGTATGGATGAGAGCGGTGGTGGGGCTTCAAGGCAAAAGTTCCGCAAGATGCGGAAGATTGAGCGTGAAAAGGAGCAGGAAGCGGCCGACGCGATCAAAGAGGCTCAGCGCAGCATTGTAAGAGTCACGGAGTTTGCTACCGCCCATGAGCTTGCCGACCTTATGGGGGTTACTCCGAAGGAGATTATTCAGCATTGCTTTACAATGGGAAAATTCGTGACCATCAACCAGCGGCTCGATAAGGAGACCATTGAGCTCGTTTCTCTCGAGTTCGGGTTTGAAGCCGAGTTTGTTTCAGAGGTCGAGGCAACCGAGATTGTCGAGTTGGAAGACAATGAAGAGGATCTTGTCATAAGGCCTCCTGTTGTTACGATCATGGGTCACGTGGATCACGGCAAGACCTCTCTTTTGGACTATATTCGAAGCAGCAATGTCGTTGCGGGAGAATCGGGTGGTATTACCCAGCATATAGGGGCATATGAAGTGTCACTCGATGGGGACCGTAAAATAACTTTTCTTGATACACCGGGTCATGAAGCGTTTACAGCGATGCGTGCCAGAGGAGCGCAAGTTACGGATATCGTTATTCTCGTTGTCTCTGCGGATGACAGCGTGATGCCGCAGACCATCGAGGCGATCAATCACTCGAAAGCCGCAGAAGTGCCGATTGTCGTTGCCATAAATAAAATTGACAAGCCGGAAGCGAATCCCGAAAAAATAAAAACACAGCTTTCAGAAGCCGGAGTATTGGTGGAGGATTGGGGTGGCGAATATCAGTGCCAGGAAATCTCTGCCAAACAGGGTACCGGTATCGAAGAACTCATGGAGAAGGTGCTGACAGAAGCTGAAATCAGGGAACTGAAAGCAAACTTTTCAAGAGAAGTTCCTGCCAGAGGAATCATCGTTGAAGCAGAACTCGACAAGGGAAAAGGGGTTGTTTCGACAGTTCTGGTGCAACGAGGCTTTTTGAAAGTCGGAGATCCGTTTGTTGCCGGTCATACAATGGGGCGAGTACGTGCGCTTATGGATGAACGGGGTAAAAGGATCAGGGAAGCCGGACCTTCTCAACCTGTAAGTGTTCTTGGTTTTGAAGACCTTCCACAGTCAGGAGATGAGTTTACCGTTATGCTTTCTGACAAAGAAGCGAGGGAGATTGCGCAGAAACGCCAGATTATCCGGCGCGAGCACGAATTCCGGCGTAGTACTCGCGTTAAGCTCGACAGTATTGCCAGGCAGATAAAAGAAGGGCTCATGAAGGAGTTGAGCGTCATCATAAAGGCTGATACCGATGGCTCCATACAGGCTCTTGCTGACGGTCTGATGAAAATTCAGAATGAAGAGGTCAAGGTTCAGATTATTCACCAGGGGGTCGGTCAAATAACCGAAACTGACGTCCTGCTTGCCGCGGCATCTGATGCTATCATTATCGGCTTCAGGGTCAGGCCCAATGTCAATGCCAAAAAACTGGCTGAAAAAGAAGATCTGGATGTGCGTTTTTACAGTGTCATCTATCATGTTATCGAAGATATCGAACAAGCTCTCGAAGGTATGCTTTCACCCGAGCTTCATGAAGAGAGTATCGGCTCGCTTGAGATACGACAGGTGTTCAAAGTGCCGAAAATCGGAAATGTCGGAGGTTGTTACGTTCTTGAAGGAAAAGTGTTCCGTGATTCCAAGGTTCGTCTGCTTCGTGAAGGTGTACAGATCTATGACGGTGAGCTGGATTCGCTGAAACGTTTTAAAGATGATGTCAAAGAAGTCGATGCAGGGTATGAGTGTGGATTGAATCTCAAGGGGTATAGTGATATTAAAGTGAGCGATATTATTGAAGCCTACCGGATTGTCGAGAAAAAGAGAAAACTTTGAATATCCCATAACATGTCGATTCGTACCGATAAGATCGCCTCTTTACTGCAGAAGGAGCTGAGTGCAATTTTCGAAAAAGAGCTGCCTCGAAACGGGCCTTTGCTCACCGTTGTGGAAGTGAAGGTGACCAATGATCTTGGTATAGCGAGGGTATATGTTTCTGTCATCGGCGGTGAAAGAGAGCGGGTGGATGCTGTCAATCGATTGCAGAACGAAACGAAGTACATTCGTAAACTGCTCTCGGCTAAAATACGTCACCAGTTTCGCAGAATACCTGAACTGGAATTTTACGAAGACCGTATGTTTGAAAAGGCCAACAGAATTGAGCAATTGCTGAAACAGGCGCTTCATGAAGGGCGAGACGAGTCGTCCTCATGAAATGAAAAGACGCATTGTAGAAGATGCATGACTTTTCCGGGGAATGAAAAACGAACGGTGAATGGAAACAGTTACTATGAACGGTGACACCGGTGATTTTTTGCTCGTGGATAAACCGATTGACTGGACTTCGTTTGACGTCGTGGCGAAAATTCGAAATACCTACAGTGCAGCTGGGTTACGCAGAAAAGTTGGGCACTGCGGAACGCTCGATCCTCGTGCAACCGGACTGCTTATCCTTGCAACCGGGAGGAAAACAAAGCAGATATCGGGTCTCGAAGCACTCGATAAAGTGTATGAAGGGAGTATAAAACTCGGCGCGATGACAGAGAGCCACGATACGGAATCTCCTGAGTATGGAGCGTGCGATGTTCGTCATCTTGGTACCGATAAAATACAATCGGCTGCGGCAGCTCTCGAAGGCAGGTGCATGCAGAAGCCTCCCATGCACTCTGCTGTTTGGCATAAAGGCAAGAGATTGTATGAGCTGGCGAGAAAAGGGCAGGATGTACCGGAGAGAAAAGCCCGCGAAATATGTGTCAACAGCTTTACGGTGCTGTCGGTTGATCTTCCTTTTGTCTATTTCCGAATGGATGTATCAAAAGGTGCGTACATAAGGGTTTTAGCTCATGATTTTGGACAGATTCTGGGGGTTGGAGGGTATCTTGCTTCTTTGAGAAGAGTGGCAATTGGTGATTTCAGCATCTCAGACGCGAAAAGTGTTTCAGAGACTGTCGAGATTATTCTTCGTGGGACAAAAGATTCAGTAAGGTAGGCGGTTTATGCGGATTGTTATCTTCCAGGAATCGAAAGTGACGGATTACCATACCGGTGAAGAGGTAGCGTTTTCGCAAGAGCCGTCCGCAGTTACAGTTGGTTCATATGATGGGGTGCATGCGGGTCATCGTAAGATTATCGGTCAAATGGTAACCATTGCTTCGACACTTGAGCTTCGAAGTGTCGTTGTAACTTTTGAGCCTCATCCAAGGCAGGTGGTGAATCGTGATCCATCGGGGCGACTCAGGCTTTTGACTCTTTTGGAAGAAAAAGCGATGTTGATCGAACGTCTTGGGGTGGAATGGCTTTTTGTCGTCAGGTTTGACGATGTTTTTGCTGCGCAAAGTTCCGAATCATTCATTCAAGATGTTCTGGTCGATCGAATAGGTGCGAAAAGCATTGTAATCGGTTATGATCACGGGTTCGGGCGGGATCGAAAAGGTGGAGTGAACACATTACGCAAAATGGCTGAGCGAAACCGTTTCGACGTCAGTGTTGTCGATGAAGTTCGGTTGTGTTCTGAACACTTTTCGAGTACGAGAATACGCACCCTTCTTCGGGATGGGTATATCAAAGAAGCGAACAAGTTTCTGGGTTCCCCTTATCTGATTTCCGGAAAAGTCGTACATGGTCATAAAAAAGGGCGGGAGATCGGATTTCCAACGGTGAACATCGAGATAGAGAGCCCCGACAAGTTGCTGCCGAAATTCGGAGTATATATCGCGACAACCTCTATAGATGGTTGTGAGTTCAAAGCTATGATGAATATCGGCGTGAGACCTACTGTTGCTGTCGATTCAGCACCGGTCGTCGAAGCGTATATTCTGGATCATACCGGGGATCTGTACGGAAAGGTGTTGTCTTTTCACCTTCTTGAGCGATTACGAGATGAAATGAGGTTTTCATCTTTCGATGCACTCCAGGAGCAACTAAGGAAAGATAAAAAATCAGTGGAGCACTATCAGAAATAATGCTATATTATAGATCTTGCGATTCTAAAAAATAAATGACAAGTCATGAGTGTCACAAAGGAAGTTAAGACAGGTATTATCAAGGAGTTTGGCGGTACAGAGCAGAATACCGGGCAGGCAGAGGTCCAGATTGCACTTTTCAGTAGACGTATAAGCGATCTTACCGAGCATCTGAAGAGCCATCCGAAAGACAAGCATTCCCGTCACGGTTTACTCAAGCTTGTGGGAAAAAGAAAAAGCCTGTTGGCTTATCTGAAGAAAACCGAGATCGAGCGCTATCGTAAAGTTCTCGCTGATCTGGATCTTCGTAAATAAACGCTTTTGTGCTGATTGTAGGTTTTTATCCTATTCCTATACAGAAACGACATCCTTAGCGAAATTAACGGCGCAGAACTATGTTGGAAAGCATGACAGGTTTCGGGAGTGCAGAAAGCGTGAAGGATGGTGTTCATGTTGTCGCGGAAGTACGCTCGGTCAACAGTCGGTTCGCCGAGATAAGCGTCAAACTTCCGCGTCAGTTTTCTTCATATGAGCTCGATGTTCGGGAACAGATCCGTTCTTGTCTGCAGAGAGGTAAAGTATCGGCGTTTGTTCAGGTGAAACTGGATGAAGAAAGGCAGATTCCAATCACCGTCAATCGTCAAAAAACAAGAGCTTTACGGGGGCTGCTCGATGTTGTGCGAAAAGAGGCGGGTATTGAAAGTCCTCTTACCCTCGATCATCTCTTACGTTTTTCTGAAATATTCGATTCCGACAGCACGCTTCTTGAAAAAACAGATGAAATTTGGCCTTTTGTCAGAGAAGTGCTCCACGATGCCATCGATGGGATGAAAAAAATGCGGTTTCAGGAGGGAGAGGAACTGGCTAAAGACTTTATGGGGCGGATAGCGTCGATTAACGATACGTTGGAAGACATTCAGGTTTTATCTCGAAATAACGTGTCTGCAGTACGGCAGAGGCTATCGGAAAAAATAGCTGTCATAGCGGGTGATCAAATTGCATACAGCAGAGAACGTCTTGAGATGGAACTTGTGCTGATGTCCGATAAACTGGACATTACCGAAGAGTGTACACGTTTTGCCAGTCATAACAAGTTTTTCATCGATGAGATGATGAACAGTGAGAGTGGTTCCGGAAGAAAGCTGAACTTCCTGTTACAGGAACAGTTAAGGGAAGCGAACACTATAGCATCAAAATCGCAGAATGCCGATATTTCTCAGAAAGTGGTACATATCAAGGAAGAACTGGAAAAAATTCGTGAACAGCTGCAGAATATCGAGTGATGAACTCGGTTTCAAAAGCTGAGTGTTCTGGTTTTTATGGTAATGGGGGTTTGTCGCTCGATAATCCTGGAAACTGTCAGTTTAAGATCGGCATGATTCCAATAAATACATAAAGATCTCAAAGATTTGATGAGTGTCAAACCGGGGAAATTGGTCGTGTTTTCAGCACCTTCAGGAACTGGAAAGTCGACGGTTGCAAAACTGGTAATGGAACGCATAAAGGGTCTCGACTTTTCGGTATCTGCCACGACTCGTAAAAGACGGAAAGGAGAAGTTGACGGTAGGAATTACCATTTCCTGACAAAGGAGGCGTTCGAAGAGAAAATAAAAAGCGATGGTTTCATCGAGTATGAACATTTTTTTGGCAACTTTTATGGAACATTGCTGGACAAAACAGGTGAAGCTGTCGATGCAGGCAGGAATTTACTGTTCGATCTGGATGTCAAAGGCGCTTTGAACCTGAAAAAACGCTTTCCAGACAGTTCTCTCTTGATTTTTCTCAAACCACCCTCTTTTGATGAATTGGAAAAGCGGCTTCTGAAAAGGGACAGTGAAAATGATAAAACTCTTCAAGAGCGCCTCGATAGAGCGGAATTTGAGCTATCGTTGGCACATTTGTTTGACCGGGAAGTTACAAACGATGACCTCGAACGTACCGTTGACGAAATAACAACGGTTATTACTGAATTTCTTTCAAAACAATAAACGCATGCAAAACGTATGTCCGTGAAACCAGTGGATTTGAACAGTTTGAGAGCCAGACACGAAAATCTTTATGAAACGGTAGTGGCAATTTCGAAAAGAGCTAAAGAAATTCATGAAGAGGAGCGTGCAGAGCTTGAAGAGAAATTGCTTCCTTATAAAGAAATGATTCGTAACCCGGCGAGTGAATCCGAATCTGACAAGGTTTTTCCTGAGCAGGTTGCGATCAGTCTTGAATTTGAAGCTCGCCAAAAAACAGCTCAACGGGCGATCAATCAGTTTCTCCAGAACAAGTTCGATTATACTCTCGAAGAGAAAGCCGATAAGGCAAAGGGGCAGCATGGAGAAGAAAATGAAGTTGACAGGGATTAACCAGATTACCCTCAGAGTCAATGACGTAAGGGTTGCTGAAGAGTTCTATGTTGGGGTGCTCGGGATGAAAGTCGAGTATCGTGCAGGAGCTAACATTTCGTACCTGAGGGTCAAGTCGGATATGATTGTTCTTGTCAAAGCAGAGACTCCGGGTGTCCCTGAGGCCCGGGATATTCGGGTTGATCATTTCGGCTTCAGGCTTCCCAGCGATGCTGAAGTCGATGAAGCCGCGGATTATCTCGAAGAACAAAGCGTGCATCTCGTCACCCGGCCTGCTCAGCGCAGAGAGGGAAGAGCTTTTTTCGTGATGGATCCGGATGGTAATCTCATTGAATTTTACTCAATGAAATCCAGAGAGCTCGATGCCTCTGAGGAGATGATCGACAACAGCCTGCCAGATGAGCTTGCTGCGCAATCCAGAAGAAAAATGGCTGAAAAAGGGGCTGGGAAAAAAACCAGAAGAAGCAGAAAATAAAAGCCTGTGGCATTATGGCTGTGAAGACTATAACCGATGTTGAGCAGGAAATAGACAGTCTCCGCAAAGGGATAGATGCGTGCATGAACCGCGCAATGACTTACGCCGATCAATGCGACCCGGCTGAAAAAGCGGCGTTTTTCGTGACAATGAAAAAAGAGCTTGATGAATACCGCTCACAACTCGAAATCGTTACCGTGACGCTGGACTCTTTACAAAAGAAAATCCTCGATGCAGAGGTTTTGTGTTCTGAAGCCGGAGCTTTTCTGGAAAAAAATCTTCCACAGGGTCTCTCCGCAGAGGACGAGGATTTTTCTGCATCATCCATCAGTCCACTTGCCTGATGCAGGCCGAGTCAAGATTCCTGTAATAAAAGTTTTTCAGCCTCTCTTAGTTGTTCCACTGTGTTGATGCCTTTGATTTCATCGGCATTTTCTGTTTGGAATGCGCAAACCTTCTCTCCTTTTCCAAAGCACACAGAAAAAACATCAGTGAGATAGTATTCCTGCTGAGCATTATCATTAGTGATTTGATGCAAGGAACGGAATAGAATATCCGCTTTGAAAACATAAACGCCTGAATTTATTTCCTGTACGAGCAATTCTTCAGGTGTCGCATCTTTATGCTCTACAATCCTTGATACTGTATTGCTGTCCTTGTAACGGATTATTCTTCCGTATCCGGATGGATTCTGCAACTTTGCTGTCAGTACTGTCGCTGCAGCATTCTCGATACGATGATTGTCAATGAGGTCTTTGAGGGTGGAAATGTTCACAAGGGGAGCATCTCCTGAGAGAATGAGAATATCTCCCGGAAATGAACGTAGGTACACTTCTGCCTGCATAACGGCATGGCCTGTTCCAAGCTGGGGTTCCTGAAGGGCCCACTCAACGGGAAAATTTGCTGTGGCTTTTTTTACCGCATCCGCCTGGTGCCCGACAATTAAAATGATTGTATCGGGTGCAAGCGCTGCCGATTTTTCGAGTACATATTCTATAACCGGTCTTCCGTTGACCTTGTGCAGCACTTTTGCCAGATCTGACTTCATTCGGGTGCCTTTTCCGGCAGCCATGATAATGATTGCTAGTGGCATAGTTATAGGGGAAGGGTTAAAAAATCAACACATTGACACTCTTTTTACAATGGATTGTCTTCTTCACCGACAAGGTGACGACGTTTAGGATTGTTATGTTTGTCGACGATGAGAATCATAGGCTTGAAGGATTTTGCTTCTTCTGCTTCTATCTCTGCAAACGCCATAATGATTATCTCATCACCAGGCAAAGCACATCGTGCTGCAGCACCATTCAACTGAATCTCCTTTGACCCCGCTTTTCCTTCTATGATATATGTTTCGAAGCGTGCCCCGTTATTATTGTTGACGCAGAGAACCTTTTCATTGGGGAGCATATTTGCAAGTTCAAGGAGTTCACTGTCTATGGTGATACTTCCTTCGTATTCAAGGTCTCCGCTGGTTACGACTGCATTGTGAATTTTAGATTTTAAAAGATGTAATCTCATCGAATGAAAAAATTAAAAATTGGACTCACCGCTTGCTTTGAAAACCGTATAATTTTTCAGGGATTCATCACTTTCAAACCCATACCCCCTGATGGTTTCATTCTGTTTCTGAATGACTACATACTTGTCAGACCATAGTTTTTTTTTGTCTGCAAATCTCTTGATGTAATCGGTTCGTATTATCGCCTCTTCTGAAGTTATGACAACATTGTCAAAAGCTTCCATGTCATTGTTGTCATACACGGTCCCTTTATCCGCAGTGAGGGTTGAGGACGATGTCCCGTTGCTATCGAAAAAAGTGACCTCGAGACCTTTGTCGAGGTGACGGGTGATTATATCGTTTTTTTTATACTCTGCAAAATGGCCAGCGGTTATAACTGCATGTATCTTGTCTTCTTTGAATATCTTCATGCTGACGTTCCAGCTTTCCTGAAGCGGTTGTTCTTCGCCGAGAAAGCTGGTATCAGCTGCACGCTTTTCTGGTTGAGGTTCTGTGCAGCTGATGCAGCATATCATGAGTGTAGACCAAAAAATCCCCAGGATATAACGTAAAAAAAACATTCCGTTACCATCCTTATATGAGCCTGTCAACGTCAAGTACTCGGTTGAGGATTATTTGAGCTGATCGATGACCTTGAACGTAATGTCTGCGGATTTATCTCCATAAACCACTGCCTGTTTGTCGATAATTACCGAATAACCTTCTTTTTTAGCGACAGTTTGTACAGCAGTGAGAAATTTCTGACGGATAGGGGCAAAAAGCTCGTTTTGCTTTTTTTCCAGGGCCCCGCCCGGACCGAACTTTTCCAACTGGTACTTCTGTATGCTCTGGTATTTAAGGTTGAGGTCTTTTTCTTTTTGTTCTAGGGCTGTTTTTGAAAGGGATTTTTTTTGTTTTTCATAGTTTGTCGCAGCTGTCTGAAAATCATTTTTAAGCTTGTCCAGGCCTTTTTGCCATTGTGTTCCCGTTGCTTTGAGTATATTTTCAGCTTTCTTTTTTTCGGGCATCTGGTCCAAAACTTTTTGGGTATCGACAAGACCTGTTTTCTCGGTGCCTGTCGCGGCAAGTGCTGATGGTGCAACGGCAAGTACACTCACAATCATAATCATGATCATAGTACGGGGTAAAGACGTAAACCTTGAATTTCTGGATATTATTTTCATTGTTGAATTTCTTGTTTTGGTTGAATATTTCCGTGCAGTATCCCCTTGTCACGGTTTTCCAAAGGTAATAATTCCCCTATAAAAAACTATGCGGACAATGAAACCATGACAGGTGGTAAAACCGGTTGAGCAGCTCGTTTGCTTTGCCGCTTACGGTTATGACGTCAAATCAACCAGGAACATGTGCCGGAATCGAAGCGTAAGGTTTTATTGTCGAATACCGCTTTTCGTAATAGTTCGGCCTGCTTTCCCTCTCGAGTGACTCCAAGCATGGTTTCCGGTTTCAGATGCTTTTTCTGAACATCTGTCCGGGTTGCTGTTCGGCCAGTTGTTTCAGTTCGAGCTCGAAAAGGAGTACAAGAAGTGTCGAGGGATCCATGGCCATTGTTTCCGCAAGTACATCTATGTGTACGGGTTTGTCATCCAGCTGATCGAAAACTTCTTTTTCTTCCGGTGTTATAAGCAGTTCCTTTGCTTCAACAACTTTTCGGTCAGGGTTTCCATGAAAGCCGGGACAGAGTTCCGCAATAATGTCCTCGGCAGTAGTGACAAGTTTTGCTTGGCCGTTTTCAATCAGGGCATTTGTTCCAGCCGAAGTTTTAGAAAATATGCTGCCAGGAACCGCAAAAACATCCCTGTTCTGGTCCAGGGCATATGATGCTGTGATCAATGAGCCGCCTTTTTTATCCGATTCAACGATCAATGTTCCTTTTGAGAGCCCTGCTATAAGGCGGTTTCTTTTTGGGAATTTGGAGGGTGTAATGGTGCTTTCAAGCCACTCTTCCGAAACTATGGCACCTTGCTCGATGATGTGTGGCCAGATTTTTCCTGACGGGTCCGTGTGAGGGTTGTCCACACCTCCTGCCAGAACGGCAATTGTTTTACCACGATGTTCCAGGGTGGCTTTATGGGCTGTAGTGTCGATCCCGTATGCGAATCCGCTAACAATGGTGAACCCTTCGGCTACAAGACCGCTGCAGAGATGTTCTACCACTTTTTTGCCGTATTGGGTTGCCTTTCGTGTTCCAACGATCGAAATGCAGGGGGAATGCGCGGCTTCTATATCTCCACGTACGAAAAGGTAAGGCGGCGGGTCGTAGATTTCCTTGAGAAACGGTGGATACGATGGATCTTCGAGAGTTACGAGGTTGGCTTCATAGCGGTCGAGCAGCGAAAGTTGTCGTTGCGCTGACTGTTGTGCCTGATCAAAAGCATGAGAATTATGGAAGAAACCGACGATGGATTTTGCGAGTTTTATGCCAATGCCCGGAATATGGGCTAATTCTTCCATCGTTGTATCGAAGATGGAAGAACCGCCAATATATTTATGGAGTGTATTTATTCTTGCCGGGCCAAGTCCGGGGATTTGCGATAGGACAAGAAGAACGATTGCGTCAGAAATCACGCTTCATGAGTTTGAGGGCAAAACCTTTGAGATATTCCCTACCTTCGTCATAAGGTAGGGTTTCAACGGCGGATAGCGCTGCTTCAGTGTCGGAATTGATCAGCTCTCTTGCTTCGTCAAGTACTCCGCAGCGTTCATAAATTCCCCTGATTTCAGAGACTCTTTCGGGCAGAATGCCGTTGTTGTCGATAACGGACTGCAACAGATCCTTTTCCGAACCGGTTGTCAGATCGAGGGAGCGGAGAAGCAGATATGTTTTTTTGCCGTTGATCACATCACCACCGGGCACTTTTCCTGATTTTCCATCCTCGGCCATAATATCGAGGTAGTCATCCTGAACCTGAAATGCACGCCCGATTTTGTTTCCGAATATCATCAGCTTTTCAAGCTGTTCAGAAGTACCATCACCGACAATTCCACCTGCCTCGAGTGATGCGGATATAAGCCGTCCGGTTTTTTTCGATATCATATCGAGGTAATCGGAGATAGTGGCATCTTTTCGTTGTTCCAGTTCCATATCGATCGCCTGGCCTTCGCAAATGGTGATATTCGCTTCGTTGAGAATATGAACAAGCTCGTTATGCCGTAACGTCTTTGTCTGTAAAGCACATTCGTAGGCAAATGCGATCATCATGTCGCCAGATAAGATCGCTGCGGTGGAATCCCATTTGGTATGAACTGTCGGTCTGCCGTGACGGAGGTCGGCTTGGTCCATGATGTCGTCATGGACAAGTGTGAAATTGTGGAGAATCTCGATTGCAAGCGCAGTGTGTATTGCATGTGTGCTCGACCCGCATACCGCTTCAGAAGCGAGAAGCGTAAGAAACGGGCGGATTCTTTTTCCTTTGCCCGCCAGAATATACCGGGCGGGCGCGTAAAGGCTTTCAGGAGTGTTGTTGGTGAAGCAGTTGTCCAGTGCATCGTTGATACGTTTATGATACTGCTGGTATTTTTGTTCAACCTGTTCCAAGGTTACACTGATATTCATTACGGCACTATCCTTTTTTTAAAGAAATGCAGGTTTTTTGCAGTTGTGTTATGTTTTTTGCTCCTGTGAGAAACATCACGGCCTTGAGGTCGTTCATCCATGTCAGAATGGTTTCTTCAAGCCTGGAATCGTGAAGTGCTTTGAGCAGCATGCCTGCAGACGCGCAGATCTCAGCACCAAGAGCAATTGCTTTCGCGATATCGAGACCATTGGAAATTCCGCCCGATGCAATAACCTTGATATGCCGGTACTGCTTTTCAGCCTTTTTAAGCGCAGCTATGCCGGTAAGGCACTCTACGGTTGGTATGCCCCAGTTGAGCAGTTCCCGAAGTGCCGAGGGACTGAAACGGTTTTCACGTTGAAACTGCTCCAGATAACGCTCTTCTTCCACCTTCTGCCAACTGATTCCCCCTGCCCCGGCGACGTCGATAGTTTGCACTCCGGCATCGGCAAGTGCGGCTGCCGTTACAGATGAGATGCCGCAGCCGACTTCTTTTGCAATAACGGGGGTATCGATCGTTTTTGTCAGTTGTCGTAGTTCCTTCAGGAAGTTTTTGCAATTGGTATTTCCTTCCGGCTGGAAAAGTTCCTGTGCCGGGTTGAGATGGACAATCAGTCCGTCTGCATCGACAATATCGATGAGAAGGTCGAGTTCTCGACTCGAAAGGCCTTTTGCAACCTCGGGCGCACCGATATTTGCCAGTATGGGAATGGATGGTGCAAACTGACGAACAACGCTGAAGCTCTCCCTGTATGACTCGTTTTCGAGTGCTTGGCGCATACTGCCTACCGCGAGTGGGATATTCAGTTTTTCCGCTGTTTGCGCAAATGAACGGTTCAAGTGTATGGCTTTATCGTATCCGCCTGTCATGGAGGAGATCATGAAGGGGTATGATATCCGATGACCGAACATGTTTGTCGACAGGTCAATTTCGTTGTGATTTATTTCAGGGGCAGCATTGTGCGTGAACTCATAGTGCTCGAAACCGGTTGTTTTGCTGTCGAAACGAACCATTTTATCGAGGCAGGTTTCGACATGGCTTTGCTTGCGATCTACCGTTGTGGTTTTAGAGTCGTTCATCTTCTTTTCCGGTAATGAAAACGGTTTGTTTGTGTCCGCACCGTGCAAAATGTATAACTTACAATGTAATAATATATCCCTAAATCAAGCGTTTCAACCAATGCTTAAATAACGATATTTTTAAAAAAATAAGCCACTTGCGGTCAGTGTTTGCCACGAGTTTTTTTGCCAGTATTTATTTTATCGCGAACCATGGTCAGGACTCTTTTTTCCATAGCGCTACGCCACCTTTTCGGACGGAAAAGACAGTCCATGACAACAATAGCTGGTGTTGCAGTCAGTACCATGGTTCTGATTACGACAATTTCATTGACGAGAGGACTTCTGGATTCTTTTGTTGCAACGATTGTCGATATTGCTCCGCATATAACGATCGAAGGTCGTCCCATCGAGTCTCTACCGGTCGATCTTCTGAGCGATAGAGAGACGCTTCGTCTTGCTTTTGTCGATGAAAATATACAAAAAGAAGAACGTGACGAAGTGCGCAATTATCGGCAGGTGCTCGAGGTTCTCGATTCAAAGCAGTATGCCGGAGAGGTTGTTGCCGTATCACCTTATGTCGAGTCCAGGGTGATTGTGATAAAAGGCAATAAGAATCAGCCGATATCCACGAAAGGCGTTGTGATAGAGCGGGAAAATGCGATCAGTGGTATCGAGGACAAACTGACGGCTGGAGATCTTGTGTTTTTTGAAACAACCCCCAATGCTTTACTCGTTGGAAGAACGGTGGCGATGGATATGGGGCTGGAGCTGCATGATGAAGTGTCTCTTGTGCCGGCATCCGGCCCTGCGCGGCAGTGTAAGGTGGCTGGTATTTTTTTCTCAGGTGTGAACGCTATCGACAATACGGTTTTTGTGTCGCTCAAGTTTGGCCAAATCCTTGAAAATCTTCCTGCTGACAAGGTTTCAGGGATAGGGGTCAAGGTAGTGGATCCTCTTGCCAATGAGTTGCTTGCAGGGGTTCTTGAGCGGGTTACTGGTTATAACTGTGTCACATGGCAGGAAGATAATGCCAGTGTTCTCTCTCTCTTCAATCGTATAGGTTTCATTGTTTTTTCTCTTGTCGCTTTTGTCGGAGTGGTTTCCGGTTTCAGCGTGGCGAATATTCTGGTGACGACGGTTTTTGAAAAAAGCCGTGACATAGCGATTATGAAGTCATACGGATTTTCAGCAGGATCGCTTGTGGGAATGTTCATTCTCGAAGGTTTTTTGGTCGGTTTTGCCGGAACTCTTGCCGGCGGTGTGATGGCAACGGGTTCGATCAATCTGCTTGCTCATATTCCGGTTGAAACATCTCAGGGGCCGCTTACCAAAACCGGTTTCAGCATGTCGTGGAATCCCCTGTACTTTTTGTTCGTGATGTTGTCGACGGTTTTTATCAGTACCATCGCCGCGACTATTCCTTCCACACGAGCGGCAAAACTCGAGCCGGTTGAGGTGCTGCGCGACAGCAGCCTCTAGAACGCCTCTATACATCTGTTGCGCAACCTGATTACTTCATTAGGCGGTACTCGAAATCCTCGTGTGCTTTGTATACACTATACACGCAATCACCTCTCAACAGCTCAAAAAAAACAACACTCCACAGAATATTACCCTGTCTGCAGGTGTATCTTTTCAGGGTGCTGCAGGAGGTAGAGCTTGTAATAGAGCCCTTTTTTTGCAAGCAGTTGCTGATGGGAACCACTCTCCTTGATGGTGCCTTTGTGCATGACGATAATCCTGTCGGCATGCTGTACTGTCGAAAGGCGGTGTGCAATGATGATCGATGTGCGGTTTTTCATCAGGTTAGCGGTCGCAGCTTCTATAAGCTGTTCAGTGTCGGTATCAACCGAGCTGGTCGCCTCATCGAGGACAAGTATCTCCGGATTGTACAGTAAGGCTCGAACAAACGCGATGAGCTGTTTCTGGCCAGCCGAAAGTCCCGATCCGTTTTCGTTGACCCGATACTCGTAACCACCCGGAAGTTTTTCAATGAAACGATCGGCACCGACGGTTTTTGCTGCGTTGCGGATTTCTTCATCGGAAGCTCGAGGGTTGCCGAACGAGAGATTTTCCCTGATGGTCCCTGAAAAAAGAAACACGTCTTGCATGACGACGCCGACTATCTTTCGAAGTGATTGTTCCGGTATTCGTGACAGTTCGATGCCGTCAATGGTAATCGAGCCTTTTCGTTGATCATACAGTTTCGAAAGAACATTGATGATGGTGGTTTTTCCACTTCCTGTCGAGCCCACAATGGCTATTTTTTCTCCACGTTTTACCTTGAAAGAGATGTTTTTGAGTATCCAGTTGTCGTTGTTGTAGGCAAACCAGACGTTCGTAAAGGCGATTTCATCCCGAAAAGACTCGATTGTTTTGGGATTTTCGGGTTCTTCAGCCGTGTCCTGTTCTTCGAGGAGCCTGAAAATGCGGTCTGAGCTTGCGAGTGCCGTCTGAAGAATATTGAACCGGTCGGAAAGATGTTGAAGAGGACGAAAAAAGAGCCAGATGTATTGCACAAAAGAGATGACGATTCCAAGAGTGATGTCTCCTTTCAGCATGCGTACCCCGCTATACCAGATCACAAGTCCAGCTGCTACGGAACTGAGCAGTTCGATAAGCGGGTAGTATACCGAGAAGTAATAAACGGTTTTGATGTTGGCGTTCCGGTATTCCTTGTTGATTGAAGCGTGTTTCTTGTATTCGCTTTCTCCCCGGTCGAAAAGCTGGACGATATTGATGCCCGAAACATGTTCCTGAAAGAAAGAATTGAGTCTGGCGAGGTGTCCCCTCACGTCCTGAAATGCTTTTCGCACTTTGCTTTTGAAGGTGAGCGTAGCATAGATCATCAAGGGGAGAATGCTTAAAACGATCAGTGTCAACTCCCAATCGATGAAGAACATGAGAAGAACGATGAACAAAAGCTGCATAATGTCGCCGATGATCGTAACGACACCGCTCGAAAGCATTTCATTGAGTGCTTCGACGTCGTTGGTTGCCCTTGTGATAAGCCTGCCAGCCGGATTTCGGTCGTAGAATCTGATGGAAAGTTTCTGCAGGTGCCGAAAAATATCCATTCTCAGGTTGAGAACGGCTTTCTGACCGATAAGCTGCGTGAGAAAGGTCGCTACATATTGCTTCAGGCCATCCAGGAGTATAATTCCCAATAGCACGAGGCTTATTAATGCGAGCCCGTTGATGTTGCCTTGAGCGATGTAGTCGTCGATGGCCAACTTGGTGATATACGGTCTCAAGGGACCCAGAACCGAACCTGCAAGGGTTATGACGATTGCCCAGGAAAGCAGTCCCTTGTAGGGCTTGACGTATGAAAAGAGTCGTGAGATGATGTAACGGTCATTGGATTTCTTCCCGCCGCTCGAAAGCAGTTCGTCTGTTTGTTGCTGAAATCCTTTTTTCGTGCCTTTCTCGTCGTTCATCATAGAATCTGTTCTTGTGCTGTCACAATGTATCGATCTTCGATCCGATCTCCCGGATGAATGTTTCTGCCAGCTTTTCCGCCCGTTCCATGCTTTTGGCTTCAGTGTATATTCTTAGTATCGGTTCAGTGTTTGAGGGTCTTATGTGTACCCACTCTTCAGGAAAATCAAGTTTCATACCGTCCTCTGTATTGATTGATGCTTCAGGGAATGCTGATGCAATCGTCAATAACTGGTCCTGGAGGTTTTCCGGTTTGTCAGAGAGCCGGACCTTTTGTTTCGCCATAAAATAATCCGGGTATTGTTTTCTGAAACCGGAAATTGTGCGGTTTGCGGAATCTTTTTCTCGCCACTCGGCCAATGCCTGGAGTATGAGGGCTATGCCTACTAGCGCATCTCTCCCGTAATGCAGTTCGGGAAGAATGATTCCTCCATTGCCTTCTCCACCGATTACCGCTTTCCGTTTTTTCATCAACGTCACAACGTTCGCTTCTCCCACCTTGGAGCTGTAGCACGTTTGTCCGTGTTTTTTCGCTATATCCCGAAGTGCCCTGGTGCTTGAAAGGTTGTTCACTATATCGCCCTGTTTGTGCTGCAGATAAAAGTCAGCGCAGGCTACCAGCGAGTATTCTTCACCGAAAAGAGCCCCATCTTCACAAATCAGCGCTAACCGGTCGACGTCGGGATCGACAACTATGGCAAAATCGCACTGCTTTTTCTTCAAGCAATCGACGGTTTCGACAAGATTCTCTGCAAGAGGTTCGGGGTTTCTGGGAAAGATGCCGGTTCCGTTGCATGATATTGTTTCGATCTCTTCTACCCCCAGCTGCCGGCATAGTTCAGGGACGATCGATGACCCGGCTCCTTCAACCGCATCTATCAGAACTCTGAAACGTTGCGCCGCGATTGTATCCCTGTCGATACAGGGGAGTGACAGGATTCTCCTGATATGCTCTCCGTCATAATCGTGCTTTTGTTCCAGGGTGCCAACATGTTTCCAGTCGGCAAGTGTGAACTTTTTTTCTCCGAAAATATCGAGCAACTGTTGAACGGCACTTTCATCGAGGAATTCTCCCTTCCTGTCGAGCAGTTTCAAAGCGTTCCATTCAACCGGATTATGTGAAGCTGTAACGATAATGCCGCCATCAGCCTGTTCCGCAGCAGTGGCGATTTCAACGGTCGGCGTGGTTGCTATGCCAAGATCGATAACATTGCAACCACACAGAGTCATTGTACTGCCGACAAGTGTTGCTATAGCATCTCCGGTTGGACGGGTATCCCTGCCGATAACGACTTTCGGAATGAAATTTTCTCCTGTTTCGTTTTTTTGTCCCTGTCCATGCAGCAGCGTTGCAAACGCTTGTGAAAAAGCTACAAGGTTTTCTGGCGAAAGGCTTTCTCCGACGATGCCCCTGATACCCGATACGCTTATCATTAAGCTCATGAGGGTTGAATCTTTGTTTGGATTGGATATTTTTTCAATAGATGTTGATATGCTGAGTGCGCATGAAGTGTTTGACAGCGGAACTGAGGCAATATAGTGAAAAGTCTTTGAACGTAGAGGGCCTCCATGAATTTGATGTGTATGCCGGTCGGTTTGTCAGGCGGATTAAGGGAGAGGCGGGTCGCGGTAGAATGAATTATGTGGAGGTGCCGGTAAGGTGTGTGCGGGTTCCTGATTTGAAAATACCGAAATCGGAATTTCACGTTTTGGAATAAGAAAACGCTTTTATATATTTAAGGCCTTTTATCCAGGTTTTTGATGCAAGGGCTTCTGGGAACTGATAAAACTGTCTTGCAGCAAATGAATTTGCAGTCAGGCAACACTGTTCGATGCAGCCCGATATCGCAATATTAGCTATTACTATAAAAGTTACGTTTTATGCCATTACACAAGTCAGCTGAAAAAAGGCTCCGTCAGTCTGCACGGCGCAACGAAAGAAACAGGGCAAGAAAAAAAGAGCTGAAGGTGCTTGTAAAGAATGTCCAAAAGCTGATAGATACCAATGCCGACAAGAGCGAGGTTGAATCTGCATATCGTTCGGCTGTTCAGAAACTTGACAGGCTGGGTGTGAAGCGCTATATTCACCCTAACAAAGCATCGAGGAAAAAATCACAGCTTTCGAGGATGCTCAACAAATATATGACGGCAGAGTAGTTTTTTTGCCCCCTCTTTTTGTGCATTGTCATTCTTCTATTATGCTATCCGGTAACGTTCCGTGCCTTTGAATAAGTCGGAAGAATCACCGGATCCATAGATACTTTAATGTTTGCATATTTTCGTGGAGAGTTGGTTGAAGCTTTACCGGACGAGATGGTTGTCGATGTTGCCGGTGTAGGGTATCGTTTGCTTATTTCTTCAGCCACGTATCATCAGCTTCCTGAGCCGGGGGAGACTGTGCGGGTCTTGGCGCATCTACACGTCAAAGAAGACCTGATGCAGCTTTATGGTTTTTTTGATGAGGAAGAGCGTCAGCTTTTCAGGCTACTGCTCTCTATTTCTGGTGTTGGACCAAAGCTTGCGCTCGCTATTCTTTCCGGATTGCAGGTTCTGGAGATACAGGAAGCAATCGTTTCGAACATGCCGGAAAGACTTTTTGAGATTTCTGGAGTCGGGAAAAAAACTGCGGCGAGAATTGTTCTTGAACTGCGGGACAGAATACTCAAGCTCCGGCCGTCGGGGGGGGCGAAACCATCATCAGCTCTATCGAAAAATTCCGTGCGAGACGATGCTCTGAACGCTTTGTTGACGCTCGGTTTTTCAAAAACTGTCGCTTTGAAGGCGGTTATCGAGTCACAGGTGCATCTTGAAAATCCACAAGTCGAGGATCTGGTCAGAGAGTCATTACTTGCCATTCGAACTCCTTAATCGGCTTTTCATAGAATCATATGAGGGTAGAGTGAGTGAAGTACCAGGATGCAATTGATTTTCTTTTTCCTCTTCATCGGTTCGGCATGAAGCCCGGTCTGGAAAGGGTGCTTAAGCTGTTAGATGCGGTCGGTGAGCCGCAGAGGCGCCTTGGGCAGGTTGTTCATATAGCCGGTACTAACGGAAAAGGAGCGGTAGCCAGTTCATTGGCGGCAATATGCTGTGCGAGTGGATATAGAACCGGGCTGTATACCTCACCCCATCTTCTCTCGTATACCGAACGTATCCGCATCAATGGTGATATGATATCAGAATCGCGGGTCGCAGAATATTGCTCGGTACTCGAAAGCACCGTTACCGAGGGAAATGCGACGTTTTTCGAGGCTACCACAGCAATTGCATTCATGTATTTCTGTGAGATGCAGGCGGAAATCTCGGTTATTGAAACCGGGATGGGCGGCAGGCTGGATGCCACGAATGTGGTTGACCCCGATCATGTCATCATACCGAGCATAAGTGAGGATCATACCATCTGGCTTGGTGATACGATTGGTGAAATAGCGGCTGAAAAAGCCGCTATCATCAAAAAAGGAGCAAGCGTTTACACAGCTGTGGAGGACCCTGAGGCGCTTGAGATAATTCTTGATCGTGCCGATGCTGTCGGCGCAAGAGTGAGGGTGCTTCAGGAATCGGCAGAATGCATTGTACATGGTGCCGGTGTAGGAACGCTCGAATTTTCTCTCGAAGCTCCCGGGCTGAGTATGAAGAACCTTGTGGCTCCGGTGACTGGTGATTTTCATGCATCCAATCTTTCGCTTGCCGTTTTGGCGGCCAGCGAGATCGGAATGGATGAATCTGCAATCAGGCAGGGATTGTTGTCGATGCGGCGATTCGGTTACAGGGCAAGGCTTGAACGTATATCAAGACAACCCGACGTACTGCTCGATGTTTCGCATAATCCTGCAGGAGTCGAAAAAAGTGTTCATACCTTATGCGCAATGCGTGGGGCTTACCGTAATGTCGTTGTTTTGTTGGGACTGGTTCGTGACAAGGAGGCTGGACGGATTGTCCGGCACCTGAAAACGATGACATCGCATATTATAACCGTCGATCTTCTTACTGAAAGGGGAATGACGGCTGCCGAGCTAGGTGATTTGTGCAGAGAAGAAGGGGCTGAGGTGACCGTTGCCGCAACGGTTCGTGAGGCATTGGATATTATCGAATGTACGGTAGAAAAAGATGATCTTGTTCTGATTACCGGCTCATTTTATTTGGCGGGAGAGGTTTTGGGACTAATGGGCTGTTGAAGTGCCTGTAAGGTGTGGCTTGATATTCATGAGGTCGCTTTTTGTCACCTGAAAAGTCATGCGGGCTGCTTTTTTCAGGATTCAGGAAAAGTTGTATATTTAAAAATAGTTTCATGCTCCATCTATCATGCTTCCGTTTTCAAGGTTGCGGCCATCACATGAGTCAGAAATACACCAAGGCCTATTTTCAACGTTACAACTTCCGTTTATAGCTTCTTTTCAGGTTGTTATAGCACATCGCAGCGCTTTTTATTCCATGAGTACCACTTTTTTTTTGCATGGTTTACATGGTTAATATCCGGCTTTTATTCCGGTACCTCTATCCGCTTCGGACAAATCTTGTGTTTTTGTAACCATAATAAGAGATGAATAAATAATAATGTCGAACAATTCAGTTACTAAAGGTCTGGACATCAACATGCTCCAGAAAAAGAAGGTTCATGAGTTGAATGCTTTAGCTAAAGAGATAGGTGTTGTTACAGCAGGATTACGAAAGGAAGAATTGATATATAAAATCATCGAGGCGCAGTCTCAGAAAGGAAGTAGTGCGGAAAACGGTCAGGTGATGGTCAATACCGGGGTGCTCCAGGTCATTCCGGAAGGGTATGGTTTTCTTCGTTCGGCCAATTACAACTATTTGTCATCTCCCGATGATATTTATGTTTCTCCTTCCCAGATCAAGCGTTTCAATATGAGGACCGGCGATACCGTGTCCGGTCAGGTTCGCGCTCCGAAAGAAGGCGAAAGGTTTTTTGCACTGTTGAAAATCAATACGATTGACGGCAAGGATCCCGAGATTACAAGAGAACGGCCGTTTTTCGATAATCTTACACCGCTGTTTCCGCGCGAACGTCTGAGGCTCGAGACTACGCAGAACGAATATTGCGGAAGAATTATGGATATTTTTACTCCTATCGGGAAAGGGCAGAGAGGATTGATCGTCGCACAGCCCAAGACTGGTAAGACTATGCTGTTACAGACGGTTGCGAATGCAATTATCAAAAACCATCCCGAGGTTTATCTTATCGTTCTGCTTATCGACGAGCGTCCTGAAGAGGTTACCGATATGGAAAGAAGTGTTCCGGCAGAAGTGGTGAGCTCCACCTTTGACGAAGACCCCGAGCGCCATGTGCAAGTTGCCGATATGGTGCTCGAAAAGGCAAAGCGTCTTGTAGAAGTCGGGACTGATGTTGTTATACTGCTTGACTCGATAACACGCCTTGCAAGGGCTCATAACACCATTATACCTCATTCGGGCAAAATCCTTTCGGGTGGGATCGATGCAAATGCGCTGACTAAGCCGAAAAGATTTTTCGGTGCGGCAAGGAATATCGAAGAAGGGGGGAGCCTCACCATCATCGCGACTGCTCTTGTCGATACCGGTTCGAGGATGGATGATGTCATTTTCGAGGAATTCAAGGGAACGGGTAACATGGAGCTGGTTCTTGACAGGCGTCTCTCGGAGCGTCGAATTTTCCCGGCTATAGATATATTACGTTCAGGTACCAGGAAAGAGGAGCTGCTTTTTTCTCAGGAAGAACTCTCGAGGACATGGCTGTTGCGAAAATACCTTGCTGACAAGAATCCGATCGAGTGCATGGAGTTCATGCGTGAAAAGATCGTTGAGACAAAGGACAACAAGGAGTTCTTCAAGTATATGAACGCTTGATCCCTGGTTTTTACGGCCTTTTTCAATAAGAGGTTTGCTTTTTATGAACGGAGGCCGTATATTAATGGCCTTTAAAACAAGAGTAAAGTCATTTAATATATGCCTTGCGGAAAGAAAAGAAAACGTCATAAAATGGCGGTGCACAAGCGCAAAAAGATGCGTCGTAAAAATCGTCATAAGAAGCGCTTGAGATACCAGAACAAGTAGTAAGCTGGTACGATTCTGTTTCAAGGATGTTCGGTTGAGAATATAGCTCAGTTGGTAGAGCAACTGCCTTTTAAGCAGTGGGTCGAAGGTTCGAGTCCTTCTATTCTCACGATTCGGTACAGGTGTCTTAACTGGACGTACCGTTATTTTCGGAGCCCGAGTGGTGGAATTGGTAGACACACTATCTTGAGGGGGTAGCGCCGAAAGGTGTAGGAGTTCGAATCTCCTCTCGGGCACGTGGTATTCTTTTTGGCCGCTTTATGCGGCTTTTTTTATGATACCCTTTAAACCCAGCATCAATACGTGCGGTTTTTGAAAGCATATATCCGTGCAATCGATGTCCTGACAGAACGTACAGGTCGTGCAGTCAGTTTGTTGGCGCTGCTTCTGGTCTTGGTCGTTATCTACGATGTTTTTACCCGTTACGCGCTTTCATCGAGCAGTGTCGCCGTTCAGGAGCTAGAATGGCATATTTTTTCACTGTTGTTTCTTCTCTCGGCTGCTTACACGTTGAAGCATAACAAGCACGTCAGAGTCGATGTGCTCTATGTTCGGTTGACTGAAAAACAGCGTGCGATTGTCAACATTGTCGGCGGGATACTGTTTCTTCTCCCTTTTACATGCATTGTCGTGTTTGCCTCATGGTCGTTTGTCAGTAATTCTTTCTGTATTCTCGAATCGTCACCGGATCCCGGAGGGCTTCCTTACCGTTTTCTGCTGAAAGCAGCTATCCCTCTTGGTTTCATGCTTTTTATGATTCAGGGGGTTGCGGAAGTTTTTCGTTCCATTCTTGTAATAGCCGATAAGACGGATAAAACAGGTCTAGAGTAAGTAGTGATGGAGATTCTTCCATTCATCATGTTTGCTGCGGTATTTCTTCTACTGTTGCTCGGGTATCCGGTTGCCTTGACGCTCGGGGGCGTTTCCGTCATTTTCGGGGTGTTGACTTTCGGTGTTGATTTTTTTGCCCTGCTGCCGCTGAGGATATGGGGAACGATGACGAACTCTGTGCTTCTGGCGGTTCCTCTGTTTGTTTTTATGGGGGTCATGCTCGAGAAATCCGGAATTGCCGAAAAACTTCTCGAAACGATGGGAATGCTTTTCGGTCGTTTTCGGGGTGGGTTGGCGATCGCAGTCGTTATCGTCGGAACGCTCCTCGCTGCGTCAACAGGTATTGTTGGAGCAACCGTCGTGACCATGGGGCTGATGAGCCTGCCGGCAATGCTCAAAAGGGGGTACGATCCAGAACTTGCTACGGGGACGATTGCCGCGTCGGGTACACTTGGCCAGATCATTCCACCAAGTATCGTATTGGTTCTTCTTGGCAGCATACTCAATATTTCGGTAGGGGATATGTTTGTCGGTGCAATGGTGCCGGGCTTGCTGCTCGTTGTTTTGTACTTGCTTTACATTACTCTGCTTGGTGTTTTTCGGCCGGAGATGATGCCGGCGATTCCGGTTGATGAGATTCAGGCGTTCAAGGGGAGAACTCCCTGGAGAACCATTATCGAGGCTTTTGTAATCCCTTTTACGCTGGTTATCGCGGTGCTCGGCTCTATTTTCGCCGGGATCGCGTCGCCGACAGAAGCTGCCGCTATAGGGGCTTTCGGTGCTCTCTTGTTGACGCTGTTTCAGCGAAAATTATCTTTCGATGTTTTGAAATCCGTGATGCAGGAGACGACATGGTTGACTTCGATGGTGTTTATCATTCTTGCCGGAGCGAGTGCGTTCAGTCTCGTGTTCAGAGGTATGCACGGGGATCGTTACCTCTCCGAGATGATTGTCCAGGCAAATTTTCAGCCTGAGCTTTTTCTGGCAATCGTCATGATCGGAGTGTTTATTGCAGGCTTTTTCATTGATTTTATCGAGATCATTTTTATCGTTGTTCCCGTTGTTGCACCGATATTCACCGCTTTCGGCGTGGACCTTTTGTGGGTGGGTGTGCTGCTTGCCATGAATCTTCAAGCTTCTTTTCTGACCCCTCCTTTCGGGTTTTCCCTGTTCTACCTCAAAGGTGTCACTCCGAAAGAAGTGACTACCGGCCATATCTACCGTGGGATCATACCGTTCATAATCATTCAGCTGTTTATGCTGGTACTGATCATTTTGTTTCCCGAACTGGTTACCTGGCTGCCCGATCTCTTGACAGGAAGATAGCCCTGGAAAATCTGTTTCGGCCTAGTTACGGGTTTGCCCTGTGAAACAATGAGCACCTCTTTCACAGGGCGACATGACGTTCTTATTATGCTGGGCTGAGCGGCATTTTGTCTTACAAGTTTTGCGTGTAGTATATTTTTTCCGAAATGTCCGCCCATGGGGTAATCTGGTTCCGGAAAGAGGAATAGGCGTCGTAAACCTTTTTGCTTTGGGTATCGCTACCGACAATGTCGTCGATAACCTCTTTTGAAAAGACTCGTAACTGTTCGAGCACTTCGGAAGGGAGTGGTCTCAGATCCACTTTTTCCTCATTGACGAGTTTCTGAAGGTACATATTGTTTTTGGACTCGAACTCGCAGAGTATCCAATGATGTACTCTGGCTGCCGCGTTGCGAACAATGTGCTGCAAATCGGATGGGAGTTTTGAAAACGCTCCTTTATTGACAAAAAACTCGAAGTTCGTTCCAGGTTCTTGCCATCCGGGGTAATAGTAGTAACGGGCTACTTTGTAGAAGCCCATGATATAATCGTGATATGGGCCTATCCACTCGGTAGCGTCGATGACTCCCCTTTCGAGATTGGTGTATATTTCTCCTCCAGCTGACAGGATTGCCGAGCCTCCGGCTTTGGATATTACCTTACCACCGAGGCCGGGGATCCTCATCTTCAGTCCCTTGAGGTCATCGACCGAGTTGATCTCCTTGTTGAACCATCCGCACATCTGTATTCCTGTATTGCCTCCTGGTAAGGGGTACAGATTGAACGGGGCATAGACTTCCTCCCACAGTTCGAGTCCATCGCCGCCTATGAGCCAGGCATTCATTTGCTGCGGGTTCATACCGAATGGAACAGCCGCGAAAAACTGCGCTGCAGGGGCTTTGCCCGCCCAGTAATATGATGCGCCATGGCCTATTTCAGCGGTGCCCTGACTGACAGCATCGAAGGCTTCCAGTGCCGGGACCAGTTCGCCTCCGCCATATACCTGAATATCGAGACGTCCTTCTGACATTTCCCGTACCCACTGAGCGAACAGTTTCGAACCATCCTGAAGTACGGGAAATGTCGGCGACCATGTGGTCAGCATTTTCCACCGGAATTTCTTGTCAAAATGTACGGCAGGTGCACCAGCAGATTCGGATGCAGGTTTGCTGCATCCTGTATTGAAAAAAGGAGCGCTCAAGGCGAGCGACGCCGCTCCAGCTTGTAACGAGTGTTTCAAAAAATCTCGTCTGGAATTGTCTTTCATTGGCCACGATGGTTTAACGAGTTGTTTGGATTATCAGCAATAACGTTATACAATAATGTAAAATACTTTTTCTGTTCAAGGAAGATGGAGAATCCGAATCATGACGCTCAAGAATATTGCTGTTTGTATCAATCAGGTTCCCGATACGGCATCGGGGATCGAGGTCGTGCATGGAAATCCGGATATCGGATACCTCAACAAGGTGCTCAATCCTTATGACGAGTATGCCATAGAGGAAGCTGTCAGGTTGAAAGAGCGGCTTGGCGAGGTCATGGTGACGGCATTTTCAGTCGGGGATAAAAAGCATTATGATGTTTTGCGAAAGGCGCTTTCGATGGGTGCGGATCGAGCCTGCCTTGTAGATGGTGGACGCCGTGACGACTCTCGTTCCGTTGCGGCGAGTCTCGATAAGGCGATCCGTTTCCACTACGATGGGTTTCCCGATCTTGTTGTCTGTGGTAGAGAGTCTTCGGATTGTAACCGGGCTCAGGTACCGTTAATGCTTGCTGAAATGCTTGGTGTCGCTGCCGTCGCTGCCGTGACAGAACTGATGTATGAAGATGGAGTGTTGCGGGTGTGGCGAGAAATAGAGGGAGGTATGGAGGAGTATGTGCTGTATCCTCCAGCGCTCATAAGTGCTGAGAAAGGATTGAATATTCCAAGGAAAACAAATATCAAGGCGGTCATGAAGGCACGCAAAGAACCTATTTTGCATATTGACGGTAGTGTTGAGATAGCATCAGGAGTGGCCTATCGGGGCTTTTCTACGATACGTCGACAAAAAAACTGCCGAATTATGGAAACAGCAGAAGATCTTGTTCGTATACTGCATGAAGAAAGGAGGATACTGTAACGATGAGCTTCCTGGTAATACTTGAGCAGAGGCAAGGGACTGTCAAGAAGGCTTCGGTCGATGTATGGTGCACTGTACAGCATCTGGCGGAGGTTTTGGGAGAAACGGATGTTTGCGGCCTGGTTATGGGCGGTGCCGATAAAAACATCATCAGAGAGCGATGTGCCGGAAAGGGGACGATTTATATGGTCAATGATGCGGTTTTTCATGATTATTGTCCTGAATGCTATGCAGGGACAATCGTGGATATGGCCGGTCGTACTGCTGCTGAAAATATTTTTTTCGCAAATACGGCGATGGCCAAGGACCTTGCTCCTCGCATCGCCATGCGCCTCGATGCAGCTCTTGCATCGGATTGTGTCATCGGGGTGGATGGAAACGGTTCGCTGAAGGCGGTGACAACGATGTATGCAGGTACGGTTTCCGCTGTGATCGAGAATTTGAGAAAGAGCGCGTTGTACACCGTTGCTCCACGGCTGTGTTCTTTTGAAGCACGTCGTGAAAACACCGTTGAAATTCTTGAAATCAAAGCCGAGTGTCTTTCGGGGTGCAACCCTGCTCTGAAAGAGATTAGCTACCACAAGGGAAGGAAAGATATAGCCGAATCGGACATTCTCGTTGCGGGTGGCAGGGGGGTCGGCAGTCGTGAAAACTTCGCTCTGCTCGAATCGTTGGCAATGTCACTTGGTGGGGCCGTTGGCGCCAGTCGCTCGGCTGTCGATGAGGGGTGGCGACCCCATTCCGAGCAGATAGGCCAGACCGGAAGGAGTGTCGCCCCCAAGCTGTATATTGCCTGTGGTATTTCTGGCGCACCCCAGCACCTTGCAGGTATCGCCGGCGCTGAAACCGTTGTCGCTATAAATCGTGACAGGGATGCTCCCATATTCAAAGTCGCCGATTACGGGATTATCGGTGACATAACGGAGGTCGTGCCGCTACTGGAAAGGGCCGTTTGTGAATTTCAGCGTATGAAATGATTTGTGTGGTTTTATTGTTAGTTGATTGTATTCGCGAGAGCTACGGCCTTTTGGTATTGAGATAACATTTGCAGAAAAAAAGTCGTTGAGATGGATAAACTTCAGGTTGATATACTTGGGCTGTCAACCAGTCCGCATACAAACGGGGCGTATGCGCTTATTCTTTATGAGGTCGATGGCAAAAGAAAACTGCCGATCATCATCGGCGGTTTCGAGGCACAGGCTATAGCGTTGAAACTCGAAAACATAAAGCCTCCAAGGCCGTTTACTCACGACCTGTTCAAGACGATCGCCGATACGTTCAATCTCAATGTCAAGGAGGTGTTCATCGATGAACTGCACAATGAGACTTTCTATGCCAAGGTACTCTGTGAGATGCATGGTGAAACCCAGGAGATCGATGCGAGACCGAGCGACGCTATAGCTATTGCGGTTCGGTTCGGGGCTCCTATTTTTGTTTCCGAAGAAATTATGAATGAAGCTGGAATCAGGGAAGAGCAACAGGAAGAAGCTGAAGTAACCGAAACCGAGAGTGAGCAAGAGACGCCGAAAGAAATTGCAGGCAAAACGGAATCATCGCTCGGTGAGTTGCAGAAAATGCTCGAGGATGCCGTCAAGCGTGAAGATTATGAAGAAGCGGCTCGTCTGCGTGATGAAATCGACAGGATCAAGGGTAGTTCATGAAAGGTTTCTGTTTTGCTTTCGGAGTGTATAAACAAAAAAGGAGGCTTCACGGCCTCCTTTTTTCGTTGACAGCAATTGCTGTTTTATATGCCTACACGAAGGCCAAGCAGAGCGCTGTGGCTCGAGAGATCTCCATTGGCAGCGGGTTTATCCATGGAAAACCCTTCAGCGACGAAGTAGCGATACCGCGCATCGAGCTGAATGTTTTCGCTGACCGGAATGGCAATACCTGCGCCAAACTGGTATGCGAGCGAAAAAACATCCTTGTTTCTGGAAGCGCTGCCTTCAAAGCAGAGCGGTGCATCCTCGAAAGTGATATGGGCGACACCTACACCGGCATAAGGGTACACTTCGACATCGTTACCCAGGTCGATATCGTAAGCGCCGTTGAGCATGAGAGAGAGCACCGAGGCATTACCGCCATCGTCGAGGTCTTCCCTTTCGTCGTCATACTTTTCGTTCGAAGAGACTTCGGCCCATGATGCGATGTCGTTTGTCTGGTAGCCGAGTTCAGCTTCCAGCCGATAGTCGCCGTAGTCGCAACCGTAGGCGGCTAAAAGGGTGATTCCTGAATCGGTGCCGAGTTCGAAGCCTTCACCGGAATCATCGGAGTCATGATCTTCAAATTCGATATCGTCCATCCAGACGATGCCGATGCTGCCGCTGACATATTTGTCAGCGCTGAAACCAGGTGCGGACCACATGACCGCCACCATAAATGCCATAGAGAGTAATAATGCTTTTTTCATGGCTGTGTTACTGCTGTTAAACATTGTAGAAATAATATGCTGACTTTTCAGTCGGTGGTAAAGGTATGAAATCCTGCGAAAAAAGCACAGGAAAGAATGAAACGAAACGAAAGGTTGCTAAAGAAATAGTCGGCGATGGTCGTTATGGACGAATAATACAGCATCCCTATGAAAAATAGGGATGAGTCTGTCTCTTTAGTTATGCAATTTATCTTTGTGTCGTCATCCTCGGGCTTGATCCGGGGATCCATCTTTTAATGAAAGTCTGTATGGATGCCGCATCAAGTGCGGCATGACTCTCTGCCAGAAATGTGTACATGGAGACCGATAGTTGTGAAGCAGGCCTTTTGAGGCAGTCTCAGAGCTAGAGTATGACAATCGTTAGTGCCGGCGTAAAACACAAGAGGCTGTCCCGAAAGGGCAGCCTCTTGTTTCAGGAAAAATTCGTAATGGATCAGAACATTACCCGCAAACCAAGCAGACCGCTATGACTTTCGAGGTTGGTGTTCGCTACAAGCAAGGTGAAGTCGGTCGTTGCAAAATAACGGTAACGAGCATCGAGCATGATATTGTCCGCAACAGGAATACCGATGCCGATACCGGCCTGGTAAGCAAAGGTGACTTCGTTGATATCGAGGCTTTCGTCATCTCCCAAGTCAACAGGAGAACTGTCCCCGTCAGGGCATGTCAGGGTCGCACTATTGACGCTAACATCATCCATGGAAACCTGAGCGACGCCGACACCGACAGTCGGTGAAAGCTCTACGCCGCCGCCAAGGTGGATATCATAGTAACCGTTCATGAGAAGAGACAGAACCGTGACATCGCCGTCGAGCTCGACATCCAGATCGGCTTCACCTCTTCTGCAATAAACGTTTGCGTTCAATTCATCGACATCGTTCGACTGATAGCCGAGCTCACCTTCAACCCTGTAGTCACCGTAATCACAGCCGAGGGCTCCGAGAAGGGTGAGGCCAGAACCGAAACCGAGTTCAGCATCGCTAAAGCCGTAAACATCTGCCAAGCCGATAATATCGTCAACTTCGGTGTCGCTCATCCAGGAAATACCAATATTACCGCTGACATACTTGTCGGCGCTGAAACCAGGAGCAGCCCACATGACTGCAACGAGAAAAACAGCCAATAGTGAAATTGCTTTTTTCATAGTTTTTTTGTCAAGTTAGGTTAGTGAAAAGCATGAAACACTTCCGCATTTTACATGCCAAGAAAAGAAAAGCATCCTGCCACTTAACATAAGTTAACATGTTTTTCGCAGTTTTTTCAACCGTTTTTTTGAGAAGAGGTTTCTGCAGGGCAAAAAAAAGGAGGCTATCAAGCCTCCTTCATGACCGTAAAAGAGCCGGATTTAGAAACCGACACGCAGGCCGAGCAGAGCGCTGTGGCTCTCGATGTTGGTGTTTACAACAAGCATCGTGAAATCGGTGGTTGCAAAGTAGCGGTAACGTGCATCGAGCATGATGTTGTCCGCAACCGGAATACCGATGCCGATACCTGCCTGGTAGGCAAACGTGGTTTCATTGATGTCGAGGCCTAAATCATCAGCTTCTAGCTCATCGGACGAAATATCATCCATGGAAACCTGAGCGACACCCACGCCAACGGTTGGAGAAAGCTCAACACCGCCGCCGAGATCGATATCGTAGTAACCGTTCACGAGAAGAGAAAGAACTGTGATATCGCCGTCGAGATCAGCAGTGCCATCCAAATCTTCTCCTTCATCGTAAAAATCAGCGATGAAAAGATCAGCTGAATCAACATCGTTGTTCTGGTAACCGAGTTCACCTTCAATTCTGTAATCGCCGTAATCGCAGCCGAATGCTCCAAAAAGAGCGAGCCCTGAGCTGAAACCGAGTTCACCATCGATGATGTCATCATCAAGACCTAAAAGATCACCTTCAGTATCGCTCATCCAGGTTATACCGATATTACCGCTGACATATTTGTCGGCGCTGAAACCAGGAGCAGACCACATGACTGCTACCAGGAATACCATTAAAAGTGATAGTGCTTTTTTCATTGTTTCCTCCATGTTTTGTTCGTAGGAACAGGTTAAGTACTGCTACCGAATAATAAGAAGCTTCGTTAAAAGCTTACGCTTACTTTTAGAAGATAATGGTTTTCAACGATGAATCATAATAAAAACCTCTAAAAACCGCTCGTTTATTGGGCGAACTGGCCAAAGCTGAAAATGAATTTCCACCCCTGGTTATCGGCTCCCGGGTTACTCGCGACAGGATCGAATCCGTAACCGTAATCGAGCCCGACGAGGCCGATGATCGGCAAGTACAATCTCAGACCCAGTCCGGCGGATCTTTTCAGGTCGCTGTAATCCATATCTTCCACCGAGCCCCACAGGTTGCCGGCTTCGACAAACGCGAGGGCGTACACGCTTGCTGTCGGTGAAAGGGTCAGCGGGTAGCGCAGTTCAGTGGTGAACTTCGAATATACTCGTCCTGTATAGAGTCCGGTATCATCGTTGAGTTCACCCAGTGCCCGGTCGTCGTAGCCGCGCAATGGAACGGTTGTGAGCGAGGAGAGGCCGCTGCCGCCCATGTAGAACGAGTCGGTATAGGGGATGTAATCGCCTTCACTGAACGTATCGAGATAACCGTGCTGCGTCGAAAGGTTCAGGACAAAGTCACCTCCGAGCGGCACATACCAGCTCGAGCTGGCGATAAATTTGTAGAAATCCACGGTGCCCGGCAGCAGGCCGCCTGCAAGCTGCGTCGATAGTGAGTTATTGCTTCCTCTGCGCGGATAGATTGGATTGTCGATACTGTTTCTTGCAATGGTTTGTGTGATCGAGACTTCGTCGGCCGTATCGGGCTGATTTTGAGAATCGACAAAGCTCAGCAGTTCACCTTCACTGTGCAGATACTTCAGTTTCCAGTTTATCGAGAAGTAATCGTCAGGCCAGTTCAGGCGTCTGCCGATATTGAGCGACGCACCGGTCTGCTTGAGCAGGTTGTCGGTCTCTTCATTATCGTCGTCGTCGAAATTTCTTTGGGTTTTGAAGACCGAAAAGCCCAAGGCGGTCGGGGTACCGAATGCCCAGGGCTCGGTAAATGACAGAGAGAGTGTTCGGTAGTCTTCGTTGCCGAACTGCCATTGGAAAGAGAGCTTCTGGCCGTCACCATGCGGCAGCGGATCCCATGCTTCACCATTGAAAAGGTCCTGCAGCGAAAAGTTGTTGAACGTCACGCCCAACGCACCGGTAAAGCCGATATTGCCGCTGTAACCGACCGAGGCGTTGAATGTATCGGTCTGTTTCTCGGTGACATTGTAGGTGATGTCGACGGTCTTGCTCGCCTCGTCCGGCTGTATGTCGGGTCTCGTACTTTCAGGATCGAAGTAGTTCAGCATCGAGATTTCCCTGACGCTTCTGACAACTTTTTGTCTGCTGAACATGTCTCCGGGGACGGTCCGCAGCTCACGGCGGATAACATGATCCTTGGTTTTCGTATTACCCTCGATAGTGATTTTTCCAAGCCTGAACTGATCACCTTCGAACAGTGAAATGTTCAGGTCAACCGAATCGGGCGGAGCGACCTGTTCCTGCAGAGATGAGCGGAATGCAAGATAGCCACGGTCCAGGTAGAGCGATGCGACGTCCCGGTTGTCTTTTGAAAAGTTCAGCTGTTCCTGAATTTTTTTCGCATTGTAGCGGTCACCTTTTTTTATGTCGAATACGGTATTGAGGATATCGGTTGTCGCAAAATCCTTGGTGTTGCCTTTCCAGGTGATATCCCTGATGTAATAGACCGGTCCCTCCTCGAGAAAAATATCGATGTCCAGTCCTTTCCGGTCTTTCGTATACGAGATGGAGTCCCGCACGATTGTCATGTCCCGGTAGCCGTTTTCGCGGTAAAAATCAACAAGCAGTTTTTTATCCTGGTTGTATTTTTCTGTATCGAGTTTGGGTTGCCCGAAAATTGTTTTCCACCATGCATTCTGGCTGGTTTCCTCGAATACTCCCCGGAGTTTTCCATCTTTGAATGCATTGTTTCCGTGAAACCGGATTTTTTCGATGATTACCTTGGACTTTTCATCGATCGAAAAAAGTGCCGTAACCCTACCACTTTCCAGCTGTTTCAGCGAGTATTCCACATCAGCCCGCAAATATCCTTTTTCTTTATAGGTGTCTTTGATCTTACTCGCTGCAGTCAGGAGACTCTGTTCATCGATATGTCTTCCCGGGTAGAGAGCGGCGATCTTCTCCAGCTCTTTGTCTTTGAGTTTGTCGTTACCTTCGAATACTACGCCATCGAGCAAGGGAAGCTCGTTGACGACAAAACGGAGATCGATCAGATTTCCGGCTATATTCTGCTCGACCTGGATATCGCTGAATTTTTTCTGTGCCCAAAGATATTCTATGGTACCGGGTATTTCTGTGCCCGGTATGCTGACGGTATCTCCTTTTTTGAGCGGAAGACTGTTGAGGAGTTGATCCTCACTGATTGTTCGCAAGCCGCTGAACGATAGGTTTGAAACTGTGTAACGTGCAGCTTTTTGTTGTTGGTTAGTTTGCGCCGAAGCAGGGGGAGCATGAACTGTCGTTATGAAAAGAAATAATAAAACTATGGCAATGGAATGCCGGGATAACTGTAGTTGTTTCATGGAATTGTACATCGTTGTTATAACCTGCTTGGTAAAGCTTTTTTGCCTTTGAGTTGTTCGCTTGTCAGACCGAAACGGCGTTCACGCTTCTGAAAGTCCCTTATTGCATCGTACAGCTGACTTCGGCGGAAATCAGGCCAGTAGGTGTTGGTGAAATATATTTCCGAATAGGCACTTTGCCATAAAAGAAAATTGCTGATCCGGAATTCACCGCTTGTTCGTATCAGCAGCTCGGGTTCCGGTATACCCTTTGTCGAAAGGAACGATTCAAGAAGGCTTTCATCGATCTCGTCCGAAGAAAGACGTCCGTTCTCGATTTCGTGACAGATTGTTTTACAAGCCTGTAAGATATCCCATTTTCCACTGTAACTCAACGCTATACAAAGAGTAAGTCCCGTATTGTCTTTCGTGAGTTCTACCGTTTCCTCGAGCGTGTCACGGACTTTTTCAGGAAGCTGCTGTGTGTTGCCGATGACATGAAGTCTGACGTTGTTGCGGTACAATTCTCGTGCTTCTTTCTTCAGGACTTTAATTAAAAGCTGCATTAACGAAGAGATCTCTTTTTCAGGTCTTTTCCAGTTTTCGGTTGAAAAAGTGAAAAGCGTGAGATAGTGTATATCAAGCTGAGCAGCTGCCTCAACGACATCGCGTACAGCGTCGACACCGGCGGCATGTCCTTCTATACGGGTTTTCCCTTTTTGCCGGGCCCACCTGCCGTTTCCATCCATAATGATGGCGACATGTTCGGGGAATTCACAGGTTGCTTTCAGATCACGCCTGATTTGTTCGTCCTGGGGGTCGGTTGCAGACTTGAACCAGCGAGATGTAAATGCTGCCGAAAAATCCATAGTTGACATTCGAGGCATTGATCAATCGTCATTTCATCGCTGCTCTGTTTTTCAACCGAAAAACAGAGCAGTACGCTCAACGGAAATCAGAATATAGTAAATTGAATTATATGCAGTTATTTGTTATTATACAAGCCAAACATTGAGCTGGCGCTATGGATTGACTATGGCGTCGACACGGTGGGATATCGGATTACAACAATTTCATTGAACAAGAGCGGTGCATTTTTTCTCATATCGAAGTCTGCGCAAAAAACTTATCGATCGCGAAATCAACTGTGAAACAGTGGTGCGCGGGTATATCGAACGAATTCACAAGAACCGTGACAACAACGTCTATATAACGGTATTTGACGAGACAGCCATTGAGCGTGCAAGAGCGCTCGATAAAAAGCTGGAAGAAGGTCACGAGCCGGGAAAACTTTTTGGGCTCCCGATGGCTATCAAGGATAATCTTTCCGTCAAAGGTGCTCCTCTTACCTGTGCTTCAGGTATTCTTTCACAGTACAGTGCGGTATACGATGCAACCGTTGTTGAAAGGCTGTTTGCCGAAGATGCGATTTTTCTGGGAAAAGTCAATATGGATGAGTTCGCAATGGGCAGCTCCAATGAGAACTCCTCGTTCGGACCGGTCCCGAATCCTTATGATCAGACCCGTGTTCCGGGTGGAAGTTCAGGAGGTTCCGCTGCAGCTGTTGCCGGGGACCTTGCAATGGTCGCTCTTGGTTCCGATACAGGCGGATCAGTCAGGCAGCCGGCTGGTTTCTGCAATGTTGTTGGTTTGAAGCCTACCTATGGCCGAATTTCCCGCTACGGGCTGGTTGCGTTCGGTTCCTCGTTTGATCAGATAGGAGTACTGACAAAAAATTGTGATGATGCCGCACTGGTTTTGGGCGTCATTGCCGGAAAAGACGAGGCGGATACAACGTCATCTCATCATCCCGTCTCCGATTATGCCGAAGAGATGGATGGTGTATCGGTCAAAGGATTGAAAATCGGTGTTCCCGAAGAATTTTTTCCAAACTCCCTTGATAACGGGGTTGCTTCGGTTGTCAATGCACGCCTTGAAGAACTTCGCGAGGCAGGGGCCGAACTTGTACAAATCACATTGCCCGAAAGTGACTATGCGATTGCCGCTTACTATATACTGACAACTGCGGAGGCTTCATCCAATCTTGCACGTTTTGACGGTGCAAGGTATGGCTACCGTTCAAAGGATGCGGAAGATCTTGCAGGAATGTATGTAAACTCGAGGACGGAAGGTTTCGGCAGCGAAGTGAAGCGAAGGATCATGCTCGGTACATACGTGCTTTCCGCCGGCTATTACGATACCTATTATAAAAAAGCTCAACAAGTCAGAAGGGTCTTTCTCGATAGGTACAAAGAAGCGTTGAGCGAGGTAGATGTCATAGCGGGTCCTACATCACCTTTTCCACCGTTTGGATTGGGGGATAAGATGGACGATCCGTTGGAAATGTATCTGGCCGATGTTTTCACGGTGCCCGCAAGTATAGCTGGAATGCCGGCACTCAGTGTTCCTGCCGGCTTTGATGGTTCAGGACTGCCCGTCGGTCTTCAGCTGATCGGTGATTTTTTCACAGAAGGCAAGCTTCTCGGGGTTGCGCGTGAGATTCAGAACGCACAGAAGCGGTGACGGATGTCCCTTTTGTGGATTTGCCGATGGTGTAATCTTCATTGCAAAGGCCTTGTTTGACGGCATGTAAGCGCTTTTTTTATCAGGAGCGTATCCCTTTTACGATGTTACGCCGAATCTCGAAAGGAGGAACATGGAACAGCTCCTCAGTATTTTCCATATCAACGTAGAAAAAACAAACTATGAGTGTTTTGGTCAATAAAAATACCCGGCTTCTCGTTCAGGGTATTACGGGTGGTGAAGGAACCTTCCATACATCACAGATTCTCGAGTATGGAACAAATGTCGTTGCCGGTGTCACTCCGGGGAAAGGAGGGCTACTGTATACGGGAAACGATCGTGATACTTTTCCCCGTGGGGTTCCGGTCTATAATACGGTGAAAGATGCCGTTGAGGCGACAGATTCGAATGCTTCGGTGATTTTCGTGCCTGCACCTTTTGCAGCTGATGCGATTATGGAGGCAGCCGACGCCGGTCTGAAAGTGATAATCTGCATCACCGAGGGTATTCCTGTCAATGACATGATGAAGGCATACAATTATGTACAGGAAAAAGGGGCTGTACTTGTCGGTCCGAATTGTCCCGGTGTGATCACGCCGGATGAAGCGAAAATAGGCATCATGCCGGGTTTCATCCATAAAAAAGGATCCATCGGCGTGGTATCGCGGAGCGGAACCCTTACCTATGAAGCTGTACACCAGTTGACTCGTGTCGGGCTTGGACAGTCGACATGTATCGGCATTGGTGGTGACCCTATTATCGGTACGCGCTTTATCGATGCAATCAAGCTTTTTGCAAAGGATGACGAGACTGAAGGGCTTGTGATGATCGGCGAGATTGGCGGAAGCGCTGAAGAAGAGGCTGCCGAGTATATCAAAAAGCATTTCAAAAAACCGGTTGTTGGTTTTATTGCTGGCAGAACTGCTCCTCCCGGAAGACGGATGGGACATGCAGGCGCTATTGTCTCTGGTGGTAAGGGGACTGCCGAAGATAAAATCAAAGCCATGGAAAAAGCAGGTATAAAGGTCGTTGAAAACCCTGGGGATATTGGTGAGGCAATGCTTGCGGCTCTTGGCGGCTCGTGAACTTCTATCGTTTTTTGAAAAGCGAAAAACTAAAAGGCCGTTTCTTGATTAATCTTATGAAATGGCCTTTTTCGTTTGCAAAAATGTATTTTCCTGGCTTAAAAATATGACGCGAAAGAACTGTATCCCGCTATACTATGGTCGATCATCGATTTCGGTGATTTCAGTGTCGCTGAACCTTGTAGGCTTGTGCTTCGTCGATGCGTAATGGTTTTTCCGGCGTAAAAGGGATTGTAGCCAATGTTGAGGAAAGCTGCATCGAGCTGGAATAATGTCTTAATTTAGCTTAAAAAACATGTGACACTCGGAAAATACAGTGTTGCCGACTAAGAACAGCAGCCCCGAATCTACGAAAATTTATGCCTATGCAAAACAAGTAAAAACGAGGCGTTTTCCGCCTGTTGACGACTGTGATATTACAATATTTTTATATAGCTTGACCCTCAGGATCGATTGTTATTTCAAGAACTCTGGTTACATGGGCAGATACTCTGGTAATGGTTGATTCAGAAGGATGTCTCTTTTCCATTTTACATCGTGGCAGCTTTTTGGGCAGCGGTTTTCGTTTTCGCTCGAAACGCGCATGAAAAATGAATTGGGGCGCTGATAATGGGTAAGGGTTTTACAATGACAAGAATATAAAGGAGGATTTCATGCCAGAGGCCAAACAAGGCGATACCGTAAAAGTACATTATACCGGAAAGCTGGATGATGGCAGTGTATTCGACACCTCTGCCGAGCGTGAACCGCTCGAGTTTACGGTGGGGGCGGGTGCAGTGATTCCCGGTTTCGAGCAGGCCGTGGTAGGATTGCAGCCAGGAGAGTCGACGGAAACAACTATCGATCCCGACAATGCGTATGGTTCGAGAAGTGATGAACTAGTAACCGAGGTGAAACGTGAGCAGCTTCCTCCTGACCTCGAGGTGGCTATCGGTCAGCAACTTCAAGTGAGCATGGCTAACGGTCAGACCGCTGTTGTGCTGGTTACCGATGTTAACGATGCAGCCATAACCATCGACGCCAATCATCCGCTCGCCGGTCAGGCGCTTACCTTTTCGATAGAACTTGTCGAGATCGTGTGAATGGGAAAAGCTATTTCAGGGTATAACTGTCATTAATTATGAAACGCATGTTCAGGTTGCTGTTTCCCTTGAGCCTCGTTTTTTTTATTTCGGCTTGTACCGGGGATGGAAATGATGCTTCAACGGGTGAAGGGCGAGGAGGGGCTTTGACGGAGTATTACGGGGTTGCCGACGAAATGCCGATGTCGAAAAGGGCGCTACAGGCTCCTGTGGTTGATGTCGAGCAGCGTGGGGAGGCGATCGACAACCTCGATATGGTAGATCCGAAAATTATCCGTGAGGGTGGAGTTACTTTTCAAACCCCCGACCTGAAACAAACCAGGATATTTCTTGACAGCCTTATTCAGCGTTACAAAGCGTATGTGGTCAATGACGACCAGTACAAGTTCGATGACAGGATCGAACAGCGCCTCGTGATTCGTGTGCCGGCCAATGGCTTCGATGGCCTGGTAGGGGAGTTGGAGCACAACGTCGAGCGTTTTGACAGCAGGACGATTTCGGCAAGAGATGTAACCGAGGAGTTCCTGGATGTTTCTTTGCGGATTCGGATTAAGAAAGAAACCGAGAAACGCTACCGTGATATCCTTGCCAGAGCGAAAACAGTGAAGGATATTCTCGAAGTGGAGCGTTACCTCGGCCGGATCCGAACTGAAATCGAGTCACTCGAAGGACGACTCAAATATCTTGAAAACAGAATATCGTTCAGCACTCTTACCGTTACTGTTTACCAACTCAAGCCGGAAGCGGTCGGGTTTTCTTCCCAGTTCACCGTTGCCCTGAAAAACGGCTGGAATAACTTTATGCTTTTTGTGCTCTGGGTTGTTTCTCTTTGGCCCTTTATTCTCGCCGGACTGGTTCTGTTCATTATCCTCTTCGTTATTGGCGGAAGAAGGAAGAGGGCGGGGTGAGGCAGAAGGCAAAATGCAAAAGAGCTGAAAGCCTCCATATTCGTCAAGAGCGTTTCGCGCACAAGGTGCGCTACTCTTCTCATAACAACGTGTCACTTGTTTCCCGTCTATCATCACTACTTAATGTACCGAGCATGAGATACAGGGATCGTAACTCCTCACGAGCATTTCACAAAGCTGCTGTATTTCTTTGTCGGTTTTTTCTTCCTGCAAAGCCTGACGGGCGAGGGCACTGAGGTCCAGATGTATGTTGGCGTTATTCTGGGTGGTCGGGATGATGCAATCGCCTTTAAGAACCCTGCCTCCGTCATCGACTTCCATATTATGGTAGAGAATTCCCCGTGGCGCCTCCACGGCACCGGTCGCTTTTCCGGCTTTCGGTGTCCATGCTGCTTTCAGTTCCTCGAGTGGGTCATCGATCAACGCATCGATCAACGCGATGGCATCGTGCACGATATGGTAACATTCGACCAGTTGGGCGATGTTGTTCATGAAAGGGTTGTGATTGACCGGTACAAGGCCGAAGGCGGATGCTGTTTCTTTGGCTTTCGGATGTAGGAATACATGGTTGTTGTTGAACCGTGCAAGTGCTCCGGCAGCAAAAGATTGGCGACTCAGTTTCGCGAATTTGCTTGTTGTGAACTCTTCCTTGTATTCGTTGGTCATGGCAAGGTAGTCGTTCTCATCTTTTCTGACTCCATCTGTGGAACAAAGGTCTCCTCCAATGAACGGGTACGTGCTGCCGTTGTGGAGGGAGACAAACTCGGTTTCCCTCTCGAAGTCGGGGATGGAGAGTGTGGCGCAAAAGTCACGAGCGGCATCGAGATCCGGTAAAACTCTTTCGAGCCGCTGCCGGAGTTCAGCGAGTTCTCCTTTTTCCGGTGCTTTGCTGACCCCACCGAGAACAAGACTGACAGGGTGTGTGAATCTACCTGTTGTCAAGGCACTGACTGCATTGCCCGCTTCTTTGAGCCGCAATCCGGACTGGACGATATCAGGATGCGATTTGATGAGGGGTAACACGTTCGGAGTATTGACAAAGTCTGGGATAGCGAGAAAGAATAGGTGCAGCGCATGGCTTTGCAGGGTTTCACCGTGCATTGCGAGCAGGCGTATTTTTTCCGCTGAAGGAGGGACGGTAATTGCCATCGCTCGTTCCAGAGATCGTATACTCGCAAGAGAGTGACTGATAGAACAGATTCCACAGATTCGGGAGGTAAGGAACGGAACTCGTTCTGCGCTCATACCTTTGACCATCATTTCAAAAAAACGCGGGGTTTCGACAACCGCCCAGGTAGCGTCGACCAGTTTTCCTTCTTGTATCGTAATGTGGATATTACCGTGCCCTTCAACCCGTGTCAGGTGGTGGACATCGATATTGCAGTCAACTTTTGTCATGACGGAATTCCTCAAAACAGTTATAAAATCCAAGCTTTTCATCGAGCTCATCAAGGCTCAATTGACGGTCGGCGACGAGTTGCAGGAACGATTCGAAATTGATATCGTCAGCAGGGCCACGGCAGCCCAGACAGACAGTTTTTCCGGTAGTACAGACAGCGTTGCAGCCCGCTCTCGTTATAGGACCGAGACAAATTTCTCCCAGATCGAACAAACAGGTGTTGAGTTGCTGTTTGCACTCGACACATACAGGATATTTCGGCAGGTTGATCATCGAGCCTGTGGCGACGCTGATGATAATTCGTTCAACTTCCTCTTTTGAAACCGGGCAGCCGGGGATCGAATAGTCCACTTTGACAACATCACCGATCCTGCGAACCGGCAAGGTATCGACAGAATTGTTGCCGTATACCTCACGAACCGTTTCTTCAATCGGGAAATTGTTCTTCAGGCTGTTGACCCCGCCGAAACAAGCACAGGTGCCGTAGGCTATCAAGACTTTTGCGTTTTTTCGTATGGTTTTCAGGCGTTCAATCTCGTCTTCTCTGGTGATGCTGCCTTCAACAAGGGCGATGTCATAGTCATCATGTTTTTCTGACGAGATTTCCCGGAAATTACGAATGTCAAGCAGGTCAAGAAATGCCGGCAGGGTTGATTCATGGTTGGCAAGCTGCAGCTGACAGCCTTCACAGCAGGTGAAATCAAATGAACCTATTTTTATTTTTTTGTGAGAAAACCCAAGATGTTGCACAGCAGACTCCTTAAATCGCTTCTTTAAGATTCATAACCGACCAATAATCGAATACCGGCCCATCCACGCAGGTAAATGTCGAACCAACCATACAGCGGCAGCATTTACCCATTCCGCAGTGCATGCGCCGTTCAAGAGAAACAAACATGCGGTTCATGGGAATCCCCTGCTTGTCGAGGTAATTGCAGACAAACTTGAACATGACAGGCGGCCCGCAGACAATGGCATGGGTGTTTTCCGGGTCGATGTCGATTTCACTGAAAAGTTCGGTGATCATACCTGTTCTGCCATTCCAATCCGGTGTTCCCTGTTCAACGATGGTGTGCAGGTCGATATGGTTGATTTTTTCCCATTCCTCGAACTGGTAGGTGAAAAGCATCTGGGACGGCTCTTTGGTTCCATAGAGCATATGAACATCCTTGTAACGATCCCTGTGATCGTTGATCCAGAAAAGTGGTGCACGAAGCGGGGCGATACCGAGTCCGCCTGCAACAAGAATGACGTTACGGTCCATCATTTCTTCCATGGGGAACGATGATCCGAACGGTCCGCGAATGGCGACGTGAGCTCCTTTTTGCGCTTCAAAAAGAACGTTGGTGACATGCCCGGCTTTTCTGATGCATAACTCCACCTGTTCATTATTACTCGTAGAACTTGAAATCGAGATGGGAACTTCACCGTAACCGGGTACCTGTAACATGAGAAACTGCCCGGGCCGAAATCTGAAAAGGTTTCTTTCATCAGGATCGAGTATCCTGAGCTGAAAAAGTTTTTCCTGTTCTGTCAGAGGAACGATATTCGTTATGCGGCATTTATACCCCTTATCGGTCTGCATAAGCGAAGACTGATAGTGGAAATCCGGAACGTTATCGGCGAAAGGTTCCCTGTTTATGTCTTGTCCGGGGACTCTGAAATGCATATCATGCATGATTCTTTCTCCATTCTGAGATCATTGATAACATCTTTCGGGTTAATGTCGGCCAGACAGGCGCGTCCACATCTGTTGCAGCCTACACAAATCGGTTGATTTGCATTTTCAGCAAACCCGAGATAATGGTGATAGTAACGGTATTTCAATCTGTCGCCGTTTTTCGGCCTGAAATTGTGTCCACCTGCAACTTCCGCGAAATCAACAAGGTTACAGGAGTACAATTGCTTTTGCCGTGACGATCCCTGCAAATCGACATCAGGCCGGTCTTCCATGTTGTAGCAGTAACAGGTCGGACAGACCATCGCACAAGTGCCGCAGTTGAGGCACTTGTCGCCCCATTTAGTCCAGATGGGAGAGTCGAACTCGATGTCGAGAAAACTGGGCAGACCCGTTACTTCTACGTCGGTTTTAAAACTCTGTTTGATCAGTTTACGCCTTTCGATAAGCTTACAGTCGTCATCATATGTCGGGTCCTGCACCTCGAATTCCTTCAGGTAATTATATGCTTTGGACGAATTGATGGAGACATAGTAACTGTCACCGATATCCGAACAGAAAAGATTGAATCCGCTGGTTACCGTGTGATGGTTCAATGATTTACAAAAACAATCGGGAAGAGGAAGGTGGTCCATACCGATGATGAACGTATTTTTACGTCTTGCAAGATAGTACGGCGAGGGAAAATGCCCATTGAGCAGAACGCTGTCGAGAATGTTGATCGCACTTATATCGCAAGGTCTGAGGCCTATCAAAACAATCGGCTTGACTTCGTAGGTGATTTCCTGTTCCCAGTCACCATCGGTGTAGCTGAAGTGTGACAGGTTTTCACGGAAAGGCATCAGAAAGTGTTTTGCCGAGGAGTAGGTTGTGGTATAATCAAACGCAATGTCAGTCGCGGAACTAACCTCTTTGAACTGATAAATCGGTTGTCCCTTTGTATCGGTATCGACCTGTCTGGGTCCGAATGAAAGGTTTTCCTTTACAAGCGCGTCGATAAACTTCTCGAACTCCGGCTTGGCTATAACTTTGTAGATCATCGGTAATACTCCGGTTCAAGGATGTTGTCGGCTGTGAGCAATGTACGTCAAAAAAGTTCAGTACAAAAGCTAACAATACACTGTAACAGAAAGTTGACAGTCGGTGAACTTCCATTGGTGAAAGTGTTGGAGTATCCCGAATGCTTCATCAGTCCCGGAAGGCCGGGTTCGAAATCCTCATGAAACGGTCACGAAAGGTTTTCCAGCACGTAGACCTTGTCATTTTTCCGGACTTTATCTGCACAGGCAATGGTGACTGTTTCGCCTTTCAAAGCCGAGTCCGACGGCTGATCGTCCACCAGCAACGATTCGACAATCAGGGTGACGAGGCCTGTCTTCGAGCCTTGTATGGTGAGCTTGTTTTTTTTGGATATGCTTTTTGTATGAATCAGTATTTCGGCAACACCTGCCTTTTGGTAGTATTTCTGAACGGTGCCGACATAAACTTTTTTTTCAGTTGCGAGCGATCCATACTGTTTTGTCCAGGCATCGACAGGTCGCCCAAAATAAAAGCCTTTGGAAAAGCCTCGGTTATAGACCGTCTCGAGCTCTTTCACGAGCTCTTTTGTCAGGATGTCGAATGTTTGGTTGAAATCTTTTTCATGACCATGTTCGACGGTGTAATCAATAGCCTTGCGATAGCATGTGGTGGTGGTGTGAACATATTCGGGGCTTCTGTTTCTCCCTTCAATTTTAAACCCTGTCACACCAGCTTTGATGAGCTTGTCGATGAAAGTGATGGCGCAGAGGTCTTTCGGGCTCATCACGGTATCGGTTCCGAGTTCCAGTTCATGGCCGTCTTCGGCATCGATAATGGTATAACTGCGCCTGCAAGGCTGCATACAGGCACCGCGATTTGCAGAACGGCCGAAAATGTCCTGTGAAAGAAAACATCTTCCTGAGACAGCCATGCACATGGCTCCATGTATGAAGCATTCGATGGCGACATCGAGGCGGCCTTTATCGATACTTGTGGTGATGTTGTGTACCTGTTCGAGCGTGAGTTCACGAGCAGGAACGATCATCCTTGCTCCCAGAGAAGTATACAACCGTACCGCATTGTAATTGCTGACAGAAGCCTGTGTCGATACATGAAACGGAATGTCCGCTTTACGGCAGGCTTCGATGACTGAAAGATCCCAGCAGATTACGGCATCGAGACCTGCATTTTTTGCTGCATTTACCGTGTCTTCGACAGCCTGGGTTTCTTCGTCATACACTATGGTATTGAGTGCCAGATATGCTTTGGCGCGATATTTGTTGCACAAGCTGGCAATATCGGAAAAGTCATCTATCGAGAAATTTCGGCTGGCGGCTCGCATATTGTACCCCTCTGCACCGAAGTAGACGGCATCGGCACCAGCTTGAAGGGCTACTAGGAGTGATGTAGGGTCACCTGCCGGTGAAATGAGTTCGAGTCCGTGATGTAAAGTCATTGTCGGTATCGGTCGCTTATTCCATATGACAATAGTGTATAAAATTTATCAGGAATTATGTAGAATGTTATGATAAGACCAAAAGTTGCTAAAGGTATTTGAACCATAATTGAGAGATAGCTGTCATATGAGTGAACGTCTTGTTGCGAGGATCATCATCGGTTTGTCGGTTATGCTAATTGTTTCCGAGGTCATGGTAATTGCTCTGTATGGTATTCGTTTTGAGGTTGTTTTTTTGCCTTTTGTCGTTTTTCTCGCGTTTCTTGGTGTCTTGTTCGGTATTGTTCTCCTGAACGGTAAGCGCCCTGAAATCGAATCGGTTTCTACCCGGCGTGCCCGTGCAATGAAAGATGAAAAGGTGAGGAAGCTGCTGGAAGGTTATGAAGTGGACGAGGAGTTTCTCCCCGGCGGGCGAAAGAAGAAAAATACACGGCAAGAAAAACAGCGGGTCGCAGCTCCTGAAACTTCCGAATCACATTCCGGACCCTCGGCTTCTGAAACATATCGAGATCCTTTCGAAGGAATGGACCCCAAGCTGCAAAGTCTCGCAGAAGGTTTCGGCGGATTTGAAGAGATGGTGCAAAAAGTGGAAGCTATGGATGCCGTTGCATTCAAGCGGTTGCAGTATGCCCTGGATATGCCGGGAGTCGATAAAAATCAGCTGCTTCAACCTGTCAAAAAAGCTCTTGGAGACGTTTCCAGAGGACCCTCGGGGTTGAGACAGTTGCTCGATCATGAAGAGATGGAGGAGTATATGGAGCAGACCCTGACCGGTAGAAAACCTGACGGAGGTAAGTCAGAGCAAACCTATTCTCTCGACATCGATTTGGATGATGTCGGAGGAAGAATGCCACCACCTCCTGATGAGTTTTCCCATAATCCAAGGGATGTTATCGATCGTTTCAAAAAGTCCCTCGACAAGAAATGACCAGCAGCTTCTATAAGCAGGCGAGTAAAAGCCAGATAAAGCGTTTCGCAAAACTTCAACTGAAAAAATTCCGTGACAAAGAGAAGCTTTTTCTTGCCGAGGGGCTTCGAACCGTCACAGAATTGCTGAACCATCTGCCCGATGAACAGTGTCTTACGGCTTTGTTTATCGAGCCGGCGCAACTTTGCAGCATTCCGAATAAAGACCGGTTTCACGAAAAAATATTCCTGATCGATCATGAAGAGGGGTATCGTCTGTCAGGAACGTCGACAGCGCAGGGGGTAGTCGGAATTTTCAGTCAACAACAGAGCCCCGTAACCGCTAAAGCCTCTTTCGGGAGAGTGGAACAATCGCTGGCTGTTGCTCTCGATGATGTTCAGGATCCTGGTAATGTTGGTACTATTGTAAGAACCGCAGCGTGGTTTGGGATTTCAGACTTGATTTGCGGGCCCGGAACGGCAGACCGGTACAACCCGAAAGCGATAAGGGCTGGTGCGGGTAGCATTTTCTGTATGCGTCACTACGGAGTCGATGATCTTCGGGAGGAGCTTGAGAGGATGAGGCGTGGAGGGTATGAAATCTGTTGTTCATCACTCCAGGGAACAGATTTTCGGGATTTCGATGCGTGGCCTGAAAAGATGGTGCTTGTGATCGGTAACGAGGCGAACGGTATCGGTCAAGAGATACTTACAATTGCCGACCGTCATGTGACCATTCCTCACGGCAGGGATGAACTGCAAGTCGAATCACTCAACGCGGCTGTTTCCGCATCGATATTGATGGCGATGCTAACATTGTAGCTTTTTCCTTACCTTGAAAGATAAGGTGGTGTCGTATGATGAAAAACATGAGGAGGTCCGAATGAGAAAATCGATAAGACTCCTGTTGTTCATTGCAAGTATTGTTGCGTTTTTTCCTCTTCAATCGTGTGTTGTGAACCGTCCGGCAAGGCCCGGGTCTGATTTTGTTTGGGTTACTTCTTATACGCTTCCAGGAGGTGTATTGATCCCCGGTCACTGGAAGTATGTCGGCCCGCCGAGGCATCGGACCGTGTGGATTCCCGGTCATTATAACCGTCGTGGGGATTGGGTGAACGGCCGGTGGAAAAAACTCAAGCCGCCCAGAAGAGGCGCTTACTGGATACCGGGGCACCGGGCTCCGACAGGCAGATGGGTTCCGGGCTACTGGCGCTACCGTTAAGCATCGTCCCATCGGATAAATCAATCGGGTGTCCCTGCAATGTCAGGGTGTTTCATCTTCGGCTCGATAATTACGCTGGTGTCATGTTGAAAACCGCTGCTGTTGCTTTTGCAACTTTTTTTGCGACAATAGGACCGGTTGATCTGGCTGCGATACTGCCGGCTCTCACTCCGGGTATAACCGCTGATCGGCGACGTTCGATTGCATTGAGGGCGGTATTCATTGCGGGGATAATTCTTCTCGGCTTTACACTGTTCGGTAACCGGTTGCTTGAATACCTTGGCATATCCCTCTCGGCAATGCGTATCGCAGGAGGAATTCTCTTGCTGCTTTTCGGGATCAACATGGTTTTCGGTCAACAGATAGGCAGCTCAAGATCAACCAACGAAGAGACCAGCGAAGCGATGCAAAAACCGGACATCGCAGTGTTTCCCCTTGCAACGCCTCTGATCGCCGGTCCAGCGTCGATGGGAGGTGCGGTATTGCTGACGGCGGAGACTGGCGGGGATGTTATGCTGCAGGTGGCTGTTATAGCCGGACTCATTGCCGTTCTTGCTCTTACGCTGCTTTTATTTCTCGCTTCCGCTCAGGTGCAGAAGCTTCTTGGGGTTACAGGTCAGCATGTCGTCAGCAGGACTGCCGGTGTCTTGCTGACGGCGCTTGCCGTGCAGTTTGTCCTTGACGGTGTCCTTTCTGTTTTTCCCTGACGGGATTTACCCAGGGCTTTTGACCAGTAGAACGGGATAATCGATTGTATCGATCAAGTTGTATACTGTTTCTGTACTGATAGTCTTGGGTGTATCGCTCAGGACCAGCAGACCCGGTTCTATCATATGTATGCATTGTGCTATCATGCGGCTGTCTGTCCAGGGAATGACATGGAACTCTTTTTTCGTAATTCTCGTGCCCAGTATCATTTCGACTTCATCTTTCAGAAAAGCATGTTTCCGGACGTTGTTTCCCAGAAGGAACACATGGAGTGATGCGTCTTCGCGTACAAAACCAATTGCTGTTTCAAGAGCGGCTTTCGCACCTGTCGATCCGTCATAGATGACTAGCAGCGGACTGTCAGCTTCTAGACCCGGCCTTGTGAGCAGAATATTGGTTTTTGCTTCACGGATGGCTTTTCTGGCAGTTGAACCGAGTCCTCTACAGCATACGGGAGCTCTTCCTGATCTCCCCATCGCCAGGAGATCGGTACCAAGAGCAGCCTCCAGTACTTCAGTTGGGACCATGCCACGAAGTTTTCTGAACCTGTAAGGAATGCCGAAGCGTTCGGCGGTTTGTATGAAAAGCTCATGCGCTTCTTTTGCCTGGAGTTTCAGCAAACGTTCGAGTTTCAACGAGTCGAGAGGTTCACTGCGCGCTGTATGAAGGTGTATTTCCTGTGAAAACGGCAATTCTGCCATTCGGATCAGGTTGATATCTTCGACAAAGACGCCAAGAAGCTCGGCCTGCAGCATTCCCGCTATCTCGGCAGCTGCAAATAACGATGCACGGCTATGTGGGGAACAATCGATTGCAACGGTGATTCTTTTTATGGTAATACTCTTCGCTACCCCGGTCATGATTCATTCGGGTTTTTGTTGTTAATGTCTTCGGTATATTTTTTCTGCTTTTCCGCCATGGATATAAGCCTTTCGACAGCTAGTCCGTTGATCGTCTCTTTGGGATAACTGCCATCTTCACGCTGTTTTCCCGCAGGGATGCCGGTCAGTATCTCTATGCCTTCATCGATATGGGTTACCGGATAAATGGCGAAATTTCGTTGTTTGACAGCGTCTACGACATCATCACGCAACATCAGATTTTTTACGTTTGAAGCCGGTATGAGAACACCCTGATTTCCCGAGAGCCCTCTTTCGAGGCAGAGGTCGAAAAAACCTTCGATTTTTTCGTTTACCCCTCCGATGGCTTGTATTTCTCCATACTGATTGACCGAACCGGTAACAGCGAAGCACTGCTTTACCGGTTTTCCTGAAATAGCGGAAAGCAGTGCGTACAACTCGGCTGAGGAGGCACTGTCGCCTTCGATGCCTCCATAGGATTGTTCGAATACAAGAGTAGCAGAGAGGGAGAGCGGCTGCTCCCCGCCAAACCTGCCACCGAGAAAACCGGAGAGAATCATCACTCCTTTCGAGTGGATAGGTCCGCCCATTTCCACCTCCCGCTCGATATCGACGACTTCACCCTTGCCCATTTTGATTCTGGTAGTGATACGACTGGGTTTTCCGAAACTTTGGTTACCGAGCATATAGACCGAAAGGCCGTTGATCTGGCCGACTTTTTCCGATTCAGTATCGATGAGGATGGTATTCTGGAGAATCGCATCCTGTATTTTTTCAGGAATACGTCCCGCCCGGTATCTTCTTGCTTCGATTGCCTGTTGGACATCATTGCGGGTAATGAGATCATGGTTGTTTTCAGTGGCGTAATAGTCCGATTCATTGACAAGATCGGTGATGCTCTGGATATGTGTGGAAAGTTTACCGGAGTCACCCGACATCCTCGAGCCATACTCGATCATGCGGGCAACGGCATATCTATCGAGATGTTTGAGTTTTTCACGATTGACAATCGAACTGATAAACCCGGCGTACGAGAGATGATTGTCCTGATTTCTTTCCATTTCGTCGTCAAAATCAGCTGCCACCTTGAACAGCTCGTTGAAATCAGGGTCTTTGGCGCTGAGGAGATAGTAAAGCCATCGCTCTCCGAGAAGTATTATCTTCGTTTGGAGTGGAATGGGCTGTGGATCGAGCGAAACCGTGCTCGCCATTCCATAGAGCTGGGCAAGAGACTCGATACGTATCTGGCGGGTCCGAATCGCTTTTTTCAGAGCTTCATATGCAAGTGGTTCGAGCAGAAGGCGTCTTGCATCCAACATCAGATAACCTCCGTTTGCCCGATGAAGGGCACCGGATTTGATAAGGGTGAAGTCGGTGACAAGGGTTCCCATCTGAGCCAGATGCTCTATATCTCCCACAAGATTCTGGATAGAGGGTTTATCTTCATAGATTACAGGAGCTCCTTTGGTCCTCATGTTGTTGACAACGACATTGACCCGGTATTGGTTGAAACTTCTGTTGCCGGTGTTTTTTCCCTGACCGGGCGGGATGAACATTTGGGGGACAGAAGGCTCTTTTTCAAGAAACTGACTGAAGTTTTCAATGACATCTTTTTCTACGGCATCGAAATATTTCTTGACCGCTTTGTGATCTTCATATTTTGCTTTCAGTTCCGTAAATAGAGGCTTGACGGCAATCGAGGTTATCTGCTGATTGAGATCCTTGATTTTTTCCTGAGTCTCCCGCTGCCATTTTGGAATCTGCATCATAATGGACTGCATGGATTCCTTGAGTAGACCGATTTCCTTTTCGATGATTTCTTTTTCTTCGGTTTTCAGGCGCATGAACTCTTCTGCATTCAGAACCTCTCCTTTTTTAACGGGTGCAAAGGCAAACCCGGAAGGTGTCCTTATCAGGGCGATGTTTTTGTCGGCAGCTTTTTTCTCGAGAGTTTCGATTTCGGATGCCTGGCGTTCATCGAGCTGTTCCTTGATGTTTTTTTCCTGTTCCTGGTACTCTTCGCTGCTGAATGCCCCGGGAATCACCGTCAGAAGCCCTTCGATGAGGTTTTCCATATCACGGCGGAAAGAGCAGGCTTTACCGGCAGGCATGCTGATGGCGAGCGGCTGACGCATATTATCGAAATCATAGACATAACACCAGTCATCCGGGGCCGCTTTTTGGGAAGCCGTTTCTTTGAGATACTGTTCAAGGGTGGTTTGTTTTCCGGTTCCTGTTGGGCCAAGTGCGAAAATGTTGAAGCCGTTATGCTTCATGCCGATACCGAAACGGATAGCATCCCGGGCCCGTTCCTGACCGGATATTTTGATTTTTCCATCGAGGTCTTGAGTACTTGTAAAAGAAAAGCTGCTCGGATCACATTGGTTGTAGAGTTTCTCAGGACTGAGCGGTGAGGGTATTGGCATGATCGGCTCTCCTTTGTTCTCTTGTCAAAGCTTCTGCTTATGGAATAAAAAACATCCTGGCAGTATTGTCGGTTCCTCGGAGGATGTAAAGGATTTCTTTTTACTCTTCTGCAGACTCGAGGGTCCTGGACTTATGCAGGTGAACAGGTTCTGCCTGTTTCCTGCGCAAACGAAGATTGAGTATTTCTACGCTGACTGAGAATGCCATCGCAAAGTAGATATACCCTTTGGGGAATTCAAAACCGGCTCCTTCCGCAACCAGCGTTACTCCGACAAGAATCAGAAAACTCAGTGCCAGCATTTTGATGGTAGGGTGACGATCGACAAAATCATTGATGGATTTTGCTGCAAGCATCATAATGACAATTGAGATGATGATGGCGGTGATCATCACCGCAACCTCTTCCGCCAGGCCGACGGCTGTGATGACCGAGTCGAGAGAAAAGACAATATCGATGAGCGTGATTTGCACAAGCGCGGAGGTGAGACTGGTTGTGACGGGCCGCTGTTTTGTTTGGCCGCTGCCTTCGAGGCTGTGGTGGATTTCATGAGTGCTCTTTGCCAGCAGGAAAAGTCCTCCACCGAGGAGTATCAGGTCTCGCCCTGAGATTTCATGCTGCAGAACGGTAAACAAGCCCGTTGTCAGACTCATGACCCATGTGATGGAGAGCAACAGTGCTATACGGGCGAGCATTGCAAGTCCAAGGCCCAGAATTCTGCCTTTGTCTCTCTGTGATTCCGGCAGACGTCCGGCAATGATCGATATGAAGATGATATTGTCAATGCCGAGCACGATCTCCAGTGCAGTGAGTGTTGCCAGAGCTATCCATGCTTCCGGTTGCGTCAGCCATTCCATGGTGTAAAATTGTGCGGTTTGTTGATACATTGAGAAAAGGAGCAATGTAATGAATGATCGCTGAGGAGCATAATGGTGTTGCAGCAGTGGTCATCGTATTGCATGGCCGGTACTGCCCGTTCGAGCGGTAGCCTTCGATACAGGCCAACATGAGAGGATCAAATCTGTCGTTTATGAAACACCAAAACGAAAAGAGTGCGGATCGTCGTGTTTCGAAGCTGATACATGAGCTTCGGGAGTATTTTGACAGCGGAACTACCCGTTCATATGAGTGGCGCACAAGTCAGCTTCTGGGCCTGAATCGCTTTCTGGACGAACGTGAAAAGGATATTTACGATGCGCTGCAGAGCGATTTCCGCAAGCCGCGGGCCGAAGTGTTTTTTACGGAGATTCATTACCTGATGACAGAGATACAGGTGGCGCTGAAGCACCTGAAGTCCTGGATGAGGCCTCGAAAAGTCGTTACGCCTTTACGGTATCAGCCGGGTCGGAGTTATTATTTCCGCGAGCCGTATGGCGTTGTGCTCGTTATGGGTGCCTGGAACTATCCTTTGCAGCTCTCAATCGCTCCGGCGATTAACGCAATAGCTGCCGGCAACTGTCTCGTGATCAAGCCTTCCGAACAAGCACCGGCAATTTCGGGGTTACTTGCAGAAGCTCTCGATCGGTATCTCGATGAGAGAGCGATAAAAGTGTTTCTCGCCAGTCTCGAAGAAAGCCGTGAACTGCTTGACGCTTCGTTTGACTATATTTTTTTCACCGGAGGGAGCAGTACAGGCAAACAGGTCATGGAAAAAGCCGCCAAGAATCTTACGCCGGTCACCCTGGAGCTTGGAGGGAAAAATCCCTGTGTCGTCGATCGGCGTACCAATGTCCCTGTAACGGCGAGAAGAATTGTCTGGGCGAAGTTTCTCAACGCCGGGCAAACCTGTATCGCGCCGGATTATGTCCTGGTACACAGGGACGCGGAAGATGAACTGCTCAGTTGCATGAAAAGCGCAATCGATACTTTTTACGGAACAATACCGGAACGCAGTAAGGATTATCCAGCTATTATAACACCTGAGCGTCTTGAAAGGCTCGCCGGATATCTTTTCGACGGTGTTGTGGTGACGGGCGGCTCTATCGATCCTGAGCGCCTTTATTGTGCTCCTACGGTCCTGCGTTCTGTTTCTCCACGTTCACGGGTTATGAAAGAGGAAGTTTTTGGCCCTATATTGCCGGTGCTGAGCTACTCGACACCGGACGAAGCGCTAGCTGTTATACGTTCGGTGCGCCACCCGCTTGCAGTGTATATTTTTTCCAGGGACCGTTCTTTTCAGCAGTATATGCTCGAAAACACCCGCTCAGGCGGGGTATGTATCAATGACCTCATGTTTCAGGCCGCAATTCCTGCGCTTCCTTTTGGAGGGGCTGGAGAAAGCGGGATGGGGGTATACCATGGTAAAGCGGGTTTTGAAACCTTTTCCCGTTCGAGAAGCGTTCATGTAAAAAGAACGTTTCCTGAAAACACTTTACGGTATCCTCCTTTCAGTGAAGCGAAATTTACATGGTTGCGAAAACTGTTTCGTTTGTTCAGATGAACTTTTTGAATGTCGGGCATCGGCTCGGCAACCAGAAAAAAGAGCGGGGTGATGAGTCGAAGGCGGCGACCCGGTCCGGATAAAGCAATGTCAATCGGTCTTGCCCTTGGAGGGGGAGCGGTGCTCGGTGCGGCACATGTCGGAGTGTTGCGGGCACTCGATGAGCTCGCTATCGAAGTGCATGCGTTGTCCGGTACGAGCATCGGGTCGTTCATTGCCTCTCTTCATGCTTTCGGCATGGGTTGGCGTGAGATCGAACGTGTCGCTCTCGATCTCGACTGGTTCGATCTCACCGGGCTTACACTTTCACAGTTCGGTTTGCTGTCCAATAAAAAATTCGGCCGTGTTGTCAGGCAGCTGTTGGGAAAAAGAAAGATCGAAGAAGCTTCCGTCCCGCTGGCAATTGTTGCGACCGACATCGGTAACGGTGAGAAAGTTGTTTTGAAGCAGGGTGATGTTGCCGAAGCGGTGATGGCCAGTTCCTGTATTCCGGCTGTTTTCAAACCGGTCGAGATCGACGGACGTCTGCTGGTCGACGGTGTGTTGATGGAAAATGTACCGCTTTCCCCTCTGCTTGAACATGGAAGGCATCCTTTTGTTTGCGTAGACCTCATGAGCAGCCATATTTTCAGAAAACCGGACAATATTGTCGACCTGCTGCTTAACGCGTTCTACAGCACACTGAAAGCATCGACCACCTTGCAAACAGAGGAAGCGGACCTGAAAATCGAGCTGGATTTGGGGACGTTCAGCCTTGTCGATACCCGCCAGGTGCCCGAGCTTGTCGAAGCGGGTTATCGTGATTCTTTACCTTTGTTTAAACAGTTGAAAGGTGACGGAAAATCTTGATTTTCGGAGCTTTTTTGAGTAACATCGCTGTAAGGAACATTCATTTTCTTTTGTTCCGGTCGTAACTGCTAATCAAACGGAGAAATACCATGAAAAAGTTTATGAGCCTCTGTGTCGCTCTGCTGGTTTTTTTTGCATCGGCACCGCTTGCACAGGCGGCAACCCCCTACGTGAGCGCTTCGGCAGGTCTCGCTTTGCTGAGTGAGTCCGATGTTGAAGGATCGTGGGTGACAGACATAGATTATAAAAGCGGGTTCGTCATTAACGGTGCATTGGGTCTCGATGGAGGAATGTACCGTATTGAAGGTGCAGTAGGATACCAGGTCAGTGATTGGGATGAGATCAATGGAATCGAGCTTGCCGATAACGTTGATGCAGAAGTCTCCATACTTTCTTTCATGGCCAATGGTTATCTGGATATCGAAATGCCTGTATCCATGGTCACCCCCTATTTGACTGCAGGTGTAGGGATTGCAAATGTTGATTTTGAAGATTTTGAGGACAGCGATGATGATACGGTGTTTGCCTATCAGTTCGGAGCAGGAGTCGGCATCGATGCGATACCGAACGTCATGCTCGATCTTGGCTACCGCTACTTTGCGACAGGGGACGTCAGTCCTGCGGAGGATGTGGACGTCAGCATTGCGAGTCACAACATCGTAGCAGGTGTCAGGGTGAATTTTTAATGCATCAAACGCTTCGTCGTGATTTATTACAGGCTGACTCATCAGTCGGGTGGTTTTGTAGTTCCACAGTCATCCCCGGGCCGAGCCCGGGGATCCATTTTTCCATGAAAGCCGGTATGGATGCCGCATCGGGTGCAGCATGACTTTAGAGAGATTTGATCCCGTATCACGTGTGGTATGATCTTTGGAAGTAGGCTGTTTCTCTCTGCGTACCCTTTGACGTCCGGCTTTTGTGACGACTCCATATTATTTCTTTTTTACCCGGTTCCTTTAGGTTTTGTCCCCTGAGTACATGTAAATTGTTGTCATTGCACGTTTTCTTCAGTGCGCTCGGTGCTGTTAACCCGTTTCACGCAGATAAGCTTGGTGGAAGACATTCATCAAACGTCAGAGGAGGAAAAATTATGCCGATACGCAAGATCAGGGATTTTCTCGACAGTCACCACATCAGGTACTTCATTATCAGTCATTCCCCTGCCTACACGGCTCAGGAAATTGCGGCTGCCGCACATGTTCCTGGAAAGGAACTGGCAAAAACCGTTATGGTGACCATTGACGGAAAGCTGGCTATGGCGGTGCTTCCGGCCTCGAACAAGCTGGATTTCGATAAACTCAAGGATGCTGCCGGTACAGGAAATGTGGTACTTGCCTCGGAAGAGGATTTCGCTGATATGTTTCCCGGCTGTGAGGTTGGAGCCATGCCGCCTTTTGGAAATCTTTACGGCATGAAAACCTACGTTGCCGAAGAGCTTGCCGAGGATGAGGAGATTGTTTTCAGTGCAGGTAACCACAAAGAGCTTCTCAGGCTTTCTTATGCGGATTTCGAGCGTCTTGTCCAACCGGTCGTTATCACAATGTCTGTCTGATCTCGACAGACTTGTCGCTGCATACAATCCACAACCCTCTCCTTACCGGTATGTCGCGGGTTTTTTCCCTGGAAATGTTACATTTTCCGGCAAAGGTTCGCGACGGTGGTTTTTTACAGGTTAGTCATCTTCTATGCCCTGTCGCTGATTCAGGAATTGTAACGACGTTGTGCAAAGGGTATGAAAATAGCTCTCTATGCCGGGACATACGTAAAAGATAAAGATGGCGCAGTTAGATCCATGTACCAGCTTGTCGCCTCCTTTCTCGAGGCGGGGCACGAAGTGATGGTATGGTCACCGGATATTTCGTCGAGTGAAGAGCGCCATGAAAAGGTTATCGCCATGCCTTCTGTTCCCATTCCTCTCTATCCTGATTACAAGCTCGGTTTTTTTTCCGCCTCGACAGAAACACAGCTGGACGATTTCGGCCCTGATATTGTGCAGATTTCAACACCGGATATCATAGGAAACAGGTTTCTGAAATATGCGAGAAACCGTGGTTTGCCTGTTGTCAGCATGTACCACACGGATTTTCCTTCCTACCTTGATTACTATCGGCTCGGTTTTGCCAAAAATTATGTCTGGAAGTATTTACGGAAATTCTACAATGCCTGTGATGTTTTATTCGCCCCTACCCGAGAGATGAAGACCAGACTCGAGTCCAAAGGGATCGATAACGTTGACGTATGGGGAAGAGGTATCGACAGGACGCTTTTCAATCCTGAGCGCAGGTCCGATACATTGCGTAATTCCTGGGGAGCGGGAGAAAAGACCGTGATTGCGTATGCCGGAAGATTTGTATGGTACAAGGATATCCGGATAGTCATGGAGGTGTATGACAGCTTCAACAGAAGCAGTCTTGCAAACGACGTGTTGTTTGTCATGATCGGCTCCGGCCCTGAAGAGGACGAACTTCGAGAGAAAATGCCGGATGCAGTGTTCCCCGGATACCTTGTCGGTACCGATTTGCCTGAAGCATACGCAAGCAGCGACCTTTTTCTATTTCCTTCCACAACCGAAGCGTTTGGAAACGTTGTTCTGGAAGGGTTTTCATCAGGGCTTCCCGCTGTGGTTTCCAATGTCGGAGGGTGCCAGGAACTTGTCCGGCAATCAGATGGGGGGTTTATCGCTGAAGCGGGAGATCATGAGCAATTTTTTGATTTCTGTACACAGTTGATCCATGACAAAGGTCTTTACAGAAAGAAGCGGCACAATGGTCTGGTGTTGGCGGAGAGAATGTCCTGGCCTGTTATCAACGGGGCTCTGATCGAAAAGTACGAGGACATTATCAGGAGAAAAGTAAAGGAGGGGACTTAAAAGAAAAAACGTACAACCCCGATTCGCTTTCGTGAATTTCTGACTGTAGTGCTCCTGGTTTTTCGCTTACATGGAAGACGGCAGCACGAAAAGAAGATTCCCCATGTTCGCTCTGCCAGTACTTTCCTGCTTTTCGATGCTTATCGAGCGTTCGTAAAGTCTACGCGGTATCATTCGTCACTTTCAGGAATGCCGGTTATCGTGTTCGCTCATCTATCGGATATGGTTCCATGATGTAACCGAAACAATCCTGATGGATAATCGTCTCGTTTTTCGTGAACATCGAGGGAATCAGTTCTTTTCTGGTTACAATAGCATGATTATCAATACGAAAATACTGGTCTGTAACATTTCTGCCGTTGTTATCCATGACTGTCAAGCTGCAGCCATTTCTTCCTGAAACGCCGAGTTTCGTCCCTTTTGGAACGGAAGTGAAATTCAATTCTTCCAGGTCTTCTCTGAAGCATATATCGACGTTCCGTTCACAGTTTCCGAATCCAAGATGCGAATTTTCAGGGACGGTTATTTTTGCAATGGTATGATAGATGTCGTTGTGCTTGTTCGACGGTGGACCGAAAAGCTCTTCAGCAGGCATCGTGAGGCATTGAACGAGGTAGTTGTAGACGTGATTGAAGCCTTCGGTGTTCCCCGAGAACCCGCATTCAAGAGTGACGGAAGGGCAATGACGGGAAAGGGCCATTGAGATGACCTCGTGAGGCTCTGTAAAATAAACGATTGTTTTACTGAATCTACGGGCCAGATGTATGAACGATGTGTCTGTTTTGTTGATACAGGCGTAGTGAGGATTTTTGCCCGTATTGTTATGTATGTCGATGGCAGCATACAATGGTTGTTGGGAGAGCATAGCTAGAACAGACTTGGCCAGCCGGTGTTCCGGAAGGTTATCGCCATTCCAGATGCGGTTGTAATCGGGTTCATTGTCAAGCCTGCGTAGACCTTTTTTGGCCGCTCTGATGTTTCCGACAAAAAGAATAATGTCTCTTGGTGCGGGATTGGCGGTGAGGTTCAGTTCTCTGATGAGATGTTGGATGGCAAGAAAACCCGTTGTTTCATTGCCGTGCAGCAGTACAGAAATGAACATCGGTGGGGAGACGTTGCCTTTGATATGGATGAGTGATGGACCTGGCAGGATCGAATCTATCTCTTCGACCCGGATATCGGCAAGGTTTTCCGGTATTGTATGGTAAAGGTTAAGTCGAGGTTCTGCTTGTACTTGGTTTAGATTTTCCATGAGTGGACAGGTAGCTGGTTATTTTGGTTCTCATGATACGCATGGGTCATCTCCTGAAACTGCGGGCCGTGATGATGAATATACTCTTTTTGCCAGGTTGAGCCGGTTTTTCCGGTTATGACGCGGGGTTTGAGTATTTCGTCAATAGTATAGCTGATCTGTTCGGGATCGATACCCTTCTTCCGTAAAGAGCAGCTTGCTCCCATAAGAAGATCTTCCAGCAGAATTTCCCTGACAGTCAATCGTTTTCCCGCTTTCCATACGATTCGGGCATCGAGTCCCTCTTTTGCGGCCAGATAAAAGTTTTTTCTTGCATCTTCAAAGGGAATTTCCTGCTCAGGAGGCCTGTCCTCCTCGAGTAGAGAGCACATCGCTCCATAGAAAAAGAGGATATTCGCTATGACATCAGGAATAGACGGGCCTGCAGATGGGATGCGATGCTCGATTCTCAGGTGAGGCATCCCATTGTCGTTCAGGCCTATCAATGGGCGGTTCCACCTCCAGATAGTGCCATTATGAAGCCTGAGATGATTCAACCAGTTGAAATCTTCATCGAATATTTCAGGGAGAAGTATGGGAAAGCCATCGAGATTTTCGAGAAATATTTCTTTGAGAGAATTACGGACATAACCACTTCCGAATGTCACTCGTGAAATGATCCTGCCGGTTTTGTCACAAAAGGAGGGCAGTTTGACAGCCTGTTCGAAAAGCGGTATTCTTGTTTCATTCCAAAGCTCCTTGCCGAAAAGAAAGGGTGCATTGGCTGTGAGTGCGACCATCGGTGCGGAGAGTACTTGTGCGATGTTGTATTGACGGGCGGCAGTTGAGGGAGAGACTTGCAGGTGTATCTGCAACGACGTCGTTGCCGCTTCGGCCATAACATCATGATGTGTGGCATCGAGTGTTTCGAGGTCACCCTCGATATGGATTTTCAGAGGCCTGCGCTCTCTTGAACGCAGTATCTCTCGGTTCAGGGCTGCATATCGCTGCAGATGAGAAATGTGTTGCAACGTAAGCATTCGGTCCTCGATAGTTGGGAGAATACCTATCATGAGCACTTTGCAATCCATGGTTTCCGCACTGGAAGCACAAGATCGCCAGGTTTTTGAGAGCTCTTGCTGCAAAAAGACTGGAAGATTTTTGTCAAGTGGCTGAGGAGTGGTATTTATTTCAAAATTATACTGCGACAGCTCCGGTACGACGAGGTGGCTTTTGACTCTTTCAAGAAGCTCCTCGTTTCGAGGGGCAGGTAGGTAGTTTTCGTTTACCAGCCAGCCTTCGAGCTCAAAACCGCACATTTCTCCTTTTTCTTCGAAAACACCCGAAGAGAACCAGTCCATCAGGATTTTTGTTTCTTTTCTCAGGTTTTCCCGGAACTGGCGAAAATCAGCATCATTGAAAAAATCGTGACCGATATTACTTCCCATAATCTATTACAGTTGAAGACCTGTGAATAGAACATCGTCGATGTGTCTCTTTATAAAAATCTCAACAATCGTTTAATGAGATGCAAATTTATTACGATAAACGACCTTTGTTGAATGATTCATGTATGTTTTCAAAGGAATTATGATCGTTTCCGGCTGAGCGGTAACGGTAACCTTGCGGATTCAATAAAAGTGAAGAATGTAAGCACAAAGGATCATGACGGTGAGTGATAGAAAAATGCAGCAATTTCATAACTTGTTACAGTGGTACGCAAGCCGGCAATGCAGATACAGGTCTCATGAAAGAAAAACGAATAGCAGAATCGTTTATACTGGGAGCTTTACTTTGTGTCGGGCTCATTGTATCGGCATATATCATTGCCGAAGGATTCACCCGTTTCAAGGCATATGAAAGAACGGTGGTTGTAAAAGGTTTGGCTGAGCGGGAGGTCCAAGCCGATATTGCCATATGGCCTATTACTTATTCGGTTGCAGCTGATGATCTTTCGCTTCTCGTCGAGACATTGACTGAGCAGAATGGTATTGTCAGAGGCTTTTTGCGGCAAAAAGGTTTTTCGAAAAAAGAAATTTCAGTCTCTCCGCCTTCTTTTACCGATCGTCAAGCGCAAGGCTATGGTGATGCAAGCCGTTACAGGTTCCGCTATACAGGACGGTCAACGGTGAGTGTTTACAGCGGAGATATCGAACGGATAAAACAGGCAAGGGCAAATCTCAGTGACCTTGGAAGTAAAGGAATCGCAATTGCCGGGGAAAATTATGAGGCTCGTACGGAGTATCTGTATACAAAGCTCAACGAAGTGAAGCCGGCCATGATAGAATCGGCAACCAACAACGCCAGAGCTGTTGCCGAGAAGTTTGCTGCTGATTCAGGCAGCCGTCTTGGAAAAATCAAACGTGCAAGCCAGGGACAGTTTTCGATTACCGATCGCGACAGCAATACTCCGTACATAAAAAAAGTTAGAGTTGTTTCAACCCTGGAGTATTATCTGGTTGATTGATAATACCTTTTCGAAAGCTGCTCTACAGGGGCATTTCGGCAACTTTTCACCTCTCTGAATAATGACTTTTCATGTGTGTAATGTTTGAAGGGGATTTCAGTGCTGAAAAATCATATCCTGTATTTTTTTGGAAAACAAAATGCTGGGCAGCTGTCGTACGTTGTCTGCTGGTGGCTCTTGCATTGTTCTTTCCGTGCACTTTATCCGCAGCTGAAGGTGAGACTGAGCTGATTGTCGGTATCAAACAAGCGCCTCCTTTTTCCATGAAAAACAAAGAGGGAGAATGGGAAGGGATCAGTGTGGAGCTGTGGAAAAAAATTGCGCAGGACAATGGTTTTTCCTATAAGTTCAGAGAATCGGAACTGGAAAATTTGCTTGATAATGTTTCCACGGGAGAACATGATGCCTCTGTTGCTGCGATAACGGTGACCGGCGAGAGGGAGAACCTTGTTGATTTTTCTCAACCCTTTTTTTTATCGGGGCTTGCGATTGCGGTAAGAGAAAATAGCTCGAATTGGGGACGTGTGATAAAGGTTTTTTTTTCTTCAGGATTTTTACGGATAGTTTTACTCCTCTCGCTGATTCTTCTTGTTTCGGGATTTCTCGTATGGTTTTTCGAAAGAGTCAAGAATCCCGAGCAATTCGGAGGATCGCCTGCAAAAGGAATTGGGCATGGGTTTTGGTGGGCGGCAGTTACCATGACGACTGTTGGGTACGGCGACAAAGCTCCCAAAACTCCAGGGGGAAGGATGGTGGCCCTCGTGTGGATGTTTGCAAGCCTCATCATTATTTCAGGTTTCACTGCGGCAATTACAACGGCACTTACTGTCGGTTCTCTCGATGTTCCTATCAAGGGAGTGCATGATCTTCACACGATAAGGACAGGGACCGTGAGTGGTTCCACAAGTATACAGTTTCTTACAGAAGAATACATCTCGTTTCAGGAATTCGGAACAATTGAGGAAGCGTTGCTGTCGCTTCAAGGTGGCCGTATCGATGCCGTTGTATACGATGAACCGATTATGCGGTACATGACCGCTTCCGGTGGTTTCGAAGACATCAGAGTTCTGGAACACTCTTTCAAGCATGAATATTATGCAATTGCACTTCCGCCAGGTAGTCCTCTTGCCGAAAAAATCAATCGTTCTCTGTTGGACTATACGGCATCGAAACGATGGCGTTTGATTCTTTTCAAATATCTCAACTATGCATTTTGATTCTTATCTTCGACTGTTTTTGAACGGGACGACGGTAGGAATAATGCATAAAATAAGTATTTTATTGAAGCTAAAATTTCCCCCGGTGTCTCCAGGTATTCTAAGCAACCGTTATTCATGCGAGTTTTTTCGTTAATGAAGAGGGGGCAGGTTATCCCATGCGGGTAGCTTGAAATGCTCAACTGAAGTATCAAATACATGTCTGCTTTAACCGTTGGAGTTGGGACGAGTCATCTTGAAAACTCTCATGATGCGGGTGCAGAGGCGTGCAAGATCGCCTTTGATAAAACAGATGGAAAAGCGGATGTTTTACTTGTTTTCGCAGCGATGCGGTTCGAGCATAAAGCGTTGTTGTCAGGGATCAATGCCGTGGCTGGTGAAGTGCCGATGGTTGGTGGAACGACTGCCGGAGAAATTTCGCCAGAAGGTTTTTCCGAAGGATCGGTTGTGGTTATGGCGATAACCTCCTCCATGTTATCATTTGATTCGGGAATCGGATTACATATGAGCAATGACGAGGATGCCTGTGCCAGATCGTTGATTGCCGATATCTTCACCGATGCCGTAATTGAAGAAGCGTCTTCTCTCTTGGTGTTTCCAAACGGGATGGGTGGTGATGGTTTGAGAGTGCTTAAAGGTCTTCAGGACGTTCTTGGAAAAAACTTTGAAATTGTCGGAGGGTATCTCGGTGATGATATGCGTTTCAAGCATACATTTCAATATTTCAATGGTAAGGTTTATCGGGATGCAATTGTCGGTCTTCTTGTTTCTTTGAAAGGAGATGTTCGAACCAGTATTGGTGTGAGAAGTGGCTTTGAATCCATCGGCAATAGTTTCTATTGTACCTCTTCGGAAGGAAACGTTGTCAAAGAATTCGACAATGTCAGTGCTTTGGGGTTGTATCGTGAATTTCTCGGTGAAGAGCGTTTTAGAAGACTGCCGGGGATCTGTATGGAGTACCCGTTCGGGCTGATCGATGAAAATGCCGGTTCCTCCGGGGAAAGATATTTTCAGCTTCGTTGTGGTTTGAACGTGGATAAGAAGAACGGGACCATTACTTTCGCTGCTTCCATACCTGAAGGCAGTGCCGTAACGCTTACGTCGGCATCGAGGGGAGATGTTATCAACGGTGCACGTGAGGCTGCTCAACAGGCAATGAAACGTCTTCGAGGTGTGAAGCCGGAACTGATCGTCATGTTCAGCTGTGTTGGACGAAAGCTTGTACTTGGCAGAAGAACTTCTGAAGAAGTCGAGGTTGTCCGGAAGTGTCTTGGGTACGACGTACCGATTATAGGTTTTTATACCTATGGAGAGATAGGGCCAATCGATAGTTCTGTTGAAAAGCTTGCAGAAGCTAAATTTCATAATGAAACCGTGGTTCTATGGTTGCTTGGATCGGCATAATCCTTTCTCAAACCCAATGGATAACAGGAAAACCACAAAGCCTTCATATGAAGAACTTGAGCTGCAGTTGAATATTTTGCGGTATCAGGCTCTCGAGAGTAAAAAGATAGAGCAGGAACTGCTTGAAAAACAGAATGCACTCAGGGACCAGAATATAAACTTGATTAGAAAGTCCATCGAGCTATCTGATTTGAGAAGGCAGCTCGAAGACAAGAACTATGAACTCGAGCTGTCGACTGAAAAGCTCGATGCGACCCTTATCTCGCTCCGCAAAAGTGAGAATACGTTAGGGTCGATACTTTCTAACAGTCCTGATACAATCGTCGCTGTCGATGTTTCCCACAAGATCATCTACCTTAACCGCGGCATGCCGGGTCATGGGGAGGGTATGGCGGTAGGAGAGCATTTCTGCGAGCATATTGTCGGGGGTCAGCATGAAATTTACCATACGACGATCGATAGAGTTTTCAGGACCGGTAAACAGGCGAAACTGGAAAGCAGAATCGAGCTGCAGGGCGGCAGGGCTGTTGATGTCGAGTCACGGTTCGGGCCTTGTGTTCAAGACGGGAACGTGACCTCTGTTGTGATGATATCGACTGATATTTCCGAACGGAAGAGGATTGAGAAAGAGCTTAAACGCTCGCTCGATGATCTCGAGCGTTTCAATCGGTTTATGGTTGGAAGAGAACAGAGGAATCTCGAGCTTAAAGAGGAGATCAACAGACTTTGTGCCAAGCTCGGTGAACCCCCACTTTACGCCGTGAGCAGACAAGCCGGGAATGATAAACGTGGTTATTCCGAAAAAAAGCAGTATGAAAAGACTGTGGATCCCGAGATTCTCAAGCGACAGCAGAGGGATGCGCTCATAAATCTTGTCGAGGATGCCAATAGGGCGAGGAACGAACTGATAACGGCGAACCGGAAGCTGGAGGAATCGATCTCTCGTGCAAACCGTATGGCGACAGAAGCAGATGCGGCAAATCGTGCTAAAAGCGAGTTTTTGGCGAATATGAGCCATGAAATTCGTACACCGATGAACGGGGTAATCGGTATGTCGGAGCTCCTACTCGAATCCGGGCTCAATGTTGAACAGAGAAAATTTGCCGAGACGATCAACGCCAGTGGGAAAAATCTGCTTTACCTGGTAAACGACATTCTTGATTTTTCAAAAATCGAGGCTGACAAGCTTGAAATCGAGCAGATAGATTTCGACCTTCTGGACCTGCTCGAGGAGATCATGGAGATGTTCGCATATAGAGCCAGGAAAAAAGGGCTCAATTATACCTTTCTGCCTGATTACAATATACCTTTTCGTTTAAAAGGCGACCCAAGCCGAGTCAAGCAGATTCTTGTCAACCTTATCAGCAATGCTGTCAAGTTTACTCATGAAGGTGAAATTCTGGTGAACGTAGAACTTGAAGAGGCAGCAGGAGATCATGTACGGATAAGGTTTACGGTGTCCGACACCGGTATCGGTATCGATGAAAGCCGTATAGAAGCAATTTTTGAACCTTTTGTGCAGGCCGATGGTTCAACTATCAGAAAGTATGGCGGGACAGGACTGGGTCTTTCCATTTCAAACAAGCTCGCCAAAAAGATGGGTGGAAGAATACATCTAAGAAGCACTCTTGGAAAGGGGTCGATGTTCTGGTTTTCAATCGATCTTGTCAAGCAATGTCGTTCTGAGATGTATAGGAACGAGAAAAACGCCCAGCTTACCGGCGTGAGGGTTTTTCTGATAGACCCCTGCATGGCTTCCAGAAAATTGATAAAAATATTTTTTTCTCTCTGGAACTGTTCTTTTGATGAGGCTGTGGATTGTGGTTCCGGCCTGAAAAAGATACGGCAGGCTGCAGAAAAAGCCGTCCCATGGGATATTGTTTTGATTGCAGTATCGAACTATGATCGAAAAATAAAGGAAACCGTTCAAACAATAGGAAGGTCGCTTAAAGAAAGCTCTCTTGTTGTCTTGACCTCCGCGGAATCGACTACAGACCTGCAATGGATCCCGTGGAAATATGTCAGTGCGCGCTTGCAGAAGCCTATACGGGGAAAGGAGCTCTATGCATCTGTTCTCGAGATTATGAAGTGCAGGGGTTCGGTTCCTGAGTGCTCGGAGCGAGTTGTCAGCGGAGTTTCCGGTATTCCAAGAAAGAAAAGGCAGAAGTTCAGGATACTGTTGGTTGAAGACAGCCAGGTAAACCAGCTGGTACTGCTTTCAATGCTTCAGAAAGAAGGATATAATGCAGACGTTGTACAAAATGGGGTCGAGGCTCTTGAGGCTATGGGTGAGGTTCGTTACGATCTTGTTTTGATGGATTGTCAGATGCCGGAAATGGATGGATATGAAACGGCGAAATTTACCAGGCAGGGAAAGTACAATGTAAAAAATCCTCAGGTACCTATCATCGCGATAACAGCGAATGCAATGAAAGGTGATCGCGAAAAATGCCTTGAAGCCGGAATGGATGACTACATGGCAAAACCGGTAAGAAAATCCGAGTTTACGCTGCTGCTCGAGAAATATCTCGCAGAAAAGCCCTCATTAATGCGTTCTCTCACTGCAGCACGTGAGAATAACAACCCCAATGATAGTATGATTGACGACAACGCTATCTTTCAGGAAAAAGAGATGCTTGGAAGACTAAAAGAGGACAAGGATGTTGCAAGCGTTATTATTGAAAATTTTCTCGGAGATGTTCCCCGGCAGATAACGGTATTGAAAGCTGCCATAACAAAGAGTGATGCTGAAAAAGCCTATTTGACTGCCCACGCTATAAAAGGTGCGGCACTTCTTGTTGGTGGCCAGCTGTTTTCGAAAGCTGCGGCTGCAATAGAAAGCGCAGCGAGGTCGAGGGATCTTGCTGAAGCCGATCGGTTATTTCCGTGTCTTGAAGAGCAGTTTATTGTTTTAAAAGGGAAAATTGAATCTGCGGGATGGATGAAGAAGGGGAAAATCGAAAGAGGAGGAACGTAGCTGATGAAACTGGGATTTGTCGGTCTTGGGAAAATGGGTGAGAATATGGTAGAAAATATTCTTGCTCACCATCATGAGGTGGTTGTGTTCGATCTCTCCAGAGAAGCTGTTGAAAAACTTGCAGGAAAGGGGGCTACCCCTGCTGTTTCACTGGAACAAATGGTTGCTCGACTTCCTGTTCCAAGGATTTGCTGGCTCATGGTGCCGTCAGGCGATCCAGTTGATAAAACGCTGGAATCTCTCTTACCGTTACTTGACGGCGGTGATATTGTCGTAGACGGTGGAAACTCCAATTATCACGACACGGTAAGAAGGAGTGAGATGCTTGCCGAAAAAGGGATCGGTTTTATGGATGTCGGTACAAGTGGCGGTCTTGAAGGAGCGAGAAACGGGGCTTGTATGATGGTTGGCGGTGACCGGGAGGTTTTTATGTCACTTGTTCCTCTTTTTGAAGATATGTGTGTGTCCGGCGGTTATGGATACATGGGGGAAAGTGGGGCAGGGCATTTTGCGAAAATGGTTCATAACGGTGTTGAATATGGTATGATGCAAGCTATTGGAGAGGGATTCGATGTTCTCGAGAACAGCAGATTTGTATTCGACCATCAGGAAGTGGCACGAGTATGGGCAAACGGTTCGGTTATAAGAGGATGGCTTATGGACCTTGTTGCAAGAGCCTTCGAAAAAGACGAGGATCTCGGCTACCTTTCCGGAGAAATTGCCGATTCCGGAGAAGGAAAATGGATGGTTGAGACCGCTCTTGAGCAGGGGGTCGCCATTCCTGTTATTGCAGACGCTTTGTTCAGGAGGTACCGTTCGCGATCGAGAGACAATTTTTCCGACAAAGTTGTAGCGGCTCTTCGTCATGAATTCGGTGGGCATGGATTTATTCCAAAAGAAAAATAGTGCTGAAGCTCATGGACCAGCAGCTTGACAATTTCACCTTTGTTTTGTTTGGTGCCGAAAGCGATCTCTCATCGAGAAAGCTTTTGCCTTCACTGTATCAGCTTGCCCGTTGGAAGCAGCTTCCCGAAAGGTACAGGGTTATAGGGGTAGCCCGTTCCGCGATCGATCATTTAGGGTTCCGGGACTATGCGAGACAGAGCGTTCAGGCTCATGCCTCCAATTCACTTATAAATACCGACACTCTTGACTTGTTTTGCAACAACCTTTTCTATGTTCGTGCAGATTTGACTGAAAACGAAGGGTACATGCTCTTGCGGCATGAAATAGACAAGATGGTTACGAGCGACTCTTCATGCAGTAATTTGCTTTTTTATCTCGCTACTCCGCCCAGCCTGGCACCATACATTATCGATAATCTTGAAAAAGCGGATCTCGGAGGAAAAAGTGAGGCTTGCCGGGGATGGCGCAAAATAGTGGTTGAAAAACCATACGGGTTTGACCTCGAAAGCGCTCGTGAACTGAATGCCATAGTGGGAAGGGTTTTTCATGAGGAACAGGTATACCGTATCGACCACTATCTTGGTAAGGAGCCGGTACAGAACATTCTTGTGTTCCGTTTTTCCAACGGTATGTTCGAACCGTTGTGGAACAGACAATATATAGAGAATGTCAGTATTACAATTGCCGAGGATTTCGGTATCAGATCCAGAGGGGCGTATTATGAAAAATCGGGCCTGCTTCGAGACATCATACAAAATCACGGCCTTCAACTACTTGCGGCAATTGCAATGGAGCCCCCTGTCGATCTGAGTGCGGAAGCGGTTCGTGATGAAAAAGGAAAAGTCTTACGCTCGCTGAGGCCGTTGACAAAAGACAATGTCCGGGATAACGTTGTTCTTGGACAATATGACGGCTATAGGGATGAAAAGAACGTAGCGCCTGATTCGGCAGTTGAAACATTTGCAGCCATTCGATGGTATGTCGATAACTGGCGCTGGAAAGACGTCCCTTTCGTCATGAAGGCTGGCAAGAATCTTGAAAAACAGGTGACTGAAATAGTTATGACATTCAAGTGTCCTCCTCAAAACTTTTTCGGTCCTCCTCAAAGTTGCAGTTATACGGCAAACCAGATTATCATACAAATCCAGCCGGAAGAAACGATCGCAATTCGGTTTGGTTCCAAAAGACCCGGTAAAGAGCTGGTGACCGATCCGGTTTTTATGAAATTCGATTATAAAACATCGTTCGAGCTCGAGCAGATGACGCCTTATCAGCATCTTCTCCTCGATGCGATGGCCGGAGACCAGATGCACTTTATCCGCCAGGATGCAGTGGAAAGCAGTTGGGGAGTCATTGACAGTATTCGGGACTCATTCAAACATGTCGAGCCCGAATCCTATCCGGTTCATTCATGGGGGCCATATACCGAGTGGTGACAAACCAACGTATAGAATCATGGAGATCGGGTAATGCAACTTCCATGTTCAGCTGCTTTTTTTCTCGATCGTGACGGTTACAATCCTAACGTGATGAGGTCATGAATGTGAATGATCCCTACAGGGTGGTTGTTCTCGTCACAGACGAGCAGCTGTGTTATCCTGTGCGATTCGAGAATTCTCAAGCATTTTTCCGCAAGGGTGTCTGCAGTGACTGTCTTGGGAGCTTTAGTCATGACGTCTTTTGCCTGTAATGAAAGAATGTCCTTTTTGCTTTGAATGAGTCTTCGAAGGTCTCCGTCGGTAAAAACTCCCGTAAGTCTTCCTGCATTGTCTGTTATTCCACTCATTCCGAAACGCTTCGATGTCATTTCAAGAATAATATCGGTAAGCAGGGCTGTTTCTTCGACAAGCGGTAACGCCTCGGCGGTGGCCATGATATCAGATACTTTCATGGTTAATCTTTTACCGAGAGATCCTTTTGGATGGGTCACGGCAAAATCATGATGTGTGAACTGTTTCATTTTCATCAGGCACATTGCAAGTGCGTCTCCCATGGCAAGCATGGCTGTTGTCGAAGTTGTCGGTGCCAGGTCGAATGGGCAGGCTTCCTGCTCTACGCTTACATCGAGAACGATATCTGCTTTTTCTGCAAGGTATGACCGTTTGTTGCCGGTAAATGCCAGGATGGAAACACCGATTTTTCTCAACGCAGGGAGAATGAAGTTCAATTCTTCGGTCATACCGCTTTTCGAAAGGCAGATGACGCAGTCATCTTTCGAAACGACACCAAGGTCACCATGCGCTGCTTCAGCAGGATGCATGAAGAGGGCGGTGGTTCCAGTCGAAGAAAGCGTTGCCGCGATTTTCTGACCTATGATGCCGGATTTTCCCATTCCGGAAATAATGATTTTCCCCTTGCATTGGCTCAGAAGCACTGTGGCATCATAAAAATTATGATCGAGCAGTTCAGCGATACGGGAAAGTGCGTTCGCTTCGTGACGGATGGTTTGTTTGCCTGTGTCGATAACTTCAATTTTCTCTTGAGAAAAGTCCATGATCGGTATCTGAATTTATAGGTCTCTCCATCAACCAGCTTGCTTGCCGTGAAGAGCTGGATACAGTAATGGTTGATAGCGGGCTTTGCATGTGAAATATTTATAAAAACTACTTAATATTGATATTTTATTGCAATCAGGCTGATTGTAACTGATTTTGCGTTTTTTTCAAAAAAAACATCAGGATTTATGAGTTGGCTCATCATCTTATCTTTCGCCTTACCGATTTTTTTCGGTCTTCTTTTTGTTATGTCCAAGTTTGTCAAGCATATGAAGGAAGAGCAGAATATGGAAATCGAATCGATCAGGGACACGTTGATCGATGAAGATAACCCGGTTGGTTTGTCCGGCGAGGAGCTTGAAAAATTGAAACAGCAGCAGACCGAGGCTCAAAAGCATTTAAGAGATGTTATTTCAAAGATTCCCGTTGAGGAAAAAGATGGCAGGTTACGGCCGGCCTTCGACAAGATGAAGAAACTTCAGGATGAACCTTCGGAGAAAGCCGCCGGCAACGGTAAAGGGACTGGTAAGCACTGAGCGAAAGGGGAGACAATAAAGCTGAAGTTCTCTATGCTTGACAAGCTGAAACTTCTGGCAAAAGATACCGTTATTTATGGTACAAGCACGATTCTGGCTCGGGGTCTGAACTATGTGCTCGTTCCTTTGTATGCGAATCTTCTCGATACCTTCGATAATGGGGTGCATGCACTGATATACGCGAACATCGCCCTTGCGAATGTTCTGTTCGCTTACGGCATGGAGACTTCCTATCTTAAAGTTGCATCAGACGATGCGCGGTCAGGAGGCGACAGCGCCCGGTGTTTTTCAACGGCAGTTATTTCACTTCTTCTGACTTCCACTGCATTTACCGCCTGTATTCTGTTTTTTGCTCCTGGAATTGCCGAGCTGATAGGCTTGTCGGCTAATCAGCAGGAGTTTATACGCTATGCAGCGATAATTCTCTGGCTCGATGCGATGCTGGTTATTCCTTTCGCTGAACTACGGCTGAAACGAAAGGCCGTTCAGTTTGCAATCGCGAGGGTTTTCGGAGTCGTGGCTGTGGTTGTCACGGCGTTTGTATTGATCGTGCATTTCAATAACGGTTTGAAAGGAGCTTTTATTGCCAATATTGTGGGGTCATCGATCAGCCTGCTGATTGTTGTACCGGTGTTCAGACAGTTCAGGCGTTTTTTTTCTTCCGACACGCTCCGTGAAATGCTGAGAATAGGGTTGCCCTATGTTCCTACAGGGATTGCCGGGTTGCTGGTTCATCTTATCGATCGGAACGTTCTTATACGAATGAGGCTTGAAGACATTGAAAGAATTTACGGATCAGGTTACGCCCAGTCCGATATTGTAGGGATTTACGGCCGTGTTGCAGCATTCGGTATTCTGCTTCAACTTTTCATTCAGGTATTCAGATTCGCATGGCAGCCTTTTTTCCTGCAACATGCAGAAGATCCCGAGGCCAAAACCCTTTTTCGTTACGTGCTGAGCATTTCAACCGTATTTGCCATGGTTATCGCTCTTGCCGGAACTTTTTATGTTCCGGACCTGATACGCTACCATTATTTTGATCAATTGTATATGTTGCCTCCTGAATACTGGATAGGTCTTTCAATTCTGCCCTGGATATTTTTCAGTTACGTTTTCGACATGATCTCGACAAATCTTACAGCCGGTATCCTGATCACCGGGAGTACCAGATATCTGCCGGCCGTTACTTTCGCTGGCGCAGGTGTTACAACGGTGGTTTGTCTTTGGCTTGTGCCGTTGATGGGAATGGAGGGGGCCGCGGTCGCTATACTTGCCGGAACGGTTGTGATGAGTGCTTGTATGGGGTATTTCTCGTTAAAAGTGTATCCCAACAGGTACGAGTGGAGGAAACTGCTGCTTTTATTCGTGACCGGTATTGCTTTGACTCGTCTTCCGGTTACTGCAGGAATCCAGAGTATATGGTTTGAAACCGTTCTGACGATCTGTTACCTCGGGATTATTCTTGTTGTGTTCAGCAATGAAGTGACGTATGTTTTCAAGCTGCTCGGTTCGAAAACGAAAAGCGATGTCGACAGTGAATAACTTGTCGCAGATAACAAGGTTGTGCACAACAGCAACTTTTTACACTACGGGCTACCGTTGTTTGTTATAGCTGCAGGCTGTAATGGGCTTTCAGAATTCAAGCTCGAAGAGAACCGATAGAACGGAAGGTAGACATTTTCGGGAGTCGATACATCACCGTCTGTTTTTTCCCTTTCCTTTTCCCATGCCGGATTTCGGGACGGCGTCGATGCCTAACAGTTTGTATACTTCTTGTGCCGACGTATTGTTTTCACGTGCAATGCTTTCAAGCGTCTGATCCAGAGACGGGGCGGTAATACCAGCTTCCTCGAGTTGTTTTTGCAGTGATTCAGGGCTTTGGCCTCTGGTAAATCTTTCGGCGATTTCTCTCAAGGTCATCCTTTCCATGTGAGGTATCGGAGGACTTTGCTGCGGCTCTTCCCAAGATTCAGAAAGAGCGTCGCCGAAATCGATTACTGTCGAGAATGGCTGAATTTTCAAATGCGTCCCGATTCCGAAAAGCAGTGCAAGGAAAAGAATGCTGAAAATCTCGATAGGCCTGCCCGGTCCTGCATGGGCTTTAGCTACGATATAGGACCAGAAAGCTTTCCAGTTGATGGAAAAAAGATGAAAGATGGAGAGGATGGCAAAAGCAAGGCTGAATAATGTGTGCTGGTTTTGCCAATCCTGCTTGCTGAGCCCGAGGATTTGCCAGTTTGTCCAGTTTGCGACTCTTCCGGGAGGGGCAAAATAGAGGATAATTCCAGAAACGAACAACATGAGAAATGCAATAAAAAGACCAAGGCTGATGAAAGCTCTCCAGCTGAATCGTTTCTTTTTCATTGTGGTGTTGCCTCTGATTGTTTGTCCCGATTTTTATCATTGGTTGTGTCTTGCTCTGCGACGTTATTTTCCTTGATAGGGGTGAGCCGTATTCGTTTGAGAAACAACCTGCTCTTCAATTTATACGGCTTTGCCGTTACTTTTTCAAGGACGCTTTGCAGCGAATCCCGCTGTTCGGGCGAGCATACGTTTGAAAGGCCGTTGAAATGCCATGCGAGTCTGTATTCAATGACTGCCTGTAGCGAGCCGATTCGTTCGGCAAGGACTTTGATTTCGAGCGTATCCGGATCGGTTTTGATCGCTTCCTGAATCAGTTTGCGTTTGAGGCTCGAGATCGTTACGAGAGCTGGTAACGTTCCCTGAAAATGCTGCTGTCTCAGTGCGTTGAATTCTTTGCTTTGTTCATCGGTCAGGTTCAGTTCTTTTTCGAAAAACGATCGTTTTTTTGTGTCTTTGATGGTCTTGACCACTGTTTCGTTTTTCGTTGGAGTTTTGACGTTTTGCCACCAGAGCGTTCCGAGCAGAGCAAGATTTAAAACGATCAGTATAGCGAGCGTAATCGAGATGAAACGTTTGGATGAAAGAAAATCCATACGAAGATTGTTTGGTTCAAACAAGTATGTGCATGTGACGCCTGCTTCTCACTGCAGAGAGCGTATCGGTTGAAGTCATATGTTTATTCATCGGGATCTTCAACGCTGTTGTCGTTATCCAGATAATATGAAAGGGCGGGGCTGCTGTATTCGTTCGTCAGGCTTTCAAGGGGGTCTTGCTTACTGAAAGTTTGCTCTGTATCGTTCGAAAGCATGAGAACAAGTGCGGATCCGATATTGATAATCAGCAGAAAAGCCATCAACGCAAATTTTACACTTCGCATGGCGGGGTTGGCTTGCTGAGCATGTACCAGAGTTTCCTGTGTAATTCGTTCCATTACCTTTGCCCTGAAAAGGTAGTGTGCCTTCAACTCGGGAAGGTTGTCAAGCGCTTCCATGGTTTTCTGGACTTGGGTATCTATGTGAGCTTTTTGGTTCATCATAGTCATAGTTTGTTCCATTTACTTAGACGTTCCTGAGTTGCAATCCTTGCACTGCAGGATGAAAAAAGTAGTTATCCTTTTATCTGTAGTTACAGAACATGAACGATGTGCAGAGAAAATGTTAAAGATACCATGAATAGCCATTATTTCTTATAATGTTTTTGGAGCTTCTTCTGGAGATTTTTTTTTGCTCTGTGAACAAGAGATTCGACCGCAGACACCGTGGTATGCAGTACCTCTGCAATTTCCTGGTTGGAGTAACCGTCGTATTTACTGAGAAGAAAAGCGGTTTTCTGGTTTTCAGGAAGAGTGTCCAAGGCATATTCTAGAACCTGTGTTCTCTCACTCTCGGTAAGTACCTCTACAGGGCTTTCCTGAGAAGATATTGGAAGCTCTTCCACAGGATCGTTGACTCCAATGACTCGTTTCAAAGAGGAAAATCTTTTTTTACGTTTTTTTTTCCGGAGATGGTCGAGTGACTTTGTTACAGCGATGCGGTAAATCCAGGTGGAAAGCTTGGATTCCTGTCTGAAACTTCCGAGTGAACGATAGGCTTCAAGGAAAACCTCTTGTGCGATATCTTCGGCATCCTCTCTGTTCATTACGAAACGGTAACAGGTATTGAGCACCATATCTTGGTGCTCGGCGACGATAGTACTGAATTCATCTTCCTGTATTGAATGCCCGTTTTGCTCCAAGCTTTGCTCTCTTGTGTGTAAGGAATAAATGCCGTATCGTTTTTGTTACGTCACAAGCAAAAGTATAACGACCTTTTATCTATAGTCCTAACGTGATTGTACCCAAATGGTTGTTTCTGGTTTTCCTGAGACGAGGTGTCTTTTCGGTAATTACTTCGCAGGGTAACGATTTTCCGCACTGTAGCGTATAATGCTCCGGGGGTTGGACGCTTTTTTCGAGAAAATCTTGTGCATGCGGCTGTTTTTTTTGAATGATCATCGAGCATGAAGGTTTTTACCGATTGTAAGAATGATCGGCCAGGTCATCCTTTTTGATGATGAGGGGCGTCCCCATGTCGAAAGCAGTTTTGGTACAATACGTTCAACGGGATCGTTGCCATGTCGCTCCCTGTAAAGGTCCAATGCAGACCATGTTTGAAGGTAGCCGATCAACTGGTATAAAGACCAGCTCGTTATCATGCTGAAAGACGGAGAGGGTAGTATGGTGAAAGGAAACTGTAGTTCTCGGTATTCCGAAAGAATGTGCGAGATTTCTTTTTCCCAGAACCGGCCCAGGATGTCGAAATAGAGTGTCTGAACGATGGCATCTATTTCAGGCTCTATTGTCGGGAGATGATATGCCCATGCTGCAAGAATTCCATCTTTTTTGAGAACCCTGCGGATTTCGCGATAAAAACGGTCGGTGTCAAACCAGTGGATTGCCTGCGCTATGGTTACCAGGTCAACCGAGTTGTCAGGTAATGGTGCTGAGTGAGCCGGAGACACTGAGTACATGATGTTGGGCTTCTGAATTGCATGGGTGATTTGTTGACGGCTTGCGTCAGTCGCATAGATTTGTATGAAGAATTTGGAGAGATGTATTGCAGACTGGCCGTTTCCCGTTGCGCAGTCCCAAGCGCATTCCCGTGTCGGTGCCAGTGAAGCGAGGTGCTCGAAAAGCGCGGCAGGGTAGAGCGGGCGATAAAGACGGTATGCCGGGGCGTGGTTCGAAAACCTGTCTTTGAAACTGCTCATTGTCCGGCTGCTTTTTTTCATAGGTCCTGAAAAAGAGTGTAACTCCGTTACAAGGGGGCGTTGATCATGATTCCGGTGGCAGTTGTTCGAGAAATCTTGACTTTATTTCCCCTGTCGGTATCATACAGCTGTCCTTTTTACCGAACCATTTATATCTGTTTCTTGCAATGAAAGCATAGAGCCGGTCACGCATTGATGAAGGTATCAAAGAGAGTAACTGAAGGCTATTCCAGGGGGGGTCGAGTTCGGATGCTATTTTCAGTGCAGCTGTGCTCCGTGAATACACCTTGTTGTTTGTAACCAAAACAACCGTATCGAGATTGTCAGGGTTTATCTGCTGCTGCTGCAATAGCGTTTTGCCGAGAGGTGACTGCGAGGGTGTAAAGGTGAATTTTCCGGTTCGGTCTCTTTCGTAGATGAAGTTGACCGAGAACTCACAAAGATTGCATACACCATCAAAAATAACGATTCTTTCCGGTAAGGAGTGTTGTGTCATGATGTCATCTGCTTCGAATTGAACGTTACGATTCCCAATGGCGGGTTGATCGATCATGATGTTCACTGCTTTGTCACCTGTAGAACCTGACTATCCTGCTATTTTGTACAGTTAAAGCATCTGTTTTACAGGGCTGGTCAGAAACCGGCAGAAAAATATCAGGCGAGATTGGCGGCAACATGCAGAACGGTTGCCACTTTTTCCGGAGAATCGGCTTCACAATACAATCGCAGAACCGGTTCTGTACCGGACGGTCGTATCAAGACCCACCCGCCTTCAAAATGGTATTTATAGCCGTCGAGATTATTGAAACCGTCAACCTTGTAACCGGCAATGGTTTTTAGATCACCTTTCGAGGCTCGGGAGATGATTGATTTTTTTTGTTCCCCGCCGATATGAAGGTCGATTCGATTATAATAAAAGCTGCCATATTCATTAAAGAGTTCCTGAACCAGTTCGGAAAGGCTCTGGTTTTTCATGGCCATGATTTCCACGATGAAAAGGCCGATGAATATACCGTCTCTTTCCGGCAGATACGACGTGATTCCAATACCGCCCGATTCTTCACCTCCCATAAGGATATCATGGGTTGTCATGAGTTTGCTCACATGTTTGAAACCCACGGGAAGGAGGTGCAGTGGCAGGTTGTTTTTCCTGCAAATCCTGTCTATGATGTCGGTGAGGGCAAATGTCTTGGCTACCTCGCCGGTTTTCTTTTTTTCTTCAGCAAGGTATTTGAGGATGATGGAGAAGAGCTTGTGTGAATCTATGAACGAGCCGTATTCATCCAGCATTCCTATTCGGTCGGCATCACCATCGTTAATGATGGCGACATCGGCGCTGATTGTTTTGAAGAAGTTGATAAAATCACCGATGTAGCGAGGCATCGGTTCCGGATTGATCCCTTCGAAGCTCGGGTTGCGGCTGCAGTGGTAACAGTTGACAGCCGATTCATCGAAAAGCCGGGTAAGAATGTTTTGCCCTGCCCCGAACATTGGATTGTGAGCGATTGCACGCTTTGATTTGCTGATGGCGTCGAGGTTGATATGTTTTTGTATATGATTGAGATAGGTGCTTATGATATCAGCTTTTTCAATCAGCTTCTTTTCAGGCTTGGCCGGTTTTCGGGGATTTACCACAGTGAGATTGTTCTCGATGAGAGCGATGGTTTCCGGCAAGGCAGAACCTCCATAGGATGCTTTTACCTTGAAGCCATTATAAACAGGGGGGTTGTGAGATGCGGTAATCATAATGCCCCCGGCAAGCTGTTTTTCCCTGCAATAGAGTGAAACGGCAGGAGACGGTACGAAGCTTTCCGATAGAAAAACATGAAGTCCACAGGAAGAAAGAATCTCTGCCGTGTAGGTTGCAAACTCAGAAGACATGAAGCGGGTATCGTAGCCTACGCAAACACCATTTTTACAATTGGGATGATCGAGAAAATAGGCTGCGGTTGCCAGTGTTGCGAGCCTGAGGTTATCGAACGTGAAATCCTTTGCTATAATGGCTCTCCACCCGTCAGTGCCGAATTTGACTTGCATTCTCTTTGTAATTTGATATAATTTGAGCTGGACAGGATTGTTGTCTTGACATAGTGTTACAAGAACAAATGACCAGTGTAATTCACCATCAATCGAAATACTGCGAAACGCTTGTACAAGGTCAGGGGAACTGATTGTTACACATGAAATTACGGAGGTATCCCTCTTTCTAAGATACAGTTTGCCGTTTGATGTTCCAATCGAGTCGACTTATGCGAGGTAAGAAACTGTTTGTTCTTGCTGGAGAGGTTTCAGGCGATCTTCACGCTTCGGAAGTGGTGGAGGTTGTTTGTGAAGAGTGTTCAGCAGTGAAGGTTTTCGGCACAGGAGGTAAACGATTGCGTGCGCTCGGTGCCGATTTGCTTTATGACGTCGATGACCTCAGCGTTATGGGCTTTGTCGAGGTTCTCAAACAGGGTTTTTTTCTTCGAAAGGTAATGAGTGATTTGAAGCGGAAGATTTCGGTGGAAAAACCTGATGCGGCGCTGCTTGTGGATTATCCGGGAATGAACCTCGTCATGGCCGAGTATCTTCATCGTCTCGATATTCCCGTTATCTACTATATTTCTCCGAAGGTCTGGGCATGGAAAGAAAAGCGGGTCAGGAAAATCAAGAAGTATGTCGATCACCTGATGGTGATCTTCGGTTTTGAGATCGAGTTCTATCGGCGGCACGGTTTCGAAGCGGAGTTTGTCGGTAATCCTGTTGTCGAGGAAGTCGATAAGCATCATCTCCCACCGAAAGAAGATTTTCTTCGTAAGCGAGGTATACAAGAAGAACAACGGCTCATCGGTCTTTTGCCCGGTAGCAGAAAACAGGAGATAGCGTTTGTTTTTCCAGAGATGCTCAGAACGGCGGAGATGCTGCAGAATAAATACAATGTGGTATTTATTCTCGGCAGGGCCTCCCATGTCAATGGAAGTCTCTATGATGATTATTGCAGGGATTCGCAGGTTCGGCTTGTCGATTGTTCGGCATATGAGGTAATGAAATACAGTGATCTATTGCTGGTTACATCCGGAACCGCAACACTCGAGGCTCTTTGTTTCGGAGTGCCGATGATCGTTCTCTATAAAACAGGCTGGTTGAATTATGCCATCGGAAAGCGTCTTGTCCGTTTACACAGCATTTCTCTTGCGAATCTTGTGGCGAAAGGGTTGTATCTGAGGGAACAAGTTGTTCCCGAGTTGCTGCAAGATGATATGACCGCTGAAAAAATTTTCGAAAAAGCATCGTATCTCCTCGACAACGACAATGCAGCCAAGGAGATGCATCAGGAACTGCTTGCAGCAAAGGAGAGGCTGGGAGCGGCATCTCCTTCGAAAAAGGTTGCGGCTGCGATCTGCAAGTATTTATAACATCCTTTACTCGATGTCTATGGAACAGATTGTCTCGTTACTGGTTGAAAATCCACTGTATCTTGTCATCGCGGTTATCCTTTCTATCGTGGTATTGTTGCTGTTTTTGAGAAAAATTCTGAAACTGCTTGTCATCATCGCAGCTGTCGGTATTCTTTACATCGCATATTTGTACTGGTCGGGTGAAAATATTCCGGAAGTTGTTACAGGCATTGAACAGGTTCTTGATCGAGCGCTTCAGAAAGGCGTCGAGTTTTTAAAACAGTTTGTCGATCCGTAATGATTTTTTAGGTTTATAATTTATTTTTCCTGAATAAATAAGGTTATTTATTTTTCTTTTCTCTTTTTTTTATTTATTCGTTATGTTCTTTTGGGAATAACGAATAAGCGGATTATAAATTTTTCACGGTCACCGTTATGGAGAAGAAAAACGGTTTCATGCTGTTCACATTATTGCTTGCATTCGTGCTGACGCTTTCATGTACAGGCGAAGAGCGGAAAAAGGTGAAGCAGGATGTTCTGCATATCGCTGCAGCGGCAAATCTCAGCTATGTCATCCCCGAACTTGTCGAGGTATTCGAGAGAGAGTATGGGGAAGGTGCAGTTATGGATATCCGGGTGACGAAAGCATCGAGCGGTAGTCTGACGGCGCAGATTCGAAACAGTGCACCGTTCGATCTGTTTCTCGCGGCAGATACCGGTTACCCTCGGGCACTCTACAGAGATTCACTCACAGTTGGCGAGCCTGTAGTCTATGCGGCAGGGATTCCCGTAATGGTGTATCGGCCGGAGGTCGAGGGTGATGCCGGTGTCGCATGCCTGACAGATCCGTCGGTTGAAAAAATTGCAGTTGCACAACCCGATCTTGCTCCTTACGGGAAAGCGGCAATCGAGATTCTTTCAGGTTCAGGTGTTTTGCAACAGGTGGAAGGCAAGCTTGTATATGGAATATCGATAACCCAGACTTTTCAGCATGTCGTTACAGCGGCCGATGCAGGTTTCATTGCCGCTTCCCTGCTGCATGGAGAAGGTGGCCGGGAGTTGAAAAAAGCCGGTATGGAATGGATCGAATTTCCACTGGATGCATACGATCCGGAAGGATTGCAGCAGGCAATGGTTCTTCTGGATCCTTCCAATGCGACTGCAGTTGCTTTTTTCAAATTTATGCAGGGAGAGAAGGCGGAGGAGATACTGAAAAAAAACGGATACCGGATCGAATGAACAGTATACGGGCGAAAGTGGTCGGGATAGAGTCCAGTGAAAATCTGCACAGGGTGATGCTGTCGGCGGGAAACCAGATTTTTACCGTAATAACCCTTGAGCTGGCAGATGACTATACGGTCGGCGCAATGGTCGATATTCGTTTCAAGTCGGCACATGTTGCGCTCGCAAAAAACATTGCGGGTGAGGTGAGCATTGCAAACCGTCTGCAGGCAACGGTGCAGGATTTGCAGAAAGGAAAGATACTTGTCGATATGCAACTCGAGAGTGACGCGGGAAACATTTCCGCTCTTACGACAACTGAAGCGGTTGAGCGGATGCGCATTGTGCCTGGAGATGTTGTGACTGCTCTCATGAAAGCAAGCGATCTTTATCTTTCAAGGGTGGAGGGTGCATGAATTCGGGGTTTGACATACAACCTTTTCTGCTTTCGTTCAGGCTGGCAGCCATAACTACGGTAATGTTGTTCATCATTTCCGTTCCACTTGCCTGGAAACTCTCTCAAACCAGATCCAGGTCAAAGCCTTTTGTCGAGGCACTTGTCAGCATGCCCATTGTGCTGCCTCCCACTGTGCTTGGTTTTTATCTTCTTGTTTTTCTGTCCGATAGATCGCCTCTTGGTGGATTCATCAAAGAGGTACTCGGGCTCGATCTTGTTTTTACTTTCGAAGGAGTTCTTGTCGCTTCCTGCATTTACTCGTTTCCGTTTATGCTGCAGCCTCTCCAGTCGGGAATGGAGCAGGTGCCGGTGAAACTTCTGGAGGCATCATATACGCTGGGAAAGTCGAAGTTCAACACGTTGTTTCATGTGATATTACCGAATATCAAACCATCGCTGTTAACCGGACTTATTATAACGTTTGCTCATACCGTAGGGGAATTCGGGGTAGTACTTATGGTTGGCGGCAGTATACAGGGAGAGACAAGGGTTGCCTCGATAGCGATCTATGAACTCGTGGAACTGTTGGATTACCGGACGGCGCATATCTATTCTCTTATTCTGATCGCGTTCAGTTTCATTGTACTCGTGAGCGTCTATATCCTCAATCACCGAAAAAGGGGCACTGGTTGACGCGTATGATCGTCGCTTCATTGAAAAAACAACTCGAAGGTGCAGGCGGGACGTTTATGCTGGAAACCGATGTTACCATCGAACGGGGGGGAATAACCGCCATTGCAGGTCCTTCGGGAAGCGGAAAAACCACATTTTTAAGAATGCTTGCAGGGCTTACTTCTCCAGACGAGGGGCTGTTGGAAGTAGGCGGCGAGGTTTGGTTTCGAAAGGATACCGGGAAAAAAAAGCAGGTGAACCTGAAACCGCAACAGCGAAGAGTCGGGGTGGTTTTTCAAGGGTATGCCCTCTTTCCGCACATGACCGTTCTTGGAAATCTGCTCTATGCATCCAGGGACAGGGAAATGGCTGAAAAGCTTCTGAACATGGTCGGTTTACTGCAACTCAAACATGCAAGGCCGGCCAATCTGTCGGGTGGTCAAAAACAACGGGTGGCCCTTGCCCGTGCGCTAATGCAGCGGCCTCGCATTCTTCTGCTCGACGAGCCGCTGTCCGCGCTCGATGAGTCCATGAAAACACTTTTGCAGGATGAACTGCTGAAGGTGAATAAGGAGCTTGGCGTGACGATACTTATCGTCACGCACGATTCAAGCGAAATGTACAAGCTTTGTGATCGTGTTCTTCTGTTCGAGATGGGGCGTATCGCTGCCGATACTTCCCCCCGCAAGCTCTTTGTCGAAAGACAGACAACCCAGAAATTTGCATTCAAGGGCGAGATTCTCGAAATAAGAGCGGTCGATGCCGTGTATATCGCTGTTGTAGCGATAGGTAACAACCTCGTCGAGGTCGTGATCGACTCGGATGAAAAAGAAGGGCTTCAGTCAGGAGACAGTGTCATTGTCGGTACGAAGGCGTTCAATCCGACTGTGAGAAAGTTTGCCCCAAAGGATTTTGACATTTCAAGACTTTGAGGTGAAAAATAAAAGGACGTCTCAACAGCCACTATGAGACGTCCTTTTTGTTATCATACTAAACAAAACCTTTTCAGCGCCATATCAAATACAGAAAATATTTTACGTATTCAATGATATAGTAAAGCAAACCATAACCATTGGCTGATGGAGTCATCGCAAATGTTGCAGTAGCTGAAAGATTGCTGATAATAAAGGCTGCCAGAGTTGCAATTGCTGCTTTCATGATAGTGTCTCCTTATGAGTTATTGTTTTGGGGATTGATGGGGGAATCCATAAGGAACAAAGGATATGAGCTACACACCCCACAGCAAAATAATAAAAAAAAGCAATATCAAAGAGCGTGGCAGAAGATTGTCGATCAGCTCAGCGCTCCGGTCGGGCAACGTTCGACAAGGAGCTGCATCGTTGTCGTTTTCTCCGCATCGGTTTCTTCAAGTGTTCGTACACAAATGCCGCAATCGACACATTTTTCCCGTTCAAACCTTACATCTGCTCCCCGGTCGACCGAAAAGTCCTCATGCTCTTCTTCTCCGCATTCCTGCGAGATATCATAGGTCGAGGCAAGCATTCGCAAACGGCAATCGTTTTTGCTAATGCAACTGCAACGCAAGCATCGTTGAGCTTCTTCTCTTGCCTGTTCTTCCGAAAAACCGGTAGAGACTTCGTCGAATCCACTGATTCTGAGATGCATTGGGAGCTCAACTGCTTTCGCCCTCGGTGAAGGAGTTGCCCGCCGGTAGAATCCTTCCGGCGCCCGGTCTCTGGCGCCGTAACTTGAATGGAAGGTCATTGGCGGTGTTCCCAGCGTTTTTTTGTCGAGAAACGCATCGATCGTCTTTGCGGCCAGCTTGCCTTGCCTGACGGCGTTGACGGCTGTATCGGCACCGGTTACGCAATCCCCGCCGGCAAAGACCCACGGTATCGATGTTCGCAACGTTGCCGGTTCTACAAGTACCGTTCCATTCATCGCTGAGGTTATTCCCTGCGTTTCATGGACTGATTTGTCGACATTCTGTCCGATGGCGGTAATGACCAGATCTGCCGAAAAGGTGCTCTCCGAATTTTCAAGTGGAACAGGACGGCGCCTTCCGGTTCCATCTGGTTCACCCAGAGTCATTTTTACTGTAGTGAGCAGAAGACCGTTCGCCACTTTTTTTATACCTGTCGGTGCGGTAAGAACGTCGATCGAAATACCTTCATGCAGTGCTTCCTCAATTTCTGTACGATTTGCCGGCATTTCCTCCATGGTTCGGCGGTAAAGAATACGTACCGATTCCGCACCTAACCGGAGGGCCGTTCTTGCAGCATCTATGGCGGTGTTACCGCCACCTATCACGAGCACTCTGTTACCTGGAGTGACAGTGCTGCCGGAAGCAAAACTGTTGAGAAAATCAATGCCGGACAATACTCCTTCGGTTTCTTCGCCTTCAATGCCAAGGCTGCCGGCCCTTTGTGCGCCAACAGCGAGAAACAATGCATCAACTCCATCTTGTTTCAGGCTATCGAGAGTGATGTCCGTTCCGAATACAGTGTTGCAGATAAAATCTGCGCCCATGGATCGGATGGGTTCGAGATCCGCCTCGATGATTGCAACAGGTAACCTGAAGGGTGGGATGCCATAACGCATCATTCCACCCGGGGCTTCATGAGAATCATATACGATAACGTCATGGCCGTCTCTCAACAGATAGTATGCTGCAGTGAGGCCAGCCGGCCCGGAACCTATTATCGCAACTTTTTTTCCGGTTTTCGGTTTACAGGAAGGGAGGTGGCGATTTCCGGATTCGATGTCCTTGTCGGCGGCGAAACGCTTCAAGCTACATATGGACAAGGGCTCGTCGATGCCGTGACGTCTGCATTCATCCTCGCAGGGGGCGTGGCATACCCTGCCGAGGATGCCAGGGAGAGGAATGTCGTTCTTGATGATTGCTATGGCTTCGCTGTCGTTGCCTTTTGCTATAGCCGATACGAAAGCCGGAATGTCACAGCCGGCCGGACACGAGATCTCACATGGACCGCTGCAATCGCCACAGTGATGCTCGAGAAGACGTTCGAGATTTTTCTTGCGGATCGCATAGAGTTCGGGGGTATCGGTTTCGATGGCGATGCCCGGAGTGATATCGGTGCTGCATGCAGGGACAAAACGATGTTTTCCCTTGATTTCAACAATGCACATCCAGCAGGATCCGAGAGCATGGAGTGATTCGTGATGACACAAGGTGGGAATGGTGGTGCCGTTTTGCCTTGCTGCTTCAAGAATGGAAACCCCGGCTTTTGCGGAAACTTCTTTGCCGTTCAGAGTGAAAGTGACAGTATTCATGATGATAGACAAATATCGTGAGGCATTCAGGAAGCGTAGTGTTTTTCAATGAACCGTGCAACTTTTTCCAAAAGCCACATCGGTGTTGATGTCGCTCCACAAACCCCTACATTTTCAACAGTGTTTCCGTTATCAAAAAACCATTCGTCCTGTAGGTCGGTTTCATTTTCTATGAAATAACTGCGGGGATTGGACTGTTTACAAATGTTGAAAAGGACCTGTCCGTTGGAGCTTTTTTTCCCGGCGACGAAAATAATCATGTCGTTTGCCGCTGCAAAATCATGGAGCTTGCTGTTTCTGCTCGAAACCTGGCGGCAGATGGTATCTTTAAAAACAAGGCGGGGCATTGGACAGACACCGGTCATTTCCGCCGTAAGATCGATATCCCTGATATCTTTCCATGAAGGAGGATCGCTTTTGCCGGATGAACCCATCTTTTCCGTGAACAGATGTTCAAGGTTTTTTTTCAGTGTGTAAAACCCTGGTACATCCATTGTTGTCTGTGAGATCAGCGCTGTTCGACGGGTGAAATCAATGGACGCTGTTTCTTCGGGAACAGAGAGGTCCGCATGCTTGATGATGATTGCCTGATTGTCACACTGGCCGTTGATGCCGATAACCTCCGGATGTGCTTTTTTTCCATAAATGATGATCTGAAACTCCAGTTCGTGCAGTAGCCTTGCCGTACGCTGCAATTTCGATACGACCGGGCAGGTAGAGTCCGTAATCGAGAGTTCGTTGATTTCCGCTGTTGTATAGGTGGACGGGGGCTCTCCATGTGCTCTTATAAGCACAGGAGCATTTCTGAGGCGGTTGTATTCATCGTTGTCTATGGTTATCAGGCCAAGATCTTCAAGACGTTTTACCTCGACTTCATTGTGGACAATGTCTCCGAGGCAGTAAAGTTTGCCATCGAGTTCCTGGAGTTTTTCTTCGGCAAGGTGTATGGTTCCCTGTACTCCTATGCAGAAGCCCGACGATGTTCTGTCCAGATTTACTTTCACAGTCAGCTTTGTATTAATGATGTGCTCTTGAGTGATTCGAATATAGCAAGAGCAACATCAACTGCCAACTGTTGGCAGACTGCCGTTTTCAGTTTGTTGCCGGGCTTGATAACTGAGTTCACGTATCTTTACCGGACTTCATCTTGTTGTCGAGGTAATGTTTCAGGTAGTTGAACGCCAGATCTTTACTTGAACGCAAAACATCGACACCGATCGATGCGACGGCGCTTTTCAGTTCCGATGGCTCGCTTTTGGGTTGGGCAGCCGGTTTGGTACTGGCAGGAGAAGGGTGGGATACAATGGAGCGAATAATTTTTCCGGAGAAAAAGCCAAGCAACAACGACGCTCCAGTTGTTTGCAGAGGATACTTTCTTACAAACTCGGTGGGGGAGAGTTCAGCCTGAAGCTCTTTTTTAAACTGTCCCGCTCTTTCTTTGAGTTGTCGTTCTCGTTCATGAATGCTGTCTTCAAGTTCGTGAATTCGTTTTTCTATGTTTTTCAGTGGTTCAGCTTTTTTTTCCATGAGAGGAGAGGAGAATGTTGTGAATTACATTTTTCAAGAGTTCAGGCCGTATTTTTGCAAACAGCAGAAATGTGAAAAGGAAAATGGAACTGACAATGAGATAACCGAGATAATAATGGCCGAGGAGTTCTCCGATAAACAACGCGAACGTTGCAATCAAATAAACAAGTCCGGCGATAAAAAGGACTGCAATGATGACAAGCGCAGCGACCATGGCGAGTTTCTCGGTGATTTCGATCTTGATGAGTTCCATCCTGGCTTCGATAATTGCCAGAAGATCTTCGTAGCTCGATGTTACAGTACTATCGATCAGTTTTGTGATGCCTTTTCCTGCCTGATCTGGCTGTTCGCCGGTTCTGTTTTGTTCTCTGGACATAGGGGTTCGGTGGTTGACCGGTTATTATCGTTTTCTGTGGAATAACAAACCGAGGATGATGCCGGTTCCAAGAGAGATCAATACAGAGGGTACCGGGTTTTCCTTAATGTATTCCTTGACCTTTGACGCTTTATCCTGAATCTCCTCGTATTGTTCACTTTCTTTGAACTGATTGTACATCTTGGAGATATTGTCACTGATAACTTCAACCTGTTCGGGGATATGTGATTTAACGGAGCTGTTTGGTTCGGATTCTCCGTTTATGTTTTGATTACCCGGTATTTCCTGCATCATGATACTCGCGTTGTAGAGCACCTCGCATCGATAGAACCGATACAGCGGTGTTCAAGTGTTAAGGTGATGTTATTGGTAAAATATATGCAAATCAGTTCTCATGGTTAAATCAGTTTAACAATCGGCCCCCTTCGACATTGATAACCTGTCCGGTTACATAGCTGCTTGCTGTCAGGAACAGTATTGCTTCCATGATGTCCGAGGGCTGTCCGATGCGCCGCAGCGGAATGTTTTTTGTCAGTTCTTCTTCAGGGCCGTTATTCCATTCAGGGTTGATTGTTACCGTTCCGGGAGCGATGGAATTGACCAGAATGTCCGGTGCAAAAGCTTTCGCGAAAACTTTTGTGAGATGCTGAACAGCTGTTTTCGATGCGGTATAGGGTGCGAAACCTTGCCAGACAAGGTCTGCAGAAATATCGGTCATGGTAATGATTCGTGAGACGAAAGATTGTTTTTTCATGATCCTCGCTCCAGTCTGCATCGTAAAGAACGTCCCTTTCAGATTTGTGTCGACGAGGCTTTCCCACTCTGATTCGGTGATATCGGGAAGTGTTGCGCTGTAAAAGTTCGATGCGCTCGCAATCAGAAGGTCGAGTCTTTTGAACTTACCGGTGAATGTTCTGAACGCCTTCTCGATATCGGCGACTTTTGAAACGTTGCATTGTGCCATTGCCGATTCAGGGGCGAATGCGCGTACGATGTCAAGAACTTCCTCCGCTTTTCCCCGTGACATGTTGTATGTGAAAAATATGGAGTAACCCTTTTGGGCCAGTGAAATCGCGATCTCACTACCAAGGCGTCCCGATCCGCCGGTTATGAAGCACACTTTTTTTTCTGAGGCAGCCATCAGTCGGATAAGAGGTTTTCTGGAATCACCGCAATATTGTACGAGTCTTCGTTTTTTCGTAGTTCTCGATAGAACAGGTAAGGTCTCATATTTTTTATGGTTGTGCAATTCAAAAAACAATATTCAAACGTTCTGTCAAGAGTGTTTTATTGAACGATGTCAAGACATAAAAAGTTGTTGTCGGCCTTAAAATGCATTTTTGAAGCAGATCCTTATAGAAATCGTTTTCGTGGTACGCATAAGTTTTTTTGCTTATTATAAGAGCTGGTCAATCGGCTTTTCCGAAAGCGACAATCCCTGATTTTTTACGGCCTGGCGGATTCAGGCTCTGTCAATGTCAATCAGCACTTTCGATACCCCTTGGTAATGAACAATACTGCCATTCTCAAACTTGTTTCTGTCCGAAGGGAACTCGAACTGTCACGTGATATCCGTCAAACCATCATTCCCGGACTTTCTCTTGAGATTGAAGAAGGAGAATTCATGTCGATTACCGGTCCGTCCGGTTCAGGAAAATCGACACTCCTTTATATTATGGGTGGACTGGACAAACCGACGTTCGGAGAGGTTTGGCTCGACGGTATGAACGTTACCGATAAAAGCGAGAATGAGATGTCGATAATCCGGAATAGAAAAATCGGTTTCATCTATCAGTTTCATTTTCTGCTTCCGGAATTCACCGCTCTCGAGAATGTCAGTATGCCGATGATGATCGACAACAGCAAGACACGGGCACAAATACGTGAGAGAGCTGGAATGCTGCTTGAAAAAGTGGGTTTGAAAGATCGCCGCGATTACAAGCCAAGCCAGCTTTCAGGCGGTCAACAGCAGCGGGTTGCCGTTGCCCGCTCTCTTGCCAACAACCCGAAAATCGTTCTTGGCGACGAGCCGACCGGTAACCTCGACTCAAAAGCGGGGAACCAGGTGTATGAGCTGTTTGAGCAGTTGAACCGGGAGTTCGATCAGACGGTTATTTTTGTTACCCACGATGAAGAGTTCGCCCGCAGGGCCAGACGGCGCATTCATCTCGTTGATGGAAAGATAGAAAGTGATACCCGAAAAGAAGGGTAGTATGTAATCGAGGAGCAGCGACAATGTTTGACAGAATAAGAACTTCTCATCCTTTGGTGTACAGGTATTTCTCCGAACTCGAGGACGGTGATAGACACTTGAAGCGAGTTATCGAGCTCGATCGCTACTGGGAGAATATTCAGGAAAAGTCCCCAAACGAGGTTGTTTTTCCCGGTAGCGAGCTTCCGGACGGAATGACCGTGAATGGTGAGTGCGACATTTTTTACGTTGGCGGTACGCTTGGCTTGCTGCATGCCGCGGTCATGGCGGAACGCTATGGATACAGGATCATGCTGATAGATCGGCACGTTTCTGGAAAATCAACCAGAGACTGGAACATATCACGCAGTGAGCTGGACAAACTCGAAGAGACCGGGGTATTTTCTGCAAAAGAAATTGAATCGTTTATCGTCCGCAAATACAGAACCGGCTGGGTTGAATTTAATGTCGAAGAAAGACGCCGGAAAAAGCTCTATATGGATGACGTGCTGGACTGTGCTGTCGATACCGACCGGCTTCTGGGGGCAGCCAAACAAAAAATACTCGCTAAAGATGGTTGCACTGTTGCAGACCGGTCAACCTTCAGACGCTGTTACCAGTTTCCCGACCATATCGTCATAGAATTCAAAGGAGCGGACGGAGAAACCCTTTTTTTCAAGGCTAACGTGCTGGTGGATGTGATGGGGATTCTTTCCCCGATAGCCATGCAGCTTAATAACGGACGTCCTCAAACCCATGTCTGTCCGACCGTGGGTACCGTTGCGAGCGGTTTTCGGGATGCCGATTACGATGTGGGTGAAATACTTGCAAGTACCGAAAATGCCGAAACTTCTGCCGGGAGCAGCAGGCAGCTTATCTGGGAAGGTTTCCCTGGTTCCGGAAAGGAGTATATTACATACCTTTTCTTCTATGATGCAATTGATTCTGACAATGACAAGAGCCTTCTCGGCCTTTTTGAAACCTATTTTCAAAAACTCCCCGACTATAAGGCCCTTTCGAATGATTTTCACATTCATCGGCCTGTTTTCGGAATCATTCCGGCCTATTCACACAGAGGATTCACGCGAGAGCGGGAGATCGCCGATGACCATATTCTTCTTTTCGGTGATGCGGCGAGTCTCGGTTCACCGCTTACCTTTTGCGGCTTCGGCTCGATGGTGCGTAATCTGCCGCATCTTACAGAGGCGCTGGACAAGGCACTGGCTTCGGGTTCACTGTTACGAGCCGATCTCGAAAAGATCAGCGCTTACGAGCCAAATGTGGCATCGATGGCAAACCTCATGAAGTATATGTGTTACGATGCACGAACCGATGCTCCCGATTTCGTCAATGAGCTGATGAACGAGGTGATGATCGTGCTTGACGGTTTACCGCAGCGTTATAGACAGACAATGTTTCGCGACGAGATGCGCCTGGATGATTTCGTGACCGTTCTTCTCAAAGTTGCATGGCGATACCCGAAGGTATTGAAAGCGACTTACGATAAACTTGGAGTTGGCGGTTCTGTTTCATTTATCAGCAATCTTGCTGGTTGGGCTTTGTCTGCAGCCAAAAGCAGGGGGTAGGAGGAAAAAATATATGTACAAAGAAAATGCGGTTGCAGAAGCGGAACGTTTGCGTAAAGAACTCGACCGTCATAACTATCTTTACTATGTGCTTGCAAAACCGGAGATTTCGGATTTCGAGTTTGACAAGATGCTTGAAAAGCTTATTGCGCTTGAAAAAGAGTTTCCGGATCTGAAAACTTCCGATAGCCCCACCCTGAGGGTAGGAGGGTGGATTACCAAAGTATTTCCCACTGTCAGGCACCGTGAGCGTATGCTCAGTCTTTCCAATACCTATTCGGTAGAGGAAGTTGGTGATTTTTACAAAAGAGTACTCAAGCTTTTACCCGACAGTTCAGCGTATCAAAATGGACCTGCATATGTCGCTGAACTGAAGTTCGATGGTGTTGCCGTCAGTCTGATATATCGTGATGGCAAACTGGTACAGGCTGCAACGAGAGGGGATGGGGTTCAAGGTGACGATATCACTCCGAACATCAGGACGCTTCGCTCCGTACCTCTTCACCTCGGTTCGTTTACCGGAGGAGCGCTGACTTCCGCCGAAAGCGATGCAGAGATAGAGGTTCGAGGGGAAGTGTTTATGCGTAAGGATGATTTTAAGGCTCTCAACGAGACTCGCCAGGAGGACGAACAGTTTGCCAACCCGAGAAATGCCACAGCCGGAACACTCAAGCTGCAGGATTCGGCTGAAGTTTCTCGTAGAAAGTTATTTTTTGTAGGCTACTATCTGCAAGGGGTTCCTTTTGACGATCTGATGCATCATGAACGATTGGAAAAGCTGGAGACACTGGGTTTTTATACCGGCAAGCACTATCGGTTATGTTACAATCTCGAAGATATCTACAAGTTCATCGACAATTGGCACGAACAACGCTGGAACCTTCCTTACGAGATAGACGGTGTCGTGCTCAAACTCGACGATGTCTCTCTTTGGGAAGAACTCGGGACGACATCGAAGAGCCCGAGATGGGCTATAGCCTATAAATATCCGGCTCAGAGAGCCAGAACGGTTCTTAAAGATGTCGTATTCCAGGTCGGAAGGCTTGGAACCGTTACTCCAGTTGCTCATCTCGAGCCGGTGAGACTGGCTGGAACAACTGTTTCCCGCTCCACGCTGCACAACCTCGATGAAATAGAACGGCTTGATGTACGGCTGAACGACACGGTGGAGATTGAAAAGGCAGGTGAAATAATACCTAAGGTGATTAGTGTCGTCAAGGAGGAGCGCCCGGAAAACACCCGGATTATAACCGTTCCGGAGGTTTGTCCTTCCTGTGGTACAGTCCTTGAAAGACCGGCTGACGAAGTGAACTTCTATTGCCCGAACGAGGAAGCATGTCCGGCACAGGTAAAAGCACGACTGGAGCATTTCGCTTCGCGCAACGCAATGGATATCAACGGGCTGGGTAAGGCAATCGTTGATCAGCTCGTCGACAGCGAACAAGTTTATGATCCAGGGGATCTTTACGGTTTGACGCTCGAAAATGTACAGAAACTCGAGCGTCAGGGTGAAAAATCAGCGGCAAAACTCTTGAATGCGATTGAAAAAAGTAAAAAACAGGGATACGACCGCTTATTGTTTGCACTGGGAGTCCGTCACGTTGGTCTTGCGACAGCTCGTGAACTGTCGACATCATATCCTTCTCTGGAAAAACTGCAGGCGGCTACGGTCGAAGAGTTGGCGAATGTTCCCGATATCGGACCGGTGATTGCCGAAAGTGTCCATGCATTTTTCAAAAGGCCATCTGCACAGGCAATGATCGAAAAGTTAAGGGTTGCAGGTGTGAAATTGACTGCACAGGCCTCAACGGTATTGATAAACCGGAACTTTGATGGAATGAAGGTGATTTTTACCGGCGGGTTGGAACGCTATACCCGAAACGAGGCGTCGGATCTGGTGCTGGAAAGGGGAGGCAAAATAGTTTCATCGGTCAGCAAAAACACCGATCTGGTCGTTGCGGGAAAAGAGCCCGGCAGCAAACTGGAGAAGGCCAGGAAACTTGGAGTGAACGTGGTCTCCGAGGAGGAGTTCGAGGAATTGCTGAAGCGGAATGAATATGAAACCCGGGAGGGCCACATTGATGCAGCGACGAAATCAGTATGACGACATGAAGGGTAAAACAATGGATCCGCATTATCGTGTGGCGATTTTCGGCTCTGCCCGCATCAAGAAAGGCGATCAGGAATACAAAGATGTCTTCACCATCGCAAAAGCCCTTGCTGAATCGGGTTTCGATGTTGTTACAGGCGGTGGACCGGGGCTGATGAATGCGGCGAATTCAGGCCACAAAAGTGCCAATTCTGCCACCCATTCCATCGGTTTGAACATCAAGCTGCCGCATGAACAGGTCGCTAATCAGTATCTCGATATCAAGCATGAATTCGATCGTTTCAGCAATCGGCTCGATACATTCATGTCGTTGTCGGATGCGGTTATTGTCGCTCCCGGTGGAATCGGAACACTGCTTGAACTGTTTTATGCATGGCAGCTGGTCCAGGTAGAGCATATTTGTGAAACTCCGATTATTTTGTTTGGCCCTATGTGGGGGCCTCTGCTTGAATGGCTCAGGACGGAAGTACTTTCCAGGAAATTGATCAATGAAAGTGATATGAGGATGATTTTTCATATCAACGAGGTGGAAAAAGTCGTTGCACTTATCAGGAAAATGCACCTCGACCGTTCGGCTGACGGTCATGTTTGTGACAATTTCGAAAAATACAAAGTTGATTTTGACCTGCGGACTAAGCAGTAAAATGGAGGAGGGAAAACCGGATCTACTTCTTTGCTATGTATAGTATCGATGTTTCAAAAGTCATCGGACGGTATTCGGCTTTACGGAATCCTGCATCTTTTACAATCGAAAGGAACGCCTCTGTTTGTGGAAACTCCTCGACCGAGTGTGGTAAATAGTCGTAGGCGAAGCTTGATTTACTGAAAAGCCCCGCTATTTTCGGAAGAACCTTCTTGAAATAAATCAAATAGAGTTTTTTCAACAGAGGGTTTCTGGGAATCATGGGCTCTATGATCAGAGCATGACCACCAGGTTTGAGAATCCTATGAAACTCCTTGAGTCCTTGCAGCAGGTTTTCGAAGTTTCTTGCGCCAAATCCTGCACTGACAATATCGAACGATTCGTCTTCGAAGGCAAGATTTTCTGCATATCCTTCTCTGAACGTGATGGATTGATATTTTTTCCTTGCAATCGCCAGCATATTCGCTGAAATGTCCACACCTGTAACCACCGATCCAGGAATCCCTGACATGGCATGTGCAAGATCGCCGGTGCCTGTTGCGACATCGAGGATTTTCGGGTTTTGGTTTTCTTTTCCTATCAGCAGTTTTGCTTGCTTGGCCGTATAAGAACGCCAGTAATTGTCGATCCCAAGACTCAGGAGATGATTGAGAAAGTCATACGTGGGCGCAACATCATCGAACATGTGCTGTATCGAAGCGCGCGACTTCGATCTGAAAAGGGACTGCGCGGCTTCTTCCTGCCGGTGAATCGGCTTTTCAGCTTTTTTTACCATAAACGTCATCGGGATTGAACATCAATGTATCGCAGATTTCCAGAGAAAGATCTTTTTTCGCCTTTCGATAGAAGCAAGAGTGATACCCTACGTGGCAGGCTCCACCTTTCTGGGAAACCTTGAGTAGCAACGTATCGCCATCACAGTCGATAAGTATATCGTGGACCTCCTGCATGTTGCCCGATGATTCCCCTTTGAGCCAAAGTTTTTGACGGCTTCGGCTCCAGTAGCAGGCCTTTCCTTCTTTCAAAGTCATTTCAAGACTTTCACGGTTCATCCAGGCCATCATCAGAACCTTGCCGGTTTCATGGTCCTGAACAATAGCCGGAACCAGACCGTTGGCATCAAACTTGACCGTTTCCAGAAAGCCCTTTTGAAGATCTTGAGGAGTGCTCATAAACTCGGAAAGTTAGTTACGATTGCCGGTGTTTTCAGGCACCGATACCCTTTACATATGTATTTTTTTCTAAGACCGAGCGTTTCGATAGATACGTAATCTTCTGTCTTTGCAACCGATCCGTGCATTCGATAATCGTTCGGTGTAAGTTGTTTAGACCCTAAAGATTGATAAAAATCTGGAAAAACCAAGGTTGGTAAGGAGAAAAATTTTGAAACCCTTAACTTCCACATCAGCATTCTAAAGCTTTTCCGGCATCTATGCAGACATTACAGAAGATACTGCCCAAGTATACCGTTGTATTGGGAATTGTTTTCCTTGTAACGGTTATCTATCTCGTTACAAGGGGAAACACCGTTGCTGTAGAGGTTTCTACCGTAAAAAAGATGGAGCTTACAGAAGCAATTTACGCAACCGGCTATGTCGATGCCGATGCGATGGCCGATCTCCGTAGCGAAATCTCCGCAACGGTGGGTCTTATCGGGGCATATGAGGGGGAGTGGCTGGAAAAAGGCAGTACTGTCCTTGCGTTCGATGACCGTCGGCTGCATCTTGCTGTCGAAGAGGCAGAGGCAGCGTATGCGGAGCAGAAGGCGAAATCGGATGATTTACAGGTAAAACTGAAGAGAAGCCGTAACCTTTTCAAAGCCGGGGCTGTTTCGGTACAGGAGTTGGATGATGCGGAAAGAGAATACACACTGGCGAAAAGAAAGCTGCAACAGCGAGATGTTCAGCTGAAAAGCCGTAGGGATGATCTGAAAAAACAGCAGGTCAATGCTCCTCTTGCAGGTGTGCTGGCCCTGCTCGACGCGAAAGTCGGGGATTACATTGTCGCGAATACGCTTGTTGCGAGAATTATCGATACGAATAGCTATGTCATCAATGTTGAAGTTGATGAACTCGATGTTCCGCGCTTGAAAAAAAGTCAGGTTGCAACTGTGGCGTTGGACGCATTGCCGGAAGAGCGTTTTTCTGCCGTTGTTTCCCGGATAGTTCCCGAGACGGACAGGATCACCAAGACGTCGAAGGTGTACCTGGAGCTCGATGAACCTGTCGAGGGATTACAGGTTGGGATGACGGCGACGGCAAACATAGTCTACAATGTCCGCAAAGGAGCGTTACTTGTCCCGAAAAGTTCCGTACTCGAACAAATGCGGCAGGACTATGTATGGAAGGTAGAAAAAGGAAAGCTGCAGAAGCAGGCTATCACAAGTGGTGCAGAAGATAGCCGTTTCGTCGAGGTGCTCGATGGTTTGGTTCAAGGGGACAGCGTTGTTGTCAAACCCGAAGAGAAGTTCAGGCAGGGAATGGAAGCGAAGGTTTTTAAAAATACCGATGGCTGAGGCAGATTGGACGTGTTGTCGGATTCGATTCGAAGACCTGTCATTTGTCCCGTAATAGTGAGATATTCAGCACCGATGGTGAAAAAAGTTGCCGTTATCATTGTCGCTCACGGAGAGGCGGAAACCGACGGTTTTTTGGATAACTTTTCCATGACTCGTCATACCTTGGCTCATGCATCAGAAGTCATGATGCTTCCCAAACCCTTTCAGTTGTTGATATCCATCATGTCGGGCCTGAAAAACAAGGTGAGGTTTACCAAGTTACGCTATGCATCTCCTCACAACAGGGTCACCCGTGAACAGGTTGCAGGAATTGCAGCTAAGCTTGCCCGCTACCAGGATGCATCGGAACCGTTATCTTTCGAAGTTTTTCCGGCTTTTTCGGTAACCGCACCATTTATGGAGGATGTTGTCAAGGATACCCGGCATTACGATGCTCAGATCATGCTCTACATGTCACCTGTGGATAATCGGCTCACCTGTGGATCGATCTGCTGGTTTCTTAACGATAGGAGTAAGGAATATGATCTTTCAGGTGTAAAAATTATCAGTCGCCTATGGAGAGACAAGAGACTTTCGGAGGTGTATCTCGATCATATCTTTCAGCATACAGGGCAGACCCGGAAAAAAGAAAAAGATGAACCGGTTCTTGTGCTTTGTTTTCATGGTACACTTATCGCAGACACTCAGGGGAATTCTCCGCTCTTTCATACCGGGCAACAGGAAACAACGATGTTTGGCGAAACATTGCGGATGTCGATTATGAATGATGCAAGAAATCCTTTTCGGGATGTTTACTGTTCCTATCTCAACCACGATGTCGGAGGAAAGTGGACATCTCCGTCACTCGAAGAGACGCTCGAGGCGATGAAAAAAGACCCGTCAAGACCTGTCGTTCTGTTCAATGCCGGTTATTTTGCCGAAGGAAATGAAACTATCCTGAATGCGATGCATGTGCTTGAAGGATGCGGGCTCTCAGCAACGACGTATATTCCTTGTATCAACGATGCCGAGATTTTTACAGAATTTCTTGCCGATAGAATTGTCTCTGCAGCTGAACAGGTGATAGGCCTGAAATTTTCATAGCGAAAAAGATTTTGCCGATAACCACAAACAGTAAAAGGAGGTTCCCATGCAAGGTAAGCATGACGATAACGTAGTCTTCACGTTTGATTCCATCGTCGTTTCAGGTAGAAATCCCGAGGCGCTTGCCGTGAATCTGGCGCGACAGTTTTATCAGCAGATGAGAAAACAGGAGTTTGACCAGAAACAGATATTACGCGTTGCAACGGAACTTGTCAGTTGTCTTACGGCAAGTCTGGAAGAATACAGGAAAAAAGTTATGCGTTAGGCCTTGATAAAAAGTGGAAAAGAGAAAAAATTGTCTGGATTTTCCGAAGAAACAGATGTTGATGCATGGGTAGATCTGGCTGATGAGCATGAAGATTTGTTCGGGCCAATGGTTGGAAAATGTTTTCGTTCCGAGAGAATCCGTTTGTGTATCGATGAGAAAAGAGCGGTTTACATCGAGAATGCAACGAGTGAAGCTGTCGGACTTGCTGTCTTTTCGAGTGAAATGAGCACAATCGAATGGCTTGGAGTCGAGAGCGATCGAAGAAAGGTTACGGTAAAAAACCTGCAGGGATTGCTACCGTGATCATGGTGAGAAAGTCGATGGAAAAAAACGTAACAGGGGAAACCCTCATTTATTCAAGTACATGCACAATCTTTTACTCCTTATTGTCTGCTTCGTTGCAGGGGGACTGCTTCGGGCCTTCGGAAAACTGCCTCAAACGACGCCGTCTGTACTCAACGGTTTCATCATTCATGTATCACTTCCGGCGGTGGTGTTACTCTACATTCATGATCTCAGCATTTCGGCCGATGTCTTGTACATGGCAGCCATGCCGTGGTTGCATTTCGGATTCGGGGCATTGTTTTTCCTGCTTCTCGGGAAATTTTTCAATCTGCCGAGAACAACTGTCGGAGCTCTGATGTTGACCGGTGGGCTCGGGAATACTTCGTTTCTCGGTCTACCGATGATCGAAGCGTTTTACGGTGAAGCAGGAATCGGGAGTGGCATTATTGTCGATCAGCTCGGTTCTTTCATGGTGTTGTCGACTCTGGGGATAACCGTCGCCGGAATTTACTCCGACGACAAACCTTCGGCAGGAGACATTCTGAAGAGGATAGCTTTTTTCCCTCCCTTCATCGCCCTGCTTGCCGCCCTTGTGCTGATCCCGGTTGATTACCCGTTATGGTTCAGTGCGGTCCTTGGTCGCCTGGGAGATACCCTGGCGCCGCTTGCTTTGTTTTCAGTGGGTTATCAGCTTAACCCTGTTCATTTCAGGGGAAACGTTTTCAACCTTTTTCTCGGCTTGGGGTTCAAACTTTTGCTTGCACCGTTCTTTTTCTATGTTCTCTATATTCACTTGTTTGGACTGGACGGGCTACCGATAAAGGTGACCGTGTTCGAGGCGGCAATGCCACCAATGATCACGGCGGGAATCATCGCGACGGAGCACGGTATCGACCCTCCTTTGGCTAACATGATGGTGGCGGTAGGAGTCGTGCTTTCTTTTCTGACATTACCGCTGTGGTGGATGATACTGTGATGTTTTATTCGGGAAAAGGAGAGTATATTTTATCAAAAGGCGGGGCACTTTTTAGGGAGAGGTGTACTGATAGTAAGTGTTCAAGTGAAGTGTGCTGTGCAAATGATGATTCCAAATAAACCCAACCAGACAACGCCATGGACATATTGAACGATGCTTTGAAAGCCGTCACGAATACCGTTTCCGGGTTCTGGCCGCAGCTATCCGAAAAGCCACGAATGGTTGACGGAAAGCTGAGACCCTGTCCTGGAACACCAAACTGTGTATGCAGTGAAAATCCTGAAAGCCAGGAATGGGTAGAACCCATAACCTATGAATCGATGAATGATGACAAGGCGTGGGCGCTTCTGAAAAAAATCATTGACGATATGGGTGGCGCTGTGCAGAGTGAGGAAAATGAGTATCTCTGGTCGACGTTCACAGTGCCCCTGTTCGGGTTTGTCGATGATGTTGAATTTCGTCTGGACAAAACCGGTAAAGTGATCCATGTACGTTCGTCTTCGAGGCTCGGCTTTTCCGATCTTGGCGTTAACAGCAGCCGTGTGGATGATATTCGCCGAAGGTTTGCCGGAAAACAATAGTGGTTCTTCACCCTTCTGAAGTTATTTTTTTGAATCACCGTTATTTTCTCTTATTATAAGAGTTTTGACCTTCTGCGACTGTGACGGGGTGATTTTCCCGAAACACGGTCATCGATGATTGAACAAAACATTTGCCTGTTTCATTTCTACCGGTCTTTTTTTGCTTGAGCGATGGAGATGAGTGGGCATTTATTGTTCTGAGTCAAGAGAGTTATTGCGAACCACTAACAAGGAGGATATTTCGTGGAACAAAACTCCCTGGTAGCTACCGTCGATAAAGCATTGGTAATGAAGTGGATTGCTGAAAACGGAAGTGATGCTTCTGCGGCGGTTCCTTTGCTCCAGGCTGTTCAAAACGAGTACGGTTATTTGCCCAGAGAAGCAATGGATATCATTGTATCCGAAACCGACATCAGTGCCAGTCAGCTTTTTGGCGTTGCAACATTCTATTCCCAGTTTCGTTTGGACCCTGTCGGACGACATGTGATTAAGGTCTGCCATGGTACTGCCTGTCATGTCAGCGGTGCTGATCGTTTGAATACCGCACTTCGTCAAAGCCTTGGAATTACCGAAGAAGAAGAGGATACGGCTTCCAATGGAAGTTATACCATAGAGGATGTAGCTTGCATTGGGTGCTGCAGTCTTGCTCCGGTCATGGTTATCGGAGAGGAGACGTTCGGGAACCTCAAAGGAGCCGATGCGCAGAGAAGTCTGAAAAAACATGCGCGCAAGCATGGCGAGTTTCTTCCGGGTCATGGAGAAGAAAAGGGTGAAGCCGATGCTCCTCAAAAGAAGTCGTCCGATGTAAAGAAAAAGGAGGTTCAGCAATGAGTTCTCAGCAAGGAAAACCTTTGACGATCATTGTCGGTGAAGGGACCTGTGGTATAGCGGCAGGGGCCAAAGAGGTGTACAATACATTCAGGAGTATGGCACCCGATGCCGAGATGAAAACCGTTGGATGTGTCGGGATGTGTCATCAGGAAGTGATGGTTGAAATCATCGATGACAAAGGGGATGCATTTCTTTACGGAAAAGTCGATAAAAAAAATATTCCTTCGATTCTCGGCTTTCATCAGGGAGAGGGTGACCTTCAGACCGATCATCTGCTTCGTTCGAGTTTGTCGATGAATGGGGCTGACTATCTTGCGCGTCAAACCAGAATCGTATTGCGCAACGTAGGGCAGATTGATCCGAAATCTTTCGAGGAGTATCGAAAGCGGGGTGGATACAAAGCTGTTGAAAAAATGCTCGAGGAAGAAATGACTCCGGAACAGGTCATCGAAGAAGTAAAAACCGCGGGTATACGCGGCAGAGGCGGGGCAGGATTTCCTACAGCCGTGAAATGGAACTTTGCACGTTCTGCGGAAGGAGAAGAAAAATACCTTATTTGCAACGGTGACGAGGGAGATCCGGGGGCATTCATGGACCGCTCGTTGCTTGAGGGAGATCCTCATAGCGTTCTTGAAGGAATGCTTGTCGCGGCGTATGCTATCGGGGCTACCAAAGGGTATGCATATATCCGTGCGGAATATCCTCTCGCCGTCGAACATTTCGGTAAAGCGATCGAGGATGCCCGCGAGGCAGGATTTCTCGGGAAAAACATCCTGGGGTACGGTTTTGATTTCGATGTCAGAATCAAACAGGGGGCAGGAGCTTTTGTTTGCGGTGAAGAAACCGCTCTGATCGCTTCTATCGAGGGTAAGCGTGGAATGCCCCGTATTCGTCCGCCTTTTCCGGCGGTTAAAGGTTTGTTTGGGAAACCGACGATTATAAACAATGTCGAAACTCTTGCCAACCTTCCATGGATTATAGAAAACAGCGGCTCGGCATATGCTGATATCGGTACCGAACAATCCAGAGGAACCAAAGTGTTTGCCCTTGCCGGAGCTATTAAAAGGGGAGGACTCGTCGAGGTTCCCATGGGCATGACCATTCGGCAGGTGCTCTATGATATCGGCGGCGGTTCATCCACCGGGTATCCGATAAAAGCGGTTCAGCTTGGCGGTCCCAGCGGGGGTTGTATTCCGGAATCGCTGTTCGATACACCCATCGAGTATGAAGCTTTGAATGCAACAGGTGCGATCATGGGATCGGGTGGCATGATCGTCATGGATACCAAATCCTGCATGGTCGATATAGCCCGGTATTTCCTTGAGTTTACCCAGATTGAATCGTGTGGTAAATGTACATTCTGCAGAATCGGAACTCTTCGCATGAAAGAGCTGCTCAGTAGAATCTGTGATGGAGAAGGAACGATGGAGGACATCGATACGTTGGAAGAAGTTGCCCACCAGGTAAAATCGTCCAGCCTTTGTGGCCTTGGACAGACCGCACCGAATCCGGTCCTGACGACGCTGAAGTATTTCCGGGAAGAATACATCGCTCATGTAGAAGAAAAACGTTGTCCTGCCGGCGTCTGTAAGGGTCTTATAACTCATACCATCATGCCGGAATCCTGTACGGGGTGTTCGATTTGTCAACGGTACTGCCCGGTGGATGCGATAACCGGTGTTGTTAAAAAGCCCGAGACCTGGGTGATTGACATGGAACTTTGTATTAACTGCGGTATGTGTGTCGAGGTCTGTAACTCCGACGCTATTCAGGTTCAATAATACCTGAAACCTGAATGCATATACAAACGCTATCTGAAACGACCAATTAAGGTGATTAATCATGAGTGAGATCGTTACCGTTACCCTTAATGATAAAGAAGTTCAAGCTTCTGCCGGAGATACTATTCTTACCGTTGCAAAGGCCAACGGCATTCACATTCCGACATTCTGTCACGATGACCGGTTGAAGCCATACGCTTCCTGTTTCCTCTGTGTGGTGGAAGTTGAAAAAGCGCGGGGGCTGTTGCCTGCCTGCAGTACGCAGATCACACCGGGAATGGTAATCCGGACAGACAGTGAAAAAGTCACAAAAGCGAGAAAGATGGCTCTGGAGCTGATGCTTTCCGACCATGTAGGCGATTGTGTCGCTCCTTGTGAAGCTACCTGCCCGGCACATGTCGATATTCAGGGATATATTGCCCACATAGCCAACGGCAACCCCGAAGCGGCGGTAAGGCTTATTAAAAAATCGAATCCACTGCCGGTTGTTTGCGGCAGGATCTGCCCTCACCCCTGTGAATCGCAATGCCGCAGGGGGCTGGTTGACGAGCCGGTATCGATCAATCCGCTGAAGCGTTTTGCAGCGGAATACGAGCTGCAGAACGGGGCGTTTTTGCCTGAAACAGCTCCGGACACGGGAAAGCGCATCGCAATTGTCGGTGGCGGACCTGCCGGATTGAGTGCGGCATATTATCTGCGCCAGATGGGACATGCTGTTGTGCTTTTCGAGGCCCTTCCGGAACTGGGCGGGATGGTACGGTATGGAATACCCAGATTCCGGTTACCGTGGGATCTGCTCGATAATGAGATTCAGGCGATTCTTGATCTTGGCGTCGATGTGCAAACCGGGAAAAAGCTCGGTGAAGATTTTACCATCGCCAGTTTGAAAGAAGATGGTTTCGATGCCGTTTTGCTGGCTATCGGTGCTCATCTGGCAAAACCGATGAGAGTGCCCAATGATGATGCCGAAGGAGTAATCGGGGGGATCGATTTTCTACGAAAGGTTGTGCTGAAAGAGCCTGTCGAAGTCGGTAAGAACGTAGCGGTCATCGGAGGTGGTGATACAGCGATGGACTGTGCCCGTGTAGCACGCCGTCTCGGTGCGGAGGTGACACTGCTGTATAGGCGGACTCAGGCTGAAATGCCGGCATTACCGATGGAGCAGGAAGAGACCATGGAAGAAGGCGTCGAATTCCGTTTTCTGACAGCGCCGACCGAAGTTGTTCTCGATGGCGATGGCCGGGCGTCTCATCTTCGGGTAATTTCGATGAAACTGGGAGATCCCGACGAATCTGGGCGGCGACGTCCTGTTCCGATCGAAGGATCTGAAGAAGATCTGCCATTCGATCTGATCATCAGTGCGATCGGTCAGGATCCTGATGTATCGTGTATACAGGAAGACGCTGAAAAACCGGAAACGACACGCTGGAACACCTTCGTTTACGATGAAAACACAAACGTAACCACTCGGGAAGGAGTCTTTGCAGCAGGTGACTGTGCATTTGGTCCCAATACGGTTATACGGTCGGTTGGAGAAGGGCAGCGCGCCGCAAAAGCGATCAACCTCTATTTGGCAGGTGCGGATGTAGAGCTGAAAAACGAGTACGCCATTTCTCTCGGCCGAATTGAAGAACTGGAGATGGAGGATTTCGCACCCCGCTACACCCACAAGAAAAGGGTCGAGGATACGGTCTTTCCATCCGAAGAACGGTTGAAAGACGGGGGATGGGACGCTATCAACAAAGGTCTGGATGAGATACAGGCAATGGCCGAGGCATCACGTTGTATAGAATGCGGTTGTAATGCCCGTTTTGATTGTGATCTGAGAAAGTATGCAACCGAGTATGGTGCCGATGAGAAGCGTTTTACAGGTGAAAAAAGAAAATACAACGACGACACCCGCCACCCACTCATAAAAATCGAGGGTGATAAATGCATTACCTGTGGAAGCTGTGTGAGGGTCTGCCTCGAGGTCAGGGGGATAGGTGCATTGAGTTTTATCGATCGTGGTTTTGGAACGAGGGTTGGTCCTAATTTCGATGATCCCCTGCAGTTGACCGGCTGTGATGCATGCGGTATGTGCATCGATGTCTGTCCTACGGGAGCGCTTGCACCGAATACCGGAAAAGAAGCTGGGCCGTGGGTGGCAGTGGAGACCATGACTACCTGTACCTCGTGCAGTAGAGGGTGCGGCCTGAACGTGGCTACGGCAGAAGAGCGGGTGGTCAGGGTGACAAGTGTTGATGGAGATCCGGTCAACAATGCGGTCATCTGTGCAGAAGGACGATTCGGCTATCAACTTCTCGACGGTAAGGAGAGCCAGGTAGATCAGTCGTCGGTGGAGGATGCAAAGGAGATTCTTGCAGCAGCAGGAGAACTCGCTGTTGTGATATCACCAAGGCTTACCATAGAGCAAACCTATGCAGCCGCATGTCTTGCGAGAAGCTTCAACGGAAAGCTTTTTTATCTTCTCGATGAACATACGGACTCCGAGGTGAAGAGTCGGGGAGAATACGGCAAAAAAACGGGAGAGGCTAATGTCGCACTTCTGGAGCGACTGCAGGCAACGGACTTGAAAAAAGGAGAATCGCTGAGCGCAGATACTGTGCTTCTTGTCGGGACGGAGATCGAAACAACGGATGGCCAGAGAGTGATCGAGGTCAACCCTTCAAAAGGAAATGCCGATGCATATTTTGTGCTTCCTCATCCTTTACGGACCGAAGGCATGATGATCAATCGTGACGGTGATCTTGGTGTCGTTCGAGCAGTCCTTCCCAAGTCAGATCACGAGCTTGATTGCCATGTCCTGCTTGCCGAGCTGGCTGGAGAGAAGTCGTTGGCTGCGCTCGATACTTTGCGCAATCAGCTTGCAGATAAGATCGAGGAGTTGTCAATGATCAGAAGCCCTGAACATGCAGAGCGATTGCGCAGGTCGGGTCTCGAGCCTGTACTCAAAAGCGTTGTGACGGATAGCAGGGAAAGGGCCTTTGCCGAACACTTGAAGGCTATCGGGATGTATGAGCACAAATGTCAGTGCAGTTGCAGCTGAGCATTTGTGAAAGCGCATATTTTTCTTGTTGGATAGATGCGAAAGTTTTTTTACAGTCCAGTTGTAACGTTATGATGATTTATGATTTTTATTGCTGACTACGGCGCCGGGAACCTGCGTTCAGTACAGAAAGCATTCGAGTATCTTGGAGTGAAAACAATAGTGAGCAGTGATGCATCACTGTTGGTGAACTATGAAAAAGTGCTGGTTCCCGGTGTTGGTGCATTTGGCCACGCGATACGTTCATTCAACGCTTCGGGTTTCAGCGAAGCACTGTCAGAGCATATCGATAAAGGCCGTAAGGTGCTTGGTATATGTCTCGGTATGCAGTTGTTTTTGTCACAGAGTGAAGAGAGAGGGATGCACAAAGGCCTTGATTTTGTGCCGGGAAAAGTTGTTCGTTTCAAGAGCGATACCGAAAAGGTTCCGCAGATAGGGTGGAATTCGGTGGCTTTCAGCAAAGAAAGTGTTTTGTTCGAGGGCATACCGGACAACTCTTTTTTCTATTTTGTGCATTCCTATTACTGTGAGCCCGAACATGAAGAAGACATAGCGGCAACGACCTTGTTCGCAGGAAAGAATTTTTGTTCAGCCATAGAAAAAAATGGTATTTTCGCTCTACAGTTTCATCCTGAAAAAAGTTCAGATGTAGGGTTGAAAGTGCTTGAAAACTTCGCAAAATGCTAAATTGAGCGGATTGTCAGGCGTCGATGATAAAGACTAAAGGGGGCGTAAAAGCGCCCGGTTTAGATAGTACTAATTGGTAAATGTCCAGAGAGAAGTAATATGTTGATTATTCCGGCTATAGATATAAAGGAAGGAAAATGTGTCAGACTTACCCGCGGGGAGTTCGACAAAAAGAAGATTTATCTTGACAATCCTTGCGACATGGCGATTATATGGCGAAAGCAGAACGCTAAAATGATCCATGTCGTCGATCTTGATGCAGCATTGACCGGCAAGCCGGTAAATTTCGAGAAGATTAAGGAGATTGTCACGACACTCGATATACCCGTGCAGGTTGGCGGTGGGATCCGTTCTTTTGAAACAGTTGCACAATACCTTGAAATCGGTGTCAGCAGGGTCGTAATCGGATCAGCGGCTGTAACGAATCCTGAGCTTGTCGAAGAGCTGCTCAAAAGGTACTCGTCATCGCAGATTGTGGTGGGTATCGATGCTCAAAACGGTGTTCCCAGAATCAAAGGGTGGACCGAGAGCAGCGGAATGAAAGATTACGAGCTCGCTCTTGAAATGAAAAAACGAGGTGTTAAGAGAATTATTTACACCGACATATCCTGTGACGGCATGATGCAGGGAGTTGGCTTCGATAGCACCAAGCGTTTTGCAATGAAAGCGGGAATGAAGGTTACTGCATCGGGTGGGGTAACAAATTCCGAAGACTTGAAAAAGCTGCGTGAGCTCGAGCAATACGGGGTGGACTCGGTCATAATCGGCAAGGCCCTTTACGAAACCAATTTTCCATGTCAGAAGCTCTGGTACAATTATGAGAAGGGTATGGACATCGACCGTAACTTTTCATCAGCTTTGAAAAAAGAGTGTTGTTCCTGATCTGTAGTTAATCAACAGGCCTTCGGGAACGCAATCATACCGGGAGCGACATGCCGCAAAAAGATCCTTCCACTGAACAAAAGATAGAGGCGGTGATCTTTGCCTCCGAGGAGTCGATATCCCCACAGGACATCAGGCAGGTACTCGAAGAAAAACTTTCTGCTGCTGAAATTGAAGCATGTGTCGAGAGGCTGAATGAAAGCTATGCCTCTGCAGGAAGGTGTTTCAGGATTGTCGGTATAGGAGGTGGGTTCCGTTTTTTGACGCTCCCTGAACTCGAGCCCACTCTGAAGAAAATGTTAGCTCCTAAGATCCAGAGAAAACTTTCACAGTCCGCCCTTGAGGTTCTTGCCGTTATTGCCTACCGGCAACCGGTTACCAGAGGAGAAATTCAGCAGGTTCGAGGCGTCAGCCCCGACTATGCCGTAAACAAGCTACTCGAGCGTGGCTTTATCGATGTTCGGGGTAGAGCGGATACTCCCGGAAAACCTCTTTTATACGGAACAACAAAGGAGTTCCTGGATTTTTTCAGTCTTCACTCACTCGAGGATCTTCCCAAACTCAGGGAGATCAAGGAGCTTGTTCAGGATAAGGAGATACAGGACTACCTCGCGTCATCAGAAGAAACAACGTTTAATGAAGAAACATAATACGCTCACTTCCGAAACGAATTCCAACACAGCGATACGAATCAATAAATACCTCGCACTGTGCGGGGTAGCGTCGAGGCGTGCAGCCGACAGGCTTGTCGAAAGCGGGCAGGTAATGGTGAACGGTAGCATCGAGAGGACTCCGGGAATCACTGTACGTCCTGGGACGGATGAAGTTGTTGTCGGGGGTAAGATTCTTGCTTTGCCTGAAGAAAAAAAAGTGTATATTTTGCTGAATAAGCCCAGAAATTATATCACGACAAACCGGGACGAGAAGAACCGTGAAAAGGTTCTCGACCTGGTGGATGTCAGGGAGCGAGTCTTTCCGGTCGGTCGACTGGACAGAAAAACTACAGGATTGCTCCTCCTCACCAACGACGGTGAATTGGCGCATCGCCTGATGCATCCTTCATCGGGTGTGGACAAGGAATACCTGGCGGAACTGGATGTACCCTTTCAGGTAAAGCAACTACCTGTACTTACCGGGGGGATGCGTTTGAAAGATACCGGAGAAAAAACGAATCCGTGCAAAGCGAAAATCCTTCAGGGAGGCTTGCAAGTCTTGGTAACCTTGCATGAAGGCAAGAATCATCAGGTCAGAAGGATGTTCCGGTCACTGGGCTATGAGGTGAAAAAGCTTGACAGAACGGCCTATGCAGGATTGCGGGCGGGAAAACTTCGCAGAGGGGAGTGGCGTTACCTGACTTCCGGCGAAGTCGAACAGCTCAAGCAGGGAGGCGCTTCACCTTGAACGGTTATTAATGTACAAGTATTTCTTTGGTTATGAGTTTATCTTCTTTTCTTTCGCGGCATCATGTAGTTGCCGCGCTTTTTTTTATTGTTTTTTGCAGTATACCCCACTTTTTACCTGCTTCTGTGTTTGCCGAAGACGATATTCAGGCCCTTTTTGATCAAAGTGATATGCCCGGCGATATCGAGCAGCTTCTTTACGAGCTCGAGAAACTGAAAAAACAGAAGATTCCTGTCAATACGGCAACTGCTGAAGATCTTCTCCTGATACCTTTTCTTACGCCAGATGATGCCCGAAGCATTATACTTTTTCGTGAAGAGAACGGGCAATTGACAGCGGCGGAACAGCTTGACGAAGTTCTAGGGACAGATATGGCAAGACGGATTGCACCATACCTTTCGTTCACACCGGTAACGATGAAAGCACGGGAAGAAAAAGCCGGGATAAGCGGTGTCTGGTACAGCAGGTATTTCAGTGAAATCCCGGAAAGGCAGGGAATAGCTGCTGGAAAATACAGGGGTGATAATTATAAACTCTATAACCGGCTGTCTGTCACCTATGACGAGATAACCCTCAACGGGGTTATGGAGAAAGATGTCGGAGAACCGGAGATCGATGATTTTACCTCTCTCAGCATGGTTTATAACGGTTCAGGAGCAGTCGAGCAGTTTATCGTAGGAAACTACACCGTTGCAATAGGTCAGGGGTTGCTGTTCGGTCAGAGCAGATACTTTTCAAAAGGAGTCGATCCTCTCGGGGTAAAACTGTCAGGACGCCGACTGAAGGCCTATGCTTCAAGTGCAGAGAACGGGTTTATGCAGGGAACAGCGGTATCGTTCGATCTCAAGCCGTTCAGACTTACGACCTTTTATTCCAGCAATGAAGTCGATGCTACGATAAAGGACGGAGTGGTGACGACAATTCGAACATCGGGGTATCACCGAACGGACAGCGAAATCGACCACTGGGATAATGTGACGGAGAAAGTCCTGGGTATGAACCTGCTCTATACCTTTCGTTCAGGGGAAACCTTCGGCAAAGTCGGCGGGACATGGGCTCGGTACGACTATTCCGTTCCGCTTGAAGCAACAGGTGGTAACACGGGATGGGAGGATATGGGAAGCATCGAAGCGGATGTACTGATAGGAAAGGTCAACGTTTTTGCTGAAGCGGCGATGACGGGAAAGGATGGAAATGTTTCCTGGATCGGTGGTGTAGACTACCCTATAACATCAGGTATTCGGACCGTACTGGCGGTGAGAGACTATCACGATGCTTTTTTCTCACCTTTTGCCGGTGCGTTTGCCGAACGTGCCGACGATGCAGCGAACGAAGAAGGGTATTATATCGGACTCGAAGCTGATATACTGAAAAACCTGCATGTAGGGGCTTACTACGATATCTTCAGGTTTCCCGAACTCAGCAGTCGCTACAGGTTGCCATCGACAGGTGATGAATCGAAGCTGTTTCTGACCTGGAAGCAGTCGCCGGTTTTCACGACGGAATTGCTCCTCCAGAACCAGTACAAAGAAGAGGCCAAAAAACTTTTTGACGGGACGGGACTCGAGTATTATCAGCCGGTTCCGTTCACATCGAACAAAGCCCGTCTTGACCTGATCGGAAAAGTATCTCGTAACCTGACGCTCAGGACAAGGGGAGAGATCAAGTTTGTCGAAGGAGAGTATCCTGCCGGTGATGAAAACTCTGATGGCTGGTTACTCTACCAGCAAGCAGTCCTGAAAAAAGGACCTCTTGCTTTCAAAGCGAGGTATACCCGTTTTGAAACAGATGATTACGACTCTGCGATCTATGTCTACGAAGATGACCTGCCGCTCGTCTTTACCCTGAAATCGTACTATGGTAAAGGAGAGGCATTCTTCGCGCTGCTATCCTATGATCTCTGGAAGAATTTCGAGCTGACCGCCCGATATGCGAAAACATGGTACGACGATCGTGATGCTTACGGCAGCGGTAACGATAGGCGGGACACCAGCGCCCCTGCATCGTATCACCTGGGCTGTGCTTTGAGGTTTTAAACACTGCCAAACAGCTTTCTCCATCGACCAGGAGGTTTGACTGAGCCCGATGTTTTTTGCGCTAAAAAAATGCAAATTATTTACAACGTCCCCTAGTATGTGTTTTTTGAGGAGTACACGAAAACAAAGTATATTTTTTAAAGGCTTATGGGTAAGCCGGTATTAAAGAGCCGATGATGTTAAACAGGAGGAGGTTTATGAATCTTGATAAAATAGCAAGTGAAGCATTGCGGTTGAATCCAAGAGAGAGAGCTGTCCTTGCAGAAGCTATATGGGAAAGTCTCGAGGACCCCTATTTTATTCCGAATGAAATGTCGGAAAAAGAAGCCCTGGCCTTGGCGAAGCAGCGTGAAAAAGAAATCGCACAAGGGAAAGCTGTACCGCTGTCACATAAAGAACTGATGGATCGGCTGCGGAAATGAGAGTAGAGTATCATCCGGCAATCGAGATTGAGTTACGTGAGATAGTCAAGTATTATAATGCCTGCTCCAAAGAGTTGGGAAGTGCTTTCCTCGATGAATTCGAAAAGCAGGTACTGAGAATTGCTGCCATGCCTACCCGTTGGATGATTGTCGAAGGTGATATAAGACGATCATTGATGAGGCGCTTTCCCTACATTATATATTTCCGCGTGTTGGAATCCGATACGATTCGAGTCACGGTGATCAAACATCAGCGAAGACGCCCTGAATATGGTCGAAGCAGGAGTTAATACTATACAATAGTGGTTCAAAAGACTCTCTCCATCGGCCAGATGATCAAATTCTAACTACTTTTTATAAGGCGCTCGAGAAGAATATCCTCCACATTCTGTCGGCTGTCGTGAACAGAAAGAACGTTGAACTGTGTATCTTTGATCCGATAGATTATTCTCCAGGGGGAGATAAGGAGCTCTCTGTAAAGAAAAATGCCTTGGGACTGTAATTCAGGAACAATTCTTCCCCTTTCCGGGTAGTTTTTCAATTCAGAGGCTTTTTTGCAGATTTCCGTCACTATCTTCGAAGCATTTTCCGGATTTTCTCATGCTATGAAGTCTATGACTTCCTTCAGGTCATATTCAGCAGAGGCAGCCCGGAAAATATCATACGACGAATTCATGATTGCTTTTTCAGCAGGTTTTCAAGATCGTTGGAAGACCATCTCTTGTGACCTTAAGTTTCCTTTGCGGATGTTGTCTTCACCGATCGCAAGTATTTTCAATAGTCCCAAAGCATTCTGCATCTCTTCATAGCTTTTCGGATCTTGCAGTACTGCTCTCGGTTCACCGTTCTGTGTGATGATCATCGGCCTGTGCGTGTCGTTGATCTGGTCCAGCAAATCAGCCGCCTTTGCCTTGAGATAGGTGACGGGTTTTATGTCATTAGTTATATGCATAGGTGTTCTTCCTGATCGGATATCGTATGAAATTCGGTCTGAAAAAAGATTGGTTAGTCATTCCCCTGTGAATAATTCTTTTGTCGCAAAGCGTTCATGAATGGATGGCAAGCGCTTTAAGGGCTATGGTCAATAGTGCTGATTTGTATGGATTGTTGTGAACGTCTCTGGTTATAAAGTGCAAATTATTTACAACGTCCCCTAGTACTTTTTTGAAAAGGGTTGATGTATTTTTATTGAAAAATACGAATAGTATTGCTAATGTGTAATTGTCAGGAATATTGATGGTTATGAAGTGTGGGAGCGAACTTTTGTGAGTTCTTGGTGGGGTTGTAACGGTTGAGATGGAAAGATCTTTGGGCGGTTAGTGCAGAAAAAACGTTCATGGGGCGGCGGATGTCCCATACTCCCTCATATACTGGTGCTGTAACCAAAAAACAGTAAAGGGATGAAGCAGTCTCGACCTCCACTTGTGCGCATGTATTTTCTCGACGAGCAGTTGAGAAACAATAAATACCCGAACTGTACGTCGCTGGCTTCGTATTTCGAAGTTCACCGGAAAACAATCCAGCGGGATGTCGAGTACATGCGCGATATGCTCCGGGCGCCCATTGAATACGATAAAAAGAAGAAAGGGTACTTTTATCGTGAAAAATGGCTCTTTCTTCCATCCGCGTTTCTCGAACAGGATGAAGCCGAAGCGCTCAAAGCAACGAAAAAGGTTCTCTCTCAATACCGGGGGACACCCTACTACAACGAAGTCAGCCTGGCTCTCGACAAGGTGTTGCAGTATCTTCCCGGGACGCTTGGCGAGAGTGAATTCTTCAGCATTTACTCCTTCGAGCAGCCAGCAGGTACTCACGATGTTTCGCATCATTTCATTTCCCTCGAAGACGCAATCCGCCAGAGATTGAAGGTCCATGTCGCCTATGACGCTCATTCAAGCGGAGCGGTGACGGAGCGGACGATACACCCTTTTCGATTGCACTACTCACACGGAGCACAGACATGGTATCTCGTGGCTCACTGCGAGCTTCGCAAAAATATCCGCACATTCGTGGTAAGCCGAATCAAAAAGCTGCAGTTGCAGAAAATACATTTCAACATACCGGCTGACTTTTCAGTTGACGAGTTCCTGTCGAAAACATTCGATCAGGTTGTCGGCGAAACGGAACGGACGGTATCCGTTCGCTTTTCAGCCTATCAGGCCCCCTGGATCAAAGAAAGGCAGTGGCACCCTTCTCAGCAGATAACAGAGCATGACGATGGAAGCATCACCGTTCATTTCCGGGTCAGCGGTCTCGATGCAATCAAACGCTGGGTCATGCGCTACGGCAAAGAAGCCGAAGTGCTCGAACCGCAGGAACTGCGGGATATGGTTAGGCGTGAAGTTCAGGATATGGGGGCGGTGTATGGGGACTCTGACAGAGACGGAATTTGAAAAAGAGAAACTTGCTATGATTGAATTTTGAGATAATAACCAGCGATGGTTAAACACAATTAATCTTATGATTATTTCAAATACGAATTGAAGGAGCATTTTATGGTGGTTAAAGATTATGCCGTGCAGCTTGAAATCGCTGGACCAACAGCAATGTTTACAAGGCCCGATACGGGTGCAGCTCCGATCTCTTATCCTGTTCCAACATATTCAGCGGCTAAGGGAATGTTTGAAGCTGTGGCTAGATACAAAAGTGCTTATATCCGACCTACCAAGGTCGAGATATGTAAACCAATTCGTTTTGAGAAATATGTGACAAATTATAGTGGGCCTTTAAGAAAAGCGAACCAGATCGCAGGAAAGACCTCTTATCAATTGCCCGCTACTATTTTAGTTGATGTCTGCTTTCGACTGCATGGAGTAGTCGAAGAGATCAGCTCAGCCCCAAATGGCAATAATCATTTACATGCTTTACAGGAGATCTTTCTGCGTCGCTTACGGAAGGGACAGACCTATTACACACCTGTTTTAGGGTGGAAAGAATTTATTCCGTCGTATTTCGGGCCTGTACGAGAAAGTAATACAATCGTACAAAAAGGTATTAATATGAGCATTCCTTCATTGCTTCATACTGTTTTTGATAGACAAGAAGATGGAATATATAAGCCTGTATTTCAGCAGGACGTAAAGATACACGAGGGGGTTCTTCATTATGCTTAGTGAACTATATATACTTCATGAAAGTCTGAGGTGCTGCGGAATTGATCCTGAAAATTCGCATCCATGGATGACTTATCATAAAAAGGAAAATGGATTTGTCATTGGTTTAGATGAGGATGGCAATGCCAAACGTATTGAATTTCTATCAAAACCGCATATGGCAGACGTATGGAAAGTTATGCCAAGTAACCAAGAGTCATTTCCGGTTATAAATTTGAAAGTTCCTGTTTGGTTGCCGCTCGAAAGCGTGGAAAATATTCGAACATCATTGAAAGGGAAAAAAGGAAAAGAACGAATTGAGCAGGTAAAAGCGATCTGCAGCTTGTCTGATCTGTATCCGCATGGAAAAGAAGAGGATATCAATAAATATCTACAAAAGTTTAATAATCGATTTTCTGGTTTTCCTTTGGCAATGGATGAAATTATTCGACCAGTTCTTGATGCTGATTGCATTGTATTGGATTTATTAAATCGCATTAAAAAAATCGGGAATCAATCAGAGCAGTTTTTAAGACAACTATCGGAGATAGCAATTAATGCCAGTTTAGAAGGCCAACTTGATGCATGGGAGTTGGTAGAACAGCTCTTATTGGGAAAGTGGAATGAAAAGACAAATGCTTATAAGGGGTTAGATATTCCGATAGTGCTTGATGTTGATAATTACAGCGATTATCCATTCCGAGTATTTGATGATGTTGTCAAAAAACAGGTCAATGACGCTTTGTTTCAGCAAAAAGAAGTGGAAATCAGCCAAGGAGTTTGCTCCTTAAGTGGTACATATGGGGAACTGGAAAATGATAAATTTCCACAACCAAAATTACCTATCCTTGGCCAGTCATATCTCTACTCAATGAACAAAGATGCTAAATGTCATAATCGCTATGGGCGAATCAGTGTCTCTAGCTATCCGGTAAACAAAGGATTGACTGTTGAGTTGCAAAACAGTCTTTTGTTCATTGCAGCTAATGAAAGAAAAGGGAAAACATGGTGTTCAGTTCCCGGCAATAGTAGAAAGGAGAGAGATTTACTCATTGCTTACTTGGAAAGAATGCCAGTAAATGACATTGATTTTGGTTTTCTTGGTGAGCAGGAAAATATGGAAGGTGAATTCGAAGCTTCGGCTAAGAAAGTTTGTGAAGCTTTGCGAGGAAATCCGGTAATCAGTGTAGATGATGAGCTACGGATTTTTGTATTGAAAAGCGTAGATAAAGCCCGTAGGCAAGTACTGTTTAATTCCGTGTTTTCTGTTTCAAACATAATTGATGGAAACGAACTGTGGCTCAAAGGTGCTACTAATCACCCGCTATTCTCTCTGACTGTTCCTTTAAAAAAGGGGGGAAAGGCAAAAGCACTTGAGCCTCTTTGTCCGTCTCCTTCAGAAATTATGCGTTTGTTCCATTTTCTGTGGATTCGTAATGGCCTGGAAAGAAGTGAAGTGCATGGCTGCCGACTCAATGATGTCTACGATCTTATGTTCGCTGACCCATATCTGAGTAAAAAACTCTGTAATCAATTCTTGAAATTGGTTCTGCGGCAATTACACTCTTTACTTATTGGGATTGGCGGTGCATTACATCTTGGGCAAGCAAATCTTGACTTTCAATATAGTCTTGAAAAATACAGTATTGAAGCAAAAAAGGCTACGTTGGTTGCTGTGGGATTGATCGCAATACTACTCTACAAACTTGGTTTTAAGAAGGAGGATTATATGAATGAGATAGCTTTTCAAATTGGTAGAATGCTGTCGTTAGTTGATATCTTACATAGAGAATATAGCAAGGCTGTAAGAGATGATATTCCGAACCAGTTGCTTGGCAATTCTATGATGAAAACGGCGTTAGATAATCCACAAAGAGCACTCGCGAGGTTGAATCAAAGACTTCTGGTTTACAAGGCCTGGGTTGATAAAGGCGGAGAAGAGGCAAAATTGGCCAGATGGGCGGTTAATGAAATGGGAAAAATCGCATGTGGTCTTGAAAATTGTGACCTTGACATACGCCTTGACGATATAGGGCAAGCAAAAATGCTGCTTGGATATTTAGCTCGTTATGAAAATCAAAATAAAGGAGAAGAACATGCAACAGACGGCAAAGAATGAATTGATGAAAAAAGCTGTCGGTCTTTTGGTTGTTGAAGTCAGAAACTCAAACCCTAATGGTGATCCTGATAAGGAGAGTGATCCAAGGCAGCGGTTTGATGATCGAGGTGAGATTTCCCCTGTATCATTCAAGCGCAAAGTACGTGATTTGGTCGACAATAAAGAAGGGCCAGTATGGTTAGAAATTTCTAAACAGTTAGAGCCTGCACTTGAGCCAGAGCGATTCTTTATCCTAGAGAGTAGAGAGCGTGACTGGGACACAGTAATCAAAGAGATCAAAAACAAAACGTTTACAGGTAAATATTGGGATGGACGAGTTTTTGGCAATACGTTTCTGGAGGAAGGATTATCAGAGCATATCAGGACTGGAGTCGTGCAGTTTGGGATGGGTGTTTCTGTAAGTCCTATTGAAATTGAACGACAGACAAATACGAAAAAAGCAGGTGCTGAAAAGGAAAAAGACAGGGGTATGGCACCCCTTGGTTACCGTATTGTCAATCATGGAGTTTATACGATGCCTTTTTTTATCAACCCGACAGCTGCCACTAAATCAGGTTGCACCGAACAGGATGTTGACCTCCTGCTCAAGATTATTCCTTACGTTTACAGTCACACTGCGTCATATGTCCGGCCTGCGGTTGCTATCCGACATGCCTGGTATGTCGAGCATAAATCGGGACTCGGTTCCTGTTCTGATTTCGACATTATCGACGCATTGACTCCAACGAAGAAACAAAATCCAGACAATCCTTCTGTCGCCTGGGATGATTATGAAGTGCCAACAGATCTCCCTGAGAGATTGCAACTAAAAGTCGAAAAATTGCGAGATTTAATGGATGAAATGTGATGGAACCATTAGCTCATAGCGCCAGACCTGAAAAAGGAATTCCGTCTCAAACATACCATGACCACATTAGAGCAGTTATGAAGAGGGCGAGTGCAAATGCCAAAAATGTTTGCAGGTATTTGCAAAGTGACAGTTCCCTCTTTACACAGGCTGTAGCTAATGGGGCCCTCTGTCATGATTTGGGAAAACTGGATCCTTTAAATCAACATGTGCTTGCAGGCAGCTCCAAAAAGGGGTTGCCTGTGAAACATGAGGACGCTGGAGCAGCGTGTTTATTGCAGAACAGAGACATGCCGGCGGCTATTTTGGCCAGTAAACACCACCAAGGGTTGCCTGATCTGAATGATGAAAAACAGCGCAAGGAACTGTTCCTTAGAAACGAAGTTGCTTTTTCTCGAACAGGGCAGCATCTAAATGAATACATAGCGGACCATAATAGATATGTCCCGGAATACCTGATTCCAGGAGTTTGTAGAATTGATACCAAATGGTTTTCCAGAGGATTGCGCTTGCGGTTGGCATTGTCTTGTCTTGTAGATGCAGACCATGGGGATACAGCTTGTCATTATGGGAATGAAGAAGATTTGAATCCACCCAGCTGCCTATGGCAAAAGCGATTACAAGCATTACAAGAGTATACAGATAGTCTTTTTGAACAGGACTCGAAGAATCAGCGAAATATTTTAAGAAGAGAGATATTCAAAAGTTGTAAAGATGCTGGAATCGGATACGGGATTGTGGCTTGTGACAGTCCGGTTGGTACTGGTAAGACAACCGCCGTGATGGCTCATTTGCTCAATGTTGCCATTCAGAAGAAACTACGACATATAATTGTCGTCTTGCCTTATACAAATATCATAAAGCAATCGGTAGAGATATACCGTAACGCTTTAGTGTTACCCGGCGAGAATGGAACTGAAATAGTTGCCGAACATCACCACCAAGCTGATTTTGATCATATCAATAGTCGGCATCTTACTACACTTTGGAAGGCTCCGATCGTTGTTACGACTGCTGTTCAATTTTTTGAAACCATTGCAGCTAACAAACCGGGCCGATTGCGAAAGCTGCATGAGTTACCCGGGACGGCGGTTTTTGTCGATGAAGTGCATAATGCTATACCGTCCTGGATGTGGCCACAAATGTGGCAATGGATCAACGAACTGGTTGATGATTGGTCCTGTCATTTTGTTTTGGCATCAGGTTCTTTGCCTAGATTCTGGGAGTTTCCCAAAATGGCTAAAACTAATGTGAATATCCTAGATTTGGTTCCAAAGCATATTCGTGAGGATGCGGACCAAGCTGAACAAAAAAGGATAAAATATTCCACGATTCCAGAGCCTTTAAGTTTGGCTGCGTTGATCGAACGAATACGCTCTGTTGCCGGGCCTCGATTGGTTATTATGAATACAGTTCAATCAGCAGCGGTTGTGGCTCATGAACTATACAAAGTAGAGCCCACAAAAGGAAAAAGTGATGGCTATTACAACGTTTTGCATTTGTCTACAGCACTCTGCCCGGCTGATCGAGACAAGGTCGTTGATCAGATTGAAATGCAGTTAGGTAATAAAACTCAAAAAGATTGGACGCTCGTTGCTACCAGCTGTGTTGAGGCCGGTATGGATTTTTCGTTCAGCACTGCTTTTCGAGAGAGCTGCAGTGTATCAAGTCTCATCCAGATTGGCGGGAGAGCAAATCGTCACGGTGAAGAACTTGTATCGGAGGTTTGGGATTTTCGGATTTCTCCAGATGAACCGTTATTAAATAAACATCCTTCTTTTGATAACTCCAGAATGGTTTTAGCTGAATTATTTGCTGAAAAAAAGATGGAAACGCTAACGAGTACGGCTCTAGCGACTGAAGCAATGCGTCGTGAGATAATGACTTCTTTTGATAAAAAGGCTAAAAAGATTGCGGATAGGGAGCGAAAATTTGACTTCCCGGGAGTGGCAAGTTTATGCCGGGTGATAGATGCAGATACAAGGACTGTAGTGGCTTCACAACGGGTGATAGCTGAATTGGAACAAGGGATAAAAAAGGTTGAGCATAAAGATCTGTTACGAAACAGTGTGCAGTTGTGGCCAAAAAAGATTGAGTTCCTTGCTTTGGAAGAAATTAGTTCCAACCCAGGTCTCTACAAAATGCCTGAAGAATATTACGGTGGATTTGAAGGTGACAGCAGGCCCTGTTTAGGCTATATGAAAGGGGTATTACCCTTGGTGTATATGCACAAAGAAGGTCTGATTATTTGAAAAAAATTGTTGTTTCCCCTTGGCGAATGCTCTTTGATTTAATCGACATTCGACAGCCTAAAGATTCAAGAAAGCTCTGTTTGTTCGTTTAATGACTAAAAGTTGCTTGTCGATGAGTCAAATCTTGGTGAGGTGATGCTTTTACGAAACCTTTGGTAAGATCATGTATGCCGAATCTGACCTGATAATGCTTTCCGCTGTTCAGCATTTTGTTTTCTGTTCCAGGCAGTGTGCGCTGATTCATCTCGAACAGCAATGGGCTGAGAATCTTTTCACTGCCGAGGGGCGGGTGATGCATGAACGTGTCGATGCAGGGGAAAACTCATATCGCCCTGGCGTGAAAACAAGTCGAAGCGTTCCTTTACGGAGTTTGGAACTGGGTGTTTCGGGGATCGCTGACGTAGTCGAGTGGCACGGGAAAGGCGATGACATGCGGCCGTTTCCTGTCGAGTACAAGAGAGGGAAGCCCAAGGCGCATGATGCGGACAATATTCAATTGTGCCTCCAGGCTATGTGTCTGGAAGAAATGCTGCACTGCCGGATAGAACGGGGTGCGCTTTTCTATGGAAAAACTTGGCACCGGCATGATGTTTCTTTCGACGATTCATTGAGGGAGAAAGCTGTTGCCGCTGTTACGGGGGCTCACAGGCTTTTCGAGTCAGGCGTTACACCGCCGCCTGAATTCGGACCGAAATGCAGGCAATGTTCGTTGCAGGAACAATGTCTACCCGAAACGATAAGCCGGAAAAAGGCCCCTCTCAACTATCTGAATAAACTGTATACAACTTTTGAGCAAGAGGAGATGTGAAAAGACTTCAAAATACCCTCTACGTCAGTACACAGGGAACCTATCTGTCCAAAGAAGGGGAATGTGTTCTGGTTAGAATCGATCGGGAAGAAAAAACTCGTATTCCAATACATATTCTTGACGGGATTGTCTGTTTCGGTCAGATTTCCGCAAGTCCCTATTTGCTTGGCTACTGTGCGGAAAAGGGGGTGGCCGTGACATTTTTAACTCAGTACGGCAGATTTCTCTGTACAGTTCAGGGGCCAGTACGAGGAAATATTCTTCTACGGCGAGAACAGTACCGAAAAGCGGATGATGCGGAACAATCGGCGATGCTTGCTCGTAGCTTTCTTATCGGGAAGATCGGTAATGCCCGAACATCGTTATCTCGAGTGGTCAGGGATCACCCTGAAAAAGTTGATGTCGATGCTCTGAAAGAGGCTCATCGAATGCTGGCTGGATGCGTTAATCGCTTGAAACGTGAAAACAATCTGGAGTTTATAAGAGGAATAGAAGGTGAGGCGGCAAGAATTTATTTTAAAGTGTTCAATCAGGCAATTACCTCACCAGGAAAAGCATTTCGATTCAACGGTCGAAACAGACGTCCTCCGCTTGATAGAGTAAACTGCCTTCTGTCATTTTTTTATACTCTTTTAACACATGATATCCGTTCTGCTTTGGAGACCGTAGGACTTGACCCGGCTGCGGGATTTCTGCATAGGGATAGGCCTGGCAGACCGAGTCTTGCACTTGATATGCTCGAAGAGTTCCGTGTCTTTATTGCTGACCGATTGACGCTCACCGTTATCAACCGTGGTCAAATCAAGGCAAAAGATTTCGAGATATCGGAATCCGGTGCAGTGTTGCTCAAGGATGATGCTCGAAAAGAAATGCTGGTGGCGTATCAGAATCGGAAAAGTGAAGAGATTATGCATCCATTCTTACAGGAAAAAATGCCTATAGGATTGCTTTGGCATATGCAATCACTGCTACTTGCAAGACATATCAGAGGAGATATCGATGCATATCCCCCATTCGTCTGGAGATGAGCCATGGTTGTACTTGTTACGTATGATGTCAATACCGAAGATGCTGCAGGACGTCGTCGCTTGAGACGAATTGCAAAAACATGTCAGAATTATGGACAGAGAGTTCAGTTTTCTGTGTTTGAATGTATGGTCGATCCGGCGCAGTGGGCATCTTTGCGCTCGAAACTTGTGAACATTATGAATTCTGAGAAAGACAGTTTGCGCTTTTATTATCTAGGTTCGAACTGGAAGCACCGTGTCGAGCACGAAGGCGTACGTGAACCTCGCGATCTTGAGGGTCCGCTTATCTTATGACGCGAACATGATGCTATTCCTCTCCTTCCGGGATATTCGCGTTTTTATAAACAATTGATATTTTTACAGTTATAGGCAAGGCTGTCAAATCTGCGTTTAATGTTATTTGGTATACGAAACGGTTCGCAGGATTATCTCCTGCAAACCGCGGAATATTTGACGCTACAGCCGAACGGTCGCACCCCTCGCGGGTGCGTGGATTGAAACTCGATGCAAAAGGAATTGATCTTAACTTTTTTGATGGTCGCACCCCTCGCGGGTGCGTGGATTGAAACGAATGGAGGCCTGATTGAGCAGAGGGTGAGCAAAAAGTCGCACCCCTCGCGGGTGCGTGGATTGAAACTCGAGACATTGAGACTCGTTGAAGCGAGGCAAGCGTCGCACCCCTCGCGGGTGCGTGGATTGAAACGATGGAATGGACAGCGTGACACCGTGAGCGACATCGTCGCACCCCTCGCGGGTGCGTGGATTGAAACGGATCGACAAATGCAGGCGCGGAGTTTGTCGTCAAGTCGCACCCCTCGCGGGTGCGTGGATTGAAACTTCCTGCCCTGAATAAAGATGCCGGAAGTCCGAGTCGCACCCCTCGCGGGTGCGTGGATTGAAACTATCTGTTCAATACGCGTTTTAAGGTCATTTAACGGTCGCACCCCTCGCGGGTGCGTGGATTGAAACGGCACGTCATGCGGAACCTTGAACGTCTTTACCTCGTCGCACCCCTCGCGGGTGCGTGGATTGAAACAACCTAATAACCTGCGAGCCTGACGAAATCGACGTCGCACCCCTCGCGGGTGCGTGGATTGAAACTTTGGTGTGATGTTGTATACTTTTATACACGCTGTGTCGCACCCCTCGCGGGTGCGTGGATTGAAACTTCTGACCAGGCGAAACGATATAGATCGACGAAGTCGCACCCCTCGCGGGTGCGTGGATTGAAACGAGGTCTCGCGGTATTCCTGCGTAGTCTTGCAGGGTCGCACCCCTCGCGGGTGCGTGGATTGAAACTACAGCAAGGCGAACCCGAATACCGGGGACCTTGTGTCGCACCCCTCGCGGGTACGTGGATTGAAACTTTCAGACACCATAAATCGAAATCTGTAGTGCTGTCGCACCCCTCGCGGGTGCGTGGATTGAAACTTGTTTTGTTTCGAGTCTGACAAAAGTACAGTCATGGTCGCACCCCTCGCGGGTGCGTGGATTGAAACTATAATTGGTTTATGGTTAGTGGTTAATGGTTTATGGTCGCACCCCTCGCGGGTGCGTGGATTGAAACGAAGATGTTCGGCTCGCTCAACGCAGCGGGATCGTGTCGCACCCCTCGCGGGTGCGTGGATTGAAACCCTGCAACGTGAAACTGCTCGATCAAATGCGGTAAGTCGCACCCCTCGCGGGTGCGTGGATTGAAACAGTGTTGTTGTGCCAGCGGGAACTCGTGTTGAGTGTCGCACCCCTCGCGGGTGCGTGGATTGAAACAAAGCAGCGATGGCATGTGAAGAAGAACACAGAACGTCGCACCCCTCGCGGGTGCGTGGATTGAAACAGCAGATGGTTGAATGCGGGTATCGACCTCGTAATGTCGCACCCCTCGCGGGTGCGTGGATTGAAACAAATGATCGAGTATACAGCATATACTCACTTTCTGTCGCACCCCTCGCGGGTGCGTGGATTGAAACCACCACTGCCGTTTTCCGGTCTTGGACTGCTCAAGTCGCACCCCTCGCGGGTGCGTGGATTGAAACTGTAGTCCTAACGGGTCTGATAGATTCATGCCGTAGTCGCACCCCTCGCGGGTGCGTGGATTGAAACATATAACCGAGAATGATGTTTTGACGGTGAACGGTCGCACCCCTCGCGGGTGCGTGGATTGAAACGACAAAGATTTGAGGCCAAGCGGAATACCGTACGTCGCACCCCTCGCGGGTGCGTGGATTGAAACTCCGAAACCGCCATCAGCATCGAGTGGATATTCCGTCGCACCCCTCGCGGGTGCGTGGATTGAAACGAGGGTGTGCGGATCGTCGAGGACGGGACTTACGAAGTCGCACCCCTCGCGGGTGCGTGGATTGAAACAGCGAATCGACCGACACTGTCAGGAGATCACCATCGTCGCACCCCTCGCGGGTGCGTGGATTGAAACTTCCAAGCTGAAGCGCGGGGTGTACCGTGAGACAGTCGCACCCCTCGCGGGTGCGTGGATTGAAACGCAAAGATTCCTGCGATGGGGGTCGGGAGACCAATGGTCGCACCCCTCGCGGGTGCGTGGATTGAAACGCAAACTTCCGTAGACTCCAAGAAACTCCAGAAGTCGCACCCCTCGCGGGTGCGTGGATTGAAACCAAAAGCATATGTATAAGCATCGACATCAATATGTCGCACCCCTCGCGGGTGCGTGGATTGAAACATATCGGTGTGCTCCATCATGTCACGTAGAACTTCGTCGAATCCCTTGCAGGTGTATGGATTGAAACCGGTTCATCGTCTCACTAGAAGATGCCGAACAGGTCACACCTTTTGCAGGTGCCACAGGAAAGGCGCTGCTTTAGGGTTATGAAGAGGGCTTTTGCATGCAGCTTATGTGACTGTTCTGCAGTGCGTTGTAGGCAGTCTTGATGGGTCTTTTTAAATCATGAATAGTACTGCAAAAGCCAGTCTTGGTTTTCTATATCTACCTATTATACGGTTTAACGAGATGAGACTCAATAAAATCGCCATTCTTCAGCCGAATATATGGTGGCTTGTAGTTGCACTAATATGGACCTACAGTATAATTGAGGACTTATGTAGGACGGGACGAGCTCCCGATCAAACATGGAAAGGGTTCCCTAAACACCCGCTCGTTTTTCGTTGCCGTATCTACAGTCTCTTCCATCTCCATCCAGGGAATATCCTCGGGATCCTGTGCAACAGCCGGAAGAGGAGAATGCGGTGACCACAATGCCAATAACGTGGAATGCCTGCCTGTTTATTTGGATCGATACTATGTAAAGAAAGGGGATGGAGGTACAATTTTTTTACAGCGCAGGCGCGAATATTGTATTGCTGCATTCTTCCAGATACAACCGGGATAGTCAATAACTTCTTGTGAAATTCCAGTCACTGTCATTTATTCATGGTTTAACAGCAAGAACAAAACCGGGACAAACACATGGATATCACAGGAACCATAATAGAGGTACTTCCTCCGAAAACAGGTGAAGGCAAGAACGGAAAGTGGAAAAAGCAGGAAGTGATCCTGGAAACGGATGAGCAGTATCCGAAAAAAATCTGCTTTTCTTTCTGGGGGGACAAGGCTGAAAATCCGCTTTTCCGCAAGGGTGCCGCTGTCAAAATCTCCTTCGATCTTGAAAGCAGAGCGTTTAACGGACGGTGGTACACGGATGCGAAGGGTTGGAGAGTAGAGCAGGCAGGAGGGGCTGCTCCCCAGGCATCCGATGAGGAATCGGTGTACTACGACCAAACAAATACTCCCGAAGGTACCGATGATCTACCATTTTAAATAACACACTTTACATTGTGGACAAGCGCTCCCTGATCATTGCTCTTATCTCGGAGGTTATCGCTCCATTTGCACTCAAAGTCCCTGATGGTTTCAGCCGACTCTGGTTTTCTTGTCATGGTTGTCGGTTATAGATCTGCGTTTTGCTTCCTTCGTTACGCGGAGCCCCATTTCCATAACCGCCACCGGTGCACTATTTGATCCGTATCGGCTATCGTAGGGACTTCGATTGCAGGTGGGCTGGCATGTGCGTACAGCGAGTGTCACTTTTCCGCGGCGCGTTGCAGGCGGTCGCGGATTGCTCTGCCGATGCCTTTTTCCGGCGGCATTTCACAGTAGATGGTTGCTATGTGTTCGCGGTCGCATTCGCGGAAGAAGCTGAAAAGTTTGTGGGCGTATTCTTCTGGGGTTTTGCAGAGGGCGATTTTAGAGGCTTTTTCCGGTGGTGAAGACAAGCCTATCCAGGCGCTGTTCGTGCTTCCGGCACAATCGGGGTAGCCGCTGCCGCAAAGTTCGATCTGTGCCGAAGGGGAGTAGTGCGGATATTTCAGGCCGGGGCTTTTGGGCTGCTCGTGTGTTTCTGCCGGAGCTGCTGGAAGTGTTTCGGGAACATATTTTCTGAGGGATTCCAGGCTGACAGCTCCGGATCTCAGCAGCCGGGGAGGGTTTTCGGAGCAATCGACAATCGTTGATTCAAGTCCTATAGTGCTTTGCGGACCTTTGAGGACACAGCGGACTTTGCCTTTCAGGTCATCGTAGACCGCTTGCCAGTCGGTCGAGCTCGGACGGCCGGAAATGTTTGCCGATGGAGCGGCTACCGGATGATTGCATCGTTTCAGAAATTCATTCGCGACAGGATGTGCAGGGCAGCGGATCCCGACGGTTGACAACCCTCCTGTAACAAGATTCGACACGGTGATATTCTTTTTGAGTATCAGTGTCAGAGGGCCCGGAAAAAAATGTTGAATGAATTGCTCGGCTGTTGGTGGAATTTCCGATGCGATGTTCTGTATTTGTTCGGGAGCGTGGATATGCACGATCAGCGGATTATCCCCCGGCCTGCCCTTTGCGGCAAAAATGCTTTCAAGAGCTTTTTCATTGGTTATGTCACCACCGAGGCCATAGACGGTCTCTGTTGGAAAAGCAACCACTTCTCCGCGGTTGAGCCATCTTGCTGCAACGTCAACTGATTCGGTCACTATTGTCTGCATAGGAGTGAACAGGGTTCAGGGGCAGGTTTCGAGCAATGGCATCGCGTCGGGTAAAACAAGAAGGTAGTACAGGTAGCAGACGAGTGCGCCTGCCAGAGGTATGGTAAGGTTGTCGTCAACCTTATAGTCGTTTATCCGAAGTGACAGCGCTTCTACCACTGTTGCTGCCAAGGCAGTGATAATTCCGGCGATCAGGTCGAGTTTCGGAACGATGAGTACGATCAGAAGTGACGATACGAAAAAGGCCATACTTCCCTCGAGACTTTTTTCCCCTATCCGATGCTTTCCGAATTTTCTGCCGACAAGAGCGGCCATGGTATCCGAAATGGCAACCATTGAAAAACAGGTGATGGCTATGATTTTCGGGAAAAAAAGCACCATCAACAGAGCGGAAAGTGTGATGTACGTCGCTCCATTGAGCTGTAAGGGCTCTTTTTCAAGCTCATGTTCACGGAGCATCGGATCGAAGGTACAGTGATACCATCGGGATAGTGACGGGACAAAGTTTTTCAGGAGATCGACCAGAAAAAATCCCAAAAAAAGAGGGGTGAGGAGTACAAGCGCCAGTTCCTTTGTGATAGTGCAGTATATGATGGCAATGGAAACTGAAGAAAGGTGTATGAGCTTACGTGCAACTTCGAATTTGAAATTACAATCGATGCTCTCAGGTTGCCGCATGCTGTTGTTCTTTTCAGCGGTTTTCAGAAAAGGGTTGTCCCGGTTTCGCGGGTACGGGGGTAAAGATACGCAACTCTATGTAACCAATATACATTTCTCTGAAAAAACCGTGTAACGTTCCTCTCTGAAAAGCGTATCCGATCAGATGTGAATATTCTTCAGTAAAAATACCTTTTTGTCTCTTTGGAGGATATGAAGCAAAAAAAAGGCGCTGTTATGGCGCTTGTTTGAATGTCGAGAAATTTCTATAATCATGGGGTAATGTGGCACATCAGCTGCATTATTTTATTAAACGGTAACACAATATTAACGGAGAAGTAAAAATGAAGCATTTTAAAATGCTGTTGGTTGCTTTTGTTGCGCTGGCTTTTTCAGCTGGTAATGTTTTTGCAAGTGAAACCCCGAATGCGGATAAGATCGGTCTGGGTTACCAGGGCATTTTTGGCGGTGATGTTCTACAAGGACTAAGCGCACGCTATTGGATTGGTGATGAGATTGCTGTCGAAGGTAACTTCTTTTATGGAGATGCTTCGCTTGAGGTTGATGATGTAGATGAGTTTGATGGTTCACTGTATCTTTTCACTGGTAAATTTATATATGCACCAGTAGTAAAAAGCAACAGCCGTTTTTATGTTGGTCTTGAAGGCGGTCTCGGCGGTGTAGATCTCGAGTCCGATGGTGACGACATTGTAGATGACGTCGATGTTTATGTAATTAATCCTCTGATTGGTGCCGAGCATTACTTCAGTGAGTTTTCCGAGCTTGGTTTCAACTGGGAAGTAGGGTACAAGTTTCACATGATCAATGCCGATTTTGACGGTGGTGATGATGATGATCTCGAGCTCGATCTGAATGGTATCAGTGTCGCTCTTGGTGCACACTACTACTTTTAGTCGATGAAGTCAACCATATCTTTTTCTCGAGGCCCGGAATTTTTTCGGGCCTTTTTTTGTCCTCCATAAATGGCGTATCTTGAGGGCGCCATGAAAACACCGTTCAGGGTTTACAGAAGGCACTCTTACGTATTTTTCCAACTTGTTAGCATGTTTGTTTCTCAATGCCTACGCGAAAAAGAAAAGTTGCGGCAATCGACCTCGGCACCAACTCTTTTCACATGGTGATTGTCGAGGAGAGTGAAGGTAAAGGTATCGTAGAAATCGACCGGGTCAAGGAGATGATTTGCATTGGCCGCGGTAGTATTTCCACGAAAATGCTCGATGAGAAAGCGATGGAGGCGGGTGTCACGACGCTGAAGCATTTCCTGGTACTTGCATCACAGCATGGGGTTGAGCCGGAAAGCATCATTGCGTTTGCCACAAGCGCGATCCGTGAAGCAAAAAACAAGGACGTTTTTTTACAGAGGGTACGAGAGGAGACCGGTCTCAAGATAAAAGTGGTATCAGGTCTCGAAGAAGCCCAGTTCATTTATTATGGAGTCCGGCGTGCTGTGAAGCTCTCGGAGGAACCGGAGCTTATTTTCGATATCGGTGGTGGTTCGGTTGAGTTTATCATTGCCGATCATCAAAAGATTTTTCTTCTCGAGAGTAGAAAGGTCGGGGTTGCCCGTATGCTCGAGCGTTTCATCACAACGGACCCTGTATCGAACCATGAACTCAGTCTGCTCGAGCAGTTCTTCGCTGCCGAGCTGTTCACTTCCGCTGAAAAATCAAGAGAGCTGAATATCAAAAGGGCAATCGCCTCTTCCGGAACCGCTCAGAACATTGCCAGGATGGTCCGGTCTGCGGTGGGGCGTGACGATGAGGTGACGCTCAATCAGAGCTCGTTTACGCGAAAAGAGTTTCAGAAATTCTACAAGTCGGTTCTCGCGATGAATGCTTCGCAGCGAAAAAAACTTACCGGACTCGATGAAAAAAGGGTTGATTTGATTGTTCCCGGCCTGGTACTGATGAATGTGATATTTTCTCTATTCAAACTCAAAGAGGTGGCTATTTCAGACTCGGCCCTGCGTGAAGGCATGGTGGTTCACTATCTGAAGAATAGCTGGTCGGGTGGAGAAGAGCGGCGTCTGCAACTCAATATCCGCCGTCAAAGTGTTATCGAGCTCGGATATCGCTGTGACTGGAATAAACACCATTCCGAACAGATCGCTTCTTTGTGTCTGCAAATGTTCGACTGTTTGCAACCGCTGCATGAGCTGGGCAACCATGAGCGTGAACTGCTCGAGTATGCGGCATTGCTGCATAATATCGGTACCTTCATTTCCATTTCTTCACATCACAAGCACAGCCAATACATCATTCTTAACGGTGAACTTCGCGGATTTTCACCTTCAGAAGTCAATATCATGGCCGACGTCGCCAGGTATCACAGAAAGTCCCCACCTTCGACAAAACATGAGGCGTACAGCCTGCTCAAACCCAGACAGCGAAGGGTTGTAGATGTTCTCTCGGGTATTTTACGCATCGCGAACGGACTCGACCGTGGTCATCGCCAGAATATCGTCTCCATCGAAGCCGACATCATGGCCGGCAGTGTTACCATCGGTTTGAATGCGATATACAACCCCGATATTGAAATCTGGGCTGCCGGAAGAATGAAAGCCTGGCTTGAAACCGTTCTTGAAAGATCGATTCGTTTTGAAGCACGGAATGTTCAAGAGCGATAGCCCGAACGCTACAACGCTTATCGGCAAAACCCATACGGTTTTGTTGGGCGGTTCTTTTCTCAAAGACCGTGCCGGGAGTTCACTTCTGTTTGCTGATCCGGTAGAGTGGCTGGAACTCAGGTCTTTCAAGGATATGTTCTCTTTTTTCGTAGAACTCGACGAACGTCTTGCAAAAGGGTTTTGTCTTGCGGGATATATCGGTTATGAAGCGGGTTACGGCTTCGAGCCAGGCTCTTTCAGTTCTTTCCATACCCGCAGTGGTGATCTGCCTCTGGCCTGGTTCGGGGTTTATGACACTTCGCGATTGCTGAACAAGGATGAAACCGGACACATGCTTTCAGGGGACTGCCGTTACAGTGAACCGGTTTTCGATCTGACAAAGGAAGAGTATGCCGAAAAGATCGATCGCATAAAGCGGCATATTGGGGCCGGGGATGTTTATCAGATTAATTTCACCGGGAGATATCGTTTTGAATTTTCAGGAAGTGCTCCCGGTCTTTTACGGGACCTTTCAGGAAGACAGCCTGACGTGTATTCTGCATTTCTTAACCTTGGAAGCCATCACATTCTCTCGTTATCGCCGGAACTTTTTTTCAGATGTGAGGGGAGCTGTATCGAAACCAGGCCGATGAAAGGAACCTCGATGAGAGGTGGAAATGAGGAAGAGGACCGGTTGAGACGCGGCTGGCTGCAGTCGGATGAGAAAAACAGGGCGGAAAACCTCATGATCGTAGACCTATTGCGCAATGACCTGGGTAGAATCTGCAAATCCGGTTCGGTTGACGCACCGGAACTTTTCGTGACCGAAACTTATCCTACGCTTCATCAGATGGTTTCTTCTGTTCGGGGAGAGTTGCTCGATGACTGCTCGCTTTATGACCTGTTCCACGCTGTTTTTCCCTGTGGTTCGGTAACGGGTGCGCCGAAGATCAGAGCGATGCAGTTGATACAGGAGCTCGAACGTTCTCCGAGAGGAATCTATACCGGCGCAATTGGTTACATTCTTCCCGATAGGTCGATGTGCTTCAATGTTGCGATTCGAACGCTGACGCTCCATGGCAAAGTGGGAGAGTACGGGGCAGGAGGGGGTATTGTCTGGGATTCGAAGTCGGACGAAGAATTTGCAGAGTGCCGCTTGAAAGCGAGGATTCTCGATCCGGAACCTGAACGGAACTTCGGAATTTTCGAGAGTATTCTTTTCAACGGCTCCTATGTCTGGTTGGAGGAACACCTTTCTCGTTTACAGCAATCGGCTTTCGGGCTCGGTTTTTCCTTCGATAGAGGCACGTGTCGGGAGGAGCTCGAACGTCTTGCTGAAAAGGAGCTTGTCGGAAAGGGACGGTACAAGGTCCGGCTCGAACTGTTGAATGATGGGAGCGTCGATATTGCTTTCGATGAAATTGCTCTTCGGCATGCACATGATCCGGCCAGGGTCTGCAGGTCGTCAGCCGTTATTCGTTCAGACAATCCTCTCAGAGGCCATAAAACCACAGAGCGCATGCTCTACGATGAGCTGCTGAGGAAAGCGGTATCCGGGGGATTTGACGAGGTTATTTTCTGCAACGAACGAGGAGAGGTTACCGAGGGGGCGATCAGTAACATCATCATTGCCAAAAACGGTCTGTACTACACTCCTCGTCTTTCTTCAGGGCTTCTCAACGGCATTTACCGGCAATATTTTCTCGCTACCCGGAACGATGTGAAAGAAACGGTTCTCTTTATGGAAGATATCCAGGCTGCCGATCTTTTATTTGTCTGCAATTCAGTCAGGGGGTTGAGGCGGGCAGTGCTCTGTGACGATGTGCTGTGAACAGACCGTGACTTGGTATGGATGCCGCTTCGTGAAATCAGGGTGACTCTTTGACCGGGCGACACCCATACTGTATGCAGTTCTTAAATCAACTCTATTTTGGTGTCGACAGCATACACCCACTCTCCTTCAGGCCTGCTGCGATGACCCGTCCATAGTTCGAGTGTTGTTCCTTTTGATGAATCTACCTGTGAGGTAAAGATTTCAACCTGATAGTACAGTTCATCGAACAACTCTTCCCAGGCGTTTTCGCTGTCACTGAACGATCCTGCAGGAACAAGAGACCCTTCGCTTGCCTGAAAATAGTCTGTAATTGCAATAAAGCTGTCAGGCATCAGGAAGCCTCCCCGGTATGTGCCTCTCGGCCGCTTGACACCGGGAACTTCAACCCAGAATTCCAGTAATGAATCGGCTGTTAACTGCCGGTCTTCCGCCAGGCGGGCAAGAATCCGGCGTACGGTTTCACTTATGAGTTGTTTGTTCGGTGTGGAGAGTTCCTGCAGCTTGAAGTCGGGCGTGTGATCTCGCATGGCATAGCGATTTTAAAGTATTTTTAATCAATGGTTTATTTGAAAATATACTGTTATTCCCTTTCACCATCAACCGTCCTTCCTGCTTAATTGCCTTTCCAAGACATGCCCCGGCATCCATGGTGACTTTCAGGAAGGGATGGATCCCCGGGTCAAGCCCGAGGATGACGGGGAGAGGGGCGTCATCCCGGTCTCGATGAGACGTCTCATTACCGTAGAGTTACGTGGTACGCGATGCGGTGTCCAGTTCCCTCCGGAGTCATGCCGCACGTGATGCGGCATCCATAGTGAAAAACAGGGATGTTTATGGATCCCCGGGTCAAGCCCGAGGATGACGGGGAGAGGGGAGTCACGCCGGGCTCGATCCGGCATCCATGATGACTTTCAGGAAGGGATGGATCCCCGGGTCGCGCTTCGCTTGCCCGAGGATGACAAGAAGAAGGCGGTCAATGCCGGACGCGATGTGGTGTCCATGATGACTTTCAGAAGGGGATGGATCCCCGGGTCGCGCTTCGCTTGCCCGAGGATGACAAAAGAAGGGAGGTCAATGCCGGATGTGATGTGGTGTCCATGATGACTTTCAGAAAGAGATGGATCCCCGGGTCGTGCTTCGCTTGCCCGAGGATGACTGGAAGAAATGGTGTCGTGAGCGCTCAGACTGTTTTGTCGGGATAGCTGCAGGCTGCTGTGATCGGGCACTCGGCGCACAAGGGTTTTCTTGCTTTGCATACATATCGTCCGTGCAGCACGAGATAGTGGTGGAACGCTATGACCAGTTCAGGTGGAATGACCGCAACAAGTGCATCTTCGGTATCGCGCGGTTTATCGGTCGTTACCAGTCCGATCCGGTTCGAAACCCTGTGTACATGTGTATCGACAGGCATTACGGGCTGATGGAATGCGTTGCTGAGTACAACGTTGGCTGTTTTTCTGCCGACGCCCGGAAGGTTCTCGAGTTCTTCGCGGGTGGAAGGCGTTTCACCGTTATGTACGTCAACGATCATCCTGCTGGCTTCAAGAATGTTTTTAGCCTTGTTGTTGAAATAATTGATCGACCGAATGATCGTTTTGAGCTGGTCGAGTTCCATGCGGCTCATGCTTTCGGCATCCGGACAGATTTTGAAGAGTTCGGATGTGATGATATTGACCTGTTTGTCCGTGGACTGTGCGCTTAGAATCGTGGCGACCAGAAGCTGAAATGGTGTTGAATGTTTGAGTTCGCTTTTGGGTGACGGGTACTTTGCTCCCAGTGCCTGGTTGATGAACGCTATTTTTTCCTGTTTGGTCATAATGCTATCGGTTCAGAAGTCGATGTTTTCAGTTTGCACAATCCTTCTTTCCGGCAGTATAACCGCGCTCAGCCATCCGAACGAAGGGCTGTCCTTGTAAACACATCCCGTATCTATTGCGATGAGTTTTTCAAGTAAGACCGGTTGGGAAAGAGGAGTGTGACCGCAGACGACAGTTTTTTCCCAGTTATACCGGTTGTTTTCAAGATAGTTTGAGCGCAAGTGAGTTCTCATCCAGCAGTAATCTTCAGGCTTCATGTACCGCAGGTTATCTTTTATGGACATTTCAGGGTCGATGCCTCCGTGAGCGAAGAAAAAATGCTCTGTTTCGATGTGGTATCTGCAGGATCTCATGAATGCTATATGCTTTTCAGGTAGATCGAGGCCGTCTTTGCTGTTGTAGGATTCCAGCACGGCTATACCACCGTTTCGCAACCAGAGCGATGACTCATGCGTTTCGAGATAATCGAGAAACATTCGCTCGTGGTTGCCCATAAGGAAGAAACAGTGATACTGTTCGCGTAACTTCATAAGGCAGTCGATGACTTCTTTAGAATGTTTACCTCGATCGATGTAATCGCCGAGGAAAACCAGTTGATCCGTTTCCTGCAGCTCGAGCTTGTCTATAAGACGCTGCAGGGAATGGATACAGCCGTGAATATCGCCGATCGCGATAATTCGTTTTTTTTCTGTAGGAGAGTCGACCATGAAGGATAAACCGCGGTTTACTGTTTCGTTGCTGATTTTTCTCCTTGCTTCAGCTTGGTGTTTTTTGAATTATCGATGAGTCCCCGGCCGCATTTATTGATTTTACCTGAACTTTTGAGATCGTTGAAAATGGCATCGAGTATACCATTGACAAACTTGCTGCTCTTGTCCGTACTGTTGAATTTTTTCGCGATTTCGATGGCTTCGTTGATAGATACTTTGGGCGGGATATCTTCGAAGTAAAGAAGTTCTGCAAGAGCCATGCGCAGGATGTTTTTATCGATAATCGCTATTCTGCTCATGTCCCAGTTAAAGGTATGTTTCGCTATATAGTTGTCGATTTCCTCCTTGTTCTCTATACAGCATTGCAGCAATTCCTTGAAGAATCTGACTGCCTTGGGGTCCTCGGCAATTTCCGCTGTGATCAGCCAGTCGGAAGCCGTTTCCAGATCTGTTTCTCTCAACTCGAGCGTGTGTAACGCTTGTATGATTTTTTCACGAATCCTTCGGCGGTAGGTTTTCATAAGGGAGGTTTCAAAGAGTTAAAGGGTTAAGATACGATTGACAACCGTTTCGGTGTCACTGAAATCGTCAAAAAGAGCAGCCGGTGAATGTACACTGAGCCTTTCGGCTGAATAGGTGCCTGTCGCCACCGCGATACATTTGGCCTGTATGGCCCTGGCGCATGTGATATCATGCTCGGTATCGCCGATAATGACTACCTCTTCACCCTTGAACTTTTTTCCCGTCTGGATATATGCCCGCTCGACTGCCACGGCAGGGAGATCTTTTCTGTGATAAGCATCGTCGGCGAACGCACCGAATGGAAAAAAATGATTTATAGCCGGCAGAGCGAGTTTATGGCGGCCTGAGCCTTCAAAGTTTCCGGTCAGAAGGCCGAGAGCGATATCGTTTCTTTCGGAAAGTGTTTCTAGAAGCTCTGGAATTCCTGCCATCAGTTCTATGTCTTCCGGGACTAATTGCCTTTGTACAAGGTCAATATAGGTATTTTTAACTATTGTGAACTTTTCTGTTATATGTGAGTCGTTCAGTCCTGCATTTTTAAGGACTTCATAGATGATGACACTATCCATTTTACCGGCGAAGTTATGACTGCGCGCACTTCCTTCAGTGCCGTAGACTGCCATCAGGGCATCGATGAGTATCCTTCGGTTATTGCTGTTTGTGAGCAGCAACGTTCCGTCTATGTCGAACAGAACCAGTTTCTTCAACATTGCCAGCGGAAAATTCTTCTGATTGGGTTCTTCCAAGTTTAACCGGGATCAGCTTTGAGATCCCTTCTTCTTCCATGGTCACTCCATAAAGCGCTTGAGAAGAGGCCATGGTTTTCTTATTGTGCGTAACAATAATAAATTGAGTGTTATTCTCAAATTTTTTGAGAAGTTTAATGAACCGATCGATGTTTGCGTCGTCAAGTGGCGCATCGACTTCATCGAGGATGCAGAAAGGGCTTGGCTTGACCAGATAAATAGCAAAAAGTAACGATAGTGCGGTCAGCGCTTTTTCTCCGCCGCTCAATTGTTCGATCGATAAGGGTTTTTTCCCCCTGGGTTTCGCTACAATCGCTATGTGTGCTTCCAACGGGTCTTCTTCCTCACTGAGCAGAAGGTCGGCTTCATCCGTTTCCTCGAACAGCTCCCGGAATATTCGGATAAAGTTGTTCCTCACCGCTGAGAATGTCTCCTCGAACTTTTTCAGCGCTGTTTTATTGATTTCCTCGATTGTCGCTCGTAATTGCGCTTCCGCACCCAACAGATCCTCTTTTTGTTCTGTGAGGAAGTCGAGGCGCTCTTTCTCTGTATCGTATTCTTCGAGAGCGAGCTCATTGATCGCTCCGAATCGTTCAAGCCGTGATCGCATATCATCGATCTGTTCTCGAGCAAGGTTCCGGTCGAAATTTTCAGGGGCTTGCTGTTCGATATCTTCTATTCTGCAGTTGTAGCGTGTTTCAACCGACGTGACAAGAGTGTCGATGGATTTTTCGAGATCGGTAGCTTTCCGCTGCAGTTCTCCGTGAACCTGCACCTCCACTTCGTGTTTGCGGCGCAAATCTCTGAGGATGTTTCTTCTCTCCTGGTTTTTCAGCTTGCATTCATGGTAGCATGTTTCCATTTCATTCAGCTTCTGCTGCTCTGTTCCCGACAGGACCACCAGGGTTTCAAGTTCCTTTCGGTGTTTTTCGATTGCCTCGGTTGTTGAAGCGAGAGAGGCTTGGGCGTTGGATATTTCTGTCTCCATTTTTTCTTTTTCCCCAAGCAGTGACTTGCGGTTTTGTTCACAGGAGTGTATGCGCAGCCTGAGCTTTTCCAGTTCGAGCAAACTGTCCTTATAGTGATTGTTCAGGCGCTGGATTTCCTGGTTCTTACGGTACAGTGTTTCTTCATGTTTTCCTTGCCCGAGTCGTGCTTCTTCAAGTGTTTCGAGCAGTTGGTGCTGCCGTTGGCGGCTGATTTCCATTTCCGGGAGCAGTTCCTCGAGTTCAGCCGATATTGTTCGCATGCGTTTCCGGGCTTCAGCGACTTCGTTTTCCGTCCGTGTGATATCTTGCTGTCGGGAGGCATGCTCCATATCCATGCGGACAAGTTTTTTTTCCTGATCCCCGAGCTCTTTTTCTCGCGACGTCAGACTGCGCTCTTTTTCGTCGATATGGATTTCATGGAGCCGGCTTTTGAGAGATTCGAGTTTCTCTTCCTCCTGGCTGATTTCGTTACTCAGTTTTCGTTCTTCTCGCAGGAGCTTTTCCCGTTCGGCCTTTTTGCCGAGGCGAAGGCCTTCATTTTCGGAGTTGCTTCCGCCAAACAGAATGCCTCGCCCTCCAATTTTCTCGCCCTCCCTAGTGACGAATGTACAACCGGGGTTTGCGAGAGCAAGCTTTTCTGCAACTTCGAGGTTACGGGTTAGGTAACAGTACTGGGTGAGCAGTGAAACTGCGTGATCCAGATCGGCGGGGACGCTTAGAATGCTTTTGATTTTTTGTGCTCCTTCGATTTCGGGGTAATCTATCGGCTTGGAGCCATCGAGCAGGTCGAGTATGAGAAAGGTTACCTTGCCTTTTCCAGCCTGTGATAATGAGTCAATGCCGGTTTTCGCTTCCTGTAATGATGAGCAGACGCAATAGCTCAGTGAATCTCCGAATAGTGCATAGACGGCTTTCCGGTAGGCATCGTCAAGTTCTATGAGATCGGAAAGACATCCGTAACCGGCCATGCTCGTTTCCTTTTCGAGCCATGCTATTCCCTCGGGCAATCCTTCGTAGTTATCGAGTATGGAGTTTGCGAGAAGTATTCGGTTTTTCAGGTGATCGTGCCGGGAACGTTCGTTCAGAAGGAATTCTTTTTTTGTTTCCAGCTGGTCGTTAAGATCCTTCTGTAGTTGTTTCAGTGAAAGAATCTCGTTTTTTTCGGCGGTAATGACCGTTTTTTGCGTGTCGATGCGTTCGGTAAGCTTTTGTTTTGACGGGAATGATTCTTCTACGATTTTTCGAAGTCCTTCCTTATGATTTTCGAGGTGGCGTATCGAATTTTGCAAGTGGTCCATTGTCGTTTCCAGCTTTTGCCGGGCAATATGGAGTGAAGAACCTTGTTTTTGGTGTTCCGCGATGCCTTCCCGTATTTTTTCAACCTCCTCTTTTGACTGGATCAAGGTACTTTGCAGGCTCTCTTGCTCTTTTTTGAGCATGAGCAGTTCGTTTTCTTGTATACGGCAGTCGCTCTCATAAGGTTCGAGTTCCTGGGAAAGCTTTTGCTCCTGTTCTTCGAACGTTCGAGACTGGCGTTGTTTTTCGGCGGTTGATCCGGTGATGCGAACGATGTTGTTCTGCAGGTTTTTTTCCTGTTCCTGCAACTGCAGAATGTGCTTTTCAAGTGAATGAAAAGCTTTGTTTTTCTCGTTCAGTGCTGTCTGCGCTTCTGAAAGCAGGCTCTCCTGTTCAAGCTGTTCGAATTCGGATTTCTGTAACAGACTGTCCTGAGTGGCTATTGTTGCCGTTAACTCCTGGATGATGGATTCCTGAGTGATTATTTCAGTTTCAAGGGGCTGGAGTTTTTCGAGAAATTCATCATAATTGAGCTTGTTCAGGGTCAGGTCCAGATCTTTGAGTGAAGTACTCAACTGATGGTGCTGTTCGGCTTTTTTGACCTGAGATTTCAGGTTCCTGACTTTTTTCGAGACTTCTGCAAGAACGTCGTCCACTCTTTCAAGGTCACGGGTAGTGTTTTCGAGTTGTTTGAATGTCTGTTTGCGACGCTGTTTGTAGCGGGTGATTCCTGCTGCTTCCTCGAAAAGCCGCAACCTTTCATCGCTTCTGTTATTGATGATTTCCTCGATCATTTTCAACTCGATCACGGAGTAGGCATCGCTTCCCATACCGGTATCGGCAAAAAGATCGAGAATATCTTTCAACCTGCAGGGAACCTGATTCAGGAGATAATCACTGTCTCCGCTGCGGTAAACCCTTCGGGTAACGGTGATTTCCGTATATTCTGTCGGCAGGATGTTTCGTGTGTTTTCAATGGTTATGGAGACTTCGGACATGCTCAGAGATTTGAATTTTCTCGAGCCGTTGAAAATGATGTTCTCCATTTTTGTCGAACGCAGGAGAGATGATTTCTGTTCTCCCAGAACCCAGCGGATGGCGTCGACAACATTGGTTTTACCGCAGCCGTTGGGACCGACAATAGCGGTGAGACCTTTGTCAAAAGTGATCTTTACTTTGTGCGCAAAGCTTTTGAAACCAAAGAGCTCGATTTTGGAAAGATACATTTGCCCGTGTTGAGTTGACCGTGATGAAGGAGACAATCGGCATAATCAGTCGTTCCCAACAATGTGGGGGCTTTTGCCGAAAACATTCTTCCACCTTCATGTGTGAAGAAAGTTAAGAAAAATTATATGATTGCACTGAATGTCCAGGAGAGCCTGGGCGCTTAGGTTTCCCCCCCGTTAACCGATGAAGTGACTGCAAGAGTCTGTACTGCTTGTTCGATGTCGTGCACTCTGAGGATATTGGCACCGTTGATCAGGGCTATCGTGTTGGCCGCTATGGTTGCCGTCAGCCTCTTGTCAGGAGATGGAACAGCCTGATCGGGTTGTTTCTGCAGTGCCTTGCCGAGAAAGGATTTTCTGGAAAGTCCGGCAAGCAATGGACGTTTCAGTGTATGAAAATCATGAAGGCGTCGGAGCAAGGTATAATTTTCGAATACACTTTTGCCGAACCCGAACCCTGGGTCGACGATAATGTTGCATACTCCCTGTTGTTCTGCATGTTGTATGCGGTCGAGCAGACTATGCGTTACACGATTCAGGATATCTGTTCCTGCAGCTCGTGTCTGATGGCTCCATTTCATGTTCGCGGGGTCACCGGATGTATGCATCAGGATTGCCGCAGCGTGAAAATGGCTGCATACCTGGGCGATATCCGGATCGAAACTGAAGCCGGAAATGTCGTTGATTAGCTGTGCTCCTGCAAGAAGCGCTTGTTCAGCGACAGTGGCTTTGTAGGTATCTACCGAGATCAGAATGTCCGACTGTCTTCTCAGTTCACGAATCACCGGAAGGATTCTGCGAAGCTCTTCTTCAGCGTCAACTTTCAGAGCACCGGGCTTTGTGGATTCACCACCGATATCGATGATATCGGCTCCTTCTTCTATCATTTTCAGCCCCTTTTCGACGGCACGGTCGACATCGATCGTTCTGGATCCTGTCGAGAGTGACCCTCCGTCGAAGAAAGAGTCGGGTGTACTGTTGAGAATTCCCATAATTTTTGCCTGCCCCGTAAGGTCGAGTTCCCGGTCACGGCACTGCAGTCGGTAATTAGTGTGTTTCATACGCTCGATACATGCAATGTTGTTGTCTTCGTGGTCTCTCCGGTTTCCGGTCCCACTCTTTTTGTTACGTGAAGTATCCATGGACGCGTTACCTTTGGTGAATTTGTGGCGCAAGTCCGGGGAAGACAAAAAGGAAACAGAACCTAAAATAACCGAAAAACCAAAAATCGTACGGCAAGTTGTATCGTATTGTTCAAAAAAGTCATGGCGTTCGGTGGAATATCTGTTCGGAGTAAACCGGGATGCGGTGTCCAACTCCACCGGAGTCATGCCGCACGTGATGCGGCATCCATGGAGACTCACAGAAGAAGATGGATCCCCGGGCCGCGCTTCGCTTGCCCGAGGACGACGGGGAGAAGGTTGTCATGCCGCACGTGATGCGGCATCCATGGAGATTGATAGAAGAAGATGGATCCCCGGGTCGCGCTTCGCTTGTCAGAGGACGACGAAGACAGGGATTTCATGCCGCGTTTTACGTTATTCCAAAGGGGACAGGGGTAAAGCACAAGAAGAAAATAATAATGGCGATCCAGCCGGTAATCGTTCTTCCGGTAGACAGTTTGTGATCCGTCATTGTAGGAGGGTGACCGGTGCCAAGAACCCTGGCCAGGATAAACGACCACAAGATCCAGCCAGGCCATGACCAGGTTATGACGGATTCAGGGATAAACGACGCTGTGCCGGGAGAAGCAAGTTGGAAAAGCAGCAGGCCAAGCGACGGTAATCCAAGCCCTGTGATAATGAGTAAAAACGCCAGAGCGCTTATTCTATGGATTTTTTTGCCGAACATTGCATACATGATATGCCCGCCATCGAGCTGACCGACAGGGAGAAGATTCAGGGCTGTAACGAAACAGCCCAGCCAGCCTGCGAAAAGATATGGATAGTGGTACATCTCTGTCATAGGAGGGCTGTATGCAGTGCCAAGCGTTTTTTCAAGCAGGAGATACAGCAGGTTCTTTCCAAGAAAAAGGGTGTTTTCAGGGGGTGGAGAAGGAATGCCGCCCAAAGCCTTGTATTCGGGGTGAATGGAATAGATATAATCGATCGGAGGGAGATGTGTAAAACCGTAAACAAGCAGACCGAGAGCAACGACGAAACCGGAGAGTGGACCTGAAATACCGGTATCGAACAATGCTCTCGTGTTGGGAATTCTGTCTTTGATGCGAATGACGGCACCCAGAGTACCAAGGCTCAAAAGAAACGGAAGAGGAGGAACCGGGATGAAGTATGGTAGCGTGGCCCGTATACGGTGGTGTAAAGCGGCAAAAAAATGACCGAATTCGTGTGTTCCGAGGAAAGCCAGGAGTGAAAGACCATATGGGATGCCGTAGCGAAGATCCTGCAGAAATACAGTAACGCTTTCGAGTCTTGCAGGGTGTCCTGTCCAGAAGGCACCTGCCCAGAGCGTTGTAAAAAGGGTCGCGATGAGCAAGCCTGCATGCAGCATGTAATTCTGTTCTGCGAGTATACGTCTCCGCGAGGACAACTGTTGTCCCATGTCTGAATGTGCTATTGTTCGGAAAAACTGATGTTAAGTATACGTTTTTTGCAGGAAATACATGGTGCAGGGATGAAGGGATTCGACCGGCGGTAATAAAAGGAGAAAAGATTTTATTGTCGCTGTGGGGGGGCGTCAGTTATCTGGCATGCCTTTGTTATGGTGATTTCAGGCTCACCATTGTAGAGTTTCAAAGGCCCATTGACGTAAGCATAGTTCGTACCGCCTTTTTCGACTGTCGAGCCGTCATAGCCGGTAGTGAGGTAGCGGTGCTCGAGTAGCCGAAGAATTTTCTGTCCTTCCCAACTGTACATGCCGGGTATGAAAAGCTTGAACGGTTGTTTACCGGATCCGGAGGTTACAATCGCTTTTTCGGAATCGAGCAGTGTCATCTGACGGAGTTCGGTAAAAATAGTCGTGTTTTCTTCTTGCTCTGCTTTGCGGCAGATCTCCTCATAATCGATTCTCGAATTGAGGATCTTGCTCTGCGGGTCTTGAGTCTGGTATGCCCTGAATGTTTCGATAACTCTCGCACGAAGGTGCCACCAGGGAAGCAGCCTTTCGTATCGGCGAAACCGTTCTCCGTTGAATACCCGGTAGCTCCAGATCCCTCTGCTTTCTGCCTGGGCCAGAGCTTCTGCCCTGATGTAGGTGAAATGTCTTTCAGCTGGCTGTGCGTAGCCGTACTTCGACATATACGGACTCCAGCCTTCCCGAATCATGATTTCCTGAAAATCTCGTTTATCATTGAGCTCGACATAGCACAGAAGCCTGCCGTAGTTTCCCCTGTGTTTGTCAATAGCGGTTTCTATCGGGGAGCTGTCCGGAAAGATCAGCGTTATGGAATCACCCTTACTCAGCAAGTCACGTGCTCTTTCCTTTGCCCTGTTTCCAAGGTTGGTAATCGGTTTTCCACCTTTACGGATCTCTTTTTGGGAACGATCACTGTCGTTATAACACTCTTCGGTATCGAGCGCGAGTATTCTAAGGGTTTCTTCCCGGTTATCGGCTTCCGGTAGCGTTACCCTGATCGTGTCACCGTCGGTGACCGTTACCACGACTGCTGCTGTTGTTGTCTGGGCTTGCTCGGGCATATTGGTGAATACCGAAATTGACTCTAATAAAACAAAGTACTCTTCTTTCGAGAGATTGTCGAATAAACGGCGTTACGTTTTCGTTACAGTATTGTTTTTCACGTTCCGAAGTGTGACCCGGGGATCCATCTTCATCTGAAAGTATGCATGGATGCCGCATCGAGTGCGGCATGACACCCCTCTTTTCGTCATCCTCGGGCAAGCGGAGCGCGACCCGGGGATCCATGTGCATTCCAGCTTTTCTCTATGGATGCCGGATCAAGTCCGGCATGACTTCCCGCCAACGACCACCTCCATTCCCTGTTTCCAATTACCTGTTACCTACCACCCATCTCCTTTTTCCTTCTCACTTGAAACATCCTCGGGCTCTACCCGGGGAGCCGTCGAGCCGAATCGTTGTATGGTGGTTCGCTTGCGGGGTGTACAAACGCATGGAGCGGTCTCCTTTACTCGAAAGGAATACCGAGAACAGTCAGCGGCCATGAAAATTCTATTGTGTGCCGCATGGAGCCGGTTGCTATTCTGGCTATGAGATCGAGTTCGAGTTCGGAATAGAACTTTCTTGCTGATGTATAGCCGTCAAGGGTCAATGCCGAAATTCCCTGCAACATGGCCATCAAAGGAACTCCTGCGAGAACATCGGTTCCCCTGTGCCCGTCGAGCCCGAGAAATTCAGCCGCACCGTGCAGACGGCTTTGTACGATGATTCTCGCCAACTGACCGGGAGTAAAATGGTGGAGACTCTGTGATATGAGGATGATGTCGCATGCACAGGTGTCGAGAGCATCCAGCTCGAATGCATTGATGGTTGTAAAACGAACCGGCAGGCTTTGCTCCTTTGCGGCCTGATTGCCGTATTCTACATACTCTTCGACGATATCCGAACCGGTTATCTCTACGGGCAGCGACGATTGTTTTGCCTGGGCTGCTATTGCAAGAGCAAATCCACCTGAGCCGCTTGCCAGTTCGAGTATTCTTGCCGGCCGTTTCTTTTCTTTTGCGATTCTGCGTATTGAAGGCTCGATGATCGAGATGTAGCGGGGGTAAAGCGACATCATATTGTTCATGTTGTCAAGTGCTTTGATCAACTTCAGCTTTTCGGCGGCGGTCAGGGATGGGTCATCCATACGCTCCTGTTCCCCTGTGCGTATCGACCGATCGATTAGTTCGTGTGCTAAAAAAAGGCCTCCCAATGTTTTTGAAACCTCGAATCGTTCATCGAGGAACGCCTGATGATAGCGGTCTGTTACTGTTTCGAGTTCTTCCTGGGTTTGCCATTCCGGGGTGAGCCCGAGGTGGTTGCGAAGGTTTTTGATTGCGATATATCCAGCTGTTTTGAGCTGTAGCATAAGGTTGAGCTTTAAAATATTTGCGCGGTGTGCAGGGATGCCGATTTTTTACGGCACTACCGTTGTTTAAAAAAAAGAATATTTTGTGATTTTTATAAATGATACTAAATTAGTATCAGTTTGAGGGGAATTATGAGAGTATTGACAAAAAACACCGATTATGCCGTAAGGGCTCTGCTTGTGCTTGGTGCGCATGAGGGTGAATACGTATCTGCAAGGAAAATTTCACACGAGCAGGGTATTCCTTACCAGTTCCTTAGGAGAATACTTCAGGATCTTTGCCGGCATGGTCTTGTGCATACCAAGGAAGGAGCTCATGGAGGAGTGATGCTCGATCGTGAGCCTGAAAGTATACGGATCAAAGAGATTATAGAAATTTTTCAGGGCAAGATCGAACTTTCGGAATGCATGTTTCGCAAGCAGCTCTGTTCGAATCGTGCCAATTGTGTGCTTCGCCATGAAATCCTGAGGATTGAACAGATGGTCAATCGGGAATTTGACGGGATAACGATCGGTAAACTGCTCGGTGATCTCAAGGCACTTGATGATGGGAAAATATCGGGTAAATCGTTTGTATCGGTTAGACAATAACATATTAGAAACGTGAACAGGGAGTGGTATGCAGTGCACAATCATGACCTTATGCAGGAAGCAACAATGAAAAGAGAGATCATAACCATAGACCAGACAAAGTGTGACGGTTGTGGTGACTGTGTGCCCGGTTGTCCGGAAGGTGCATTGCAGATTATCGACGGTCGGGCAAGACTGGTCGGTGATCTTTTCTGTGACGGGCTCGGAGCGTGTATCGGAACTTGTCAAAAAGGGGCGATAAGCGTCGAGGAACGTGACGCCGAACCCTATGATGAGCGGCGGGTTATGGAAGAGATGATCGTAAAAGGGGGAACAAACGTCATTGCTGCACATCTTGAACATCTCAAAGCGCATGGAGAAGAGGAATATTTACAGCAAGCGCTGGTTTACCTGAAAGAAAAAGGGATTGAAAGCCCGATAAACGACGTGCAGGGCAACCAGTCGTCCGAACATGAAGGCTGTGGATGTGCCGGTAGTGTGCTAATGGATTTCAGAAAAAACAGCAATGATGTCGAACAGGGCGAATCAACCGGACAGCAGAAATCCGAATTGACGCAGTGGCCGATACAGCTTCATCTCGTGACACCGCTCGCTCCTTGCTATCGGGATTCGGATCTTTTACTTGCTGCGGATTGTACGGCATTTGCAATTGGAGCATTTCATCCGGCTTTCATGAGGGGCAAGAGCATAGCGATTGCATGTCCGAAACTCGATTCGGGAATAGACCGATATGTAGAAAAGCTGAAATCTATGATTGAACTGGCGAATATCAACACCATTACCGTTGTGATTATGGAAGTTCCCTGTTGCGGAGGGCTTGTTTCAATTGTCAATCAGGCGCTTGACAAGGCGTCCAGAGACGTGCCGGTTACAAAGATTGTTATCGGTGTGAGGGGAGATGTTCTTGGTGAGCGTTGATAAAAAAATCATCACAAGGAAAAATGACTGAATAGGTGCATTTCGAAAAGCCGTCATCGATCTTTAAAAGATTGTCATTGAAGAAATGTTAAAAGATGCTTTGGGCAGTTATAGAGGTTCGGTCGAAGAACTTGACAGGATAATAGAGCAGAATCCGGAAAATGCCATGGCATACTACAACCGTGCAAATGCAAAAAACGGTACAGGTGATGTCAGGGGTGCAATAGATGATTACACGATGGCGATCGAGCTTGGGCTGAGACTCCGTGAAAAATTTCTTGCCCATGGAAACAGAGGTATAACCAGAGCCGATCTGGGTGATGTAGAGGGTGCAATGGAAGATTTTACGGCAATTATCGAAGCTTGTCCGAAAAGCAAGAGAATTCTGAAGACCGCCCTGTTTAACAGATCGTTGCTTAAAAGGGCAAGTGGTGACTTTCGAGGTGCCGATCGAGATTATCAGTATGCAGTATCTGTTGAAATACATAAACAATAAGCAAGGCAAGGAGGAGAATTATGGGGATGTATTGTGATCAGTGTCAGGAAAGCGTCCAGAAAACAGGATGTATCGCTCGAGGAGTATGCGGTAAAAGTGAAACCACGGCAAAACTCCAGGACATGCTTGTGTATGTTCTCGAAGGTATTGCAGTGTGTGTCGAAGCCTCCGGCAAAAAGGTGACACCAGAGCTTGGACGCTTTATCAGTGAAGCGTTGTTTGTTACGGTTACCAATACCAATTTCGACGACGATGCAATCGTTGACAAGATTTTCGAGGCGTTGGCTTTGCGTGATGAAGTGAAACGTTCATTTTCCGGTGTTCAGTTGCATGACAGCGCTGTATGGACAGGTGAAAGCAAAGCGGATTGTATCAGGAAAGCCGAAACATCGGGTGTTGCGGCACTCAGTGAGAATGAAGATCTGCGTTCTTTGAAAAGCCTGGTGCTTTACGGGCTCAAAGGGCTGGCTGCGTATACGGATCATGCAGCGGTTCTTGGTTACGTTGATGAATCGATTTACGATTTCTCTGTCAAGGCTCTGGCCTCGCTGACAAAAGAAATGAATGCCGATCAGTTGACGGCATTGGTCATGGAGACCGGCGAAACTGCCGTAAAGGCAATGGCACTTTTGGACAAGGCCAACACGGAAACCTATGGGAATCCTGAGATCACGACGGTGAAAACCGGGGTGGGAAACAATCCCGGTATCCTGATATCGGGTCATGATCTCCATGACATGGCAGAACTCCTGAAACAAACCGAGGGGAGCGGTGTCGATGTGTATACTCATTGCGAGATGCTCCCGGCACAGTATTACCCTGCATTCAAGAAGTTCTCTCACTTTGCGGGTAACTATGGCAGCTCCTGGTGGTCCCAGGACAAAGAGTTCGCTTCGTTCAACGGGCCGATTCTGATGACTACCAACTGTATTGTTCCTGTGAAGGAGTCCTACAGGAGAAGGATGTTTACAACCGGTAATGCGGGATATGAAGGCGTCAAGCATGTACCGGCACCGGAACATGGTGAAGCGAAAGATTTTTCCGAAATTATCGAACTGGCAAAAACCTGCCAGCCACCGACAGAGATCGAGAACGGTGAAATCATCGGCGGATTTGCGCACAATCAGGTTATCGCTCTTGCTGACAAGGTTGTCGAAGCGGTAAAGTCCGGTGCCATACAACGTTTTGTCGTCATGGCAGGCTGCGACGGTCGTCAGAATACACGAGAGTATTATACCGGCGTTGCCGATGCGTTGCCTGACGATGCGATTATTCTGACGGCAGGTTGTGCCAAGTATCGTTACAACAAGCTGCAGCTTGGTGACATCGGGGGCATACCGAGAGTGCTCGATGCCGGGCAATGTAATGATTCTTATTCACTTGCGGTCATCGCGCTCAAACTCAAGGAGGTTTTCGGACTGGACGATATCAACGATCTTCCGATATCGTATGACATTGCGTGGTACGAGCAGAAAGCTGTTGCTGTTTTGCTTGCTCTGCTCTCGCTCGGCGTGAAAGGTATTCGGCTCGGTCCGACCCTTCCGGATTTTCTCACCCCTGCTGTTCAGTCTGTCCTGGTCGAGAAGTTCGACATCAAACCAATCGGTACGGTTGAAGAAGATGTGAACGCCATGATGGCCGGGAAATAAGCCTGCGGGCATGGAAAGTATTCCGTAAAATACTATTATAGGGGCTTCTTATAACTCAAAAAATGATCGTTGTATGAAGCCTCTTTCCGTTGTGCTACTGGTTTTCGCTGTCCTTTCCTTGTTCTGTTTTCAGGTGTCGTTCGCTGCTGATCGAAGCGTTGTAGGGGTTTCGGATGCAACCAGCCCGTCAGCAGGTTCGCTCTCCGAGGTTGCAAGCCCGGCTTCAAGTAAAGGCAGCGCTTTACATGGCATTGACGATGATCGTTTTCGGCCCTCGATAAGCGTTTCGAAAGTCAAGCCGGAGATCGTTTTTCAGATAGTCCGGGAATCACTTCTGACCTACTCTTTTCCGGGGAGTAACTATTTTGTGCTGAATCTCAATACGACAAAAAAATTCGATCCTTCTTCACTCAACCCGGCGTCGATCAGCGTCAATCTCAAATACTTCAGGAACGGTAAACTCACGGGGCAGGAACTACTCAAGGGGAAGTTCGTGAAAGCGAATTCAGATAATCCTCCTACAACCCCGTCGACGATTCTCCGGTGGAAATCCGACCCGACTCGATGGGCCACTCAATGTACGAACAGCACCGATTGCTACTGTCAGATCGATGTTTCCGTCTACGATACGCTCCTCTCCGATGAGGGGGTCAGACTCGACGGTGATCGTGATGGAGCACCGGGGGGGAACTACTATCACAGGTTTTTCAGGGGAATGTCCACTCCGTGAAGACTCGATCATTTTTTCCTGCCAAAACAATGTTCGTGTTACGTTCCTGTTAACCGGTATTCCCCTGCCGGACAGATAAACTACATTCTTCTCTATGCGTAAGAGGATCTTCATGGCTGTGCTGCACGCTTTTTTACGAGATTTTCTTGCGCTGTGCCTGAAACACTTGAGGTTGTCTCATTAGTCCTGCAATGAATCTTTCTGTAGTCATCCTCAGGCTTGACCCGGGGATCCATTTTTCAATGAATGTCAGTGTGGATACCGCATCAAGTGCGCCATGACTTTCGTTTCCCTGTCATCCTCGGGCTTGACCTGGGGATCCATCTTCGAATGAAAGTCAGTATGGATGCATCAAGTGCGGCATGACTTTCTGCCGGAAACGTTAATGGTTATCGATAGCCGTGAAACACTGCTTTTGAGACATCCTTTACGGCTTTTGTCCTGTATATACCATGTAAAGAGGGCGTTTCGCGGCAATTGCTAAAGGCGTTCATACATTCATTACCCATAATAAAGGAGAGAAGATGTTCGATAGGTACTGGAAAAAAGCAGTGTTGACCTGCTGTGTTTTCTTGGGTTCTTTCAATCTGGAGGCGGGTCCGAGGTTACAGCAAAAGAACTGGGAGATCGGTCCGGAAGTTTTCCAGCAGACCTATGAGGAGCCTGGTGTGATGAAGGAGGAAGGGGTCATGTACGGTTTACGAGGTGCTGTTGAATTTCACGACTTCATGCCGGGGCCGATTCACCTGTTGAGGGTAGAGGGTTCCTATGCCTGGGGTGAACAGGACTATACCTCCGGCAGGACAGGAGATATCGATGATATCGAGGTTTCTTTTTTTGAGGTGCGAGGTATCCTCGGTCACGATATACATTTTCAAAATGGTGTTGTGACTCCCTATGTCGGATTTGGTTATCGCTGGAAAGAAGACCGCGCTGGTGGAATGGTTTCCACATCCGGTGCTTTGGGATATGACAGGGAATCGAACTATTCCTACAGCCCTATCGGGATTGCCTTCGAAGCCGATCTTGAAAAAGGTTGGTCGATAGGGGGAAGGGTCGAATATGATCTGTTCTGGGACGGTACACAGAGAAGCTGTTTCAGCGAACTGCACCCTTTGAACAGTGATCTGGTTAACGATCAGAATGAGGGATATGGTCTGAGAGCATCATTGAGGGTAACCAGGGAACTCGATGAAACATTCCTGCTTGCTGTCGAGCCGTTCTGGCGGTATTGGGATATCGAGCAATCCGAACCTGGTGATTTTGACGAGTATAACCCTTTCCTTGGCAAAGTGGTTCAAAGAACAGGATATGAACCTGCAAACAGTTCTACCGAGTACGGTGTAAAAGTCGTGCTTTTTTTCTGAAAAGCGGGTCTTTTTTTAGTTGCTCAACGGATTTCCAGGCGGCTTTTGTCTTTGGCTCTCTCCCGGGAATCGATGTGCTTTTCTCTTTTCTCCATGGATGCCGCATCACGTCCAGCATGACATTCCTTTCCCTGTCATCCTCGGGCTCGACCCGGGGATCTATTTTCTTCTGAAAGTTTGCATGGATGCCGCATCGAGTGCGGCATGACGTCCCTCTCTTCCAGTCATCCTCGGGCAAGCGAAGCGCGACCCGGGGATCCACGGGTTCACTTGTTTCTTTCCATGGATGCCGCATCACGTCCGGCATGACATTCCTTTCCCTGTCATCCTCGGGCTTGACCCGGGGATCCATTGGTGTTACTGTTGTTCAGCATTGAGGCTGGAGGGGATGATTTCAACCACAGTCGAAACCGGTTTTTGTGGCTGTTTTTTCTGCTTTCGAGATGTAACGTGTTGTTTGCATTCCTGTAATACCGCCTCAACATTCAATCGATATATTTTAAGCCGTTTTAGAACTGAGAACGATGTTTCCCCGGCTATCTCGCAATAGTCACGTTTCCCTTTTTCTTTCAGCAGCTTTTTTAATCTAACATGGAATTACAATCATGCAGAACACCAGAAAACGAAGAAGCTTTTTCCAGAGCCTTGTTTTTGGGCTTATGATGTCGATGCTTGTTGTGTCGATCTCGGGTTGCGACGATGATGATGACGATGGGGTTGTAAACGCGCCTTCATCTACCGATAAAACAGCAAAGTACATTTTCTTTTTTATCGGTGATGGCATGGCGAGTCCCCAGGTGAACATGACCGAAGCCGCCCTTGCCGATCCGAATTTCAGGCTTGTTAACGGTGCTGTCACTCTCGGTGCAATGAATCTCCAGCATTTTCCTACAGCAGGCATGGCGACAACCCATGCTGAAGACCGTTACATCACCGGTTCTGCCGCCGCAGCAACAGCTCTTGCAACAGGTAAGAAAACTTCAATCGGCACCATTTCAAAAAATGTCGCTCATACAGAGGATTTGAAAACAATGGCCGAGATGGCAAAAGAAAAAGGTATGAAGGTGGGTATTGTTTCCAGCGTGAGTATCGATCATGCCACTCCAGCGTGTTTCTATTCACATGCCGACAGCAGAAACGAGTATTACAATATAGCCAGCCAGATGGATGACAGTGGTTTCGACTATTTCGGCGGTGGTTACGCGAAAGGTGATTTTCCAGGCAAAGGGGCTGGTGATGTCGAGATTCAGATGCAGAATGCAGGGTATGAAATTGTCGACAACCTCGGGGCTTTGAAAGGTGTTCAGTCTGGGCAGAAATGTTGGGCTTATACCGAATACGACGGTTCCGGGGCATTGTTTTATGAAATCGACCGCATGGGCACCGACCATATCTCTCTTGCCGAATTCACTGAAGAAGGTATCAGGCTGCTCGACAATCCGAACGGGTTCTTCATGATGATCGAGGGCGGTAAGGTCGACTGGGCTTGCCACGCCAACGATGTTGTCAGTGCAACGCATGACATGGTCGCTTTTGACGATGCTATCGGTATAGCGCTTGATTTTTACAACCAGCATCCTGACGAAACGCTTATCGTCGTAACCGGTGACCATGAATGCGGTGGCCTTTCGCTCGGCTATGCTTCTACCGGATACGATACTGCGTTCAGCCTCCTGAAATATCAGGATATTTCCTACCAGGAGTATACCGAAATAGTCGGATCATGGAAAGGCACCGGTAAAACCTTTGCCGCTGCTCTCGAGGATGTTAAAGAGCATTTCGGCCTTGGCGACGAAACCCTAGACCCGGCACTTGCGCTGAGCGACTATGAGAGGGATCAGCTCGAAGAAGCTTTTAACGATAGCATGAACGGTGGATTCGATCGCAATGATGAGGAAGTTTTTCTGAAGTACGGGCCTTACTACGATCCGTTTACCGTTACCGTTACACACATCCTCAATCAGAAGGCAGGGATCAGCTGGACAAGCTACTACCACACCGGTGTTCCGGTGCCTGTTTATGCTATCGGTGCAGGTGGGAACAGTTTCAGTGGCTCTTATGACAATACCGATGTCGCAAAGAAAATCATCGAGGCTGGAGAGCTGAACTAACCGGTTGCAAGAAAAATCGATACACCCTTTTCCAACCTTGCCTGAAAGAGCCGTTCTAGGCTCTTTCAGGTTTTTTATTCTTCATGATTATGGACCGAATGTTTTACAAGAAAGCCGATGTCTATTTTATTGCATTCATTGTTATCGCGTCGGTTTTTCTCTGGTTTTTACCAACCGGTTTCGAAAAGCCGGAACTTCAAAAAAATTCCCTGCGTGAGCGGGGAAAGGTCGTAACGGTCGACGACACCGACCTGAAGAGGGTCGGGCTGATTTTGACCGGTGAACAGAAAATGGAAATCGAGATCCTTTCAGGTGAATTCAAGGGCCGCAGTCTTGCTGCTTCCAATATTCTGATGGGTCAGATGAGTGTCGACAAGCTTTTCCGGGAAGGTGACGATATACTTGCAGTTCTGAAAATTGATGGAAAAACCGGTGAAATAATCAATGCAAGGGCAGCTGAACATTACCGGCTCGATATCGAGCTTATCTTGTTTGCACTATTCGGGTTGTTCCTGATTGGCTATGCCCGGTGGACAGGATTCCGTGCGTTACTCTCCTTTGTATTTACAGCGCTTGCGATATGGAAAGTACTTATCCCGCTTTTTCTCAAAGGTATACCACCGCTTCCGGTCGCTTTTCTCATAGTTTCGATGACAACGAGTGTGATCATGCTGCTTATCACCGGTTTTACGCGTAAGGGGGCGGTTGCGCTTTCAGGAGCTATCGGCGGAGTGGGAGTTACGACGGTTCTTGCAATTCTTTTTGGCGCATGGTTCCGTGTACCCGGGACGGTTAAGGATTTTGCCGAAATGCTTCTGTACAGCGGTTTTTATTCTTTGAACCTTACCGGGATATTTCTCTCGGGGATTTTTATTTCCGCGGCCGGGGCTGTCATGGATATGGCTATGGATATTGCCGCATCACAAGCGGAAATTGTTGAAAAACATCCAGGGATAAGCCGCAGGGAGCTGGTGGTTTCAGGTTTCAGAGTCGGTCAATCGGTCATTGGTACCATGACGACGACCCTGCTGTTCGCTTATTCGGGTAGTTTTACGTTTGTGCTGATGGTTTTTATGGCACAGGGAACACCTATGGAATATATTTTCAATGTAAGCTATGTGGCTGCAGAAATACTCTTGACCCTTGTCGGTAGTTTTGGACTTGTGCTTGTCGCACCCTTGACAGCTGTGCTGGGAGGGTTTATCTACACGGCAAGAAGGTAAACAAAAAAGAGGCAGTCTCATTCGTCCTACTAGAATGAGTCTTTCTGTCGTCATCCTCGGGCTCGACCCGGGGATCCGTCTTTCAACCGGAAACACAAATATGGTAACCGATAGCCGTGAAGCAGTTCTTTTGAGACAGCCTCTTGTATTGCATCACATGATCAGAGCATAACTGCCGGTTTCTTCAACGATATTGGCTTCTGTCATCAATGCACCATAAACGGTGACCGTACCTAGAGTAGCCCCTTCAGGGGAAGTCATGGTTATAACCGTCGATTCGGCTTTGCCGTTGTTGTTCAGGTCGACATGCTGAAAATCGAGGTCTGTAGAGTACGAGTCAGGATCGCTGTCGTTATCAAAGATCATGATCGAATCTTCTTCTGATGCTGAAAAGTCATAAATCAGATCGTTGCCGTTCAAGGGAGTGAAATAGAATCTGTCGGCTCCACTGCCACCTTTCATGATATCGTTTCCGCCGTCGTCGAGAGAGACAAGATGATCGTTTCCACTCTGTCCGTAAAGCATGTCGGTACCGTTACCGCCGAGCAGCGTGTCGTCACCATTGCCACCATAAAGAAAGTCATCGCCGTCACCCCCGAACAGGAGATCGTTGTCGTTACCGCCGTTGAGATAATCATCTCCGTTTTCTCCATACAGCTGATCATCGCCGTCATTACCGTAAAGTTCGTCGGTACCGTCGCCGCCATGAAGATCGTCGCTGCCGCTGCCACCATTGAGGTAATCGTTTCCGGCATCACCGTACAGGCGGTCAGTCCCGTCCTGGCCGTAGAGACGATCGTCTCCTTCACCACCGGAGAGGGTATCGTTACGATCTCCGCCGTAGAGACTGTCATCACCATGTTCACCTGCTAGCGTATCGTCGCCATCCTGTCCATAAAGGCTGTCGTTGCCGATTCCTCCGCTCAAGATATCATCGCCGTTTCCTGCATTGAGATAATCGTTTCCGCTTTCTCCATACAGTTGGTCATTACCGTCATTACCAAACAGGTAATCATCACCTTCACCTGCAATCAAGGTATCGTTACCCTTACCGCCGTACAGCCGGTCATTTCCGGCATTTGCTGAAATGATATCATCGCCGTCATCACCGCTCATCCTGTCATCACCGCCGAACGCAACGAGTATATCGTTACCGGCACCGCCATATATCCTGTTGTTTCCGGTTCCGGCATCGAGGCGATCATCGCCGTTCCCGCCATTGAGGTAGTCGTCTCCCTCTTCTCCGAGAATGGTGTCATCGTCATCCTGCCCGTAGAGGTAGTCGTCGCCGGTTCCCCCGTAGAGAAGGTCGCTGCCGTTTCCGCCATAGAGCTTGTCATCACCGCCGTTTCCAGTGATGGTGTCGACGCCGTCGTCACCCTTCATGGTGTCGTGACCGTCACCGGCGGTTATGGTATCGTTGCCGGCACCGCCGTAGATTTTGTTGTTTCCTTCTCCGGCATCGAGGCTGTCGTCGCCGTTCCCGCCATACAGCTTGTCATCACCACTTCCTCCCGCAAACGTATCGTCACCATCATCTCCATACATGGTATCGTCGCCGTCTTCGGCGATCAGCACATCGTTCCCGTCTCCACCGTAGACCCGGTTGTTGCCGCTACCGGCATGGAGGTAGTCGTCATCATCACCGCCGCGGATATAATCGTTACCTTCCTGTGCCGCTATGATGTCTTTTCCTTCCTGGCCGTAGAGTTTATCATCCCCGCTTCCTCCGATAAGAAGGTCGTTTCCGGCACCGCCGAAGAGAATATCATTGCCATCGCCCCCATCGGCAATATCATCACCGGCGTCAAGGTAGACTTTGTCATCTCCTCCTCTTGCATAGACTTCTTCGGCATGGTTCAGGCCCCTGACAGTGTCGGCCTCTTCCGAGCCGTAGATAATCTCTTTGTTCAGGTAGTAGTGGTTGAGCCATGTTGCCAGATCGCCGAGATTTGCATTCTGGTCTCCGTCTTCGTTGAGGATGTAGTCGCCTTCGATTTCAAACCCAAGATGATAGATGCCGTCAGCAACCGTGTTGATCAGGTTGTCGCCACGAAACTGTATGTTGCTGCCATCGTTTTGCACAAGATGGAAGCCAGTTTCGTCGCCGTTGTCGAAATCATCACCATGGAGTTCGGTCCATTCGTCGAGATGATGCTCGCGGATATAAGCATTGATGGTTCGTACATCGTCTACCGAAATCTTTCCGTCACCGGCTACTCCGGTGTTTTCAATAGCTTCGACGATGATTTCATTCATCCTGTTTGCCGCATCGGCACCTGTATTGATGTCGTCGGCGTCGGTGTTTCGGGCAAGGCCGGGATCGGTTTTTACCGCATCGGTCAGCCTGTCGAGACCGGTGCCGGTATCCGACTGGTCGATATAGTAATACTGTACCCAACTGGCGAGATCTTCGAGGCTTGCATTGCGGTTGCCGTCTTCGTTGAGGATATAATCACCTTCTATATCGAACCCAAGGTGGTAAATACCGTCGGCAACCGTATTGACGAAGTTCTCACCGAACATTCTTGTCGAAGCACCGTCGTTTTGAACCAGGTGGAACCCGGTTTCAACTCCATTTTCATCATCTCCGTGAAGTTCTACCCATTCTTCGTAATGATTATCCTGAATGTACTGGTTGATGAGGACGATATCGTCGGTCGAGATTTTTTTGTCTTCTGCAACGCCGGTTTTCCTGATGGCTTCATCGATGATTTCATTCATTCGGTTTGCTGTGTCGGCGGCTTCGGCAATTTCCTCATCGGAGATGTTTTTGTCAAGCCCCTTGTCTGCCATGACCGTGTCGGTTATTCTATCCAACCCGGTACCCGTTGTCGAGTGGTCGGTGTAGAACTGTGTCAGCCACTCTCCAACCTGATCAACCGAAGCGTTTTGGTCACCGTCCTCATTGAGAATGTAGTCACCCTGAATTTCGAAGCCGAGGTGATAGATGCCGTCAGCAACCGTGTTGATCAGGTTGTCTCCACGGTATCGCAGGGCTGCCCCGTCGTTTTGGACCAGGTGGAATCCGGTTTCCACACCGTTTTCATCATCACCGTGCAAGTCGATCCATTCCTGCTGGTAGTTTGTCCTGATATAGGCATTGATCTCCCGTACATCATCTCCGGATATTATTCCGTCATCCATGGCTCCGGTTGCTTCTACTGCTTCGGTGATGATGTCGTTCATGGCTGCAGCGGCTTTGGCTCCGCCTTCTATATCGTGCTGTGAAATTCTGCCTTCAAGTCCTGGATCTTTCTGAATTGCTTCGACAAGCTGATCGAGGCCATTGTTCCCGGGTGCAATGAGGTGGTTTTCCTCACTTTCATATTTTTTTTCTACCATGATATCGTGGGGGTTGGAGTATTTTTGCGGTTGAACGTAAAGTGATTGTTAAGGGGCAAAAGCTGTTAGAGTAAAATTTAAAGAAATAAAATACTTCCTGAAAAAACTGACGAAGTATTATTTGAGTATCTTGTTGTTGCTGTGTATTGATTGTCAATGTATTTGCAATAATCTATGTGCTTGATGTATAGTTTTTTAGTGTGTATAAGTAGTTTTTTTGAAGTGTTTTTTTTGTTTGTAAAAAATTTACAATTGTTACATGTTTTTTTGATACGAGCCTTCAAGAATGAGAGAGTAGTGGCGACTGTTACCATGCAGATGCCTTCAGGAGAGTTGTATATATTTCTGGTTTTTGGTTTTCTATTCGTGTCGAGGGTGAAGTTTTCTGATGTAATAGGTTGGGATTCCGTATCTTTTTTCAAACGGATTGAACGGTTCTCCTATTGCTCATTCAGTGTAAATGAGGGAAAATCTTGACAAAGGCTGACGAAATAAAACGTGTATTTAAAGATCTTGCAGATCCGGTAATCGCCGAGCATTCGCGGCACTTTTTCAAAACAGGCGAAGGGGAGTATGGCGAGGGGGACCGGTTCCATGGTATCAGAGTTCCGGTACTCAGAAAGTATGCCAGGAAATATCAAAACATCTCATTGGCCGAAGTCAGGCAACTGCTTGCTTCACCTTTTCATGAAGAGCGGTTTTTTGCGCTCCTTGCTCTGATAAGGAAATTCGAAAAAGGCGATAGTACAGTACGTAAAAAGGTTTATACGCTCTATCTCGATAATTTGAAGTATGTCGATAACTGGGATCTCGTCGACATTTCAGCACCCTATATCGTCGGTCCGTGGTTGGAAATGAGGGATAAAGAGGTGCTTTACAGACTTGCGCAATCGGAGGTTCTCTGGGAAAGAAGAGTCGCCATACTCTCTACATTTCATTGTATCCGGAAGAACAGTTTTCATGACGCTTTGTCAATTTCGGAACTCTTGATACATGACTCGGAGGAGCTGATCCATAAAGCTGTCGGATGGGGGCTCAGGGAAATCGGCAAACGCAATGTTACCGTCGAGAAAGCCTTTCTCGGGAAGCATTACAGAGATATGCCCCGAACGATGCTTCGTTATGCCATAGAGCGGTTTACTGAAGAGGAAAGAAAAAAATATCTACAAGGAACAGTATAATGACGGTACGTAACCGTGTTACATCCATCGTGGGCGATTCCATTACTGAAAAAAGAGAGGATGTTTGTCAGGAAGAGTGTTTTCACCCCGATTCGCTGCAGAAAGCAAAGAATGCCATGATGCCCCAGGAAACGCTGCAGGATCTTGCGGAGTTGTTCAAAGCGCTCGGTGATCATACCCGGGTAAGGATTCTCGATGCCCTCTATCATTCCGAGCTTTGTGTCTGTGATCTTACCGTGCTTCTTGAAATGAGCCAGTCGGCAGTTTCTCATCAGTTGAGGGTTCTCAGAGCGGGCAAGATCGTCAAATCGAGAAAAGAAGGGAAGAATGTGTTTTACTCTCTCGATGATGTGCATATTCAAAAGCTCATAGAACTGGGTTTGGAGCATGTAAGTGAACCGATGTGCCGTAGATAACAGTTTTTTTTATTCTTTTTTTGCATTACATATGAATATATTGTCATGTGAATATTTGTTTGTATGTCTTGGCGCTATGTATAATTTCGAAAACGATCGGGACATTGTTTGATAGTATCTATGAGATCGTACTCGCATCCTGGGGAATTCTGCTTGAATCAGCTCCTTATGTGCTTCTTGGTTTTTTTGTCGCAGGGCTTTTCAAAGCGTTTCTGCCCCATGATTTCGTGACGAAACACCTCGGGGGGAGAGGTGTATCGGGTATTGTGAAGGCATCGGCTTTGGGTGTTCCGGTGCCATTGTGCAGCTGCGGGGTTCTTCCTGCCGCAGCCGGGCTGAAAGAACAGGGTGCAGGGAAAGGCGCGGTAACCTCTTTTCTGATATCGACTCCGGAGACCGGGGTTGATTCAATCGCTGTAACGTATGCCCTTCTTGATCCGCTCATGACGGTAATCAGGCCTGTCGTGTCATTCTTCACGGCTGTTGCAGCCGGGATGGCGGTTTTGTACACGGATAGAAATGGCATCGATACAGAACCGTTCGATGTTCCCGCTGCTTCTGGTTCACCATGCGGCAGCTCATGCTGCTGCAAACAAAAAAACGAGAAAAAACAATCTTTCACCGCTAAACTAAGGGGGGGAATGACGTTTGCTTTTGGTGAACTTTTGCAGGATATCGGTACATGGTTCCTGTTAGGAATTGTTCTGGCAGGAATGATATCGGTGTTGCTTTCTCCTGAAATTGTGAGCATGTATTTCGGAAACGAGCATCTTTCGATGCTGTTGATGCTGGCGATCGCCATACCGCTGTATGTTTGTGCAACCGCCTCAACCCCGATAGCAGCTGCTCTTGCACTGAATGGTATTTCCCCAGGTGCTGCCCTTGTTTTTCTTCTTGCCGGACCTGCAACGAATGTTGCTTCGCTGACGGTAGTCTCGAGGATTCTCGGAAAAAAAGCTGTCATCGTGTACCTCGCTGTTATCATCGTGATGTCTTTCGCGGCCGGTATTGTCGTCAATAATCTCTACGTTTCTTTTGGCTTTGACATTGCAGACTGGGTTCAGAACGCTTCTCATGAAGAAGGCGGGATTCTCGCTGTCGTTTCTTCGATTGCTCTGCTTGTACTGATAATCCGCCCCTACCTGTTCGGAAACAAGTAACGGGTACCTCTTTTTATTATATTTATCCTGCAAATACGACTTCTTTGCTGGTTCCAGCCTGTGCGTAAAGGATCCCCATACTTTCGGGGTATCGATGAAATGCCGAAACGGGGGTTTACGTGGAGGTGCTTCGTGGGTTCACTCTTGTTAATGGGTTTTGCTTTGTATTTTACGGATAAAATCAAGCAAAATGTAAAAGGACGCGAGCCATGGTTTTATGGAAAAAGCACTTTCCGGGATATCTGGTTCTGCTTTGTTTTCTGCTTGGCGGATGTGCCTCGACGGCGGCGAGTGCACTGGAGGAATATCCTGAGTCTCCTGTCGAAGTATTGTTTGGAACAGACAGGAACCTTACGGATGCGGCAGAGCCCGGTAAAATGTTCGGGTTTGAGCGAGGGGATGTTTCCTACGGTGTTTGTACGGTGTCACTTCCTTTCGATCATCGTATCGGAGAACTGGAACGTCCGGTATTCAAAGAGGATAGTACGGAGCACATTGTTCTCATCGATGTCTCTTTGTATGACAGGCAGGCTTTTTTCACAGAGGTGAAAAGATTTGTCAATCGTTCAGCCGATAAGCAATTGCTTTTGTTTGTGCACGGTTATAACATGACATTCGAAAAAGCTGCACATAACATGGCGCAGATGGTTTCGGATCTTGGTTTTGAGGGGTGCCCGGTATTGTACAGTTGGCCTTCGAGGGGAAAGGTGAGTGGTTATCCCGCGGACGAGACCAGTGTGAGATGGTCGAAGAGCAAACTTAAACGTTTTCTTGAAGATATTGCCGAGATGTCCGGTGCAAAAGGCATCTACCTCCTGGCTCACAGTATGGGTAATCGGATTGTAACCGATGCTTTTCTGGAACTGATCGAGGAACGGGAAGATCTGAAACATCATTTCAGCGCCTTACTGCTTGTGGCTCCTGATATCGATTCGGGTATTTTTAGAAGAGATATTGCAGACAGTCTCGTCAGATCGGGTTCACTTGTTACCATCTACGTATCGAGTGAAGATAAAGCACTGAAGGCGTCTCATAGGATTCACGGTTTCCCGAGAGTGGGAGGGGTCGAAGGAATTCCGCTTATTGTTCCGGAGATTGAAACCATCGATGCAACCGGTGTCGATACGAGTTTTCTTGGTCATTCATATTTCAACCGCTCGAGATCCGTGCTGTCGGATATCTATTACATCATCAATGAGGATCTACGGGCCGATGAACGTTTTTCTCTCGAGGCGGTCGATACGACAGACGGACGTTACTGGAGGTTCAAAAAGTAGGGAAGAGGAAAAGTAATGATACATGCGATTCTTTGGGATAATGACGGGCTTCTTTTCGACAGCGAAACAGTTTTCTTTGAGTTGACGCAGGCGCTGTTTGCCGATTTCGGATTTGAGCTGCGAGAGGAATACTGGGGAATAGAATATCTGAGTAAGGCAAAGCGAACACGACAGGTTGCTCATGAGTTCGGCATGAACATGGAACAGGCCGATCAGATCATTGCGTTGCGCGATCGCAGGTTTCTCGAAGCCCTTCAGCATCCTATTGCCCTTCGGCCGAAAGTTCGTGAAACGCTCGATGCTCTTTCAGGGCGTTTCAAACAGGGCGTCGTTACCGGGAGCCCCCGTGAAAAGGTTGAGCTGATGCATCGTTTGAATGGTCTTCACGGTTATTTCGACGTCGTCATCACTCATGACGATGTATCCGAACCCAAGCCTCACCCAGAACCATACCGTACCGCTCTTGAACGGTTGGGTGTAAAACCGGAAAATGCACTTGCCGTCGAGGACTCTGAAAGGGGACTTGCATCAGCGAACGCTGCAGGTATCGCTTGTGTTGTCGTTCCGAACCATCTTACACGGATTCAAAAATTCGAGCAAGCCTCTGCAATCGAAGAAGATGTTTCCGGAGTGCTGAAGCACCTTTAAAGACGCCCTACTTACGCGTGTTGTTCATTTCTTCTGCCAGAAACCGTCCGGTATATGAGTTTGGACATTCTATAAGTTGGGATGGAGGGCCTTCAGCTATGAGTGTTCCCCCGTTATCTCCGCCTTCGGGACCGAGATCTACGATCCAGTCGGCATTTTTGATGATATCGAGGTTGTGCTCGATAACGATAACGGTATTACCTTTGTCGACAAGCCTCTGCAGGACATCGAGAAGGTGCTGAATATCCTGGAAGTGCAGGCCGGTGGTAGGTTCATCGAGGATGTAAAGCGTTTTTCCGGTTTGCACTTTTGCAAGTTCTGCGGAAAGCTTGATCCTCTGAGCTTCGCCGCCGGAAAGCAGGGGAGATGCCTGACCGAGCTTTATATAACCGAGTCCGACGCTCTGCATCGTTTTGAGAATACGTTGGATACGGGGAAAGTCGGTAAAAAAAACTCCGGCCTCTTCAACCGTCATGTCCAATACATCGGATATGGATTTTCCCTTGTATTTCACCTGTAACGTTTCCCTGTTGTAACGTTTACCCTTACAGGTGTCGCATTGCACGTAAACATCGGGAAGAAAATTCATCTCGATTTTTTTTGTCCCGGCGCCTTGACAGGTTTCGCATCGCCCCCCTTTGACATTGAAGCTGAAGCGTCCCGGCTTATAGCCTCTTATCTGGGCTTCCGGCAGACGTGCGAAAAACTCCCTGATAAAGGTGAATGCTCCGGTATAGGTCGCCGGATTGGAACGAGGGGTTCTACCGATTGGAGACTGGTCTACATTGACCACCTTATCGATATGTTTGAGTCCCTGGATGCTGTCATAGGGGTGGGTCAGCAGTTTTGAGCGGTAAAAATGTCTTGCAAGAATAGGATAGAGCGTTTCATTTATCAGGGTGGACTTTCCGGAACCGCTCACACCGGTTACGCAAATAAAGGTGCCGAGAGGAAAGCGAACATCGATATTTTTAAGATTGTTGCCCCTGCAACCCTCGAGGTTCAGGACATTCGACGCTCTGATTTTTTTTTCTTTTTTTTCTGTTCGGACATCCTGTTCACCTTTGAGGTATGCCGCCGTTATGGAGTTTTCATCGAGAGTCGAGACGTGTCCCTGGGCGACGATTTCGCCTCCATGCTCACCTGCGCCAGGTCCGAGGTCGATTATTTCGTCGGCCATGAGCATGGTGTCCTTGTCGTGCTCCACTACGAGAACGGTGTTGCCTATATCTCTGAGGTTTTGTAACGAGTCGATAAGTTTATGATTGTCCCGCTGGTGTAACCCGATGCTTGGTTCGTCGAGAACATAGAGTACACCGCTAAGCTGGGATCCCAGTTGAGAGGCAAGGCGTATCCGTTGGGCTTCACCGCCTGAAAGCGTTTGAGAACTGCGGCTCAGGGTCAGGTAGCCCAATCCGACATTGAGGAGAAATTCAAGCCGTTTGGTTATCTCATGGAGGATCGGGGTTGCGATCATTCGCTCTTTTTCTGTAAGACGATCCGGTAGATCGTGGAAAAAATCGAGCGTTGCCGGTAGTGGGAGTGATTCGACTTCATGAATATTGCTCTCATTGACCGTGACATGAAGGCTCTCCTTGCGAAGGCGGGCACCTCCACATTCCGGGCAATGCTGTTTTGTCATGAAGCTTTCAGCCCATTCCCTGATTTTTGAAGAGCTGGAATTTTTCTGAAGCTCTTCAACATAAGCGAGGGCTCCATTGAACCCTTGCGGGTAGACATAATCTTTTCCGGCGTAGCTGTATGTTACGTCGAACGAGGTTTTGCCTGAGCCGTTGAGAAGGATGTTCAAGGCCTCGTCCGGTATTTTTTGTGCTGGGGTGTCGAGAGTGAAATCGTAACGTTTCGCTATGGCTTTGACCACTTGCCAGAGGTTGCGCTTGCCCGGTTTGCCGAAAGGTTCGATAGCTCCCTGGTTCAATGAAAGGGTTTTATCAGGCACCATAAGCTCAGCTGAAAGTTTCCGGATTTCTCCGAGACCGTTGCAGGTTGGGCAGGCGCCATAAGGTGAATTGAAGCTGAAATTATTCGGGGCGAGCGTGTCAAGCGGAACCGTACCGTCTGCAAAAGCATATTTTGTGCTGTAAAACTGTTCAGAGATTTCACTTTCGAACGGAACGCAGATCACTGCCGACTTGTGTTCCGACATACCGATAGCCATAGTGACCGACTGTTTCAATCGTTCTTGTATGTCCGGTTGTATAACAAGCCTGTCGACGACGAGCTCGAGAGTGTGGCTTTTGTATCGCTCGAGCTGCATGCCTTTTTCCATCTCTCTGAATTCACCGTCAATGCGTGCTCGTAAAAAACCTTTTTGAAGAAGTTTTTCGAAAAGTTCGCGGTAATGGCCTTTTCTGCCGGTGACCAGCGGTGAGAGTATCTGGACTTTTGTGCCTTCAGGCAGAGAAAGAATGGCATTTACAATCGAATCTTCCGATTGTTTTTGCAGTTCCCTGCCGGTTTCTGGATCGTGCAATCTTCCGGCCTTTGCAAAAAGCAGGCGGATAAAATCATGTATTTCGGTAATGGTTCCTACTGTTGAACGGGGCGACCGGTTGGTGCTTTTTTGGTCGATCGATATGACAGGAGACAATCCTTCGATAAGGTCGACATCGGGGCGTTCGATATTACCTATGTACTGACGGGCATAGGCAGAAAGTGTTTCCATGAACCGGCGTTGTCCTTCGGCATAGATGGTATCGAATGCCAGGCTTGATTTTCCTGAACCGGAAATACCGGTTATGACCACGAACTTGTTTCGCGGGATGTCCAACGAAATGTTCTTGAGGTTGTGAACCCGGGCTCCCCGTATGCTGATCTTGTTGAATGCTGTCATGATGGATGCTGTGCACGATGCAAGAGGAGAGCTATATATCAAATCTTGTTCAACTAAGCAAGGAGTCAAAAGCGATGAACGAAGGTCTAACCCTGAATTTGTTTTGATGCAAACACCGTAAGGGTTCACTCTGTTGTTGTGTTTCTATTAGATAGGATTAATTCTTTGTTATTTTTTTGTTACTTTAAAAAAGACTGCGGTTGTCCGTTTGTTTTATGGTTGGAGGTGAAATGATGGAAAAATGTATGGAAGTGGAATATACACAAGGATTGGTCGAACAGTTTATCCAACGTTGTAGAGGCCATGGGCTGAAAGTGACTCCACAGCGGCTCGCGATATATAAAAAACTGCTCGCTTCGTCGGAGCACCCTTCGGCTGACGCGGTCTATAGGAAAATTGTTCAGGAATATCCAACGATGTCATTCGATACTGTCAACAGGACTCTGTTGACGTTTGCCGATATAGGAGTTATTGATACCGTTGAATCTCATTCAGGGGTGAAGCGTTACGATACGGATATTTTGCCCCATCACCATCTTCATTGTATACGGTGTGGTGCTATCATCGATTTCTGCGACAGTGATCTCGATGCGATAGCCATTCCTGAAAGAATTACCAGAAATTTTACCGTGCATGGAAAGCGGGTGATTGTAAGGGGGATATGTCCTCATTGTGCAGATGGTTCTGCTGAACATGATGATCATCAGAGTTCCTGATACAGCAAAAGAGGTTTCACGATAGCCAATGAATGGTCCAGAAGACCTGTGAAATAGTTGACAGGGAGAAGGGAGTCACGCCTTACTGGATCCGGCGTCCAGTGGACGTAACAGAAAAGCCGATGTATCTCCTTGCCAAGCTCGAGTGGTAAAAAAAAGAGGCTGTCTCAAAAGCACTGTTTCACGACTATGAGTCACCATTGCATACGTTTCCGGCAGAAAGTCATGCCGCGCTCGATGCGGCATCCATACTGACTTTCATTGAAAGATGGATCCCCGGGTCAAGCCCGAGGATGACTACAGAAAGACTCATTGTAGGGCTAATGAGACAGCCTCTTTGTTTGTTATGGATGCCGGGTCGGCTCATATTTGCTTACTTCTCGAGTTTTTTATGACAGAACCACCAGTCATAGCATTCATACTGTTCGGGCCGCTTTTTGGCATCTTCGACATTATTGGCCGGCGGAATGATGACACGGTCTTTCAGCAGCGCATTGTCCGGCCAGTCTGCAGGAATAGCAACCTTGTTGTTATCCGATGTCTGCAAGGCTTTCACTGCGCGAAGGATTTCATCCATATTTCTGCCGATTTCCTGCGGGTAGTAAAGGACAAGCCTGACTTTTCCTTCAGGGTCGCCGACGAACACTGCGCGGACCGTATTGGTACCTTTACCGGGGTGCAGCATGCCGAGTTGACTCGCGATACGGTCATTGGCTGCTATAATCGGGAACGCAATATCGACATCGAGGTTCTCTTTGATCCATTCCACCCATTTGATATGAGAGAATACCTGATCGACGCTCATACCGATCAGTTTGCATCCGATTTTGTCGAATTCTTCGAACCTCTGCTGGAAAGCGACGAATTCCGTTGTACATACCGGGGTATAATCAGCCGGATGACTGAAAAGGACAAACCATGAACCTTTGAGATCACCGGGGATATTCATTGGCCCATGTGTTGTCTGCACGTTGAGTTCGGGAAAATCATCACCAAGTAACGGCATTGACATCTCAAAATACATGTCGTCATCGAATTGTTGTGACATAGCTTTCTCCTGGATTATGGTTATGTAGGCTGTCAATTGTAACGAACTGCTTCAATATAATTCTTTTTGATATAAATCATAATAATTCTTAATTAATTATGATTCTTTTTTATTGCAGCCCGAAAAAAGAAGGGAGCCGGGGCACCTGGTTGCTTCGATGATTCCGTAATCACAAGGGGAATGAAAACAACATGAACTGATGATAACGGTTCCGGCCGAAAACCGGCTTCCTGGGTCTTTTACGGTGTTTGGCGGTGTCATTCACCAAGAACGATGCTGTTTCGTTCGGTGAACAGGGGTACCACTTGCTATGGCACCAGCTTACGGTTGGTGCCATGCTTCAGGAGTTGAATGCTGGATTTCAGGAACATAATGCAGCCCTGGCTGCAGCAAGCCTTGCAACGGGAATTCGGAAAGGGCTGCATGAAATATAGTTGAGCCCGATAGTATTGCAGAATTCAATGGTTGTAGGGTCACCGCCGTGTTCACCGCAAATACCCAGCTTGAGATCTTTTTTAACACTACGCCCTTCTTTGGCGGAAAGTTTTACCAGAAATCCCACTCCTTCGGTATCGATGGACTCGAAAGGATTTCGTGCAAATATGTCGAGATCCTGATAGGATGGCAGGTATTGCCCCGAGTCGTCACGGCTCATACCTAACCCCATCTGGGTAAGGTCGTTCGTTCCATAACTGAAAAAGTCGGCGGCTTTTGCGATTTCTCCCGAGGTAACGGCTGCTCTGGGTACCTCGATCATCGTTCCGACAAGGTATTGAACACCGGTTTCCTGCTCTGCCATGACGCTTCGGGCGGTTTTATGGATGATTTCACCGGTAACTTCGAGTTCTCTGACGTTTCCCACAAGAGGAACCATGATCTCGGGAATAATGTCGTACCCTTCTTTTTTTATCATACAGGCCGCTTCGATAATCGCACGCACCTGCATTGCGGGGATTTGAGGATGAATGATCCCCAGACGGCATCCGCGTAAACCAAGCATCGGGTTGGCTTCATGCAGATCCTTGATGCGGTTCCTGATCTCATCGAGGGGTTTGCCGATTTTTTTTGCGAGGTCTGCAATTTCTTCATCGTTTGCAGGCAGGAACTCGTGCAGAGGGGGATCGAGAAGTCTTATGGTAACCGGGCGGGATCCCATCGTCTTGAAAAGGCCGTAAAAATCTTCACGCTGAAAAGGCAGCAGCTTTTCCAGTGCTGTTTTTCTTCCGTTCATATCTTCGGCAAGAATCATTTCCCGCATTGCGTCGATTCGGTTTCCACCGAAAAACATATGTTCCGTTCTGCACAACCCGATACCTTCAGCTCCGAGTTTTACAGAAAGTTCCGCCTGATCAGGAAGGTCGGCATTGGCTCTTACCTGTAGTTTGCGGTACTTGTCGGCCCACTGCATGAACTGATCGAAAATTTGCCAGATGGGCGCTTCTTCCGGATCGAGCGTTTTATCGGCGAGAACTTCGATGACTTCGGAATTTCTTGTGGTTATAGTTCCTTCAATAACTTCTCCTGTCGTTCCATCCAGAGAGATGGGATCTCCCTGATGCAAGACGGTATCATGACCGTTAATCCGAAGTATTCCGTTGTTGTAATCGATGTTCAGCGCTCCACAGCCCGCAACACAGACCTTACCCATCTGCCTTGCTACAAGTGCGGCATGAGAGGTCATTCCTCCTCGTTCGGTAAGTATTCCTTCGGCAATGGACATTCCCTTGATGTCTTCAGGGGAGGTTTCGATTCTGACCAGAATTACCTGCTCTCCTCGATTTTTGGCGGCCTGAGCATCGACAGCATTGAAGTATATGTTACCGGTTGCCGCTCCTGGCCCTGCGTTGAGACCTATCGCAAGGAGCCTGCCATTATCGACGGCAACCTGTTTTTGCCTGAGATCGAACACAGGACGTAAAAGTTGATTCAGCTGTTCGGGTTCGATGCGTAGAATGGCTTCCTTTTCACCAATCAAGCCTTCCCGGCACATATCGTAGGCAATCCTGATTGCAGCGAGCCCGGTTCTTTTACCGACACGGCACTGCAGCATGAAGAGTTTTCCGTTTTCTATGGTAAACTCGATATCCATCATATCATGGTAATGCTGTTCGAGCCGGGTACGAATACTGTCGAGCTCTCGGTATATTTCAGGGTTTTCCTCTTTCAACTGGATTATTTTCAAAGGAGTTCTGGTACCCGCGACCACATCTTCACCCTGAGCGTTCATCAGATATTCCCCGTAAAATATATTCTCACCGCTTGCGGCATCTCTGGTGAACGCTACGCCTGTTCCGGAAGAATTTCCCATGTTGCCGAAAACCATTGCCTGAACGTTACAGGCGGTACCCCACCAGGAAGGTATATGATTGAGTTTTCTGTAAACTATGGCGCGATCGTTGTTCCAACTTCCGAATACAGCGCTGATGGCTCCCCGGAGCTGCTCCATGGGGTCTTCGGGGAAACTTTTGCCGGTTTCTTGTTTTATGGCGGTTTTATAGGCGGAAACCACATGTTTCAGATCGTCGGTGTCCAGTTCGGTATCCAGCTTTTTGCCGAGAGCTTGTTTTCTCGCTTCGAGAATTTCCTCGAAAGGATCTTTTTGTTTGCTGTTTGCCGGTTTGAGGCCGAGTACCACATCACCGTACATTTGAACAAAACGGCGGTAACAGTCCCATGCAAACCTTGGATTGCCTGATTTCCGAGCAAGTCCTTCGACGGTGTTATCGTTCAGACCCAGGTTCAGAATGGTATCCATCATGCCGGGCATGGAAGCCCTGGAGCCGGAGCGGACAGATAAAAGGAGCGGGTTATTCGTATCGCCGAATCTTTTCCCAAGCTGTTCCTCTATTGTATGCAGGGCTTTCGGGATATCGGTTTCGAACAATCCGTCGGGGTAGGTTTTCTGGTTGTCGTAGTAATGGGTACATACCTCCGTGGAAATAGTGAATCCAGGAGGAACAGGGAGGCCGATATTTGCCATTTCGGCAAGATTCGCTCCTTTACCGCCAAGGAGATTTTTCATCGAAGCATCACCATCTGCGCTTCCACCTGAAAAATTGTAAATATACTGCTTATCGGAACCCTGAAGGGTGTTTGATCGGGGATTTGGCATGTTTTTGGTATGAAAATTGAGTTGAACCGGGAAACAAAAACTCGATAAATGATCTATGTCAAAAAGACGAAGATGCTTATTTTGAACCGCGTTCCGTCAGATAAATGTAATAAAAAATTTACTCCAGCCATCTACCTATCGGAAACCCGGATACGATAGGAAAATCGGTGAAAAGATCATTTTTGGGGTGCTAAGCAACACTTTTGTAACATGGAATCCGAATTGGTCCTTTTTCTTCTGCAGGTATTGCGTATCTCGGTACCGTATGTGCTGACATCTGTTGGTGCCGTGTTTTCAGAAAGGGGTGGTGTTATCAACCTCGCTCTTGAAGGGCTCATTCTTGCGGGAGCGTTCGGGGCAGCGGTAGGGCAGCACTTTTCCGGTTCCGCAGTTACAGGAGTTATCGCCGGTCTTCTTGCCGGTCTTCTCGTTGCGTTACTTCACGCTTTCATCACCGTGACTCTCAAAGTCAACCAGATAGTGACCGGGATTGCGATCAACATACTTGTCATAGGGGCGACACGTTTCGGATTGAGTACTCTTTTCGGTAGTTCTCTTAATTCAGAACGTATCGATGGATTTGCGATTTCTTCTGTCCTTGTTGATCCTATATTTCTGGGTGCGGTAGCTGTTGTCGCTATCGGTCATATATTACTTTTTAAAACACCTTTCGGGCTCAGGCTTCGCTCTGCCGGAGAAAGTGCCGAAGCGGTGGATGCAGCAGGAGTAAACGTCGATCTGATGCGATATTCCGGGGTCCTGATTTCCGGTGTACTGGCAGCTCTTGCCGGTGTCTTCCTTGCGTTTCAACAGCACAGCTTCACCGATAACATGTCTGCGGGCAGGGGATATATAGCGCTTGCGGCAATGATCATCGGGAAATGGACTCCTATAGGTGCGGCTCTTGCAAGCTTTTTGTTTGCCGGTGCGGAATCCCTCGAAATGTGGTTGCAAACTGGTTGGATCCCATCACAGCTTGTTCAGGCTTTACCATACGTTCTTACATTGTTGGTACTTGCCGGTTTTGTCGGAAAATCGCGAGCACCCCGTGAAGTCGGGGTACCGTATGAGAAATGAGAATCAAGTCAAAAGTCAAAGGGTAAGTGTCAAAAGGAAATTAACTCGTCGCTGCTTCTCAGGCTAAGGCTACTACTGCGTTGACCAGTTTCTCGATGCCTTTTGCTACCTCCTTGATTGTCGGACCGAGCATGTAGGCGGGTGTACTGATTACCTTTCCGTCGTTGCTGGCGTGTATGTTGAAAACCTGGCAATTGACATGAGTCGCTCCTACCGCTTCGATATTGGATGCACTTGCTTTGTCGGTGCCGATCGTTACTTCCACGTTCTCTTTTCCGAGAACCTTGGCGGCGATGACGGGAGCGATGCAGATGAAGCCGAGCGGTTTGCCTGTTTCATAGAACGATCGAACGGCATCGGCAACCTCCGGCAGTACGGTAAAATCGGCTCCTTTGAACGCATAGTCCGACAGGTTCTTTGCGGCCCCGAACCCACCTGGCAGGATAAGGGCATCGAGGTTCAGCGAATGGATATCCTTGAGATTTTTGATATCCCCTCTGGCAATACGTGCGGACTCGATGAGCACGTTGCGGGTCTCACCCGTCATTTCCTCGCCGGTTGCATGATCGATGACGTGATGCTGGTTGATGTCCGGGGCGATACAGATTGCCTGCGCACCGGCAACGTCGATGGCGAGAAGTGTCAGAACGGCTTCGTGGATTTCCGAACCATCCATTACGCCGCAGCCTGATAACAGAACACCTATTTTTTTCATGATTGTTTGGGGTTCATTTTAGAGGAAATACGAGACAATCGCCGCAATGATATTGTAGATGATAAAACCCCAAAAAAGGAGCAGCAGTAGTTTGATATTCATGGTCATCTACAGAAATGATCGGTTCACATTGTAATCTGATTACCGATGAGCGACATCGAGGATCATTGTACGATGTTAAAAAAAATCGGCAAGATTGCGAAATTACCTGTGGCTGCAATTGGAAAAACAGTAACACTATTGCTCCATCCCATGAAAACAATTGAACAAAGAGATTTTTCGAACATCGTTTTTTTTACCGGTGCAGGCATGTCGGCAGAGAGCGGTGTACCGACCTACCGTGGAAAGGGGGGAATCTGGGGGTCATACAGTATAGAGGAATACGCCTGTCAGGAGGCATTTGAACGGAATCCCGAAAAGGTTCTCGCTTTTCATGAAAAGCGCCGCAGCTCGGTGCTTGATTGTACGCCTCACGACGGTCACAGGGTTATTGCCGATATGTCCTGTGCCAGGGTAGTGACACAGAATATCGACGGTATGCATCAGCGTGCCGGTTCGAAAGAGGTTATCGAACTGCATGGCAGTCTCTGGCGTCTACGCTGCCAGAGCTGCGGTTTCAGGAAAGAGGATTTCGGAGAAAAGTTCGAAACGAACCGGTGTGATTGCGGGGACTGGCTCAGGCCCGATATCGTCTGGTTCGGAGATATGCTCGATGCGGTTGTCATGAGCAAGGCTTCCCAAGCCATCGGTAACTGTGATCTCTTTATCAGCATCGGTACATCGGGGACTGTTTGGCCCGCGGCACGATATCCCGACCTTGCAAAAAAGTCCGGTGCTTACTGCATAGAAATAAACCCCGAACCGTCAGGGGGGATTGCCTATGACAGGGTTGTCGAGGGAGCCGCAGGGGAGGTGTTGCCGGAGTTGTTCGGTGTTTCGCACCGATAAATCTGTTACGTCTTTCGGTAGTTGCGTTGAACGGTGCTCGGAATCCTCACGTACTCACGTGTACGCTCCGGTTCTTGCGCTCCGTTCGCCCTGCTCTCGAAAAGCTCACGACGATTTATCGACGCGAAAAGCTGGCTGAACAGTTGTTGAACACTTTTGAGAAAAAGGCAGGTGACAAGTTTGGGTATACGATGAGTTTCTCTTTCATGTAGTCCTCTTGCCTGACTTCTCCCTTTCTCGGCGTGCCATCCCCGGACCGGGCTTCACCTTCTCACTTCGAGTCATCCTCGTGTAAGCGGAGCGCGGCTCGGGGATCCATGAGCGTCCCTGTTTTTCACTATGGATGCCGCATCGAGTGCGGCATGACTTCGAGGGGATTGGACGCCGGATCACTCTGTATAGTGAAACAAAGAGTATTACACTGGACGGCTCGATTATGGGATGCATAGCCCGAAACTTTTTTGCCTGCAAAAAGCTTTTTGAGTATACAGTGGTCGATCATGTTGTTTTTTTGTGCCCTGGCGGCACTGTTCTTGCCCGCATCTTCCCTTTCGTTTCAAGTAGAAAAAGTATCCGGCAGTTTCCAGTAGTGCCTATGAGTGTTGATCCGCCAGGTTTCATTCTTATTCGAGGTATCCAGTGATGAACAAGCCGTTGTATTGACGGCTGTTTCGAGTAGAGGACCGGTTGAAACCGGTATTCTTTGTAACTGGCTGCATAACACTTTTCTCGAAGGAGGTTGAACAATGTGTACCAATTTCTCAATTCCTGTCAGCGGAGAGCAACCTGTCCATCTTGTCTCCGCCCGCACCATGGATTTCGGTATTCTTTTTAAGACGGTTCTGAAGAAGTTCGCGGTTGGAGACTCCTTTCCCGATGGTCCACATGCCATTATTCATCCGCTGAAATGGAAGGCGAAGTACGGTTTCATCGGTGCCGTGGCGGAACTGCCGGTTATAAGTGCTGACGTGCCGTTACCCAGTGTCAGCGATGGTATGAACAGTGCCGGTCTCAGCGTTGCGACCTTGTGGCTTCCCGGATCGGAGTACCCACGAGCCACGGGTACCGAAGACAACCGTATCTGGGTATCCGATTTCCCCTCCTGGGCATTGGGGAATTTCGCGACAGTGAGGGAGCTGAACGCGGCTATGGATGGCGGAGCGGTTCAAATCGAGGGTGTCCCGTTTCTGCAAAACAAAACTCCGCTACACTTCATGGTACAGGACCAAACTGGTGACTGTCTTGTTATCGAATTTCACAGCGGTGAGGTAGTCAAGACGCTCACGGATGATGGATTGCTCACCAACGCACCTTTTTACGGCGAACAGCTGGAGAATCTGAATCAGGAGAAGTATGAAAAGCTGACTCCCCGGAATACGGAGTATCAGTACGGTCAGGAAACCAACGGTAGTGGCATGCTCGGTCTGCCCGGAGATGCTACGCCTCCGTCACGCTTCGTGCGGGCAGCTAAAATGTGCCTCTCGGTATATCGGCCGGAACCGGGGAACGAACAGCAAAACATCAGCTTTGCCTGGCAACTGCTGCAGACCATATGGGTCCCTTGTGGTACCATCACAGAGATGGATCACCCCGAAAAGATGTCCGATTTTACGCAATGGGCGGTCATTCGCGACTACACAAAGAAGCAGTACTACTTCTACAGTTACTTGAATCCGACACTGCATAAAATCGACCTGCAAAAACTGGATTTCAGCAGGTCGAGTGATGTTGAAGTACCAATAATCTGTCAAGATGACTGGTGCGTTGACGCAACGACGAAGCTCACTTGAATGCAGCAAGCAGTGGAACTCCAAACCACGCACTGTGACATGGATGTGTTGATTTCACGGTGCAGGGTGGACGATGGTTTACAGAATAACCCGGTTCGAAGATTTCAGAATTACGGGTATCGCTGTCGGTATGGGAGAGCAGGTGTTCTGATGCATCTCAATAAATGAAGGGGATGAACTTCTTCACACTTCGCGCATACTCCTTGTACTCGGGATGTCGTTGTGTGAGCCATCGTTCTTCTTTTGCAGCCTTGAACGAGAAGAAAAAAAATGCAAAAACAAAGAGGAGAAAATGTGACAGGCTCATAGCGTAACATGACCAGCCGAAACCGATAAACAACTGACTGCTGTACAGGGGGTGGCGCACGAATGAGTATACTCCCGTCCGAACGAGTTGATTATGATCGACAGGATAGGGAAGCGGGGTGATATATTGTTTGAGATTGTGTGACCCGAGTCCTCCAAAGAGCAGCGCGGTCGCTCCGCAAACGATCAGGACTGCCGTGCGAGGAATTGTAAGGCATTCCTCGAATTCTGCAATTCCGAAAGGTTGCCAGACAGGAGTCATGATGAAGATACCTATTATCAGAAACTGGATGACGACAAGGTATTCTCCTTTGGTGCCCCGGAGAAATGAGTTTGTTCCCGATTTTTCATAGTTCATAAGTGACTGAAAATAATTGTCTTAATTGTTACGTTTTTGTAGTTTTATTTGGCATGAAACCAGCGCTGCCTTAAAAATACTCTAACAGTCTTAACGTTTTCGGTTCATGATTTCTTCGCAAGATACTGTTTTACTGATCATCGATGTGCAGGGAAAACTGGCACAGATCGTTTACGAGTCTGCAGCTGTTGAACAAAATATTTCGAAACTGGTCAGGGCGGCAAAGATTCTCGGTGTGCCGGTGCTCTATACCGAGCAGTACCCGAAAGGGCTCGGACATACGGTGGCTCCGCTTGAAAAACTGTTGGCGGAAGAAGATCCGTTCGAAAAAATCGCGTTCAGCTGCTGTGCCGATGAAGGTTTTATGGAAGCTCTCAGGAAGCTGAAAAGAAACGAAGTGCTTGTCACCGGAATGGAAACCCATGTGTGTGTCTATCAGACGGCCAACGAGTTGATAGAGTACGGCTACAACGTTCATCTGATCACCGATGCGGTTTCTTCAAGGACGAAAGAAAACCGGGATTTGGGGATACACTGCATCGAAAATGCAGGAGCTTTTCTGAAAAGCACGGAGATGGTGATTTTTGAGCTGCTGCGTGTAGCGAAGGGTGATGCATTCAAGGCGATAGCGAAGATAATCAAGGAATGACCGGCCGGTTCGACGGTTCTCTTTCCGTGTCATCCCCGGACAGGGCTTCACTTTCTCTCTTCTTGTCATCCTCGGGCAAGCGGAGCGTGATCCGGGTATCCATGAGCGTCCCTGTTTTTCACTATGGATGCCGCATCGAGTGCGGCATGACTCCTTTCTCCCAGTCATTCTCCAACATGGCCCCCTCTCCCGGTCATCCTCGGGCTTGACCCGTGGATCCATCTTTCAATGAATGCCACCATGGATGCCGCATCAAGTGCGGCATGACTTTCATGGGGGATTGGATGCCACTTCACGTCCAGCTTGACTCCTTTCGCCCAGTCATTCTCCAGCATGGCTCTCCTCCCTCTGTCATCCTCGGGCAAACGAAGTGCGACCCGGGGATCCATGGGTTTTCCTGCTTCTCTTCATGAATGCCGAATTTCTTCCGGCATTTCGGGATCTTCGGCTAAAGATTTTGAGAAACAACCTTGTCGAGCATTTGTTCGAGAATTTTTTTCCCGTCGATGACTTCGATTGAGACTGGAAGATAGAAACAAGAAACCCGGGACAAGGTTTCCAGCACAGGTTGATTTGATTGCAGGCGGAAGTAGTCTTTTTCGGTGGTGACAATCGAGAGGTTCTCATCGATTGACCGTTCGACGAGAGTTTTTATGCGTGCAAGCGGGAAGTCCGCGTGGTCGGGAAAAAACGCCTTTGACACGACTTTTATACCACGTTGCTCCAGCGAAGCAATGAACCCTTCAGGCTGTCCTATGCCTGCTAATGCAATCGCTTTCTCCGGCACCGAGTTACCGGGTCCTGCAAAGTGTACCGGTTCGCCGGGACGGACGCTGGTCATGACCAGCGGTTTACCGGTAAGCGATACCTTTTTCGCGAGGTGAGCCGCCTTGATTTGGTCGGTAACCTTGCCGAGCACAAGGAGATCGGCACGGTCGAGATTTTTACGAGGTTCTCTCAGACGACCGGCAGGTATGAGCCGGTCATTGAAAAAAGGTGCCGTACTGTTGATGACAACGATATCGAGATCACGATCGAGCTGCCGGTGCTGAAAACCGTCATCGAGCACAAGGACATCGGGGAGATTGCCGGCGAAGTGTTCGGCAATGAAATCAGCGCCTTCTATTCTTTTTTCGGCAACCACCACAATTGTTTCCGGATTGTTGTGTGCGAGCATCGCACATTCATCGCCGGCTTCACGGCTTCCGAGAAATACTTGCCGGCCATCGGAAACCATGGTGACGCCTTTTGTACTTCTTTTGTAGCCTCGTGAGAGAACAGCAGGTGTCAACCCCTTTCGGGTGAAATACTTGACCACAAAATCGACCAATGGGGTTTTACCGGTTCCTCCCATACTGATATTGCCTATCGAAACCACCGGTACTGCAGCTTTATGACTATGAAAAACGCCAAGGTCGAACAGCCTGTTACGGGTAAAGATAACGGCACCGTAGACCAGAGCCGCCGGTGAAAGCAGCGTGTTCAGAACGTTAGTCATCAGCCAAGCTCTTTGACAGTTGATGTTCGAATGTTTTCAGTTCTTCCTGATTCCTGAATTCGGGGACTTCGATGTTGTGAATCGTGACATAGATCCGGCTGAACGGGAACGGAATTTCAAAACGGTCCCAGCTTTTAAGCTGAAAGCCTTTACTGTAACGGATGGCGGCAAAAATGATCGGGACCCGCTCTGCCGAGGCAAGGCGGAGTGTTCCGTACTTGAATGCCTGACGTGGCCCGCGTGGTCCGTCCGGGGTAATTGCGATAATGCCATTGTTCGCCAGTTCCGTGAGCATGGCTTTTTTTACCTCGTTGCTTCCCTTCGAACTCGATCCCCGTATCAGGGTAAAACCAAGTTTTTCAAGGGTGCGTGAAAGGATTTCACCGTCTTTTGAAAGGCTGACAACCGCATGTATGGTCTTATCGGGGAAAAGATGTTGGGCAAGCAGCCATCCATAGATCATTTTGCCGTGCCAGAATGCAAAAATCCTCTTTCCTGTTTGATCGAATATTTCCTGCCGGGGATTTATGACAGTGAGGCGGAGTGTCGAAACCAGGAGTTTCAACACTCCGGGCAGGATCAGTCCGGAAAGAGAAGGGAGTAAAGGCATGCCACATGAAAGGTTGATTTGTTGGCAGTCCCTACGGGTAGGGATAGACAGCTTTCAGCAATGTACCAAAAGTCTTCTGATTTTTTGATTCTCCATATCTTCTCTACCTATGTCTTCGGTGTAATTGTCTTTCAATGGGCGGTTTGTGTCGCCTGCTGGGGATTTTTTTGTTTGTTTTTTTCACCGCCTGCGTTATATAGTTGGTTTGTATGAAGTGAAGGGTTACCGCAACAATCCCGGTACATTGGGTGCAAACCATTTTTTATGAAAGTACTGATAGTCGGTGGAGGGGGCAGGGAGCACGCCCTTGCTTGGGCTATTGCTCGCAGTGAAAAAGTGTCGAAAGTCTACGTCGCTCCGGGAAACGGTGGGACAGCAACAATGGGGGGTAACGTTGAGAACGTCGCTCTCGGCTCAACCGATGTCGAGGGTTTGTTGCGGTTCGCTGTCGGAGAGTCGATTGATTTAACGGTTGTCGGGCCGGAGCAGCCTCTCGAAGCGGGTATCGTGGATCTGTTCACCGAAGCAGGGAAAAAAGTGTTCGGTCCGACGAGATACGCGGCACAGCTCGAAACCAGCAAGGTTTTTGCAAAGGATTTCATGAGCCGTAACAACATCCCAACGGCCTCCTACGAGGTTTTCAGGGAGTATGATTCTGCAAAAGATTTTCTTGAGAAAACAACGGTGTTTCCCCAGGTTATAAAGGCCAGCGGCCTTGCTGCAGGAAAGGGGGTTATTGTTGCCGAAACTCGTGCTGATGCCCTGCAAGCCATCGATGATTTGTTTGAAAAAAGGATTTTCGGCGGAGCTGCCGATGAGGTCGTTATCGAATCCTTTTTAGCCGGTCAGGAGGCTAGCGTGTTTGTCTTGACCGATGGAACCCAATACCGTTTCTTTTTACCTTCACAGGATCACAAGCGGATCGGGGATGGTGATACGGGCAAAAACACCGGTGGCATGGGGGCATATGCGCCTGCACCTCTTGTCAGTCAAGAGGTGATGAAAAAGGTAGAGGAGCGCGTGATCGTTCCAACCCTGGAAGGGATGCGGGATGAGGGGACACCATATACAGGCTTTCTTTATATCGGGCTTATGATCGATAACGGCGAACCTTCGGTAGTGGAGTTTAATGCCCGTCTCGGTGATCCCGAAGCCCAAGTTGTACTTCCGCTGATGCAGGATGGGCTGTTTGAAGCTCTCGAGGCCAGCCTCGGCGGCAGTCTGGGTGAGATTGCTTTTGAGATGAAACCGCTGTCTGCGACGACGGTTGTTCTTGCATCCGAAGGGTATCCCGGAAGTTACGAAACAGGAAAAGTGATCGAAATAGATCCCGAACTTCAGGCGCTTGACAACGTGATGGTATTTCACGCAGGCACAGTGCTTGAAGACGGAAAACTCAAGACTTCCGGAGGTAGAGTCCTGTCGGTGACCGCTGTTGCGCCGGCACTTGGAGAAAGCATCGCTCTTGCATACAGTGCGTTGAGTGGCGTTGCTTTCGACGGCTGTTATTACCGTCGGGATATCGGTGCGAAAGCACGTGCTTGATGGTGGATTTACCTGTTGGTTTATTTCGGCAGGTAGAATTAATTATCAACGTATACAATACACGCTACATAGAGAGCATAATTCGAAACGTCAGGATGCAGTTACCCCGTCGCCAGTTCGAGATAATACAGGAACATGCACTGAGAGATATACCCTACGAGTGCTGCGGTCTGCTTGCGGGTAGACGGAAACCGAACCACAAGGGTGAATACGAAAATTTGGTTTTTGAGATAGCACCATGTGCCAATGTGCTTTACAATGGCAGGGAGCATGGATTCGAGATTTCCTATTCCGAGTATCTCGATGTCGAGCGTGAGGCGGAAGGGCTCGGGCTGGAAATTGTCGGATCATATCATTCTCATATCGGTTCGCCGGCGATTCCTTCAAACAACGATGTGAATTTTGCCAGACCGGGCCACTCGATGATCATCCTTTCAGTACAAAACATGCAGCCGTCTGCCGTAACGTCCTGGTACCGTCGTGAAGAAGGTGGTTTTCACCAGGAAGCTATAAGGGTGATAGAGTAGCGACATTTTTTTTTACATTACCTTCGTTCATCGTCAGAAACGCATAAAACCGGAAGAAAAGTGCCAAAGCGGGAAGATATCAAGTCGATTTTAGTCATAGGTGCCGGTCCGATTGTTATCGGCCAGGCATGTGAATTCGATTATTCAGGCACACAGGCCTGTCGGGCCCTCAAGGAGGATGGTTACCGGGTAATTCTGGTAAACAGCAACCCGGCAACCATCATGACCGATATAGAGTTCGCGGACAGCACCTATATCGAACCGATCACTCCTGAATATGTTCGCAAGATTATCGAGAAAGAAAAGCCGGATGCTTTGCTGCCCACCATGGGAGGTCAGACAGCTTTGAACACGGCTGTAAGCCTTGCCGAAAGTGGCGTACTCGAGCGGAACGGGGTCGAGCTTATCGGGGCGAAGCTCAGGGCGATAAGAAAAGCCGAAAACCGGGAGTTTTTCAGTGATGCCATGAAGAAGCTCGGCCTTGAAATGGCTAAAGGCTTTTTTGTCCGTAACGAAAAGGAGGCGAAAGAAGCGCTTGAAGAGATTGGGCTGCCAATTGTCATACGGCCTTCATTCACTCTCGGTGGAACCGGTGGAGGGTTTGCGGAAACCAAGTCCGATTACTACGATGCAGTCAGGCGTGGTATTGCGGAAAGTCCTATCGGCGAGGTGCTGGTCGAGGAGTGTCTTATTGGCTGGAAAGAGTTTGAGCTCGAAGTGATACGCGATCTTGCCGATAACGTCATTATTGTTTGTTCAATCGAGAATGTTGATCCCATGGGGGTTCATACCGGCGACAGTATTACGGTAGCTCCTGCCCAGACTCTTTCGGACCGACAGTATCAGACTCTCAGGGACGCATCGATAAAGATTATCCGTGAAATTGGGGTCGAAACCGGTGGCAGTAACATTCAGTTTGCCATAAATCCGGAAAACGGCAGGGTTGTTGTTATCGAAATGAATCCGAGGGTATCGCGCAGTTCCGCTCTTGCGTCAAAAGCGACAGGATTTCCTATCGCCAAGGTTGCAGCGAAACTTGCGGTCGGTTATACACTCGATGAGATTCAGAACGATATTACAAAATCGACCCCTGCGAGCTTTGAACCGGTGATCGATTACTGTGTCGTAAAAGTGCCAAGATGGGATTTTGAGAAGTTCAAGAACGTTGATTCAAGGCTCGGTGTGCAGATGAAGTCTGTAGGAGAGGTCATGGCTTTCGGGAGGAATTTCCGTGAAGCTCTTCAGAAGTCTCTACGTGGGCTCGAAATCGGGCGGGCCGGTCTTGGAAGCGATGGAAAGGATATCATGAATGTTGTTGATATGACGCAGCAGCAGAAAAAATTTGCCAAAGAAGACCTCCTGGAAAAGATCAAGTTGCCGAAAGCTGACAGGATGTTTTATCTTCGCTACGCTTTTCAGGCAGGTGCTACCGTTGATGAGATCTATAACTCGACAGGTATAGACCCCTGGTTTCTGGACAATATCCGCCAGATTGTCGATTTCGAGAGCGAACTGAGGGATATCGCCGATCCAGCCAATTTTTCATGACGACATACCTCACAAAAATACTCGAGCACAAGGCGGGTGAGGTCGATGTTTTAAAACAACAAAGGCTTGCTGCGCGCTATCATACTGTGGAAAAAGATCTTCCTCCCGCTCGAGGTTTCAAGGCGGCGCTGCAGAACAGTCATGGAGGAATCCACCTGATTGCGGAAGTGAAGAAAGCATCGCCTTCCAGGGGCGTCATGGTTGAAGACTTTCAGCCGCTCGAAATAGCAAGGCGATATGTGGAAATAGGGGCTTCGGCTTTTTCCGTTCTTACCGACCGTAATTTTTTTCAGGGAGCCAACGAGTACTTGCAGCAAGTAAGCGCAGCCTTTGATCTTCCTGTTCTGCGCAAGGATTTTCTCATCGACGAGTCACAGATTTACGAGGCTCGCCTGATAGGGGCCGATGCGGTTTTGCTAATCGTTGCTGCACTCGATCCTCTAAAGCTCAGAGACTACCTGCAGCTTGCTGAAGGCATTGGTCTCGATGCTCTTGTGGAAGTGCATGATCATACAGAGCTGGATTGTGCGCTCGAAGCCGGAGCGGCTGTTATCGGGATCAACAATCGGAACCTTAACGATTTCACTGTCTGTCTCGACACATCACTTCGCCTCAGGCCTTCTATTCCGCAAGGCGTCGTCGCCGTTGCGGAAAGCGGCCTGAAGCGTGCTTCGGATGTCCTCACGATGCAGGATGCATCATTCGATGCCGTCCTGATCGGTGAAGGATTGCTGGGTCGGGAACTTCAGCGATTCACCTGGAAGCGGACTTGATTTTTTCCGCAGCTTCCGCCGGATTTTCAGCCTTGAAGAATGCTGTGCCGGCGATCAGTGCGTCCGCTCCTGCCGTTACGAGATCCTGGGCGTTGTCTACGGTTACACCTCCGTCAACGGCGATAATCATCTCCGGGTTGAGCTTGTTGCGCATGGTATGGAGCTTTTCTACCTTCCCCAAGGATGATGGGATGAACTTCTGACCACCGAATCCGGGGTTGACCGACATCAGTAAAACAAGGTCGAGGTCGGGCAGTATCGATTCAAGGGTCGATACCGGTGTGCCGGGATTTATCGACACTCCAGCTTTTGCTCCGAGACTTTTGATGAGCTGTACACTTCTGTGCAGGTGAGGACAGGTTTCCTGGTGAACCGTTATCTGATGTGAGCCGGTACTGATAAAATCGGGGATATACGAATCGGGGTCGGAAATCATCAGATGGGTATCGATTGTGAGATCCGAACATTCTGCAATCGCTTTTATGATAAATGGACCGAACGTTATATTCGGTACGAAATGTCCGTCCATGACATCGCAATGGAGCCAGTCTGCGCCTGCTTTTTCGGCGATTTCAATCGAGGCTGCGAGTTTCGTGAAGTCTGCAGACAGAATGGATGGTGCCAAAAGTGTGTTTTTTTGCTGCATGATGGTACAAAGAATAACTGATAAAAGGTTCTTGAGCAGTATTATTAAAATGGTTCGCCGATCCCGAAATTGAACGTGAAGTCTCCGGGGTTCCAATCGGAGAGCTGCCAGGGTTCAGTTTGTGTAGGATCGTAAAGTTTATAGGCAAAATCGAAACGGAAGGGGCCGATCGGCGACCCCACACGCAGGCCTATACCCGCATCCCATGCGATATCCTTATAGAGAGACTCGAGTGTCAGGGCATAAGGGCCGTTTCTGTCCCATATGTTTCCTACATCGGTAAAAAAGGCGATACCGGATGGTTGACCGAAAAGTTTAAAGAATTTCAGGCGATATTCAAGGTTTGTTTCGATTTTTATATCCGCTCCAAGCGTTGCGGTAGCCTCGCTTTTGTTGCCGCCCGGTCCCAGGGTATTGAATGCCCATCCTCTCATGCTATTGGGCCCGCCTGCATAGAATCGGCGTTCGTCAGGTGTAGCGTCGGCTTTACCATAGGGAGCCATTGCGCCAAGGAAAACCCTACCGGCAATTTGCTGCTGTTCGGTGATGTTTTGGGTGAAGGTGAACTGGCCGCTTGCTTTGAGAAACTGAGAATATGGTGTCCCGAAAATCTGCGGTTCGTCATTTGTGAATCCTGTGTAACTTTTCGTGTCTATGTATTCATCGATAAGATAAACAAGACCTCCGACTTCTTCGAGAGTGATATTCCAGGTATAAACAGTTTCGTTTGTCTCACGTAACGGGTCGTTCTGGTTCGAGTGGAAATATTGTAGGCGAAAGGTTTGATTGAGGTTGGTTTGCAGCAGGCTGTCCAGACTGTTGTCGACAGCAACCGGGTCAGCTGGGTCAACACCGATATTTTCGGCAAGATCGGTTTTGAAAAGCTCTTTGAACCCATCGAGTGAATCCTTTTTCACCAGTTCGAGTTCGAAGAAATCAAAATTCAATCGGGATTTTTTTGAGAGTTGTGCGTTATAGCTCAATCGAAAAAGCCCTTTCTGATTATCGAGAAGGATCGGTAGACGGGATCGCGAGTATTCAAGGGTTCCGGCATACATGTTCCCGGGATTTTTCAGCTCGGGTTTGGCTACGTTTGCTGAAAATGCAAACTCATAGGGCCTGTACTTTGCATAGAGGCTTTCGTCAAGGTTGTCCAACAAATCGTTCGATGTGCTGAGCTGCATCCCGAAATCAGTGGTGACTTTCAGGTTTTCCGCTCCCCCGAAGAGATTTTTATTTTCGTATCCTACTGAAGCACCTGCAAAAAGGCTTCCATAACGATTGTCAAGATAGATTTTCGGTTCAATCAGATGCTTCGGTTTCGGTTCCAAATGAATCGATGTATACAGTTTGCCTTCGCGAACCGAATCTTTTCGTATGAACACCGAAGAAAAGACATTTGTCGAGCCGAAATTCTGCAACGTTTTTCTTTCCAGAGAAAGACTGGTGGTATCTCCAGGTCGATAGGTTGTATAATTCGTGATCAGCTCGGATGAAATGTCCTGCCTGCCGTGTTGCACGATATCGATACTGTCCTGCCGAATATTCTTCGGTTGTGGCGTTACCGCTGCAGTATCTTTCGCGAGCGGATCGTGAACAACGACCTGAAGGGAGCCGTATTCGAGTACTTTTGGAAGTGAGATATTCGTCTGTAGGCCGGCAAGCAAACCGGTTGTATCCACTTGTATGCGGATACTGTCTTCATGCATGAAAGCATAGCCGTATTCCTTGAAGAAATCAACCGTTCGGTCACGTTCTTCAATGAGGTGATCGACTGTGAAAACGGAGTCGCGCTCGAGTTTACTCTCCTCGAGATACTTCTTCCTCAAAGGTACTGTTATGTTGTCGAGCCCTTTATATCTGACGGTATCGATTCTGGCTGGGGATTTTTCTTCAATGAGGATGCTCAGTTCGACTCTGTTTTTTTTTTCATCGGTTTTCACCGATGCGTCGACAGTCGCTTCAAAAAAGCCCTTGAAGGTGTAGAGCTTTTTTATCAGGGCTATATCGCGGTCGAACACCTCCTGATTGAAGGTGTCTTTTTTTGACGTGGAAATGATTTCGAGGATCTCTTCCTTGCTCAGAGACCGGTTGCCGGTTATGGATATTTTTTTTACGGTAACCGGTTGATCAGCCGGCTCAGTCCGGTCCTGCTTCTGTGCGACGCACGATGGGGTCGGGAGTGCTTGGACGGCAATCGAAAGAATCAGAAATGCGGTGCATAGCCGAAAGATTTTTTTATGTAGAAAAATAACACGCGTCGTATTTATCTCCCTAATTTATAGGCTCTTCATCTCCATAACAAAAGTCTTCATCGGTAGGGTAGTCGGGCCAGATCTCTTCGAGACTTTCATACAGTTCATCGCTTTCCGGCAGATCGTTCAGGTTATCGATGACGGCCTGGGGGGCTCCGGTGCGATTTGCGAAATCGATCAATTCTTCTTTTGTTGCAGGCCATGGGGCATCGGCAATATATCTTGCCAGGTCCAGGTTCCAGAACATATGATATCGGGTATTAATTCAGAATTATGAGTTACTGTTGCTTTGCTTCGAGGCAGGTTTCGCTGTCAGGAAACTCTCCGGTGCGAACGTATCGAAAAAATAAGCGGATGGATTTATCTTCCGGTTGTTTTTATGCACTTCATAATGCAAGTGTGGACCGGTTGAAATACCTGTGTTGCCTGAAAGAGCTATAACATTACCCCGTGTTACTTTCTGACCTTTTTTAACCAGCGACTTTGACAGATGTGCATAGACGGTTTTGTAGCCGAATCCGTGGTCGATCACGACTTTCCTGCCGTAACCGAAGTTATAGCCTGTATACTGAACGACTCCATTTCCCGGAGCATATACTTTCGTTCCTGAAGGGGCGGAGAAATCGATGCCGTCGTGGTGTATACGCCTTTTGTAAATAGGGTGTTGACGCATGCCGAATCCACTCGTGATGCGGCCGCTGATAGGTTTCAGGGCAGGGATCGATGCGAAAAGCTCCTGATTTTTGACCCAGGTATCCTGAATCTTTTTATGGCTGCTTTTCTGCTGTGCAATTTTAAGACTGAGCTTGTCTATTTTTTTTTCCGTCATCGCAAAAAGGTGGGTCGATGACTCTTTACCGGCAAAAATGTCTGCTGTTCGGCTTCCGCCGGTACCCATTTTCTTTTCTTCTTCGGGTATCAATGGGAGGTTGACGGCAAGGCGTAATTGATGATCGGAATCGGACAGTGATTCAATTTCTTCTTCGAGTCTGGAAATCTGCTTTTGAAGTGTTATGAGCGATTCGTTATCGGAAGGATGAATGGAAGAGGATGTGGAGCTGTTGTTACGAAAGGCGAAGGACGCTGCCGTAATTGAAACAATGGAAACGATAAAAATCCCTGTGAGCAGCAATGCGAGAACGTGCAGCGGCATAAACCGTCCGTCTTCTGTAAGATAGTAGAAGCGTTTCCTGGAAAACATCTGTCTCCTGTGCTTGGAATGTGCAGGGAACTGTTTGAAATTTCGAAAATATAAAAAAAGTTTTTCGATCGGCAATACTTCTCCGCTGTCAGTGTGCGTCGAGCCAATTTTTCCCGATTCCGATTTCAACCTCGACAGGTACGTTCGAAAGTCCGCATATTTTGGCTGCTGTTACCATGCAATCCGTTACTATTGTCGAGAGCGGCTTTTTCTCATCAGGTGCTGTTTCAAAAACGAGTTCATCATGAACCTGAAGGAGCATCGAGGATTGCATGCCGTTGTCACGAAGCTTTTCCGCCGTGAGGCTCATTGCACATTTGATGATATCGGCCGCGGTTCCCTGAATGGGAGTGTTCATAGCGGCCCTTTCGGCTGCCATTCGAATGTTCCTGTTTTTACTGCGCAGGTCGGTAATATATCTTCTGCGTCCGATCAACGTTGTAACATACCCTTTTTCAGTTGCGTCGCTGATGATTTTCTGGAGTGCGTCAAACAGGCCAGGGTATTTCGACTTGTACGTTTCGATGATGGTTTTCGCCTCTTTTTGGGTGATATTGAGTCTTTGTGCAAGGCCGTATGGCTGAATACCGTAGAGGACACCGAAATTGACTTCTTTGGCTTTTCGCCTCATGTCATCGGTTATGGTTTCCGTTTCGAAAATCGCTTTTGCCGTTGCCGAGTGAACGTCCTCCCCCTGTTCGAAGGCGGATATAAGGTGGGGATCTTGTGAGATTTCAGCTGCAATGCGAAGCTCTATCTGTGAATAGTCGGCTGAAAGCAGATAATCGCTTTTTTCGGAGGCTATGAAGGCTTTGCGAATCTCTTTACCCAGTGTTGTGCGGATCGGAATATTCTGCAGGTTGGGATTCGAAGATGACAGTCTGCCGGTTGCGGTAATATGCTGGTTGAAAGAGGTGTGCAGCCTTCCTGTTTTCAGGCAAAGCATTCTGGGAAGAGCCTCGATGTAAGTGGTTTTGAGTTTCTGAAGACTACGGTACTCCAGAATATCTTTCGCGACAGGATGGAGCAGTGACAGTTCTTCGAGCACTCTCATATCGGTTGAGTAACCTGTTTTTGTCGTTTTTTTTGCAGGTAGTCCGAGAACGTTGAACAGGATATTGCCAAGCTGTTTGGGCGAATCGATGTTGAAACCGAGGCCGGCTGTTTCGTAGATCCTTCCTTTGAGATCCTCTATCTGTCGGTTAACGGTTTCTGCAGTTCGTTTCAGTTGGTCGGTATCGAGGGCGATTCCTTTGAACTCCATATCTGCGAGTACTTCGACAAGCGGGAATTCTATATCATGGCACAGATTGAAAAGTTCGGTATTTTCACCGAGAATTTTCTCTTGGTGTTGCTGGAGTCGAAGCGCGATATCTGCGTCCTGACAAGCATAGGCGGTGAGTTTGTCGATGGGAACATCATGAATGGGTATGGCTTTTTTCCCTGAGCCTGTCAGCTCGCTGTACGTTGTGGTACGGTATCCGAGATATCTATCGGCAAGATCGTCAAGATTGTGTTTTTCTTCCGGATCGATGACGTAACTTGCGAGCATGGTATCGAATCCTACAGGAGAAAGGCGTACACCATAGTTTTTTAGAACAAGCATATCGTACTTGAGATTTTGGCCATTTTTGACAATGGCCTGGTTTTCAAGTACTTCCTTGAGTATGTCGAGGACCGTTTCAGGGCTCAGTCCTTTTGGTGTACAATGGATGAAGTATGCTTCTTGCGGTTTCCAGCTTACCGATATTCCCACAAGCTCGGCTTCAAGGGTGTTCAGGCTGGTTGTTTCGGTATCGATGGCAAAACCGGTCAGTGCCGAGAGTTTTTTTTCGAGGTTACGCACTCCTTTTTCATCGCCAATGAGATGATAGGCTACATTTTCAGACGTAGCGGTCTCGGGTTTCGTTGGGTCGGTGTTACCGTGTCGAGGCGGCTGGAGGCCTGGGAAGATTTGTGGAATCCTCGCTGCAATGCTTTTCATTTCCAGCTTGTCAAGCAGGTTGAAAAGTTTCGAGCTATCAGGCTCTTCACTTTCAAGGTCGAGCAGTGTCGTGTCGAGAGGGAGGTCCGTCCTGATCGTAACGAGGTCCTCGATCAGTTTCCGTTGGGTATCGAATGCTTCAAGACTTTTGCGTGATTTCGGAGGAAGCTCATCAAGATGGTCGAAAACGTTTTCAAGGCTGCCGTATGTATTGAGGAGTTTCGATGCTGTTTTCGGGCCGATTCCTTTTGCGCCGGGAATATTGTCCGAACTGTCACCGGTCAACGCCAGAAGATCGGTGAAGCGTTCCGGCGAAACACCGAACTGCTCCATTATTTCTCCGGTACCGAGAAGCATCAGTTCATTTTGTTTTTTACCGGGTTTGAGAATTTTTACTCCGTCATGAACAAGCTGTGCAAGGTCCTTGTCAGGTGTGACGATATATACGGTGCAGTCCTGCTCGAATTTTCTCGCTGCGCTTCCTATGAGGTCATCAGCTTCATAGCCCGGTTGCTTGAGAACCGGAATCCGCATTGCTTCGACAAGCTTGAAAATCAGATCCAACTGTGCGATGAGATCCTCTGGGGGTGCTGGACGATTCGCTTTGTAGGGTTCATAGAGTTCATGCCGGAACGTTTTTTCAGCACTGTCGAAAGCGACGGCAAGGTAGTGCGGTTTGTAGGTTTCGTAGATTTTCAACAATGTTACGAAAAAACCATACGTTGCACCTGTCGGAATGCCCTCTTTTGTTGTCATTCCGGTTCGCTGCAGTGCAAAGAAAGACCGATAGACCAGCGCCATGCCATCGAGCAGAAAGAGAGACGGTTTATCCCCGGTGTGTTCAGGCTGCTTTTTGTTCGAGGCTGTGCTCATATCGAATGTCAATTGACCGGAATTATTCAACGACGCCATAGCTTCCCAGGACTTTAACCATTGTCGCAAATTCCCTGAGGTGTGTCAGGGCGTTATGAATTACAGGATCGCTCTCATGCCCTATGAAATCCACATAGAAGAAGTACTCGAAAGCTTTCATTCTCGAAGGGCGCGATTCGATTTTTGTCATGTCGATATCCCTTAACGCCAGTGTCGCCATCGCCCTGAACAGTGAACCTTGTTCGTTCGGAAGGGTGAAAACGATCGAGGTTTTCTGTCTGGTTGTATCCGGCTTGTTTTTAAGGTCGAGGTCAGACGTGTGTTCTTCATGGGTGATACAAAAAAAACGGGTGATGTTCCAGTCCTCGTCAGCGAGGTTATCTTTGAATATTTTCAGGCCGTAGAGTTCAGCCGCTCTTTTTGATGCGATGGCAAACCGAGCCGGATTACCTTCATCAGCGATGATTTTGGCACTGCCTGCGGTATCGTACGCTACTTCAGGCATGAGATTTTTATGGGCAGCGAAAAAGTTACGGCACTGGGAAAGAGCCTGCGGGTGCGAGAGAACGTTGCCGTTCGCTTCGACAGATGCTGTCGGTAGACCGAGCAGGCAATGTTCAACCTTTACGAATGTTTCGGCTGCGATCCGGACAGGGTGCTGCATCAGCAGATCGTAATTATGGTGAATGCTTCCTCCGAGAGAGTTTTCTATCGGAATGACCGCGCAAGAAACTTTTCTCTCTTCAACCGCATGAAACGCTTTGTCGAACGTTTCGAATGGGGTGGGATCGCCGAAGCGAAGTGCGGCTATTTCACTGTATGCGCCGGGTTCTCCCTGGTATGCGACCAGCCGGTTTGTCATTATTTTATCTTGTGATTAATTTTAGTAAGCTGAACTTGGTATGACACTAGGGTACCTTGAACGGTATTCGTACCTGTCCGAAAAACGATATGATACTTTTCGGATTGGGTGATCAGCTTAGGTTAAAGAAAATAAATCTATTATCATAAACGGTTATTTTCCTGTTTCAATTAGCACGTATTCATTATGTCTGGACACAGTAAATGGTCGACGATTAAAAGAAAGAAGGCCGCAACAGATCAGAAAAGAGGTAATTTATTCACCAAGCTGGTGCGTGAGATCACCATTGCGGCGAAAACCGGCGGTGGAGATCCGGGAGGCAATCCCCGGCTGCGCCTTGCTATCGATACTGCAAAGGCCAATTCAATGCCTCATGAGAATATTCAGCGGGCTATCAAGAAAGGTACCGGAGAGCTCGATGGGGCAGTTTATGAAGAAATAACCTATGAGGGTTATGGCCCGGGCGGTATTGCTATCATCATTGAAACCGCTACGGATAACCGCAACAGGACTGTTGCCGACATCAGACATGCGATAAATCGTCATAATGGTTCGCTCGGTGAAAACGGAAGCGTCAGCTGGATGTTTCAGAGAAAAGGCAGTATTGACGTTGCCAAGGCTGCGGCGAACGAGGAGATGCTTATGGAGGTGCTTCTCGATGCCGGTCTCGAAGAACTTGACTGTGATGATGAGAATTATTGCAACGTGATTGTCGACGTAAAGGATCTCGAATCTGCAAAACAGGCGCTGGACCAGGCCGGTATTGCCTATGACAATGCGAAGATGGATATGATTCCGGATAATTTCGTTGAACCGGAACCTGATGAAACCGTCAAAGCCATGAAGCTTATCGATGCACTTGAAAACTGTGATGATGTTCAGGCGGTTTACAGTAATCTTGAGATCAGTGAGCAGGCAATGAACAGTCTCGACTCCTGAAAAACGAGAGGGTGAACATTCAGCACTACTTGTCCGGCTTACTTGTATTCTCGCTATGGCAAGGTATGCTTGAGCAATCCCAGAGCGTATGGCAATGATGGTTATCGGGGTTGATCCCGGCAGTGTACGGACCGGTTACGGTATTGTCAGAGGTGAAAAAGATTCGTTTTCCCTCATCGACTGCGGGATCATTCGGCTGAGTTCCAGGCAGAGCATCCCGGAACGGATAAAAATAATATACGATGAGCTCGATGCACTCATATCGGTAAACAGGCCAGCGAGGCTGGCTCTCGAGACAGCGTATGTGAACCGCAACGCTCAGTCTGCTCTAAAACTTGGGCAAGTGAGAGGGGCCATTGTGGCTCTTGCCATGAATAAAGGGGTGCAACTGCATGAGTACGCTCCTCGTGAGGTAAAACAGATTCTGACCGGGAGAGGAGGCGCCAGCAAAGAGCAGGTTGCTTATATGGCTCGGCATTTTCTCAAAATCTCTGACCCGATAAAACCTCATGATATTTCCGACGCATTGGGGATCGCTCTCTGTGACCTGTTGTGTGAGAGGGGGCCGGTGTCTGGCCGGAACGGCAATACAGGTGCCTCCTTGCGTAAAAGCAGCTGGTCCGAGTTTGTGAAAGCAAATCCCGATATGGTGTTATGAGATGTTATTAGCAATTTTTGAAAAAAAGCTGTGAAAGGCCACATCATCAATCTGCCGAATTCTTTGAGTTTTCTCAGGATCCTTCTTATTCCTTTTTTTATCTATTACTTCGATAAAGGGGATATCTGGATCGCGAACACAATACTCGTTATCGCGGTGTTGAGTGACTGGTTCGACGGTCAGACCGCTCGCTGGACGAACGAGGTGTCCGATATGGGTAAAATTCTCGATCCTCTTGCCGACAAGCTTTGTCTCGCAGCAGTGGCGATTTATTTCATGGCAATCGGTGAACTGCCTGTATGGTTCGTTGTTTTTGTCGTTATCAGGGATTTGCTGATTTTTCTCGGAGCAGCATATGTAAAGCATCATCACAAAGTCATTACAACGTCACTATGGCCCGGCAAATGGGCTGTTGGTTTTGTTTCCATGATGTTTTTCACCATGGTCTGGCCACATCCGTTTTTTGACCGTTATCCTGTGCAGGAGGTTTTTATGTACCTATCGGTTGTGATGCTGTTTATGTCTTTTATACAGTACTGCCTGCGGTTCTACCGTATTCAGCAGGGGAGGGATTCAGGCCTTGTCTCCTGATCCCCTGCTGTCGGTTCACTTCGGATTGCTTCAGTTATTTTTGTTCAACGACGGTAGCCATGAGTGAGGCTTCGCAAACAAGATCACCGCGAACGTAGGCTTTTGCATCGAACTGGCAGACACTGCGGCGCCGGCTTTTCATGACCGCTTCGATAACCAGGGTATCACCTGGAATGACGGGTTTCCTGAACCGTGCTTTGTCGATTCCCATGAAATAAACCTGCATGTCGTTGATGTTGTCGTTACCATTCAGCATCATGATGCCACCGGTCTGAGCCATAGCTTCGACAATCAACACTCCGGGCATGATGGGATTGCCGGGGAAATGTCCCTGGAAAAATTGTTCATTCGCTGTGACGTTCTTGATCGATACTATTTTTTCGTCGAGTTTGAATTCAACAATTTTGTCGATCAGGAGAAACGGGTATCGATGGGGCAGAATTTTCTGAATGGCATTGATATCGAAGATGACTCCGGACTTCTTTTCATGCTGAAACTTGCGGGCAAGTTTGTTTCGGTCGGCATATTTTTTCAACTGTTTGACAAATTCGACATTTGATGCGTGGCCGGGCCTTGCTGCGAGCACTTGCGCTTTTATAGGCATGCCGAGCAGTGCTATATCGCCGATAAGATCAAGCAGTTTATGACGGGCCGGCTCGTTTTTAAAGCGCAGTTCGCGGTTGTTGAGAATGCCGTTTTTTCCAAGGGCAAGTTGTGAGCTGTCTACACCGATTTTGTCGGCTAACGTTTTCAATTCGTCTTCGGATAATTTTTTATCCACGATGACGATTGCGTTATCGAGATCACCGCCCTTGATGATTCCAATATTTGCGAGAGCTTCGACCTCACTGAGAAAACAGAAGGTGCGGCAGGGTGCGAAATCCTTCAGGAACTCGGTTTCGAGATCGAAAAGTCCTGAATGCTGGGACCCAAGAGCCGGGTTTTTATAGTCAACCATCACGGTGGCTCTGAAGTTGTCAAGCGGCAGAGCTACGATGTCGACGTTTTTTTCGGAATCATGATACTCTATCGTTTCGTCTATCACCAGATAGTTTTTCGGTTCTTCCTGTTCGACAAGGCCCGCTGAAAAAAGAGCTTCGGCAAAGTGTATCGAGCTGCCGTCCATGACAGGGGGCTCGGGACCGTCGATTTCTATCCGGCAGTTATCTATCTGCAGCCCGTAAAGAGCAGCCAGCACATGTTCGGTTGTATATATCTTGTTGCCTTCGAATTCAATGGTCGTGCCTCTGCAGACATCGACGACATTGTCGATTACCGCCGGTATTTCAGGGCAGTTTTCAATATCGGTTCTTACAAACCGGTAACCGTAATCTACAGGTGCAGGCTTGAAGGTTATCATGCAATCCTGGCCGGTATGCAAGCCGGTACCTTGAAGGGATATTTCTTTCCCAAGTGTTCTTTGATGAATGAGCATTTCCTGACTGTTGATCCGGCCGAAAGTGTTAACCGGAAATGTGTGAACGAAATACAATGCCAAAAAACAGACATCCTGACGAGTTTCTCGCTTAGGATGTCTGAGCACGACCCCTAAGATAACAAAGCTGTACAACCATTCAAATAATCGGGTTACAAGGCAGGGGGCGGAAGGGGGATGGGTCCGTAGGCAATGGATAATGGGTCGTAGGTAATGGGTAATCGGTAATGGAGGGAAGTCATGCCGCACTCGATGCGGCATGCGTGGTGGCGTTCATGGAAAGGTGGATCCCCGGGTCGCGCTCCGCTTGCCCGAGGATGACATTTTCTATCTTCACCGTAGCACTCGTCACTCGTCACTCGTCACTCGTCACTCGTCACTCGTCACTCGTCACTCGTCACTC